>JAABUK010000048.1_pt1 | contig 278122 bp, 177 predicted proteins | sample 5559141 | NCBI WGS metagenome assembly JAABUK01 (sample SAMN10711869, study PRJNA513367) | rock metagenome | isolation source: Antarctica rocks | place: Antarctica: Victoria Land, Pudding Butte nord | collected 2016-01-03 | reverse complement strand
GCGCCATGGCCATGAATGGAATGCGCCATGGCCATGAATGGAATAGGGCCATAGCCATAAGTGGGGCCATGCATGGGGGCCATGTTGGTGGCGCATTCTAAATTTAGGCATTCTCACGAGCCAAAAATATTCTCAGGAGCGCGTTAGATTCTCAGGGGCGCTCATATCGCTCTAGAGTCAAGATATAGTATTACCCCGCTCAAACCAGCTCAACCGGCTTACGAGCGCTTATAGCGCTCAGAGCCTACCCTACACTTTTATAGATGATTAGGTATAGCGGTAGAATAGACACCTTTAATTAATATCTTATTTATATTAAATATTATTAGATCTCGCCTAACCGATATAGCGTACTCTAAATTCGCTAATATTATAAAGTAAATATAATATTATTTAGTCGATACTATTCTAACTAACGAAGATAGATTTATATATATAACGGAGCTTCGATTTTTCCCGTTTCCGCTTAACTAGGGAAGACTATAATTACCGACTAAATATCTCTAAAGTTATTATATATAGGAATCTACCCGATTATTAATTATTACTCCTATTTTACTCCGTATCTAGTTATAAAGTAAATAGGTTCAGCTATTATTTATTAAGGTTATTAAAAAGACGATAGTACCCGCCTATAAACTTCGTACTATTAATTATATAGTCTACTACTATATATTAATAACTTAATTAAATATAATAATACTCTCCCTAGGTATAATATTAGACTAAAGAGATTAATTATATATCTCTATTATTAAGGCACGGAAAGTATTTCAGAGACTATTTTAATATATAGTACTAGTATTATTATCAAATTTTAAAAAAGGCGAAATTCTATTCTCGTCGCGTACGGCCTTAATTAATAAAGACGAAGTTTTAGAGACTAACACAGGCTACGAATATAATAAACTATAACGACTAGAAAGAAGCGAGTATAATACTCTCAAAGAAACTTTTAAGATATATAGAAAAAAGAGATTTTAAAAAAGGCGTATATATATCGTAGCTTTATAAGTCGGCCGAATATAGATATAGGATTATATTTCGAGGACGTCGCTTTTAAATATATTACGCTAAATAACCTAGTTACGTTTATAAATAAAGATAAATATAGGTTTAAACTTTATTTAAGATTTTGTATATTTTTGATTATTAATTTTTATACTAGACGTGTTGAATTATAGTAGGTAGAAACACTTCTTGATTCATTATCTATAAAGGATAAGAGCGAATATACGTATAAGACCTTGATACTAAATATTATTAAATATCTATTTACTAAATAATTACTAAGTAGTTTTATATTCCTATATTTTAATACTCCTACTCGAACGAAATCCTTTATTAAGAAGTCTCTAAAATAGCCCCGTATTCCCCCTATTTTAGGGTCGTTATAATGAGTTATAAAGACTAAAACTATAATTAGTAGAGGCTAAACTATAGGGCTAAATTATAATTAATAGAGGTTAAGTTATAGGGTTAAACTATACCCGTAGGGGCTAAGCTATAAGGCTAAACTACGCCCGTAGAGGCTAAGGGGGCAAAATTCCGTTTTTTAATAAAAAACGGTATTTTAAATTTTTTATTTAATAGTTAACCTTTACACGCCAAATTTAGGTAGTAACTAGGTCGGAATATTAATAAGCGATATAAATACCACGAGAAAATTATTAGAAATAATCGGATATTATAGGGTTCTATAGGGAAGCGACTACTAAAGGTATAAAAACCGCCTAAGATACTACGGGGACCGCGTTAAATACTACGGGTATAACGATATATAACTATAACGGACATTTAGGGGATATTCTAGCGATATATATATTTATTAATAAGAGTTATAGGAGGGCTAAATAAAAACGATAAATTATAAGGCGATTTTATCGTCGTCGTATATAACCTAAAAATACCTAGAGCGAGTTAGGATATACCGTTATATATAAGAACGCGATTTAACTAAAATTTAGAGAGTATACTTTATAAAGCGCTTAGATAAGACCTTAAAAATTTAACGATAATCTATAAAATAATTTTTAGTTAATATTAAATTATATATTAATTTTTGATTTACGGGGAAGGCGCTAAATATATACTAAACTTTAAATATAGCTCTTCGGGTACGCCCTTAGAGTCGTAATTTTAATATATAAAGACTTAAAAATTCTTTTATAAAAATATTAATAAACTCCTATATAAACTATTAAAGACCTAAAATAACCCGAAAGATATCGAATTTAATTTTAAAAAGAGTTTTAATAAACCTATTAAGGAACTTAATTTCGCTTAATATAATCTTTTTATATTAGAAGTAGTATTATAGGTTAATATATTTAGTACGACCGTAATCTTGAGGGTTCTTAGCTAGGGCTATAATACTCTAATTATTATAAAAAATAACTATAATAAGCGCGAAATATATAGGTATCGCTGAAAAGGTAATAAATATATATAGTATATTAACGAGTAGTATTAGTATATAGTCTTTAGATTTCCCTCTAGTATAAAGTATAAGGGTAATAAATATTAATTATTTTAATAGCCGTTTAAGCTAGATAACTTCCTTAATACTTTATATTTAACTAGTATATTCGGCTTTATAAAATAATAGTATAATAATTAATTAACGCTTAAATTACTAGTTAATAATTATACTACCGAGATTAAACGTATAACTAGAGGTAGAACGTCGCGTATTATAATCACTAGCCTAATTAGTATTAATATAGCCCTCTAATAGGGCGAGTTAACCCTAGAATATAAACTTTAAATATAATATACCGCGTAGGTAACGGAATATATATTTAATTACGACCTAATAAATCTAATAAATCTTATCGGGGTTAGAAATATAACGGCTTATTATTAATACCGCGAAAGCGATATTAGGTCGTATACTTATTATTATATATATAAATAATCCGATCATTAATTAATATATAGTTAAAGAGGTAGGTTTAGTTTAATAATTTTTATCCGTAGAAATAAACCTAATTATTAAGTTTATTAGAACTTTTATAGCCTTAGCTTTAGTATTCTATATATTATAATCTTTAAATACCCTTTTTAGGTAAGCCTCCTAATTAAAGGATAATATATAATTAAAGCGATCGCGCGCGATTTTAAGGCCTAAATAATAAATAATAAACCCGAGATTAGTTATTTTATATTTATCGTTTAGTTATTATTTAAACTAAATAATAATAACCTTTCTAGTATTAATAATTAATATAATATCGATGTATAGGGTAATAATTAGCTAGGTATTATAATTGAAGAAGATATTAAAGTCCGCGCTTAAGGGTATAAAACCTAGCTTAGCGAGAAAGATAGTAAAAACAGTATATTATTTCTAAGGGGATTAATTAAGCCTATATAGAGTATATTTTAGTAAATATATATAGCCTAAACTATTATTAAAACCGGTAGGTTATTCGACGTAGATCTTATCGTTATCGATCTCGCTATAAAGAAACGTAGTTTATACGTTTATTTATTCGAGCTCCAGGTCGAACGCCGTAATAATAACGAATAGTACTTTATAGTTTATAGGCTTAACTATAAAGGTAAACGTTTTATTAAAATTAATTCCTTAGTATTATTTAAAGTTATATATAATTTAACGGGCTTTATAACGAGTTACCTCGCTAATAACGCTACGTTTAAACTTATAAACCTATTTACCGCGAAGGATTTTTCGATTATAGGGTAGGTTAGCTAGTATCTAGGTACTATTAATTAAGAGTAAATTAATTTCGGCCTCTATATTAAGTTATTAGTATATTTTATTTAGGGTATTAATTATAGCTTCCTTATATATTTTAGGCTCGTATAATTTATATAATAATACTTTAGTTAATAGTACTATTAGGTTAAAAAAGAGGGTAGGTTCGCGTAGTTTTAAATACCTATTAAATACCCTTATTAATATTACGGGCGAGGCGGAGGCGGGGGAATATTAGGCTAGATTTATATTATTTATTAAATTAAAGCTCGAGGATTCTAGTATTATTATTTATAATAATATATCGTTTTATAGTTAGTAGCGGTTATAGCGCCTATAGGCTAGGGCTAGGTATATTAAATTTTAATCTTAATAACCGTAGCGAGATAACGTGTTTAATAGGTCGTTATAAAGGGGTTATAGTAAACTTAAAACTACTATTACTATACCCGTAATCGTCGATATTTAATTCTATATTAATAGGAGGTTTATATAGACCTAAGGTATTTTTATATTTTATTATAATATTACCCCTTTAACGGGGAATTATTCTAAAGATCTTATTAACTAGCGGTATTTATATCGTAGTATATTTATTTCTAGTATAGTACTCCTCGGTTTATTAAACCTAAATAAAGCGGAGTATTTTACCCGTAAATATTAATATTTAATAAAAATAATTATTTTTATACCTAACGAGGGCGCCTTTAATATTATATTAAATAAATTTCTACTAGTTTTTACCTATAATATAACGGTCCTAATATAGGCCGATTTAACTAATATTACGTAAATATAATAAATTAGGACGTATTCTAGTAGAGTCTTTATAGGGCGTAATATTTATTATAACGATAAAAGACCGATTTCGGAGCTAGTTTATAATCGAGATAAACTCTAGAATTAGTATTTTATTAAGGTCGTTTTTATTTAATAAAGTATATAAGGTACCTTCTAGAGTAAAACTTAATTAACGTATTTTAATATATTATTTATTTAGGGGTTCCTAGGGATAAAGTAGCTCTAGACGATACTATATTTATACTAGTAATTAGCGAACGCCTTATTAGTATATATAGGATCCTTATTAATATAAAGGTAATAGATATAGTAGTTATTATATTATTTAGCGGATTTATAGCTACGAAAGATACTAAATATACCTATTTTATTAGGTATGAAATAATAGTAGTTATATTTAAATTTATTATTAATATAGGTAATTATAAAGCCGAAGCTATAAGCCCTAAGATTAATAATATTACTATAAATAATATTATATTCGAAACGGCCCTTTCGTAGGCTACGTTTATATGAATAAACGTATATCTTTATAACGCTATAGATCTTGTAGCCGTTGTCGCCCTTAACTTTTAATAAATCGATACCGTTAATTATTTTAAATAGCCGCACTACGTTATTTTTCTTTAAATAACCGAGTCTCTCGTATTATTAAGTTAAGGCTTAAGCGTTAATAGTAGTTAATATTAACTACTATTAATTCATACGTAGAATATAGAGTTTATAGTCTTATAGAACTACGGTAATTCCTTTAGATTTAATAGAGATCCCTTTAGAATTAAAGCCTAGGGGGTAGCTAGCTCGTTAAAGTTTAATATAGGAAATAAAGTTAAAACCGTTATTAGGAATATATATAACGTTATTAACCTTAAGGTACTATACGCCTTTATCGCTTAAATATAATAGCCGAATAACGTTATTATTATATAACGTTAGGCCGCCCTTAAAGTTATTAATACTATCGGCGCCCTAAAATTTATTATACTCTATAAAAGTAAAGCGATTATAGTTAATATAAATAATAGTACCGGTATCTAAAATCTAAAGTTTAGAAATATTAATTATAATACCTATAAGGGCGTAGTAGCGTTTTATATTTCTTAAATTAGAATTACCTTCGGTATTAGACCTCTAGCGCTTATTTAATTTATTAGATTTATTATTTTTACTCTTATTATTTTAGCTTTTATTATTATTATTTTTATCTTTAGTATTATTATTACTTTTACCGTCGTCTTTACCACGGCTACCTTAACCGCGCCGGCTACGGTCGCGCTAGTTATTATAACTAAGATTATTATATTAGGGTTTATTATAAATAATATAATACTATACCCGCCTAATAAAGTTAGCGTAATAAAGGTACGATCGAATAATTCTTTCTTAATTAGGTCCTTAGATACGCTATAATATTAAAATACATATAATAAATATTAACTAGTTATAACTAATACTATTAACCTATAAATATAGTATATTACGGAAACGAGAGATCGCTATATTTAGGGTAGTTTTAATAGTACTATCGGTATTAAATAAATCGTGGTCTTTAACGAATATTTTATAATAGCGCTAATAATTAGAGTTAAGGTTACAGTAGAACTACTAAACTATAAAGTTATTATTAAGTTTAAAGTAGTTAGAATTATAGAGCTCGTTATAGGCCTTTTAAAATTTACTAGTATAATCGCTAGGACTATTATATTAACTAGCGGTAAATTAATTAAACTTAATTAATACTTTATATAGGTAGTTAGAGTTATGAGGTTTAAATTCGTTTATAATAATCGTCTAGGCTATAATAGCGACCTTATTATTCTTAATTTTAGCGTAGATTATAGGGGCGACAATATAACGGAGGATATTATAAATTATCTTATTATCGGTAAACTATTAATATATAGTATCGATATTATAGTTAGGTTTACCTACGTCTAGTTCTAAAATTATAATAAATAAATCTTCGAGGTATTTTTATAAATCTATTATATTAAAGTTATTATATATATCCTATTTCTATTTAACGAAGTCTTTTATTAAATTTAAGGTTTCGACCTTAAGAAATACCTAAATAACCTTTATAAATACCGATATATTAATAGTAACCTAGGTATCAAGCCGAATAATTTAATATTATTAAACGGTTCTAATATTAATTTAAAATAACGAAAATTAACTAGGGAGTCGGATTAATAATTATATATATATATTATATTAACGTCTCTTTTATCGTTATATATATATACTTTATTATAGAGGTAGTCGATTATTTATTTAATCTACCGAAAGTATTAAAATATACTAAGGTTTAGTTAGTATATTACGTGACGTAGTTACGTAATCTAGGATCTATATACAGATCCTCTATAGTATATAGTCTTACGTATTCCCATAGTTCTATAGAATAATCAAGTGTTTTTCTATAATTTTAATAGGTTATGAGCCCGGGTCGTATAGCGACCGTTCTAGGGTATAGATACTTTATATCTAACCAGTATACCTATTTATCCATAGTACTATTAATAGCGACGTTTATAATTTAATTTACTCCTACGGAGTTTAACGACTACTATACTAAAATATATAAACTATAACCTTCAAATAATAAGTAAGTTTATTAAATAATAGTTACCGGTCGCCGGGGTATATAGTATAAAATTAAGTAAGAAATTAGGACGGATAGGCCAAATTATAGCTTATTATCTTTATAACTAATTAGGATTATACCCGCTAACTAGCCCCTAGAATAACGCCTACTTTTAAGAAGAATATTAATACTATATAAAGACTTACTATTATCTACGACGATAGTATTAATTATTTAAGTACTATTTTTATTAAAGTAGTATATATATTAGTCTCGCTAACGTTAATAGTACTCTCTACTAGCTCCTACCTCTTAATTTTATAAAGTTACCTCCGACTCCTCTAAAGATTATTTATAAATAATCTCCTTTCGAGCCTTAAAAGCTCTTTAATTCCTAGATTTACTATCGATCTTTATAGATTCTATTTATCCTATCGATCTTAACGGTTTATTATTATTATTACGCTAGGAGCGCCTAGAAAATATTTATATTCAGCCGAAAAAAAATTATTTAGGGCCTTAATACTATTAATTACGTTAGGAGTACTTAGAAAAGATTTATATCTAGTAGTAAACCGGTTATTTAAGGTCTTAACTCTATTAATCACGCTATTTCCCCGTAATTATTCGTTATTAATAGTTATTATCCTTAGGGATAGATACCTATATAATAATTATAAATCCCGTTATTAATAAGATAATAAGTCCTATATTTAAATTATACTAGATTTATCTTAACTCGTCTAGTTTTTATTTAGTCTTTTATTTTAACCTAGTCGTTAAAGCCTATCGTCGCTCTACGTATATATATTTTCCTTATTTTATTTAATACTTTAGGGCTAATCCTACTATTTTCGATAACGATTATTAAAACCCCGAAGACCCTCTATCGGAAGACTCTAATTTAGGTATTAATATTAAGTTATTTAAATTATTAAATAATATTAAACTCTTTAGCCTTAGAGCTAGAACTAGACCTAGGATATTTATAATATCCTCGTCCTTATTATTCTTATCTTTATTATCCGATTTATTCTTAACGTTATCGTCCCCTAAATCCTTAGGTATATTATTATTATAATAGATATAATAACGCCGTCGGTTTCTACTAGTAGTTTCTCTTTTACGTCGATTATAATCCTCGATACTCTAAAGTAGTACTTTAAATAACTCGAGGGTATTACCGATTTCTTTATCCTTAATAACCTCCGGCCGAAAAATCTAAACTCCGTAATTAATATAAAAATATATATAATTATCCGAAACCGACTTAGATATACCGGCCGCTAAGATATTAAAGATTTAATTTAATTGAATAAAATCTTAGATCGGGTTATAGAAAACTTTAAGCCTAAAGGCTCTAATATTTATACCGAGTTAATATATTAATTATATATTATATTTTTAGGTAGTAGTATTATTAAGGATATAACCGACTATACTAAATAATTTTAGTAAATGGATATTATAATTATTAATCTTAAGGTATTATTTAAGTTATTTTAAATATATTTAATCTAGCTTTACTTTATGGGGCTAGAGGATCCTTATACTATATTCTAAATATTATATATATAATCTTATACCTTTTATAATATTAATATATATACCTTTAAGGAGGTAGCCCTAGTTATTATAAATAAAGAAAAACGAATATTTATATAAAAAACTCTAGTTATAATAATTATAATTAAAGGTTAACCTCGATAAAAAGAAAATAAACCTATTAAGCCTCGCGAGATATATAGCTTTTATAAGGAATTAAGGAAGAAGTATTAATACCCTAAAATTAAATATTAATACTTATATCTAGAATAAAAGCCCGATAAATTTAAGATAAAAGTTAAAAAGGCGGCCTATTTAATTAATAAAAAACGAAAACTATTTAAAATAAAGAAGGATAATTCTATTTACTCTATAAATAACCTAGCCTATTTAAAAGAACCGCCCGATAATTATTTTATTCGGGGTATATTAATACTAATAGCGACTACCTTAGAGATAAATATCTTTTATTTATATATTATTAATAGCGGATATACCCGAAGCTCGGTTATAAACTAGTATAATTTTATCGGTATACGGTCTTATTCCGGCCTATAAGTTAAAGGAATTAAAAATTATATATTTATTTTATATAATATTAGAACTATTAAACTCTAATATAATATTAATAATACTAAGCGTACCCTTTTTATATCGGGTATACTATATATATTTAATATAAGGGCGAATTTATTATTTATAACTTACCTCCTAGAGATAAAAGCGAAATTTAACCTCTTTAAATTAAAGGGCTAAATATTTATTTAAGGCGCTATTTTTATAACCTACTATATATATAGGTTATTCGCTCTAAATTTATAATAACCGCTAGTAACTCTAAATATTTATAATATTCCTCGCGTCTTTACGAAATAATATTAATATATTTATATGGGTTATATAGGGTAATAAAATATTATTAAATTACTTTTAGTCGCCTTAAGGGTCGATTTTATTTATAAATTTAATAATGATTATACCTATAAGAGTTATATAATAGGTCGCTAATAGTCGGCCCTATATAAAAGTGAATATTAACCGGGAAAGTCTTTATTAGATTTTATTTATAATAACCTAGTTAGCCCGTTAATCCTTATCGGGTCCGAGGCTATAGGTACTTCGTAACCTAAAGATATAATAAGATTAAATACGCCGAAATTAACCTATTAATATTTAAAAGCTAAATATTCGGGTTATTTAAATAGTTTAAGGCTAAATATAAATATAGCGACCGGAAAATCTATTATTTATATATTAATAATAGTAGCGAATATATTTCTAAGGAGTTTTAAAGCTACCTAAAAAATAAAGAGATTATATATAAGTTTATAATACCTAGAAATCCCTAATAAAACGGTGAATCGGAGTATTTTAGTCGTATTATAATGACTAGGCTTTATCCTCTAATTATTAACTCCGGCCTCTTATATAATTTATAATTTAAACTCGTTTAAATAATTATTTATTTCATCGTTTATAGACCCGTTATTAGGCTATTTCTTTTATTAATTAAAGTATTTTTAGGCCTACGCCCGGACCTCTTTTATTTATATACTATCGGTTTAATAGCCTAGGCTATAAATCGGAAATAAAAGAAGCTTTTTAATAGAAGTATACGGTACTTTCTTATAGGATATAAGGGGAATTATATCTTCCGGCTATAAAATTTAATAATAAGGAAAATAATCCGTTTAAGTTTTTATTATATTTAAGAAAAGCGCCCTCGATATATTTTTAATTAGAATAATAATTTATTAGCTCTTAATCCTCTTATTAAGCGCTAATAATATATAATTCTAAAAGAGGAGTAGAACGAATCTATTATTATTAATATTATTTAGGATAATAAGGCGTTTATATTAAATCCGTCTTCTTCTAGTATCTTTAGTACTCCGTTATTTTCTACTCTTTTTAGTACTCCCTCTTCTAGTAATATACTAGCCGGTAACTCCCTAATTATAACTACGTAAATCGAATTTATTAATTAGGTTATTAGGGATTACCCTAATCTCGATTTATTAAAATATTAATCGTTATCGCTAGATCTATTTAGCCTATTTATATTATTTTTTTAGGTTATTAATAATAAGCCTTATAAGCCTAGGACCTACGACGAGGTTATTCGGGGTAATCGTAAAACCGAATAATAATTAATAATAAAAGAGGAGCTGAAATCGTTTATTTAAAATAATATATAATCGCTAGTTAACTTCCTAGCTACGAGGAAAACTTTTATTAATAAATAAATATTTACTCTTAAACGGGGCCTAAAAATAGGGGAGATCCTATAATATAAAATATACTAGGTAGTACGGGGTTTCGAATAATATAAAGATCTCGATTATTATAAAATCTTTATATTAGTAGTTAAACCGATAAACTATAAAGTTATCTTTACCCTAATAACTACCTATAACTAGGACGTTGAATAAATAAATATTAAAACTACTTTTTTATACGGGGTTATTAAGGAAGAACTTTATATAGAATAACTTATAGGAGCGAGCCTAAATTTACTAGTATATAAATTTAAAAGAGTTTTATATAGGCTAAAATAATCCCTTAAAGTATAATCTAAGATTTTTATTAAATTCCTTCGCTCTTTAGGTTTCGAATTAATTAATACCGACTTTAGTATCTCTATTAACCCTAGGATAAATATTATTATTATTATTTATATAAACGATCTTCTTATTATCGGCCTAAAAATCACCGATATTAATTCTATTAAATTAAAATTAGATAATCGTTTTTAGATAAAAGACCTCGGCTTATATATTTTTTATTTAGGGATAATTATTTTACGCGACCGCCCTAATAGGACCCTACGGCTTAATTAAACTAGGTATATTAAATAGGTCCTAAGAAGATTCGATATATAAGAGTATAAGTTATAATTTACTTTTATAGATATCTCTACTAAACTTTATAAAGTAAAGGATAGTTATATTACTCCTATAATATTCCGCCTTAAGTATTAATCCGTAGTAGGATCCTTTATATATACTATATTAGGTACTCGCCCTAATATAGTATACACGATATTAATAGTTAATTAGTATAGATTAAATTTAATTAATACTTATTAGAATATTATTAAAAGGATCTTTTAGTACTTAAAAGTTATTATAAACTACCGCCTTATATATAAAGGACCCCTAAATTAGGTATCTAGATATATTAATATTAACTAGGTAAGCGATTATAATACCCGTTGTTCTACCTCGGGATATATATTTAATACTAGTAACGGTACTATTAACTAGTACTTAAAATATTAACCTACGGTCGCGTTATCGACTTATAAGGCTAAATATATTAGGTAGATTTAGGCTTCTAGGGAAATTATCTAGTTATAGAATTTATTTATTTAGTTATCCGAAACTACTATATAAATTATAGTTATTTACTATAATTATTAGGGTATTATAACCCTTATAAAGAACCCCTAATTTCATACCTAAACTAAATATATTAATATTAATTAGTACTTTATTCGGGAAAAGATCGCTAACGGTTAAATCGTCCTAAAATATATCCCGATTAATAAATAAATAGCCGACGACCTTATAAAGGCCTTAAATAAAGATAAATTTAATATATTTTATTAAACCCTAGGCTTAAAGGCTCCCTAAGAGTTTATCTAATTATTATAATATAACTAGAATATCATTAAGACCGCGGGTATATTATTAAGATTAGTAGGTACCTAGCCTAGCTCCCGTTTCCGCTATACTTTTATTTTAGTTATATTAAAATTAAGTAATAAATCCCTAATTACTACCTATTTATCGCTACTACTTTATATTTAATATATAGTATAAAATTCTAAATATCCTACCTCCTTCGTATATTTAATCCTTATTATTATTATAATAAAAGTTTAAAATTTAACTATCGGTATTAAAAGTTATAATTACTTTAAGTTTACTAATATTTAATATAGCCCTAGATCCTTCTAAACTTTATAGCGATATCTTAATAACTAAATTATCCGAATTCCTAATATATATATAATTCTTTATATTAATATATATATATCCTCGCCCTTTATTATTTCTTATAAGGGATAATAAAGTTAACTAGTCTAAGGACCTACTAGATCTTAAAGGGCGGGATTATTATAATAAACTCCGTAGGTAGGTACCCCGAGCTATTAATTATTTAACTCTCTTTATTACCTAGATTAAATTATGGGTCGGTACTAGTACCTAGCCCATAAATATATAATATTATTAAGGTACCGCTATCTTTATTAACCCTAAAGGCTACGGTAAATACCTTATTATCTATAATTATAAGGTTAATATAGGTTAAGATTTCGACTAATTATACTTTAAATAGTTCATACTTCTAACCTAACTCGTATTCATTTAAGTATACTATAGAGTAGATAACCTATAGTATAATAATAACGGCTATATACCCCTAAAGCTATATCGTTATAGTCTTTATATTATTGATTTAGTTATTCTTTAGGTACCTAAAGCCCTTATTTTAGGGTTCTTAAAATTAGCGCCTCTAAAGATTCGCTCGTATTACTCGTAAATAAACGCTATAATATCTTATTCGTATAGGCGCTTAGCGCCTATAGCTGCCCCCTATAATAACGTTTTTTATAATATTATCGTCGGGACTTATCCATATCCCGCTTAACTATAATAATCTACTCGTGGTATCGTATTCGCCCATACAGTTTATACGACTATATTTTAACTCATGAATGGTATATATATATTATGTGTCAAATAAAATTTTCAAATAACCGTATTTTATTAAAATCAGGAATATTTTATATGAGTAGACGGGATTTTTATTATATGAGCTACTCACTATAGCTACCCGGCGTTCACTTTTCTATAATAATAGCGTTCGAGTGGGAGTATTGAAATATACTAAGGCTTAGTATATTACATGACGCAGTCACGTAATCTAGGATCTGTATACAGATCCTCTATAGTATATAGTCTTGCGCATTCCCATAGTTCCATAGAATAATCAAGTATTCTTCTACAATTTTAATAGAAAGGTGTGGAGCTAGAGTCTTTAAAGAGTATATTACTATTTAGTAATTAAATAAGGAGGTTTGGCCTTAAGTTACTCTAGATTTTATTTTCGTTTTAATAATCGTTATTATTATAATCGTTTTAAATAACGAGGCTAAAAGCTTAAAGAATAGTATATTTAGAATTTAACTCGCTATTATTTTATATAAAAGAATAAAAGTAAATAACTTTAATAGTTATTTTAATAATAAGAGTTATAGTTATAGCTATAACCTATAATTATAGTTTATAATATTTTTCCCCCCGACTACGAAGTTATAAGTCTATTCTTAACTACTAATACTATTAACGCTTATTTTTTAAAGCGGTAAATAAGTTATAACGATAATTAGTTATAATTATTCTAGACTTTAAAAAGACCTTATAAACTTAAAGTTATAATACGCTAGTAACGATTATAATAAATTATATAGAGGTATTAATAATAATAAATAGTTATTATATATAGCTACCCTTAAGGTATTTATTTAAATATATATAAAGTACGTTAATATTAGCCGATTACGGCGATTAGCCACTCCTTAGTATAGTAATTAATTACTTTCTAATAACGCACTTCGCTTATTAGCCAATTTCTAGCGGTATACGAGCTCTTTATAAATTATTAACTTTATTCTAACGCGTTCTAACTACTTCTTAGTATATACGTAGTAGTTATTTCCTAGTAGGACGGGGCCGGTAGAACGATATTCTAGGTACTAAACCTTAATTTTACCGTCTAAAAGAGAAATCCTATATAGGCGTAATTTAGTACGCGCTATAAAAGCGTAGTTATAACGTAACTATACTATATTACTACCATTATTTATGATAGAATAAGGAGTACGTAGCGGATATATATATAAAGGCCGGGCTTATAACCTATTAAACTATAATAAGTAGAAACACTTCTTAATTAATTATTTATGAAGGATAAAAGCGAATATACGTATAAGACCCTAATACTAAGTATTGCCAAGTATCTATTTACTAAGTATTTACTAAGTAGTCCTATACTCTTATATTTCAATAAGACGATTTAAAGCTAATATACTATATACTAATTATCGCGATATTACTAAGGTACTTATAACTAAAGAGGCTATATATTAAATTATTAAATCTATCCTCGCTAGGGCTTTCCTCTATATAGAGCCTTATACTTTATAAATAATACTCGAAATTAATAAGAAATATCCAGCGCTACTTAATATACTACTACTATACTCTAAAAAGTAGGACGTAGAAGATAAATAGAATAATTCGCGGTTTATAGTACCTAGTAACTAGGCCCATAAATCTCCGGTCGGCCTATTATACCTCGATCGCTTTTACGTACGTAAGGAGTTATAATAACCTTTAAAACCAAGCCGATTAACCTTTAATAATCCCTTCTATATAATACTTTAAGAGGTATATAAGAATAATTATAATTAACCGAGTATAACCCTCCTTCGTAATCGAGGTATATAGTAGTATTAGAAACTAGCGTTTACTTATAAACAAATTTCAAACTTCCTATAGTACTATAATAACTTTATTAAATAAGACTTTTCTAATTCGTTAATTACTCTAAGAGTTTTAAATTTCATATTTTTTATAATTTATACTTTTCTTAATTCGTACTTATTTTAATTCATACTTTTTCACTCTAGGTTTTTTTAGTTTATATTTTTTCGGTTTATAATTTTTTTAAATTAAATCTTCTATAATTTATACCTAAACTAAAGCCGTAAGTTATATTAATATATCTATATTATAGGTTCTTAGAGTATTAGATTATTTTTAAGATAAGTAATTTTATCGGTTTAAAATCTAACGATATCTAGTTATTTTATAATAATACTAGTAATACCTAGCTAGCTCGTTTTAACGGTATCTTTCTATATAAATTTATAAAGGGGAAACCGAGATTATTCGCTCGTATTACTTTTATTAAAGGCTTTAAAGAGCGTAAACTCGATAATATTCTATAAATACCCTTATTTTAGATATTAGATATAGAAAGGATTATCGGCCTATCTTAGATTAATTATAAGAAATACTTTATCTTACCCGTTAATCGGGTGTCTTAAGAGGATAATAGGAAGATATTAAAGCGAGAAGGGCTAATTCTACTATTATATTAAGAGTATAATATCTAGTTTATATAACTTAACCGTAGTATACTTTAATATTATATTAGATTTCGTATACTTTCTCTATTTAGCTGTAACTATCGTAGGTATTAAATTATGTATTAAAATTATTCCATATAAGCGATATTTTAAGGCTCTATTAAATACTAAATTAAGACTCCGCGGGAGCCGTCGTAGAGCTTTAACTTTAATTGCGTAGAGCCTTAATACTAAAATATAAACTATTCTTCTATCTCCTTAATATCTACCCGATATCCTAGTATCATAAATAAACTAGAGTACTTTATATATAATTATACTATTATATTATTACTAGAAATCATAACTATTAAGCGAGAAAACCGTTTTATACCGGATATATAAACCTACTAGCTTTTATCTTAAGCCTTCCGCGATACCTTTATTAATAATAATTAAGTATATATAACGAGGGATATATAATTATATTAAATTAAGATATTAAAGGAAAGCTCCTTTAGCTCTATTAAATTTGGGTATCGTAAAATAGTAACCTATAACCGAAAAAATAAATCTGGAAAAAGTTACTTTATAAAATTTATATTAATATATATAGTCTGAGCTTAACTAGCTAGCGGACTATAGAAATTAAAAAGTAAATACTATTAATCCTCTAGATCCGGCGAAACTAGTAAAGGTAATTATCTAATAATTAAGACTACTATATAGAATAAATACCCAAAAGTTATATATACTATCTAGTATTAACGCCTTACGCTATTAGACTTTATAAATATAGGCTCTTTAAGTACCCTCTTTAAGTCTAGTCTTATTAAGTATACTAGGGGTACTACTCCTCTTTAACTACTAAATAATAATATTATATTAGCGATTATAACTCTTCGAAATCCTATAGTTCCTACGTAAGGACGAGAGGTATAAAATAGATAGATTTAGAATAGGGGGATATATATATTTAATAGATAACTAGATACGAAGAAACTAGATTATTAGAGGTTAGTTAAATATAAAAGATAAATACATAGTTATAATATTTATAATTATGAGCCACTACTAATATAAAGTAGTAGAAATAAGATAGAGTAGCCTGCGTCGAATTATTTCTAGTAAGGTTAGTCTCTCTATTATATATTTCACTTATTATATTAATGATTTTTGGCCTACCCTTCTCCTAGGAGCTAAAGATAAATATTTATTTTATTAAATACCTTTTTAGATATTAGTTATCCCTCTTTTTATCGAGCGTCTATTAGATAATCTAGTTAATAATTTAGTAGTACGGCCGACTAGGCTCCTAGTTACGTATAACTAAATATTATTTCATCTTTTAATACTAGAGATTCGGTAAATAATTAAGGTAAGTATTAATCGAATGAATCCTCTTCTAGAATATATTTCTTGATTAAATAAAAATTACTCCCTTAAAAGGAATACGGCTGTTTTAAAAAAAACTCCTTATTTTAAATAAAAAACATCCCTTTAAAAATAAGACTAGAATTGCTTTACTATAGCCTCTATTATTTATACCCTATTATATATATTAGGCTCTATAATAAGAGGCGGAGCTATAAATAGTAGAGTATCTAGGACTAAAGATTAAGGTAGCTCTTATAATAAAAGGTTAATTTTATAAATATATATTATTTCTCTTTATAACTCTCTCTATAATATTCCCTAAGTTAACGGGTATAATACGGCTACGTAATACGGTCTTTTATTAATATTCCTTATCTTAATAAATTTATACTTCAGCGCTACGCAGCCCCCTATTTTATTTTATTTTACTTTACTCCTACGCTTTAAGCTTTCTACTAGTATATTAATTATAATAAATATAGTTCGTAATAGTAGAGTAGTTATATTATATAAAATAAACTATATCGTACGAGATAGGCGAAATAGATTCTAAACTCCGTTAAGGCTATAATAACTATCTATTACTAGAGAGTGAAAATAATATTAAAAGAGAGTTTATTATAATATTATTTAAAGCTATACTATATAAAGTAGATAGTTAAAATGTACTTATTTAAACTAATAGTTAAGGGAGTAAGAATCGCGGATATCTATTTAACTCAAAAAATTATGTCCGATACTACTATATAAAACCGGCTATTTATCTCGTTAAGTAATCGAGATAAAATTAATTCAAATATACTCTCAAGCTGTTATAGTCTCTAGATAAAGAGTTATTAATATTATAATTCGCCGTCTTACGCTTGCGTAGCTTCGGTAAGGTAATTATATTATAATCCCGGTTTATTATCTATAGAAATTATTTCTACCGTTATAGTCTAAAACCTAGTTATAGCGACGCTACTAGTTATTAATAAACGGGTTAATATCGTTTTCTATATTAAGATTTTCTTATTCTTTTAACTACGCTATTCCTAACGCTTTCTTCCCTTTAATAAACGGCCGGCGCGTTACTACGCGGTCTTTTATAAAGTTCTAGATATACTCGATAGGGTTTAGATCTAGGCTATTACCCAGCTAGTCTAAAAGATTAACGTAGTATTTAATAAATAGTAGTTTCTATTATTATATAAAATATAGTTACTAGCGCCGTCTTATATAAGGTATACTAGCCGGTTAAGGTATAACGTAGCGAACCAGTAGTACGCCGGTAGTAGTAGTAGTTCTAGGATATATTTTTAGTACCGGTACCAGTTAATTCCACCCCGTTTTGAGTGTCTATAGGGCGGAAAGTTAAAATATCCAAGGTAGGATAAAACCCGGCTATATATAGCCCTCTCGCCGAGAAGAGTTGTGACTCTCTCTATATATACTGTCTTTTCCGCTTATTTTCGTAGTATATCCGTAGCTGCTAGCTAGAGAATAGACGCTTTTCTTAACTTTAGCTCTTCCGGTTAGTAGATATAATATAGGCCCTTCTAATTCCAGGTAATTACTCCCTAAAATATAAATATAGTATAGGTAGAAAACGATTTCTTTAGGTAGGCCGGATTTTACTCTTTACTCTTAAGCCGGGTAATACGTATTAGGCCCTGGTTCTCGCCTAATTTAATTAAGGTCTCGTTAATATAGATAATTAAATCCCAGCCTAAAATAAATCCCTAGTATATATAATCTAGGTACTAGCGGCAGCGTTTCTCCCGTATTTCTAGCGTTAGATTAGGTTTCGAATATAAAGAATATCTACCTAATCCCGTCTCCTAAAAGGCCTTTTTTATCGTATTTCGTGATACTTTAACGCCTACCTCACGAGCTACCGCTACTTATATTTTCCGGAGGTATATATAGCTAGATATAGCTAGCTACGTTATCCGGTCGATTTCTTCTTAATATAATAATGAGGGCCGGCCGGATCGCGTCCTATTTATTAAATTATAACTATAAATAGAGCTATCGTTATGGATTTTAGCCTATTTAACTAAATAGTGCGTATTATTCGAGATTAAGGTAATAGTAACCCCGGTACGCGCTTGAATAACCTTAAGAGGTACTCTTTTAATATTCCGGGTATAGGTAATTACCCCCCGTATAAATAGGCTTATTTCCCGTCCTCGTTTTTATATAGATATAACTTAATAGGTGATTATATATAAATAACTATTACTATAAGATTTTATAGTAGGGCTAAATAAGCTTGGTATTTCTAATACTTTAAATCATAACCTCGTAAAAGCGAATATTAACCGGGAAAGTTTTTATTAGATTTTATTTATAATAATTTAATTAGCCCGTTAACCCTTATCGAGTTTAGGGGCTATAAGTATTTCGTAATTTAAAGATATAATTAGATTAAATACGCCGAAATTAACTCCCTAGCGTTTAAAAGCTAAATATTCGGGTTATTTAAATAATTTAAAACTAAGTATAAATATAACGACCGGAAGATCTATCGTTTATACATCGATAATAATAATAAATATATTTTTAAATAATTTTAAAGTCACCTAAAAGATAAAGAGATTATATATAAACTTATAATATTTTAAAATCCCTAATAAAACGGTAAATCGGAGTATTTTAATTATATTATAATAACTAGACTTTATCCTTTATTTATTAACTCCGGCCTTCTACGTAGTCTATAACTTTATCGGTAAATCTCAAAAACTCCTACTAAAACCTGAGTTATCGCCCGCGCGGATAGGGCTGGTAGTATTCTATTAATAATATTTATTTAGAAAAATTATTAATAGGATATTATTAGTAGCCCTAATTTACGGATAAAACTACTAGTATCCTATTAATGAGATTAATAATCAGGGGTCCGGGTAGGTTTAATAAGATTAGTAACTTTAGTAATATATATATATTATTAATATACTAATAATAGCTTAGCCCTATTATAAGGTTAAAATAAATAAAGTTTTATAATCGTCGTTATTAACGGTAGCGACCCTTAGCGACGACTATTAACGCTAGCGCCTCACCGGGCCCGGAATAATAAGTTTTAGCCAAAGTTCTCGCGGGGGTGTTACGTAAATATATCTAGGGAGAACGCGTATATTAATATCGTATATTATATCGTATACCTTAGCGTATACCATAGCGTATAATATAGGGGGCTTTCGTCTAATGTTTTAGGGGCTACTACGGGGGGCGTATATTATATACTATTCAAAATACCTTTACGCATGCCATTCGTATACCATTCAATATTATACGCAAGTTGCGCACGTTATTACGTATATTATGGGGTTTACTATAGCCTATACTATAGCCTATACTATTACGTATATAATTACGTATACTATAGGGTATATAATGGGCCCATTTATCTAATATTTAATTTACTAACGATTTATCGAGTTACTAATATAAATATCCTAATAATAAGTACTATTTATTAATAGGACCCTACCTAGACCCCCGATTTACTAATCCTACTAAATCTCGGGTCGGTATTTAATATAGAGTTTTAGTATAAGCCCGTAGACGGTTTTTTAATAGGGTTGATAGCGCTTAAAGTATACTAATATTTACTTTTAAGATTACCGATATTAAGCTCGTTTAAATAGTCGTTTATCTTATCGCCTATAAACCCGTTATTAAGTTATCTTTTTCGCCGATTAAGGTATTTTTAGGTCTACGTATTAACCTCTTTTATTTATATATTATCCGTTTAGTAGCCTAGGCTATAAATTAAAAATAGAAGAAATTTCTCGATAAAAGTATATAGTACTTTCTTATAGGATATAAGAGGAAGTATATCTTCCGGTTATAAAACTTAATAATATAGAAAATAATCCGCTTAAATTTTAATTATATTTAAGAAAAGCGCCCTTAATAAATCTTTAATTAGAATAGTAATTTATTAACTCTTAATCCCTTTATTAAGCGCTAATAATATATGGCTCTAGGGGAGAAATAAAACGAATTTATTATTATTAATATTATTTAGTATAATGAGGCGTTTATACTAAATTCGTTTTTTTCTAGTACCTTTAGTACCCCGTTATCTTCTATTCTTTCTAGTACTCTTTCTAATACTCCCTCTTTTAGTAATATACTAGCCGGTAACTCCCTAACTATAACTACGTAAATCGAATTAATTAATAGGGTTATTAGGGATTACCCTAATCTCGATTTATTAGAATATTTAAAGTCGTTATCGCTAGATTTATTTAGTTTATTCGTATTTTTTTTAGGTTATTAATAATAAACTCTATAGACTTAAAACCTACGACGAGGTTATTTAGAGTAATTATAAAGCCGAATAATAACTAGTAATAGAAGATAAACTAAAATCGTTTTTCTAAAATAACATATAATCGCTAGTTAACCTCCTACTTTAGTTATTAGGAAAATCTTTACTAGTAAATAAATATTTACTCTTAAACGGGGCCTAAAAGTAAAGGAGATTCTATAATATAAAGTATATTAAATAGTATAGGGTTTTAAATAATATAAAGATCTCGATAATTATAAAGCCTTTATATCGGTAGTTAAATTAATAAATTATAAGATTATCTTTACTCTAGTAACTACCTATAATTAGGATATTAAATAAATAGGCGTTAAAACCGCTTTTCTATATAAGGGTATTAAGGAAGAACTCTATATAAAATAACCTATACGAGCGAGCCTAATTTTACTAGTTTATAATTTTAAAAGAGTTTTATATAGGCTAAAATAATACCTTAAGGTATAATATAAAATCTTGATTAAGTTCCTTCGCTCTCTGAATTTCGAATTAATTAATACCGACTTTAGTATCTTTATTAACCTTAGGATAAATATTATTATTGTTATTTATATAAATAATCTTTTTATTATCGGCCTAAAAATCGCCGATATTAATTTTATTAAATTAAAATTAAATAATCGCTTTTAGATAAAAGACCTCGGCCTATATACTTTTTATTTAGAGATAATTATTCTACGCGACCACCCTAATAGGAACCCTACGACTTAGTTAAACTAAGTACGTCAAATAGGTCCTAAAAAAATTCGATATATAAAAGTATAAATTATAATTTATTATTATAGATACTTCTACCAAGTTTTATAAAATAAAGAATAATTATATTACTCCCGCGGTATTCCGCTTTAAGTAATAACCCGTAGTAAAATCCCTTATATAAATATACTATACTAGGTACTCGCCTTAATATAGTATATATAGTATTAGTAATTAATCGGTATAAATTAAATCCGACCGATATTTATTAGATTATTATGAAAAGAATATTTCGGTATTTAAAAGTTATTATAGGTTACCGCCTCATATATAAAAAACGCCCTAAATTATATATTTAGATATATCGATACTAATTAGGCCGGTAATTATAATATACACCGTTCTACCTTAGGATATATATTTATTACCGGTAATAGTACTATTAACTAATTCTTAAAGCGCTAGCCTATGATCGCGCTATTAATTTATAAAACTAAATATATTAAATAGAATCAGGCTTCTAAAGAAATTATCTAGGTATATAATCTATTTACCTAGTTATCCGAAACTATTATATAAGTTATAGTTATTTATTATAATAACTAGGGGGTTATAGCCCTCGCGAAGAACCTCTAGTTTTATACCCGAACCAAGTATATTAATATTAATTAGTACTTTATTCGGGAAAAGATTATAAACGGCTAAATCGTCCTAAAATACGTCCTAACTAATAAATAAATAACCGACGACTTTATAAAGGCCCTAAATAGGGATAAATTTAATATATTTCGTTAAACCCTAGGCCTAGAGCCCCTCTAGGAGTTTATCTAATTATTATAATATAACTAGAATATTACTAAGACCGCGGGTATACCGTTAAAATTAGTAGGTATTTAGTCTAGCTCCCGTTTCCGCTATACCTTATTCTTAATTATATTAAGATTAAGTAATAGGTCCCTAGCTACTACTTATTTACTACTACTACTTTATATTTAATATATAGTATAAGATTCTAAATATCCCATTATCTTCGTATATTTAATCTTTATTATTACTACTATAAAAGTTTAAAATTTAACCGCTAGTATTAAAAGTTATAACTACTTTAAACTTATTTATATCTAGTATAAATCTAGATCCTTTTAAACTCTATAGCGATATTTTAATAACTAAACTATTCGAATTCCTAGTATATATATAATTCTTTATATTAATATATATATATACTCGCCCCCTATTATTCCTTATAAGGGATAATAAAGTTAATTGTATTTATAAATTTTAAAAACTCCTATTAAAACCCTAGTTACCGACCGCGTAGATAGTATTAATAGTGTACTACTAGTAGCCCTAAATTACGGATAGGGCTAGTAGTATCCTATTAATAGATTTAGTAAATTAGGGGTCCGGGCAGCGTCTTATTAATAAATTTAGTAATTTAGGGTTATTATTAATAGCCTATTAATAGATTTAGTAACCCTTATTTACTAATACTATACTCTTAGTACGGTTAGTATTTATTATTTATAAATAATATATTACTAGCCCTAATAATATATCTAATTTACTAATAATATACTCGAAGTATATTTAGTAAATTAATTATACGTTAACCTCTACTAGTATAATATACCTATTATTAAGCTTTAAGTTTAATTATTATTTAATATCTAATATTTACTACTAATATTATTATAAATTATATTATCGTGATTATTTTTTCCTTTATATTTATTAGAGTTACCGTCGCTTATATTTATACCTTAACCTCTATCGCCTCTACTAGTACTTAGTTTAAGATATTTACGCTAGATCTATTTAACTTTTTTATAATATTAATAAAATTTCTCCTTCTAATTATCTTACTTTTATTATTATTAATAATATCTATTCTAACTATATTAGTACTATTATTAATAGAGATAATAGCGAAGAAAATGTCGACGATATTAATAATATAACTAGTAGGTTAGACGGCGATAGATAATTTAACCCTATAAATAAAAAGTTTATAACGACCTAAATATAGCTCGGTATTCTCGCTAATAATAATACTTAAAACTTTTGCGTCTTCGTTTTTAGATTATTTTATAAACTATCTAGAACGCCCTAGGAGTAGACGATAATAATAAAAGATTATAGGATTTTTCGTTATAAGGTATTTTTATATAGCTTTTATCCGATTCGAATAATTATTATATCCGACTTATCGAATAGTAGTAGGATATCCTAGAATTTCTATTTATAAACGTTATAAGTATTTAATCTTTTAGTGTTATTAATAGAATAAATAAATATTAAATTAAAGGACTCGTAAAATAAGTAATATTTTATCTTTATAATATTAAGCCCGTAGATATAGCCTTTATTAAGAATATATCGCTATTATCTACTATAATACTTATTCGGTAATCTCTTCTTAAACGGTATTCTAGTTAATCTCTTTCTTTTTATATTTAAATATTATTAATATAGACCCCGTTAAATAAATACCTTAAAAATAAATAATTTAATTACGAAAATTAAGTTCTTTAACTTATAATATTTAACGGTGAATACCGCGCTAGTCTTCGCTTCGATATACTTTATAATAAATTTGGAGTTATTACAATTTATATTATACTGTTAGAATGCAGGAGTGCAGGACTACTTAGTAACTACTGACTAAGCAGATGCTTGGCAATGCTTGGCATCAGGGTCTTGCACGCATGTTCGCTCTTATCCTCCATAGACAATCAATCAAGAAGTGTTTCTACCTACTATAGTTCAATATATACTCTTATAATTAATATTCTTTAGATTTAATTCTAATTATAATAGCGCTAATAATAGCCTTTATCTTCGTAATTATAATCTAGTAAAGAGGAAGTAATATCGATCTATATTTATAAACTTAAGCTTTTATTCGAACGATAAATATATAATTAAACGAAGATACTATTTTACGCGGTTAAATTAAGATTATATTCGCCTTATTTAGAACCGGAAATTTGACTTTTATTAAATTATTAATCTTATTATTCTTCGCCTTTATAATTTCGTCTAGTATATAACCGAATATATCTACTAGTCTCTATATCATAATAATTAGTTATTAAATATTATTTATTAGAGCCGGGATACCCGTTAGGTTATTAATAATATTCGAGTTATTTAAAAATCTTTAAGTCTTTAAAGCCTAGTTAAAGAAGCTATTAATATTATTATATTAATTAAATAGAACGGGTACGACTCTAAGGCTATTATCGGAGAGAAAGAAATAATAAAATTAGTAGATATAACTTCCATAGCTAGAATATCTTTAGGTTTTTATATTAATTAAATAAAACGAGTATAACTCTAAGACTATTATCGAAGAGAAAGAAATAACGGTATCGGTAAATATAACTTCGGTAGTTAGAATATCTTTAAATTTACGAGTAACGCCTTTTTTCTTAAAGAAAAGAGTATAATTTAATTATTAATTTCGCCTTTACCTAGGGTTTTAGCTTTAACGATATAATAAGATATTTATTTTATAACTTCTTTCTTATACTTTAGGTTTTTAGGCTCGGTAGTAACCCTACTCTCTTTAATCTTAATCGTCTTTATAATATTATCTTTATCCTAGATATATACCCTTATAATTTTATTCTTTAGAGTCGCTTTAATAGGAATCTCGATCTAATATTCGATTATATATATTTTTATATCTAGGAGCTTTAAGGCCTTTTAGTAATAAATAAACTTAAATAATAATATCTAAATATAGGTATATCCTAAATTGATCTATAAATTTTCTTTTTTATATTTAGTCTAGGCTTTAATAATATTCAAAAACTTTTTATATTTATTAAAGACCTGATTCTCTTTATAATATTAGGATAAATTTGCCCCGGAAATCTAAAATAAATATATTAAATAATATTATATACCTCGTGAAGGTTAAAGTATTTAAAGGATATAATATATCTTTTTAAATAGAGGGCGATTCTTAAAAATTTATTTAATATAAATTATATCGATTCGTATAATCTTTTCTTTTTAGATACTATAGGGCTTGACTCATTATTAATATTAATATTAAATTCGGAATGAAATTTAGAAATAATAACGTTCTTCCGGCCTAAGAGATTAGGCGTAATTATAAATTTATTAACTAGTATATTATAAGATTAATTAAATATTAACGGATTTAATATTTTAAAAATTCATCGCGAGTCGGTTAAAATCTTACGAAATTATAAAACCTATTTATTTTATTCCTTTTAAAAAATATTTATTTAAGCGCTTTTTTTTAATATACTTCTTAATTTATTATTTAAATCTTATTATTTCTTATATAATAATTATTAGAAGGTTTTTATCTAACGATTTTAATAACTCCTTTAATCTAGTATTAATATTATCCGCTTTTTATTAAACTTTATTAATAATATATAGGAGGTTAAATAAATATTAGTAATTATCTTAGTTTTTAAAAAATTATTAAATTTATAATTTTATAGGCCCGTTTATATTAAAGAGTTAAATTTTATTAATAATATATAGGAGGTTAAATAAATATTAGTAATTATCTTAGTTTTTAAAAAATTATTAAATTTATAATTTTATAGGCTCGTTTATATTAAAGAGTTAAATTTTATTAAAACTCCCGCTATATTAATATTACGTTAAAGATAAAGGAATATATAAAAGAGTATAAACGAAGTCGAAATACCTAAATAAGGAAGGCCCTAAATATAATAATAATAATAAAATATAAATAATTTAAAGAATAAGTTTTTTTTTTATAAAAGAGTATATATAAAGTCTTATTAAAGTCGACGGGAGTATAAAAACTCGTAAACTAAAAAAGGGAGAAAAATAATCGTCTTAAAAAACTTCTTTAATTCCTAATTATTAAAGATAATAAAGGAAGAAAAATTAAAGATTTCGAGGATAAAATAAAAATCTTATAAAAGATACTTTTCCCCCCCCTATTAATAATAAACTTAAATAATATCGACGGAATAAAGTACCCGGAGCCTATTAAAATAAACTAGGAAATAATTAGGATAAAAATATATAAAATAATATAATACCTAACTACCGATAAGGCGCTAGGAATAATTAGAATCCTAAATTAATTCTTAAAACTTATAATAAAAACGGAAGTAATAGATATTATTATTTATTTATTTTAGGTCTACTTTAAATAAGGATATTACCCGAGGTATTTTAAAAAGATTAATGTAATAATTTCAAAAAAACCGAAGAAAAACGATTATTTAAAACCAAAGTTATATAGGTTTATTATACTCTTTAATACATTTAATAAGGCGCTAGAAGTAATTATTTCTAAAAAGTTAAATAATATAACGGAGGAGTACGAATTATTATTATTATAATAAATAAAAATTATATAAAAGCGTTTAATAAAAACCGCGCTAGAGACTCTTATAGATATAATATATACTATATAGAACTATAGTAAAAACGGGAGGGGAAAAGTAGTAAACCTATTATTACTAAATATAACGGGAGTATTCGATAACGTTTTATACGAGAGGCTATTATACGACCTACGAATAAAAGATATACCGAGTTTAATTATTAACTAGATAGTAAACTTTCTATTAGATAAAACTATATCCCCGTAATATTTAGAAAAAGAATAAATATAATAAAGAAAATAATAACGGGTATTTTATAAAGATCGCCTATTTTACCGATACTCTTTCTATTCTTTAATATATTATTAATTAAGGAGTATACTAAAATAAACCTATTAATATAGGTCGGAGGATTCGTAGACGACGTCTATTTACTTATTTATAACGAGAGTATAAAAAAGAATTATACGAATTTAGAACGGGCCTATAATATTTATCTAAAATAAATAATTACTTATAAAGTATTATTTACTCTCTAGAAATATAAACTAGTCTATTTATCTCGAATACCGAAAAAGTTTAATATAAAAATAGTAATAAACTTTAAGAATATAATTATTAAATCTAAAACGAGTATTAAGATTTTAGAATTATACGTCGATTTAAAATTAAAATAAAGATTATACCTAGTTTAAATTAAGGTTAAAGCGATTAATTAAAACCGCGCTATAAAATACCTAGTTAATTCGATATAAGGCGCTACTTTCGCGAAGTATAAAATAATATATAATATAATAATTAGATTAATATTAATATTTACGGCTCCGATATAGTATTAATTAAAAGAAACGATAGAGGCTATAAAGGGATATATAAAGAAATTAATAATTATTTAAAATAATTATTTTAAGATAGTCCTAAGAGTATTTAAAATTACCCTAATTCTAATATTCAAAACTAAATTAATATTTATATTAATCGACCTTCAGTTAGACCGCCTAGTAATATAATATTAAATAAATTAAAAAACCTATTCAATTACGTCTATAAGAAATATAAGGATTTAGAGTAAATTTTAATATAAAGGAAATAAGTAGCGATAAATACCTTTAATACCGATAACGGAAAAAAAAGCCTAGGTACTTCGCGCCCTAGGATTTAATAAATAATATAAAGTAATTATAACTATAAAGAGGAGGAAAAACTAGATAAATTTAATTAAAAATATTAGAGAATATTAAGATATTAAGGTTATTAATTAAAGGGTTAAAAATTAGGCCCGTTAATAATAACTAAATAAATAAAAGAGTTATAAAAAGATAATTTTTATATAAATTATTAACTCGGCTTAAAAGAGAGACCTATTTAAAGACTAGTTTAATTATTATAATTAATTAAAAAAGGTTAAAAACTTTATAATAATATAATTAAAATATAGTAAAATCGGATTAAATAAATTCTTATACCGAATAAAGATATTTATAGTCCGTAGCGCTAGTTATTAATATAAATAAAAAAAATAAAGTATAAAGTATATATTATTATTTTACCCGGAACTAGCTAGCGATAAAATAGAGCTAATAAAACAAATAAATATATATAACTTTAAGAAGATATTAATATAGGTTTAAAATATATATATAACCGCCTAGTAAATAGTAAAAACGGGATAACTCGGTTAATTCTTTTTTATTAAAGAATAGTTAATATAATCTAAATTATTATTAAAACCTAGCGATATACCTAGACTTATAAAAAAGAGGAAGAAAAAAAAGAAGCCGCCGGCCGGAGGGTTATAAATATCGATTATTTAATAAATTTATAATAAAGCGGCCTATAGGCTTATAAAATAAATAAATTAAATTAAAGAAATTAAAATAAAATGAAAACGGAGAGAAGGATAAATAATATTTTAAAATAATTATAATCATCGGCTACTAACTAGTAAAAAGAGGAAATAAATTATTAATAAATTAGAATTATTAACCGACGAGGTTTCTTTAACGGCTAGTAGGCGCCGCTAATAACTTTATTAGGAAAATATTCCCGGAACTCTCTTATTAATAAAGTAGTTTTACTAGAGTAAATATATTAATTAATTAATTAATTAATTAATCAATACTTTAATATTTAATTTTAAAGTTTTATTTTATTATTCGTTTATACATAAAATACAGTATTTAGGCGCTATGAAATCTTTAGATAATAATATACTTTTAATTAATAAATATTAATAAAAACGGATTCTTTATCGAATATAATACCCTTTAATACTCCGAATTAAAAATTTTTTCCTTATATACTAACTTTATTAATTTTATAATATTAATAATTTTAATAATAAAGACGTATTATAATATTTTAATATATTTCTCTATTATTATAAATACCGTATTATAAATATATTCTTTATATTTATTTAATAGTAATTTTATAATGAAATTTATTATAATTTCCTTCTACGGGCTAATTAAATAAAATAAGAATTAATCTCGTTATAAAAATAATATATATATATCTTAACCCGTTAATAAAGATTATATATCTCGATATACTCTCGTATATTAACTTTTAGAATATTTTAGTAATTCTTTTCAAAAGATAAATTTATTATCTTTTTAATATTAAAATACCTTATTAAAATATTATTATAATATTTTAATAATAATTCTTCGCAGATTAATCTTTTTATAAATATATAAATTTTACTTTTATAATTAAAAAATAATATTAAATCGAGAGTTTAAACTCTAGCGGAGTATATAATATCTAGTTATTAATAAATAAAGATTTTATTTTATAAAAGAGAATAATTTTTTTATAATATATAAATTAACGCGACTATCGATAGACTTTCTATATTATAAATCGTTTTGTATATAATTATTAATCTAGTAATTATTTATTGAATAAATAATAAATAATATATAATATATAACTCTAGTAATAAGATTAAGCGGTTTATTTATTATATTATAATTTATTTAAATAAATATCTCGTATAAATTTCTTAGAATTTCTTATCTAGGTTTAATTTCTTTAAAGTTACTAAAATTATAATCCGATTTAAAGAAAGATTTAATAATATCTTTAAATAATAAACTAGACTAGAAGATATTAATATATAACGAGTATTAACCTCGTATATTATTTATATTATAATAAAATATATCTTTAATCTCTTTTAAAGACGTAATAATATAAACTAGTAATTAAAAACTTATTTATATTACGCTAGCGAGATCTGATTTATTAGATTTTATTATATATATATAAACCTTAACGAACTTTTTATAATATATAATTTAACGGCGAAGTATATTTAAAGAGCCGTATATTTATTAATAAATAAATGAAATATTAATATAATCGCGGTATTATAATAACGGAACCTAATAATATTAATTATATATCTTTATAAAATAAGGTATATCGAACCAGTAGGTAAAAATAATATAATATATAATAATAATTATATCCTTTATTTGCGCGGTCGTTATAAAGAAATTATCGTAACTAATATATTTTAAATAGCGTAAATAATAGGCTTCTAAAAAAATTACGGAAAATTATAAATATTTAGTAATCCTTAGACGAAGAGTTATAATAAATATCTAATAAATCGATATTACTAAAATATTAAACTATATTATTAAAATATTTAATTATATTATTAAAATATTAAATTATAATAATAAATTATTATTATAATACGCGTACTCTATTAAATAAAATAAAGTAAGAATTTTAGAAATAAATAATAAATAATAATAATACGTATATATAATTCCTCTTAAATAAAATAAATATAAACGAGATTAATATTAATAAAGCAAAGAAACTATTATATTTATATTTAAATTAAAGATTATTAAAAAGAAGATTAGAAAAGAGAAGTTAAAGTATATTAATTTAAACTTTTATATCGAAGTATATATAATAAATTTACGTTTACACTATAAATAAATTTATAGAAATTATATTATTAATTAGTTAATAAATTTAAATATTAAAAGTACGTAAAAATATATATATAAGAAATTAATATAATAATATAAAAGGAATAAAGTATTACGGGCGGAGGCCGAAGTTATAATTAATATTGAAATTTTATTATTATTATATAATTCATTAATAGACTCTTTTCGGAATTATTTTATAAAATCTAGAATTTCCTTAATTTTTTTTAATCGATAATTTATTTATCGCTTATCGAGTATCGTAAACGAATATTTATTATAAACGAGCTTCGTTTATTTATAAATAAAATAAACTAGAATATTTAACGAGTTTATAAATTATTTAATTAATCTCGAAATCTAAATAAAGATTCGGTTATAAAATTATATAAGTATATTTCGCTTAATCCGTTATTATTACGAATATTACACGGTATTAAGATTACCCGACGAAGGAATAGAGTAAATACTAGTAGTAAAACTACTTACTACGATCGGAGAGTAAATAGAGTAAATAGGTTATTATTTATTATATTTAAAGAGTAAATAAAGTAAATATATTACTCTTAATACGATTTCCTTTTATTATATAAATAATATATTTCTTAATAAATAGAAGCTTCGTGTTTAACTTCTTTTAAAACTTTTAATTATAGATTCTAAATATAAATATTTATGAAATTATTAATTAAGTTTATTAAACCTATCTAGTTATATCTAATTATTTATATAAAGATTATTATTTATTAATTTTTAATACTTTTTTTAAGAGTATTAATCTAGGTTCTATCGATATTATATTTAAAATATTAAATAGAGAGCCTTAATATTTTAAATACTTTTAAGATAAATATTTTAAAATTAATAAAGACCTTAATCTTAAATACCTAAAACGATATTAAAAAATATAATATTATAAACGACGGGGACCGTATTAAGATCTCCTATTTAAATTAATATTATAGAGAATATAAGAAACTTAATAATTAATTAATTTAACTTTAGTTATTCTTCGCCTTTAACGAGAGTATTATATTAATTAATTTTATTATTATCTATATAAAAGGTAATATATAGAAATAAGTTAAATTATATTTAAAATACTATATAAAAGGATTAAACAATATCGATAATTTAATAATAAAACTTTAGATAAAGATTTTCTCTCGATTTAAAATTAAAATTAATTATATATTTAAACGTTCTAACGAGAGTAATATACTAATTTATATTATTTAATATTTAATATAACGAAGATCTATATTTAATTACTCGGTATGATTTTAATATTATATAATATTAACGGACTAGGACGATATTATTTTTATAATAATATATTAATAAGAATTAAAAGATAATATTAAAGACGAGTTTATATAAATAAAAACCGATATTTAAAACCTCGATATATTTATAGAATAAATAATCGCGATCGACGATAAATTATATAAACGTATAATAAAGAAACGTTATAATAAAGGAATTAACGGATAAAGATATTTAGGAGTTTATAATAACAAATATAATTCGGTTAATTATTACCGCCGCGAGAAACTTAACCCGTATAATTAAATATTAATAAAACTCGATTTTATAAAAAATGGACTCGAAGAAAAGAAAAATAAAAAAAGATAATTCTTTAGAATTAATTATACCTATAATAAATATTACCTACGATATAAAGAAATATATTAATTAATATATATAAATAAATATTATAAATATCATTATAATAATTTAGGAGAGCGAAGGTATATTACGAGATTAAAATATAATTATAATTAATAAAATAACTATATTAGGGATAATTATTTATAATATTTAATTAAGAAAAGAGAGAACTAAATCTTCCTAGGTTATAATAAAGATTAAGAATTATAATTATAAAACTAGATAAATTATAATAAAGAACTAAAAAGTTATAATTAAAATAAATAATATTATTATTTAACCGAAGGATACAAGAGGTACTTCGAATCTAAAGAGTATTACGGATTTTTATCTTCGTCGGGAAAAAACTAATCCCTTATATTAAAGAGAAATATAAAGAGATTAATATATTAAACTCTAGAATAATATTTGTATATAGTTTAGTATAATATATATATATAAATACTAGTAAAAGTCAACGGATATAAAGTTATTATAATAATAGATTTAAACGCGAATAATAATTTCGTATTTTAGATAATAATTTAGGTAACTAACTTATTAATTTAAAGAAAAAAGAAATAATATAAGTTTTAATTAACCGACGGGTTAAAATTATTAGTAAAAAGAGTAAATAAAGAAATATTTCTATTATTAATTATTATTTAATACTATTATAAATAAATTACCTTCGATATAATTAAGATAATTTTTTATTATATTATTCTAAAAATACTTTAATTTAAAAAATATAATCTAATAATTAATTAGAAAATAGGAGTATTTATATTTTTATATATTAAAGATATCGCTAGTATAATATCTATATATTTATAAAGAATAATTATAAATAAGAAGTTAAACCGTAATTCGATCGAAATTTATAATATTTTATCTTCGAAGAAAGATAATCTCGTATAAAGATTTAACTCGATATATATTAATTAAAAAAATAAATAAAGCGAAAAAATTAGAATTTCTAAAAATTAAAACGAATCTTTAGATATCTTTAAAAAATATTAACTATAAAAGTACTTTTTTTAAGAAGAGATAATTTTAAAAGTATTATTTAAAATAATAGTCGTAGGATTATAAAATCGAACTCGAATTAAATAAATAACCGATATTTAGACCTATTTATATTTTATTAAAAAAAGAACTCGGAGTACTTCGCGGGTATATCGACGAGAATCTTAATAAAGAATTTATTCGAGAATTTAAATTACTAGTAGGTTATCTAATCTATTTTATAATGAAAAAGGATAAGAGTTTATAATTATATATAAACTACCGAGAATTAAATAATATTACGGTAAAGAACTAATACCCTCTATTTAAATATTAACGAGTTATAGGATCGGTTTATAATAATTAAAGTCTTTATATAATTAAATCTTCGAGGCGCGTATAATTTAATTCGAATAAAGAAAAGCGAGGAATAGAAAACTACCTTTAAAACTAAATATAATTATTATAAATATTTAATAATACTCTTTAGATTTATTAACGTACTAGTAATCTACTAAATATTAATTAATAATATTATACGAGTATACCTAGATATAACGATAATTATATACCTCGATAATATTTTAATCTACTCTACTAATAAGAAAGAATATATTTAATATATATAAAATATCTTTATTTATTTATCGCTAGCTAGACTTCTCTTTATACTAGAGAAATATATATTTTATAAAGAGTTAATTAAATTTCTTAGATTTATAATTAATACTAGAGATATTTATATAAACCCTAAAAAGATTAAGAGTATCGAAGAATAATTTATACTATATAATATTAAACGATATAGAGTTTCTTAGGATTTACGAATCTTAATAAGAGATTTATTAAAAATTATTTTAAAAAAATCTTATTATTAACGAATATTACGAAGAAAGATACCGCTTTTTAATAAAGAGAGGAATAATAATAATCTTTTAATATATTTAAAGAGGTTTATAAAAAGCCGCCGGTATTATATTCTTTTTAAAATAATAAATTAACTCGAATCGAGACCGACGCTTTAGATTTTATAATAAGAGTTTATATACTTTAATAAAGAGATAATAAATAATACTTTATCGTATATTATTTACGAAAGATATTATTAATAAAATAGAATTATAATATTTATAATAAAGAATTACTAGTAGTAGTATCCGTACTAGAATAATAAAGAGTATACGTAGAAAGTTATTTAAACTTTATTGTATTTATAAATTATAAAAACTTTCTTAATTTTACTATTATTAAATAATTAAATCGGAGATAGATTAAATAATTAGAATTATTAGAGTAATATAAATTTAAAATCTTTTATACTCTAAAAAAGATAACGATTACGCCGACGTATTTAATAGGCGAGAAAACTATATAGAATAAAAACATATAATAATATAACTAGTCTTTATTTAATAATAAAATAAGTCGCTAGTTTTAATATAATAACTAGTAGCGATACTATATATCTTTATTCCCGGGATTATTAATAATATCTAGAAAAAATATAATAATAGTATTTTAATTAAGGTACTAGAAAGTTAATAATAAAAAACTAAATTATTAAAATTTAATAAGAAAGTTTACTTTCTTAAAGAATATCTTAAAGAAATTATTCGCGATTATTATAATAATTTAATTTAAAAATACTTTAGAGTTATTAAAATTATAAAATTAATTTATAAAGAATATAATATATTAAGATTATAATCGCACGTTAAGAAATATATTAAAGAATATATTTAATATTAATAGAATAAACCTATAAGGTATATTAAATATAAATAAATCTAATTCGCTTTAATATTAAATATATTATAAAGTAATATTATTATAGACTTCGTTATTAAATTATTAAAATTAAAGGACCCTATTACGACGGAGGCTTTTAATTATATTATAAATATTTATAATAAATTTAGTATATTTATAAAAGTATAAACGACTTTAAGAATCGTAATTTACTCGGAGTATTTAAATTTACTCGCGAGTATTTAAAGTATTTAAAGTTATTTAGGATTTTTAGTACCGGCTTAATATTTTTAATATCGGCTTAATATTCTTAGGGCCGCTTAAGGTCGTTTAGGATTATCTATTTATAAAATTACCCCTATAGATACGCGTATATATAGTCATTACTATTGCTATAGATATGTGTATACATGGCTATTGCTGCTACTATAGATACGCGCATACATGGCCATTACTGCTGCTATAGATATGCGCATTCATGGCCCATAGATATGCGCATACATAACTCATAGATATGCGCATACATGGCTCATAGATATGCGCATACATGGCCCATAGATATGCGTATACATGGCTCAATAGATATGCGCATATATGGCCATTACTGCTGCCATAGATACGCGTATATATGGCCGTTACTACTGTCATAGATAAACGCATTCATGGTCATTACTACTGCCATAGATATACGCCCCCATAGATATACGTATACCCCCATTTATGACCTATATATATATGTATATATAATGTTTCATGATCGCCTTTATCGACGGTAGCGACCCCCCGGAACTACCTTTAACGCTAATAACTTTTAATTCCCGGATTCGATCGATTCGCGCGAAATCTACACGGGGGTAACGCCTAGGCTATATAATACCGGATATATAATTATACTTTACTAGGTATAGTTATTTAATATAACGATATAACGATATGATAACGATAAGGCCTTAGTTATAAATAGAGGATTTAGTTATAAATAAAATAAAGTTATAACTATAAATAAAGTTATATATAAAGACTATATTAATAATATATTTTAAATTTAGGGATTTTTACGAGCTAAAAATATTCTTAAAAATATTTATATTACTTTAAAGTTAAAATATAATATTATTTTATTTAAATTAAATTAACTAGTTTATAAATATTTATAATATTTAAAACCTACCCTATACTTTTATAAATATAAATATACTATAATAATATTAATAAAAGAAATATATAAAGTAGAATAAATCGCCTTTATATTATTAAATCGATTAATTCGAGACTATAATATTCTAAAATCGATTATTTTTAACCGAGATAAATAATTTACTTTTAATTATTAAAGAATATTTATCGGCGTTATTAAAACTAAATTATAAATATTAACTATATATTATCTTTAGACGGATAAATAAATAAAGCGAATAAACTAAATAATTAAAATATATTTAAAACATTATATTAATAAAAAGTAAAATAATTAAATAAAGTTTTTATTAATAATTTAATTAACGTTTAATAATAATTAGTTTAATATAACGAAACTTATATTATTTTTTATTAATTTCGAGAAATATACGAATATATTCTCAGAATCTAGAAATAGACTAAACGCGTAAAAAACTTTAATATCCGTAATTAATATAAAAGTATTATATAGAGATATATAAATCTAGATTAAAATTAACGAATATTTAAATAAGAGTTAAAATTAATACATATTAAAAAAAATCTTAATTAAAAAAGAGGAATAAGATATACTTTTTAATAAAAATTATAGAGAATAAAAAATCGAGTAAGAAATTAAATTATATTAAAATCGAATTATTTTTAATTAAAAAGTCTAAAGAACTAGTCGATTATAATTTTAATTTTCCGGCCGACGTTGAAATATATTTAATATTTTATATCTTTTTATTAAAGTTAGTAAATTCTTTAATATTTTTATAAAATACTTTTTATTTTTAAATAAAAAAAGAAATAGTATTCGAAATTAAAAGAATCTTAAGATAATAAAATTAAAACTATCTTATTATATAAAAAGAATATAACGAATTAAAAAATATTTAAGAATTAAATATAAATTCTAGGAATTACTTAAATCTCCTATAAAGATATTATTTAAAATAAAGAGTACGCTCGATTAATTAAATTTATCTTTAAATTATAACTATTTTAAAAATATATTAAATAAAAAGTCGTTAAGTCTAAAATTAATACCGTCGACTTTTTTTTATTAACTCGATTTTAACTTAAAAACGAGTTTATTTTATTAATATTATTTTAACTTCTTTTAATTTCTTTTTTTATAATATCTAGAGATAAATTTATTTTATAGGCGAAAAGAATACTAAGTTATATTCCTACTTAATACGAATATATTTTATATATTTATCCGAGCGATCTTTAATTTTATACTTTTGAGAATATCGCTTCTCGACGTAATATTAATAAATATATATAATTAATTTTAAATTAAAGAGGGATTTATAGAATTACTATCTATAATAATAAAATAATAAAATAGTAGAGTTAGATATTTATTATAATTAACGGTTTATTTCTAGGATAATAATTTCGGGAGGGGAACCTAGTATTATAAATATTATATAATATTATATAATATTAAAATTACCCGACGAAAAAGTAGAATAAATATTAATAATAAAATTATTTACTATAATCGGAGAGTAAATAAAATGAATAAATTATTATTTATTTTACTCGAGGGGTAAATAAAGTAAATATATTACTTTTAATATAATTTCCTTTTATTATATAAATAACGTATTTTCTAATAAATAAAGACTTCGTAGATCTACCGATATTATATATATATAAAAGTTTAAGAAAAGAGGACTCCGATATTCTTTCGAGTATAATTCTATTAAACGAAATTAGTTAAAATAAAAGAGAATAAAAATAATAAAGATAAAACTTAAGGTACTAGAGTAAAGAATAAATATAAATTATTAATACGTTTTAATATAACGAAGACGTCGTAATAAATAAAAAGGACTAGTAATTAAATAAAAAAGTATAAAGAGGGTATAAAAATATCAAAAATATTAATAATAATAATAATAAAGATTATAAGAAATATAAAATATAAAGAGATATAATAAATAATATACCGTAGATTATAACTAATATAGATTATATTAGGAATAATCTTTAATTATATATAAAAATCGGTAGAAGAATATATACTTTAAAAGGCCTAAATAAAGTTATTAAAATAAAAAATCTAAAAATTTAGAGCGAGGAGTATATTTATATTATTAATATAAAACGAGGTTAATATTACTTATAGAAATATATTTATTTTATTAAATATATAGCCGAAATAAACCCCCCTCTCTTTATAATAATAATTAACGCGAAAGCGAAGTAATTAATAATTAAAATAAATAATATTAAAGTTAAAGAATAATTTAGGAAAATAATTAATTTTTTATTAATTAAAATATTCTAGAATAAAGTCTACTCGGTAGCGGAGTCGATCGTCTAAATAAAATAAATAACGAAAAAAGACTTCGTTTTATATTATATAACGATAGAGGTAAGATAAAAATTAGAAAAAATAATTAAATAAATAAAAAATATTAACTCCTCGGCGAGAGTATTAAAATAAATCTATATAATAATAATATATAACGTAAAAAAGGAGGCCGTCGATATAAATTATTAAAAAATAGTAATAAAGATATTAAAAAAAGATAATTATAAATTATACCTAGGATTAAATATTATAAATATAGAATAACTAAGATTCGCTCTTAAACTAAACGAATATAATTATAAAAAAAGTATTCAATACTCCTTTTTAAGATCCTAAACCTAGATATAATAAATAAACTAGTAACGGACGGGTTTTTAAAAAACGAATAATTATTATTATATAAAAAGTAGGAGAGAATAAATAACCCGAAATAATATTTTAATTATTAAAAATACGATTATATAACTCTAGTTTATAAAAACTAGCCTAAATATAGGATATATATAGAATTATATTAATTATACGAATATAATACTAAAAGCCCGAAGGAAAAGCGCTACGCGGTTTACTCTAGATATTATAAATCCTAAAATAGAGCGTATTCAATTAAGTAAAAAAAGATATACTAAATCTAATAAAGATTAGAGAATAAACCTAGGTAGTTCGCGGTATTACCGAGGATAATCACCTTAAGCTCCTAGGTATAACTAATTAATAATAAATTTATATTAATACTAACTAGAGGTACGAGGAAGAGGAAAATAATAATAAATATAATTAATTAAATCTAAAACGTTATTATTATACCTAGGAAAATAAAGAGGCCGAGATAAAATAATAAAATAATAATAATATTTAAATAAATAATTCTTTAAGTCCTAAATAATTTTTTAATAATAATATTCGATTAATTAAATAAAAATCGGCTAGAATTAATACTATTAAATAATTAAGAAATAAACGAGGAATTTACGGATATAATATTAATACGCGATAAATTATAATATTTAATTTAAAGTCGTATAATATAATATTAAAAAAGAATTAAAACTAATAATAAAATTACTCTAAAATAAATAAATTAAAGATATCGATATTATAATTATTTTAAAACCTAGTTAGAACCCTATTATTTAAATTTTATATAATAATAGTATTAATTTTTTCTACCTAGTATATAAAGGAGGTCTAAAGACCCGTATATACTTTTATATAAATAAAAGAATCGATATAAATAACTAAGAATTATTTTATTATAAAGGCGATTTATATTTTATAAAGATTATATTAAAAAAGCGAAGAAATAAAAAGGAATCTCGGTCGGATAAAATTAAAAAAAGGAAACTATTAATTAAAAAGTTCTTTATTATAAAGAGGTATAAATCTATAATATATATAATTTATTATTAATATAATATATATCGGTAAAGCGGTGAGCCCGTATTTTATCGAAAAAGACGGAAAAGATTAATTAATTAATTGATTAATTTATATACCTACTCTAGTAAAACTACTTTATTAATAAGGGAGTTCCGCGAATACTTTTTTAATAGGGTTACTAGTAGTTCTTACTAGTCGCTAAAGAAACCTCGTTAATTAAAAACTTTAATTTATCGATAATTTATCTCCTCTTTTTACTAAATAATAGCCGATAACTATAATTATTTTAAAATATTATTTATCCCTTCCCTCCGTTTCTCTTCTATTTTAATTTTCTTAATTTTATTTATTTATCTCGTAGGCCTATAGGCCGCTTTATTATATATTTATTAAATAATCGATATTTACGGCCCTCCGGCCGGCGGTTTCTTTTTTTTCTTCCTCTTTTTTATAGGCCTAGGTATATCGCTAGGTCCTAATAATAATTTAGATTATATTAATTATTCTTTAATAAAGGAGAATTAACCGAGCTATTTTATCTTTATTATTTACCGCGCGGTTATATATATATTTTAGGCCTAGGTTAATATCTTCCTAAAATTATATATATTTATTTATTTTATAAACTCCGCTTTATCCCTAGCTAGTTCCGGGTAAAATAATAATATATACTTTATACTCTACTTCCTTTATTATTACCGGTAATTAGCGCTACGGACTATAAATACCTTTATTCGGTATAAGAATTTATTTAATCCGATTTTATTATATTTTAATTATATCGTTATAGAGCTCTTAACCTTCTTTAATTAATTATAATAATCGAATTAATCCCCGAATAAATCTCTCTTTTAAGCCGGGTTAATAATTTATATAAAAATCGTTATTTTATAACTCTTTTATTTATTTAGTTATTATTAACGAGCCTAGTTTTTTACCCTTTAATCGATAACTTTAATATTTTAATATTTTTTAATATTTTCGATTAAATTTATCTAATCTTTTCTCCTCTTTATAATTATAATTACTTTATATTATTTTTTAAATCCTAAAGCGCGAATTATTTAGACTTCTTTTTCCGTTATTAATATTAAAGATACTTATTATTACCTTTCTCCTCTACACTAGAGTTTATTCTAGATCCGCGTATTTTTTATAATTATAATTAAGTAGGTCCCTCGATTTATTTAATATTATATTACTAGGCGGTTTAACTAAAGGTCGATTAACGCGATTACCGATTCGGCTTTAAATACTAGAATTAAAGTAGTTTTAAATACTCCTAGGACCGTCTTAAAATAATTATTTTAAATAATTATTAATTTTTTTATATATTTCTTTATAATCTTTATTATTCCTTTCGGTTAATATTATATCGGAGTTATAAACGTTAATATCGGTTTAATTATTATATTATATACCGTTTTATACCTCGCGAAGGTAGCGCCTTATATCGAATTAATTAAATGTTTTATAGCGCGGTTTTAATTAACCGCTTTAATTTTAATCTAGGCTAGGTATAATCCTTATTTTAATTTTAAATCGATATATAGTCTTAAGACCTTAATATTTATTTTAGGTTTAATAACTACGTTCTTAAAATTTATCGCTATTTCTATATTAAATTTCTTTGGTATTCGAGATATATAAATTAACTCGTATTTCTAAAGGGTAAATAATACTTTATAAATAATTATTTACTTTAAATAAATATTATAGGCCCGTCCTAAATTCGTATAATTCTTCTTTATACTCTCGTTATAAGCGAGTAAATAAACGTTATTTACGAATCCTCCGATTTATATTAATAGGTTTATCTTAATATACTCCTCGATTAATAATATATTAAAGAATAAAAAGAGTACCGGTAAAATAGGCGATTTTTATAAAATACCCGTTATTATTATTTTTATTATACTCGTTCTTCCCTTAAATATTACGGATATAATTTTATCCGATAAAAAGTTTATTATCTAGTCGACGATTAAACTCGGTATATCTTTTATTTATAAATTGTGTAATAACCTCTTATATAAAATATTATCGAATACTCCCGTTATATCTAATAATAATAGGTTTATTATTTTTCCCCTCCTATTCCTATTATAGTTCTATATAATATATATTATATTTATAAAGATCTTTAGCGCGGTTTTTATTAAACACTTTTATCTAATCTTTATTTATTATAATAATAATAATTTATATTTTTCTACTATATTATTTAACCTTCTAGAGATAACTACTTCTAGCGCTTTATTAAATATATCGAGGAGTATAATAGGCCTATATAACTTTAACTCTAAATAGTCGCCTTTCTTCGATTTCTTAAAAATTATTATATTAGTTTTTTTAAATCACCTCGGGTAGTATCCCTATTTAAAATAAACCTAGAATAAATAAATAATAACGTCTATTACTTCTATTTTTATTATAGTTTTTAAGAATCGATTTAGGATTCTAATTATTCCTAGTACTTTATCGGTAACTAGGTATTATATTACTTTATATATTTCTATCTTAATAATCTCCTAGTTTATTCTAACGGGCTCCGGGTACTTTATTCCGTCGATATTATTTAGGTTTATTATCCGTAGAGGGGGAAATAATATTTTTTATAAAAATTTTATTTTACCCTCGAAGTCTCTAGTTTTTCCTCTTTTATTATTTTTAATAATTAAGAATTAAAGGAGTTTCTTAAAATAATTATTCTTCTCTCTTTTTTATTTTACGAGCTTTTATACTCCCGTCGGCTTTAATAAGATTTTATATATACTTTTTTATTAAAAAAATATTTTCGTTCTTCGAATTATATATATTTTTTTATTATTTATTATATCTAGGGCCTTTTTTATCCGGGTATTTCAATTTTATTTATACTTCTTTATATATTCCTTTACTTTTAATATAATATTAATATAACGAGAGTTCTAGTAGAATTTAGCTCTTTAATATAAACGGGCCTATAAAATTATAAATTTAATAATTTCTTAAAAGCCTTTTATTATCTTATTTAAATATTAATCGATATTTTCTTTATTTTCGAGTTTTAGTTTCTTTAGCGCCTAATAAAGAAATTTTATACCTTATTATATTTCTTCTTAAATAATATTATCCTTAATCTTTTTCTAAGTATACCGAGTATATAATATTACCTCTTTTTATACCTACTCGAATTCTATTACTACTAGCCTATAATCGGAGTTATAATATAAATCTTTACGGATTATAAAGTTATTTATAACCTAGTATACTCCTTTTATAAAGAATAATAAATTAATTATATTTTCGTATCCTTAGGCTTTTTATATAATAGACGTTTTTAATAACTTTAGTTTTATTTCCCTCGACTCTATTATTCCTAGGAGATAATCGGTTATAATATAATATATATATCGCCTAGTATTATTCTAGTTAAGGTAATAAAGATTAAAATCCTTTAAAAAAAAATCGCCTTCCTCCGTTAACGCTTTCTTTAATAATAATAATATTAACGGACTATTAATTAAGATATACTATATCGGTAATAGGTTATATATATTATAAATCTATATCTTTTTATAATAGGGGATTCCTCGATTAATAACCTCCTCCTCCCCGACTTTATTTAACCGAGATTCCTTTTTATTTCTTCACTCGTTTAATATAATCCTTATAAAGTATAGGTCGTTTTTATAATAGACTAGTTTTTGATTATTTATATCGATTCTTTTATTTATATAAAAGTATATACGGGCCTTTAAGCCTCCTTTATATATTAAATAAAAATAGTTAATACTATTATTATATAACGCTTAAGTAGTAGGATTCTAACTAGGCTCTTAAATAATTATAATATTAGTATTTTTAATTTATTTATTTTAAAGTAACTTTATTATTAGTTTCGATTCCTTTTTAATATTATATTATACGACTTTAAGTTAAGTACTATAATTTAATATATATTAATATTATATCTGTAAATTCCTCGTTTATTTCTTAATTATTTAATAGTATTAATTCTAGCCGGTTTTCGTTTAATTAATCGAATACCGTTATTAAAAAACTATTTAAGATTTAGAGGATTATTTATCTAGGTATTATTATTAGTTTAATATTTTATCTCGGCCTTTTTATTTTCTTAAATATAATAACCGCGTCTTAAACTTTATTAATTATATTTATTATTATTTTCCTCTTCCTTATACCCCTAGCTGGTATTAACGTAAATTTATTATTAATTAAACGTACCTAGGAGCTTAGGGCTATTATCCTCGGTAATATTACGAATTATTTAAATTTATTCTTTAATTTTTATCGGATTTAGTATATCTCTTTTTACCTAATTAAATATATTTTATTTTAGAATTTATAATATCTAGAGTAAACTATATAACGCTTTTCCTTCGGGCTTTTAATATTATATTTATATAATTAATAAAATTCTATATATATCCCGTATTTAGGCTAGTTTTTATAAATTAAAATTATATAATCGTACCCCTAATAGTTAAAATATTACCTCGGGTTATTTATTCTCTCCTATCTTTTATATAATAATAATTATTCGTTTTTTAGGAACCCGTCCGTTATTAATTTATTTATTATATCTAGGTCCGGGATCTTAAAAAGAAATATTAAATATTCTTCTCGCGGTCATATTCGTCTAGCTTAAGGGCGAATCTTAATTATTTTATATTTATAATATTTAATCCTAGGTATAGTTTATAATTATCTTTCTTTAATATCTTTATTATTATTTCTTAATTATTTATATCGACGGCCTCTTTCCTTATACTATATATTATTATTATATAAATTTATCTTAATACTCTCGCCGAAGGGTTAATACTTTTTATTTATTTAATTATTTTCTTTAGCTTTTACCTTACCTCTATTATTATATAATATAAAACGAAGTCTCTTTTTATTTTTTATTTTACTCCGACGATCGACTCCGCTACCGAGTAGGCTTCGTTCTAGAATATTTTAATTAATTAAAAATTAATTACCTTCCTGAATTATCCTCTAGCCTTAGTATTATTTATTTTAATTATTAATTACTTTATTTTCGCGCTAGTCGTTATTACCGGGGGAGGAGGGTTTATTTCGGCTATATATCTCGATAGGATAAATATATATCTACGGGTAATATTAACCTAGTTTTATATTAATAATAAAAATATACTCCTCGCCCTAAATTTCTAGACTTTTTATTTTAACGAGTTTATTTAGGTCTTTTAAAGCCTACGCTTTTTTATTAATTCTTATATATAATTAAAAATTATCCCTAGCGCGATCTATATTAATTATAATTTATAGTATATTATTTATTATATCTTCTTATATTCTATATCTTTTATAGCCTTTATTATAATTATTATTAATTTTTTTAAAACTTTTATACCTTCTTTATACTCTTTTATTTAATTATTAATTTTATTTTATTATTACGATATTTTCGTCGCGTTAGAACGCGCTAGTAGCCTACTCTTTACCCTAGTACTTTAAGTCCTATCTCTACTACCTTTATTCTCTTTTATTTTAACTAATTTCGTAACTTTTTAAATAATAAAATCCTATTAACCTAGCTTTCGTTTTATTTTTCTTATAAAAGTATTAAAAATCTTTTCTCGCTAACGGAAAAGATATTTAGATCTATTTAACTTATATACTAGCCCTAGAGATCGATTTAATACTAGAGTTATTAAATATATATTTAGTACCTCGATTTATTTTAAATAATTTTAAATAAATTAAAATAAATTAATCTAAATAGTACCGGCGGTAAATAGTTAGATATATATAATAATAAGTGAATTATATAGTCTATAATACCGCGCTAACTTAGGGGGTATTTCGCGTATATATAATTTTCGTGAATCGACGTAATTTAAAATCTAAATTAAACTAGCGTAATTATAGCGCTTTATATAATTTTAACGAGCTACCCGGCGCTAGTAGAAAATCACGGACTTAAAATCTTAAATCCGAAGTTACTATTTTTAGATTTTTTTTAAATTTTTTTTTTAAATAATATTCTTTTTTTTATTATTTTTCCGCCTAAAGTAGTAAAATATATATTTAATACCTCGACTCTTCTTATATAGTCTCCCGCTTTACCGATATACCTCGATTAATAATCCGTTAATATTATTATTATTAAAGGAAGCGTTAATAAAGAAAAGCGATTTTTTTTTTAAAGAATTTTAACTTTTATTACCCTAATTAAAATAATATTAAACGATATATATATTATATTATAATTAATTATCTCCTAGGAATAATAAAGTCGAGGGAAATAAAATTAAAATTATTAGAAATATCTATTATATAAAAAGTCTGAGAATATAAAAATATAATTAATTTATTATTCTTTATAAAAGTAGTATATTAAATTATAAATAATTTTATAATCCGCGAAGACCTATACTATAACTCCGATTATAGATTAATAATAACGAAATTTAAATAAATATAGAAAGAAGTAATATTATATATTTATTATATTTAAAAAAAGATTAAGAATAATATTATTTAAAAGAAAATATAATAAAATATAAAATCTCTTTATTAAATATTAAAGAAACTAAAATTAAAAAGTAAAAAAAATATTAATTAATACCTAAATAAAATAATAAAAGGTTTTTAGAAAATTATTAAATTTATAATCTTATAGGCCCGTTTATATTAAAGAGTTAAATTTTATTAAAACTTTTATTATATTAATATTATACTAGAGGTAAAGAAATATATAAAGAAGTATAAATAAAGTTAAAATATTTAGACGAGGGAGGCCCTAAATATAATAAATAATAAAAGAATACATATAATTCGAAGAACGAATTTTTTTAATAATAAGAGAGTATATATAAAATTTTATTAAAATTAATAAAAGTATAAAAGCTCGTAAAATAAAAAAGAGAGAAAAATAATTATTTTAAAAAACTCCTTTAATTTTTAATTATTAAAAATAATAGAGGAGGAAAAGCTAGAGATTTTAAAAATAAAATTAATTTTTTATAAAGAATATTTTCCCCCCCTTTACTAATAGTAGATTTAAATAATATCGACGAAATAAAATACCTAGAGCCGATTAAAATAAATTAGGAAATAATTAAGATAAAATTATATAAAATAATATAGTACTTAACTACCGATTAAATATTAGAAATAATTAAAATCTCGAATCGATTCCTAAAAGTTATAATAGAAACGGAAGTAATAAATATTATTATTTATTTATTCTAGGTCTTCCTTAAATAAGGATACTACCCGAGGTATTTAAAAAAAACTAATATAATAATTTTTAAGAAATTGAAAAAAGGCGATTATTTAGAATTAAAATTATATAGATTTATTATACTCCTTAATACGTTTAATAAAGCGCTAGAAGTAGTTATCTCTAGAAGATTAAATAATATAGCGGAGAAATATAAATTATTATTATTATAATAAATAAAGATTAAATAAAAATATTTAATAAAAACCGCGCTAAAGACCTTTATAGATATAGTATATACTATATAAAACTATAATACGAACGGGAGGGGAAAAGTAGTAAATCTTTTATTATTAAATATAAAGAGAGTATTCGATAATATTTTATATAAAAGATTATTATACGATTTATAAATAAAAGGTATTCCGAGCCTAATTATTAACTAGATAATAAACTTTTATCGGATAAAATTATATTTATAATATTTAGAAAAAGAGCGAGTATAGTAAAGAAGGTAATAATAAATATTTTATAAAAATCGTTTATTTTACCGGTACTCTTTCTATTTTTTAATATATTATTAATCAAAGAGTATATTAAAATAAACTTATTAATATAGGTTAAAGAATTCGTAAATAATATTTATTTACTCGTTTATAGCGAGAGTATTAAAAAGAATTATATAAATTTAAAACGGGCCTATAATATCTATTTAAAATAAATAATTATTTATAAAATATTATTTACCCTCTAGAAATACGAGCTAGTTCACATATCTCGAACGCCGAAGAAATTTAATATAAAAATAATAATGAATATTAAGAACGTAATTACCGAATCTAAAACGAGTATTAAAATCTTAAGATTATATATCGACTTAAAGTTAAATAAAGACTATATTTAACCTAAATTAAAATTAAAGCGATTAATTAAAACTATATTATAATATATTTAATTAATTCGATATAAGGCGCTACCTTCGCGAAGTATAAAATAGTATATAATATATTATTTAAATTAATATTAATATTTACGGCTCCGATATAATATTAATTAAGAAGAATAACGGAGGTTATAAAGAAATATATAAAGAAATTAATAATTATTTAAAATAATTACTTTAGGACGATTTTAAAAGTATTTAAAATTATATTAATTTTAATATTTAATACTAAATCGATTATCGCGTTAATTAATCTTTAATTAAACCGCCTAGTATTATAATATTAAATAAGTAGAGGGACTCATTTAATTATAATTATAAAAAATATAAATCTAGAATAAACTTTAGTATAAAGAAGTTAAATAATAATAAATACTTCTAATACCGATAATAGAAAAAACAGCCTAGGTAATTCGCGCTATAGGATTTAAAAAGTAATAAAAAATAATAATAATTATAAAGAAGAGAAAAAACTAAATAAACCTAATTAAAAATATCGAAGAATATTAAAATATTAAAGTTATTAACTAAAGAGTAAAAACCTAGGCCCGTTAATAATAACTAAATAAATAGAAGAGTTATAAAATAATAATTTTTATATAAATTATTAACCCGGCTTAAAAGAGAGATTTATTTAAAAACTAGTTTAATTATTATAATTAATTAAAAAAGACTAAAAACTTTATAATAATATAATTAAAATATAGTAAAATCGGATTAAATGAATTTTTATACCGAATAAAAGTTTTTATAATCTATAGCGCTAGTTATTAATATAAATAAAGACAATAAAATATAAAATATATATTATTATTTTACTCGGAACTAGCTAGGGATAAAATAAAGTTAATAAAATAAATAAATATATATAATTTTAAAAAGATATTAATATAGGTCTAAAATATATATATAACCGCGCGGTAAATAATAAAAATAGGATAACTCGGTTTATTAATAAAGTAGTAAACTCGTATTCTATTAACAAAGATTAAAAAAGTATTTAGATTTATTTAACTCATATACTAGCCTTAAAGATCGATTTAATACCGAAGTTATTAAATATATATTTAGTACCTCTACTATAGCTAGCTCTTAGAATAAATATAGTTTTAATATAAATATATATATTATTTAATATTCGTTTTATCTAAACAAATAATTCTTACTAGGAGAATTCGGTACTAAGAAACTAGTAAACTAGTTTTATATTCTATATTATAATAATTACCCCTAATAAGTAAAAATAATATCGCCTCGATATAATAGTCTATTAATATATTAAGGAGCTAGTATATAGGTATAGTAAATAAATAAGTATATTTATTACGTATATAAACTTCTCTTATTACGAATAATACTTTATAAATTCCTTCTACCGCGACGACGTTAATACTATTCTCCGATTTATAGTTTAGGTTCTTTTTACTAGACGTTTAAAATAGTAATAAAACAACTTTTTTATAGTAACTAAAAAAGTTATTTTAATAATCCTCTACGGTACTTCGGTAACGGCTTAAGAAGGTATATAAATTTTTATAATAATACTTTAAGATAACCTACTAGTTTTCGGTTTAATAGAAATACTTAATATATTTAATTTCCGCTTCGTTAAAATTAGTTATAAATAGTTTTTCGGTACTTTAATAAATAGTACTTTTATATATTCGTCGTAGTTGTTAATTAAATCTAGCGTATCGTTAAGGTCTTTAGTATTATATTATATCGTCGGTAAAACGAAAAGTGGCTCGATCGTGGCTTAGGGCGCTCGATGGGCGCCCCGGGAGCCTTAAACACGATACCTATCTACCGACTCGATAGGCGCCCGAGGTATATAGCTAAGGGGCCTAGGGCTACTCGGGCGTATACCGAGCAAGCCTAAAACCGCCACTAACGGGCACTAAATTAGGGGTACGCTACTAACTTTGGACCCCCGTCCATGGCCCCTGTTCATGGCTATGGCCCTATTCCATTCATAGTCATGGCCCCATTCCATTCATGGCCATAGCGTATTCTATGGTCCTGTCGCTGTCGCCACCCCCTAACTGTCACTGTCGCACCTATAAACCCCTGACGCATGCCCTGGCGTATGGCCTGCGCATTACCCCCGCGAGGATTTCGCCTGAATCGATCGATTCCGGGGATCAAAACTTGCTGGCGTTAAGGGTAGTTCCGGGGGGTCGCTACCGTCGATAGGGGCGATCACAGAATATCAAAATTTTAGGTGGTAAATCACGTGATTTTCTAAGGCCAGGGCCCCTGAAGCTCCGGGCTTAAATTACGCTCGTTAGGAGCCCGACGCGTATCTTATAGCGGCCTCGGGCGCCCGTCGAGCGCCCGTCGAGCGATTTAACGCTCGAAGGGTACTCGGTAGGCGCTCGACGGGCGCTTAGGGCCGTTCGGGCGCCCCGAGCCTACCTCGGGCGCCCGAGGCAGCTTACTTAATGGCCCCGAGCCGCTAGAGCCGGTTTTCGATTTGCCGACGATATTATATATAAAGCCGTAGCCTTTCTAGTATATTAAATACTCGGTATATATTCTACGATCTCGCCTAAATTAATAACGTTATAGGAGTTTTTTTACCTCGAAAATACTAATATCCCCTTCTATAAAGATAGCGGGAGGATAATTAAATCGCGGGCGTTTATAAAAATAATTCTCTAACGATAAATAAAATTCTAGATAAACTACTAATATTATAGAGTAGATAATTTAATATAGCGGAAATTTTAGTTTATATACTAAGCTACCGACTTTCTTTAAAATTTTAAATAGATCGATATACTACGCCCTAAATTTCTTCGTTATAACGGAGGGAATATAGTAGCTTTTATATAAATATAATAATATATACTATCCTAATTTTAGGTCTAATAACTTATATAATTAATTATAATAGTATTTAGAACGTATATCTATAAAGATAATCGTATCGTTAATAACTAACCGCGTAATAATAGGGTCGAAATCGATTATACTATTATATTATAATATACCTAGCGCGGTAGTTAGAGTAAAGCCGTAAATTACTTTATTCGGGGTTTTCCTAGTCGTCGCGGATACTAAATTATTAATATATATTTATAACCGTAGTAGTACCTTCGGTTAATATATAATATCGTTTAATATAGCGATAAAATATCGTAGTACTATCTTAATAATCTAATTAATTCTTTTACTTTAACCGTTTATCTATAAATAATATATAGTAGAATAGAGAAACTAAATACCGAGTAGTTTAAATAATTTAGTTTATAGCTCTAATAAAAACCTTTTATTATAATTAGAAAAAATTACCTTAGAAAGCCCCTAGTTAGAAAGTATTAAATAATTAAATAATAATTTTACCTAGTCTTTAGCGCTAAAAGTATTTCTTCCTAATATTAAAACTATTCTCTTATTAAATTTATATATAATAGGTATAAGGATATCGAAGCCTTCCGATAATAATAGAAATACTAGTACGAAATTAATAGTAATTATATAGAATAATACCGGAGGCGATAGAATAAACTATATTAATTTATAAAGCTTATAACGAGTAGTCTAGTAAATCTAATATTCGAGGTAGTATTTTAGGTATTTACGAATATATTTAAATAAATAACGAATATATTATACCGAAACTTTTTCTAAATAACGAGTATAGCCTAGGTAACCTTCGTTATAAATAATATCTAGAATATCCTTAATATAGTCTTCTAGAATATATAGTCGTCGAGGTTAAAAAGTATAATTACCCGTAGTAGTATTAATAGAGTTAATACGAAAGATAAAGTTCTCGTTCCGTATAAAAGGGAGCTTTATAATATCCTCGATACTATCGATTTATTTATTAGTTCGGAGTATTTTAAATATATACTTCTATATTAGATTCGTTTTATTTCTAGTAATAAGGCGTTATCTAAATACTATTAATATTTTAACTAGCGAAGTAGTGAAGTTAAATACTTTTATATTAATTTATTTAATTTCGTCGAAGTTATAAATCTATAGTATATTAAATTCTCCTTTAATATTTAATTTAGTAGATACTACTATAGTCTCTAGCCTAGATAAGGTATTTAATACTATATATTATTTACCTAGTTTATACTTTACGATAAATTTAAAATATTAGAGGTAGTCTAAAATACGAATTAAACGAAGATTCATTTTATTAATATTTATAATTATTAATAAAGTTTATTTAGTAATACCTAAAGCCGCGCTATAGTTTATAAAGATTATTATAGGAAGTTTAAATAATTCGATTAAATAACGAACCTTACGAACGACCTAAACTATACTAGCGAGTTCGAGTTCAATAGGCTAGTAGCGTGATTTAATATTATTAATTAAACGGTTAAAAAATAGAATTAGTTTAATAACCTAGCGTATAGGGTATTAGTCCTTAATAAAACTAATAAATTCGTAGGAACCGAATCCTTTAACGTAATAAACTATTCTATTTATTCCGCTTTTACTAGAATCTAAATTAATAAATATTACCCTATCGGGGTTATAGTAGACTAGGAATAATAATTTATTAAATACTCTTTATATACCCCTATAGGACTATATTTCTACTTCGGTAAATTCTAGTAACTATAATCTATTCACGAAGGATTTCCTAGTAGAGTTAGTTTTTAGTATTTCCTTAAATAACTCTATTTTCCTATTTTATAAAAACTTATTTATAAATATATATTTAATATAATATTAACGTAGCTAGCCGGTAAATCCGAGGTAAATTTCTAGTTTTTATAAAATATTAGGGAATAATAGTTTATTAATAATACGTATTTTCTCTTCGGATATAGTTAGTTCTATAAAATCTATATATTATCCTAGTAACTATATCGACGGGTATCCGATAAAGACTTTTAATAATTTAATAGAAATCTCTATATTAATAAATATTTTAAAAATTAGTTATAGGTAGTATAGATACTCCTCTAGTATTATTAAAAAGATAATAATATCGTCGATATATACCCTAGCGAATACTTTATATAGGCGAAGGATATAGTTAATTTACCTTTATATATAAACTACCGAGTCTTTATACCTTATTACGGCGACGTTAAAAGTCTTTTATTTATAGTAAATAACTACTATTAATTTATAATAATCGTTAGGGTATACTCTCTAGTAATAAAAAAATAATAAAGTATCTAATATTATAATTAACCGATAGCCTCGAATAAAAGATATTATATCCGACTAAAATAATACTAGATAAAGGTTATTTCTTACTATTTAATTAAAACCGCGGATATTAATTATAGGACGTCTTTATATTTTTCCGTTAAATAGTATTTTCTAAACTACGAAGTACGGATAACTAAATAGGGTATTTCTATTACCGATTTTATCGGTCTATAATAGTCTTCTTTATTTATATAATTTATCGAATACTTCGTCGATAACTTTTCTATCCTTTAGTTTTAAGGGGTAGACTTTAATTTTACTAGATATATAATTTTCCTAATTATTTCTAAATAATATACGTATTTAGAATTATTTAGGTAGTTTAATAAATAACTTATAATTTTCTTAAAGTTATAGATAGTCCTCGATAATTTTCTAAAGTATTTTTATAACCTTCGAAGTTACTTTCCTATAAATCGTAATACCGTTAAATAGTTTAGTTTTATACTTTATTAATCCGATAATAACTACTTTAGGATCTATAGTAATAAGTATCTTTAATATACGGGCCTAAATTACGGTAGTAAACTCGTAGTTAAATTAAATATCTTAATCTTTTATTTCCGTTAGTAAAAATACTAGCTTAGTTATTTCGGTAACTATATAATAGTTATTATAATAAATCTCTAAAACGGTTCTTAGGCGTAGGTTCTTCCGAATAATTATAAAGTAGTTTATATTATTCCGTATAATTATTATAATAAAAGGGGCGTTGACTAGTTAAACGTAAAGAGATATTAATAATATAATTAATTTGAAAAGAAAATCTCGGTCTTCTAGTAAATTAATATAGTTAGTCGAAATTATAACCTAGCGGTAAAGCGGAATAACGATATCGATTTAAATATTAATAAGATTCCGTATAACTCCTTTACTCCTAGGCTTAAAATTAATATTAATTATAATATTATATAAGTTAATATATACCTCGCCTTTAGATATAATAATATCGATATTTTTAGGGCTAATAATATCGGTATTAATTAATATCTTTACTTTTAGATTATCTATAAAATATATTTCGCGGATAAGTTTTATTAAAATATCTTTATTATTTCGTTTCCTAAATATAAATATAGATAGTAAAATATATTTATTAATAAAGTAACGATTATTACTTATTCCGCGAATAGTAATAATAGTAATTATAAAATAAATCTTGGCTAAAGGCGCTAGCTCCTTAAGGAATACTCTATTTATAAATATAATAAAGTATCTAGTATTTAGGTAGACTATAATAACCTTTATTTCTATATTTAATTTAATCGCGAGAGTAAGGAAATAGTAATTACGGAAACTAAACCTAGTATCTAAATTATTCGTTATAATTTTAGAAGTAATTATTTCTAGTAAAATAACGAATACTATAAATTCGGCTTTTATATATATATTTAATATAATAGACTTCCTAGGGACTACTTCTATAAACGTCGGTTTAGTTTTAATAATAGTATTTACGGAAAGCCTAGGCGCTTTAATAAACTTAGTTAATTAATAAACTTTAACTCATAGATATTTATATAACTAATTATCAAAACCGAACTCGCTAGTATAACGCTAGTATATATATACTACTATTATAGATATAGTATTTAATATTTCTTCGTTATAACCTTAATAAGCTAGATTATAGTAATTAAAATTAGAGTTTTATATATAGTATCCGTTAAGATCCGGTAGTTATACTATATTATCTTTAATAATAGAGAAATTATTCGACGTTATTATTTCTTACTCCTCTTCTTCCTTTATAGTAATATAAATTATAGATTTATACTATAAAATCTTTCTATTAAATAGCCTTTTCTAGAACGGCGTAGCTTTATTCTAGTACGGCGTAGGCGTAGGCTTCGAATAAAACACGTTTCTACTTTCGAGAAATAACGGTTAGCGAGGCGGTAGAAGGGTTCTTTATTCGTATTACTAATTTAATTACTATAACTTATTATTATTATAATTTTATCGAGGGTAGAAGGGAACGCCGGTAAAAGATTATTTATAATATAATACTAGTTTTTTTTCTACCGTATATTAATACTAACCTTATTTCGGTAAGGACGAATATTACTATTATAACTACTTTTATATACGGGAATTAAAAGCCCCTATAGAGCGTTATACTATCTCTATCTATATATCTATTTTAGTATTAAGTTATTTTATAAACTAATATACTATAGTACCCGATATTAACTTTAGGATATAGATCCTAAAATCTATAACTAAATTATTTTATATTAAAGTAAATTAGTTTTAAATACTAGATATTTCGGTTACTTTAGTATAACGGAGTATATTTTATACGAAAATACGAGGGTATTTATTATTCTTAATATTATTAAAGATATATCGTTTCTTCTATAAAAACTTAAATACGCGCGGTATCCTAATTTTAAATCGCTTAATTAAGACCTTATATTAATTAATAAATAGTATATTCCGAAGTAAATTCTTTTTAAATTTTAATAGTTTAGAAATATACTAGATTTATACCTCCCCGCGGAAGTATTCGGCTAGTATAAGGCGGAGTTTATTAAACGAATATTATTTAATTAAGTCTTTTAATTTATTTATAAAAGAATAAATATCCCGGTAGAATATATATCTATCGATAACGACGATTAAAGTATTAACTAGATTATCGAGGCCGGGATTAAAGAAACTAATTTCCTCGACTTTTTAATTACGTTTATAAAATAGTATTACTATACTTTTTAATATAAATAATATTCGTAGTAATAAAATAAGAGTAATATTTATAGACTTAAATAATTCTTATAAAGATATTTATTATTCGGCGGTAAACCCTATTTTAAATTACTAGTCGTTAAGTTATTATAAATTAGAAATTTCTAAATAGTTTCCTTAATTATTTATATCCGTTCGTAATATTTCTTTACTACGGTTATTAAAAATATTAATTAATTATAAAATAGAAAGTCTTTCTAATATATTATTTATTAAGGTAAATAAATTTTTAGATTTAAATAAACTAATATATCTTATCGCTACCTCGAACCGTAATAGCGCTTTAAGGAAAGTATATCTATAAATCGCCTAGTTATTAAATTAGAGAGGTTTATTTTACTCGATTAAATATACTTTAATATAACCGCCGCCGCCGCTTCCTAGATATAGAAGGGTCTAGCGCTATCGAATAAATAGAAAATAATAAACCTTAATAAACTAGATAACCTCTCGCGAGTATATTAAAATCTTTATAGAATATTAATAACTAGAGTTAAGGAAATCGTTAAGATAGAATATAAATAAAACGATATTACGAGAGAGTATCGTTACGGATATTAGGATAATTAATAAAAGTTACTAGATACTAAATCTTTTAATTAAATTAAAATTATAGAATTCTACGATAGAATTACTTCTATAGGTTACTTTTGTAATATAATAATTATAGAATTCTTTTATAAAATTGAAAAGGTAAAGTAAGATAGTATAGAGAAAAGTATAACTCTTCTACTAATTCTTAATAGGGTATTTCCGAATTTCTCCGAAACTAGTAGTTCCTTTCGAACGAAATTCTAAGGTATTGAAATTGAATAATAACATAGTATAATAATACTATAATAGACGTGGCTTTATACTAGTATAGTAGTATTAATTTAATATAACGTTATTATAATAGAGCTAGTATAGTAGTTATAATATAATATTAATATAACTAGTATAATATATAGTATAGGTAGGGTAGAGGTAGTATTATACTAGCGAAATAAAACTAGTACCGCCGTACTAACGTAGTAGGACTAGTATAATAGGATCGAGGTAGGATAATTGATTTCTAAAATAAAATAGAGTAATAGTTACGAAATAATATTCTCTATAATAGAATAATAGTAGAGGATCAATACTACGGTAATATAGTAGCTAGTACTACTAAAATAACTAGTAAATCGAATATCTAATAAGCGTTAAATAGTACTAAATAGAATATATATAACTATTATTATTAATTACTATAACTAGTTTTTAGAATAAATATAGTTTTAATATAAATATATATATTATTTAATATTCGTTCTATTTAAAAGACTAATTTTTACTAGGAGAATTCGGTATTAAGGAACTAGTAAACTAGTTTTATATTCTATACTATAATAACCTCGATTTATTTTAAATAATTTTAAATAAATCGGAATAAACTAGTTTAAATAATACTAATAAATAGTCGGATATATATAGTTATAAATAAATTATATTATTATTAATACCGCGCTAGTTTAGAGGGTATTACGCGTATATATAATTTCTATAAATTAATATAATTTAAAATTAAAATTAAATTAACGTAGTTATAATACTTTATATAATCTTAACGAGTTACTCGGTACTAGTAGAAAGTCACGGATTTAAAATCTTAAATCCGAAATTACTATTTTTAGATTTTTTATTAATTTTTTTTTTTTTTTTTTTTTAAATAATATTCTCTTTTTATTATTTTTCCGCCTAAAATAGTAAAATATATATTTAATACCTCGACTCTTCTTATATAGTCTCCCGCTTTACCGATATAGTTATAAATATATATATCTATAAAGGTAATAGTAGCTATAAATACACGTATTTATAAAAGTAGTAGTAGTTATAAATACGTATATTTATAGAGATAGTAGTAGTTATAAATATATATATTTATTAAAGTAGTAGTAGTAGTAGCTATAAATATCTATATTTATAAAAATAGTAGTAGTTATAAATATATATATTTATTAAAGTAGTAGTAGTAGTAGCTATAAATATCTATATTTATAAAAATAGTAGTAGTTATAAATATATATATTTATTAAAGTAGTAGTAGTAGTAGCTATAAATATCTATATTTATAAAAATAGTAGTAGTTATAAATACGTATATTTATAGAGATAGTAGTAGTAGTAGCTATAAATATCTATATTTATAAAAATAGTAGTAGTTATAAATACGTATATTTATAGAGATAGTAGTAGTTATAATATATTCCTAAAGTTATTATTTTAGTATAGTAGGGATTTTTTAATAAATCTCTACTCTATCCTACCCTAGTTTAGAGTAGAGATCGAACCGCGATCTCTACTCTATACCCTACTCTATTTTACTCTACCCTAGTATTCCCTCTAAAGATCTCTATATTAATCCGAAGTATATATTAACTAATAAAAAGAGAAAATAAAATTATTAATAAATTAGAGTTTTTAACTAGCGAGGTTTCTTTAGTAGTTAGTAGGCGCCGCTAACGACTTTATTAAGAAAATATTCGCGGAACTCTTTTATTAATAAAGTAGTTTTACTAGAGTAAATATATAGATTAATTAATTAATTAAAAACTTCGTATTTAATTTTCTCTAAAACTTTTAATTATAAATTCTAAATATAGACGTTTATTAAATTATTAATTAAGTTTATTAAATTTATCTAATTATATTTAATTATTTATACGAAGATTATTATTTATTATTTATTAATTCTTAATACTTTTCTTTAAGAGTATTAACCTAGGTTTTATCGACGTTATAATAAATTATTAAACGGAGAGCCTTAATAGTTATAAACGCGCCGAATATATAAACTCGCGTTATATATATATATTAATAATATTTATTTTAGAAATATTTTTTCCCTTATTTATCTATTAAGTTTAAAGAGTTTTATCGAGTATTTATTAATATATTTACTAATAACTATTAGTTTATACGAATACGTACTATTATATTTCCTTATAAGAATATAAAGATAATATATTTATACTTCATATTTAAATTGTAAATACCGATTTTATAATATTCTTTCCTTTATTTATCCTATTAAGTTTAGAGAGTTTTACGAATAATTATTATTAATAAAAAAGAATATCTATAGAAGGTAATTAATCTTTTATATTAATATTCATTAAGAAATATAAGTTTTATTTATATTATTAATTTATTATTATTTTCCTTATTTATTTTATTAGGTTTAAACATCGGCAAGTCCGGAAACCCCGATTTTTGCGCATTTTATACCGAAATTATGTAAAATACTGGAAATGCGTATCTACTCATATCCTGTATTCTAAATATATTATGTACCGATTAAGCAGCGATATTATACCGATTTAGTAACTTTTTTTTTTTTTTTTTTGAACTTTGACTTTTTATAGTATCTAGACTAGGGCCCCTATATAGGGATATAAATATCTTACTAAATCTATTTTTAGCCTAGATTCCGAATTTTTAATTAGATTTTTACTAGCGTTGCCCTATAGGGCTATAAAGCTACTTTTAGGATTAAGTTTAGCGCTCCCGCGCAGACCTTAACTCTAACTTAAAAATCTTGGCGCCAAGATTTACCAAGGCTGCAAAATACGCATTTTACACCGATTAAGCAGCGATTTTACAGAACTGTTTTTCCGGACTTGCCGATGAAGAGTTTTACGAATAATTATTACTAATAAAAAAGAATATCTATAGAAAGTAATTAATCTTTTACATTAATATTTATTAGGAAATATATATCTTATTTATATTATTTATTTATTATTCTTTCCCTTATTTTCTTTACGGGTTTTAAAAATTTTCTTAAATATTTTAATATTTAGATTCGGGGCGAGTTCCTTAGAAAGAGAAATAATTATTATATTATATTAAAATTGAATCTTAATATTTAGGATTCGGGCTGAAGATTATATATATACTAGTAATATATAATCTTTACGTTAACTTTATTAATTAATAATATAATCGATAAATTAATAATATTATAATTAAATATATTATTATATAATTAACTAGTTACTCCTAGCTCCTAAAGTTTCTTAGAGATTAATTCTTTTATTAAATAATAAAGATTTTTACTAAGTTTATATATTTATTTTCATATTATTATATATACTCTAGATTAATTAATTAATTAATTTATATACTTATTTAAATAATACTACTTCGCTTATAAAAGAGTTCTATAGAATATATATAATACCCGATAGCGTTATTAATTAACTATTAAAAAAACCTTTTAAAAGAATAAAAACTTTAATTTATCCTTAATCTCGCTTTTAGATATTTTAACCTATTAAATAGTAGGTCTTTTTATATATTATTAATTCTTTTTTTAAGTTTCTTTTTCGCGTAAATTTTTAAAATTAACGATTTTATATTAATTCTAGATAACCTCGTTATTTTATCCCTTATATTTGCCCGTTTTTTTAAAATTTATTATTTATCTCCGTTATAAACCTAAGCCTTTATAGTATATATAAATATAATTATAACTAAATACTATGTATTTTATTATACTAGTATATTAGCCTTATTATCTCTTTTTATTATTATTTTATACTCTTTCGTTTTTATTCTTAAATATATATATATAGTTACTTTTTCGTTATAGTAGATTTTACGTCCCGCCGGTACTTTAATATAATTACTCGGTTATTAAGATTACGACTCCTATATAGGTATTAATATCTAGGAGTATAAATAAAGGTTCTTTTATTTACGCGAGTTTAATTTTATATATTTAATACTTTACCTATTTATTAACGGTAGAGGAAAATATTTAGTTTTATAAAACTTTATATAGCGGTTATTTTATAATTTTTAAAGTAGAGGAAGCTCTTTATAATTCGAATATTATTAATATTTAATAAATAGTTAGATAGGAGCCTTTATTTAGACCTAAAGTTTCGATTTCGTATATATATATATTTATTCTATACTCTTTCTTATGCGTAGGTATAATAAATATATTCTTTTCTTAATTCCTTTTTTCTAATATATCGGGCCGCGAGTATAATTACTTTTCTAATTAATTATATTATAGAGGGCTCGTTTTTTATTATTTTAATTCGTTAAAGAAGAGGAGGGGAGAAGAAGGAGGAGAAAGAAAAAAAAGAATTTCTTTTTATTAATACTATAATCGCGTTAAGAATGTAAATACCGCTATAAAATAAATTTAATATACCGCGATATAAAATCTTTTAACTCTCTAGACTATTATAAATAATAATTAAAAAGTCGTAACTAGTAGGATATATACCTAGATCTCGTTACTAACCTATATTCTAGATACTATAATTTAATATATCGTAAATTATCTAAATCAATTCTTTAATTTTAATCGAATTTAATATAATTTCTTCTATTTAACTAGGTACTCGTGGCGGTTCAAATAAATAACGAATTAAACGAGATATTAAATCTTTAAATATACGTATCTAGTCTTCTTTATTAAATTAATTAATATATTATTTATTTCGATAAATCCTAGGTTAATAGATTTAGAATTATATAGAATATTTATCCTAGGCTAATTCTTTAGCGTTATAGAGTTATTATTTAATTAAAAAACTACGGTTTTTAATTATATCTCTATACTATTTAAATATAATATATTTCTACTTTATATATACTTTATATTTTATTAATTAAAGTTATTTATACTTCGTCGTAGGTTATATATCTTTCGAGGTTAGAATTATTCTTATATATACTCTAATTTTTTACTTTATCTCTTTCTATATATACTCGCCGAGATTTAAATTAAAGCTATTTAATAATAATATTTATATCTCGATCCTATATTATCGTAATTATAATAATATTTCTTTAAATTTATAGATTCCGGCCCCGTTTTATATAAATATCGGGTATAACCCTATTTTTTCTAGCTCCCGATATTAAGGTAGTATAAATAATTCTAAAATCTACTCGATATAATTGATACTAGTTACCGATTTATATATATTACTTTTAAATACTCTACGCTTTATGAATTTAATATTATTTAGAAGTAAATATAATTTATTAATTTATTACTCTATTATTCCGCTTTATACTATAAAGATTCAACGGCCGGAATATTTATAATATTATATATATTCGAGGTAGTAGCGCTTACTCGGCTTTTCAATAATATAAATCTAAATATATTATTTACTCTCGAATAAGTTTTTAATCGAGAAAATTACTTTTATCTAGTTTTTTATCGTTTAGTATAAATATTTATATATTTATTTAAAGATTTTCTTTTTATTTATTTAAGAAATAAGTAGTTTTAGATAAATAATATAATAGCGGAAATTAACTTTACGGAGCGCCCGTTGAATAATCGATATAAATACGTTTATCCCGAGATTTGTAATTAATTTTATATAGTTATCTCGTCTTTTATCGATACTACTAGTAATAACTTTTATAAATTATTATAGGGCTTTAGAATTAATCTTTTATAATACTCTTAAATAAAAAATTTATTATAATATAATACTCTAGATTTAAGGATTCTTCTAATTATTAATATAGAAATACTATATTACGGGGTAGACTCTAGTATAGTATTATTAAATTAAACCTCGGTACTTCTATATTAGAACTAGCGCCTTGACTAGATTCTAGTATATTAGGGCCAAATCCTCTATAAATAATTAATATTTTTTATACTATTAATATTTTACTATTAAAGTAACTATATATTAATAAATAATAATAATAGTATATATCGAATATCTTTTACCTCTATAAGATACTTCCGTTTATATATTAGTTTTTTAGTTTTCTCTTAACGCCCTAATACTAGCTTAGTACCTCTACCGCGAGAACTATTTATATATAGTATTGAATACGTTATTTATTTAGGTTTTTCCTTATCGACGAGTATAACCTCTTCGCTAAGTTCTCGTATATAGTAGTCGTTTATTAAATTATCGAAAAAAACCCCTTTTAGAAGTTCTACCCTAGAAGAAATTAACTCCTTAATATACCTTATTATATATAACTATTTAATATATTATTTATTAAAACTCTTATCCGCCTAGTATTTCGGTATTATTAATATTTATTTCGCTAGTTACTTTACTTTATTATTCTATTTATTTACTAGTAGAAGTCTCTAAAATAAAATACTTCGACTTTTAATATTATTTTTTATAATTAGTTTCTACCTACGTTAATATAACTAGCCTCAATTATATTTAATATATTTATATAATAATAATAATATAGTTCTTAACTAGCCTATTAAGGGTAAATATATTTTATTCTATAATATAAATTTTAATAACTATACTTTCGGTCTAGTTAAATTTAATAATAATTTCTATCTATATTAATATAACTAGTTTTAACTATATTTAGTATATTTATATAATAATAATATAACTCTTAACTAGCCTACCGGGGGTAAATATATTCAATTCTATAATATAAATTTAATAACTCAATTTTCGGTCTAGTTAAATCTGGACTAGCTTCGCGCTAAAATAGTTTCAATTTTAAAAATATTAATAAACGATTACTTTCAAAAATCGCTAGTTATTTAAAAACTATATTAAGATTATAGATTTATACTAAAACCTCACTTTTATATACGAAGAAACTAATTATTTAAAACCCTAGTCTTTTACTATTAATACTTTTATAATACTAAATATTTACTCTTTTATTTTATTAATATTATAGTTATTACTACTAGTTATTTACGTTATCTCTATACCTCTTTATCGTTTTATCTCGTCGTCGCGATTTTAATATTTAGTTTTATAGTTTTATATTAAATTTTAAAATTTTATAATACTCCCGCGGTTACCCTATACCGACTATTTAAGAGTTAGGGATATATTATATATATTTATTTATACTATTATTTCTATATATAGATACTATTTACGTTATTATTTACGATACTCTATATTAATATATTAAATAAGGGCGTTAACTTCTTTTTTTTAAAAGAGGTATTTTATTACGGGGTAGACTCTAATATAATATTATTAAATTAAACCTCGATACTTCTATATTAAAATTAGTGTCTTGGCTAGATTCTAGTATATTAGGGCCCATCGGCAAGTCCGGAAAAACAGTTCTATAAAATCGCTACTTAATCGGTGTAAAATGCGTATTTTGCAGCCTTGGCAAATCTTGGCGCTAAGATTTTTAAATTAAAGTTAAGGTCTGCGCGGGAGCGCTAAACTTAATCCTAAAAGTAGCTTTATAGCCCTATAGGGCAACGCTAGTAAAAATCTAATTAAAAATTCGGAATCTAGGCTAAAAATAGATTTAGTAAGATATTTATATCCCTATATAGGGGCCCTAGTCTAGATACTATAAAAAGTCAAAGTTCAAAAAAAAAAAAAAAAAAAGTTACTAAATCGGTATAATATCGCTGCTTAATCGGTACATAATATATTTAGAATACAGGATATGAGTAGATACGCATTTCTAGTATTTTATATAATTTCGGTGTAAAATACGTAAAAATCGGGGTTTCCGGCCTTACCGATAGGCCAAATCCTCTATAGATAATTAATATCTTTTATATTATTAATATTTTACTATTAAAGTAACTATATTTTAATATATTAATAACGTCGCGGATTTTAAAGACGATAAAGTAAGATATAATATCTAAATTAATAATATATTTATATTATAGGGTCGTTAAGTACTTTTAAGATATATAAGATTCTATTTTATCGATAGTATATAGGAGAGTTAAAGGGGAAAACGCGAAAATTCGCGTAAATCCGTCATTTGAAATAACGTGTACGAGTATCTTACTTTAGTCAGGTTGACTCTGCTACTACGCGGCCGGGAATCTCTTGGCGCCTTCACCCCCTGCAGAGATCATCTTGTTCGTGTGAATCATTTAAACACGAGGAAAGCAATACATACTTAAATTAGAAAATCGAGTTGCATGGCAAGCCGGTAGTGATTGAGGCTGCCAAAAACTTTTCTTGCCTACGGTATTCACTGAATTGCGGGTACAACGTAATTTACGGAGCCTCTGAGGTGCCAAAAGAAAAGTATGCAATTCTACTATACGTCCATATTGTCCATGAAATTTACCGACTAGTATTTGATGTCGCTGGGTTTTCATGTCCTTCCTTGGCCCTCAGGCAGTCAATCATGGGCAAAAGAACCCAAGATGAGTGGAATGGCAACGAGGTCGAAGTTCCTCCGGAAGGCTGTCAGCATTATGCAGATTCGAGTGACATGCCATGGGACATACAGAAGTCCGTAGCCACAGCGCTTGCTTACGATCATCGGCTAACAGTCGCAGATACTACCATCAACGCTTTAGCATCTTCTCGAGATATGCCGACGGTATATGGATGACCGAGGACGCGTGGTTTGAGGTGACTCCAGAGCCCGTTGCAAAGTAAGCCAGCGACAGTAACATTATCTACACATGTACCTACTGACCGCTTTCTAGGACTATTGCAGAGCAAATCGCGAAAGCAGCGCCTCATGAAAGAGCCATCTTGATTGACTGCTTCGCTGGTATTGGAGGCAATGTCATTGCATTCGCCCAATCCAATAGATGGAAGAGAGTCTACGCTATCGAAAGAGACCCCAAAGCGCTAGCATGTGCAAAGCACAACGCTGAGATCTACGGTGTTCAAGACAAGATATTTTGGTACGAAGGGGATTGCTTCTCAATTCTAACCAACGAGCTTGCGGACCTTGCACAGCATAGTATCATCTTTGCTAGTCCCCCATGGGGTGGTTAGTCACATATCCTTTTGCGGGAGCATGCAGGATCTCTGACAGCTGCAGGTCCGGGATACAGATCTGATATGGTATTTGACCTTTCCAAGATGCAGCCATACACATTGTCAGATCTCCTAGAACCTTTTCGGAAGCTTGCCAGAGACGTTGCTCTCTACTTGCCACGAACCTCTGATATGCGGCAATTAGCTGCCGAGGCAGAGGGAGATGGGAGAACAACGGTCATGCACTACTGCATGGAGGGCGCCAGTAAAGTAGATTATGCAGCTCTTTCACTACGAATACACCTCCTAACGAATCCTCAGGCAGTTTGCGCATACTACGGGGCATTCAAGTTCCCTGGAAGACTATCCAGTTGAGATCCTCAGATAGACGACATAATCTAGAGCTGACAATCCCATAGATAGTTATAGTGTGAATACTTCGTAGTGAAGTGGTCGATTGATTCACCGCGAAGTGAATTGGTCTTTGTAGTGTAGATGCGCTAGTGTCTTGGCCTGCCGCGGTGGGGCTCCGCCGTTGGCCTCAGTAGAATAATAATGCACTAAGCTACCTCTCAACAACAACAACACCTCACTCAATTATCTGTAGCAACATGGGTAAAGTGTGTCGCTAGTGCGTCACTTCCTATGGTATGAATGGAACATGGACATCGATATCGACCACTGAGCGTGCCTTGATCGTTACAACACTGGAATAGGAACCAACCCCGACAGAATGCCTCACGCAACATCGCTTCAGGGATCTGACGACGATGCCCTGATCGAGTCGGTGCTTGACCCCACTAACTCTATTGATTTTAGTCGTGAGCTCGAGCCGGGCGAGAAAGCTGATGATGCGGTGGACTTTGAGGACATCAGTGATGACGATCTGGCTGACGACGAGGAGGCAGATGGCGGGGGTACTACTTTGATGGGACGCGGACATGAGAATGGTGTTATCAGTGATGACTTGGATGACTTCATGAACGATGGCGATATCCCGGGCTTGGCAAATGAAGAAGACCAGGAGGATGAGAGCTTTGGTGACCTTTTCGGGGATGAACCATCGTCTCTGGGAAATGAGGAAGGTGTCACAGGGCGTGTTCAAGTGGGGCTGGAGGATCCGGACGACCTGTTCGATGTCGATGACGGCGTGCCAGCCACCGTTCAGTCTCAACCTGGCCCAACGTTACACTCACCGGTGGTCCAAAAGGCTTCAAAACAGCCTCTCGCTGCACCAGTCATACTCAGCGCCCAGGAGCGTAAGCAGCAAGAGTTGTTTGCTCTGTCTAGACATGGAGCAGGAAATGCAGACCATGTGCCGGCACCACCTGAGAACCAAGAAGAATTGCTGGCGTCCATGTGGCCTAAGTTCCAGCAGAACACCGTGCCAAGATTTATGGATTTACTTCCCCCGAAGAGAGCACGTTATTTTGGCAAAGTAATCCCAAAACCACCGAAACCTGTCAACCCCACCAAGATCAGTCTAGAGCTTGCTCAGGATCAGGAGAAGAGTTTTAGGCTCCCTTCCACATCATATAAACGAGCTCACGAAGACGCTGACTGTTTTGGTGTCGTAACAATAGAGCCTGATACTGTTGATGAGGAACAGGACGAAGAAGACGTCGACATAGAGTCAGACTTCGAAAATGAAGTAATTGGAGGAGTTTCATGGCAAGATCTACAGATCGTCTGCGAGGGTTGGGATACCGGCAGCGCTGCGGAGTCTGACTCGGCGGATCCTCACGTTGCAAAGACAGGGGGTGAACTCGTCTTCGGAGACTCCGATCTTGTTACAGACTACGGCGTAGAATGGCCTTCCGCAAAGAAGCGAAAGTTGGACCACGCCATCGACCTTCTGCAGGCTCCACAATTTACCTTTCCTTCTTTGCACGATCCGGAACATGCTACCTCCAAGATTGCGCGAACCGTTACCTTGGACCTAAATGATTCGCAGCTCTTGATTGATCACGTCCAACCAAACATCAAGCCTCGCAGCATTTTTGGCGGATCAGCCCTCAAAAAAGCTGGACGTGGTGCTTTCGCAAAGGGGCTTAGCCAGAGATACAACATCTCTAACGATGAAGCCTATGATTTGTTGAAGGAGAACCACCAGAACAAGGTCCGCAGCATGCTTGGTAATCTGGCGGTAGAGCACAGTCTACCTGCAGTACGTTTGCAGTGGCCTTTCTACAAGACCAAGATGGACAAGCAGGATGCTAGATCCTTCCATCGGCCCACATTCAGGGCAAATCGCAACGAACAAATCAGTTTCGGCAAACACCACATCATTAAGAGGAAACATCTGAAAGGAAAGCCTACGCAAGCCCAATTTCAAGACAGTAAAGTCCTTTCCATGGCAGACAATTCCAATGTCCTTCTGCTCGAATACTCTGAGGAGTATCCGACGATGATTTCCAACGTCGGCATGGGTAATCGCATAGTGAATTACTACCGACGGAAGACGGCGGAAGACACGTCAAGGCCGAAGCTCGATATTGGGGAGACAGCCGTTCTCCTACCACAGGACAAGAGCCCGTTTTCGATTTTCGGTCACGTTGATCCCGGACAGACGATACCAGCTGTTTATAATGGCATGTATAGGGCACCTATCTTCAAACAGGTGGGGAAAAACACAGACTTCCTTGTTGTAAAAAACAGTACAGGGGTGCATGGCTCTGCTTGGTTCTTGAGAAACATCGAAAATGTTTACGCTGTTGGCCAGGAATTTCCTGCTGTGGATGTACCAGGGCCTCATTCCAGAAAAGTGACGACAGCTTCCAAGAATCGGCTGAAAATGATCTCTTATCGATTGATTCGGAAGAACAAGTCCCATCGCATAAATGTTGGCGAGGTCACCAGCCACTTTGCTGACTCGAGTGACATGCAGAATCGACAAAAGATGAAAGAATTCATGCAATTCAACAAGGAGCATAAGGAATGGCAAATGAGACCTGGAGAGCCTGTCCCCGATGAAGACACCATCAGAGCGATGGTGAAGCCTGAGGATGTATGCCTACTCGAGTCAATGCAAGTTGGCCAACAGCATTTGCAGGATGCCGGTTTCAGCAAGGGGGATGATGATAGCGAGGAGGATGATGCTAAGGAAGGTCAAAGCATCGAACAGCAACTTGCTCCTTGGTATACATCGCGAAATTTCCTCAACGCCACACAGGGTAAAGCTATGCTCATGTTACATGGAGATGGTGATCCAACCGGTCGGGGCGAGGCTTTCAGTTTCATTAAGACATCCATGAAAGGAGGGTTCAAGTCCGAGGGAGCAAGCGCAAATGAAAAGATGCAGAAGAAGCAGATGAAGGACTCCAGTGGCCATGCCTACAACGTTCAAGAGCAGCAGAGGCAGTACGAAGAATCGATCCGCCGCATATGGGAGGCTCAGAAACGGAGCCTGTCCACGACTGTGGAGCAACCCGACTCCGATTTCGAGGAAGATCCAATAGAGGAGGCTTCGAACAACACGATTGGGGCAGGAACCCCACGATCAGAAGCCCTAACACCGGCTACCATACGCCGTAGAGACGACGAGACCGCCAGTCAATTCACGCAGCATAGTAGTGGAAGTCAGTCCGGAAAATTACTCAGGATTACTCGCAATGTACGTGATGACTACGGCGGGCTCAGACAAGTCGTGGACATCATCAGGGATCCAAAAGTCATTCGTCAGTACCTGAAGCGACGCCACGACGACGATGAAGGAATTGAAGAGTAAGGTGTCCGATTTTCATACAAGGATTGAGGCTAATGAGCGCAGTGTGCGTGATATGAAGCCGACGGACGATCCCGAGAAAAACAAACGCATGCAAAAGAAGTATTTGAATGGTCCTTGCTCCAAACGAAATAAGCTGATCGCAACGCAGGATGGAAAAGGAGTTAATCCGTCTTCAACGTAACAAAGAACGCCGCATTGCCCGCGACAAAGCAAAGGGCGTCCACTTTGACGGCGCTGATGACGGAGCAGGCACACCTTCATCTCCAGCTCCCGGCATGCCAAAGAGCGCAGGCACCCATCGCAAGTGTGCGAATTGTGGACAAGTCGGCCACATCAAGACCAACAAAAAGTGCCCCTCCCTCATTTCTTAAATGACCTTATCCTCTATTCATCTTCGAAATTCCCCATTTTCTTGTCCCCTACTTTGTTTTCGCATCTTGGTACCAAACATTGACACTAAGCTAACGGGAATGACACACGAATAAGGCTATGCCCTCTGCTCAATGGTACGACGACGCCTGAAGAAGGCTTCGGCAGCACAGCTTTCACCATGACTTCGTAAATGGGCTTTTCGAACCGATATCGACGGGTTGGCATTGCATATAGAGGCGCATTGGCTGTAGCATTAGAGATGATGCATTATTCGGTATGGATTGCGATACATAGCGCAGGCGTCGGGGAAGGGGGACATCAGTGGCTGCATTACCAATATACTAGGGCAGTGGACTCGGATGGCAGAATGCATGCATGCGGCGTTCTTGCAAGGGCCCCTCAGAAAAGAGATGATTCTTGTACACAATCTACACAGAATGCATGCAATTGTACTAGACGAAGAGCAAAAGCATCTAGAAATGGCACGCAATTCGCTCGATGATCCAAAAGAAGAGTCCCTTACGTCGGAATTTGGGCGACGAGGTGTCGCATTCTCATAAGAAACCGTTCATGGATGGCACCTCTCTAGCCTCAGAGCGCAGACTATTTGCTGCGAGAATTCTAGAGCAGCAATCGCTACATTGTCACAGGAGGGGCGTCTGTCTCTAAATGGTACACCATCAAGTCTGTAGCCTCAACATTCACAGCATGCGTCTTGGAAAAAAAAGAAAAAAAACCAGATTGGAGCTTTCTAAATGTTGTTGGGCTTGCCCCCTCTGTGCGTGGATTTCGCTGCGTCCCATTGGCTGCATTACAAAACGCATCCCAAGACAACACCTAGCTTTCATACCTAATCATCATCATCGTCCTCGTCCCCGTCATCCGCAGGCGCGGGACTAGCAGTCGGTGAAGGGCTTGCAGGTGGAGCGGGGCTGGCTGGGGCCGGAGGGCTCGCCGACCGCGCAGGGTTTGGACCTGCTTGGTTGTCATCATCATCTGGTGCAGAACTTGCTAGAGCCGGCGGGCTAGCTGTCTGCACGGGGCTTGGAGGCCCAGCATCGTCGTCATCGTCATCCTGAGGTCCAGGACTTGGGGTGTTCAGGGTATTATCCTGGTCTTGCGGAGGCGGACTTGGGGAAGGACTTGGTGGTTGTTCAAACGCATCAGTCGTGTACCCGGCATCACCATCATCGCCTGAATGGGGGCTTGGCGGACCCGAATCATTAGGAGGGCTGGGTGGTCCAGAGTCATTATTTACATCTTGCTCTACTGGAGGGCTCGGGCGCCCAGAGTCGTTGTCGATATCTTGCTCAGCTGGAGGGCTTGGGGGTCCAGCATCGTCCGGCTCTCCTGGCGGGCTCTGCCGGCCAAAATCATCCTGCCCGGGAGGCGGACCTGGGGGCGACGATTCATCCCTCGATGCGCCTTGCTCGTACTCATCATAAGCTCCATATCCCGCTGCTCCGCCAATTGCACCTGCTCCAGCAGCAGCTGCATTCTGCCCAAGTCGTGACTTCTGGCCTGGTGCAGCTCCCCCACTTTGAGCTCCTTGGCCTTTACTATCCGAGGCCTGGTTGGGTTGATATCCGGCGTTATCGTCATGATCATCGTCATCGTCATCGTCACCCTGGCCACCTGGTAAAACTCGAGCAGCAGATTGGGGAGCTGCAGCTGACTGCGGTGGTGCTGGAGCTGGGTGTCCCGAGACCGCGGGTGGCATAGCTGCAGCGGCTGCATACGACGCGGGAGCGCTTCCATCCTCATCATCATCATCCCCACCGATGCCTCTAGTCTCTTCGTGCGCTGCAGCAGGGAGCGGGCTAGCTGCACTTTCCCTGAAAGCCGACTTCCATGACAATTTCGATGCTGCTTTTGGTTGCGGCGCCTCTTCCGCTGCAATGTGCGGGGACGGATCTGGAGCCTTGCTTCCCTTCGCCGGTGCCGCTTTTGGATGTTCTTGCCCCTTCGAAGCCGTGTACGGTGCACCTTTCGAAGCTTGAGATGGACTGTCATGACGAACGTCTGCCGCGATAGGGCCTTTGACAACAGGTGTATCATGTCCAATCGGCTTTGTTAGGTTCTCTCCCTTCTTCGCCCTCTCCATAGCTGAATCCAGAACTTTCAACCCCACATCCAGCGCACCTTTCCAATTTTTTCTCTTGCTTTTGACCTGTGCAGTGACATGTTCGTCGGGTACGGTACCATGACCGGGAAAAATAGCACCGATCTCGCGACTGCTCTCCGCCGCTGGAGTCGGGGCAGGAGGATGAGCAGGAGACGCAGTAGCATTGTGGGCAGCCCCAGGAAGGGTACTCTTACTACTCGCCGAAGGAGTGACAGGTGCTTTTGACGCAGCAGTTTTGACATCTTTGCTACCAGTGGCAGCAGCAGCAGGAAGTGCTTTGTCCTTAGGCGCCGTGGAAGTGGGTGTGGCAGCCGCTTTAGCAGCTACTGCCGGAGCTGCTGCAGGTGTAGCGGCCTTCGGCTTCGCAGCCGCATCTTTAGTAGCGGGTTTGGCCAAAGCATTGGGATCCTTCCATGACTTCTCCTTGATTTCTTTGATGTACCAGTATCTCTTGTCTCCGGCGGTGTATTCTTTCCAAACTGAGCTTGCGGCAGCTGCGGGAGCTTTAGCTGCGATATCGTTGCTCGGTGCAGCGGTAGCCGCGGGTGCTTTTGCTGTTGGCTTCGGCGCAGGATCTTTCGCAACAGGTTTGGCTGGCAAGGTCGGGTCGGTCCACGACTTCTCCTTGGTCACCTTGTTATACCAATATTTCTTTCCTATATGCGGTTAGAGATGAGTAGGCCATGGGGTGAGATATTCGATCTTACCTGTTGACTCAACTGTATAGACCTTCCACGGCGAGCTCGCTGGAGCAGCGACGGGGGGCGGGCTTCGAAGCCATGTTGGATTTAGGCCTAGAAACTCAGGGGGGAGAGGGGAGAGGGGAGAGGGGAGAGGGGAGAGGGGAGAGGGGACATAAAAGGACAGCAGGCAGAAACACATTGTGGGCAGTCGATTGCGTTCAGCGACGAGTGGGCTCTTCTAAACGAACTACCATGGCGCAACAGACCAACAGCACCGCGCCCTTCTCTTTTGCGATGACTCGATAAGGGTAAGCCGGCGCCCTGGTCAATAAGGTACGGTAAATGGTAGGCGTGATAAGGCCCCCCATTATCCATGCTAGGGCTACACCGCTGCGTCAGCCATTGTTGGTACCTTTTATCCTCCAGCGGTACTCCTAGACCTAGTACTGTAGCTAGTACTAGGTTATCCGGATCAGCCCTTCCGCTCATCTCCATGCCCTAGTACTGTTCTATAGTAGTAGGAATTAGAGACGCGAGGAGTAAATAAATAAACTAATCTATTAAATTAAATTAAAAATAAAATATTACGACCGTCGCGTTTTTATATATTTATATATATCGTTATCGTTAATTTATAAAATAGTAGTATACGTCGGTAAAACGAAAAGTGGCTCGATCGTGGTTTAAGGCGCTCGACGGGCGCCTTAGGAGCCTTAAACGCGATATTTATTTACCGATTCGATAAACGCCCGAGGTATATAGCTAAAGGGCCTAAAATTACTCGGGCGTATACCGAGTAAACCTAAAACCGCTATTAACGGGTACTAAATTAGGGGTACGTTATTAACTTTAGACCCCCGTTTATAACCCCTATTTATAGTTATAACCTTATTCTATTTATAGTTATGGCCCTATTCTATTTATAGTTATAGCGTATTTTATAGTCCTATCGCTGTCGCTACCCTTTAATTATTACTATTGTATTTATAAACCCCTAATATATGCCTTAGCGTATAGCCTATATATTACCCCCGTAAGGATTTCGCCTAAATCGATCGATTCCGGGGATTAAAATTTACTAGCGTTAAAAATAGTTCCGGGGGGTCGCTACCGTCGATAAAGGCGATTATAAAATATTAAAATTTTAAGTAATAAATTACGTAATTTTCTAAGGCTAAGGCCTTTAAAGCTCCGGGTTTAAATTACGCTCGTTAAAAGCCCGATATATATTTTATAGCGGCCTTAAGCGCTCGTCGAGCGCCCGTCGAGCGATTTAACGCTCGAAGGGTACTCGGCGGGCGTTTAACGGGCGCTTAAGGCCGTTCGGGCGCCCTAAGCCTATCTCGGGCGCCCGAGGTAATTTACCTAATAACCCCGAGCCGCTAAAGCCGGTTTTCGATTTACCGACGTATTATATATATTTACGCCCCGTTAAAAATATTAATATATTATATATACCTACGCCCCGTTATTTTTATAATATTATTATTTATCGATACGGGGTTCTAGCCTTAATATCGCGGGGTTCTAATTTTTAATAATTCTATATCGAATTAATATTCCCCCGTATTATTAGAATCTTTAGAGATTAATTTTATTATTAAATTTAGAATTTAAAAACTATTTAATAATAAACCCCGTAATTATTCTACATTTTTTATATTATTATTAAACTACTAGCTCTACGATAACGATTTTAGATATTATAATTCTAATCTTTTAATTTTTCTGAAGAAAAGACTTATTATTATTATAATATCGGGTTTAACTTCGGGACGTCTAGAACGTCGGTAAATCGAAAACCGGCTTTAACGGCTTAGGGTTATTAAATAAATTACTTTAAGCGCCCGAGGTAGGTTTAAGGCGCCCGAATAATTTTAAGCGCCCGTCGAGCGCCCGCCGAGTACCCTTCGAGTATTAAATTATTTAACGGGCGCTCGACGGGCGCTTAAAGCCGTTATAAAATATATATTAGGCTTTTAACGAGCGTAATTTAAACCCGGAGCTTTAAAGACCCTAGTCTTAGAAAATTATATAATTTATTATTTAAAATTTTAATATTCTATAATCGTCTTTATCGACGGTAGCGACCCCCCGGAATTACTCTTAATACTAGTAAGTTTTAATCCCCGGAATCGATCGATTTAGGCGAAATCCTCGCGGGGGTAATATATAGGCCATATACTAAGACATATATTAAGGGTTTATAGGTACGATAATAATAATTAAAAAGTAATAATAATAATAGGACTATAAAATACACTATAATTATAAATAGAATAAGGTTATAACTATAAATAGAATAGGGCTATAACTATAAATAAGGGTTATAAACGGGGGTTTAAAATTAATAACGTACCCCTAATTTAATACCCGTTAATAATAATTTTAGGTTTACTCGGTATACGCCCGAGTAATTTTAGGCCCTTTAATTATATACCTCGGGCGCCTATTAAGTCGGTAGATAAATATTATATTTAAGGCTCCTAGAGCGCCCGTCGAGCGCCTTAAATTATAATCGAGCCACTTTTCGTTTTACCGACGAAGAATTTAATAATAATAATATTAATTAAACCCTCTCTAATAACCCTTATTATAAAAATAATAATAAATTTAAAAGTATTATTACCCCCGAAGAGACTTTAAATATATAGTTTAAAATTATTAAAAAAGAAAATCGTCGCTTTAAATAATAATAAAAGTTAAGAGTATTATAAATTTAAAATTAAAGATTATATAATTTTACTACTTTTATATTTATTAACGGAGTATTAGTAGAATTTATTATTTATAATAAAAATCCTCTAATTATTATACCTACTAGTAGAATAATAATAAATTTAATTATATTTAATAAAGATATTTTTATTAGGGCGAAAATACTATATTTTAATAAAATACGTTTTTATAAAAGTACGAGCGAAGGTGAATATTTATACTAGTTCCGCGACGTAAATATTAAATTTTTAATTAGTTTTAAATATTTCACTACCGACTATTTAAGAATTATATATTATATAAATTTATTAGAAAATAACCCTTTAACGTAGTAATATAGATACTACGATTTATATAATTTAATTAGTATTATATTTAGTTTTTTTAAGAAGTTTCTTTTTAATTTAATAACGGATTTAGTTAATTACTATTTTTTTATTTATAAAAAGTAGGAGGAAACTAAATAATAATTTAATTAAAAAATATTATTATTTAAGGCCTATTTTAAAGAAATAAAAACCTAGTTACTTTTATTTTTAAAAGAGTATAAAGTAGATTTCTTTTTAACTAAATTTAAATTTAGATTTGAAAATGAAATTCTTAATACCAGTAGTATATTTATTTAAAGAGAAGAAATTCTTACCTAGGTTATTATATAAAAAAAGAATCTAAAGTATATATAATTAATAAATAGTTTTAATTTTAATTCGGGTTTTTATCTAAAAAACCTTAATAAAGAAAAATTTATAATAAACCGAATTACTAAATTTAATACTAGCGATAATATTAAATAAATATATTTAAAAGAGAAGAGTAATAAATATAAAATTAATACTATTAATTCTTTATATAATAAGATTATTTATTATTATTATAAAACGGAAGGCTATATTAAATTAAAATATCCCGATATAAATAAACTAGTAATATACGTCGGCGCGGTATTAATAAAAAAGAATTAAATTTAATTTACGCCTCGGAAGAAAAATAAGAAAAATAATTAATAGAGGTATATTCTTCTATTCTTTCTAAAGATTAAATTACTCTTTAAAATAAAATTAGATAACTTATTACCTTAATTAACTTTAAAGTATAAATTAATTTAATTTTATAACGGTTCGTTATTAAAAACGATTTAGAACTTTATAATACTACTTTATTACTAGTTAAAGTAATTATATCGGTAAGTCCGGAAACCCCGATTTTTGCGTATTTTATACCGAAATTATATAAAATACTGGAAATGCGTATCTACTTATGTCCTGTATTCTAAGTATATTATATACCGATTAAGTAGCGATATTACACCGATTTAGTAACTTTTTTTTTTTTTTTTTTTAAACTTTAACTTTTTATAGTATCTAGACTAAAGCCCCTATATAGAGATAGAAATATTTTACTAAATCTATTTTTAGCCTAGATTCCGAATTTTTAATTAGATTTTTACTAGCGTTGCCCTATAGGGCTATAAAGCTACTTTTAGGATTAAGTTTAGCGCTCCCGCGTAGACCTTAACTCTAACTTAAAAATCTTGGCGCCAAGATTTGCCAAGATTTGCCAAGGCTGCAAAATGCGCATTTTGCACCGATTAAGTAGCGATTTTGCAGAACTGTTTTTCCGGACTTACCGATATAGTGGGTAAAGTATATATTATTATAATATATATTAATTAAATTATTAAATAATCGATAGTTAAAATTAAGGGCGTAAATATAATACTTTATTTTATATTATAAACTTTAAAAGTTTAGATATTATTTTAGGTATATTTAAATTATATTAATTAAAAATATTAATTAATTTTAAAACGGACTAATAGCGGTTTAAAATTAATTCTCATAATTTATAAATTAAGGAACCGGCTAAATTCATTAATAATTTTAAAAATAAACCGAATATATTCGCGGTCGTATATACTATAATAGTATAAAATAAATAAGAAGAACTTCTTAACCTAGAGGTTCCTAAGGAACTTATAAGATTTTATAAATTTTTTTTTAATAAAAAGACGAGTACCCTATCTAGTTTTAAATAAAGAGATTATATTATTAAAATAAAAATTAATAAGAAACTACTCTATAAACCTCTTTATAATTTATTTTAAACTAAGTTATCGGAGTTACGATATTATTTAAAATCCTTATTTTATAAAAGCTAGATCCGTTATTTAATTTCTTTAATTAAAGTATTTATTCTTTTTATATTAAAAAAGGATAATAAGTTATATCTTTATATTAATTACTAAGGTTTAAATATAATAATTATTAAGAATTAATACCCGTTACTTTTAATTACCGAGATATTAGATTATTTATATAGTTTTAAAAATCTTTATAAAGTTAGATCTTAAGGATATTTATTATAGGATCTAGATTAAAAAAAGCGATAAATAAAAAATTATTTTCTAAACTCGCTATAATTACTTCGAATATTTAGTTATACCTTTTAGGCTCGCTAATATACCGGCGATACTTTAAATTTATATTAACTATATATTTATAAATTTAATAAATATAACGTATATAATATATCTAAATAATATCCTAATTTATAGTATTAAACCGGCGGAGTATTAGCGGTATATTAAATAAATACTCGAGCGATTATATTAATTCTAGCTATTTATTAACTTTAAGAAATACTAATTTAATACCGAAATAGTCGAGTTTTTAAATTTTATTATATTTATTAATAAAATAGTTATAGACCCGGAACGCGTTAAAATTATTAAGGAATAATTTTAACCGAAAATTTATCGGGAGGTATAAAACTTTTTAAGTTTCGTTAACTTCTATAAATAATTTATTTATAATTATTCTAATATAACTACGTCGTTTATTAATTTATTTAAGGCTAGTAAAGTGAATAAAAAAGTAAATTCGTTAGAATAAATAAACGGCGCTACGGAAGTATTTTAAATTTTACGAGATATATTCGTAAATATACTTTTTCTATACTATTATAATCTAACTAAGTAATTATATATAGAGACGGATACTTCTAATTTCAATTTCAATTTTATATTATTATAATAGGATAAAGATAATTATTAACGCCCTATAATATTCTAATTACGGAAATTAAATCCCTCGAAATAAAATTATAAGATCTATAATTAAAAATTACTCGTTATTATAACGGTAATAAAATAATAGTAATATTATTTAAAAAGTAACCTCTATTATATTAAAATCGAGATTAATTATAATAATTTAAAGAGTTTTATAAAATAGAAAGAGTTAAACTCTAGATAGACCCGTTAGGTATTTAAATTAATTATTTATAACTTTAAAATCTTTTATTATACTAGAAAATTAAATCCTACCGATATACCGTCGCGGCGCTTTAATTATAAGGGAGTATCGCCGTTAAATATTAAATTATTATTAATACTTTAGAATAAATTTACTCTTTGGACTAGCGGTTAATTATCGGAAAAAAATAAAGAAATAAAAATAATTATAACCTCTACTTTTTAAATTATAGAGTCAAAAGTAGTAATTCTAACACGGGATATTATAATAATATTTAAAATTATATATAATAATCTTAAAAGACCTACTAAAACGCTAATTCGGGAATTATAAATTTATAATAATTAAATAAACTCTTTTCGAATTAAAACGAATATATTAAAGGATTATTATTATATAAAGAATAAAGTATAGGCTATAGACTTTAAAGGACTATTAAAATATAATAATTATTTTTATATATTAAAGAATAAAGCTCTAAAGGAATAATTTATAAAAAAATATTATAATAATTCTTTAATAAGTTATTTTAGTAATATAAAATCGTATAAATTATTTATTTAAAAAAAATTCTAGGAGGGTAGTCTAAAGTAAATTATAGATTATATTAAAATTTATAATATATATTAACGGACGAAGGTACCCCGATATTATTTATATAACGAATTAAATTCGCTTCCTATTACTATTTAATTATAAAAGGAAATTTTTATAGATTTTATAACTAGTTTACCGGTTAGTAAATATAGAGGTATTATTATTATTATCGTTATAAATCGATTTATTAAAATAGTTAAGTATATATTTATAATTATTAAAATCGATACTATTTAATTAACGGAAATATTTTATTCTAAAATTATTTATCGCTATAATATACTTAATAGTATCGTTAATAATAGAGGCTCTATTTTTACAAGCGCTTTCTAATTAGTTATATATTTTTATTCGAAAATTAAATAATATTTAAATACTATCTTTTACCTCTAAACGAATAAATAAATAAAGTATTAAAATTAAGTACTAGAGTACTATTTATATATATTTACTAATAATAAATTAATTAATTAGGCTAGATTACTATTTATAATAGAATTTTCAATAAATAATAATTAAAATACCGTCGTTGAAATAACGTCGTTTTTATATATATAATTATTATCCTAAAATCCGCTAGGAGGTCGAGGACGACTCTAGGGGAAAAAAAATACTAGTTATAAATAATAAAATATAATAATTATAAACTTTAAAGAATAAAGTTATAAAGTATTTATAAAATACTACCGAATATTAAACTAAATAGTATAATAAAATATATAAACTATAAAGTTATAAAGTTAGTAATTTAATTATATTAATAATAAAGAACTTAAAGTAAAAGCGTTTAAATAAAAAATTATCCTATAAGTTTATAAGGCTCTTTAGGATTATTAATAAAATAAAAGTATAAATTTACCGCCTACTACTACTTTCTATATATAGAATCTATAATATTTTTTATATATTATTATTTAAATTATATTATCTTCGCGATTATATTAATATAGTAGAATCTTTTATATAAGCCTCCGAATTTATTAATAATAATAAGTTATAAGAGGTAGAAGAGATAATTAATAAAATTAAAAATAAGAAAAGTATCTAGTATAAAATTAAATAAATTAATTAGGGCGAAGAATATAATTAATAATTATTAAACGAAGAGTTTACTAGTATTAATAAATTAATTAAAATCTTTAAATAGGCGGGTAGTAAACGTAAATATATAAATATAATTAAAGAGGTTACCCGGTCGTATAAGATAATAAAATAAAATAAACGAAATCGATATTAAAAGTAAATATTATTATTTTTATATTAATACTTATATAACGGATATTCTCCTTTATATTTATAATTTTATTATATAGTTTTAAGATATAACTAAATTCGATTTATTATTCAAACTATTTATATATAATAGCGATAAAATATCGTATTTATAAAAATACTTTTACTTTAAATATAGTTTATATAAATATTTAAAATATATTATTAAATAATATATTTAGGTAAATTTAACTAGCGCCGATTTAAAAAAAAAATCGATATTATTATTATATTATATAAAATAGTTAGTTCTGATCGGAATCTTTAGAAGAAGATATAATATCCCTAATATAATCTTTAAGGTCCTATTTATATTAACGGAAACTCTCGGCCTCTTTTTTAAAAACTTTATTTATCGCCTCTAATACTTTAATATATTAATTCGCCGCCGTTAATTAATTCTATAAATTAATAATTATAGTAGAGATTTACCTACTAATTATTATTATTTTATTATATATTTTACGTTACTAAATAATTTTCTTATTTATTAATTTATATTTATATTCTTCTTTAGGAGTTTTATTACCGATATAAATATATTAATATATAAACCTTTTTACCTTCCTTCGGAAAGATTTAAAGATTTTTTATTATTAATATATATCGTTTTAAAGTTTACGGTTATAATTTATCTTTATATAATAATCGATTCCGTGGCGATTAATATAATAGAGTATATAAGAAGGGGACGTACCTCGAATATAATTATTATTAAATTAATAGAAGTAGACTCGGTAAAGGAGTTATAAAGCGTAGTAAATTATTATTATAATTAATATTATATAGTCGCGTTAATAGCGGACTAGTTATATTTACTAGTATATTTATAATTAGAATAATTTAATATAAATAAACTAATACTATTAGTAAATAGTAGTTATTTATAGAGTTAGAAGAAAGTTATATATAACGAGAGTATTATTTATATATTAGTTATAATACTAGAATACTATTATAGAGCTAGAGTAATAATATATAAAAAAAGTTAAAAGAGTTACGAAGAGAGAAAATAAATAAACGAGCGAGTTTATTTTAATAATAAACCGTCGCGCTAAATACTTTATTATTACTATACGTCGATACGCGCCTCCGCTCCGTTACCTCGTTTTTATTAATAAATATAATCGTTATTATAATAGTTATATTATTACTAATCTCCGAGTATAATATTAAGGCTATATCGTTTATATATAATACTTTACTACTAGTATTTTTTATAGTATAGTAGGAGTATATAATAAGGGTAGTTACCTTTATTCCGTTACTAATACTATAAATATTATAGGAATAATCTAATATACTATATTTACTATAAGTACTATAAGCGTTATAGAAACGATAGTATATATTATTTCACTCCGTTACTATTATATATAATAGTATTATAGGGACGAAAGAAATATTATTTAATTAACTATTATTACTATATATTAGCGGTATAGAGATAACTTTATAAATATATTATTTATTTACTACTAGTACTATTATATAGTAGAGGTAGTATAGTAGTATTACTTTTTCGTTACTAGTACTATTTAATAATATTATAAGAATAGTTTTATATCGCTCCGCGACTAGTATTATATATTAGCGCTATAGGACCGATAATATAAATTAGAAAACTCTTTTCCCTTATTTCTCTTAAAGGGTTTAAAGGGTTTTTAATAAACTTTAACTAATTAACTAAATATTATTCCGTAACTAGTATTATAAATATTAAAAAATTAAATACGTAGTCTTATATTTAAATTATTATATAATAACGCCGTTATATTAAATAACTCTTTTCTCTTATTTTCTTTAGGGAGTTTAAAGGTTTTTTAATAAATATTTTTTAACTAAAGTATTTAAATATCTAAAGACTAGGGCCTAAAGAGGGAGGTAATTATAAAATAATAATATATTATATACACCTACGCCCTGTTAAAGATATTAATATATTATATATACCTACGCCCCGCTACCTCTATAATATTATTACTAAACCGCTAGCTCTACGCTAATGATTTTAGATATTATATAACTTTACTCTTTTTTTCTTTCCTCCCTCCCTCTCTCTCTCTTTATTAATATCGTTATTATCTATATTACTATCGTTATAAAATCCTCTTTTAAATTTAATAACGTCGTTATCGCCTTTATTATTATCGTCGCGGATTACGCCTAGTTAGTAAAACGCCCCTATTAAGATAAAAAACCTCTATTTATTATTTTTTAAATACCTAATTATATCGCCGTTTAATAATAATATTTTTTCGTCTTTACTACCGAGTTAATCGAGTAGAGCCGAGCGGAATTCCTCGCGTACTAGTTATATATCGATAACGTATAATATAAATACTCGCGCTATTATAACTATGAATAGTATATTTTTATAAAGTATTATTAATATTTATTAATACCTTTTACCCCGAAAGAGAATAAAAGTTAAAATATTTATAATAAATAAATCCGTACTCTAGATACTTATAGGATAAAATTAAAATTAATTAAATACTATAGTCTTTATTTTTTTAAAATACTAGAACTCTTCTTTTATTATATTTAAATAATTATTTATAAATCTTAAAGAAGCGATAACGACGTTTATAAAAAATATAATTATACTCTCGATTATTTAGATTTAATTAAAATTAAAATTATTATTATTATTATAAATACTTTTATTATTAAAGTAATACGAGGTTATTAAATATATATAATTAAGAATAATCTAAAAAGTATAAAGTTTATTATTAATTATTAAGTTTTTATAGATATTAGCGGCTCTTATATTATACTAAATTATATTTATAATACTAGTACTAGCTAGAAGAGAGTAAATCCCGATATTAGATTTTAAAATAATAGATTTAAATAGATATAATAATAATGAAATTATTTATATAAAAAGTAATAAATTAGTAATATTATTACTAATATTATAGCCTAATATAAATACGATAAAATAACGTCTTTTGTTATTATTTAAATAAATCTAGGTAAAGATCTTATTTTATTTTTTAATTACTATTTATATTAATTCTCTTAAAACGTCTATAAATCTTAACGCGCCGTAGTTACTTTATTAATAGAGATTTTATTTATAAGATAAATAAACTAGGCTAGTATTTATTTATTATTATAATATACGACGAGGGTAATTTATAAATCCTATATATTAATTTTTTAAATAAATATAAAAATAGTAATATTATAATTACTATTTTAAAATAAATTAAAAAATAGTATCGCTTTTATAGAGGCTAGAAACTACGTTATTTTATTACTAACGACTTAGTAGTTAAATAATACGTAATTAAACTTATTTTCTAAAGTCTTATCGACGGCGAGATAAAAATAAACTATTTCCTTTACTATATTTATTTAGAATATATTCTACGGCGAGTTTTAAATCCTGAAAAATATATTAAAAACTTTAAATATCTTTATAAAACTTTATATATATACTATATTAAAGCTAGTTATAAAGACGAAATTAAAATAATTCTCCGCGCTATATTTCTAAAAAAGTAGAGATATATCTTAAAAAAAGTATAGTAGGATATATATAAAAAATAAATATACTACGCTCGTTAATATTTGATACGATTATACCGACTTATTTATTTATAGTTAGTTTCTTAGTACCGAAGCCTACCTATACTAGTAATTCGCTCTAGGAGAAGATAATTAATTAATTATTACTACTTTATAGAATATAACTTTATTAATTAATAGTAACGACTTTTATATACTTTATTAAATACTATATACTACCTAATAAACGTTTCGATCTACTAGTTACTATATTATAATAGTATTAATTCGTTTAACTAGAACTACTATAACGATATCTTTTTTTTCTATATACTATTTATTCTACCTACTAGATTCGATCCGATAGAATACTCTCTTTTTATTAAAGTAGCTAGCCTAGTAGTCCTACTATACTAAAGTCTACTACGCTAGTATTTAAAATATAAATATTATACTCTAAGGTATTATACCTAACTAATTAATATAATTATTAAAGACTTCTACTATAATGTATTTAAACTACGAAAGTAAATACTATAATTATATTTATAATATATTTATTTAACTTTAGCGAATCCGTTATATTATTTATTTATATAGTAAATCCTATAGTACTCTTTTTATAAATTTATTAAGATCCGATTTTCTTTAAAATAGAGAAAGCGTCGTTAACCCTAGTTAAATCTAGGCTAGATTAATACCTTATCTCCGCGGCCTAGAAAAAAAATCTTTTACTAAAAAATCCCTTATATTATTAAAGCCTATATATAATCGTTTCTATTATTATTTATAGGAGTATTTAGTTTAGTTATATTAAATTTCTATTTTCTTAAAACCTAGCGAGACTATCGTTAAATAAATTCTATTTTTAAATAAATAAAGGTATCGAGCGAACCGTTTTCCTTATTTCGGCGAAGACTATTATTAAGATATAATACTATAACTAATATATCTATTATTATAATAAAGATTTCTATTTAATAGAAAATTACTATACCGAAAAATAACTTATAAAAACCTTCGGTAAATATATTTAAATCGATATTATCGATTATTTATTTTCGTAAAACTTTTATTATAATATCTAATACCGCTAGCCGGGAGACTATAATTATAGTATTTTAACTCGACGAATTTATTAATTTAGGCCACGCCTTCGTAAGGAATATTAACGACGTTATATATTATATTATTTCTTATGTAATTAGGCGGAACTTCCGATTTATTTAATCTCTTTAGACTTTTAATCTCTAGGAGTAATAAACCCGATTAAAATTTATTAAAACTCCTAACTAGCCGAGTAATTAAATTTATAATATTACTATCTTCTAGGTAACTATAATACGGTTTTAAATAAATATTTAAATTATATATCGATTATTTAAAACTCTTATATTAGTAGAGAATATACTTTCTTTATTACCGCCGAACTCGATATCTTCGCTATCGGTTTAGTCTATAAAGTAGATTTTTATAGAAAAAGTAATTTATTAAAAACCCCTCGGACTTAATTAATAACTATAGTAATTTTTATTTATAACGAATACGGGCTTTAATAAAATATAGTTAATAAAACTCTATAATTTTATTATAAACTTTATAGTAATATCTCTAGTAGGCCCTCCTAGATTATTAGGATCGTAGGGCCTATAAAATCTTTAAAGCGACGATACTACTTCTATTATATCGAAATAAAATATAATTAACCTCGGATTCTTCGACTCTATATATAATAGTAAATCTATTAATATAGAGTCTAGTTTTAAATATATTAATAAAGAGACTTATTTCCGTAATATATATTTTTTTATCGAGCGAGTTAAAGACCTCGCTATTATAAAGAGTATTATAGTATAGGAAAACCTTTAGATTTACCTCCGCGGTACTATTTTAAAATAATATATTATTAAATTTTCCGACGCTAAAAAGAGACTCTCGAAATATAGTATTATTAATTCCGATATTATAGAATAGACCTAGTTTCTAATAGGAAGATTTAAAAAGTTTTTAAATATTATTATCGATACCGTCCTAAAAGAATATTACTTTATAAAAGATACTAGTAACTATTATAAACCGCGTAAATATATATAGAAGATTTTAAGGTTTTTTAAAGATACGGGAATATCGTTATTATAGAATTAATTTAATATTATCTATAACGGAATTAACCTTAAACTACGGCGTAATATTAAGAGGTTTAATAATAATATTATAATTAATAACTTTCTAACGAGCCTCGATAATTATAAGTATAAATAGTAGGTTTTAGTATCTAGAAAGTTAGATAAACCTAATCGAGTAGTTCTACCGAATTATAATAATAATAATAATAGTAATAGTAGCTACGGATAGCGCTAGCCTTAATAGTATAGTTAATATTAGAATTTTCGTTAACTTTTTATTCTTTACCGTTTTATAGAAAGTTTCGGTAAAGATTATAAATCTTTATATAACGGTGTATCTTTTTATAAAAGTAATAATACTTCTTATAGAAGTAATTTATATAGATCTTTTTCGTTATTTTCTTCTTTTTAGAATAACGTTAACTAGTAATAATAGTAGAATTCTAACTATTTACCGCCTCTTATAAAGTAGTTATAAATAATAAACGGAAATTTAAATTCGTTATTTAAATAGAAAATATTCCCTTTTAAATATTAAGATTAAAACTCTAGAGTAAGAAGAAGTTTTAATAGAAATCTTTTTAAGAAACCCTTTTCGATTTAAAGAGCCTATTATATTAAAAATCAAGAAATTATTAAAAATAAAGAAAACTAGTTTACGGAAGCCTTCTACTAGAGTAAAAATATTTATAACGATAACTAGGGTAGTTACTATAATAGTAACGAAAATATTTTCTATTAAGGTACTATATAGGCTAGCGAATATATTAACGATATTATTAATTTAAAGGAACCTTATAAGGAGATAATTAATAGTTTTTTCGTCGGATAATATATTATTAAAGTAGTCGGTACGACTATTAAAATAGTTTATTAATTATATAAATAGTTATTTTCTTCTAATAATAAGTTATATATATATATTCGATAGTATCAAAATATAGAAAGGTCGAGTATAGTTTCTATATTAATAAACTCCGAAATATTCGTTTTTTCCGTCCTATTAAATTCCGCTTTATTAAAGATCCCGGCTAGGGTTATTAAATCTAATTCTACTAACGGAGTTACCTAAGATTATATATTTCGTAGTTACTAATATACTACTATTAAGGTCTCTATAAAATTATATAACTAACTCTATAAATTCTATTTTAATATTAAATATACTATAAACTTTATAGATTAATAATTTTTAAAGAATTTTATAGAACTCGGCTTATAGGTTAAAGTCTATAAAATATCTATTATTATAAAAGTCCGTAACTTAGGGTCGAATAACTACGATATTAATAAATTCGTTATTATCCCTATATATATTCCCGGTAAAAATAATAAAATCGCTTTAATTATTAAAGAGCTTTATATCGTCAATAAATTATCTATTAAGATTTTAATAAATATCGATATTATAAAGTTAGAAGAAATTATAATTAATACCGGTAGAGACCTCGTTATTATTATATTTCATAGTAATCTCGAAGTCCCTATTTCTATAATTGCGAAGGGTACTAGAATAGATACTATTATAATTAATAAATTCCGCTATACTATATTAGTATATTTAGATATAGTTATTATAGTTAAATTTATAAAGTCGGATCTACTCTAAGATTATAATTTACTATTTAAACTTTCTTAGCTTAACGTATTAATAGTAACCGCGTATATCGTTAACTATAATATAGATAGAATTATAGTTCGGAATAATACCGATCTACTAGTAATTATTAGCCGATATATTAAACTAGGGAAAGTTATTAAATATAAAGTAACTAGGTATTTCTAGATTAACTCCTCTTATATTAATTTAGTTATAAGATTATTTAAAACTTTAGTATCGAAGTTTTTTATTAAGTCCTACTTTAAAACTAGTTTTATTATAATAATAATCTTTAATATAATAATAACTCCCCGTATATTTAATTCGATAATATGGAGTATTATTTATCTAAGTTTTATAACTTCTAATTTAATATTCAACCTCTCTCAAATATATTATTAGAGTATAGTTTATAAAAGGCTTCTATAATACCGAAGTAAATATTATTAAAACTTTCGGTAGTACCGAATATTTTATCTTAATTAGAGATACTATACTCTATAGATACTACGATCTACGGGAACGATTTTTACGCCTCTATAATTATTAATATCGTCGATTCATTTCTAGATTTATAGAAAAATACTAGGAATATAACGAATATCCCGAAATTCGAATAAATAGAGATTTCTTTTATTAATAACTAGAAAGAGCTCTATAAAGCCGGTTAAACTTATATTTATCTATTAGAGAAGTATAATAAAGAGGTTATTAATAGCGCTTTTAATAAACTATACTAATAGGGCCGAATAAAATAAATTATTATAACGATACTATTTTCTTTCCTTTATTTCGTTATATAGAAAGATACCGCCTCCGGTTTTAAAAAATATATAGTTATCGATATTAGGGCTCTTAATAAAATTATAATATTAAATATATATCCAGTCTTTATCTAAACTAAAATCTTAGTACTTCTATTAAATACTATATATATTTCGACTATTAACGTAGTAGCCTTCTTCTATTAATAGTAGGTAAAGCAATATTATCGATATTACTTTATAGTAGTAATATACCGTAGTTAAAATACCTTTAATATATTAATAATAGGGTACCGAAACTCTCCGGCCTATATTTAATATATAATTAACTATATACTTCGGCCGTACCGAAAATTCTACTATATATACATCGATGATATCGTTATCTTTTCTACTTCGTTAATAGAGTATATCGAATACTTAATACTAGTATTCCAAGTACTATTAGATATAAATATTTCTATTTCTATTAAGAAGTCCTTTTTTAACTATTCTTCCGCCTAATTATTAAACTAATATATTAATACTCTAGGCCTTACTATAACTAAGAATAAATTAATAATTATATAGAATTTTTAGTTTCCCCGAATACTATAAATATTAGAGTAGTATTTTAGAATAACGGGTTACTTAAAATAGTATATTCCGTACTATATAATAATAATCAAGCCTCTATAAAACCGTAAAACGTTATTAAATTAATACTATCGGAATTTATAAAGTAGGAGTATATAGGGTAATACTCGTAAATCTATAATAAAGAGATCTTTTATCGATATACCTACGCTAGCGGAGTTTAACGCCTATAAATATTTATAAAAACTCTTCGCTAATCCTATTATATTATATTATATTAATTTAAAAAGACTATTATTTATCGATCTAGATACTAGTAAGGAGTAGGGATTCGGTATATATATATACTATATTAAGGACGACGATACTACGGAAGTACCGAAGTAAAAGTTATTATAATTTATTCTCTTTTTATTAAAGTAATTAATATTTATTAAGATAAAGTACTAGCCTACCGAACTAGAGATAACTAGTATTATTTAGGTAGTAAAGAAAATCCGATATCTTATTAAAATAATTAATAGTACTATAATTATCTATATTAACTATATTTCTACTATAGGTATAGTATAGTAGACTTTTATAAATACTACCTCTATTAAAAAGTTAAACTTTAAATTAATCCGCGCGTCCGAATATTTATAGAGATTTCAAATTAAACTACGGTATAAATTTAGTAAAGCGAATATTATCCCCGACGCGCTATTACGTTTTACTAGTCGGTTATATTATTTTAAAATAAACGAATTAATCCTTAATATACTTTTAGTCTTTCTAGTTAATATTATTATTATTAACGAAGACTTTAAAAGCCGCGTCCGTAGCGGTTACGAAATAGAAATACGCTAGGTTAGGATTATAACTACGGTAGTAAAGAATACTATACTCGGTGAAAATATAACTAAACTACTATATAAACTTATTAACGGGTTACTTTATTTCGACGATATCGAATATAATTATAATCTTCGTCTATACTTACTAGTTATACTAGAGTATAAAGTTTTCTAGAAGGTTTATAATAAAATAGGATATCTTAATTATACTAGAATTTATAAGAAGTTTATATATAGTATCTATATATTTAATATATCGACGAAGTTATATAAATATCTTAGAAACTATTCTTATTATCAATTATATTAAACGCCTAGGTATTAACTTTATAGTTTATTATAATTAATTAACTCGCCGTATAGGCCCTTTAAAACTATAATTATTAACTTTATTCTCGCTTTATTAGAAGTTTCTACCGGCGAGGATTACGTAATATTAGTTATATATAAATTTAGTAAAATAGTAATATTAATTATAAATAAAGTAGCCTAGAGAGGACTTTAACAAATTTATCGCTTATTAATAAAACTTTTACTATTAAAATAGAGTCTTTTATTAATAATTATTAATAACCGAGATATTTAATTTATTAGGTAGTTATAGAAGTAGATTATAATTAAATTAAATATTAATATACTTTATTCGACTATATATTATCCTTAGATCGATAGATAGTTTAAAAAGTTGAACGAGATTATTAAAATTACTTTAAGATATTTCCTATTAATAGTCGACGCGTATAAATAACTTATATTACTATCGTAACTTTCGGCTATATTAAATAACTTTATTAAATATAATAGTACCCACTTGGCGCCTACCGAGATTTTATACGATTTTAAAATTAAGGAGTTATTTAATTTATTATATATTAGTAATTTTAAGATTTTTTAATTTAATATAGTAGATATCCCTAAAGCCTTCCGTAACGGAGGAATTCCTACTATAGAAATAAACGTCGAGGCAGAACTCTTTATTACAGGAATAAATATTATTACGGAAACCTCCCGTAATATATAACCTCTTATTATCGAAATCTTCCCTACTACCGTATACCGTCCCGAATATATCGACGTATAGGATATTATTACCTTTATATCTCTCTATATAAAGAAGTATTACGATATTTATTATAAACCTATATTCTTTAAAATTAGAGATTATATTCGTCTATATTTATATAAAGAATATTAAATAACTAGTATTCTATCTAAAAAAATTAATTAATAGTTTATCGGATTTTTCTAGGTTACTAAATATATCGGTAGATTAATATACCGTCTAAAGTTTCTACCTATTATAACTATTTATAATATAATTTCGGTTATCTACCTTAAATTTATTATTAGGCTAGAAGAGGACTTATATAAGAAATATACTAAAGCTCCGCTATTAATTATTATCGATAACGAAGAAGAATAAGAAATAAATAGGTTATTATAGAAATAATAATATCGATTTAAGAAAGTTAAAAATATAACTATATAATACTTTATTCGTTAGAAGGAGTATAGGCTTAAAGATAATAAATAAATATCTATTAAATAACTATAGTATACTTTAGGACTAATAGACGAGTTTAAGTAAATTTATAGTTAATTCGCTAGGATAACCTACTAGCCTTTCGGTTTTATTAAAAATAGTCCTTCGGTTTATTAGAAATACCCCGTTATTACTATATTAAGTTTGTTCTATTTAATAGAAATTTTGAACTTTTATTCTATTATAGATTTATATTATCGGGGCGATAATTTTATTTATAAGGCGATAATTAATATAGTTATACCGACTTATTTATTTATAGTTAGTTTCTTAGTACCGAAACTTACCTATATTAATAATTCGCTCTAGGAGAAGATAATTAATTAACTATTACTACTTTATAAAATATAATCTTGTTAATACTCCTACTTTCTCTTATAATATATATCGATTAATAAAATTGAATCCTAGTATAATTCTTTTAAAAAGTATACTAGTAGTAATTAATTCTAATTTAATCTAACTAGAATAATTAATTATATTATTATTATTATTCAAAACTAGGAAACGCGTACACGAAACCGGTTTATAAAAATATATTTATTTAGGAGTATTAAATATACTAAATATCTTAATCTATTCTTATTCCTAAATACGGTTCAAGAATTACTTATTAAATAACTTTAACTAGCGAAAAAAGTAGTAGAATATAACGAGCCTATTTAGGGTAAACTCTATAAAGATGAATTTATATATATTTATTTATTTCACCGTTAATATTAACTACTTTATCGTTATATTTAGTAATAATATATTTTATTAAATTATTCCTTTAGAGTAATAAATAGAATAAGTAATTATATTTAAAAACTATGAATTTATTATTTATAAAAATATTTAGAAAGTTTTTATATTAAAGTAATATAACGATATTAAAAATAGCGTCGATATAAAATACTATCTAAAAGTACGAGAAGTTCTAGAAAATATTAAGAATAAATATTATAAACTAGAAAAGAAATATTTATCCTTTATTTTTAAAACTAGAAATATCGTTATATCCTTTTAAATTAATAATCTTAATTTTATTACTATATTAATTAAATAAGAAGTTATTAATATAATTATATCGGAGTTAGTAATGGAAATTATAATAATAATACTCTTAACGATAATTATAAAAGAGGAGGACTATATATAAAAGTAGGTCTATATTTAAAAGTAGAATTATATATAAAAATAAAACTATATTTATAAAGATCTCCTAGTAAAGAGGGAGTAAGTGAAAGGAAAAAACTATATATAACCTCCGTTAATTAAAGATTATCCTAACTAGTTACTTTAATATAAAAATATCGACGGCGAGGAGTATTAAGATATTAAAAATAACGATAATATAATTTAATAAAAGAGTAAAGAGCGGGGACTATAAAGAAATAAAAGTGAATTAATAATAAAATAAACCGATAATAAAATAAATAATTATAGTATTAGGCCTAGGATTAGGCGATAGTTATATATGAATAATAACGAAAATAATATTCTAGAGCCTCTATTTCACTTTACTTTTAGTTTTTAATTGAATTTTTATCCTATAGCGGATCTACCCTATAGCGACGCGCAAATCTCTATAGCGACGCGTATACTCCATAGTAACGCATCTCCGGCTGTTATAAAAATACGAATAAAACTATAATACTATTGAACCAGCGCCATTAGGAATCGAACTTAATATAATATGTATTAAAACCTAGTAAACGACTTATAACCAACAGGCGTCCGGCCCCCGGATAGGAATATTTCGGGAGATTATCCTAGGGGTTTCGAACCAGTATTACCGGGCGTAAAGGATTTAAAACCTGCGGCTAATGGCGCTGCCAAAGAATACGAACAAAACCACAACACTATTGAACCAGCGCCATTAGGAATCGAACCCAATATGATATGTATTAAAACCTAGCAAACGGTTACTATGGGCGACACGTACTAATTTCGGGAGATGCCTAGCCTGGGGCCATACAGGAAGCTACTGCGCACCCCTTGATAGTGCCGCTGGAGGATAAAAGCGTCCCCATTGTTGACCATCTTTCTTTCGGCCTCCTCGACGCAAGATTGAAAAGGCGCATGGCCGTGTCGAATATGTTGTCTTGTCACTGACTGCGTTGGGTCATGGCTCCTATATCTGGGCACTAAGCTTTGTCTTCAATTCCTTCTTTAAGACAGGGAGAGGAGTGCCTCGTAGGTACTCCGTATAGGGGGAGCTTCCTGCATTGCATTTCTTTGGAATAACGGGCCCTACTTAGCTCCCTGGCCTGCATAAGGTACTATTTCTCAGGCGTGCCACTAATGCAAGTTGTAATGCAAGTTGCCGATTGGTAAGGCTTATATCCTGCCCTACGAATACCGAGGCCCACCGCATGCTGACCAACACTGAGGATGAGGATGAGGATGAGGAAGAGCAAGAGGAAGAGCAAGAGGAAGAGGAAGAGCAAGAGGAAGCAGATGTCGTGCTTACGTCTTCTATCTTCTATCCAACATATGCTCTTGCATAAAGTACTGTCCACAGATCTTGGCTGCTAAAGAATCCGAATTTGCGCTAGATATAGCCCTAACCCTACCTACGCGCTAAGGATTAGAAGTTCCAATTAGCAGCAGTGTACATAGACGTACCCCATTGGTGTTATTCCTGTTTTCTTTAGAGTCACTCAGGTCCCCGAAAGTAAGCGCTTAAGCTAAAGTACCTTTCCACTCAATAATCATTCACGCACCTCTAATGGTGACTAAAATCCACAGCGACTACATTTATCGCAGACAGTAAGAAGCTGAGTATATATGATTGAGGAAGTAATTAGCTAAAAACAATAAGTTGATGTCTTGCTGCGGCCATTTCAGCCCTCTTTGTGCTGCTGGCAGGTTTAATCGCGTATTGCTCCAATGTGTACTTTTCATCGCGTCCGAGGCTGCACAATGAAACCGCCCAGGCTCCTAAAGCTATCGACCCTGATCACGACGATGAACACCGTAGGCGTGTTGGGTCAATCATCCCTACCATGCTCGCTATGATGAGCCACTAGGTTGGCGGTAGCAATGACATCTAAGAAACAATCGTTAAACCGGGCTTCTAGGTTTATCTGATTAATCGGCGTTGGCATTGAGATTGGAATCCGACGCACGCAGCAAGATTTTCATTCGGAAATTCTGCTACAAAAAACCGCTCTATCATGCACATGGGGTTTGGAATTCGAATGGTCTTGCTGAAGCGCCTCGCGAAAGAAGAGTCTTCAAGACCGAGAATGTTTATCTGGGATTAGCCGTCTACTTTATAGAGCCCCACGATAGAGTGTGGGTACTCGCTGGCGCAAAGGTGCCATTCGGATTAAGAAAGACGGTAGAAAGCGACAGGACACATCGTTTTGGTTGGCGAGGCTTACTGGTACGGATTCATGCAGGGTGAAGGTACCGGCAAAACCGAAGATTTGAGTGAAAAACTGCTTGCGTCATTCTGATGTCTGGCCCAATGTGGACCGGAGAGGCTAAGGACTATGTGGGAAGCATGAGTCAAGGATAAACGCTCGTCGCTTTCCCAAACTCGACTGAAAGTACCTTACAAAGGTAAAAGCCAATCCTGGTATAGCCGCCGCTGCCGACAACAGCTGCGAGGACCACCCCCTCAACGCGTGAACGACTCAAGTGTCACAACCAACACATTCAAAACGTCACAAGTCTTGTGTATCACGAGAACCGCATAGCACTTTCGGATCAGTCAAAGCTAGGTATCAGGCTCCTCCTCGCAGCACGCTGGCGTCCGCGCTCTTCTTCCGCTTGGGTAACAAGCTTGGGCCTCTGATACTCGTACCCGAGGAAGCCTCCCTGCTTACGTATCTCAAGGACTTTCTTGCCGACCTCTTTGTCCCTGAGCGCCTTGTCTCTCGGCCTCTTCTTCTCTCCCTTCTTCTTTGCCGCTTCCTTCTGGTCTCCATTGGTCGGATTGGTGTCCACGTCATTCCGACCTTGCGCACCGTCGACTTGGGTCATACGAGCATTTTCGTGGCCTACGTCAACCATCTCCACATCTGAGGCACCTTGAACATCAGATTGACTGGCTGCATCGTCAACATCGCTGATAGGCTCGTCCTCGTCGAAATACTTGGTGTCCTCACGACCACTCACATCTGGGACGAATGGGGGCCTGGACAGATGTAATCGTTCCCATCCAACCCGATGGAAGAACCGGTGGGCTTTGATGTCCTCCGCATCATTTGGGTAGACATAATTGCCTTGATAGTCTTGTGAAAGAGGATCTGAACGTTTTGCGATAAGTTTACCGGGAGGGCGTTTCGAATGCTGGTAATCATTGAGTCGATATTTCTTGGAGCAGAGTCGGTGCTCTTTTTCTTGTAACAGGCTGTTGATCAGTTCCATGGCGTCGTATGACACCTTTTCCTTTCTCTCTACTTCTCGTTCGTCGGGAAAGATCAGAGTATGGTTGTTGTTCTAGCGCCGTTAGCTCGGTCATTGCAAGTTATACCACGCCCTTACAAGAATCTTGGCTTTTGTTTCTTCCCTTTTCTCCGAGACGAAAGGTGTGAAACCATATAGGCACTGCGTGCATGTCAGCCAAAGATCGTCTTCCCGACATTCGCTCTCACACCGACCTCGTAAAGTATGATGCCAATGCTCCACCAATCACAACGCCCATCGTACGGATCACCACGGATGACTTCAGGTGCCATGTATTGGCCAGTCCCAACCACACTTCCAGCCAACCTCCTCTTGCCATAGCGGTTCCTCCACTGCAGTATCGACTCCTGCTCGCTTGGACCATCAACTTGCTCTTTTCCCTGGCGTCCCCTTCGCCCACTAAGCATGGCGGCGAGATTGGTCCTCGCATCCTTCTTAGCATCCTCCTCTTGGTCTTGGACATCGCCCTTGACTTCGATGCCGAGTTTTTCCATCAACGATTGTCGGTGTGACTTGAAATAGCGTTGATCGTGAGCCCAATGGCCATCGAATGCAAGGCCAAAGTCGGAGATTTTCAGATGGCCTGAAGCCGAGATTAGGAAGTTGTCAGGCTTCACGTCACGGTGAATCCATCGAAGCTTGTGAGCTTCTTCAACGCAAAGGATCATCTCAGCAATGTACCACCTTGCATGTCTCTCTTTCAGTATGTCCTTTCGAAAAAGAAGTCCTAAGAAGTCACCTCCTACCATGTACTCCATCACGAGGTAGAGGTTGGTAAAATCTTGAAAGCTGGCGACAAGCGGTACTACCCACCGGGATTTTTCTGACGTAACAAGGAAGTCGCGTTCAGCACGTAAGTGACCCTCCTGACAGTTGCGGAGCATGTCAGATTTGCGGATGACCTTCATAGCGTACACTTCTCTCGTAGCCTTCTTGGGAGCTCGTCGTTGGGTGATCTTATGGCTTTCCAAGGTAGCCCTCAAAGCATCCATAGCCTTCATTCGTGGACTGTTAGGATCTTGACGGCTAGATGGACTCTGGATAGGGGCCGTCGGTAAGGTAGAACTCATTGGAGCAGGATTGTTCAGGAGGTCATCCTTCTCACGAACAAGCCGGACAACTCCAAAGCTACCCTTACCAAGAATTCTGACCACCTCGTAGCCTGCAACAGCTACCCCGGAGCCCTTCGCCATATCATGAGCCTTGCCTTTCAACACGCGAGTCTGCCGAAGATGCTCGCTCTCATAGATTGCCCATGCAAGGCGCTCCTGCTGACGCTGCTCCTCAGGCACAGACAAGGCTTCAAGGCGTGCTTCGAGGTCTTTTCGTCTAATTGAGCGGGGGGTAGCATTGCCGGCCAACAAAGAATTAAAGTGCGTTTCAAAGAAGACCTTCGCATTTGCTGTAGTCTCAACAGTAGCCACAGTTGGTGTAACGACCAATGGTGCTTCTTGGATCGGCGTCAGTGGCTTTTCACGAGCGATCTCCTCGGCAGCGCTGGTCTTCGCTATCTCGGCGGCCCTTTCGACTCCATCCGGAGCCTTTGCAGAGCGCGGTGAAGTTGTGTTTGATTCGAGAGACGTCTTGCCGGTAGAAGGTTCGGTCGCAGATACGCTACCATTAAATTTGTAGCTTGAAGGTGCTGTACTGACTTGAGGGCTGACTTCGGGATCACTCTGAGCGCCGGCTTCAGACAGTGGATCTTCGTTCATTGTAAGAAGGGGAGGGCGTGTCCGAAGATTTGGACGATGGACAATTGTAGGGTTCCCAAAAGTCGACGAAAACTTGTGGGAGAGCTGATGGGCAAGACCAGCGTTAGATTTACTGTGCCTGAGCCCCGGCGGCTCCTTTCGCTTGGTGGAAGATTCGGCGGAGGTGGAATGGGTCGGGCTTGGACTGCCGCAAGGCGCACGATTGTCTACGATAGAGACATGCCTGTTGTCGGTCTCCCCAAGAGGATAGCGAGTAGAGGGTGTCCCAGGAACCGTGAGGGTAGCAATTTTCAATTCAGTAGGGATGTCTAGCTCTTTTAAGGCGCGAATGGCGTCTCCCGGAGAGCTCATTGATGTGGAGGAGGTTGCAGCATCTCTGGCAATGGCAAGCGCAACGTCTCGCTCGCTTGGAGCGTTCGAACAGGTGTTGGTCATCCGGACATCTGATTGTCGTCAGTCCATGTCATACAAGCAGGACAGGGCAATTACCACTGTTCCTTCGGAAGCCCACAATTGAGAGTAGCTTTGAGCCGTTATGCCGCATCCTTGCTGCTACTCCCCACCGTTCCTGACCACCATTCGAGCCGCACCCATCCAAGGACGCGTTGCTGACAGCGAACGGAGTCCAAGTGCCATCGTGAGTATCAAGCGTCGGTTGATCAAGTACGACGACTTTGCAGGGAGATTGCGAACCAAAAAGGCTCTTAGAACTGAAGCGCCACTTTCGTTTGGTGTTGCTTGCCATGCTGGTCTTTTCCAAAGATTACAGGGCACGGGGCTTTATTCTTGTAGAATGCCAATCAGTAGTATACTTGTCTAAGCTGAACCCAGCAAAAGTATACGGCGATGTGACTGCTTAAGGTGAAAAACTTGGATGAGAGGAGGATGAGGGATTCGCAGAAGGAGACAGAAAACGAAGGTAGTAGCTAGAGCAATAATCTATTTATGCAAAAGGAAATTGCGAGTGTAAAGAGCTACCCGACAATGCAGTCATGACAGACGTCTCAAAGGAAAGAACTAACGAAGGCTGTCGAGAGCGCTGAAGTAATCTCACATCCCCGAATACGCGCCGTTTGATAGAACTAATCTGACAGTTTGCCTATATTTTGACTGGTACACCTGCAAGATAGAACACCTTCGGCTTCTTGATGTCATTTGCAGGCGTATCAGGAGGCTTGGAGCCTCCGTTGCTCTCGTCAGGAGCTCTGTAAAGGTCTTGGGACGTGAAGCGAAGCGGCTTCCTCGCTTCAGGGCTTTCTGTGCCGGTTTTGCTAGATGTCTCATCCTTTGGCTGAACTACAGCGACGTTTTCAGCCGAGCCTTCAGCATCTCTATTTTGATCCCACTTCTTCTGCTTCTCAGACAAATGCTCTGTGAGCCAGTCTCTATGTCCGTTCGATATTTTCAACGACTTGTCAACTTCTTTTGTCAAGCTGGTAATCTGATCTTCAAGTTTCTCATCTTTGCTCTTTTTTCCTGGCTCCTCCAAGCCTTCGTCAAGGGCTATCCCTCCTGCCTTGGTTTCGTTCCATAGTGTATGGAGTTCTTCTTCCCAACCTAAGGCTGATGCAAGCTTGCGTACTCCAGTGTCACAGTCTTCGAGGATCACAACATCGTCAGCACGTGAGCCGAGTCCACCTACTTGTTCCAGATTGATAAGGACTCTTGGCACTCCCTCCGCACAAAAGCCTGGTAGGCTTGCAAAGGGCTGTACTGTTAAGCTAGTACCCATAACAATACAAAGGTCTGCCGTACTTGGTAATGACCGATTGCTGTGAAAATTCTCCGGAAGTTGCTCGCCAAAGAAGACAATGTCGGGCTTCACTACGCCATTGCACTGAGGAGTAAGGCAATGGGGAACGTCGCTTTTGATGATTGCCTCCTTCATCAAATCTCCAGGATAGGGCGTTTTGCATTCGATACAGCGCTGACAAGCAAAGCTCCCATGAGCTTCTACAATCTTGTCTGCTGGCACCCCTGCTTCTCGGTCGAGACAGTCGATGTTCTGCGTGAAAAGCTTCAGCAGCAGACCTTTGTCCGAAAGCAAGCGCACAAACGAATGCGAGATTGTTGGCCTGTATTTGCCAGGATAAAGCTCATGTGCTAGAGTGTAGAATGGGAGAGGATTGTTTCGGAAATAGGAAATATCAAAAACGGCTTCAGCATCTGTGGTATACTATGAGTTTCGACTAGCAATTAGTCAATTTCGCTGGAGCACTTACAGGGAAGATTCAAACGAGATAAGTTGGCATAAAGACCGGTATCTGGCGATCGAAAATCTGGGATGCCGGCAGAAGTGCTTATGCCAGCTCCAACCTGTCGAGACGATGAAAGGCATTGTTAGCCAGGAAGGTCGTACAGATTTGCACTTGCTTGAACCTACCATGACTACAATTTTCTTTGCACGTCCTTCTTTGATATGCTCTGCGACAGATTCAATCGATCTATATTTGAGCGTCTGAGTTGGTATGCCCTCATCTATGGGTGATGACTGCTCTTGACCCATTTTGAAGCGTCCAAATCTTCCCTGGGCAGGCTTTGCGTGCCGTTCTCTTCGTCGTCGACCTATGGCTGCTGAGTGAATGGTCTGATGATACTTCAGAATGCTTCCTAGTATCTTGATCAGAAGCAATTAGGTCTTCGAATAATACAATGCCAAAGATTATTGTTGCCTACAAAGTGTATGCGGAAGATTGCCACGGCTGCTTAAGTCTTTTCGTGAGTCAAGCAGGCATCGAAAACGTCATTTTGCATGGCAGCCTAGAGGAGAAAGACAGGCCGAAGTTTACCCCTCGTCTGAGGAGCTAAATGCCACACCCTCACACAATATCCAAATCTGGAAAGATAGCTTGTGCCCTCTCCGATTCGATCTCTTCTCCCAGATCGGAATCGAGAAGGCCTTCCTCAATAATTGAGATATGGCACGATGAATAGCCCTTTGAGTATTGGCTATGATGTACACACTCATTTGGACCACAACGAGGATGCGGAAGCACCAAGCAAAAGCATCTACGAAGCAACCTCAATCGCTGAGATAAAAGCAAGTCTTGCTCAGCTGAGCCAACAAGAGGCTTCGGTCACTTCCCTTCTCGACACTCTGATAGCTTCACAACGGGATCTTACGCGCGAGCTTGGCCGTCTCGACCTACTTCGTGCCCAAATAGGCTCTCAGGCAGTCGCCACAAGGTCAATTAGCAATGTTATTCTTTCCAGTGCAGCTTCCACAGCCACACGAATTTCCGGTGCAGTCAAGCGCCTCGATCTCGAGCAAGCCAGAGTGAGAAGCACTTTAGATGTGGTTGAGCAGGTGGCAGAGCTTAAAGCGTGTGTTTTGGGTGTGACAGGATCCATGGGGGCGCCCCAAGACTGGGAGACAGCTGCTGGCTACTTGAATCGTGCATCGAAGATTCCAAAGGAGATAGTCAATGGCTCTTTCGCCGAAGAGATTGTGCCAGCTGCGGAAGTCCCAGACCCCCCAAGGGTGACTCTGGACAATGCAGCGGAATCTTTACGTGGGCTTTTCCTTCGCGAGTTTGAAAAAGCTGCGCACGAAGGCAACGGAAGCAAGGTTACCAGGTTTTTCAAATTGTTCCCATTGATCGGAAAGCCAGACGTCGGCCTCGATGTCTACGGCCGCTACGTTTGTCAGGGAGTTGCATCTCGTGCACGTGCGAATCTCAATGCTGTTATCGGAGGCAATCACCGTAATGAAGGTTTCTTCTATGCTAATGCCTTGACAAAATTGTTCGAACACATTGCACAAATTGTGGAACACCATGGCGGGCTCGTAGAACGTCACTACGGTGCAGGCCGGATGACCAGAGTCATAGAACGCTTACAGCTCGAGGCGGATGTACAGGGTGGCATCGTAATCGATACTTGGAGCGACGAGCGCAGCGTCGATCGTAAGCTCACCGACATCAGGTCGTATGCGTTCACTTTTCTCGTACAAAGCTTTCTCCCTGCAAAACCGGCCAGAAGCGGCACGCCCCGGGCTGGATCTCCTACCAAAAGAGGCTCCGCTGCCGAAGTACAGTCTAGGGAGGATGACAGTGTAGACATGAAAGGGGTCGACGGTATCTTAAGCGAAATTGCAGTAATGCTGGGTCGATGGTCGCTTTACTCGAGCTTCATAGCAGCTAAATGCAAGGTACGCTGGGAACGAAATTATTCGGACATGGAACCTAATGATATTAGGATCCCACAGACAACGAGACCTATGAGCTAACGGTCCCACAACTTTTAACGACTTCGAGTTTGAACAGAAAAGTTGCCGATCGACTGATTACGCCTTTCAACGCCATGACAACATTCTTCTTTCGGAGGTCTGTTGAGAAGGCTTTTCAACTGGATGAACAGCCATCTGATCTGTCTTTGAATCCTAAACAGGCTCTGCCGTCAAACCCTCCTTACATCACCTCAGCTGTTGACGACGTGATGTACATAGTAAATCAAGTCGTTGAGAGGTCTCTTGCAACATCCCAGAGAGCCGTTATTCAGAGCGTTACTCCTACCTTGGCCCGAGTCTTGGGTTCCGACTTCATTGGTATGATTCAAAGGAAGATGCGAGACGAAAGCTATCCCAAGGCTACAATACAGGGAGCACCACCAGCGGAGCAGACGATCATAGCATTCCTCGTCCTCATAAATAACCTGGATGTCGCTACTGACTATGTGAAACGTATAGTCCAGTCTCGGGTCGAAGCGACTCCTGGTACGGCAACCACAAATGGCGGTGGACAAGGTCCGTCTGGATCGATGACAACGCTCTTTCCGTTGGGTAACGATGCTGTCACCGTTGCCAACGCGCTCAGGTCCTTGCAGAACACCTTTAAAGGCAAGACGTCCGAGCTGATTGGCGATGGAATAATTGTCGTGTTCAAAAACGTCGTCAAGCCCCGTCTGCGGCCGATACTTGCCGACGCGTTCCGTGATGTCGATTATCAAATGACCTGTGACGAAATTGAGGAAATAAAGAGAGAAGCAGAAGCTGATGATGGGGACCTTACTCCACCAGAGAACGTGGTCCAGTATCACTTCCAGCGAGGCTGGGATATCTTGACTCAACCGGTGATGCGGATACTCACCAACCAAAATTACGAGAGACTTCTTGCCACCATGATTTCGTATCTCGGGGAGGTGCTAGAAAAGCGGGTATGGAGCTACTATGGACGCCTGGATGATCTGGGGGCTGTACGACTGGAGCGAGATGTTGCAAGTATTGTAGGCATCGTGGTCCGAGGTGGTCGTTACGGACTGCGAGAGGCCTTCGCAAGGTGTACACAGATCTGCCTCGTCATGAACATGGAATTAGATGAGTGGGAAGAGCTGCAGGCAGCGTCGCCCGGGAACAGAGACGAAGGTATCGAGTGGAAGATAGATAGCGAAGAGCGTGCCAGGGCCCGTGCCATGATCAAGGACAGAAAGTGAAAACGTCGGCATCTAACAGGGGTCTAAAAGCATTTCACTTATATTCGACATTGCAAGCGGGCAATTTTCTATCTCGCTATACCTCAGCTCTGCGCTTTCAGATAGCTCAACATGATCTTCAACTTTGGCATTAGATGGCAGGGCCGGAAGATCAACATGTAGAAGCGAGCAAGGTGTGCCTCTTGACACGTACTTAAACATTTGTATTCGTAACTTGATCAACAGGTGTCAACCAACTCGATATGAAGACATGAACCCACACAAATGCAAGCAAGCGTTATATATTTTTATATGCTGATGAAGCTTGAGCGGAGCCTGGAAAAAATTCCCTGTCAGTCTGTGAGTCATGAACAGAGCATCTTCGGGACCACAGCTTCCATCTTTCTTGAGAATGTCAGCAAAACCCAGCTGGCATTCTAGTCCGCTGCCATCTCGGCGCGTCGTCAAGCACAGAGCGCCTGATTGAGTCATCCTCGAGGATCATCACGCTCACGCTCACGCTCAAGTCCCCAGTGACGTATTATGTAAACCTGTCTTGTACCCGTACTCTACCGTAAGCCTAGCTCTGGACACAACGATTTCTCGTTGCCTGAGACGCCTGCGAGGCTCCCTACGAAAACTCTGAGCTCGGATTCGCGCAACCGTAACGATGGCTTCAGAAAAGCCTTTCAACGCCCAAACGCAGCGCCAGACTCAAGTTCTCTCGATTGATGCCTCCAAGATTGGCCAATTCATCTTCTCACACTCGCAGCTATCGTTTCTTGGAAGCTGGGAGCTCAAGCTATCAGAAGAAAGCCCGGACGCCGCGAATCTGCAGGAAGCAGCTCTACAACTTCGAGACAGTGATATACCCGTGGCTTTTCCTACTGAAACAGTCTATGGCTTAGGAGCAGATGCTACACGCAGCTCTGCTGTGCGAGGCATATACAATGCTAAGCACAGACCGTCCGACAACCCGCTCATCGTCCATATCAGCTCGCTGACCCAGCTTCGAAAACTTCTTGCTCCCCACCAAGCTTCCAATGCTGCCCAAGAACTATATCAAGATCCCATACCCCAAATATATCACTCGCTGATATCGAGATTCTGGCCCGGACCTCTAACAATACTTCTGCCCCTGCCGACACCATCACCATTCGCCTCCGAGGTAACTGCTTCACTACCCACAGTCGCTGTTCGCATGCCATCATCACCACTAGCCCTAGCTCTGATCCATCTCGCCGGTTTCCCACTAGCTGCACCATCTGCGAACGCTTCATCGAAACCGTCTCCTACCACCGCTGCTCACGTCCTCTACGACCTAGCCGGACGTATTGACTTGATATTGGACGGTGGACCATGCACAGTGGGCGTTGAAAGTACAGTCGTGGACGGTCTGTCGAAACCACCAGTCATACTACGGCCAGGAGGAGTCTCATTGAACATTTTGAAGGAGTGTCCAGGCTGGGAGGACGTGCGAATAGCATACAAGGATGGAGCAGAAACAAGCGTGCCAAGAGCGCCAGGGATGAAATACAAGCACTATTCGCCCGTTGCAAGGGTATTACTATTCCATGGGCAAATGGATGGCGTTTCTGCACGAGAGTACATCAGTCAAGGAGCCAGCGTTGGCATACTAAGAACGAAATCCTGGCACCAGGACCTAATGCGGAACAAGCCTCAGACCTCTGGAAAGCCTGCCATGAACGGCCACGCAGCCAATGGCGATGAGAAGCGCCCTCAAATCAAAGAAACCGCGAGTACAAAGCCTGTGATCATGGAAGCCACAGCATCGCTTATGCCGGTGCCCATTCCTTCTGCACAATACTCCCAAGTATCTTTAAGCGACAAGCCGGGGCATGAAATGACCAAAGTCTGGGACATCGGTCTAGGTCCAGGTACAGCAAACATCGCCCGGGGTTTGTTTTCTGCGTTACGGGAGCTCGATCAGAAGGGTGTGGATGCAATCTTCGTGGAAGGCATAGATGATAGCGAGGGTGACGCTGCGGCAGCCATAATGAATAGGCTTCGTAAAGCTGCGGACACAGAAATTACACTTTACATACTGTACAGATGTGTTTGGATTGGCTCTATGCTGGCTGAACTACCTCTCCTTCTTGCTCCTCTTGCCGCCTCTCTTCCCCTTTCCTGCTCCTCCGCCTTTCTTACCACCGCCGTCTCCTCCTCCCAAAACAACTCTCACTTTGCCGACCGGCACTACACCTATAATTTCGGGCTCACGAATAGCCTTTATTAGCTCCGCCTCCCTGCTCCTAAGTCTCTCCTCTTCCATCATAATCTTACTGCCTTCGCCAGCGCCAGGTCTTTTCTTCTTCTCTCGATCTGTGATGGCGCCAACCCACACGTGCAGAATCTCTCGCACAGCTTTACCTTTCTTGGTTGAACCAGGCTGTAGCTTCACTCTCCACCGGCACCTACTACCTATTGCCTCCCAAGGTCCGCACACGACTAACGCATCCAAGACCTCGTCTCCAGGCAAAGGAGCTCCTACGAAAGCATCTAGATCGCCCAATTCCTGCACCTCGTTCTCATCTAGCGTCTCATTACCCTCTTCAAAATTCATCCTCCGGACTTCTTCTGCCTCCTTGCCCTTCTCAGCGGCAAGAGCGTTTTGCTTCCGTCTTCGCTCCTTCTGCGCAGCGAGTTCTTGCTCCTTCGTAACTTTCGCAGCGGCATCCTCAGTAGCTTTCTCCTGGGCAGCTGCAGACCCGAGGAGGCGCATAGCAAGGGCTCGATCTTCCTCGTCTTGGTTGGCATACTTCTTCTTGAGTTTGTTACGTTTGCTCTGCTTGCCACGGACGCGAGGCGGCTGTGACTGGGTGCTGGGCTGACTAGTCGATGTTGCTGGTGTGAAGGGCCGCGTGTTTGCTTCCGAGTCGGCGCTAGTATTGACTGCTTGTGAGGGATCATTGCTGGAAGAAGCTTTACCCCTTTTTAGGAGTTGGCGCTCCTTGGCCGACAGATGACGCTTTTGGCCGTCCTTTTGGACCGGAGAACCATCAATATGCTCATCATTTTGCTCTTCTTCTTGTTCGTCAGGCCTAGAATCATCACCACTGCCCTCGCTATCTGAGTACTGATGTTCATGATTGAGCTCCGGAGCAGACTCCTTATGCTGTCGGACCTGTGACTGCGAGGCGGTATATAGGCTCTCTTTCGGTTGAAGTGGATTTTCTTGTTTAGATTCGTCATCGTTAACGTCATCTTCATCATCATCGCTGTTGCTTTCAGGCCCATCCACTTCGGGCTCATCTGCAGATGCAATGGCCTCAGCTTCACTTTGATTAGGTTGATCTTCCTCGCTTCTGGTTCCAGCATCATCGTGGTCTTCTATGTCTAGATCCGGAATTTCTTCCTTGGGTATTTCTGCTGTAGGCGCAGATTGGATGGGCTCCTCTCCTTGGAATCGATGTTTGAGGTGACGTGCCTTGCTTTCTTCACTGATCTTGAACATGATGCCAAAACCGAGATGGAGCTGCGCAGGAGGAAGAAAGTTTTTGTGGCCTCGTACTGTGAAAGCGCCAGTGGTTAGATACTCTCCGGTGGGAGCTGTCTTCGACACCTGATCTGCGTTGACCCACCAGGCCGACATTACTGCCTTCGAGTCCCAAGCGCTCGAAGTTGCAACAGCCAAGGTACCCGCCTGTGAGAGCGTTGACGGTGGCATTGGGCTTTCCGACATGCCGGGCTTATTCTTGACTACGACCGACGCAGCGCCATGCAGATCAGCGTGGATGTATACGTCACCCTTCTTGAGGTACCGCTTGTACAGGATCTCATTTTGTTGAGCGTCTTTCCCGCCTAGGACAAGGTAACCTTCCGAAGAAATGAAGTATACGAACTTTTCGAACCAATGCGCTTTCCTTTGAGGTCGCATAACCTCCTTTTCTTGCTTCAAGCCTTTCTTGAGGTCAGCGTTGATCTTCTTCTCAGTGCTCTTTAAGGCCTTCTCGGATGACTGAAGTGTCTTTTGTTCCTTTACAGCTGCGAACTTCTTTTGATCGTAATATTGCCGGGCATTTGACCATGGTGACAGTGCGAAGTCAACATCTACAGCGAGTCGCTTGTCAGTAGGTTTTGGCGCCTTAGCTGATTTTGTAGCAGTAGTTTGGTCTTCGTCACTATCGGAGACATCGCTACCAGTCTCATTACCCGAATAGTCGTCCCCATCCTCGTATGTTGCTTCTGCAAGAAGTAACGTGGCAGTATTCTCATACAACTTGAGTGGCAGCTTTATCATCTCCGCTACGACATTGTGCCTCTCCTGCTCCATTTCAATCAATCTAGCCACATCCATCCAGTCCATTCCTTGAGCCAATAAACCATTCACTGCAGCGATTGCCTCTTGTACTTTCTGGAGATTTGCTTCTATGGCTTGTGCTTTTCGTACATTCATTTCTTGGACCTGCTGTAGGCCCCCCAAACGTTTTTCGTGGTCCTTCCTTGCGGTTTCGAGTTTTCGTTTCGCGTGCTCTTCTCTCTCTGTAAGACGGGATTCGAGCTTTTGCGACTCAATAGAGGAGAAAAACTCATCAACCGTTTTATTAAAGCCGTCATGTTCAAGGATAGTAAGTTCGGGATTGTCTTCGAATTGTTGTGGCCTGAAAGGATGAAAATCGTCATACATAAGATTTTCCAGGGTAAGCTGCACATTCCCTTCGACTTGTTCTTTCGCAGCTGCCGTCTTGGCTGGTTTGGCAATTATATAACCTTTACACTTTTCTGAGCTGTTGATGCCATCGAGGATCTTCTGAGCTTCTCCGAGAGCTAGGAGGAGCCTCTCCATGGTCAACGAATCCTTTAAAACCTCCTCTACTGGGGTAGTGGAGTCGAATGCCGCGACACGGAGAGCGTGGTCAATCAACATTGGAGGAAACTCATTCAGCGAGGTCACCAAAGCTTTGCGCAGACCGTCTCCCGGCTTTCTCTTTGATTTCTTCTGTGGGGCTGCTGTATCTCCCTCTGCTTTGTCGACAGCTTTTTGTAGACCTGTCCGGACCCTCTCCAATGTCAACTCTGGGACGCCGCCATAATTCTGTGTGTTGTCCAGAGAATATTTCAATCCAACTCGTAATTCCTCTGCTTCTTCATGCACGATGCGAAGCAGGCTGATGATTCCGAGATCCCTGTCGGTAAGGACAATATTACCTCCAGCATAGAACTCGAGGAACAGCCGGTATTGCCCATCACTAAATTGCAGCTCAATGATCCTATCCGTGCCAATTTGGGCAACAGAGGTCACTCTTCTTGTCCTCAGGAATTTTCGAAGCCGTGCAACGAACGCCGAAGGGGCTGCAGCCGTAGCTCTGGTAAAGTCGGTAAGATGACATCGAAAGCCCGAGTCGATGACGAGAGACTGGCGTTGATCTGGTTTGGCGAATTTGAGGAGAAAGATACGCTGCAAACTGGATATCAGTTGCAGACTTTTAACAAACTTGGTAGACCCACCTACGGACGAGAGATCGTAGACGTTTGAAAGGCGTAGCGTACAAAGAGCGTGAGACAGCTCTTGAGCAATGACCTGTAGCTGTTAGCTTTGTTTGTAAATATAGACAGGTTTGGTACTTTGACGTCCAAAGAAGAGAATCTTTGCTTCATAGTGGCCGAAGAAGCTGTTAAATTGCCGAAGAAAGAAGAATACGAAGAAAGTCGGCTTGGTGATACTCGCGGATCCCTGTCTGTCTGACTCTGTGAGAGCGGATATAAATCGATAAGCCCGAGCCTAGACTCAATCCGATCAAGTCAACAACACGAAATGGGGTGTATCTTACTTTAGGCTTACAGTTGATTGCAGAACCACGGGCGGAAGCGCTAAACGGATGGCCCGCGCACCAAAATTTATATGGGGCAACCACCAACATCAAGTAGAATAGGATATAGAATTATAACAGGGTTATAGACCGGTATATAGTAGAGTTAGAGTAGGACTATAAATAGAGGTATAACAGAGCTGTAATAGGGTAAATAACAGGGCCGTATACGGCGTATACTATAGAATAGGTTATAGAGTAACGATAGGGTATACTATAAAGTAGTAATAAAATATACTATAGAGTAATAATAAAATATACTATAAAGTAGTAATAGAGTATATTATAAAGTAGTAATAAAATATATTATAAAGTAGTAATAAAAGTAATAATAGAGTATATTATAGAGTAATAATAAACTATATTATAAAGTAATAATAGAGTATACTATAGAAATATACTATAGAGTAATAATAGGGTATATTATAGAGTAATAATAAACTATATTATAGAGTAATAATAGAGTATATTATAGAAATATATTATAGAGTAATAATAGGGTATATTATAGAGTATTATTAGAGTATATTATAAAGTAGTAATAGTATATACTATAGAGTAATAATAGAGTATATTAGGGAGTAGTAATAAAATATACTAAAGAGTAATAAAGAGGTATATAATAATAATATATACTATAAAATAGTAATAGAGTATACTAGGGAGTAATAATAGTATATATTATAGAGTAATAGTAGGGTATACTATAGAGTAGTAATAGAGTATATTATAAAATAGTAATAAAAATAGTAATAAAGTATATTATAGAGTAGTAATAAAATAGTAATAAGTTATATTTTAAAGAGATAACTAGGTATATTAAAGAGTAATAATAAGAATATATATAGTATTATTATATTTGAATTTCTAGCCCTATAATAACTCTATTATATACTCGTATATAATTTTATAATATACTCTATAGTATACCCTATTATTACTTTATAATATACTCGATAATATACTTTATTATTACTCCCTAATGTATTTTATCGTTACTTTATAGTATAACTCATTATTGTTTTATAATATACTTTATTATTACTCTTTAATATATTTTATTACTATTTTATAATATACTCTATTACTACTCCGTTATTACTCTATAATATACTCTATAGTATATTTTATTAGTACTTCATAATATACCCTATTACTACTTTATAATATACTCTATAATATACCTCATTACTACTTTATAATATACTTTATATTATACCCTATTATTACTCTATATTATTACTCTATAGTATACTCTATAATATACCCTATTACTACTCTATAGTATAGTCCTACTATAAACCTACTATATACCGGTCTATAACTCTATAATATAGTTATCTATAGCCTTATCATAGGTCTATAACCTATTCTACTTGATGTTGGTGGTTGCCCCAGATAAATTTTGGTGCGCGGGCCACCCGTTTAGCGCTTCCGCCCGTGGTTCTGCAATCAACTGTACCTTAGTGCCATAAATATTCGAAGACAGCTTGACACTTGCCCAAAGCCGCAAGATAGGTCTCTTGCCTTAACCTTGACTGACTAAATCTTTGATCAAGATCCAATTGGAGCGTGGATAGGTAGCATTACTGCGTTCGTGTCACTACAATCTTCGGGCTCTTAACCCTCGCAACTGCAAATCACTGTGGCAGCTTGCGTGACCCCTATTCTATACCTAGACTAGTAGCGTGAGGGGGGATCTGGATTTACATTGGTGACAAATTGACGATCCATTCTTAACCAGTAGTCTGACACCTCATCCACGAGCTTACAAACAGAGATCACGGAATTTGGTAGTCTGCATACCGAGAAATTACTAAGTCAACCCTCTCTTTATAATCTACAATGCCTCGCCGTGCGTAGCGAATGCTTTGTTCTCTGTCTGTGACCATCTCTTGTTATAATGAAGCTTTGTAATTAGAATGTCTGCTATTGGTATAGGGATCATTGGTCTTTTTGCTCGAGCCAAAACGTCGTGGGCTAGCGCAGCTCACTTGCCCTTTCTTCAGTTGATCCAGAGCAAATATATCATCATTGCCCTTTGCAATTCAAGCGTTGCTGCTGCAAGGTCAGCTATCGAAGCATACAAGCTGCCTGCCAGCACCAAGGCTTACGGCAATCCAGAGGATTTAGCAAATGACTAAGAGGTATGAGACTGAACAAGGTGTAAGGTATTTCGACTTAACCGAACGCAGATCGACCTCGTTGTGTGCAACACCAGGGTGAATTTTCATTACGGAACCATAAAACCGAGTCTAGCCAAAGGCAAAGACATCTAGTGCGAATGGCCGTTAGCCTCTGCCCTCGCAGACGCTGAGGAGCTTGATACCTTGCGAAGAAGAACAATGCGAGGACGATCATTGGACTGCAACTCAAAGTCAAGTCTTTGATTGAGCAAGAGAACAAGATTGGCAAGGTCCTCAGCAGCTCTATAATTGCTAGCAGAGATACGCGCACCTGTGGAATCTTGAGCGAAGGCCTGAAGTATTTCACCCAAAAGGACGCCGAAGGAAACCTGGTAACTATTAGGGTGGGTCACATGCTTGACTTAGTTGAGCTGGTCCTTGAAGAGCTCTCATCCTTCAACTCGAGATTGAGTGTTCAGCGTCCTCAAGTGTTTATTCGGAGCAGCGATGGCGAGGTCATAGAGACTGTCACAACGAACGTGGCGGACCACATCATGCTTCAAGGGACCCTAGACTCTGGTGCTCCTCTGTCTACTCTCTTTCGCCAAGGGCCACCTTTCAAAGATACTTCAGGCTTCATCTAGTCCATGGTGAAAAGCGTGAGATACGCATGAATGCAGCTGGGCCTACGTTCCAGGCGAGTGATGGAGGGGACATCACTGTCCATAGTTTCGACAGAGGAGAGATGAGATTGAGGCTACTCAATGGAATGGGCAATTCAAGGATTTGACCCTACCCGCACGTAGTGTTGCGGCGATGTACGAGGCATTTGCAAGGAAGATGACGTGGATGTATCCGGATTTCGAGCATGCAGTGCTGAGGCACAGGCAGATCGAGGACATTCTCAAGAGCGCCTGAACTCAGCCCATACTGTAAGACGCTATAAGATGTAAGCATAGGTGAAGTGATGCATTCGTTGGCGGTTAGCAACGCTTTCATGGCCGCTAGCTTCGAAGTGCCTCAAAAATGACAGAGACGACCTTCTCGTTAATCTTTGACTGGTTGTTTCTGACGGTGCACATACTATCGGCACATTTACCAACAAATCGGCATTCGAGCGGCTCCAAGAAGAAACGCCACGATGTGCGGTCCTTCGCACATCCTTGACGCCCAAGAAAACATAGCCACACTGCCAGATTTCCCTCAATGCGTCTCTTATGCATATTTACAAGGGCATAAAATGACAATCCAGAAACACGAATTGCCAGTTCCGGCATCAATACTTCACTCCTGCTGGCTACATGAGTCCATAACTCGTGACCGGAATCCAAAGAGAAGATCCAAAATTTCGCCTAGGAGGCTGCAGCAACAGCAGGCGCAAGGACTTCTTGTTCGGCAATTTCTCCACCAGCTTCTTTTTCGGCCCACTAGATGATTGGTCAGTAGTGTTCCTCCAGGACTCAACCCTAGAGGATGACTTACAGCGCCGTACAAACCGCGCTTAGCACGAATCCGCAGCGCACTTCCAAGCTCTTTGTCTGCTTGCTCAACCCTCACCGCATCTTTCGTCGCCAATACCAGCACTTCGAAAAACAATTTCGTAGCGTCGGCTTTACTGGTGGTCCTCTCGGGTAGTAGATCTTGGAAGAGAACATTGGCTCTCTTTTGCTGAGATGGACTACCATCTGCCGATGAGCCGAATCGATCGCGGAGGAGATGTACCGCATGTTGCGTACCCTGTGAGACTGCCCCTTGTTCCATTGGATGTAACAGCGGAGCAGAAGTGTCATCGAATCGATCTCTGCCAGTGTCATAGTCTTCTTCGTCCTCGCGGCCTGCTATGCCAGCACCATCATCTTGGGTAGGAAGGTAGCCGTCATCAGCAGGGAGGTCAATCACAGACTGGTCAGAGGCTGGCGCATCGCCACCCAAACCCAGACCTTCGTTAGGAGCACCGAAAGTCTCATCTTCTGGTATCTCAAGCTGCGGCATATCGGCTTGTGCTTCTTCCTTATCCACGACGCCAGTATCTCGCTTTCGCTTCAATTCGCCGGATTTGCGGACGACTTCGATTGAAAAGATACCCCGGAGCTCCGGTGCCCACCCTTTGGCTCGTCCGTCGCCCATGATATTTGAGACAAACCCGCCGTTCTTCTGCATGTTCATAAGATTAAGCAGCATAGGGTCTCTGGATAGGTAGGAAGGAGGCTTCAAGATGGCAGTCCGGTCTGCCTGCTGCTGCTTGATCTGAGCCGAAGACAGCATGGTGTCGGCATCAGCCTGGAGGATTTTTCGCTTTTTGGCTTTGTGTGGCGCTTGGCGCATTGACGCTTCCTCGTCCTCTTCCTCATTTCTGTGCGTAGCATCAAGATCTCGCACAATGCTCGAACGAGCCGAAGACAGCGGTGACTGAGAATCTCTCTGTAGTCGAGGATCCGTGGCAGCAGGAGGTGCCCCAATTCCATCGTCCATTGGTAGTGCAAACACATCCCCATCGTCATATAGCATGCCGCCATTGTCAGGAACGTTGTCATCCCGGTCTTCGATCAGCGATGGGACTTCACTGCTCAAACGGGTCCTTGTCTTCTCATCATATCCCATGTCAGTTGGGAACTTGTCCTCATCACCCGAAAGGTCATCTCCCAAAGATCTAGGTGGCGGCGCTTTGCGGCCAATCTCAATACTTAGGCCGTCATCGAGGCCGAGATCGAGGTCTAGGTCGATGTTCATGTCATCTTCGTCGAAGTTTTCTCTCTCGTCCCTGGCAGGCGCATTACGCCCAACCTCAATACTCAGCGGATCCGAAAGTATTTGACTGTTCCAATTCAACGGATCGTCCTTTTTGAAACCGAAATCAATGTCCATCGGGCGAAAGTCGAGAAGTGAAGGGTCGAGCTCGGGCATCATGGGATCACTGATTCTATCTGCGACAGTGAGAGCAGCGGCGCTGGGCATGTTGAGATTGGCTGGAAGGTCAACATTCCCCGGACGGAAGGCCTGATGTGTGTAAGCACTGGCTCAGGTTGTAGGTGCATAACGCTTGACTTACCATCTTGATCTTGAGTAAAGCCTCATTGCAGTCATCCAAGAGATACCTTGCTTTCCGGCTGTAGATTCTCACAACACCCAAAAGTAGTTGGCCACTAAGGCGAAGGGCCATTGGTGCTGTACCTTGGTCCACGATAGCGTTCACGCTGCTCTCAATATTTGACTGTAGGATGTGGGTCTTGGACAACTTGCGCTCCAAGTTGGCTGAGAGCCAGACGCGAGCCAATGGCCCGGTCTTCGAGAGCAGAGTCTCTGAATAAAACATGTTCAGTCTGGTTCAGGACGCCTGAAACGAGGTGTAGTCTGCAGGCTGATCAAAGCCAAGAGCAAGTGGTGCGCGCAGTCTTGAAGGGGTTGCTCTGTTGATTCCGTCGCGTCGTGTGTGTACGTGTAGGGGGGGCAACACGTAATCGAAGACCTTCCACCTAAGAGCGATTTCGGATCCCAGTAATGAAATGTGGTATGAGATGCGACTGAGCAATGATTGCAACGATGTTGCCGAAATAGAGCAATGGGGTATAAGTTGGATGTGAAAAGGAAGGTGGTGGGCGGCAGACAGAAATGCTCGTGGCTGGCCGTTGGCGGAATTGCAGCTTAGGGCTGATAAAGCGAAGTGACGCTATGACGGTAGTGGATTATACCCGTGGAACGCTCGAGGTACCATGGTCTGCAGGGGCGAGTAGCGTACGCATTCACAAACTTCCCCAGCTTTTGGATACTCGGAGTATATGATTCAATAGCACGACAACTACTCTACAGCAGTATACTACGAGATCTGGAAGGCTCAACGCGCTGCGACTATCCCTTTGAACCACCCTGCGCCTTCCACAAAGTCGTAGGCGAACATCCCAATGCGGAAACCTTGAAAACATATCCTGCTTGAACTATCGGCTGGGTCAATTGAAGCTGAAGTGTCGCGTCCTGTTTCGCCTGGCTCCATGTCACGGCCATGAAATAATGTCCAGACCACACACGCCCCGACCTCTCCCAAATGGCCAGGTTCCAAGTCAAAGGCGACCAAGCCACGGTCCGGGAACCCCAAACCCCACGTTCTCAGGCTTGGTAAGAGAGCAGCAACTTTTTGGTCAACTCATACAATGAGTACATCCCGACTAACCAAAATTCTAGGCTGGAACCTCTGCATTCTCCCTCCTCACCCCTGAAGAGACCTCGCAACGCCTAAATTCTTCTCTCACCCATGGCCTTTCCCCTAGAGACGCCGAAGCCAGGTTGGAACAGTATGGACCAAACGAGCTCCCACAGGAAGAGCCAGAGCCTTTGTGGCTACGTTTTCTCAAACAGTTCAAAGAAAATCTCATAATACTGCTACTGATCTCTGCGGTTATATCCTTTGGTATGGGTAATCTCGACGATGCCGTCAGTATCACAATCGCGGTCACGATTGTGGTGACGGTCGGGTTCGTGCAAGAGTACCGATCAGAGAAGTCGCTGGAATCCCTCAACAAGCTAGTCCCGCAGCACGCCCACCTTGTACGGGGTACGCCGGAAGGCAAGCGCAGACAGGGCAGGGATACACAGAATGAAATCGAAATGGAGCCGATGCTTGATGGCTCTACTGAATCACTAGAGACTGCGTCCCATGATGTACTTGCTCAACACTTGGTCCAAGGCGATTTGATAATATTTTCAACAGGGGACCGTATACCTGCAGACATACGAATTACGAGCTCGTCAGACTTGTCAATTGACGAGTCCAACCTTACGGGAGAAAACGAGCCAGCCCCAAAGCAGGCCGGTGTACCAAGTCGGCAACAAGAGAACGTAAGGCCTTCAACTTATGGTCGAACACAGTCACCTTCGTACGCCTCGCCAGCGTCAGGTACAGTGGGAGCAGACATGCGACTTAATGAGCAGGTGAACATTGCCTTCATGGGGACGTTGGTGAAAACGGGTCATGGGCGGGGCTTGGTGATCGGTACTGGAGCTAGTACAGAGTTTGGTGCAATTTCCACATCGCTGCAAGGGATTGAGAGTCCGCGAACACCTTTGCAGCTTGCAATGGACGAGTTGGGCAAAAAATTAAGCCAGATATCCATCGCGGTAATTGGCCTTATAGTCTTGGTCGGATTATGGCAGGGAAGAGAATTCGTCAATATGTTCCAAATTGGAGTCTCTCTCGCCGTTGCTGCTATACCAGAAGGCCTTCCTATTATCGTGACCGTTACTCTTGCATTGGGCGTTCTGAGGATGTCCAAACAAGGAGCCATCATCAGACGATTGCCGAGCGTGGAGACACTGGGCTCTGTCAATGTTGTTTGCAGCGATAAGACTGGTATGTCCATTGCATGATGACGTCCAAGTAGTACACTGACAACTTTCCAGGTACTCTGACATTGAATCATATGACTGTAACAAAACTGTGGTATTTTGATGTTGAGTCTCCAATTGATGTGAACAGGGAATTGGTATCTTCGTCACCAGATACTGTTACTCAGAGTATACTCCGAATAGGTAATATAGCCAACAACGCCAGATTGTCACGGGGTCGTGCAAATTCACCGGCGACCGCGTCCTCTGCCGCAATCATGTCTTCAATGCTTGGTCATGATCCTAATTCTGCAGGTATTAAGAGCCGCTGGGCTGGTCAACCTACAGACGTCGCTATCCTAGATCTACTTGATGCCTTTGGCGAGGACGATGTTCGTGACAATATGGGGCCACGAAGTGCAGAAACGCCATTCAGTTCCGAGAGGAAGTGGATGGGTGTGGTGATGGGGGGTAATCAAGGGAATGAACCTGGCGGCGGAAGCGAAGTTGCGTACATTAAAGGGGCTCTTGAGCTGATCCTTCAACGTTGTGATACGTACATGTCAAAAGAAGGAAGAGAAATCATCTTAGACGAGCCAAAGCGACAAGCTGTATTCTCTGCCGCCGAAAGGATGGCTGAGGATGGTCTCAGAGTTCTCGGACTCGCAAGCGGGGTGAACAGAGACGCAACGAGGTCTGGCAAGGTCCCAAGTCGCAGTGGTACTCCGAGACCTGGGATCGCGCGTACCGAAGAAGCATACCAGGGCCTTGTCTTTGCTGGAATAGTTGGAATGACTGACCCACCTCGAAAAGATGTTGACAAGTCAATTCGGAGACTAATGGCGGGCGGCGTTAAAGTGATTATGATTACTGGCGATGCTCCAACGACGGCTTTAGCCATTGCTAGAAAGCTGGGGATGCCTCTTAGCTCCTCGAGAGCAGGCTATCGACCTGTCCTCACCGGTGATGAACTTGATCATATGTCGGAAGACGAGCTCGCTCACGTCATTTCGGGGACATCTATATTTGCACGCACGAGTCCAGATCACAAGTTGAAAATCATTAGCGCTTTGCAGTCTCGAGGGGATATTGTTGCAATGACTGGTGACGGTGTCAACGATGCCCTAGCTTTGAAAAAGGCGAATATAGGAATATCTATGGGCATCATTGGCACTGACGTCGCGAAAGAAGCTGCCGACATGATACTTACTGATGACGACTTTTCAACAATTTTAAGCGCTATCGAGGAGGGCAAGGGCATTTTCTACAACATTCAGAACTTCATTACATTCCAGCTCAGCACCAGCGTCGCTGCTCTAGCTTTAGTTCTCGTGAGCACATCCTGTGGTCTAGAAAATCCCCTGAATGCTATGCAAATCTTGTGGATAAGTAAATTTTTTCAATCTGGGTTATTGGCTCTCGGTTGCGGCGCTGATTTGTTCTCTAGATATCCTAATGGACGGTCCACCGGCCCAGTCTTTGGGTGTCGAGCCCGTTGACCCAGCTGTCATGAGCAGGCCGCCGCGATCCAAGAATGCGCCTGTAATCACTCTTCAACTGATGAAACGCGTCGCCACGTCCGCTATGATCATCATGGTTGGCACCCTTGGGATCTACTATCGAGAAATGTCGTCCACAGGCGTCAGTGCTCGAGATACAACGATGACCTTCACCTGCTTTGTCTTCTTCGACATGTTTAACGCGCTGACCTGTCGAAGTGAGAGCAAAAGTATCTTGAGGGGAGAGCTGGCCCTGACCGGAAACCGAATGTTCAACCTAGCAGTTGGCGGAAGCATACTTGGGCAGCTTGCTGTTATCTACATACCATTCCTTCAAAGCGTCTTTCAGACCGAGGGTCTGGGCTTACGAGATCTCGGCATCTTGGCTGCACTAGCCAGCACTGTGTTCTGGGCTGACGAGATACGCAAATACTTGAGGGCCAGGAATACGAGAATTAGAGGGTTGGGAGGGTACAGCAGCAGTGTATGAATAAAAAGCCGGATCATTCACTTGTATATACATTTGCATGGGCGGGCATTCAGCGCATACCCTAGCACTGTGGGAAGGCGTTATTCCTAGTCTATTAATGTGTTCTCAGGCCTCTGTGACCAATTGCAGTCAACGGGTATTTTCAACTCCAGAGCATAGCATTTGCTTGTTTCTTGATATGCCGTGTTGGTCCCTGCGCTCATAGCCCCTGCCTTATTCTCTCCGCTATTTTATTCCTCCCGAATGTCAGCAGGTTCTGCAACCCTTCCTCGCTAAAGTCCACGCCCTTGATATTCGTGACATCCTGTGCTGGTGCCCTGCTGACTCTACTTGACACGACCACTGGGTCGACTTCCAAAATGATACCATCATCGACAATTTCGTCGATAGCGAGGGAGACAAGGTCATAATTTTCTATCACGGTCCGCTTGTCTGTTGAATTCCTACAGCCACAAAGATTAGCTTCTTACCAGCATGAAACATTATCAGGGGAGGGGGGCATACTTGAGCAAAATACTCAACGAATCCCTCAACGCCAACACCACCCCAAAAAGGAGTATCTCATTCTCCTCTGCGCCCCCGACCACATACATCATAACATCCCCCTCCATCTTGAACACCACGATCCGCCCATCATAAAGTATGATATCTGATCCCTGTTTATTCGTCTTCTCCAACAGACCCTTCTCAAATGCTTTCTGCTCTTTGACAGTCGGATAAGGGTTCGCGCCGGGGTGGGTTGTGCTGTTCGGGGCGTGGTGGGGAGCGGAATAGTACTTTGTGAGGATTCGAGAGCGGTCGTCTGTGGAAAGGAGGAGGATGGCGTGGACGGAAAAAAGGGACATGTTGGGGGACATGGTTGCAGTTATGGAGGGGGATGTGAGGTTACTTGAGAGAAAGAAAGCTAGACGCAATTGAGAAGAATGGGGAAGTGAGGGTGGCCTGTTGCTTGAGCTGGATGTGAGGATATGAGGGCTTGGCGGCTCTAGCTACTTGTGGATTCTTAGGGCTCCGCATGTCGAAGTGATCCGCAAACATCTCTTGGCGGGGGCGCCTCATCTAAATACAGAAATTCTTCAGGCAAACATGCGTTATACTAAACAACATTTTACAGCACAGACTCTCCCCTCGGAGTATCCGAGTCTCCAAATTTGTACAATATGCTTTTCAGGCGTCTCTGAATCCCCAGCCAGCAGCGGCGCTACCAGGATTCCGTTCACTCCCAGTTGCGATCCTCGGAATACGAGTAAAACCGTCACTCCGTCTCCGTAGATAATCACGACTCGTCTGCAACGTTCTGAGTGCGACTCATCGCTGTTGGGCCTTCTTTTTAACCCTACCCAGCCCTGGAGCCCGGTTAGGCGCTCTCAGCGCCTATGGTCCCTGATCACGTGGGCCTCCCACGCCCATCTACGCAGTCCCTGCGTGCGGAGCTAGCAGAATTGATCCTCTCTCCGACCCTCTCCTACATTGCATCAACAAGTCTCAGCCAATCCACAGACTTCTCCACAATGACCTCATCACCGTCATGGAACTCAACATTAAGTGGCGAGTCTAGAGCAGGCGCCGAGGGCGGTCAGTGCAGACTGTTAGGTCCTTTTGCTGTGATCGTACAAGCTGTCCTGGGAGTGCTAGCTCTATTGTCACTGGTATTTAAGAGATGGCAGGAAAGACCTCAGCGGCCTGTGAAGATCTGGGCGTTCGACGCGTCGAAGCAGGTCGTGGGCTCAGCGTTGCTACATGTAGCGAATCTGTTGATGTCAATGGTCTCATCAGGGGAGCTGAAAGTCAAGGCTGGGGACTACCAAGCTAATCCGTGCTCCTTCTATCTGCTAAATCTGGCTATTGACGTAAGTTGGATTATGGGTGCTGTGCTGTTCCTGCTGAAGCTAATGCTCCACAACTAGACGACTATCGGTATACCTATCCTAGTCGTCCTACTCCACCTGCTAACCCACGGATTCTCTCTTACACCCCTTGCTAAACCCCCCGAGTCAATACAATCCGGGGTCTATGGACGTCCGCCAAAAACTACATGGTGGCTCAAGCAATGCCTGATTTACTTCATTGGCCTGCTAGGCATGAAAGCTTGCGTCTTCGTCATCTTTCAGTTATGCCCATGGATCATACGAGTGGGCGACTGGGCTCTGCGGTGGACTGAAGGCAATGAAATGGTGCAGGTGTTCTTCGTCATGCTCTTCTTCCCGGTGGTGATGAACGCTTTACAATACTACATCATCGACAGCTTTATCAAGGATCAAAAGCCAGCCGATCACGACCCTGTGCCTACAGAGGACGAAGACGAGGGGAATGCTGACGAGGACGGGCGAACCGGACGGCGGCGGTCCGAAGGAGGGGATCTCGATGGAGCCGACGAGCGCGGAGTTGGGGAAGATAACTCAAAAAATGTCTCCGAGGTCAAAGTTGAGAAAGACGAGGACAGACCAAGGCTGAGAGTGGACCCAAAAAAGTTAAACGAATACGATCCAGCAATCGACGGAGAGGCGAGTGGAAGCAGCGGCGAGCCCGAGCTTTCGCGATCTTCTTCGAAGGACAACAAGCCAAAGGAGCAAGAGGCGATTGTGAAGGAAGTCTGAGCAGTAATTTGAACGGGGTCTTGAACATTGAAACGTCTTCGTTATAGCATCGATACCACATCTTGGATGTTCATTGTGCATTTGCATAGCGTTGACATTGATGCTGAAGGGAGTTGGTACTATTTGTACCTGCATGCTTTGTCTATAGTGTTTGGATCCAATACATTTTCTCCAGGAACATAACATTCATCCGGGTCCAAAAGGAGAGACCCACCCATCTGAGCGGACATACATTTTCGGTCGCAACGTTGGTTTGTTCTCCAGAAATCTGATCGGAACAGCCCCAACAAAGATAAACATGCAAATCAAACGTTGGGCTTTTGCCACCAACAAGGGAGCAGATGGATGAATGTGGTGAGGACGGAAAGCTTTGACTGCATGTCGAGTAGTGAGGCTCTTGATCCCGAAATTGGACAGTCATAATGGATCCTCATCCAACATCCCCAGATGCCTCTTGCCCTCGCTTCAAGTTGCTGCATTGTGCCCCAACAAGTCCCATCCAGAAAGACTTCTTAGCCATGTTACCAGTCACCCTCCCGCGCCAATAACCCAAACTAACGCTATAGCTAAACCGGTACCCAATAATCAATCAATCCCGTGCTGCTTTTTCAGCTTCTCTAAATTCTCTTGTCTTTCAGCCAGGTCTTCTTTCGTCTTTGCCATCTTTTCCGGTTGGTGATAGAGAACTGCAAGCCACAAGTCAGCGTGGTGAATTAAGCATAGCGGATTGATTGCGCAAGGATATGACGCACCGACTAGGTAGCGATTCTGGAAATTGAAGCCATTCAATTTATCACACGCCTGCTTCGCATCCATCACGTCTTCGTAGACGACGAATGCGGTGCCCTTGGTATTGTTCGCCATACCCTGTCGTATTTGCCTATGCCTTGCATTAGGGACTCCATAGTAGCATATCGCCGTTGAGAAGAGCTACCGTACAGGTCCGAATTTGCCAAAGAGATCGAAGAGTTCTTCTGGTGTAACATTGTAACTGCGGGCGCCAGGTCAGCCAATTGATCCAGGTTTCGAGAATGTGTAGTCTTGATGACTCAGAAGGACCCACCTTAGGTTCTTGACGAAGAGGACCCTACATCATTGCACCAGTCAGCGATGTGCTTCAAGTAGCCGTGCAGACGCCGGGAACGATAGCTTACCGGTTGACTTCGGGTGCAAGTTTGCCGCCGCGACTCATGTTGTATAATGTGCTGATAGTTTTAGAGTGTAGTGGCTGGATGGGCTTGGAAAAAAGAGGTGCTGATGTGACTTGAGCTTGTTGCTGGTTTGTGATATGTAGAGGTTCTGTAAGGAATTCGAAATGGCGGAATTCGCGGCCTCCGGGTAGATTAGATAAGGTAGGGAGAAGCTTGAAAATAGCCCAAGCTGGGGGCCCTCGCCAAAATAATTATGAGGGAGCCCCCTAAGCGAGCCGCTGAGCTGCCCCTAAGTTGCTCCCCATAACCACCTTAGGCGGATCTACAGGGCGGCTTCCGGGGTAGCTTCGGGGCTCGCATTATAAATTATTTTGGCGAGGGTGCACCAGTAGGTGGCAAACCCCCTTGCCGGTCCAGCTCTACCGCTTCTCCCCCAAAAACATGCGAAGAATCGCGTCTTACGGAGGGTATCTGCGTGCGAATTGTCTGTGTCTGGAAGCTGTCGGCCTGGCGACGGAGTACGAGACTCCATTAGTGAGTTGTTGGTGCTATATGAATCAATTCATGGAGTACCTTAGGTACTTGATTTCTGCCTTGCCTTAAGAGGGCAATCATTCACTTCCAAAATCATGTTGAAGGGTTGGACGTTTTACTAGTTGAAATTGTGAATAAGTACTCAATTGATTACTATACGCCATGCAGTGGAGGATGAAAACGCTCGATAATCCCCAGCCTTGCCAACGCCATCGCTAAGGGTCACATTCCAATGAGTCGAAGCCACTCCATTACAGTTCGCAATTAAGCATCACTATCTCGTCGCTCGCCCTCTTCTTCATCGATTAGACGAATAGTACCATCATTATTGCCTGGACGGATTCCCGAATCCTTGTTCCCTTCTAACTCCCTAGCCAGTTCTGCGCCCTCTCTTTTACCCCGGTCGACGTCGACTAAGAGCATCAGAGGCAGCGGTATGAAGATCAACACCGCCAGAAAGACGAAAGCTGGCCTGATCTCCCCATATCTATCAGTAATAGCACCAACGATAGCCGGCCCAAACACGGACGATCCTTTGTCTGCGCATATTTTAAAGTCAGCGTTACTCTGGGGGGCTAGGGTAGGAGTCTGAGACATGCTCGGTGAGCTGCTGTGACTCCGACGCACCTGTTATAGCGTAGAGCGCGTAGAACGCAGCTTCTGATCCAGACGGGATAAGCTCTCCAAAGAGGCTTCGACAATAAGATGAAAGACCTCCCAAGACGAAACCATAGATGGCACCCAGAGGGTACGTCTCCCATGGTTGTTGTAGACCAATGACGCCCAAGCGTCGTATAGCTGGTATATAACCTAGAAGCCCATACAAAGGAATGACCTCAAATAAGCAAATGCACGCAATGATCGTCTGTGTGGGGCGGAGGTTTAACCACCGAGACAGCTTGCTCCATGAGAAAGCCCCCACGACACCACTAATGGTACCAATCAGACTGATTAGTGCGAGCGCCGCAGGCTGCATTTGCAATTCGGTCTTTGCGAACAAAACTGCAGTCCCGCTGATCGTTGCGATACTGTCGCTCAGAAGGAACCATGCGCTCAAGAATAACATCACATCCTTAAGTCGGCGAGCTCTTATCATCGTCTTGAACAGCGACCGCCACGCATAGATAATGTAGCCTGCCCAAGTTCGCCTCTGCTTGCCATTGAAGGTGAAGGGTAACGGAGGCCCTGGCCTAGGACGAAGCCAAAGCGCTGCAGGGATAGTGAAGACAAACCACCATAGACCAACAAAGAAGAGGACAATTCGGAGTGTGAGAGTTGTGGACGTTATGAATCTGTCGGCAACCAGAACAATCATTATTCCCAGAGTCTGCACTATGACAGCTGCTGAATATCCAATACCGATTCCATAGGATGAAATTTTAGTCGATAATTGTAGCGCAGGCGATGCAGGCACATCTGATTGACGTGTAGGAGGTACTCGAGGCTCCGTGGATTCCAACAAAGCCATTGTAGAACTCTCAAGTTCACGCTCTTCACGGTCTGTGCAGGTTCCGTTGCCCGTAGGATGTTCGAAGTCTCTTGAGTGGCCATTGGGTATTTGGTCCTTAGCCTGAACGGAAGGATGACGCCTGACCAGCACAGGTAGGAAAGAATTGAGCAATACAAACGATGCGCCAAAGCAAGTGTTACTAACGATTGCTAGGAACGCCCCAAAGACGTATATCTCAGGCACGACAGCGAGGAACAGCATGGTCGCCACGGATCCAGTGAAGGCGAACAACAGGAGAAAGCTCTTTCTGTATAGGCCGTGACTAGATTGTTTCCGAGTTAGTATTACTCTTCCAGGACGTCCAACGAGTCGTGAAGCATGACGTGTGAGTATAATGTTCTTGAGTCATGTCTTAGGACTCAGGAAACATTACAGAAAGGGAAGATATGAGGTTCACAACATAACTCACTCCGCTGCCCCGCTCATAGAGATGATGAGAAGAGCCTGCACGAGAACGCTAAGGGAGAAGGTGTACATCGCGAAACTCGCCGTATTGATCTCTGCTCCTAAGAAATTGACGACGCATTGCCGCGTGTCAGCCCGAGCAGCTAGGCTTCGTATGGCTTGGTGAGGTATGGTGGGATTTGTTGGGCTCGCGGTTTCGAAGGACGGTGAGCAAGGCTTTGATCTGTCGGAAAGAAGTACTCCTCGATCGCGAGCAAGCTGTTCCAGTGTGATAGGGATAAAGGACCCCACCCCGCAGATGACGAAGACCTTCCCACCAACGATTGTTAATAAGATGTTCTTAAGCCCCGGCGGTGCAGCTTTACCTCAGCAGCCCAACCATAGCTGTACCAGCCTGACAGTTCTTTCTTACTGGTCAGACGAGTATCTTCACCTGGGTATTGAGGCTGGTCGTTGGGGGTCTCGAAGTGCTGGTTGCGAAGCATACTTTCCGAGCTCGAGAAGGAGCTTAAGGAATGCTCGTCGTCGGCAAGGGAGGAGGGTGTGGGGGAGCGGACACAGAACTCTACATGGGTGTCGACGTTGTGGTCGGCGTATCTTCGTGGGCCATCATTATGTGGAAGCTAAGGTAAGAATGAGCACAAAGAAATTAACATGGGATTGGTAGGAGAGTGAAAAGCGAACAACGAACAGCGAACAACGAACAACGAACAACGAACAACGAGAGACCCTGGCGCCAGTCGGGAAGGCTAAATAAGGTAAGCACGGTAAGTGCTTCTTTGACCCTGCAATCCCTCCATCATCGCACAGCTCTCATCATAACAAAAACATCGAGGATGACAGCAGCTCAAGACTTGTCATCTCATGAAAGGTGATACAAACAACGAGGGGTCAGGCAGGTGACAGGAGTGTGCATTTTACATGGCTATCTATGATACGTGCTACTCGTTAGAACTACCACCCACACTCCACATCTACTAACCTCGCGCGCCCGAAGCCGTTGCGCCCGCTGATAGCAACAACTTTGAAGCAATGTGACAAACCCCGCGACTCTTCTGTTCTGTGCTACACGATGCTATATGCTGTACGTCTTGGGGGACGAGGAGCAGACGAAGGAAGTTGTGCTTGGGGTCATACTATTATCCGTACGTGCAAAGTAATGCGACTTGTTGGCGGCAAAGGCTTCAGTGGAGCGTACCTTGGATGGATGCAAACAAAATCGTAGCTGTAGCCTTGTTACAAATTCCTCTTTCATCATCATTGTCCTCGTTGTTCCTTCGACCTTTCGTTCTCGTGATCCCGTTGTAAGCCTAACGTGGGCACCGCGGGCGCTTTCTTGCGCATATCACGCTAGCCATGAATCTTAGCATTCCCCGTGAAACATCCTCACCAACAACATTTCACTTCCATCTTCTCGTCGCTTCTTGGATGATACAACGCCATCTCTGACAGGTCTGGGAAGCCCGTAACTTGAATATACCATCATCGGCAGTATCAAGCGTCTCACAACCCAGCGCTTCCCGCCCAGACCCCACCCACCTCAACGCCTTCCTCTCATTTCTTCCGACTCAAGCACCAGCCTGCTTCCTTCACTGCTTTCTGGTGGTCGCTATCAACATATGAGAGACTTGCTTCGCCGATAGCAGTTGCTCCTTTCTGTGACGGAGTAGAGGATCTGTAGCCACGGGATCCTACCTCGAATGTTGATCGTCAGGGCAAGATAGAGTCGTCACAGCGCGTGGGGCGGGAAACGTTGGAGGGGAGGGAGAGGGCGGTGGATGGAGTGGGCTGTGAGAAGAGAGAGGAAGCCAGCGGTGGTGTGCGCGTTGTGTTGGACAGTATGCCGGGCATCGTGCCAAGATCAGAATTCACTACCAAGGGCTCGATAGTCACCAAGATGGCCGCCGATACAAGAGCTGAAGTCGTCGCCCGCGCAGACAACCGTGACGTGAAGGCGGATTACCGCAACGGGAACTTGATCACTAACGGTGATCATGCGCCTGTGAATGGCATCTATACTAACGGCATTTCTACAACACCCACAGAGGTCCAGCACAAGATGTCGAACGCCGTGGAAAACATAGTTGGCCAGCTCCCTCCAGAGATCGAGCACATCACCCTTGGCTACACGCCTTTATCTGCCTTGGTCTCCAGGATGGTCCAGGAAACATTCAATGGTCTTACGGACGTGATCAATGACATGTCAGGAATGCCAACGTCACAACCTAGTCAGAATGCGCCTCTCAACCACTTGCATCACCAGGTCAATGGGAATGGGGATACTTCGCAGTCAAATGTTCAGAAGAAGCTGCGCATGCTCAACTTTGCTAACGACCGGAGAGCGCAATTCATCAAGATCTTGATACTGTCACGATGGGCTCGCCGAGCAGGAGAAGTGAGCAAGGTCATTGATCTGAATGTCTGGACTCGCCAACGACTGCAAGAATACCAAGATTGCATATCGTGGGTGGGAGAGCTGAAGAGGAGGCTCATACCACTCAACGATCCCAACCCAGACATCAAGACCGCCGTAGAAGTTCTTTCTCTAGGGAAAGCATCGTGGCTACCAGATCTTGGATACATTCCTCCTGAGCCCCTCAATCCTCAAGAGCTTCTTAAGACTTTGCGGAGAATCAATACACTGCTATCAATACGATTGAATCTACACGAGACTATTCCACCCAATTTCAGAAATTTCTCAATAGCATCTGGCCGAGCCACCTTCCGGGTCCTGGAAGAATTTGAGGTTGATCTCTCAATAGCGGAAGAGGACCCATCATCACAGCTCTATTTTATCGACTTTCGATTTAGCTTTTCGCCGGCGTCCGCAGAATTGCCGAATGGGAGACTACGAGACGAAGTCGAAGGCAGGGCCAACGATGTGCTCAAGCGCCAGGGTCTCCAGGGCCTCTTCGACTTCTTACACAACCTTGTACTCACCCACAAGCTCAGCGTTCTGAAAATTCAGGCGTACGAAATGGCAAGAGGCTACTGGTCAGAACATCTGATCGTGGAAGCGGTGCATCGATCAGTGGTTGTGCAGTACTGGTCAAAGAGGCTGGGAGGCAAGAATTGGATCGAAATTGGTCTGCAGCGTGGCAAAGAAACCAGGCCTGCCTACTGTGCAAGCAGTCAAAGAATACCGCGCATTGCTCTACGATGGTTCCGCGACGGTAAGGAGGTTCTTGATGTGCAAATCGCGATGAACTTGGGCACTCTCTCGCTTGCGGATATCCTGAAGCAAGTCATGGCATTGCACACAAGCTATATCTTCCAAGGAATAGCTACAAAGCTAAGAGACGCATCATTGTATTCAGGGGGATCTCTACGGCTGAAGTGTTTACCTTCTACCACAGAGCCAACGGATGCATCTCTGTTCGTACAGCTCACGCCCTCGAAGGCCATTAAAGTCGTTCAAGAACCCGTCACCGGCAGACTTGCGGTGTTACCGGCCTCGTACTTGAACAGCAATACAGAAGCCAAGCTCAATCAGCTCATGAACCCTACCTCCGAAGGTGCTTCTCCACTGGCTAGCCTAAGGTCTTTGGTCTCGCAAGAGGAAGTGGAAACTACTGTAAGCTCTGTGGGCTTAGAATTGGTGCGGTTCTTGAACCCTAGTCAAGAGGTCACACTACGGATTTTTGGAAAAGGCAGTCAGAGACCGAAGTACTTCAGTAGACATGCTTGGGATTCTGGTTGGCTCTTCGCTTTTACTACCAGTCTCCAAGGTGACTTCTGGTGGATTGTCGAACTGGAGAACAAGGAGAGATCTCGAGACTCGACAATCTCAAATCAGGGATTTGGGTCAATAATCAAAGCTGCTTACAAAGTCGTACCATCAGGGACGGAGTCACTTGTCATGGATCCATCATCTTCAGCACTTGCTAAAGTCGAAGGAACAGCTGCTGGCATGATCGCTCACTTCATGGATTCCCGCTATCTCATAGAAAACAAGATGGCCTACAAGATCCAACGAGCGGCTGCCAAGAACCCAAAACGTCGACAAGGTTGTCTCTTAATTCGTTTTCCCAAGCAACGCGCTCCAGCGCTCATACGCTCTTCCAATATTCCAGATGTCCCATGGGCCCATGAAGTTGTCAAGCTGGAATATTGTGGCCTTGACAATTCTACTACTTATGCGGTCCACGCTGCTTCTGCACATCTATCAAAGGCCGTATCAAATTTCAAGGATCTAGTATCTGCGGTGCCTTCCATGGTTTTCCAACCTGTTGTCAATCCAGACACTGGAGTTAAAACCGAGGCCCTTACCTTTCGAATCCTCACTAAGATCGGCGAAAGCACGATACCCAATCTCACCAGACGCCTATCAGCCATTGGGCTACTACTCGACTGCGTCTCTGCCATCAGGTCCAATAATGGCAAGGTAAAGAGAGTCTCTCTCAGTCAGGTGAACTTCACTTACCATTCGAGACCGGATAATCTCAGCGCAACTATACACTTTCCTGTCAATACGCCAATAAGCATGTCTTTGTCCAAACCCAACCCTCACCTACGTATCATCGACCAACTGACTGCTTTGCTACGGTCGAAAGGCGTCAAATCCGTTCTTTCTTCCCTACGAAATACACAGTCATTGCTCATTGCCCTTTCAACTCTCGAGGCTGCTCACACTGATGGCGGTGTAGAGGTTCTCACTCGCTCCGAGGAATGGTATCAAGTCCGCTACTCGGCTCCTTACTTTAAGGGCAGCTTCGATGTTCACCTTAGGCAAAGGCGGGACGATCTGAAGTGGTTTATTCCTGACCACTCCATCAAGAAAAAGGACCCTGGCAACGAAGACTTCGAAAATGGACTAAAGACGTTGATGAAAGCCAAGCAGGACGGATGGTTCGGTACCAATGGGGGCATGGTCGCAGATGTCAACGGTGTTGAGAACATGATAGCCAAAATTGACGAAGTATGGCGGACGAGCAAATACGTGGCTGGCGATACGAATCCGAGAAAGCGGAAGGCAGCAGGAGAGATTGTGGAGATCGATTGAGAAGGCGGCGCACCTTTTCTTCCGGGAAGTGGCTGAAGGCCTTCTTGTGCTTTGTATCAACTTCCCGATTCCGTCTCACTTGTCCTACGGGGGGATGGCGTTGCTTCGGCGTTCATAATATACCCTACAGAACGGCGTTGATATAGGTGTGACTTAGGCATACTCAATTTAGCTTCAGGTACTGCCACAAAGTGGAAGCAGTTACTTAGCTAGGTACGTAGCACGATGAAGAAACTTTGCAAGCATTTTATCGTCCACGATCTTACTGCTAAGCTGGTGCCGTGCTTCAAACGGAGTGCGCGAATTGCTACGAGTCCACGGAAAAGTCGACATGTAGTCTTTCATGATTGATCGTTTCTGCTGAAGGGAGCCGTGGGGGTAGTTAGGGCTTCTAGCCCCAAAAGCAGCCACTGCCCACTAGCAAGATCTATTCTTCGTTCTTTCGTACTATCACATGAAAGCCCAAGGTATTGGTAACAATAGTAAAAACAACATCAAATTGATGCATAGACGTGACCACATGAGAAAGAAAGTCTCACACTACGAGTTATAAGGCACCACTCATCAGCTTCCAGAGAAGAAGGAGCCAAGTCTTGGAGGATATGAAATCGAAGGCATCTTCCATTCGAAGCGAATGAGCAAGGATCTCGCCTGAAAAGAACAGCATTTGCGTGGCTTCATACTCCTACTTTCATGTATTTTGCTCAAGTGCAGTACGTGGTCAAACGAGGAGCTGCCCCAAGCTACCAGGACCAGGACAATCGATGAAACTTACAACGATATACTCTTTGACGATCTGGTCTTTGACGATCTACTTTCTAACATACTCTTTAACGATCTACTCTTTAACGATCTACTCTTTACCGATTTGATTTAAAGGATCTATCCTTTAAGGAGTCGATCTTTAACGCTCTACCCCTTGACAATCTACTCTTCGGGGAGAGCTTTCTTATAGCTACCCGTGTTGCTACACCGATGGTTACGAGCAACTGGATTATGTTGAAACAAGGCTGCAGTCAATCAAGTAAGATCGAATGAGAATTTGTGGCGATATCATTGGAAGCAGTGCCAGCCGTCACGCTGACACGCTGTGGCCCGTCAGTACCTCATCGTCACTTCGCGTTGCGTTATGTTCGGCCATATTCACTGTAGTGACTTCACGATTGCCTCATAACACGACCATTTCCTTGCTTACCCATGTTAACAAAATCGATTTCTATAATATCACAATAAGAAAACGCCACCTTCGCTCCACCTTCTCAATTTCCTTCCCGTTCTCGGTGACGAGATCGAGGCTACAAACTTTACATATACACCTACAGGCATTACACCTCCTCAGGATTGCAGTCAGACCGAATCCGCAACACCTTCTAACCATCCCACCATGCCTCTCTGGCTACAGATTCTCCGAAGTGAAGCTCGATACCGCTGGCGTCTGCTGTCTCACAACCTCAGAGCTCGACGTGAAGCTCGGCGACAAATGAAGCGCACGCCTAAGCCTCTCAAGCCTAGGGGAATCCACCAGAACCTTTCCAGGGTCGCTGTTGACACCGCCCCCCCGTCTGAGTGTCTACTTCTCACCCTGCTGCCTCCCGAGGTTCGACTCCAGATCTACGAGGATGCTTTCAAGGATGATAGCTATAGACAACCAAGCCATCTTACCACCCTCAAGGGCAGGCTAGGAGCGCTGCCGATGTGTTCGGACTGTGATTGCAAGAATCATGATAAGGTAGGTTTCTCCAAGTCTTGTCTTATGACACATTCATATACTTACAGGGTTCCTAGGAAATCAAGTTGCAACGTCTCGCTCTTCTAAAAACATGCCGCCAAATCTACGTAGAAGCCATCCCAGTCCTCTACTCCAATTGGAAGTTCTACATCCGTGACATGGAAACACTAATCCACCTCTCCACCACCATTCTCCCGCAACGTCTCGCAACAATCAGGTCTCTCCACATGACCCTTCCCATATGCTTCGACCATGAGCCATACTCGCAGCTCGCAGTAGGCTGGGATACCGTGGCCACAAGGATGACCGGTCTACGACACTTTGCTTTGAGATGGAGTTACTACGTCTGTGGCAACCATCCCCCTAACACTTCAGGTTGGGCTCAGTCTCTAGAGCGAAAGTACCTTGAGCCGCTGTTGAGGATTCGTGGTCTCGAGGATTTTGACCTCGAGTATGATCGTTATGATACTCTTGATGAGGATGATGAGGGGGACTCTTTTGATACGTCGGCGGAGGCTGTGGCTTGGAAGGAGCATTTGAAGAGGGTAGTTTGCACTCCTAGAGGACGAATTGTTGAGGAGGTGGATTCAGCGAATGAGGAATCGGAGGTGCCGGGGCCTTGGGTTATCGGTTGAATCGCATGGGCTCCGTGCGTTGACAGAGGTGAAGAGGTATTGTTGTTAAAGGGATGTTCTCATCAGATGCCTGCAGCTTGGCGGCAGCCATTGCAGAACATTGGTGTCAATGCGAAATTTAGAACGATTGAATTCTTTGTACAAAAAGTTTATACAGACAAATAGTTGATTGGGCCAACAATCTTGGCCAAAATTCGAATTACGTTGCGTAGACAGAAGCATGTCACTGCCGCCCATAATCCCAAGCCTGAAATCCCAAAATATGTGTGCCGAAGCACTCCTCTAAAATTATCCAACACGCTCTGTTTCTCCAAGACAAGAATATACGTAACAACAATATCCAACGGCAACCTATAATAGATATCATAATCAAGCCCATGACTCCATCAAACAAAAAAGACCTCAATAAGCGCCACAACCCCATCCGGCGTCAACACTTCATCGCGGGGCCCCTGATTTTCAAGCACATCAACATGCCTACTCAAGAAATTCGTACGATCTATATCCGCCTCCTCTTTATCCCACAGCGGTTCTGCAACAGCAGAGATAATACGACAAACATCGCCACTGCAGGAGCCATCACCCCCTGATGGCCGACTCGGCTTGTTGAGCCATGGACTTAGCGACGAAGACTTTGTCGCTCCAGCCATTTTCGTAGAGTTCGGTGGCGTGGATCTAGAGGGCGTTGGAGAGGTCTTTGGCTAGGAGGTCGTGGTAGGCTAGCATGTAGGGGTGGGCGTAGGCGATGAGGATGTCTTTCATGCCTCTGTGGATACTCCAGGCAAGGGAACTCCAGGGTGGGTGATCGAGGTAGTCGGCGATGGCGGCGGCTTCCGCTTGCTTGAGGTAGACTGCTGATAGCTCGTCTTCGACGAGTGACGGCACAGTCAGAACTCGAACGTGTAAAGGGGTCATGACGTCGTTTTCGAGACGTTCACGGACGAAGAAGTCGAGTTCGTACGCTTCGCCTCCGAGCTTGTTATACAGATCGGTGACGCTGCGCTGCGCTGGGCACCCGAACCCCTTAGGGAGGAGCGTCAGCATGTATCTTCCGGGCTTTTTCCGTCCGGAAAAGGCCACACGATTTGGTTTGCCGACGACCATGCCTCTGGGGATCACGCCAACGGCCATTTTGACGCACATTCGAGGCCTCCATGGAAAGCATAGCGGAAAGGGATCGTGCCCATTCATGAAGCTTTCGTGAGGCTCGAAATGGAGGGTTGGACGTTCGCCCATGGGCCATTCGAATCGATCCATATCTGTCAACACTGACCTTGTAGTTATCTTTTTGGCGGCTTTAGCTCACAGAAACCATTGTAGCTGGCCCAACCCAAGCGGAGTCCCGAAGCTCCATCGTGACGACACTCCTCTCTAGCTTGTGATCAACGTTATCCTTGATATCTTGGTACAAGCCAGGTCCTTGTAGTAGAGACGTGGCAAGGTAGGTGGCACGCTGTGCCACTGGGCCTTCTGAGAAGGGTCTTTTGGTGGTCTTGGTGGTGGACCGTGGACATCCTCAAACATCTTGGTAGACGGAATCACGTTCTCAGCGATCAGGCTTGCCTCGTCGATCTGATTACGCAACTGAGAAGAGTGTGGACAGAAGACTACTAGCAAAACTGTCTACGATGGTACTCCGACCCTACATATTGGCCGTCGGCTTAGATGGAGTACATTTAGTCCCAAGCACTTCTGGAGGTCGGCCTTGATGATTGGGCCATCCGGCGGTGGCCTGGTCAGGTCATACCATGGGAGTCTTCGCTGTCATAAGCCCCAAGATCCGAAGTGGTCCTCGCCACGAGCATGACTGAACGGATCGAGCTGGTTTCGGATGGTGTCGGCTTGTGCAAGCACTGAGCTTAGGCTGGTTGGGGTCGACAAATTGTCGAAATTAGCACCTGTCCTCTTGAGCAGACTGCGATGACAAGGGTCAGAGAGTAGTTTCGGAGGGCGGGGGTGTGGGAACGGAGGGAGGGTGCTTACCACTGCAGCCGAGACCCAAGCAGTAGCTAGATTAGCAGCATCCGTTGGAGACATCAGTGGTATACAACAGTGAGCGAGGGCATAAGGAAAGTAGTTTCAGAATTAAAGGAGGAAATGAAAGCGTCTGGTATATAAGCAAGAATACTGCAAAAGTGGGCGGATATCGTATTGTTCTTTGTAATAATTCTTCGCACGCAGAGCAAAGCTATCACGAGCGGTATTCATTAGCCGGCAAGAATCGTGTATAAAATCATACGATGATTGGCAAGCTGTTGAGTCATCGACCAGTGAAACATCAACCGGTAAACATGGGCGTCTGATTTTCTGTGTGCGCCTTGTCGTCGTCGCAAGCTTGCATTGCCTTTTAGCTGTCAAAGTGGCAATTGCGTCATGAGGCTACTTTTGCTCGTTCTGGTATGGATTCGTTCTTCGGGCTCGAGACCGACCTCGATGTCAACAAGGCTATAAAATGTAACCCTATGCTCAGCTCGGTTGCCTAGAGCAGTAGGGTTCATCGTTAAATGAACGAACGACTGAATCATGTGTGGAGAGATAAAATAAATGGTAAGACAAATACTCCTTGGATCGTGCATTGTGCCCAACCTCGTATCATTCGTTATTCCTTGATTGGCAATTTCCAGAATCGGATCGCGTCCGGATCAACAGAGGCAATCAGCCCATGTTGCGCTATCACCACAAGGTCGTCTCCCCAACCCTTAAATTCTGCCTTCCCTGGGGCAAATCGCCATTTCTTATTATCTACAAGGTCATAGATCTCGACCCCATGATCATTTGACGTGTAGGAAGCGATCTGTCGTCCGCCAGCTAAGTACTGCACCTTGGTTACCTCTAAGAACCTTCCCATCATACTTCGGTGCTCCTCGGGTGACTCTTCAGTGCTCAGCATTCGTTCTTGCACCACCGATTGGCTCTCTATGTCGAAGAGAATAAGCCGGCCTAGGTCTTGACCTCCAACAGCCAACTGCTTTCCATCTGGACGCCAATCCAGCGTCCTGCTCCACCCACTCCAAGAACCTTTGGGAGGCCCAAATTCTTGGATCACAACTTGGGATCCATCCTTGAGATCCCAAACCCAGAAATGGCCGTCGCCCGATGTACCAGCAAAGTATTGCGAGTCTGGGGAGAAAGCTCCTGTCCAATTTTGGCCACTGGTAGTGAACGTATGCAAGAGACTGCCATCGACATTGCTCCAGATTCTGAAGGCTTTGTCCCAGCTTGAAGACCCTATGAGCTTGTCATCCGGGCTGAAGCCGACCCACATGATCGCGTCAGAGTGGCCCTGAAGCGTCAGGCAGACCTCCCTCTTCGCGGTGTCCCAAATACAGATGTTTTCATCCTTTTGGGGATAAGGCCTTGCAGGTGGAAGAAACGCCAATCTGGTCCCGCTTGCATTGAATGTCCGGCTGCCAAAACTGGCATTCACCCGTCCATGGATTTGTGTGTTCTCTCTGATTTGCGATTTGATGTTTAGCAGTTCGACTACTTTTGCAGCATCTTTGGCTAGGCTAACACGTTCATGCTCATTCAACAGCCACGTAGATCCCGCCTCTTGCAGGCCAGAAATTACGCCCTCGACAATACGATTCCCAACGGCTTGTAGTGTACTCTCACTCTCCAAGCTTCGCTGACGCTGCTCGTCGAGGTCCCAAAAGATGATTGCTGGCTCCGCTTGGGCACTTCCTCCGTAATTATTCATGTTGCATGAGACTAGCATTCTCGGCTCCTGAGGATGAAAGTTGAGAGTGTCCACTCGTGAGGCATGACCTTTCAAGACTTGGTGCAAATGGAGTGCAGCGGTAGTATAGATGTGGATGTCATGCTCGAGCGCGACAGCTAGGAGCGTGTCGTCTGCATTGACGCATGCACTTGCAGGATTGCATTGAAGTGGGATCTTAGCATGTTCTTCTCCCCACTGGCACATTTCGGAATTAGCATTGTTCTTTTGAGGCGAGATTTGAGTAGTGTGGCAAGTCCGGTAGAACACCACAGGTCCACTCTAGGGCTGTGTCTGGAGACTCCAAAAAGTGATCAAATAGGGAAGAAAGATTTTTAAGAATGCCCTACATGAGATGGCTGGCCTTGAGCCCAGTCCGCGGGTTGCCCGTCTGAGGATTTGAAGTCTTGAGCGCACGCATAGACCCAGTCTTTATGAAATTGATCAGAGGAGTACGAAGGCATGATGCCAGAACCAAGGGTCAAAACCAGAAAGCTCGCTGTCCTTCGAAGGGTCCCGTGCCGCTGGTGCTCAGATGATCTGAGAACCAACAAGCTATGGTATTCAAGATTAACCCTGGAAGGCAGGTAGCTCGCTGTACTTCGAAGAGACTTATACTTTTGGCGCGTAGATTTTCTGAACATCATATCCTGCTCAGCCTCGCCTAAGACAGCCTGCTGTTTAAGCGCTCAAATAGATAGACGACGCTATGAACTACCCGCCGAGTCAGTCACACTGTCAGTAAGTGGACGTCATCAAGAGACGGGCCACCCCGTCCATACTCAGTCGTGGACGCCCCACCTGCCGACCTCTTCCATGGCTTCCGGGCCTCCATCGTTCAGCCTATCGTCTCCCAGTACCCCACTGACGCACGCCCAACCACTCCTACCTCCACCCCACTTAAGAACCTCCTCTTTGTAACGCTCACCAGCGTCTCTGTTCACTCCACCCCCATTGTTGCCCGATTGGAAAACTTCTTTCCATATTTTTCCAGCTATAGCTCTATCGAACAAGTAGCTATAGTATGTACCTCCATACTCGACTAAATGTCCGAACAAACCCTGCGCAGATGTATCTCGTGGTTCTCGTAGGCTACCATACTTATCGTAGATGTCGAAGAATACCTTTGAACTGTCAAAACCCCCTTCCATAGTCAAAGGTAGAGAGGTATGATAAGCCTGATCGAGTAAGCTGAAAAGGATCTGCGTCTCTGTTTGGAGACCCTGGCCTCGCCTTTGAATTTGCAACGACTCTTTGACCATCTCATAAGGAAGCGGAGCATCAGTCTCCCAATGGCGTGCGAACAGCTCAAGCACTGATCGGTCAGCAGCGAAAGACTCCATCACTACGGAAGGCAGCTCGGCAAAGTCAGTGGGGCAGCGAGTTCCGGACACGATTTGCAGAGATGTCCGGCCAAGTATGGAATGAATTGCGTGACCCATCTCGTGGAAAATAGTTCGGACGTCTTGGAATGTGAGGAGAGTAGGTGTGGAAGCATGTGATGAATGAGGGAAGTCGCAGAGCAGCGCTATGATAGGGAGCTGATAGCATTCATTGCTACGCGAGTGGAAAGAAGTTGCCATGCCGTCGTTGGCTTGTTGTGGAGAATCAGAGGCCTCAGAAAGCTCTGAGGGCGAAATCTGACGAGAGCAACGAAGAGTGAAATGTGTGGGGTTTGGACTTTTGCCCGCGCGGCTGAAGAGATCACAGTAGAGGACTGCGACATGGCCTTCAATTTCGTGGTAGACGTCCAGCCGTCGAACGTCGTCATTCCAGGTCTCACCTGAGGTGCTCTCCTGAGGCACAAACCGAATGCCGTACAGACGTGTGAAGAGGCGGGAAAGGCCTTGCATGACTGTCCCTAGGGAGAAATAGGCTGGCATAAAGTCCGGCTTTCGCGACTTGGTCTGGGCGTCTGAATTGAGAATACGCTGGCAGTAAAGTAGGTCCCATGGCTGTATAACACCAGATGGACTACCGTGTTTAGCCCGCGTCTTTATGGTCTCTAGCTCCTGCAATTCCCGCATCACCCGCGGAGCATTATCTGCAGAAAGTGCTGTCAGGAATGAGTGGACGGCTTCGGGTGATTTGGCCAACTTGTCAGTCAGGCTCATATGTGAGTAGCTCTGAAAGCCAGAGAGACTTGCGATTTCAGCACGGGTCTTCATAAGCTTCTCGAGTGTGTGGATCTGATGTGGGAGCGACTGTCTACTCTGGGAGTAGACTTGTCTTCGTACATTTCCATCATCTACCGACAATAGCGCTGCATATGATACATCGCCGGCGTTAGGTAATTTCACCTTCCTACCCCCAGTGGCGTGTTTCCCCAGGAGCATTGGGTTCATGCCCTTCAGCTGGCCGATGTCAAACTCGAGATCTGATGCCTTTAGTGCCATGTTCTCAATGAAGGAATGACCAAGCTCCTTCATACGACTGGATAATTCCACAAATTTCTGTCTCTTCGCTTCGGGTAGATCGATCGCAGATTGCTCGAAATCCTTCAGTAGGATTCGAGCCACTGTCTTCTCCTCCTCGTTCCATGCTTTTGAGACTTCCGGAGTCGATATCGCCTTCAGCAACTGCGATTTCAGACCCGGCGTTGTGTTCAGCACATTCATATATTCAAAGAGATAGCCGTATGCCTGGGTAGCAGCGGCTTGGAATCGAGTATCGGGGTGGGCAGCGCGGACGAAGTCTGCAATATCGAGGATACGACATAGCGAGTCGCTTAGAAGGTCAAGTCGCTGGAGTAGTGATATATAGTCTTCTGTCGACGAAGCTGACAGAATGTCCCCAACTAACTTTTGACACTTTCGTTGGATGACCTGTGCATAATTCAAGAAGCCTGCGGGCTCTGTGAGATATCTGTTTTGAAACAAGCCTCGATTGGGGGTCGCAGAAGCTGTTCGAGAAAAGGCTCGCCAGAACTTCTGAGAGTCGAATATTTGGCGTAGTGTATGATCATCATGGCTCTTTTCGTGATTCGTAGGAGATGTGTATGAGGGGAGCTTCGAATCCGCTGTGGTAGTTGTAGACACAGTCAGAAACCTGCGTGGTTGGTATGGCTTGAAATGATGCCCGACGTATGCCTTTGATAGACGGCATGATTTGATCATGTCCTACACGAGGCCTGCTAAGCTCCAGTCGTGTATGCTCACGTCAATTTGGCTCCGAGATACGCTAATTCACTAGCGTTATAATCCCTGCCGCTGCACGTTTTCGTCACCGCGGCGTGCGCGGGGCGGAAATCTGGAGTACCTTGACTTGATTTTCAAACACTCCCATCGACGTTACAACCCGATCATCACAAGTCAGACTACTTTCATACTTCAACAGTATCGAAAAAGCGTCATCAGCCCAGCCAAAAATACCACAACATCTTGAATCAAAAGAAAGATTCCTACAAATACCTATATTCGTAACCCCCTTCACTCCAAACATTATGGCCTCTAACCAGCAAGAGCCCTCTTTCAATATCCTCGGGTCCTCGAAGCTCAATACCGCCGACGGCAAGAACCCCACATCTTCCGCTACCACCTCCACATCAAATCAAGTTGGTACAGCGAGCGGGCATAAGAACGACGCGGCGTACAGGAAGGAGTGCCAGTCTGCCCACAATGCTTTGGAAGACAGGCTTCGCGGCGAAGAGCAAGAGAAGAAGTGGACTGGGAGATGGTGATGGTGAAAGCGAGGCAACGAGTGTCAGGTGGCTTAGTTTCTACGAAATGGATATTAGCTTGCCGTGCGTGGGAATACTTATTTACAAGATTGGAGCAATCCATGATATCAAGTTGGGAAGCATACGCTTGGGATAGAAAGACAGTCGTTCGCATGAGCAAAGTTCAAAGATCCCAGGATCTAATGCTATCACGATTGATAAAGAATGAGATTGGCTTGCCTAATTCTTGCTTTTATATGATGTATCTATATGTTGGAAATGCCGTTTATATCCAGATTTCCCGTTCAGTCTCTGTCCAATATGAGTAGTCGATGAGCTATCCAAGCTCAGCATATATCCAATAGGCCCTTTCTGCATACGAGCACACCTACACCCTCCAATACCGAGTCCCGTTTTCATTCCCTTTTTGCTGCCTTAGCATAGACCTCATATGGCGCACATACTCCGAGGGCACGCTTTGCATGCAAGCTGAGCAGAGAGAGGCCGTGAATATAGCTCGCATTCGTCCACCCAAATCTATCAATCTGGTTAGCATTTCCACAGCCCACAACTTCCATGTTGGACCCGAAACTCACCCTTCTTGCGGAGCATATTTAAAGTCAAGTCCCTGATTTCCGTACTCGGCAGTCACCTTATGTGGGGCTTCGAGCTGCGTGACGTCGTATTTTTCTACTACAGCACCATTGTAATCTTTGAAAACCCTTGTCATCATGTGCAGCCAGCGATAGGTGAGTCGCTCAGCCTCCTCATGATACCCATACTTCTTCAACCCATCCCAGGCCATAATTTGATGAGGAGCCCATCCATAAGGAAAGTCCCACTGTTTCTGTGGATTCTTTGGGCCGACGGGGCCACGAGAGTGCGCCGTGCTTGTGGAAAGACCACCCACGCATTCGAATTTTGGTAGAGCGTTTTTCACAACCAAGGCCGCCTGATGAGGGCTAGCGACGCCACACCAAAGAGGCCAAAGAGTCGTCACATATTCAAAGTCCGTTCGCTCCTTGGTGACTGTGTTATAATCGAAATACATACCTTTCTCTTCATTCCACATGAACTTGTCTATTAGCTGCTTGCGCTTCTTTGCAGCACGATCCCAGACCGCTGAAGATTCTACACGGTCTGCCACCTGACCAGGGGCGCAGAACTCGGCTGTCACCACAAGATGATCGTCGAAGACTGTCCGAATAGCATCCGCGATGTCCGTCTCATAGCGATAGAGAAGGCAGTTGAGGTCCACTGTCCCAAGATCGGCACAGATACCCTCTAGGCGGTTTGTGTTATCATGACCGTTTTCTCTCAAAGCCCTGTCATGAAGGAAGTACACGTCGAGTTCGGGTTCTTCGATCTCTCTATCAGTGTATGCTCGACCGAACTCCTCAATAGTTAAGGAATACTTGGCTGCGTAAGTATCAAGTACATGGGAATAGTCTGCGATCGGGACCTCTGGACAAATTCCAAAACCAATCGGTCGATACCTCGAGAAGCCAGATTCCTCATCATATCTTGGAGACGACATCCAGTAATTGTGATATTCCTTCATGGCGGCAAGGATCGCGTGTTTCAAAAGAGCCTTTGATCCTTCTTCTAGCCGAGTCTCCCTGTAAAGTCGCAGAGCTAGATCGGTAAGGAAAGGGGGCTGAGCTCGGCCCAGATAATACGAGCGATTCGCGTTGAGAATCTTGCCGTAGTGCTTGATCTCGAAGATGAAATTCCTCACGATTGACTTGACAAGATAAGGATGTGTCGCCATCATTCCAACAGCACAGAAGCAGCTGTCCCAGTTGTACAATTCATTGAAACGTCCTCCTGGAACGATGAACGGGACACCTCTGAAATCCTTCCGTCCTCTCACTTCGATTTCGTCAATTTCGAGTGCTAAAATGCCAGGCTTGTCATTCAGAGTTCTGATGAACTCGGCAGTGATCTCGCCTTCTGGCAGCCACTGAACGTCTAGCTTCATTTCCGGCTTCTCCTGGGCGATCTGAAAGAAATACGCATATTGTTCTGGTGCCCCATGGGGCACATATATCCTTGGAAAGGTATCTTCGGCGCCAGGCTTGGGGTCCTTCGCTGCAGTAAAGATGCCAGAAGCATCAAGTCTTCTCGTCAAGTTGTCCCACCAACTAGTCTTGATCAGCCGCTCCAGCCGACACGCTGGATTCTCTGTGAGTTGTGCCGCATCAAGCTCAATGTACTTTTCCCCCTTATTTTGTGCAAGAAAGAGCTCTTCCAAAAGGTTAGCTAAATGGTATGTACCCTTGATCTGTATCTCCTGCTTGCTGTCAGACTTGACGATGTCTAGAAAGTATGACTATTGCCAATCAGTCATTGTGTCACACATGAACAACTGAGTCCTGTACCTTGGGCCCATTATCGTCTACGGTTATTTTGCCATCCCCGTCTAGGTCTTCGCTACGCAGTAAAGCTTCAAAAGAGGGATCGACAGCAAGTAGGATTTTGCCCTTCCCAAGGATGCTGTCGTCTGCGAAATTCCTGACTCAACAGCATACTCATTTCTGATAGCAGGAAAAGCGAAACATACCGTACACTCCACTTCTCCGACACCGATGTATTGGGATGGTCCCCTTTTCAATCGACTCCATGTCCTGTGGCTAAGTGGCTCACCTAGTCAGTAAAGACAGTATTTCAAAGCGTACCAGATGAAGACCAATCGGACTCAAAAGGGGCGGACGAATCATATGAACGACTGGGATCAGGATTGGTAGCAGATAGCCCGACCAAGCACATATAGAGGATACTGTGTATCGAGATTTTCGAAGTAGATGGTAATCTAAGATCGCAGTAGATGTCATATTATGGCTCCCTACCTTTCTTTTCTAGCAAGATCCAGGCTTACGAGTAGTCTTGTGAGTTCTCTCGGGGTGAATGTTTTCGATGCTATGGAGCTCTTTTACTCTTGCAGAGCTCACACACGAAGAGAGGGTTTCTTTCACTTTTACATCCAACCGCGACCCTGTGCTACCCAGACTGACCAGCCGATAGCGGGATGTAAGCGAATGCGGTCGAATCAGCCTGGAAACCCAGGCGCTGGTGCTCATGTAAGACTATGTGAGCCAGTAATCAAGGAAGAAGCTACCCATGATCTCCGCAATGTAGGACGCGGCTAATTGGGCAACGTGAGACACGATCGTTGGGACGAATTAGAGAAAGATAAATTTGACGATACAGTGCCAATCCACAGAAACGAAGCCTAATCGCATGGATCAGCTCATCGGTCATTTGCAAGCTTGCAGGTCATTAAGATACTATGAGGCTTTGTATCGTATGCACTGCGCTGCGCCTCACTTCTCAAGCTAGAGAACATGGCCAAACCTATTATAGCGCACGGGTTGCGACAAGAATCCCGTAATCGTACGAGGTCATGTTTTAAAGTATTGGAAATACGCTAGAGGGCGATCATGGAACATCGCTTTTTTGCTACTAACGCGTAAACGATAAAAAAAGTCGCCCATTTATGAAGCAATTGTATTTTAATCCCGGTTTATTAACTATGGAAGTTATTTCCACCGTTATAATCTAAAACTTGGTTACATCGACGCCATTGGTTATTGATAAACGGGTTAATATCGTTTTCCACGCTAAGATTTTCCTATTCTTCTAACCACGCTATTCCTAACGCCTCTTTCCCCTTAATAAAGGGCCGGCGAGTTACTACGCGATCCTTTATAAGGTTCCAGATATGCTCGATAAGATTTAGATCTAGGCTGTTACCGGGCCAGTCTAAAAGATTGACGCAGTGCTCAGTAAATAGCGGTTTCTGCCACTACGATATATGGTTACTAGCACCGTCTTATATAAGGTATACCAGCCGGTTAGGGTATAGCGCAGCGAACCGGTGGTACGCCGGTAGTAGTAATGGTTCTAGAATGTATTTTTAGTACCGGTACCAGTTAATTCCACCCCGTTTTAAGCGTCCACAGGGTGAAAAGTTAAAATATCCGGGGTAGGATAAAACCCGGCTATGCGCAGCCCTCTCGCTGAGAAGAATCGCGACTCTCTCTATATGTGCAGCCTTTTCCGTATGTTTTCGTAGTATATCCGCAGCTGCCAGCTGGAGAATAGACGCCTTTCTTAGCTTTGGCTCTTCCGGTAGGTAGATATGATATGGGCCCTTCCAATTCCAGGCAATTGCCCCCCAAAATATAAACGTTATGTAGCTCGAAAACGATTTTTCTATGCACTCCGGCTCCCACTCCTCATTCTTCAGCCTTATAACGTGGTTTCGGCCCCGGTTCTCGCCCAATTTGACCGAAGTTTCGTCGGTATAGATGACCAAATCCCAGCCTAAAATAAAGCCCCAGTATGCGTGATCCAGGCACCAGCGGCAGCGTTTCTCCCGTATTTCCAGCGTTAAATGGGGCTTAGAACGCGGAGAGTATCTACCGTATCCTGCTTCGGTAAAAGCCCTTTCTACCGTTGTTCGCGAAGCTTTAACGCCTGCCTCCCGGGCTACCGTCATCCATATTTTCCGGCGGTATATATAGCTGGATGTAGCTAGCTGCGTTATTCGGTCGATTTCCTCTTGACACAACAATGGGGGCCGGCCGGAACGTATACCGGGAGCTGAGTTCTGGCTATGTACCGAGCTGTCGCCATGGATTTTGGCCTGTTTGGCGGAATGCTGGGCGTTGTTCCAAATTGAGGTAATAGGTACCCCGGTACGTGCTTGAATAACCTTAAAAGGTGATCGTTAAAGGTTCCGGGCATAAGCAATTACCCCACGCGTAGCTGGGCTTATTTCCCGGCCTCGTTTCTGTGCAGACATAGCTTAATAGGTGGTTATTTACATGTAAACAGCTGTTGCTATGAGGTTTTTATGGTAGGGCTGAACTACGGGCGCCAGGCTTGGCTACAGTAGCCATTTTCCAATACTTTAAAACATGACCTCGTAGCACCTAACTAAGCCAAGCTTATCAGGTGCGACGATTAATCCCATCAGATGAATTCGCCATTCGACAGTGGAGATCTTGCAGGAAAGCTGATCATTTCAACATATGACTCGAATCAGCGATTACAACAAGCAGGAGGCAGCGCCACGGTGGCGCTAAGTCTAACCCAAGATTGGAGTAGAGCTCGCCAAATATATCATTACATTTTTATGGTATTGGAGCGCCTAAACCCATGCTACATCTACGGCTTTGTTACCCTCTTCATTACGATTGTTTCTGAAGGATTCGCTCGCTCTGAGGTTTGAGTATTTCCGGCGTTTGCCGTTTGAAGGCCGCACTAAGCCAATATAACCTAGTGGAATTGCTAGCACTTACAGGATTCTTAAACCTGGTGTTTCGAACTTCTGAAATGATTGTTGGTTATTCCTACCCGCTCAATCGAATAACATGCACAGCTTGACTTAACCTCGAGCGGTAGCAAGATCGCATCGAAGACTGTTGATCCCCATGTGCTTGGCTTGATATCGTGAAACATCAAATTCCCACAGTAGTTCACTGTACCATCTCATATTGGGGCCGCTCCGGACGCGAGCTGAAGATCGGTTTCTTGCTTTGAGTGACTTTGCGCCTGTTTCGAGAGGCTGCTTGCCCCATGCAGGGCTATGTGGCCCATCAAATGCTGCGATCCATGGCTCATTTCGACTCTCTACACCTGGTCGACCTGGGGTTCAGCATGACGATTACGCATGCGGTTGGCGGCACAGGTCCCGAGATCCTTCTGCTTGAAGATCTCATGTACATCTGCTTGTGAATATGCATCTGATGCGTCTTGGCTTTTTCGCTTCTGTATCTTGAATTGAAGTGTGAGCGACCATGCTCCTGTCATTCTCTCTTTACTTCGCCCTGCTGCCCCTCGTGCTTGCAGAGTCTCTCTCCCATACTACAATAACACCTGATGTGGACCAGATACTGCAGGGTTTGTGGACAGTGTCTGTCGCTCTCCCGAGTTCGACCACCCTTGAAGTCGATATCGAAACACAATTCAATGAGATAAACGCGGTCACACTTGTCGGTCCCACGACTCTCGTTACCATCATCCGAATAAGGTCAGCTATAAGTGATGGGTCGCGTGGGGCTACCGGGCCTTCCAGAGGCCTCTCGTCTCACATAAGCAATATGGCTTCGAGTGTACAAATTGGAGGAACTGCTAGCGGGCCGACGGCTACAGGGAATGCAGCATCGAACGTCCAGAGTGTGGCTCCGCAAGCCGCCAGCCCTTCCCCTACAATCAACTCACCCCCACGAAGCTCTTCCAGCGCTTCTTCGAGTAAAAGCTTGACTATAACGCAGAATCAAGGTCCATATGGGAAGGATCCGGACAGCGTCATGGCTGATGAAATAGACAAAGCGTATGCGAATGTTACATACACCCCCCCAGCATACGTGCCAGCGAAGATACCCGCGGACGTATGCGTTCTCTGGGATCCCGGCTGTAAGGGCAACAGAACCCTAGTGGCAAACATGTTCTTTGGGACCGGTAACTTCACCGGCGGCACCATGAATGCATTGCAAAAGGACTCCTGTTTCGAAGATACGGATGCTATTGCTACAGGCACAAATTGCACTTCGAGTCTCTTAAATCCTGCCGATGCTTCACTTAGTACAGCCGCAAAGTCGTATATGCGACAAGCACAATGCACAAAGGACTACGCCTCGGCCCTTACAACTTCTCGCGGTGATACGCATTGCTGTGGGCCCTGCTGGATTTATGGACCGAATGTGGATGTTTATTACTGGCCAGAACCTAATTCAGACACCTCTTGCCTTGATATTATTGGGTCGTCAGTTGTCCCTCCAGACGAAGGTGCTCAGACAGACGCTGGAGGAGTCGTATACTGGGCTGCTACAACAGATCTCTACGATATCTATGTGCCAACAGTTACAACTGCGCTCATAACCACAATCAATGGGGTCGTTGTGAAGGAAGCATTAGCGAACCCATGGGATGCTTCCCCCAGTATAACAACAATTCGGCCAGTGCCTGTCCCTAGTAACAAGAAAAGGAGTCCATTGCCCATGCATCCGAGAGCTTTTAACGCACTGTACGCCAGGGAGCGTACCGAAGTCAACAACTCCGTGGTCACGGGAGTCACTGCGGGTACAATGGCTTCCGTAACAACTGGCAGTATTGCAGTCTCCGATGGGTTTACCTTCACTTCGCCCTCCGTATATGTTGCTTTCTATTCTTTGAGTGCAACGGACGTGTGCGGTATTAGGGGCAAGACCATCAGCTCGACTATGTTGGCTTTTGCGCCTGGTGAGCTCTCTACCGTTCAAGGACACCTATGGGGCGGAGGCAACCAAGTCAAGTCCACAAAGGTTTTCAATTTTGCAGATTTACCATGTCCGCCGCAGTCAGTGATGTATGATGACTGGTATAAGCCAGCGCCTGGCGAGCCATATCGGCCACTCATTGCTCTGCCAGACAAAGTCAGAAATTTGGATCTTTGGTGGACTGCCTGCACTGAGGCTTTCTACTTCACTGGCCTGGATCCCGCGAGAACCCTCGCAGCGGCCACCGAGATGGTGAAGCCTGCGGTCACTGCAGTTGACCCAGGCAGTACGCCGGATCCTGCGCAGCCAGTTCCTGCTTTGCCATCCAACACCGGCGCTGGGATGATACAACCAACACCAGCGCCTGGTGATCCCTCTGGCGATAAAAATCTCGCTCCGCCACCTGAGCCAGTGCCGCAGAACAACGACCCATCTACGGCCGGTGGAAGCCCCCCTACCCCAACGACCAAAGGAGTAGATCCCCAACAGGGAGCAGATTCGAAAGCGGACGTTCCAGTGCCTGTCAATTCTCCTGCTGACAGTCCACCAGCCGCCAATTCTCCGGCTGCTAACCCATTTGCTAATAATGCACCGGCTGCTTATGAGCCTGTCAACAACGAACCTAACAAAAACCAACCGGCTTCTAATCCACTAGCTGCGAATCCACCTACCAATACAGCAGCTAATTTACACTTTGTGACAAGCAAACAGAATGCAGACCCGAATGCCATATCACCTGCCCAGCTTTCGCAGCTACATCAGGCTCTTCAACCTGTACCGAGTTCCGTATCCAATCCTGACTCCGAGCCTGGTTCGGGAACTTCTAGTTCAGAGCCTCAGACAGATTCTGGAGGCACAAGCCCGCCGTCACATCCTGCTACAAACGATAATCAGCCTTCGAAACCAGATGGGTCAAGTTCAGGGGGCCAATCGCAGCCTGTAGTTCCCTGGTCACATCCAGTACCAACGGTAGTCTCAAATGGTAGTCCACCATCTCAAAATGGCGACTGGAGTTCGGGCCAGCCATCGCAGCCAGTGGTTGCAGGGGCAAATGCTCAGCCAAAAGCTGGTCCGCCGTCAGATACCCCAGATCAATCAGCTGGAGTATCGTCATCAGGCGCTACAAACCCACCGCCTCCTGGCACTGCACATATTGTAATTGGTAGCAGCACAATTCAATTACCTCAAGTAACAGCACAGCCGGCCCCAGCAGTGGCTGGTAAGCCTGTCGTCAATATCGGAGGAGGGAAATTGCAGGTAGAGAGCCAGATATTGAGCCCAGGAGGTGCTACCGCAAACGTTGCGGGCATCCCGGTGTATGTCAACGCACAGGGAGCTCCAGTCGTTGGCACCCAGACTTATCAGCCATCAGAGGCGGCTGCTACGACAACAATTGGAAGCCACGTTGTTGTTGTGAATACCGCTGGCGTTGCAGTAAATGGCCAGCAGATACAACCTAACGCTGCTCCTGTAAACATTGGCGGTACGCCTGTGCAGATACAAGGCCCTACGGTTGATAGAAATCCTTCTTCCGGCGGTAATTCTTCGCCTGGCAGCAATCCCGGGTCAGGAAACAACCCTGCATCTGGCACCAATCCTGCGTCTGGCAATAGTCCGACTACTGGTAACAATCCTCCCATCGATAACAATGTACTCCAGCTACCACAAGGCTCTTCTCCACCTGTCACCACAGTAGCTGGGCCATCAGTCGTGAACAACCAGGGGACTTACCACGTCCAGGGAAAGCCGCTAGCGCCTGGCAGCGCGATTGCTATCTCGGGGACGACGTGGTCTCTTGGCTCCGAGGGCGCCTCCAGCGGGCCCAGTCTCAACGAGGGAGGACAGGCCTACAACCTTCCCGAGATCACTCCTTCACCAATCGACACCCTTGCTGGCCAGGCAGTACAAGTGGTAGGACCCTCGGCTGTCGCCATCAACGGCCAGACCATAAAACAAGGAGCACCACCTATAACCATCTCGTCCACACCTATCGTCTTCGAAGCATCCAATGTGATCATTGGTAGCAACACAATCCTTCTCGCGTCCCAAACGCAAGCTCTACCTTCTCCTGTGCTCAATGTGCCAGGAAACCCTGCCCTCACCCAAATCGCCAACAGCCCTAACGTCTACATGGTAGCCGGCTCAACAATCGCCCCAGGCTCTTCCGCTGCCGTAGTCAACGGGACGACCTATTCCCTCGCCCCTTCTGGGTCTTTGGTTGTTGGAACTTCTACCATACCCCTTGCCACCGCCGGCGTGAGCACTGGTGGAAATGGTGCTCTATCTGCAGGGAACCAAGTCTTCACGCCCATGGAAGGCGGCACAGCCGTTGCTATCGGCGGCTCAATACTGTCTGTCAATGGGCCTGTTACTACGAATCAAGGCACCGTCGTCTCGCTTGCTTCTGGCGGCTTAGTGGTCGACTCATCTACCTATGCCTTTGCAACGCCCGCTCCAAATGCCGCTGCGACGACGCAGGAAGTGCCGATTACTACGGCGTTGGATGTTGCTGGACAAAAGTTTACAGCGAACCTGTCCGCATTCCCTATCGATGGGATCACGATATCTGCCGGTGGACTAGGGGTGACGGTCAGTGAGACACCAGTAAGCTTGGACAGCGGTGGTAATCTCGTCGTTGGGACGAATACCGTTCCACTGGAAAGCACAAGTGTTGGTGCTGTCACAATGTTTGCTAGTACCTTTGAAGGGTCTGCTATGCAGGCGAAGGCTCCTTGCCTAAGGGGGTTGGCTGGGATTTTGCTCGTGGTGACATACCAACTATTATAGGCGAGTTTATTATGGCTGGTTATCTGCTCTTTAAATGAGTGACGAAGACGCACGCTAGATGGGCTGGAGTCCACTGTTTACAATAGAAACGCAGGAATAAATGTAATATAATTCACCCAACAAGCAGTTCCGTGCACAGAGACCTTGGCCGAGAGCTGTTTCTTCTTCATAAAACATCAAAATCTATCTACCCATATAATCGTTACGTCAAGGGGAATCAGTCTGCTCTAAAAGTTAATGCTTTGCAGCAAAATCTCAAGAATACCAATCTCTAACCTGCCCTAAATATAGCATCCAGCCATCTAATATCAAATAAAACCATCTTCCGCATGCATACCATCATTTGAAAGACCTAGACCCTGGGGAGATTTTAGTAGATCGGTCTCCCTTCATCCCATTTCCTCTGCTCAACCATCTCCTTTCCTTCCCCTCCAACGGGAAGCGCCCTGCTGTCAGGTGTCCCATCATCGACCAGTCCGCACCAGCTAACGCGCTTTCCTCCACTACTACGCCCACTGGACCAAGGCTCATCAAGTAAGCCGACGCTTCCAATCCATTCCCAAACCCTAGAAACATCACCGCCTCGTCCTTCACGAACGCTAGCTCTGACGTTTGCGTTCTTCTCAACCACGGCTCGCACGCGCTTCCACATACTTTCCCTCCTTTTGTCGCTGAATTCGTCGCGAAGTACATCGTCGCGGAGTTGGCCGACGCTGATCCAGGACTCTGCCGCGTCGCCTCTAGCGTGCAGCGCTGCTTGCGTAGCGAGCCGGTCCAATGTGGTTGCTACCAAAGAAGGAATGCGAGCTGTATCGCTACGGGAAGTGCGAATCATATTTCGAATATAGAGAAGGCCAAAGAAGAAAAGCGCTATGAGGGAAAGAGAGAGTCGATGTCTCGCCAGCGTGAGGCGCGCGGATCGTTTGATGGTGCAGGCGAGGGGGAGTCTAGCGAGGGAGGTGCTGCTGAGGTGGAAGTGTGTTCTGTTGGGTCGATGAGGTATCTGGTTAGTGCGGTGGTCAGATTGTGTTGGCGGTTTCGCTTTGAATGGAACACAGTGGGGCACGAGAAAAGGGATTTTGGGAGGGTAGCTTACCCGTCAGATGAAGAGATGACCTCTTCGCGGCCCATGATCTCGCCTATAGCACCTTTCCATAGTTCTTCGAATTCTGCTTCATCCATGCCTCTCCTTCGCTTTTTGCCCACCTCTTTCTTGAGGTCTTGCTCGTCAATCTCCGCTAGGATTTCTTTACCCTTGTCGTCCTTTAGAGTACCGCACTCGGCTTGCGCTTTCCGTTCTCTGAGTTCCTCCACAGCTTTATCGGCAACAGTCTTGACTCGTCGTACTTTTTCACCGTCGGGCTCGCATGATGGTGGCAGGGGTACAAGGCCGCCTAGTGACAATGGATGTGGTTGTAGTATAAAGTCCGGCTCGCATCTCGTTTCCATATTTTGAAAGCAGATTGCATGCTGTGGACAAGGTTCGCAGGTTGGTTGCAGCGTGCTCGCCCACTCCGGCATTTGTACGTTGGATAGGGCGTCTGATGACCTGCCGATACCGCAATAGCCGACTGCCAGTTTCTCTTGTCGCCACCAAGTAGCATAGCCTCCCAGTAATGCCATCAGGACTACCCAGGGCGCAGATTTCGGAATAGTAGACTTCTGTGATCGCTTCTTTCTCCTCGGTGGAAGAATATCCTTTTCGCCGTTTGCCGCGCGGGCTCTGATTAGCTCCAGCTGCTCTTCGGGTGTGAAGTCTTCTCCAGCCTCCACACCATCATCTAGCTCGGTTTTGATAGACGATTGCTTCAGCCTTGATACGGGGACCTCGAATGTCGTGGAAGTGGGAACCGAATATCCATCTTGCTCTGTCAACGAGGAGGTCATTACGCCTTCGGTCTTACGCCTGCTCGATGAAGACTTGCGCTTCTCGCTACTTGTTCCAGCACTCCTTCGTCTGTGCTCGCCAGGCACCGGAGGCGAGCTGCCGCTCTGGAACGGGTTCTCATCGCTGAACACACCTCCCCTCATTGGAGGCCTCGTTGGGGGCTCTTCTGGCTCTTGGATCTTGATCTTGGATGTGGCCTCGCTCTTACGGCTCTTCCGTACTGTGGGCCGGGTGTTTTCCAGGTCTTTGTCTGTTTCGGTGTCCGATTGCCGCGCATGCTTGCTTGAGCTTTGTCGACTGCCTTGAGTTTTAGTGGTACCTACCACCGCTCCATTCGGTTCCGCAGAAGTACGTCTGCTCATCCTTGACTTTCGTTGTCCGGGTGTAGCAGGCACTGGCGGAGGTGGCATTGAAGTAGCATCGTCATCAACATCCCCGGTCACAGTCCCTTCCTGGCTGCTCGGCATGTCCGTTATGCCCCTACTCGTCCGCCTAACTCTGTCTCGGGCAGCCAGAAGTTTGCGCGCCTTAGGCTTAAGCTCCTGAGTGAATATCTCGACCAGCTGTGCTTTCTTTGCTGAAGCTGGGTAGGGAATGTCGTGCGTCATGAGGACGTTCCGAAGCCGCGGCATAGTGAGCGAGGCAGGATCAAAAGAGGGTGAGAGGTATTCGAGGTCGTCATCGGGGGAAGCCATGGTGTTGTGATTGCGGAGGATTTGTCCTCGTGCTCTTTTCCCAGCTAACGTTATGGACTCAATGATGGATGATGAGAACAAGAAAAGGTGTTCTCCATCAGAAGAGGGTCAACATGATTGTGACGTTGTAAGATCCATGGTTTAAAGAGGACGGAAGGCGCGAACAAGGATCGGGGTGTTTACTCTGCGTCAGTTTCTAGACAAAGACAAAGCTAAAATTCAGGCCCCAGGGGCAATGCCAAGACGATATTTTGCCACCGTGGCGCCTTTCCTTTTCGGGTAGTAGGCCCGCTCATTCGACCTTTTTTAAGGCTTGCACACAGACACCAATGATTCCAGTCAAGTATAGGCCATGAGCTCCAATACCCATCTACAAGAAGCAAAATACTCGGCGAGCGAAGCGAGCTTTTGATTTGAGGTTCGTCAGCGGATATGATGAAGGCTGTCGGTGCACGATTGGCCCTCGTTCTTGAATGAATTGCAGCATCACGTTCACATTTGCTTACTCGACCACTTAACTGCCTTGGTAGCGAGCTTTGTCCCTTTTCTCTCCCTCTTTGCTCAGCTTTGAAGTCCTTCTCGTGGTGAATCACCATCATCAATGAGTAATAGAAGGGGAAATGAGATCTCGGGGCCTTGTGTCCGTCTCCTCACCATAAGTGTTTGGTATTCGGACTACAAGGGTCTATGGCCAGAGAATGGGGAATACGGTTGCTATATTCCAGCTCAGAGCGGGAGATGCTTGCGAATGATTTGCACCATGGTGTCACCGTGAATGTTATTAGGAGAATAGATACGTACTTGGCCCTATTAACGCTTGGCCCAAAGTCGTCACGGTCACAGCTGAATCATGCAAGCTCTTTGCGTATCCTGCTCTTGAACGCCTAAAAATTCCGCATGTATTAAACAGCCTCGTATTGCGTCCATGCCTCCTCCACTAATTCGATTTCCACAATCGCTTATCGGATGATGCCATCACCACCCTTTCCTGGTGGTGGGCCCGCAGGAGGTGCATAACCACCGTCCCTGGCATACACTGATTCTGGCTGCTGCAACTCAACGCCTTGTTGCTGCCCTCCAAAGTAACCTTGATTCGCGCCACCATTGTTGTAGCCTTGGTTGTAGTATCCACCTTGGTTTGCCGGAGGAGAGTAGACTGGTGGAGCCGCGCCGCCGTTGTTGTTTCCGTAGTAAGGTGCAGCGCCACCAGTGTATTGCGCTGGTGCGTGGCCGGCTGGGGTCCTGCCAGCAGCCCAGCCGGTCCCGCGGTATGGGTTCTGTCCTTGGCGACGACGTCTCCGTGCGGTGATGCAGCTGAAGGTGAGGAATATGAGGAACGCGCCTATGATGATGGCTGCAAGGACAACCCTGGGAAAGAGTTAGTACGGTTCCGGTGAATTGAGGGAAGCAACCAGAATCACCATCGACCCCAATTACCCCATGAGCTGTTGTAGTTATCACAGTTATAGTTATTTCCATTATAGCCATTGCAGCTGTTGGTATTATAGGTCAGCTTTTTTACTCATACTCTCCAGCAAAGAAATCGGGTGTGGTTGAGATCCCGAAGAAAAAAATCCGATCTAAACGGACACTGGGCTGAAGGTCTCTGATCGCTTACTTGTATTGTCTAGCGAGAATAGGCATCGTTGGAGACCGTCAAGTCGGTTTAGTTCAAATCTGTTGGGTGCGAAGGCTGGCAGAGGTTTAATAGGGACGAGTGAGAGGTGAGGTGAAACGGTCCTGATATACCTCTTTTTGATAATAATGATCTTCTTTGCCTCGTGTCTGCGAAGAGGGATTTCTACTGTTGATGAGGAATACTCTATTCGCTTTTCGTATCCGCAGTAAAGCAGGCTTTGTTGTGTTCGTCACCTTTGGGGGGGCGATCGAGGCGGTGCAAATAACCTTGGTCTGGCCTAGTTTCCGCCGCTATAAGTCGAAGGGTTCACGCCGCTCACCCTGTAGGGCTGAGGCTTAGAAGCCGCCCGGAGATGCCCCCAGAGCGGGGTGTTTGGGCGACTGAAAAAGCCGCCGGAACTTCCCAGACTTTTGCCTGGGAGACGAATTTCTAGGGTAGTCTTCAGGGGCCCCAGTGGCTTCCGGGCTTCAGCCCTACAGGATTAGCCGTTAGGGGGTGAACCCTTCCAAGCAAATAGAGCAAGGCCAGTAAAAGTACCTCTACAAATTGCATGGTTTGGCCCCCAATCCTGTTGTCTGGTATTCTACCGGTCTCTAGAACTACGTGTAAGCAGCTTCCAAGGATTCGGGGTCTATGCTCTCCTGCGTGGTAGGCGAGCTCTGAAAGAACATTTTGTGGATAGGCCAAATGAAGCTTGGCGTACAGATCTGCACGCTAAACACGGCTGCCAACGCAGAGGTTTGTGGGGGATGTTTTGATGGAAACAGCTCCCTTTCTTTCTATTTCCCTCTCGTCTTCCTCCTTCTTTACAGCTTGTCATGTATACAGATTCAAGTCTCATGCATAAAAGATTGAGTCATGCAATCAAAGAACTACACTCGCAGCCATGTCGACAATTACATCTCTACGAAACCCACGGAAAACCCAATTCTCCAATAACTAGCATTGAAATCGAACACATACAACCATGAGGAGGTCGCCAAGGAAGAGAAACATACAGATATGCCGACAGCCAACAAGTGTGAGATTTGATCGCTCCGAGCACCGAACTTTATCTTGCCATTGCTAGCATGCATCTTTCATTTCCTTCGTCAACGTCGTGAACGCCAGCATCGTATCAGAACATCATTGGCAGTCGTGCCTGGCGTCGTCGCAATTGTCGCAGTTGTCGCAATTGTCGCAGTAGTATGTTTGCATCAGTGGGTCGTCTTGTTAATCAGCCATTCCAGGACAGCATCGAGATTGGTCTCCTCCTTGGCACTGATTCCATAGCAGCTGACTTCGCGATGGGAAATGGCCTTCATGTCCAGTGCCTCGATGATGTCGTCCACGGAAAGCTTGTCAGGCAGATCGGACTTATTACCCAGGACGAGCAGCGGAATTCCATCGAGGACTGGCTTTTCCAGCAACGCATGGAGCTCCTCCTTTGCGACAGGAATGGCAGCCTTGTCCGCAGCATCCACGATGTATCTATGCAAAATTCTAGAATTGTCCCAGTATATCATGCCGGAATAGCACTTACACAATGGCGTTCACGCCGCGGCAATATCGCTCCCACATTGATCGAAACCTTGGCTGGCCTCCAAGGTCCCAACTACGGAAACGTCAGGTGCATGGACAGAAGGTTCGTTCGGAGTGGTCAACATACCATTTCAGGGTGACATGACCTTTCTGGACTTTCTTCATGTTGAAGCCTACCGTGGGAATGGAGCTATATAAATTTGAGTTCGTTGCAAGAACAGCCTTATCCTAACAATACCAAAACGAATTGACTTACTCTATAGTAAACTCTCCTCCCTGGGAACTGCTGTGTCAGCACTGTTCAACGGTCATTTTATGGGACGAGGTACCGCAAGAACTCGAAGCAAAGACGTCTTGCCCGCGTTTTGCAACCCTATCATGGTCACATCCATCTCTGTCGCCCTATAAAGCGGAAAACGTCAATACCGTCTCATGATGGAAATCTACCCTATCGCCGCGCACGCATGATGGATGGCGACGTTCGCAATTGTTGACGTGGGACAAAAGCAAAGGCAAAGGCAAAGACAATACCCACCAGAATGTGCGCAGCAACCAGTCATAGATAATCTTGAACAAGCCTGCCATGATCGCTCGGTGGATTTGGAGGAGGCGAAGACACTATGGTTATGGCTACTTCGGCTGCTATTTAGTCGTCCGAGAGGAAGGAAGTTTGGTTGAGAGTTGTCACTGGATGGGAGGAAGGACATGGGCCGGGAGCTTTAACCCTTGTCGTCGTTAGTCTCAAATCAGCTATAGTAGCACGATGAACACTATAAACGAGATATACCTTCTTACAACAAACTTCTCGCTCCAATTGAGGACCCTCAATATGCGCTCGACAGGACTTCGAGCTCGATTTGGTGTGTATTGCTTTTCCTGCACCTAAGGTAGGCAGCTGACCCTGGGCTTGACGGGTTGGAGGACCTCAAAGGTCTTGGCGCGCTAAACCCTGCAACAAATGTGCGGCTCCGGCCCCGTACGAAGAATCTACCTATCGACATTGAGGCTTTCTCGAAAGAAGCAAGCAGGGCAAGTATGACTCTGACTGCGAGCTGATGGGCTAAATTGCATACAAGGCGCCTATTGCGATGCCTCCCACGAGCACCGGATGGACCTCCGAGTTTGATACGGCGCGTCGAGAAAAGCTTTTCAAAAATCCACCAAACGATCATACGCCGTACCCTGCACTCCTCGAAACCATAAAGCCTCATATCGATTCCTTCAATGCGTTACTCGATAACAACAAGCTTCTGGAAGCAGGGCTGAAAGACATCGGAACTAAAGTCTTTCTAGACGGTGAACAAGAGACCCTCCAGCAGAGGGCGCAGAGGCTCGAAGACGGACGGCCTCGGGAAAAGAGGAACCGACTCAGTGTCAGGATACGTGAAACATTTCTCGAGAAGGCCGTACTCCCTCCTACCAACAAGTTTACCACGAAGAACCGGGAAATCTACCCCGCAGAATGTCGAGAAAGGCATGCAAGTTACAGAGGCAAGCTAAGAGCCAGGGTGGAATTCAAAGTGAACGAAAGCGAATGGCAAGAGTCAGTCCGAGAGTTGGGCCAGATGCCTATCATGCTCAAAACCAATCGGTGTCATCTAGAGAATTGTACACCAGCACAATTGGTCCAGAACAAGGAAGAGTCCGAAGAGCTGGGAGGCTACTTCATTGTCAATGGCATTGAAAAGCTTATACGAATGTTGATCGTGTCAAGGCGAAATTACCCCATGGCTATCATCCGCAACTCCTTTGTTAATAGAGGTTCAGCTTATACCAAGTTTGGCATGCAAATACGATCTGTGCGCCCAGATCAAACATCTCAAACCAATGTCCTCCATTATCTCAACGACGGCAATATTACTTTCCGCTTCTCCTGGCGGAAGAATGAATACTTGGTCCCGGTAATGATGATATTGAAGGCTTTGGTAGAGACAAATGACCGGGAAATTTTCGAAAGAATAATTGGTGTGAAAGGCTCAAAGGGAGCTGACAATACTTTTATGACCGAGAGAGTTGAACTGCTGCTCCGGACATACAAAGCTTACAATCTGACTGGGAAAGCAAAGACTCGAGCATACCTGGGAGAAAAGTTCAAACCTGTGCTTGGAGTACCTGATGATACATCAGATGAAGACGCTGGTTCAGAATTTCTGAGGAGGGTTGTTCTCGTACATTTGGGAAACGTTGACGTTACCCAGATTCAGAATAACGACAAATTCAAGATGTTACTTTTCATGATCCGGAAGCTTTACTGTCTGGTTAATGGCGAGTGTGCTGTCGACAACCCAGATGCAGTATCGAGCCAGGAGATTCTGTTGCCCGGCTTCCTTTACGGCATGATCATCAAAGAGAAGCTTGATGACTGGTTGAGATCCATCCAAGGAGCTTGTCAGGAGTGGTCCCTGAGAAATGACAAGGCCAGGTTTACAGATTCCAACTTCCTCAAAGACTTCCCTACCATGATCCTGAAGAGAACCAATGAGAACATTGGAGGTCTTCTTGAGTATTTTCTGTCTACGGGCAATCTTGTCAGTCCGACAGGATTAGACCTACAGCAAACCTCAGGCTTTACTGTCGTAGCTGAGAAGATCAATTTTTACAGGTTCATCAGTCACTTTCGAATGGTGCATAGAGGAAGTTTTTTCGCTCAATTGAAGACCACGACGGTCCGCAAGCTGTTGCCAGAGAGCTGGGGTTTCCTCTGCCCTGTACACACACCTGATGGTAGTCCTTGTGGATTACTCAATCATTTGGCGCACAAATGCAAAATCGCTACCCATGATCTCAATGTTTCTTCAATACCTAATCTCCTAGCTCAATTGGGCATCTGCGCTTCCTCGTCTGCTTCAATCGATGAGAGCGTCGTTGTTCAGCTCGATGGTCGAATCCTTGGGTTCTGCTCACCGAAGCAAGCTCGCGTCATTGGAGATACCTTGCGATACTGGAAAGTCGAGGGTACTCATGGCGTTCCTAATGAGCTTGAAGTAGGCTACATACCGAATGCAAGTGGCGGTCAGTACCCCGGCATCTACATTTTCTCTCAATCAGCACGAATGGTAAGGCCTGTCAAGTATCTGCCCTTGGACAAGCAGGATTTTGTTGGTCCATTCGAGCAACCGTACCTGTCGATAGCCTGCACTGATAGCGAAATCGAATCAGGCGAGTCTAGCCATGTTGAATACGATCCTACCAACATCCTTTCTATAGTCGCCAATCAGACACCTTTCTCAGATTTCAATCAATCTCCCCGTAACATGTATCAGTGTCAAATGAGCAAGCAAACGATGGGCACTCCTGGAGCATCTTTGAGGTATCGCACAGACAACAAAACTTACCGCCTACAGACTGGCGAAACACCTATTGTACGTCCACCACTTCACAACGAATATGGTCTTGACAACTTCCCCAACGGTGTGAATGCCGTTGTAGCTGTCATCTCCTACACAGGCTATGACATGGACGACGCTATGATACTCAACAAATCCGCCCACGAGCGGGGGTTCGGCCACGGCACCATCTACAAAACTAAAATAATCCGTCTTGAAGAAAACCAAAGGACAAACAGAGCTAAAACCAAATCCGCCAGGGCCATCAACAAGCTCTTCGGCTTCGCGCCCAATAGTTTCATCTCCGCGTCCACACGAAGCAAGCTCGACTCCGACGGCCTCCCTCATATTGGCTCAAAAGTAATCGAAGGCGACCCACTATGCGCTTCCCACTCTGTGACTTACGACCCAACGAGAACTACGACATCGCCCTACGTCAATCGCGATGGCATCACATCCCTCCACAAATACAAAGATTCAGAAGTCGCCTATGTTGAGGAAGTCCGACTCCTTGGTTCAGAAACGGGTACCGAACCTTGCCAATCCCTCAGTATAAAACTTCGTATTCCCCGCTCCCCTGTCATCGGCGACAAATTCTCCTCCCGCCACGGCCAAAAAGGCGTATGTTCCCAGAAATGGCCAGCCATTGATATGCCCTTCAGCGAGTCAGGCATAATACCCGACATCATCATCAATCCTCACGCGTTTCCCTCGCGTATGACCATAGGCATGTTCATGGAGTCTCTCGCTGGAAAAGCTGGTGCTCTCCATGGATTAGCGCAGGATTCGTCGCCATGGCGCTTCACCGAGCAGGACACTGCGGGAGACTACTTCGGCGAGCAGCTGCGCCTGGCAGGATTCAATTATCATGGCAATGAATCCATGTACAGTGGTATCACCGGCAGAGAGTTCGCAGCAGATATCTTCCAGGGTATTGTCTTCTACCAGCGTCTGAGGCATATGGTGAACGATAAGTTTCAAGTCCGGACGACGGGGCCAGTAACGCAGTTGACCGGGCAGCCGATCAAGGGAAGAGCGAAAGGAGGTGGTATTAGAGTTGGAGAGATGGAGAGGGATGCACTGCTCGCTCACGGTTGCGCATTCCTGTTGCAGGATCGTCTGATGGGATGTAGCGACTACAGAAGGGAATGGGTATGTAAAGGGTGCGGGAGCTTTCTATCGACGCAGCCCACTGTTTGGGGCGGTGCTTTCGGTGGGAAGAGAGGAAAGGGTACAGGCGTTGTGAGATGTAGGAGATGTGCGAGAAAAGTAGCAGGCGTCATTGAGGAGGGGAAAGAGGTGGGGATTGGGGAGGAGTGGGAAGATGGTACGGGAGAGAAGTGGAGTGGCGGCGATGATACGACTGTTGTGGCTATACCTGGAGTGTTGAGGTATCTGGATGTGGAGCTGAGTGCTATGGGTGTGAAGATGAGGTTCAATGTTGGACCATGATCATATGAAGTATTCGAAGCATTGACTAGCTAATTTGCTTCGCTCGTGTTATGTTCAAACACATGCTAGAGAAGGTCTGTTCTCTACGTTGCACCGATTTCCCAAACCCTGGTAGATGGAGACCATGTACCTTGCCAAATTTTTTGCGTAGAGGACCTCATATCAGGTGCTTGGCATCAGCACGCCCGCACTTCATCCTCTCGCAAAGACTTTCGGGCATTGCATCCTCTACAAAGGCTAGCACTGAAGATACTTGCTAGAGACGGCCCCATCTGCCTCACGATGGGCTTGAGGAACTGTGAATCTCTTCAGGACGCCGCCGAAACTTGTCGGCAGTACGAACTAGGTCGTACGTTCTCGATTGGCCTCATGGGCCTGTACTGCAATCCTTGATCAAAGATCTCGAAGGTTTCTGCTCTTCAGTATACACACCATTCTACATATCACTCAAAAATGGAAAATGGCAGTATTTAACCCCACAGCGCACTTATATCATGCATTGGTAGACATAGGAAGGTATGTAGACTCCTCCAACTATTTCGGCGGGGCTTTATGCATGCTTTCCGCTACATCCTGTAGTTCCGCCGCTGACAGCTTATACATCTACAGCAATGGCATTCGCTTCTCAGTGACCGACCTCAACATTCCTACCTCTCGAATCCTACCAGTCGTATACCAAGACCGTTCTGCTATCTCCCTCTACGATGCCCAAAACGATGCCAATGGCAACAAGATACCCATCCCACCTACCGTCATCGAGCAGGTCATAGCAGCTTTACTACGCTTCAAGAACACATGTCGAACCTTTGGCGTACTGGACAAAAACATCAAGATCGTGGCCACTGAAGCTACCAGGAATGCTACCAATCGGGATGATTTGCTGCAGCAAACCCAGAAGACGACAGGCTGGACCGTTGATTTGTTGTCAAAAGAGCTAGAGGGTAGGCTTGGAGCCATGGGCATAGCGAGTAGCATGGAATATGTTGGTGGGATTTGTATCGACATGGGGGGTGGCAGTCTTCAGTTGACCCACGTCGTCACCTGCCCTGACGGAGGCATCTTTCCGAGCCCTTCTGTCAGTTACCCTTATGGAGCAGCAGCATTGATGAAAGATATGGCCGAGCTTAATGACGAGGAAGTGATGGATCTGCTATCTACCATCACGACAGATCTTAAGGAGACGATGCAAGTCTATCTCAGAGACGAACAGATACAGAAAGCAACTGAGGATGCTGGGGGCTTCAAGCTATATCTAAGCGGTGGTGGCTTTCGTGGCTGGGGTCACTTCCTCATGTCTCAAAAGATAGGAACTCTCCGCCACTACCCCATTCCAATCGTCAATGGCTACACAGTGGATTCGGCCACCTTCTTTTCGAATACTTTCCATTACGGGACCACTATCAAATCGACGAGCCATCGAATCTCCCACCGACGCAGTTCTCAAATACCAGCGGTCCAGCTCGTTGTCGAAGCACTTTCACGAACCGGAATCAGAATCTCGCGGGTAACCTTTGCCCAAGGGGGCGTACGTGAAGGCCTGCTCTATTATGGTTTGCCGTCCTCTGTTCGAGCTCTCGCTCCCGTTCAGTCGGCCACAATCACATTCGCACCGCCTTCCGCAGCTGATTTTCATGACCTTTTACGAAGTGCATTGCCCCAGGATCTCATTAATCAGGGGCTGATCTTGGCTGTTGTCAACTTACTATACGCTCATGAGGCTGCGAGCAAAGATGTGAGGGCAGTATCTGCGCTTCGATGTACAACCACTGGTATACTGGCTAGTGCTCATGGGTTGAGTCATCATGGTAAGGCACCTTTCGGAGTTTTCCTTCACAGTTTGGTCTTCCTCAAAACAAATCTCTCGAGTGGAATCATGGGTTCTTACCCCAAGATTTCACGACATGTCTTGTCACTCAATTATTCTTTCAAAAGAAGTTTTGCTGACTCCGAAACCTGCTAGATCGAGCGATGCTTGCCCTGGTGTTGTGCGAGAGATGGGGTGGGAAGATACCAACTGCTGATATTGAATTCTACAATGACTTGTCAAAGATCTGCGGCCCACAGATGCGCTGGTGGGCCAAATATGTAGGGCGTATGGCCAAGGGGATTGCCGGCCTCTACCCTGCAGGCATCAAGAACGTCGGTTGCAACGAGATTACTATCACCGCAAATTTCCCGATAGAGAAACCAGACTCAGCATCTGTGAAGCCTGAGATAGATCATTGTAACATTCACATACACGTTGTTGCTGGCGATGAAGGGACCTTCAGCCTGGTCGAAGACTGGAAAGACAATCTTGAGAAACTTGGAAAGAGGAAGCATTTCGGTAGAGACCCGCAGTGGGGACTCGTAGTTGTTGTTAAAGCGACGAAAAGTCTGGCAAGCTCGAAGGCGGCTACGACTCTGCCAGCCATGGTGGACTCGTCTGGGTAGCATCTTTAAAACCCTACTTTGAACGATTGATGCCCTTATGATTACGTTTGCTTACTTATTAGAAACATGATACCCTGTATCCAATCACAACTCAACTACAACTTCTGCTCGTTCGCATCACTGCCGCATCCTTTCAAAACAAGTGGTAGTTGCGAGAGCTACAGAGCCCGAAATGCGCAGCACAAACAGCCTCAACATTGAAAAATGTGCCTGTCAGCGCTCAAGATGGGCTGCTATTATGCCGTCCTTAACTTTGAGATGAGTTTGTATACCCCAATTACTGCTTAATTCGAGGGTATCTTGCGCTCGATTGATTAATCTAGCATCCAAGACTGCCACTTCCTCTGATCCCAAGCCTCGTCACGCTTTGAAGCATTTTGATCATGTGAGTCTTGAAGAGCTCTTGACTTGACAAACGGCTTCAGCTCCTCGATCCCAAAATCCCACGCCCCTGTACTCTCATCGTACTTGAGTTTCTCATATACACCATCATTGAACTGTGAGCGCCACAATGCATTTGGCTGGATTCGAAAACGTTTCTCAAACTCGCAGCGCTTCATTTCAGGGGGTGCGGTTGATGATGTTTTGCCCTTACCATCATCAGCCTCCTTATCATCGCCAACAGATTCCTGCAAAATTTCAGAGGAAGTTGAAGCAGAATCGTCAAAATAATAGTCTGCATCGTTCCAGAAAGCTTCCTCTTCGGCTTGTTACCCACTCCTCTGTGGCTATCGCAAGCAGACGTGCTTCGCTCACCCGTTCCTGCGCGGCGTTTCAGCAGCTCGACTGCTTCGTACACCCCTGTCATCAGGGACCTGGCCATCTTTGCTGCTTCCAACGCCTCGGTCATCGTCGTTGTACTCCCCAGCTTCACGCTGGCTGACGGCAAGGCTAAGTAGCATCGCTCGTTGTATCAGATCGTCCTCTTCAGAAGAGGCAAGGCTGAGTAATAAGGCTTGCTGCATCTCCAGATCGTGCTCTGACTCGAGCTCGTCTGCCACCTCGATTGGAGTGGTGTCATCGTAGATTTCTTGGGCTGTGGCTCTGGCTGTGGCTCTCTTTTTCTTCTGATTCTCCCTTGCACGTTGCGAAGCGTATTTGGTGAAGAGGGGTGAACGGTGCGTTGTTTTGTCTGAGAGTCCTTGTGATAGTTGTATGTCTGCTGCGTAGAACGCATCTACCTCTTCTCGTGGGTTGGGTGGTTGCATTACAGCAGCAGGTCCATCTTGTACGACTTTTTCTTTGCCTTTACCCTTGGCCGTAGGACTCTCTTCGCCTTCCTTTGAGATGGTCTTTAGATTTTGGTCAGGATTGATCACGTACTTTACTATTCGCTCCGCCTGGAATGTTGCCACCTCGTCTGCGAGTTCTTGCAAGCTCTGTGGCTTGGGTAGGATAGGAGAAGGATGGGTCCATCTTAGTATGGGGTTGTATTTGGGGCACTCTTCGCTGCAGTTCTCGATGGGTATGGGACATGGGCGTTCGGTGTGGAGGTATGAAAAGAAATCCAGGCAAGCCTTGTTGGAGTATGAGGGAGAGAGAATGGTGTTAGGTCAGATCCTTGTGGAGGCTTGTCTGTGAAGATAGAAGGAAATCCAGGCAAGCGTACATAGACTTCTTGTTCGTGTTTCAGTAGTTGTGAAACGTATATCACGCGCTATGCTGCGGTTGTGGTACATGAACGCTTCCGCTGCTCTGTTTGATATGTATGTAGTACCAATGTTTGATGATCCACCGCAATTCTAACCACATCTCAAATTGAAATATTCACCATGTCCTGTCGGCCTTTCGATATAATTTGCCACTTTGTTGCGAGAAGAACTATGAAGTTTGCGGTAGGTCATACAGAGTGTGTCTTTGTATTGAACCTAATTACATGGTGGACAGGAAAAAATTGGCATATGGTCTCAGTAGTACGGGAGAAAGGGACCATATACCAGTAAGGGATCCAGTCACGGAATCTCAACAGTGAACAAAACTATATCATTCGAAAATTTGCCATCAAACATTTTATACTTTGATGCAGGCAAGCTGTGAAAATGAGTGGTAGTCGCGAAGGCGTTTAGAGCCCGGGTAGGTTCGAGTACCTAATTCAGAATTCATGTCGAGTGCCTCGTATGCTCAAGTTCAACGAATGAGAGTACGACACTACCACTCATGCTGACCTTAAGCATGCATGGGTCTTGACTTTCTCCTCAACGCGATGATCATGCTGCAACTGCACCATATCATCCCCCTCAACAGTTGCACACTCTTCACATTCACCCTTCTCGTCTTCCAATTCCGATGCTTGATGGAAGTCGGCATCAGACTCGGACTCACTGATAAGATCCTCCGAAGGCGCAATCTCGAAACGGTCGTTTTTGACAGTCCAATTAGCCTTTTCTTCAAGGCCTTTGGCTGTAGACCCGAACGCATTGGCTTCGCCAAGGAGTTGAGGATGATTAGGGTTACTGTGGTATAGTATTGCCTGCTCTCGCTGAAAAGCAGCTAGCTCTTCTGCTGTTGTCTTTGGCTTGAGGGTGTCAAGGAGACTTGTCTTGTAATGTGGGTTTGGCTACTGGGTTGCTTTACTGGTTCTTACATCCCGTCTTCTTCGGCTTGATTCGAGGGCTGCGGCTGGTTGGAAACGAGTGATAGTGACATGGCTTATTTTAATTGTAGATCGTGTTGCATCTTCACACCGCCGAACATTTCTACCAGCTCTTGCGGGCCAGGATGCTCATTGTGAGTGGCTTTGTCCGACTCCAAGGCCTCTTTATCTGACAGCTCTTCAGCGCTGAGCTTCTCGGGAGGCGGGGTGCATTCAAGCTCTTTGCCGTTCTTTATTGTTTTGGTCTTGCGCTTGGCATGATATTTGCCTCCCTTCTCTATAGGTTTGGGATCTCGAATTGGGTGATAAGTAATCGGCCCTGTCCGCCCCCCTCGGTGGAAAAGCTCGTTCGTCGGCCAGCTCTTGTGCGACTCTATTTTCATCTCCGCATTTTGGGCCAATACTTGTCCTCCTCCTTGATTAGCATGGGGTTTTGTTTGCGTAGATCTTCATAGGAGTGCTCTCCGGGTGGACTGTTGCAGGGGTATATGGCGGATTTCGTATGATCACAGGGGTAGGTGATTGAGGTTGGGTAGCATATCGTGTGAGTTTCACGGATGGTGGTGAATGTGAGGATGGGTTGATGCTGCCAAGGTGGCGGACGGTTGATTGAAGGGTTGATTGAAGGGTTGATTGCAGGGTTGATCGAAGGGTTGATTGAAGGGTTGATTGAAGGGTTGATTGATGGATTGAGTGATGGGTTGATTGATGGAGTAAAGGAGGAAGAAAACGATATTGAAGAAGTAGATGGGGATTTCGTGGAGCAGAGAAATTCTAGAAAAGGTCTGACTATCATGAAAGAAACGATCATGAATGGTGTCTAATACTTGTACCACTTATGAATATAGTAATAGAAGGCATATGTGGATCGGAGTCTTAGATCGCCTCCACTGTTTGGCACTATCTGTGTCTCAGTAGGGGATGCCAAATATTAAATGTAAAGCTGTTTGCGAGGTGGCGTTTGTGCTACCCTTTCTCCGAAGAGGCTATGTTGCATTCACGACGAGTGGCTATTATGTTGGATGCAGTGGAGCGGAGCTAACGAGTCGAGTATAACCTCACGAAACCATGCAATAAGATAGGTTGTTTTTGGGTGAAGACTAGTGCCAATATGTTTTCCCAGGCGGAAGCCCGTTTACGTTGATCTCTGGAGTTGAATAAATCTCTGAGAAGATTGAATCGAAGTATCGACGAGGTGTAATAGACACCGCATGTGTGACCTTGGTATCTATCTTGTTTAATATTGTAGGCAAAAGTAAAGATAGTAATTTGACCTAGTAGAGAATCAGGAAATGTTCATAAATCCATGTTTTCGTTGCGTTTCAATTGCTGGGTATCTCTTTGACAAGTCAAAAAATTGCTAGGATCACAAAATATACCTAAATGTCGGTCCATAATTCTCCCTCGCTCTCTCGGGCCTCCGCGCCGGGCTGATTAATTACCCCATTCTCGTTCGAATCGTACTTTTTGTCCAGCTTTCTGTTTTCCCAGGCTAACAGTGTTCGCGGTCCAAAAGCCAAGGATCCTGTAAAGAAGGTGAGGGCGGTCACTGACCGCCATACCCTTAACATAATGTGGACCTTCGTTAGTAGGAAAGATGTTGGTTCCCAAGAGTGGCTAAAGTCAGTCAGCATGAGCTGCAAGGACTCAAAGGCACTCGTATTTACCTCATATTGACCTATCAGGTTCAGAAGCACAATTCCAGTGCGTCTCCGTGTGTCACTTCCTTGGTTGTTTGTCACCCAGGGCAGGATGTCTATAATACCTGGTAACCCAAATCTAGACGACCAGAAGGTGCTGCGTATCATTTGGAAATTGCTTACTTGGAAGAATGCCAGAGGCTGCAAGAAACATTCCAAAGAACCATACGCCCACTGAGCTGACGGTAGCTAGAGATTGTAGCCAATCCCATCAATGGTCTCAAGCACCACGATAGTCAAGCTCTTCTGTCACGTCTTGTCCGCGAACCACGTCGATAAGATCGTCATCAGAAACGACAGAAAGATTAGAGGCGCGGTAAGACCTTGGGCGTCGACCGCATTGAAGCCCATGTCGTTCAGTATTGTCGGTAAGAAGACAGGAAGCGAGGAGAAGCCGACGTTGCACGAGAAAAACATGAATGCTGTGAACCAATTCATCAAATCTAGCAGCGCTGCGCTGACTTCTTTGAAGTCTATGCCGCCAATCCTCTCGACACCGCCAACTTGTCTGACACCCCTTGCTTTGGCAACTACTTTCTCTTCTTCGGTCAGGAAGCGGGTTTGACCTGGAGTGTCTGGCAGGAAGAAGTATGCCACTGGTGCCATGCAGAGTGTTGGAAGCCCCTCGACCATAAATAGTAGACGCCATTTCGCCAGATGCAAATGTCCTGATGTGATGCCGTAGGCTAGAGCACCAGAGAATGTAGTTGCCAGTGGAGCAGCAGACAGAAAGACGCCGATACATACGCCGACCTCATGCCGTAGGTAGAAGAATGACAATAGATACGGATAGCAGGCCCAATTCTAGCCTCATTGATACCTAGAAAGAAGCGACATGCCATCATACCTGACCAATTGGGGGTCTCAGCCTGCGACGTGGCAAACATTCCCCAGCCAACACACAGAAAGCAAGCCACATCTGAGGTTGAACAATCTTCCACATGAAAGTCTGGGACTCAAGGATAAGGTGATATAGAAGATCGTCAAAAGCCATTGATAGTCGTTTCCAACCAGCGCTGGGTCTCCACTCATGCCTGCGATTCGCGCATTTCCTCTATTCGATCTGTCGAGACAGACAATGACATAGAGGCTGTGACTAGTGGGACACCTCTCATGTCCAGCTTCAAACCACTCGGTTTTCGATTTGAGGTACCACATGGCGTTCTTGAGTCGGAGTGGTGGATTCGAACTCATTGCTGTGGGCACTCTTTTTGTCAAAAACTGGAGGTGGGGAGGCTTTCTCGTCCGCGACGAAATCAGTAGCTGTGGGAGGGGCAGCGCGTGAGCATTTGTTAAAGAAACCTATCGAGACGCTTGGGAGTTGTCAAAGGGACAACAAGCTGCGAGCTTGGTAGGGTAGAGCAGCAGGAGGAGGGTTGAAGTATCTGGAATGTCAGCCTCAGGATTCAAGGAGGATCCAATCGACGTAACTGAAATTCTCCGCTAATGCAGCTCGTCGTCGCTTTGGGATTCGGCATGATTTGTAGCTCGAAGGAATATTGTTACACTGTGGTTGGTGGGATTGGGGATCAGCAGCAGCGTTTCTCCGTAATTTCGGTCGTAGTCGGCCGCGCCGTTAGCCGTATCTCAGTCTGTTAGTGGCGTATGCATGTGGCATAAGCCAACGCATACTCAACGGCAGAGATCGCGTCAAGTAGTTTAGCAGTTCAAGTCGAGCGTAGGAAGGTGTTGGTGAACGGTCAAAAGGCTTTAAAAGCTTCTTTGTTTTCGGCGCCGAGCCGTGGCGCCTCCAATAAGCTAGTAACACAGGCTGTTAAAGTACACATATTGTTTTGTCTCCCAGCGCCTTGTACATGCAGGTAATACCGTCTTCTACGCCAAAGCCCATGGCTTATCAAAGTCAGTCGGTTGGACCATATGCTGTCACGAGAATCACAGGTTCGCTGTGACATTGCTGAATTCCCCCTTCTCCAGCTTGGTCTTCCAGAAGATTGGGTTCGTATCCTGCGAGTGACGTTAGTGTTTTCTACTTTTATGATATGTCGACAAACGTACTCTGAAGCCATGCTTCACCCACCCATCCTCTTTGACATGATAAAGGTTTATAAAACCACCCGAGAACGCATCCCTATGCGTGGCCGCAAGTATACTTCTTGAACCCAGCTCCAGTGCTTCTTCCTCGGTCAGGTCGTAGTGGTATTCCGCATCCAAGACACCGTAGGCGAAAGTCTGACCTGACCCTACACAGAATAGGTTGCCAGCTAGTCGTGTACCCTCCGAATCGATGTAGTATAGCGCTGGACCCTCTTGTGGCGTGACTCCTGCGCACATCGTACCCATGCTCAAACCCATGCCTTTATAGGAGTAGACCAGATTCGAGAGGATCTTCGAGGCTGCTGCGACCGAAATGCGACGCTTGTGACGGAGCTCGTGAAGTCGGCATTGCATCCCAAGATAAGCCAGCCAGTATTGACAGTCCTAGTGTCGTCCGGTATTAGCTTCGTCGACAATCTTGGGGCCAAGTAAAGACCTACCGCAGCACCACCAGCCATTGTCCCCAGTAAGCAATTGTTGATCTCGATAACTTTCTTGACAGTCTGACTTGCTATCCAGTCTCCCGCCGATGCTCTTGAGTCGGTGGCGACGATTATGCCCCCTTGAAATCGGAACGCTAGTGTTGTTGTACCGTGTGCGAGCTTGATGGGACAGTTCGGATTCGCATGGTCATCTGTCAACGCGCGGAGGAAGGCTGAGGGCTTGTTCATCGTTAGCCGCTAATTAGAGGGAAGCAGAGCTGAAGCATGGCTCACATTACGCATGGGAGGCATTGCGAAGTTCAGTGATAATGAAGGCTTCGATTGTACTAGCTCTTGATGCTCTTCTGATGAGTAGCCTTCATCTTCGAAAGCTGGGCGGCTGTAGGTCGCCACTAAAGAGTCCATGTTGAAGTTTCAGATGACTAAAATGATAAAATGAGCGTGGAGAAAAGGTGGAAGAGTAAGACGATGAAAATGGGACTTGTTGTGACTGAGGAAACACAGATGATTAATGGAGCTCCAGGTTGGCCAGGATCAACGTATCGCGCGCCAAGCATTATGCCATAAGGCTGCTTACTAATAGAAGATAAGTGCGGGAGTGACTGAGCCGTGAAGTCGAACACCTGTAGACATTTACTATCTCTACCTCCATCACCATTAACGGCGACATACAGTCACTATATCCCAGGTCTGCGATCGTACCAGACGAACATAAAGAGACCGTGACATTCTGAATAACCGGCCTCTTCTGTCGCAGCCCTGTGCCTCTAAGCCCGCCATGTCGGTGGAAATTACTCTCAACACACCTCTTGCTAATGCGCTTAGCAATGTTGTCCAGCCAAAGCTCTCGGAAGTAGGATGGAGCACTGGTGGCACCGATGATTCAGCGCTCGGAGAGTACATCATTCTCATGCTTGTCAACGGAAAGACACAAGAACAAATAGCGGCAGAACTCTCGAATGATCTCCTCAATCTCCCACCCGACGACACAGGCGCAACAGACTTCACAAAGTGGCTCTTCGAACATGTTGAAATATTGAACAACCAGCTGAACCGGGTACCAGAGCCAGTGGCGCTGCAGAATCAAGCCATACCATCATATCAGGACGATGAGGGCTTATCAAGAGGTGGTAGCAGAGGACCTAATGATGGAGAGGCCGATATGGGAGAAGCTATGGATGGTGTGCAGGACGGGCAAATGTGTGTACCTGCTTTATTTCAAGCACACAGCCGTCCACCGCTGACTGAGACAATAGCCCAACAGGACCGAAGTCAATGCGCAATGCGTCGCGGAACGGTAATAGGAGGATGATAAGTCAGATATCTAAGGCCATGGACCGGTCAGGTGATGCCGTGTTACATCGCGTTCGACCGCAGCAAGGCACAGAGCGCATCAACATGCATAATCGACAGCCACCGAAAGGCCCGCGAAATGGTCAGAATGGACCACCTAGATCGCAGCCAAATGGAAGGCCGATGGGCATGGCCAATGCGTCCGGACCTGGCGCTCCTCTGATGCAGATGACGCCACAACAACAGATGCAGCTAATGGCTATGTACGAGGAGCAGGCGCGGATGATGTCCCAGATCTTTTCGCCACAACAGCAGCAAATGTTTATGCCAGGAATAGCGCAGCCAGCAGCAGATCAAGGTTTCCAAAATAGTGCTTCATCAGGTCAACAACTAGGGCGATCACTATTTGATCGAGTCGAGGGTAACTCGCAACGGCAGAATGGGAATTTGAACAGAAGACCACAACAGAGCAATGGCGGCTTCCAGTCACAACTTAACCAAGATCCGGCGCCAAATTCAGACAGCATGTCGACTGCAAGCAATGGCGATGTCTCATCATCTATGGAGGTGGAGAGCTCGCAGCAGAAACCACAGGAAGAAGTTCTCTGCAAATACAATTTGAAGTGCACAAAACAGGACTGCCCCTTCGCGCATCAATCTCCCGCCGCCCCAGCAGGAACCACTGTCGATGTGAATGACATATGCCCCTTCGGCGCTGCCTGTATGAACCGAAAATGCGTTGCTCGTCACCCATCACCAGCACAGAAAGTCGCCTACAAATCAGAGCAGGACTGCAAATTCTCGGTGAATTGCAAGAACGCTACATGTCCTTTCCAACATCCAACAATGCCCATATGCAGGAATGGCGCCGATTGCAGGATGGAAGGATGCAAATTCACCCACGTCAAGATTATGTGCAAATTCAATCCCTGCAAGAACCCAACATGTCCTTACAAACATGCTGAGGGTCAGAAGGGCGTCTATCCGGACAAGGTTTGGGTGGCGGATGGTGATGACGAGAAGAAGCATGTTAGCGAGAGGAAGTTCCTCGACGATGAGATGGGCGAGGAAGAGCTGGTTTTGCCGGACTTCAAGGTTGACGATATCAAGGCGGAGGATCACGCGAACACGAGCCAGACTTCGAGTCTGGAAGGTGGCGTCGTTACTTGATGTGTATGATTGGAAAGCATGGAATGAGCGGGAAGGACTGGGTGGATTCAAGCGCATGCATGGGCATGAAGCTAGTTACGCATGTTTACATGTTTGGGCGGGTGTCATGCCTTGAAGGGCTTTCGCAGGCTGCATGAAAGCTTGACTTTGGTGTTGATGGGGCTCTTCCTGATCTAGGGAATGCTGGATAGAACAATGCCCTCTTCGGTCGCTGACCATTGTCAGCCTATATCTCTTTTCTCAGGATCCATTTTTGCTATCTGTCTTATGGAAGTGATACTGTTCCAGTGAGCGTGGATTAATGCCCGTAATTTGTTAGAACCTCCAGTATATCCGCTTAACGCCGTCTGTGGTTTTATCTCGTCTTTCGCGTCTCAGCGTCACTCATACTGGTCTTCTATCTTGTCGCATTCTCTAATGCCTGCAGCATGCTCCTTAAGTCGAGTCAACGTCAATGCACTAGATAAATTACTAAGGCAATGCTACACCATTCCAGCATGTCAGAGACCCTCCGCACGTAGGAACTTCGCATCAATATCGAAAACTCACCATGAAGCCACAGACATTGCCGTTCTCGGCGGAGGTATCACAGGGTTAGCCAGTGCCTATTACCTATCTCGAAATCTTCTAAACGCCAACATCACGCTCATTGAAGCCAGCTCTCGGCTCGGAGGCTGGCTTCATTCTAAGTCAATTGATATAGACACGGGGAAAGTTGTATTTGAGCAGGGACCACGGAATTTACGTCCTACGGCGCCCAATGGACTCATTACTTTGGATTTGGTATATAGCTAATCCTCAAATTACTTCCTGGCGTGTTTTTGACTGACGTCAATAGGTCCGCGATCTTGGACTTGAGGATCGAGTAATCATGACCAACAAGAATTCGGTGGCCGCTCAAAACCGCTTTGTCTACTATCCGGATCATCTTGTGCGTATGCCTGGGCCTGGAATGTCATTCTGGTCCAACATCTATAATGTATTGTCGGAATCTATCTTCAAAGGCACAGTTTTAGGAGCATTGACCGAAGTAACCAAACCCCGGCGCCCAGCCGAATTATCTGATGAATCAATTGGCTCCTTTCTTTCTCGCCGCTTTGGCTCTGCTCTCGCCGACAATGTTGCCTCTGCTGTCTTCCATGGCATCTACGCTGGTGATATCTACAAGCTGAGTGCTCGAACGATACTCCCTGGACTGTGGGAGACAGAACGTCGACATCTTTCTGTTGTGGCAGGATTACTACAGGCGCAGGCGGTATTTGGCGGAGAGGTGCCGATTCCTACCGCTGATCTAAAGGTCGCCAAGGAGTTACAGAAGCAGCTGAAAATGTCAGAGACTTTGGAGGCAGTCATGAGGTCTAGTGTCTTTACTTTCAAGGGTGGGCTCGGTGAATTGGCCGAGAGGCTCGAAGCAAAGCTGTTGGAGAATCCGAAAGTCGTTATTCGTAAACAACTAATGGCGAAGAGTATAAAGCTACGTTCTGATGGGACGAGGTCAACAATGGGAATGACTGCGATAAATCTTGCTAAGAACGAGCCTCGTGATCTCGAATTCAGTCATGTCATTTCAACAATAGCCGGAGAGAAGCTCGCTGAGATCGCATCCGAGTCACACACTACAGACTTCGCAAACACCCTTGGTTACAACAAATCCGTCACGGTGATGGTCGTGAACTTATTCTTCTCCAATCCCAACATCCTGCCAGTCCATGGTTTCGGCTACCTGCTCCCACGCACCGTACCTTTCGAGCAGAACCCCGAGCGAGCTCTCGGCGTCGTCTTTGACACAGATGCGAGCATCGGCCAGGATGACGTGGAGGGAACCAAAGTCACCGTCATGCTTGGTGGGCATTGGTGGGACGACTTTGACACCTATCCAGACGAGGCTGAGGGCGCTGCTATGGCGAGAGGTGTTTTAGAAAGGCATCTAGGCATTGAGGAATTTCCCCGTGCTAGTAGAGTAAGCTTGCAACACAATTGCATTCCGCAGTATGCTGTTGGCCACGATGAGCGGATGGAGAAGGCTCATTGGACTCTGAATCGGTGGGGGGGGAGGCTTAGGGTTGCTGGAAATAGCTATACTGGGGTTGGGCTCAATGACTGCGTGAGAGCGGCGAGAGATGTGGTCAAAGGTCTTGTCGATGGTACGGGGAAGACTGGACTGGATGACTATGCCGGTGGGCGGAAGTGGTCTTGGGTCGATCCCAGAGAGCTGAAAAAGAAGTGAAGACTCAGTGTCCCCGACACAAGGACCATGGGGAGACGATCAATCTTTGTACGAGCTGGCCGTTATTCGGAGCTGCATTGAGAAGCAAAGCCTCGGAGCCGACCACAAGTCTTCAATAATCATCGCCACGACTCAAGCTCAGGCGTGGGCAGGTACAAAAGTGGCATTGCAGTACACGATTGTAAGAGTGGGTAGACACGGGTCCAAAGTGAGGCGCTATGCCAAAGCATACTGTCATTAGAAAACGCAGATGCATGCAGTCACCATCGCTGTGTAAGTCTTGTATGTTTACGGCACGCAGACTCTTTTCATACGTATCGTCTCAGCTATGCTCTTGACTCAAAAATCACCTCTTAAGCCTTCCCTTTCTCAATCGTTGCTCATGGAAGTGTATAACATCCTACCCGCGAGGGTATCATCGCTAAAGTCTAAATAAGCAAACAACGCCATATAACCATAAGCTCTCCTCGCACGATATACACCCGATGCAGTGATAATACCACGACTCCAATCGTACCTCCTCAACCATCAACCTTTGGCTTCTTCTCCCCCTCAGCATCAAACCCCAAGCTATCCAGCTGCCGTATAAGTTCCTGCAACTTCATAACCTTCTCAAACTGCTCCGGCAGCAAATTCTCCCCCTTGTCTTTCTTCTCCCCCAGCTCTCTCGCCTGCCGTAACTTCTTCTTCAGATTCCGCGCCTGTTTCTCTTTCTCGGCTTCCGCATCGAGTGCTTGTTCGGGATTCTTGGCTGCTGCGCGCCAGTCATTTACGGCTTCTGCTTTTGACTTTGCGATATATTGTGTCGACCGCTCCGCCCCATTGACTTGAACCTCCTCTCCACCATCGCTTTCGGAGGCTTTAGCCTTCTTCCTCGCCTCCCGCCGTTTTGCGTTCTTACTCGCTGCGTTCCCTAGCTTCTCTTCAGGATTCGATCCTTTTAATCCTTCAGCTCCAGGCACCCCTCCACCCCCTCTCGTTTTCCAGACCTCGGCTGTGCGGTTTTTATATACTTCGACGTCCTCTGGCGGTCGGTAGCCGGGGCGAATCTTGATTTCTTTCCGCAGAGAACCGTCCGCGCGGGTTGATGGGGGAATATGTCGGTCACCGGTTGGGGTTGTGAGGATGCCAGAACGAGGGATGGGGGAGGCAGAGGGGAAGATGCCTAAGGGGGTTGTGGAGGTGGTGGTAGAGGTTGGCATCGTGTTGGTGCCGTGAAGGCCGCAATAAGTGTAGCACGCAGATAATTTCGCCCAGTACTTATGATAATTAACTGCGTTTGAGAGGTCGTTGACCAAGACAAAGCTGTGCTATGGTAAAGCGTGAAAGCCTGAGGTACTCTGATTTCGGCGAATTGCCAATGCGATTGTCAATCTCCTATAAGAGCCAATGATACATCATAGGGAGGTAAACGGCCATGTCAACCCGCTGTGATTACTAAGCTGTTCAATGAAAAGTTGACAATAGAGAGAGCCTTGCTGTGTGAGAAAGCGAGTGTCGCCATGGATTTTGCATTTTTGGTATAAGATTATTCGACCAATCAGAGCCCGTCGACGATCTGCGGCCAAACTTCAATGTCTTCCGCATATTTGTCTCTATTCTGCAACCACCCTCACCTTCAGCAATCACAACACCTGCGCACAGGTCGCGAACATCAAGATGGCTGGAGTAAGTACAAGGACACCAATTGGCATGAATGCAGCTGAATTCCAATGTCACCAGATCGCAAGTGGCATCTACAAGCAAGTCCCCATTCGCAAGCACCCGTGGAAGCTCTGGTTAACCTCTATAAAGCACCATATTCCGGAGGAACCAAGTCTTTCTAGTCGCGGTCTTCGGTGGTGCCTTCGCGTTTGAGATGTAAGAGAATAAGAAGCTTTGGATATGGTATGGATGCTGATGGCTATGGGTAGCGGCTTCGATCAAGCTCTCACAAAGTTCTGGGATTGGAACAACAAGGGAGTGAGTGATTGGGTAGCTTTTGAACAAACCATCAGCATGCTGACCTTGGTCACAGCGGCAATGGAAGGATATACGGCATAAATACGTCGAGAGTGAAGAGGAGTGAGGATGGCATTGTGGAGCTGCGGCTGTGATGAACGGAGTAGCAGAGGCCACAGCTATAGTTGAGGCAGACTTTGATCAATGATGCTCGAGACATTTGCTGCCTTGGATCGACTCTATGGTCCCGATGGATGGCTGTGGTTTTGGGCTCGGTCTCTGTTGTTTGGGTCTCAAGAGCAACATGTGTACATAGACCATGATACGGCATGACTTAACCATCACCTCGATTGCTTTGATGTAAGCCATGCTCCCAAGTAATTCCCAGAATATTGTGATCAGTATCACTAGTGGCCTTGTGTCGTATTCCCTCGTAGGGCGGACATAGCTATGCTTTATCACCTTCCGTAACTACAAGGAAATACGACATCACAACGATTTCTCAGCGCTCAGTCGCCCAGATACGACCAGTCTCACCCCACACCCTACTTTCCGCTCTGACATCACACCTTTCTCGATGACAGTCCCAGTGCTCTGATATCGTCTACCTCCAAGCCCCTCATTTCCCTCCATGGGACGCTTTGAAAGAATCAGGAATTTACATAGTCGACCGATCCAGGGATCGTATTATAGACTCTGTCTCTTGTCGATTCTAAACACGTCATTTGCCAACTAAACATCGCCACCACCCTTCGATCGTTTGTCATCTGAGATGCTCGAGCCCCACACCCGACTGCACCTCAACTAGCATAATGCTTCAACAATACTAGACTCTTCACACGATGATTTTGACAGGCTCTGAAAAACGCTTGTGCCTCTTCCTCCGCGACTTGCCTCAAGAGCATGGATACCGATACTCCAAAGCCGCCCGGCAGGCGCTTCAACGAGCCCTCTTTACCTCTCTCATTGCTGAAAACGAACGAAACCTAACCACTCTATTTAAGGGAAACCTACCAAAGAATGGGCAAAATTGGAGTCTACGGATTGCTCAGGGATATGTAGAAGGCTCAGAATACAGGGAAGCAGCACGGGGGAAGGCTTGCGGGCATATATTCAAGAATGGGGATGCCAATTATAGGTGCAAAACATGTACGGATGATGATACTTGTGTACTCTGTACCCGATGTTTCGAGGCCTCCGATCACGAAGGACATATCATCATACAAGCAATCTCACAAGGAAACTCGGGCTGTTGCGACTGTGGAGATGAGGAAGCGTGGAAGCTACCCGTCAAGTGTGCCATACATACTGCCAATGAGTCTACTGCAGCTGGCAAGCAGAGACAGGGCTTTAGTCTCCCGGCTGAGCTTGTTGAAAGTATCAAGATGACTATCGGCAGGACTATGGACTATGTATGCGATGTCATTTCGTGCTCACCTGAGAATCTTCGTCTTGATAAAAACGCAGATGCTATCAAAGAGGATGAGCAAGCATCCTATCTGGACTCGAAGTGGTATGCGGAGCCGGAAGACTGCAACCCAGAATTTGCTTTGATGCTATGGAACGATGAGAAGCATACAATCGACGAGGTACAAGCACAGGTAGCCAGAGCATGCAAGCAAAAGCAGTCTCTTGCTCATGAAAAAGCCCATGAGATCAATGATGTGGGCCGCAGCGTTGTCAAGTATTCTCATGATGTAAATGAGCTGCTGAAAGTAGCCAAGATCATTGAGCAGATCAAGATTACGGTTACTATCAGGTCTTCGCGCGATACTTTTCGAGAAGAGATGTGTGACACCATGATAGAGTGGTTGGAAGACATCGCAGGTTGCAGTTTAGGCGACGAGCACAGTATCCTCCAACATACGATTTGCGAGGAGATGCTGAAGACATGGCGTACAGGAAGCTCAGCGAACAATAAGTGGGTTGGCAAGCAAGGTATAGATGACCATGAGATTGATGAGTCTTCTGAAATGAGCAACACTGTGAGGGTCTCAGCGCGCAGGCGAGGTGTCCTTACCCGAGGACCACACAGACTTATCGTGATGCAGGATGAGAGTGATTCTGATGTATTCATACATGAAAATGATAACGACGATGGGGACGACGAAGCTGAAAGCCAAGTTAATGAAGACGAAGTCGAGCCGGAGCCGATGGAGCTCGACGTGGCGGCGGCAGGATTTGTGGCTGCCAATACAGATCGAGACACGCAAACTCTTGGAGAGCTAGAAGATGATACAGAAGTTTCCGAGGCTACATACGCAGGATATCCACCACCGCCACCTCCACCCCCGCCTCCCCAGGTGCCCGGCCCTGTGCGAACTTTTTCTGCGGATTCAGAACTAGGAGAGCCGCTTGCGACGGCTTCTTTCACACCAAAACCTATTTATGAGATTCCTGAAACGCCTTGGCCGCCACGGAAAACGAAGCTGGGTGGTCCGCCAGCCTACTGGCTCAAGAGGCCAGAAAGTTCGTCAGGGAAGGAACCTCTACCTTTACACGAAGATCTGCACCAACGCATCCGCTTAGACTGGTTCATGTTGTTTGATCTGAGACTCTGGAAAAAGGCCCGAATTGGTCTACGAGACCTGTACCTTGGCACAGTAGTCTCGGTGCCCCAGTTCAAACGCGTCCTAGGCTTACGATTCGCCGGCATCTACACCTTACTGGCTCAACTATATCTGATTGCCGATCGGGAGCCAGACCTCTCTGTCATCAATTTAGCTGTTCAGATGCTAACGACATCGTCGATCGTCAATGAGAATGTTGAACGTGCTAACTTCCTTACCAACGTCCTTGCCATTCTCTTCACGTTCCTTACCGAACGTCAAGTGGGTCACCCATGGGATGTATCTGTACAAGCGACTTTGGCTTTTGATGCTGGGTCGGTCGCCAATCGCCGAATTTACTTCTTCTTCGGAGACCTAAGACGTCTTTTCGACAACGCGCTTGTCCAGGAAAAGCTTCGCACTCAGGAAAGATACCAACTGCAGTTTCTTGATTTGGTCAGGCTGCCACAAGGCATCTGCCCAAATGTCAGAGCAATTGGAGATCATGTGGAATACGAGAACGATGTATGGATCGGTGCGTCTCTGATGACCAAGGACATAAATAGACTCTGCCGTCAATTCGCGGAGTGCTTCCACAGCCGTGATGAAGAAAATCTATTAGATCTGAAGCGCGTCATCAGAACTGTTGCAAAAGCCACAACAATCAATTCCACAGGGGCTGAACGCTTCCGCTTTGATCAGGCAGAGATCAAGGGTGAAAGTCGCTTTATCACGACGGAGCCCTTCTACTTCGAGAAAGAATCGGACGAGCTCGGCAATTATTCTGTCGTTTCGTTTGTGGTCGAGAAAGAACCAATCAGCTTCCATCATGCCTTGCATTACACGCTCTCTTGGCTCATTGATGCCGGGAAGAGCATTTCTGCAAGCGACATGAGGACTTTGCTCTGCTTCACGGTTGAGGAGCTCAAAGATCCACCTCCACATAAAGCCTTGATTCCGAGTCTTGACCCAGAAAGCTATCTGATGGCACTCTTCGACTTTCCGCTGAGAGTCTGTGCCTGGTTGGCGCAGATGAAAGCCGGTATGTGGGTCCGAAATGGGCTGAGTCTTCGACACCAAATGGGAACGTACAGAGGCGTATCCAACCGTGATTTTGGTCACCACCGCGACATTTTCCTGCTCCAGACTGCTATGGTTATCTGCAACCCTAGCAGAGTGCTAGCCTCAATCGTCAATCGTTTTAGCATGGACGATTGGATGAGAGGGCATTTTGTCACTGGACCTGGGTTCGAGCTCTCCCAGCAGCTTGATATCGCAGAAGATTTCATCCATTTGCTTATCATCATGCTCTGTGACCGCACCTCGCTCCACCCTGTGAAAGATGACAAAGAGGTTCAAGAAGCAGAGATTCGCCGTGACATCATACACCTGCTGTGTTTCAAGCCTCTTTCGTTCTCCGATCTCAACAGCCGTTGTGGACTGTCAGACAAGTGTGCTGATCTTGAAGAGTTCCGTGAAGTCCTTGAGGAATTGGCCAACTATCGAGCACCAGAGGGTTTGTCCGATACTGGATCGTTTGAATTGAAACAAGAATACCTTGGCGATGTAGATCCCTATACGGCACACTATACCAAAAACCAGCGTGACGAAGCTGAACATGTCTATCGCACGTGGATGGCTAAACGATCCGGGAAGCCTGAATCGGACATTGTCCTGGAGCCCAGGCTTCGGCCTATCAAATCAGGAATATTCGAAGATCTCTCCTTCTTCACCAAGACTCCTCTTTTCGCTCAGACCGTCTTCTACTCCCTTGCACATCATATGCATCCTCACCTATCAACAGAGGTCCCAACGACTAGGGTGGAGGCTTTCATCCATGTTGTCTTGCACCTGGTGCTAGCTGCTGTACTTGAAGACTATACGGAAGACGATGAAACAGACGCGAAGTGTGAACCATCTTTCGTACTCAACGTCCTTGACAAGCAGTCTGAGCTTGGCAGCACCATCTTCGATGTTCTCGTGAAGATACTGGATAACCCAGACATCAAGGGCTGCCATGCAAAGATTCGACTTATCTTGCATCGGATCAAGCAGCGACGACCTCATACGTATAGCACCGTAGTTTCGTCACTGTTTGCTCAAGGAAATCGGAACCCAGCGCTTGCTCTGGACAAGCTGGGGTTCGAGTCTCCAAGGACTCCTCTAGATTCAGACCAGGAAGCAAAGGATCGTCAAGCAAAGGAACTCAGGAAGCAACAAGCTGTTGATAGACAGGCGCGAGTCATGGCACAGTTCCAACAGCAGCAGCAGAACTTCATGAACAATCAGGACAAGGCAGAATGGGTCGAAGACCCAGATGAGCTCGACCCCGTTGCGACTGGCACTACAGAAGAGCACAAGAAGGCTTGGAAGTACCCTTCGGGAAACTGCATATTGTGTCAGGAAGAGACAAATGACACTCGCTTGTTCGGTACGTTCGCGCTCATGACGAATAGCAACATGTTCCGCCAGACCGATGTCTCGGATCCCGACTTCCTCGGTGAAGTCATCGCGACCCCAGCAAGCCTTGACCGCGCAACAGATGACATACGGCCTTTTGGTGTTGCTGGTCAAAATCGGAAGAGGGTGTCTAAGCGTGCTCACGATGGCAGTGAGGTTTTAGCCGAGCATCAAGGACTTAGCAAGGGTTTTCCATCATCGCATATCTCGAGAGGACCAGTCTCTGTAGGTTGCGGTCATATAATGCATTATTCATGCTTTGACCTGTACTGCGCTGCTACCCAGCGTCGTCAAAAGCACCAGATTGCCAGAAATCACCCTGAACGTCTTAGTAAAAAAGAATTTGTTTGTCCGCTGTGCAAGGCACTTGGCAACACGTTTCTGCCCATTATCTGGAGAGGCAAAGAGGAGAAGTACCCAGGGGCACTTCAAACCGATGCCCCTTTCGATGACTGGCTATCGTCGGGCGTAGGCCTGATAGTGTCTCGGTTTTACAAGCGCGAAGAGAGTAGGTCGGGCAGTAACCCCCATCATGACCAATTTGTTGGCTACACCTCAAAGGCTGTCATTCCACTTTTGGCGAGCAAAATCACAACTTTGTCCCAAGAACCTCTCGCAAGCCCTACTTCTCCCCAAGGCCCAAGCAGAGGATTTGTATTCCCGCCACAGTCCCCTCCCGAGAATGGCTTCAATACAATGATGATAGCCCCCAGTCACCCTTTATCCACAGATATCCTTCTAATCGACGAACTCATCATCATCTACACCCGTATACGAGAGACTATCAAGGCCAACAATTTGCCCTCTCGATTTCCGAACATTTCTGAGGTACAAGGCAGAGCCGTGGAGGACTTGGGTAATACCGATACGCTTGCGAGGACGCTGGGCAACTCTATCGCTGCTACTGAAATTGCTCAGCGAGGGATTCAGTCCCAGCCCGGGCACGCATTCTTGGATAAGATACCCACTTCCGTCACTACCCATTTGCGAATATTGTCTGAGACAGCATCGTCATACATCGCCATTGGAGGTATGAGGAACGGCGGTACTAGCACCCCAGCGTACGAGTTCTCCGAGATCACTAGGCATCAATTGTTGCAGCTTTTCGCTGGCCATCCTCAGATCAATGGTGATGATGCAGAAAATATGATCAGAATACGGCTGCCGTCAGCATTGTCACAGGATTCTTTCGTCTTCCTCACCGAATGCTCGGTATCCATCGTTCCTGCCTTCAATTTGGATATCCATCACATATGTCGCCTGTGCTACCTGCTGGAGATGGTGAAGGTAGTACTCTATTTGACTACTCATCCTGAAACGTTCGACGCATGGCTATCTACGACTCGTCAGCTGATGGATGGCAAAATTACACATGAGGATGTCTATGCCCTCCAAAGGTTCTCCATGCGAATTCGGCTCTTCACGAATCCTTCATGGCCAATGGCTGTGTCTGCCGGAGGCAACGGCAGATTCGCATCAGCAGAGTTCTGGGTACCATTATACAAAGCCATTTCCACCTACGCCCTCACCTTCCTTCGCAAAGCTGCAATCCTTCTCAACATCCGATATGGCGTCGATTTTCCTGACACTGGGTTTGGAGAGCTAGACGAGCCTGAGCTTGACCGCCTCACAAAAGCTCTGAATCTTCCCTCACTATCAACTCTGCTCAATGCTGTCCAGGACCCAGACAACAGCGAGCTTACATTTCAGGAGTCAGTGATGGCTGGATGGATCCAACATTGGCAATGGCATGAAGGTCATCACACGCAACTGCGGCCTCCTCGAATCGCATCGGATAACCATCATCAGGAAATACTCAAGACGATGGCCTTCAAGTCGCTTAGCCCTGGACATCCCGCCATCTTCGAGTTGATAGGGCTACCGAAGCAATTTGACACCCTGATCTACGAAGTGACCCGACGCCGCTGCCCAACCACGGGCAATAGACTCGAAGACGCAGCGTTGTGTTTGTTTTGCGGTGACGTTTTCTGCAGCCAGGCTAGTTGCTGTCATAAAGGTGGAAAGGGCGGCTGCAATCAGCATATGCAGAAGTAAGTGATCCCACCTCCGTTCTACAACTCAATTTCATGTAAGCGAACAACTACTGACACCCTTGCAGATGTGGTATCGACACAGGCCTCTTTCTCAATATCCGCAAATGCTGCGTACTCTACCTGCACAATCAAAACGGGAGCTTTAACCCAGCACCGTACTTGGACAGCTACGGGGAGCCTGATGCAGGACTACGGCGAGGACGGCAGCTTTACCTCAACCAGAAACGGTATGATGCTTTATACAGAAATGTGTGGTTGCAGCAAGGAATACCAACGATGATCGCAAGGAAGCTGGAGGCGGACATCAACAATGGGGGATGGGAGACGATGTGATGACGCTAACAGCGAAAAACCTCTTGGGCATGCTGATGTTGGTTACTGTTTATAGCGTTGACGAGGCCACAGATTCTTCTCTGTCCTCTCGGCGAGTCAGTACGATGCGTTTAGATGATGATGGTGTACTTTTAGGCTGTTTTTGGTTACATCTATGCCATGCACCGGGAGGGTTAGTGTGCGGGAGGACGAGGTCTGCCGGCGTATGGGACAGTCGCGAGTGTTATATCGATGCAAAGACTAGCAAGACATCTAACTTGGTGGCAAGCGTCATCTGCTCCCCTGTGCATTTTTATGAATCTGTGCCTTGATCCAGCCTCGCGATATAGCTGATATCTCTGACATAAATGTACCGCTGCTCAAACTCGTCATTAACCAACGAAGGGACTCCCAGTGCTGAGCCTGTCCGATTTCACATCGAAACCCAAGGCGCAGCGCACTGCGTTCGCGAATGACCTCGCCAGCTTCGACCAACATGGTTTCGTCCAGGTTGATGGGTTTCTGACCCTCCCTGCTTCGACAAGTCGGGCAGAATGTCACTGCATTGCACTCCTTTGCTTTCTTGCAAATCATGGTTGCGTCCTCGCAGGGATAGATGCCGACCTCAGCTCGGACCCGGGCGTGCTTCCTTGATTGTAAAGTCACGATCGTGGGTTTCTTGTCTCTTCGCTTCAGCCATGTCCTTAGCATTCTGTATCTCCCATTCGAATTCTTTGAGGGCTCTCAACTCCGACCCGATGAACAGTCCGCCAATTAATCCGTCCAGAACGCCAGCTCCGAAGCCTAGTGTGCTAAGAAGAATCAGAAGGAAAGCAACGAAAGGACGTGGCGACCAACATATCGCAATGAAGCAACCAATCGCAACGAGGATCGAGAGGCCAAAATTTCCAAGGCGAAAACGGCGCTGATACCGCTCGCGGGCGGTGTACGATGAGATCATGGATAGGATGGTATCGTATGTGGTTGAAGACAGTAATCCATGGTCGACATGGTCATATGCGCTAATGCAATGATCGATCTGACCTCCCTGATTAACATTGTCCACAGTTGATGTTTTGCGCACTAGAGTTGTCTCAATGGAGAAGTGGTCACTAAGTGAGCATCCAATTGTAGGATGGCGTTCAGTCATCCCGACTTTTATGTCCTGTACGTTCCATTGGGAGGCCGTTGTGCCGATTCCCTTTCCCAAAAAGATGTAGTCAAGCCTCTTCGCTCTTGGATCCGGAGTATGTTCGTCGATCGTGATCATCTCACCTTTGTGAAGCCTTTTCTGCAGCTCTTTTGACCATCTCCAGGTATTCAACACGCCGTCAGAAGCAGCTCCATTCTCGGTAAGATTGAACAACGCGTTTGGTACCGGACGTCCCCTCTGCCTTTCAACCTCGCTATTTGCAGGTCCGATAGAGGAGTCCGGGTGAAGTGTCCGCCAGATATCCTTGACAGGCGCATGGGCAGTGATCAGCTGGTGGGCAAATGAGAGGGGCAGCATGTTGAAGTCCCCTAGCCCAAGCACCAGATGGCCCCTCTCGGCAGCTCCACGCATAAGTTTTGCGATCTCCCACGCCTGAGCCGTACGATGACATATGTAAGAGTCGTTTGGCTCACTTTCGTACGGTGCATGTAAGTGGGTACAGAAAATCTCTGCCACATCCTTTGGACCTGGACCCATTCTGATTCTGGCGCACGCAACCCCTTTCCCTACGAACCAGTCTCCTCGAAAGAACGCTGTAGGACGTCCATTGAGTGGGTACCTGTACATACTGGATTCCTCGATTGGCCATTTTGAAAGGATTGCAAGACCGCCACCGAAGATGCCACTGTAGTAGAATTTGCCAAAGGGAAGGATGTGTTTGGTCTGGTAACGGATACTGTCGTAGTCCTCTTGTGTCCAGCATTCTTGTAGGCCTACAATCTCGGGGACAGGGCTAGCGATTGCAAGCCGTCGGCCAATCTCGGACAACCTTTCCCTACGAAAGTGGGAGATGAATTTCAAACCTAAACAGTTGTAGGAGATAACATTCAATGTGGAAGGGAGTTCAGAAGAAAACTGCAATTTTGCTTGTGTAAGGTCGCCCATGCCTTGAGATCGATGAAAATGCTCTCCGAACAAACCGATGTAAACGTCGAGCAAGGGCAGAAGGCTAATGTCCAGAAACTTCAATCTGCAGAGGCATCTAGGAAAAAGGCCAACATCAAATTCCGTCCATGCATAGATGGGAATAGTACTCGTAGAGATTGTGCAAAGCTTTGTCTGTGATCCATTCAGAGTAGGAGGGCTACAACAATACAGTTAGCTGTCATCATCACATCGTTCCCATTCAGCAGAGAGACAAAAATTGCTGTAAGCAAAGATAATCTAAAGTACAGAGAATTTTAGATGGTGTGGAAAGAGAACGAGTGGAAATTACTTTTATAGTCTGTGCAGAAGTGAGCGTTTGCTTCACCGAAGTCGCGTGTTTATAGTTCTAGTCAATCTCTTGGCAGCTCGGGATCAACCTCTCTTTGCACCGGAGCAGCTTCGAGTTGCACATTCTTTTCGAGGGAGCAAGTATGTCGTCCAGTCGCTACCCCAAAAGGCGGCGCGTCAATTCTCGAAATAAAGAAGACACACCGCCAGAACCCCTGCCACAAGTGTACAATAGCTCCCCAGACGAACTCGCACCCAGCTCAGATCGTGAGAAGTACCATGGGCGTCGGGCGAAATCACAGCCCAAGCGCGGTAGCAAGAGCAGGAAGAAGAGCCAGCCCGACATACTTGAAGAACTTGATCCTGATTTGTCTGTTCTCGCTGTTGCTGCTGCGCCTGAAACAAGTGACGACGTGCTCAACGCCACTGCTGCTGCAGAGGCAGAAGGTACTGAAGAACACACCTCATCAGCTTCAATAGCGGACCCTTTCGAGCAATGTCCTGACTCTACTCTTCCTCCATCCTTCAATGAGATGCCACGGGTGCTATCGGACCCTCTCAAGACTCCATCCATTGAAGAAAGCGCCGACCAGGTGCTCGATGCCGCTCCTTCGCCCCTACTGGAAGACGCTGATGATGATCCTCCGGACGCAGCGACAGCATCACCTGTGGAGGAGGATGACGATGGGGTGCCCGATGCTGCAAGCGGACCTTCAATCGAGCACCAGCAGAATGGCCTATCAGATGCAGCGACTGGACGCTTGGAGGACCGCGACGATGCTTTACCAAACCATGAGCCCACATCCCCATTGAAGAGGAAAATTGTTGCGAAGCTACCCAATGACCACCAAATGCCCACCTTCCTCCGCCGCAGTAGTACCTTCAAGAAAGCGGAACGGCGACCTCACGACAGATCAACGAGCAGAAGCCCGCCCCCCTTTTCAACCATAAGCATCCCGGCAGCTACACCCCCAGAACCTTTGATAGGACCCCCGCAGTATGTGCCATACAAGCAGAAAATGGTGCTCAAGGGGCATAGGAGAGGGGTAGCTGCTGTGCGGTTTTCGCCAGATGGGCGATTGATAGCAAGCTGTTGTGAGTGTAACCCAACTACTGCAGATGGATTCAAGCTGACTCGATTCAGCGGCTGACGCAACCATCAGAATCTGGGAAACAGCGACTGGCAATCATCTACATACATTAGAAGGCCATCTTGCTGGAATTTCTACGATTGCTTGGTCCCCTGACTCGAAAACACTTGCCTCAGGCAGCGACGACAAGTCCATCCGACTCTGGGATGTATCAACGGGGAAAGCTCACCCTCATCCTCTGCAAGCCCACTCTTCATACGTCTACGCCCTCTCCTTCTCGCCGCGCGGCAACATGCTCGCTTCCGGCTCCTACGACGAAGCACTTTTCCTCTGGGACGTACGCACAAGCCGCCTGATGCGATCTCACCCCGCGCACTCTGATCCCATTGGCGGCGTCGATTTTGTGCGTGATGGCACACTGATTGTGTCATGCGCTGGTGACGGATTGATAAGAGTGTGGGATACGGCAACAGGACAGTGCCTCCGGACGCTTGTGCATGAGGACAATGCAGCCGTGACTGGTGTCCGCTTCTCACCGAACGGGAAATTCATCCTCGCCTGGACCCTCGATTCGAGTGTACGATTATGGAATTACGTGGAAGGACGATGCGTGAAGACGTATCAAGGGCACAAGAATGAAAAGTACAGTATTGGTGGCGCTTTTGGCGTCTACGATAATAAGGAAAAGACGGAGCAGAGATCGTTTGTGGTCAGTGGGAGTGAGGATGGAAGTATCTTCTGTTGGGATGTGCAGAGCAAGGAAATTTTGCAACGTATAGACGGTCATGATGGGGTTGTTTTGGGTGTTGATACGTGGACTGAGGGGGGCTTAATGGTTAGCGTGGGGTTTGATAAGACTGTCAGGGTTTGGGAGATGGATGAAGGGTGCAAGAAGGACGAGAATGTCGAGGAGAGAGAGGCTGCCGACGAGATCATGAAAGACGAAGAAGAAGAGGAGGGGAAAGAGACCGTGAACGACGTGGTAGAGGCGGCAGACTACGGCATTGTGAACGGCGATGGGAACGCACACATCAATGTCGAGTCGTTTACCATGGGCGATCAGGCGGATGCGGCTGAGCAAGGAGATGTTGATATTGTCAATGGAGATACTGCTTAATAAAGATACCCCAGGTGTAGGAGGCTTGTTTCTTGAACATATGAGAGTAAGAGTATCTCAGATCGACCCTTACGCCCAAAGCTTCACAATAGGGGCGTTTTTTTTGAAGCGTTCCTCACTGATCATCGGCCATACAAGGTAGATTGCAAGATGGTCATCATACCACTGCCACCTTCTCTTACTACCTCTCGAAGCCACCGACCGCAAGTAGAATGGCGTTTTCTCATTCTCTTAGAGCGTCCTATTCACACTTCCTACAGCCCTTTTCCCCTTCATCAGCCTCCGCGCCCAAACACAAAGCACAAACAGCACATGAAAGAAATCAGACACCAACGTACCACCAAAGATAATCGAATAGTACGTCCAAGCACGTTCCTCAGACAACTTCACGGTCGTAAACACGATCGCCGACGGCAACACCCAGAGAAAGTTCGATATGTACGACTCGTAAAGATACCGTCTCGGATTCGTAGCCAGCAGAACAGCGCCAAGCTGCGTAACGAGTGCATAGAAGATATAGCACCAGTCAATATTCCTCCACATCTTCCTGGTGACGAGCGCCACTTCGGTGGATGCAGAAAGGTAGTAAGCGAAAGGCACCATGCCCCCAAGCGAGAGACAAATGCAGACCGGGATCTCGACCACGAGAGTTAGGACGCAAGAAATGAACGATGGGCGCGCTACGTCGAGCAAATCCTTTCTCGAAGCTCTTGGCTTCCAGGTATCGACTCCCACGCGAGCGCGCCATTAGCCCCAGCTGTGGCCCACGAATGCCAGCGTCGAGGCTTCTAAGGCTTGGACAGGTACCGTGACGAGACCCCAGCGGATGGTGTTGGAGGAAGCCCCCTGCAGTCCCGTGAGTCTCGCCAAGCGAGATGATTCTGCTTACAAGCCAGAGGTAGAGTGCGTTCCTGACCGCCGACTCTGCAAACGTGTGGGCTGCAGGGCGCGCAAGAACTTTAATAGCCTTCATCGTAGGATTCGCTTGATCTTCTTCTGAGCTGCTGGGTTGACGTTGCTTTTTTCTCGCCCTCCGGATGAAGTAGCTTAATCCTGCAAACGCTGAGCTCATGTCGCAGGCCAATTTGATCCAGGCTTGATCGAGGATTGTTGGCGTGCGAGATCTGACGTGAAATTTCGAGATGATGGGCAGATCGAGCATGATATTGATGGAGAAATAATGGAGCTGATCAACAATGGCACGTCCGGATTATCCAAAGCGCGGGTGCAGTGTGCAACAGCAAGTTGCATCGCAGACGATAATGCTGATACTGATACTGATGAGGTTCGGACATAGGTTATTGAAGCCACTCTGACCTGGGCAGGTACGAACGCTGCGGCAACTTGTTTTGAAGCTCCAATGAAGAGCATTGTCATGAGGGTTCCAAGTCACCGCTTAAATGATGATCAACGTGTATGAAAGGCCTAGCCGTGAGGAGAGAGCCCGGGCTGCTTCACCGCCAATGATGAGCCAGACGGCACCCGAAAGACTATCGTTCAGACCTTCTGTGATGACCCCGATGTAGGTGTAGATGTCCTTCGTGACCACATGGCTGGTATCGATGTTTGCGATCTACCTAAAACTTCCGAATTAGCAATGCTATTTTGTAATCGAAGTTGAGATAGAATGTATTTTGTTGAGTGCGAAGCGGAACATAACGCTCCCAAAACTGCTATATTGTTCCAGCTGAAGTACTGCTTTGGAGGATCACTTCGAGAAGTGCTATTACAGCTTGCTGAGCGTGGGAGAGCTGGTAGCAGAAAAGCACAGAGGTTGAAGATCAACGAGCCTGAATATCTAATAATAAATAGATTAGGTAGAGGTTGCCTTGTCTCGTGGAGTGTGAACGACACTCACGTTTGGCGACTTAGATACTGTCTATATAGCCTTTGGAGGCGTCTAGGTTGTGTGATATTTGCCGCTGGCTCCTCCTCGACTTGTATCTCAATTTTCGCAGGCTCTACTTTGCCGTCCTCCGCGAGCCGGGAATAGAAAGGAATTTTCCACTTACCATTAATGCCTACACTGCGAAGCCATTTCGTCCCACCTTGGTTAGGATTCATTGGGTCTCCTTTGGTATTTGGTAGACCACCTCCTGGTAGCGGTCCGATGGCTCGTTTCTTCGTTGCCGAAGTCTGGTCTTGGTTCTTCTCATAGTCTGGAAAGTCCTTATAATCCTCTCCGACATAGTCATCATCTGACCAGGGTAATAAGTCTTTGCCGTCACCTTGGGGAAGGTCGTCGTCCTTGGGGGCAGGTAGCGGAGGTGGGTCACCGTCACGGACTGGAAGAGCTCGAGCATCAAGAGCTCGGGAATCAATTCGTGGAGCTGCTTGCGCCACATATGAAGAGCTGAGTAGCACGAAGGTCATAAGCTCCAAAGGCTCCTTTGGAGGGATACATTATAGAAGGTTGTAACAGACTGAAACAAATTTGGCTGTAATTTCAAAGCGATATATGTAAGTAATTTGAAGATGGATAGTAGATGATTGGAAAGAGTAACAAGTGGAACGGATGAAGAGAGGCTTACTGCCTTTTATACCCAAAAAGCTCGACCGAATCAACAAGCTGGCCACCGAAAATGCGTCCAGCATAACTCAGAGACTGGATGTTTCAAGTATTCCTTAATCCTTTCAGCTTTGAAAAGCAAATAAGGAGGAAGAGCCAGAAATCCGGCTGTTTGATGGATGGAAAAGAAGCGACAACCAATCCATCCGAGCTAACTAGTAGACTAGGCATATCAAGCCATTTTTCCAGCTTTGAGAGGGCGAAGTGGGCGGAGAGCCTGACATCGTGTTTGTCAAGCAACATGAAAAGAACGAGCAGCCTCCAGGAGCAGATGGACCCATTTGGAGAAATCAGCATCCGTCGAAGGTACTAGTAATTTTGAGCGTGCAGCTACAGATGGTCGCAGATCATGAGAGATGGGCCATCAGACATAATCTTTTAGCTATTAATATGAGTGTGGGAAGCACTGCCACCCAGATTTGTAAGGCTAGGAGGTCCCTTCAGGACCCCCTAATGATCTCTGGCCTCACGTCACTCCTCCGGATACTTTGTTAGATGGATGATGAGGCCCAACCAGGCTGCTGTGCGAATGGGTACCGTGCTAAACCTTGAAAGGGTAGAAGGTTATGCACATGTTGGAGGAAGGGAGGTGGCGATCGTGGAGGAGAACATGACCATGGGTAGTATACAGGCGTCACTCTTTCTGACTATTGATCAAAGGTGTAACGTTCTGCTGCTTTTACAGATCTTGGGCCATGAAGGTAACGGAGGTGCAGGACGTTTCATGTGCAAGGGGAACTTGTATGTTTCATCTTCTAGACGCCGGCGAGCAGATGTCCAAGACACCAATTACACTGTAGCAATGACAATATTATTGTCGTATTATATTCACGTTCGACCTACCCAAATCTTAGCCCTGGTAATGGAATTGAGCAGTCTTACCTAGATGGTGTCGATTAACGGGCCATGTCAAGCGTATCTTGGGTATTGATGGACATTATAAGAAGTAATTAGTGTTAATTACAAAGCCACGAGGGCCACCAGATCGTCGTCAGAATTATAATCTCTCTCATTCCTCGCCATTAACATTGTAAGAGTAGCAGGGTCTAACGAGGGGTGAAGACGTTGGACAGACCCAAGATTGTGTGTTGCCTAGCGGACTGCATAGCCTTTCTATAGACTTTCTTGTGCCTCCTCCATAATGCGCCTTCGAGTAGTATGATCTCAAGATCAAGCCACAACTCCTGCAGGAAGAAATCGCGATGGGGAGCAAGTGTGTGTTGATACTGAGTGAGAGGATGTACGGCGACCGATAGATAGCAGGCAACAGCGGAGCGGATGTCGACGTTGGGGGCAGTGCTAATGTGGATAGTGTATTGGGTCAAACTTGTGTGGATTGCGAGGGATCTCAGCGAAAAGGTAAAGCGACCTCCGCCAAGGCACGGCTAAACGTTCCTCCGAGCCTCTCTAGGGGTGAAGAAGTCACCAAATGGTAAATAGTGACCCTATCTCTCTGAAGTTTTGCAGACTTTCCTTCTGGCTCACTATGCCAGACCCTTATACATTACTCTATCAAAGTCCCGAGCTGGCCTCTGATTCCAATGTGTATATCGATTATACATGCGAAGCTTCAGCTCTCAGCGCCAAACGTATATATCATTATCATGCCAAGCCCAACGCATTCAAAGGCATCGAGCCTCATATAGCCTTACTTGATTCCGCTATATCCGAAAACAGCCAGTCAGAAAAGCCGGTTGGATCACCAGAAATCACCGTCGGGACGAGTCAGTCTGTATCAATCTTGAATCCGCCATCCACAGAACGGACTGGGGACTCGAAGCCTCCATCGAGCCTCTCCGAAAGGATCCAAGATGCTAAATCACGACCACCGAGGCTGCCCCGTGCTATGGAAGACGATTTACCGCAAGGCGATGGGAAAATTATGCTCGCGTGGTCAGACGACGATGTAGATGCTACCGACTTTAAGAACATGCCGGATTACGACCCTTGGCAGGAGGAGAGTAATTATGAGAGTACGCCTGAGCCGGAGGCCACAGCGGAACCATTGGAGGACCATTCTATCAAAGATAAGTCACGTATCCGACGCTATGTCATCAACGTTCCCAACCGTTGAAACCGTTCAGTTTTACCCCCAAACGGACTATGAACTGTTAACGCTAGTTGACGCTAGTTTGAACGGATAGTTTTGACAGTTTGCATAAAATTCATAAGATTCATAAATCATTCATACTATGCATTCAGTAGAAAATCTTCGAAGATCTTCGCGCAGAAAACCCTAGCGCTAAGCCTATCCGAGGAGCGCTTTACCAGAATAGGTAGTAGACCCTAACTCCGCCCCCCGCAGAGGGGGGTCTTCAGCCTTGCGTAAAACGGTTAAAACTACCAGTTTAAACCGTTTTGCCACTACATAAACGGTTCAAACTGAACGGTTTAAGACCTCGAACGGACTAACTATCAAGGGGTTGGGAACGTTGTATGTCATGCTTCACAGCAAGCAAAACAGCGAGCGAACCAGTCCCGCAGAGGAAATTCCAGGTAGACAAATTTTCTATCTACCAAGAGTCAATCGCGATCTTTCCCACCAAAATATGTGTCGTAATCACCCTTCACAAATCAGCATCTAGCGTCCGAAAAAATAGGTACTCGTACACCCTACAAGTTAAAATATTATCCTTTCCCTTCAGCACCCGCCCCCAAACATCCTCTCCTACTTTTTAATCCAGACCCTCTAAACGCCCTACCCTCATTTCGTGGTTCTTTCGAGCCCACGACGCCGAGCAAGCACACAAATTTCCTCGCTCACCTCTCACGCTACCCATACCTAACATCTCACGATAACTACATCCGGCACACCGGTTATGTACTTGATTCAGCGAATGGTACTCCCGCACACTATCTGATTGTGCAGGAAATCTCGGAATTGCGCCGGCTGGAACTGGGGATTAAAGAGGAAGGAGGCGAAGCACTGGTGGCAGAAGAAGGAAAGGGAAGCGTCGGGGGTCAGGGTTGGGTTCTTTGAGTTGGCAGATATGGAGGAAATTGAATAATATGTTTGAAACCAACGAGTGAAGTAGAATGACGATGGAGAGAGAGGGAGGTGGATAGAGACGCCTCTCGCTACTGTCTTCATTCCTATTTGTGGTAAATGAGTCATGCGTACGATGAGTCCGTGTCCATACGTTTGCTAGCTACGGTCCAGTAGTAGTGTAGAGTCTTACAGAGGAGTCGAGAATGACTATGGGGGTGATGGTGGTCGTAATCTTTTAGTAACCTGGCACGCCCTCGATAAAATAATTGGCAACGAGTCTAGGGGCTCGCTTAGGAGCTTTAGTCTTGGCATTATTACCCAATTAAAAACTCGCGTATTCCGCGTCAAATCGTAGGCCACCCTACTTTACCTTAATATCTGTATTCTATCATCGGTCGCTGGGCAACCCCAGCGAAAAGGCTGATGAATAGCAAAATGAAAACCGTGAATGAGAGGCTGTCGTAGGAGAGTGTCTTCTGCGCCGTCGACTAATTCCGGCAAGTCGTAGGGAGCACTGTGAGCTTTTTTGTGGCGAGTAAACTTCCTGTGAAACGCAATGATGGAGTCATGCCTTCAAGATTACCAAATTGAAAAGCCTCGACTTCTGTACTCGTAATAGGATTGATTAAATCAAATCGCATTTAAGAAAAATTGCCAAATAGGCGTAAGAATGGTCAAAGATGTTTTGATTGCACCCCTTCTATCTTCAGGTAGCATTAGTGCACATGCATACATACGCCTTGATTTTGTACATAAAGAAAAGGGCCATCCCCACAAGAAATTTACGCCCCTCGTCCCCTCACCAAACCACCATATCCAATCGAATCGTCACATCTATTTCCTCTACAACAATGCTCGCTCAAGCAGCGTACGCAGATGCCAACATACCGGTCAATTGCTGACCAGTGCCAGTTTCGAGACCATTGAATCCGTATCTTGTAACACCGCAGGGGCCGTCCAGGTAGGATAACATAGAGTTCATCTGGTCCTCGGTTGGAGCCTGGTGGGGAGCCATCTCGGAGATCCAGAGTTCGGGGATGCTGTACTTCGTCTGGAGTTTCTGGTAGGCTTGGATGGTTGGCTCAAGACCTCCGGGGGTGTCGTTGATGTCCCATGCGTTGCCATACCAATGGAAAGCGAGGGCCTGGAACTTGCAGCCTGAGCACTTAGACAGGAATTGAGTCATGAAGTCCAGACCGGTGTTCTTGGCGACGAGGTCGTTGGTTGTGGCGGGCGAGACAAGCAAGGCAGGCGTATTGCTCATGTGTGTACCCCACGACAAGACAGTTTGATCGACAGACATGCAAGCACCTCCACCACCACAGTTGTCAGGCTCGTTGAAGCCCATTGCGTATGAGGCGCCAGCGGAGTTGCCGGACCAGAGGCGGGTGTGAAGATCTGCATCGCTCAACAATTGGGGAACGAAGTCACAGCTGATTGTTCCAGTGTTGTATCCAGCTCGTGGTGTCACCGATGAGTCCCAATCCGCACACCAGCCGATATTGGTCAAGTCGAATGCTTGGGCAGCGGGCAGAGACCCGTATAGAAGACCACGGGCCTTACCACCGCTGCTAGCCTTAGCTGTGCTGCTTGGTTGGGGAGCAACTGAACTGGCGTCCGAGACAGGAGCAACAACAGATGCTGGTGCAGCAGATGTGGGCTGTTGAGCTAGAGCTGCCACTGGTATGGTGGATGATACGACTGGAGCTGGACCTTGCTGATGGTCCTTAACGGCATAGAGAGGTTGCACAGGCACGCTCTGGGCATCAGGGGCCTGAGTTGCGGCCTCAGCGGCAGCAGCCGGAGCCGAAGTTGTGGCAGGCACGTATGGTTGCCCGTCGGTCATCTCTTGGACAGTGTTGATAGGGACTGGTGCAGCTGAGCTGACAACTGGGGCAGCAACGGGGGCAGTTGAGCTGACAATTGGGGCAACCACGGGAATAGTTGAGCTGACAGTTGGGGCAACCACGGGGATAGTTGAGCTCACGACCGGGACAACTGGCGAGATTGGTGGTACGATTGGTGCACTATAGACTGGCAGGGCAGATCCAGATGCAACGCCGGTACCAGTGCCAGTGGGTCCAGCAGACGTGCTGCTGTTGCTTATGGGGAAAGGCGCCACAATGGAAGGTGATGCGGGTTGCGATTGAATTGGAGCCTGGGACTCGGGGGAGCCACCTCCAGGAGCGCCTGACTCGGGTGCACCACTTGCTGATACTGTGACAGTGATAGTGTTTGCATGGGTGATCGTGACGGTAGCTGGGCCACAAGTGGCGCCACTCTCACCGTTGCCAGGTCCAGAGCCTGGGATACCTGATGGAGACGAGCCAGAGCCTGGGCCTGAGCCTGGAGCTTGGGATGGACTTGATCCAGAGCCGGGAGCACCAGATGGAGATGAGCCACCAGGTCCTCCAGGAACACCAGTTGCTGGTGATTCACCTCCACGAACACCAGTCGATGCTGGTGATTCTCCTCCATTAGGTGCTGACACTGGCTGAGGAATGATCAACAGGGTCGATTGGATGGTAACTGGTCCCGGAGCACCAGTACTCTCTGGAGAATTGGATTGAGGTGGGCTAACAACAGTGCTGATTGGCGAGCCATTACCACTGCCTGTAGCTCCACCATTCGTGCCATTGCCTGGTGCTGGGAAAGGTGCACCTGGTCCCCCTGGAATGCCCGATGGGTGTGGGAAACCGGTAGGGAAGCCACTGGGGAGCTTGCTGCCCTTGACGGGGCCGTGGCCTATATGTCCACTATATCCACCGTGTTGAGGAAAGGCGAGGATAGCGGGAAGGAGAGTCGCGAGGATTGCAATGTTAAGGACTCCCATCGTGAGAGAATTTCGATCTGTACTTGGTGTTGTTGATTTGTAGATTTGGGATGTTTTCTGTAAATACTGATTGTTGTGTTGTCACGTTTAAGAGTATTGAGTACAGAAGCCAACCAGGGCTGTTTAGAGAGTGGAGGTCTTGATAGACCGAAAGAATGTAACGAGCGAATGCTCTTGTCAACGATTGACTATGTGGTGGTTGGGACAGTACAGCAACGACGTGGTGAGAAGAGAGGAAAGAGGAAAGCGAGGTTCAGGGGGAGTGGGAGAATTGACTAAAGTATAATTGGCGGACGATCAGCTAATTTCCCGTTAGCCTTGGGGCGCTGGGAGTGGTATTGTGCCTGAAGTGGCACAAGAGGGGGAACCTTAGACAAAGGCCGATCTCACGTTGCTCGGTGCCACATGAATTAATCTCCCCTAAAATGGCCTAACCATGCTCTATTCAGCCCCCACTGGCCTCTGAAACGTAAGCCGCCCAACACATGGCTCAGCGCATGACCGTTTATGCGACATCATGTCATTCGCTACGACTTCAATACCTCTTCTGCCAATAAATATATCGAAGTGAATACTGCGCATTGTAGGAAGGTCACTCGCGACCCGGCTGTGGACCCACAGCGTCATCGTGCATGCAAAGAAATTTGCTTGCCATCTTCATCCCATCTTCAAACTCGTACTGACCACGATGTTTGTTCTCTTCAGGGGAAGCGCCTAGGTACTAGCTCGTCATCATTTTGAAACTGGGCCTTAATCAATTGAATCATACCTCTCTTATTCTACCCAGCCAAGTTTCAGGTGATTCCGCTCAGTGCCACATCTCATCGACAACAATTGTCAACACTGAGAAAAAATCTCCTAGGAACCCTTGCATCCCAGAAACATCAAGGTTAGGTGTATCTTCGAGATCAGACTTTACACAGCCTAAACATTGCTGCTTGCAACCCTGATGAAACAAAACTCGCACGTTGGGGATGATGCTTACACCCAGCCAACGATTGCGTTGCAATGGTGCTCAGACATACAAACTCGGAGATTGAAACCAGAGGAGCTCGAAATACGCACAACAATATGAAAACGGTACTCGAACACGAAACAGAATGCAAACTGCTGTTGATCCTGCACATGAAATAAGATGCTATTATTGAGAATCAAGAGTTATATTTGCGATATTGCCATCTACGACTAACAGCAGATTCCTAAGTTCAGAAGCGAGTCTTCATCTACTAAGGCAGCGTATTTACGTCTGGGTGACAACAAAGGACGTTGAAATAAAGAATTGGCAGCTGTCAAAGATGCGGTATCCCGGGTGGGAAAGCAGGTTGTCAATGCCCGCATTCCTCGGGAAAAGAGCAAGGCACTCAACCATCTCAGAAAGATCACTCTGCAAACCCAGCTGCACCAATCTCTTCATTCACTCATCGATCGTCTAACCTATTTAGACTCCCCTTTCCTCCTTTCCATGACCCTCATCACATCGGCCGCACTGTTAACGTCCCCTTTTCTTTTCTTAGCCCCCCGTTTCCTCTTAGCCTTCTTCTCCCCATCTTCATCCTCCTCATCCCCATCTCCACCCCCAGTCCATTTACTCAACTTCACCCTCTTGTCCTCTCCATCTTCCTGATCTCCAAAGCGACTACTACCGAACTCCAAGTCCATATCTTGAGCATCTCGATCGTCAGACTCGAGCATCTTTTTGCGTCGTGCGATTTTGGCGGCTTCCTCTTCGCTTGTGGCCGATGCTGAGAGTGGGTCGAGTGTGGCGGCTTTCTTGAGGGCCGCGAGGATTGTAGGGTCTGTGAGGGGGTTTCGTGGGGTTTGGTCCGCTGTCTCGTCTTCTTCGGGCTCGCCAAAGTAGTTGCGTTTCTTCTTGGGTGGCGGCTGCATATCGGCGGGCGCTGATTCTAACGGTTTGGGAGGCGGTGATGGTTCTGTTGGCTCAGCCGATGTTTGACCCTCTTCGTCACTGCTATCATCGTCATCGTCTTTTACATCTCCAAGGGGATTGTAATCCACGCCAACACCCTCGAAGATGTCTCCATTGTCGTCCTCCACTGGCGCGGGTGCAACAGCTGGGACCTCCATCCCGAGGGGTTTAGCGTCCTTATCTAGCATCAACAAGCCGTTGGACGCACTATCCTCCTTAACTTTAGCCCTTTTGACCTTCCTCTTGACATTGCCATCTTCGTCGACGGTGATTAGAACTTCATTGCCCCGCGAGTCTCTTTCTATCCTGGACTTCTCTTTCTTCCCGCCAATTTTCATAAATCGTGACCCCAGCTGTGACTGCTTTGCTTTCTCAGCTGCGGCAGCTCTGGACGCCTTGAGTTCCTTCAAAATATCGTCTCGCGTACGTTTCTGCCCAGCCATAGGAGGCGGTGGAGCCATTTCGCCTTTCTTGTCCCTCTGCTCTTTCGCGACTGGCTGGATCTCCTGCTCTCCCATCTTCTCGAACTCCTCATCAACGTCAACCTCTGGTTCGTCTTCGTGCTCCTCTTCTGGCTTCTCTGGCTGTGTAGATTTCGTTGCGTCCGATAAGACATCTTCACCTCTCCTGACCCTCTCCAGTAGCTTGTAGTCCAACCCCTTTACCAAATGCACGTCCTTGACGTCTCCCCCAACGATCTCATCCCTTAGCGCCTCGAACGTCCTCTGGTCCATTTGTCCCAGCTTGACCATATCCTCCAAAGCCTTGACCCGGACAGCCTTATCATCTTCCTCCCCAGACGTCCGTAGCTGTGTACGGTCTTGATAGCCTGAGCGAAGTCTCGTGCCTTTAGGCGCTGCAGAGGAGCGGAATTTTTTAGCACTTGAGGGATTGAATTCGGCATTGCGCTCGGCGAGCTGGCGAGCGAAATCATTTGCAGAAGAGCCTACTACAGAGCGTCTGTTCAGACGTCAGTGTTCTTCTAGATGATGGTTAGGTGGGGTTGGGTCATACGGTGTCATGGGTATGCTTGACCGCATTCGAGAATCCAGAGCTGGAGTTGCGCCGCCCAGGTGTGGGATAGAGCCAGCAGCATTCTCATTCTTTTTGGAAGCTGTTGGGGTGTCAAGAACCAGGAGGCGGAACTGGGTATTGTTCATGTTCCTAATGATTTGAGAAGTGAGGGCATAGTACGAATGATATTCGCTGTTTTCCTCGCGCACCGAAATATGGTGCAAAATTCTGGACAGGGGAATAGATCAGGAGATAGGTATCCCAGAGAGTCCCAGAGTTTAGGAGTGAAGTAATAATAGTCGATCAACTGTAGATTCTCAATGCCGGTGAATGCTGGATCCAACGTTGAAGCGGGACTAGCCGAAGATCCCTGGCGGCGATCAATTCTTTTAGCTCCTGCGCGCTTCAAACAGTTCTCCTCGTGTTTCCATAGTACGTTGGAGAGCTACGATAGCCGCATCAATAGGGGCAGCGCATGTGGATTTCACACTAATTCGTAATCAATTAATAGCAGCGAGAGTGGCTACCAAATCAAACGCCAAGTGCTAGTCGTGGACTTTGGCCTGCCCTGACGGTGGCGATGGCGATGGCTGAGAATCCCAGCGACTTGGTGCCCCCGGCGCTGGTATGTTCATTGGAATTAAGAGTTCGAGAGTACCGCCTTGCTAACGATGTGTAGTTGCGCCATGTCCATCTCATCTCCATGAAACAGTACCCCAAGCTACCATCCTTCAACCTCGAGCAGGTGGTTCGGTACCTTATGGACGCTCCCAGAATTGTAAGGGAAGAAGCTCCAATGAATTGGATGTTCTTGACTGTCCCACAAGACGGAGACGTGATGTTGGTTTGGCAGCCACCGCAGATGGGTATCAATCCTGCGAGCGACGGCTATATCTGGGCTGATGCAGAAACGGCATTCCAGCAGGAGGTCGGAGGATATGTAAGAGTTTTGGGGAATCCTCCCAGCAGTCCTGACTAATCCCAGAATCATAGAAAGTCGAGATGTATGTGCACAGAAGCGGATATCGTGCGCCGCAAGAGGCTTTCGCGACGCATTCTAGGCGGCGCTTTCGACTGATGCCTCTGGACCCCAACGCACCGCCACCTGACTCTTCGCTATGGATTATGCACTACTGTCATACAGATCCCCCAAATCGAGTCCCTTCAAACACGATACGAGTGTCTGACCAGGTGCGCCATTTTATGAATGAACGCATGCAATTACAATCACGGCACCACCAATTAGTACGCAAAGAGTTCATGCTACGCGATAGCGCAAGCTGGCCTACTATCAATTTGCCTGGAAACCCTAATCAACAATACCCGCAGCAGCCTATGGGATACCCTGGCGACGTGATCTCCCACATGAATCGAAGTCAACAACAAGCCTACATGCAACAGCAGCAAGCTCAAGCTGCTCAAGCAGCCCAACGTGGAATTGGACCTTCTCCGGCGAAACGACCGCGTCATGGAGCTCCAAGTCATGGGCACGGATCGATTACGGCTATACCACCCCCGGTAATGCCACGAGATCCAGCCATGGAAGACGAGGACGGCGGCGAAACAGGCGACCTTATGGATTTCCTCACGCCCCGCGATATTAGTCTTCATAGGTACGTGCAGCATCACGAATGGCTCGAAGAAATCTTGCACTCTCCATACGACACTAGTCAAATTGTCCCAGGGCAGCTAGGTCTCGGTAAGAAAGGTGAGCTTGAGTCTCTCACCAAGGATTTCTTCGATGCTCCCACCGAACCCACGCCGAAGGAGGAATTCGAGGGTCCACCCAACCAGGAACATAGTCCTTTTCCAGATAGCGCAACGCCTCGTGTCGGGAGACTTGAAGCAGGAAAAGCAGAAGACTTCAGGAAGCGAGCAAACGAGCGGGTAGCAGCGATTAGCGCAGAGATGGAGAAGTTGAAGAGGCAACATGCTAGACGTATGGCGAAGCTTACGAAGGGCCGCGCCTACAAACAGGCTCAGGAAGAGTTACGAAATCAAACACTGGACATGATCAACGGCGAAGTTGGCAAACCCAGCCCTGGAGAAGGTTCAAAAATCGATGAAATCGTTTCCAAGATGGAGGCTAACATCGGAAAAAGCATTAAGCCAGTCTCTGATGTAGACTGTATCGAAAGAGGAGGCCTTGAAGAGAAGACTCAATCCATGGGAATGCCTGACCAAGGCTATGATATGGTCGAGACTTTTGGCCGACTCGACGCCCCTGAACACCAAGCGATAACGCAGCCAGGACTGTCAGGTCAGCCATACACGAACCAGACAGTCCCTACAATAGCGACGCCTCAAGCCCACGACCAAGCACCACCAGCAGAGGCCCCGCATCAGAGGGACCTCAATATGAGCGGAGAGCGCATCTCCCCCGAAAATAAGGATCAGGGGCCTGAAGAATGGGTCATGGTCAACAAAGAGGGAAACCCTGCAGCTGAAGGACAGGATCAGGATGAACAAGATCTGGCGGATCTCGACAGTTTCGCGAACGATGCAGCCATGCAACCTAGCATGGATACTCCCACCGCAGACGATATCACTGCTGGAGAGGACATGCAGAACTTCGGACAAGGCTCAGAAGAAGATACTACGGGGAACTTTGGGGTCACTGGGTTTGATGAAGGTATCGATTTCGGTGATCTAGATACAGCAGGAGATGAGCTAGCTGGCTACGGCGAAGCCATGGAGAACACGGGCCTCGAGGAGCAGGAGGATATGGGACCTGAAGATACTGCTTTTGGGGATGCATTCCCGGATACTGAGGCGGATGCTAGGGAGGGAGAGCAGACTTAAGGGCCTTAAGATGTCTTACAACCATAATCTACTAACATCGCCTTCAGTTTCGGCTGTGTACTATCTGTGTAGTGGGGCGGATACAGGCTAGGAGAGAGATGTGAAGGCATTGATGTGTTGGTAATTGATAACATCTCATATATCACTCTGACCTGATCGGCAAGATTTGTTGAGTTGAGATTCGACAGTGAGCGTGAAAATTAAAGGATCTTTGGAGTGCGCGACTTTGTTCCAGCATCAAGCTTCAGCCGCCCCGCACGAAAGCTCAACAGCGAGAACACCCTTGAATAAACAATCTCTAACCGTGTCTTCTAATCGTGTGATAGCACTGGAGCAGATATGAAGAAGGGAACATATAGTCTATTGTCACAAACAACTTGAAAATTGCACGCTTTCTGAGAGCTTTCCGCCTCACTCGACATAAGCCAGAAAGTCCAACACCAAATCCCTATGAAACCAGAAGACAAATATGTCAATCCAGAGCAACAGGTTTTTGGACGTTTCACGAAGGCCAACAGCCAGCTTACGAGGGCATAATTTAAGACATTAGCTACTCTATCCAATTAGAATAATCCGGCCGTGGCGCAACCTATTTCGTTTCTATATCAACGTCAAGTTATTGGCATCTTCATACTCAGAAGTTCGTCATGGCCGAGGTGTCACATGGTGGGGTGAAATGCGAAAGCATTGGTTGTGTGCACACTCTCTTCGTCATGCATCTTGTATATGAGGTATTCCTGCTCTATTTCGTCGCCTTCGTCAGCCTTGCCTTGAGAATCTTCCTTTTTTTCGTATATACTGGTGTAATTTTCAGCATTGACCGAGGCTGAGCCTGGTGCTACACATTTCAGTCTTTCAATCTTGGTCTGAGTCTCTCTTTCAGACTTATGTGCAGCCCAGATCACAGTCTCTACGAAGATGTCTTTCTCTTTTTCTTTGATTCTAGCTCTACTTTCAATAATCTTCAGCCTGCTGGTAGGCACGACCGAAGGCTACATTTCCCATGACTTCAGACACCCCAGCATATACCGCACCCACCGACCCCTTTCTCTTAACATAAACTCCCCCTTGGCCATCACAGGCATCCCGTTCGCGGGCACCGAATCGATCGTGCAACGCCTCGACATCCGCCCACTGCCAAAAAAACACTCTCCAATGGAACCTCTACCTCCTCGCCCTTTCCAATCTCCAAGCAATGGACCAGGTCAAATAAGACCAGCTAGTACCGATCGCCAGCATCCACGGACGCCTTTCATTCCGCGGGATAATGTGCCTTTCGCTCCTGGCAGGACTGGGGGCTACTGTACGCATTCTTCGCCGTTGTCTCTGACGTGGCATAGGCCGTATGTGGCGTTATATGAGTGAATTTTGTATGGAATTAAGTTATGCAGGACATCGCCCAGACGTTCGAGGGCTCCGACTGTGCCACAAATGTTACAGCTGCTCAGAGCTTCAGGAACCCTTACTGGGATTGGGTAGTTCCTCAACCTATAGGCCAGGACACATTACCCAGCTCACTATCTTCACCCGCGAATGTGGAAGTGACTACTCCAAGTGCTACCAAGACAATACCAAATCCACTCTATCAGTACCATCTCAACCCACTAAGTGATACGCAATTGCCTGATTATCCAGTGAATCTCCCAGCTGTATTGCTTAGGATAGGTCTTCCCGCTGATATCCAGCAGTACAGCGTATGGCCCGATACCCTACGATTCTCGGCCTCCAATGACCTAAAAGCTCCCAGCCAAACCACTGCCACCAACGTCCAATTAGACAAGAACCAGGCTTCCTATAGCAAGAGATATTCGAGTTTGCTGCAGGCATATCCAACATACGATAAAGTCAGCAACAAGGCTTGAATGATGAGCATCACAAAACCAGGTGGGAGCTACGACAGCTTAAAATCTATGCACGATGCGATACACGGTCTCATAGGACACGGAGGTCACATGGCCTACGTATGCGCATTCATTGACCTTTGCTCCCTTTCCCCATCCATCAACTGAGTATACTAACCACTCCAAGAACGAAAATTCCGCCTTCGACCCAATTTTCATGCTCCACCGCCCAAACGTTGACCGTCTCTTCGCCATATGGCAAACGACTTTGCCAAACAGCTACCTCTCCCGCACCTTCGCTTCCCCCAGAATAGCTACAATTACCCCCAGCGACGCTATCAGCCAAGACTCACCTTTGACATCCTTCCACAGCACGTTGGATGGCTCATTCTGGACCTCGTCCATCGTCCGCGATTTCAAAGTCTTCGGCCACATCTACCCCGAGACAGCCGACGCCAACGCCTCCTGCACCATCCAAGCAGTCAACTACCTCTACAAACCTAGCGCAGGCGTGCCTGTCAACAAAACCTCCACCCTCAAATCCCCCCCTAAGAACATTGAATAGAGATGGACCGCAGTAACCAGGCCTCTACTACGAATGGATCACCAACATCCGCTTCGCACAAAACGCGCTAGACATACGCGCTAGACAGCAATTTCACGATCTTCGTCTCCCTGGGTGAATTTGGTAATGATCCGAAGACGTGGCTCACGGGGCCGGGTCTGGTAGGGAGCTATACGGTCTTCATACTCTTTCCGTCCGAGGCGCAGCAGGATGCTGGGATGGTGCTTCCGGGGATGGTGCCGCTGACGAAGGAGTTGAATGAGAGTGCGAGGGCGTGGTGGGTTTGATACTGCTAATAGTACGAGTGTGGAAGCTTACTCGACGGGGAGTTCGCATTGGCGCGTGGCGAAATTGAGTCGTCAATCTTTGCTTGTTGGTAACGGAGAATGACGACTAGGTGTGCTGATCTTTCGTCCAGCTTTACAGACAACAGCGGAGTCGAGAGAGACGATCTACGGAGCTTGAAGGTGTCGGTGGTGAGTTGTTCGGTTACAGAGGCGGAGAGTGACTACGCTTTTCCGAATTGGGGCGAATGAAGCACACAGGTAAACATCACGGACTCGAAGGCAGCAGGGCTGTGGTTTGGGGAGCCCATATTAGGGCGGCTTTGGGCTGGCAGATCTTAAGCATGTAGCATATAGGCATGATCTTTGCGGTCGACTCTAGAAAAGAAAGGTTGGCATAGTGTTACGATTCCATGACTCAATTAGCGACTCAATTAGTGACCCACCCCACTCTGGGCTTATCCCTCAAGACTCCTCATCTTTTCCGTGATAAACACCCTCTATTTCCGACAATCTTCCTAGCCGTGCCAAATTGCCTACCCGCGGTCATCACAATACAACAACGAAACGCCTCTTCTGACTGGGTTCCCAATTGAGGTCTCCTGAGCCAAGTTAAATTTGAGCAGGAACGTCTAGTTCCAACTTCACCGCGCCCACAGTCGCGTGTTTGTTACTTCCTGTCACGCTCGCGCCCCTCCCTAGAACAGAATTCTTGTTGTCTTCGGATGCCGTACACTTGCTGTTCCCCGTGCCTGGAGTGGTTAGCATGCTGCGCACGTACTAATCTCAATAGTTGCATGTTCTAGCATCCTTTTCTCGGAGCTGACAAAGCTTCTCGGCAGTCATTAGAGCGTCGCATGTGGTGTGTGCTGCTCCGATTAGATCGAAATGTAGCATCAGAATAGGTTGCTTCCCTTTCGAACGTGCCAGTGAAGACTCATGGGTGCACGAATTAGCGTTTTCATCGTAGGGACAAGAGCAAACAATTCTGCACTTTTCACATCACGCTGATTGATACGACCAGCAGGTCTCTCGTAAGAATCGAGATTGGAGCATGAAATCTAAGAACGCTTGCTTGCAGATATATCAACATGAAGCCCTAATATGAGCCGCATCCCATGACCAAGTGTCAATCTACGCATCAAAGTACTCCAAAATGGACAAACGGCGCCAAAAATGCGCAAGTACCACAATCAAAACACATAAAGTGAAACAATCAATCCCCAACCACGTCGTCCCCAACGCCATCCAACAACGCATCGAATCTCCTCCCAATCGTTTCCGTCAGAGCCCTATCGTATGACTGAATCTTGAGGAACTAAGATCTCCATCGCCTCGTAGTAGTCGTTTCCTTTATACTAGTCACAGGTGCATGTGATCTGTGGCCCGATGTCCGAACCGTCGTGGTCTTGATGCGAGGGGCTGGTTGGCGGTGATGGGTTTCAATGATGCGAACGGCGGGGCGCGAGGTGGTGGTGTAGGTGCGCTTGGGGTAGGCGACGGGGAGGCACATCTTGACGACGAGAACTTGCTCAGGCATCAGAATTGAAGGACGAGGAGGTTTGAGTCGTGAGATTGCTTTGCTGATTTTGTTGCCGCGGTAATTAGAAGCTTTGGGATGGTGAATCGCTTGAAGAGTAGGAAATCGGGTCAGAAAGAACGATTTATTGAAGGATCTGATAAAGGAATGGCCGAAGGATCCGCTAAATGATGTACTGTAGGATTGGCTGAAAATTGGACGAAGGATTTTCTTGGCTTGATGAAATCACGAACTTTTGTACACGATTCAGAGGGAACGACACAACGATGAAAGGCAATAGATCTAATAGGCCAACGAGTCAATCGTAATCACGAGTACCTATTGTAGCTTCGCCACGATGTTTCGGTGAAGCAATACGAAGTGGCCAAAACCAGCCTAGGAAAAGTGGGGCTATGCTGGCGTATACAACTTTAAGAAGGATCACGCGGCTAAAATGTCAGCAACGGAATAGAAACCAAGAGTAAGGCAATTGCGAAAATTGCAAGATAACTTCCAGGGTGGTCGCCATAAATGCCATTCAAAGATGTCATTGTGAGAGAGAGGCTTGCCGAAATCGGTCCCGACAAGCTTCTAATACTGCAGGATATTTCCTACAGCTGCCAGAATACTATTATGTCCAACTTTTTTCTCGAATTCTGACTGGTAGCCTCCTTCTTCAGAGACCTGATTTCTACTTCCATTTCCCAAGGACAGCAATTATCACAATGGGGATGTTGACGAAGTCTCTCCACTTCTCTTCCAACAAGGTATGAAAGCATCATAACTTTGCTCATGCCCCACTTACCTTCCTGACCCCATCGCCAACCCGGCATGCTGCAACCTCGGCTGGTTGAAGTCTCCTGCAATTCCACAGGTAAGCTGCCCAATTTGCGGCTTCAACCGGAGTCGTCCTGGGTCAATTTGGTCGTAGTGGCAGGCACGAATTCCACTCAATTAAGTCAGCTGATGGGGAATCGGTATGGCGAACAGGCGCGGTTCCCGACGCTTTTTCGAGAGCCGATATTCGATAAAGTTGTTTTTAACCAGACGCGACTTATCTGGAGCGTCGATGGTGACCTCCTGGACTGCTTTGTATATTTGTGCTGCTACTTTCAGGGTCTGAAGCCGCGCAAGTGCAATTTGATTTGACAGCTTGTCTGAAAGTATGCGATCAAGTACTTTACCATCTTTAGGGCTTGCGATTGAAGGCCCAGCTACATAGATCTTGACCTGTATCTTTGAGCTTACTCAAGTCCGCAGTCTCGGTCTTGTAGCAACCAAGGGTTTCTACTTGACGTATTGAGGAGATAGTGCTATCTTATCTGGAAAAGTCATGCCTGAGAAAGGCTGAGCAGAAAACATTGCGTTCACGGAAACCCAAGTTATTGATGAAGAGCTTTTGATGACACGTACGGACCAGAGCATCTGTAACAATGCTATCTAGGACTGCGAGCTGGGCTCTTTGTGGACGGTTTGATTCGATTAGCAGGCCAGGCGTCAACATAGTTGACTTTTGCGAGTTGCTATTGAAGTCAGAGCGGGCACATATTTGGGCTTCAAGCCCATCACAGATACCTCAGCTACCCAATAACGACTCAGGCCGAGTGATTACGGACAAAATGTCCACTCCTCTGCACAAAGTTCTGCACAAAAGTTTTGCCCACAATCGCGCTCTGTAGCCTTCGCAAGTGCAACTCCTTTTGACGCTGGGCCCAAAGGAAGCACGCGCGCCAAGACCAGGCAGCCATTCAGCGTCAAGGGGCTTCTAAACCACCAGGCTCCATTTTCTTTATGAAACCTTTGATAATCTCTGAGTACTTTTACCTGCAATCAGGCATCCCGAGTCTTCGCAAATAAATCCGGGAAGTCCTCAAAGGGCCCTACCATCGCCACTTTCTGTCGCATATCTGCCCTAGCTTTTCCAGTGATCGATTTCCATTCATGCCAACGAAGCCAGGCAGCCGTCATGTTTGGTGCCAGTAAAGGAGGTCTTGATGCTCTATTCGACCGGCCAAAGCCATTGAAGTGGCAGAAATTCTTCGCTTCACCGTTGAATTATTTGGCCAGACTACTCTACGGTCTAAAGCGAGGACAGCATACCCTCAGAAAGACGAGTGAGGCCATCACTGTAGTCTGACCTCGATGTTGCTCGGTTCGGCGACGACAACCTGCTTAAGGAGCTATGGAGGACTAGACCTAGGCTACATGTCTTCGGTCATGTTCATGAAGGGTATGGCAAAGACTTTATCGCGTATGATTGATTCGAGACCTGGTATGAGGATGTATGTAGGGGCTCGGGAGGGTTGACTGCTTTGATGAAGATGCCCGGCAATCTTGTTGAGTTTTGGTGGAGCTCAAGAGCCGCAAGTGGCACGGTGCTTGTCAATGCAGCTGCCGTATGAGGTTTGAGGTACACCGAGAGAAGAGTTCCGTTGCTGGTCTATCTGTGACGCTCGTTGTGAGCGTTGTTGTCGCGGAGGTGGCCGTGCCCAAGCAAGGGTCCTCCTGTTCCCATCTCGTGAAAGTGTTTGATAACAAGGGTACCCAAAGTATCTCCCTATATCAAATGTGATGCATCCAAGACCATTTTCTTTTCCAAAAGATTCGAAGCCTACTCTCTCATCGCCCCTCTTATCCAGCACGACCTCAGGTGAGCAGATGAGAGCGTTCCCCTACGTTCTGTCCTCGAAGCGCTAGCAATTCTGTAGAGGCGGCGAGACTTCCGGAATATTCGTAGGTTGCCGTCGTAAAGGTAAGTTGATGTAGTCTCTGGGCTGGGAAACCGTTGTAAGCGGAAAGCTAAGCTGGCAGAGCATGATTGAAAGAGTAACAAGAACGATTGCTGTGGTGATTGTTTCAGAAGGCTTGGCGGGTGCTGACGCCAAGAAACCCTTGATTGCGCTAGATAGCTATATGCTGACGGCCCTCGGCCCCCCACCTTCTACAGCATCTTAAGGTAGCTTGCATACACAGAATCTGCTTGACAAAATCGCGCGAACCGGCGCATCAGCTTCAAGTATCCTCGTTCCACAGCTTTACCTACGAATCCCACCTAGGAGCATTTCACCATGTGAGTATGAGTCCATGTCGTCCGAGCTGTGCATGTACTATGTCGTACGCCTTGGACAAGTGTATTCAGCGCCGAAGACTGACATCGATTCTCTTCTACCAGGAATCGCTCCCTCTCCGTTAGGTCCAAGAAGGACAATGCTTCTACCGCTACTGGGGGCTCTGGTGGGAGCGCGCCCAAGCACCGCTTCACAATGGCCTCTCTACGTGGTGTCACCCAGGCCGAGCTGAGCAAGAAGCTATTCAAGATCATCAAGAGCGAGAACCACGCTATCGGTGCCTACGAATCTGCTTCCCGCGAGCGCATCTCTATTGCCTCTCAACTCTCGGATTGGGGTGAGGCTACAGGGGATGACTCGATCTCAGACATATCGGACAAGCTTGGCGTTTTACTGTCAGAATTGGGCGAGCAGGAGGATGTCTACGCCCAAAATCTCGAGGATTACCGTGGTGTCCTGAAACAGATACGGAATACAGAGAGTTCGGTCCAGCCGAGTAGAGACCATAAGTCCAAGATTTCGGACGAGATCGCGAAGCTGAAGTACAAGGACCCAGAGAGCCCAAAGATTGTGCAACTTGAGCAGGAACTCGTTAGAGCTGAGGCGCAGAATCTTGTCGCGGAAGCTCAGCTGACCAACATCGTACGTCTCAGTTGCGCTTGTGAGAAACGTTCTTGCTGACAAACTCACGCAGACACGCCAAAAGCTCAAGGAAGCTTACGACCTTCACTTCGCCGCTACTATCGAGCGCTCTGAAAAACAAATAATGCTTGCCCGCCATGGCCGTCGCCTGTTAAACCTCCTCGACGACACCCCAGTTGTACCAGGAGACACCCGTCCGGAATTTGAGCACGCATCTCAGGCGCGCCAAATCTTGAATGATGCTGAAGAAGACCTCCGTGAATGGACGCCGAATCTCGAGCCCGTCCACAGCACAGCTACTGGCATGGGCACGAATCTTATGCCTACTGAGGCTGGAACAGCAGGGACCAGTGTCAGCGGACAGGAGGAGGCGCCGATGAGTATTGCGAATGGTAGTACTACAGGTCAGCTCGGTTACCCGGAACAGAGAGACCTCAGTGGGAACTCAAACATTGCGCAGCCTGAACCTACGTCTAGCTATCAGGTGTGAACAAACTTTGATCTAAGTGTGGCCCTTTCACCACGCCGCAGAGTCCGAATTGTAGTTCGGCTAAAGTCTACGAAGCTTCTGTTCTATGTGTTAAAGCGAGGAGCACTTGGGGGTTTTCGCACTTAATTTTGCAAACATCCATTTTAGGTCAGCCCTTGAAATAATTTTTCATGGGCCTGCTTGGTCTTGTCACGTCATTGCGATTCAATCACTCGACATGCAGTACTGGTACTCATGATTGCCCAATGCCGTTCAAAAGTCCAACTTCTCATCTTCACATCCCATTATGGACCTTTAACTTAAGAAAAAGCATTACCAGGGACCAGCATACTCAAACACCTTCGACTTGTTTAATGTCTGATATGATAGATTACTTCAAGTATCATGGCAACAATATGACACCATCTCAAGCAGCCGCTTTCGGCAACAGTGGGTCTTATGCGTTTGCTCATCAATACTACTGACTAGGTTGCACTTACCTGTGGGCTAGATGAAGAAGCACTCGAGCTCATCGGTGCATTCCTCGCGATAACCAAATGAAGAAGTGCTCACGTCCTTGTTCACACCTCCTCTCTCCATCCCGTGATAGCCAGTCATCTGCTTCCCCTCCGTAAAAGTTTCTTACAACCAAGTCTGAAACGTTGAGCAGTGTCACTACTTATAAAGCACTACTTCCGTTGACTGATGATCTATCTATACAGACCACCCTGTCTGCCCTTCTTTGAGTCTTCCCAATGCCTTCGCTCATGCTTGTTCCTGCTATGAATATATACTCTGCATGTTGCACCTTATCTACTTCTGAAGAATCGGTGTCTGGCTCATACATAGCTCAGAGGACTCAGGATATCGAGTGTGGAGACTCAAGACTTCCAAGCACACCGCAAACAGTCACCGGTAATTGGAGCTTAGATGGCGGATGTACCGTACGATTCATTCAGCAGACGCTCGATTTGGGCACCACGTATCACGGCGCATTCCGCTACCACTCCGTATGCCGTGCTCATTGAGCAAGCGATCGGAAGGTGAGCCCCAGAATAGAGCAGAAAGCATGCCAGAACCAAAGCACCTGAGCAGCAACAAGCACCAGCCGGATAGCAGCGAATGGACAGATTCAAGGCTTCGCCTTGCTCAGAAGTCCTCGACTACAGTCCTCTTTGTGCACACGCCTCCAATGAGATCGCACTGTGTCAAGCAACGCAATATCTGCTCTGTCTATCCCATGAGTGAATGCTCTTACTCTGTCATAGGGCTCAGATTGGATGTAGACGGCAGAAGCAATGTGAAATGTTTATTACAACTTGTTTCTGCAAGAGTCTTTTGTTTCCCCTCCATGTAGCGAAGATGAGTAATAGGTACGTAAAATGTCGAGGGCTTTTTTCTGCTCTCTTGGGTGTTGCGGTGCCTGTTATTAAGTATGTTGTTGAATCAAAGACAGTCGCTAAGTATGTTGCGCATTAAAAACGCAAAATCCAAGGAGGGGGCCTGCTCAGCGTAGAGGATCACGCATAGTTCCGTCAGCAATGTGCAACCATGAAAAAGAGAAGTTTGAACCTCGGATTAACTTCTTGGAATATGGATGACTTTTGCAACCGCAGGATCTCAAATCAGGAAGCATGAGAGTCCCATTAGTTCCAGGTCCCACTTCACTACAGACACCAAATTTCCCGAAGATGGTGAATCTAAGGTGACCTGTCTTTGATCATAACCTTTCACCTCTGTTCTGTTTCTTTTCATCAGCACAATTTATGGGATCATGCGCGGTAGTCTAATGTCCGTTGAACAGGACAATAAGTCACTAGAGCAAATGTTCGACAAGATTCCATTGAGCATACGTGCCAGAAACACAGCATCATTCGAGCCTTCCCGTCGCAACAAAGTCAAGACATACGGCTTTCATGAAAAACCCTCAAGAATTAGGAAGGGTTTTGTTTTGTCGCGTTTTAAGCTCTCTTCCAGCATTTCTATCACAGGTGGGGGAACAGCAAATGGTGCACTGTCACAACGAGCAATACATACTCATATTCATGATAGACTTCATCGATTCGAAGTATTTTACACTTTGAGCATTCAAATAAACGGTCTCTTCATGTGACAGCCCACAAGCAATTGTCTAATCCCTTCGAAAATTTTTACACTTTGACCACTCAAACATGCACTCGCGTTCGTATTGAAAGCCAGGGCTGTAATTGCCTTACACGACTGAGCGTCTCGTTTTAGATTATGGCGGCAATTTTGTCTCAGCTACCACAGTCTTTCGGTTTTTTCTTTCTAAGTCACTTGCTAAGCGATCAGAGACTCTAAGGTAGCTTGCTAAAGTCTTAACACAGATGGGCGTTGTTGGTCAGCACTTCGCTGGTCGAGCCAGTACCGGTGGTAATTATGACGATCAATTCTCAATGAAGATGGTCTGCGCTATTTCTTCAGCTCCATTCGGTAACAAGGGCGCTGGGGGCAGCAAGAAAGGCATTCAATCGCAGCCTTGAAGAGCTACCTCAGATGACTGATAGTACTTCAGGGCACGGCGGGCGGTGGTATAGGTATAGGTGGCCGCAAGGGCAATTAGTGACTGCAGGTCTCCTGTGCCTACTGTGATACTGATCGAAGGATAGACTGCACCACCTGTAGGATCAAGGCGCGTTACCAAAGAGAAGCATAAGATGGCAGAAGCATCCGACAGTCTTACCAAGAGTCTCAGGACTGGAGACGAAAGACAGTTCGGCAACATCCTCTAATTTATCATAGACAAAGTCTGCCGCGCAATCGGACGTGCACCGCCGAATTGCCCACCCCGAATTTCAGCAAGCACAGGCGCGGACTTCAAAGATTTTCCGATAGCTGTGTTTGCGGAGAGGACTCTAGCTAGAGACACCAGGAGATTGAACGTGCAATAGGGGGTCCTGTGTAAATTATGTTTTAAAGAAGACCAGAGATCCTGAAGGCCATCGAAGAAGCCCGCGAGGGACAAATCATGGTCACTCACTAGAATTCTATGGTATAGGCTTAAAAATTCTCCTCGTCTTCGTTCAAGCATCATGTTGCGTACGTGTGGTGGGCCTGTTTCCATTCCTTTCAGCATTACCACGAGGCTCAGTAACGCTTCCAAAACCGGGCAAAGACGGCTTTGGCCTTAATAGCAACAGATTAATCTACCTGCCTCCTCCTGCTGCTACTTCCATTGAAAGCTATTATGGGGTGGTGTGTTGGTGTAGTTTCAGATCCCATGGTCGATGCCTATCTCAAACTAATAGCTGCGAATCTTTCTTTTCATTTTCTCCAGGCCTTACGTTACCCTCGAAATGGAGGGTGGGCTTCTTTTGTGATTATAACCTGTACAAGCTACTTTCCGAGTCAGACTTCTACCTTTGAAAACCGCTAGTGACATATTACCAAGCCCTCTGCCAGTGGGCACAGAAGTCCCACTAATCTGCCCATTCGTCTTCGTCGTATCCTAAGAGTCATTCCCGGAGCCGGCTTCAAGATGTGCAACAGCACACCGAAGCATTCGTGGGCGCTGCATATTTGAAGTTTGATGTTCGCCTACCACCCCATTGGCTATAGAAGTCGAGGGCTTGCTTCTTGAGCTCGATTTCGTTATCGAGACACGATATTTAACCGCAATCGATTGATACTGCCGTTGAGTGGTGGAAGGTGCGGGGGTGCTCTCTTAGTCATCAACCACTGCTTTAGTTGCCTCAGTCCCTCAGACGTGGTGTCACACCAAGCCCCTTCGGGTTGGTTAATGCTTAGTCATAGAACGAGCATTACTACGTCAGTGCGGGCCACCCCAACGCTAATGCCGCCCCAACGCGAAATTTTTTAAACTTTTCAACAATCACCTTCCTACCTACATACCACCCCCAAATCATGGCCGAACCATATGCCGCAAGAGAGGTACGCGTATAAGAGGTTCTTACAGTTATTCCCCCTGGAATTAGGCCTAACATTAGCCGGTTAGCTATTTAGTTTCACCTCCTATACGCGCAGCTACGCTGCGGAACAGGGAAGGGAATTTTGACTTTTTCGAAAATCGAGGAAGGGAATTCAAAAAATTAGGACAAATATTGGTACAAAAAAAATTCCCTTCCCTAAAGAAGGGAAGGGAATAGAGTCAAAAAGGCCGATTCCCTTCCCTGTTCCGCAGCGTACGCGCAGCTCCTAAACCGGTTTAATAGAGTTAAGCCTAAACAGAGCCACTATTTCGCGTTTATAATAGAAGAAGAAAACGCTGTATACTAGTACCTATAACGTCTTGATTCTTTATATACGTTTTACTAGCGCCCGATGTTTTTAAAAATTATAAATTTAATTTTACGCGAGCGCCTAGGCCCGGTTAAATATATAGAAAGTTATTAACCTACGCGCTTTTTAAAGTATAATCCTTAGTATAAACTACGCCGGTAGAAACTCTTAATAGTATAGCGAAAGAATACTTATAAACTAGAAGATATTTTAAACTAGTTTAAATATTTTCGCGACGTATACCTATAAACCGGGGTAGATTTAAATAATATTTATAATTTTAACGAGACTAGGTTCCGTATTAATATTAGTAAAAGTTAATAAATTATTATAGAAAAGTAGGATAAGCCTCTATACTAAATAAATATAAATAATCGGGAGTACGTTACGTTAGTAGAGTATATTAGCGCGAATAACTTCGCGCTTCCGCCTATACTAATTCTAGCCGGGAAGTAATTTTTAATCTATTAATTTCGAGAGAACTTAGATCCTAATACTCTTTAAGGCGTTAATAATTCTAGATATATAAATAACGACCTCTATATTACGATCAAGGTTCGCTAAAAATCTTAGTAGATTTAATATATTTAGTATACTAAGGGTCTATTTACTACTCGACGTAATATATAAACTAATAAATAGGTAAGCGCTTAACCGTTTATCTACTCGATACTAGAATAAGCGAGTAAATAAATAAATAGCGTAGTTTCTTTCTTCTATATAGACTACGTACTTTTTTAATAAATAAAAACTTCGTATTTAACTTCCTTTAAGATTTTTAATTATAGATTCTAAATATAAATATTTATTAAACTATTAATTAAGTTTATTAAATTTATCTAGTTTTATTTTATATTAATACGAAGTGTCACGGGGTAGACTTTAGTAGGAGTATTACTATAATATTTATTAAAACGGCGGGCTGAGCCCTACCGCTAGCCCTATCGGGACTAGGGTGATACTAGGATTCTAGTATATTAGGGCCAAATCCTCTATAGAATAATTAATATCTTTTATACTATATACTATTATATTAACCCCTTATCAAATAGTAGTAACGGCGACACTAACGTAGAACCATACCTCTTCTATATTAGTGAGAACGATTATACTAGTTATAAGTAGTAAAATAACCCCTAAAACGGCTAATATACTCCCTATTAACTACTATATTCAAAATAGTTTACTCCGTATCGACAGCGAGCCTTATTTATTTAGCGCTTCCGTACCGTACCCTACTACCTTAAATAAGTACTTCTAAGCTCTTTATTAAGTTATTAAAGTAATTTATTTAATACCCTTTTTATTTAGGGTATTTATAATAAATATTAAACTAAGTATTTAGAACGTCCCTTTATTTATTTCTCTTTTATTAATATAGTTATTTATTTTAATAAACTACCTATTAGGTAAACGTCTAGCCTAGTAAATATATTACTAACTATATCTCTTACGCTTCCGCTATAGAAAAAGAATACTAGAATACTAGTCTTTTAATACTACTTTTATTATTCGCCTAGTATTACTACTTTTAATATTTATTATTAATTATTATTTTAGTTATTACCCTAGAAGAAGTTTAGCTAAGTCTTATTATAATTAATTTTACTTTTTATTTATAAGAATTCCTATTATTAAATAAATATATCCTAAAATAAATAAAAGTTACTTTTAATATTAGACGAGTAATTATTTAGATAATTATACGGTCTCTTTATCCTCCTATTAAAGTACCTCTTTAATATTTATTAAAGAGGGCCTAGAAAGCGAAATAGTTTAATGATAACCTTTTAGAGTATACTAAATTTAAGTAACCTATTATATAATTACCCTAGGTTATAGATAAGATATTTATAATACTATTTATCGGTACCTTCCGAAGGGATATTAAAGAACTACGTTAACGCCTATAAAAGGAGTAATCTTTAAAGGACGAACCTAAAGATAAAGAAGTTATAACTCTTCCCGAGCCTAAATAGTTTACTATAAATTCCGAATAAATAATATAATTTATAAAATCGTTAGAAATTCAGGCCTTTATTATTAAGCTAGTAGTTAGGATAAAGGAAGGCCCGATAGGACCTTAAGATTTATTAAGAATAAATAGTTTAGCTGGTTAAAACGGTATTAATTTTAGAGTAAACGCCTAGAATAAGTTAAAGCTCGAAAAGATTAAATTCTTCGACCTTAAAGGCGATAAAAAGGATAACCTATTTATTTTAAAAAAGTATATTATATATAAGAACGTTTTCGACTTTAAGGATCGCGTTAATAATATAATTAAATAATACGGCGAAGAGGAAGTACGAAAGTTTCTACTTTTATATCTTAAAGGAGTAGCCCTTAAATAATTCTTAAATAAATTAAATATTAATATTAAGGCGTTAATATATACCTTCGCTAGCCTTAAATAAATAAATTATTTTATTAAGTAATTTAAAATAAAGACGCTAGAAACTATACGTAAACTTCGTTTTAATAAATATAAATTCGTTTAAATATATATTAATAAAACGCCTAAATAATATATAAATAAAATATTTAACCTAATTAGGGCCGCCGATATTCCTAGTATATATTAATAAATATTTATAATCTACGATTATATTAATTTTAATTTTAAATCTTTTATTAATCCGCCTAAGCCTAGCGTCCTACTAGATAAATTCCTTAATTTATTTAACACTAAGGAAGAAGCCTAGCTAGGAATAATACGAAGTAATAAAACGACTAGGCCTCTACCGCCTCCTAAACTAGAGAGCTTATGATAAGGCTAGTAGAATTATTAATAACTTAACTAGTTCTAGTTATAGTAGAACTAGTTACCTTAGGCTACTTTTTATTAATTTATTAATCCGGCCTATTAAAATATATTAAGTATCCCTTAAACGTAGTAGTAGCCTCGTTAAATTCAACCGCTACTTATTTAGTTATAAATCATTAGTAGTAATATTAATAATATATCTTTCCCTCCTAGAAATAGGAATCGTCCTAACTTTTAACCGCGCTAAGAAAACCGCGGGCCTATAACCGGTAGTTATAATCCTAACCGTTTCGGGTAATAATAAATACCCTCTAGGCGTATAACTACTTATTATAAAATCGAGGTATAAAAGGATTATTCTTAGGAAGATAATACTATAGAGTAATAAATAGAAGAGTAATCTACGCCTAATATTAATTACGCTAAGGAGTAGAGCTAGGATTAGTAGTAAAAGGATTACTATAATAAATAAAACGAAATAGCCGGTTATTAGGTAACTATTATCGATTCGCTTAAATAAATCGAGTACCGTATCTATAAGGAGTCGTTCTTTTTTAAAAACGTACTATATATATATTTTAGAAATTAAGGCTTAGGTAGGAACCCTACTAAAGCCTCCTACCCTAGATATTTAGTTATAAATATTATTTAAAAGAGTAAATAGCCTTTAATAATAAACGAGAATACGGAAACTTATTATTAGGCTGAAACGAATAACGAATTATTAAAATAGAAACCCATTATTAAATTAAATTACGACTCTTCCAAAAATACGGGAATAGGATAAATATTTAAGAAGTACCGGTACGCCGGTATTCGGGTCGGCCTAGACCCTAAAATTAAAGTAGAAAAGGGCTATAAAGATACTAGTTATAAAGTAATTATCGCCGATTATAAATTTATAGTACGCTTCCTCCTAAAAGCTAGAATTCGTACTATAATAACTTTACTCTAAGTTACCGGTATTAGTATTAACCGCTATATTATTTCTAAATATATCGTTACCTCTTTATACTTCCCCGGGAAAGATAAAAGTAGTAATAAAATAATAGCCGAAACCGCCCCTAGGGAAGTCTATATTATGGATAATCTTAAAATAAATATATTTATTAATATAGACGTTATGGCCCCTAAAGGAATTAATATATCAGTATCTCGTTAAATAGCCCGTATCGGTAACTACGATATAGAGTGCCCTATCGACGTCTATTTAAGGGGTGTAAATATGAACCGGCCGGTATATATTACGAAAATAAGAGTTATCCCCCTATAAGTTATTATAATTATCGAAGTCTATAAACTTAATCTATTAGTACGAGATTACTTCTTTAAACCGGTAGATACTAATCTATATCTCTTTACCGGAATCGTTAACGATAAAATAAAATTAGTATTTATAAAGAATAAGACGGATAAGTTCGTTAAAATTCTAAAAAATATAAGGCTTAACTAGGTACTAGAGGTTTAATTTAATAACTACTATAGTATTACTATAGGCGATGACGATGTTCGCGAGCTCGTTATACGAAGGCCTCCTTAGGAGTATAAAGAAACTTTTATTAAAAACGCTTTTAATAGTACGGTTACCGCTAGTACTAGTTTATTACTTCTTAAATAACTTTTAGGGGGTAAAGATATAAAGAACTTAACTAGTTCCCGGCCTTCTATTCTATTAATAGAGGTGATTATTTCGGTAAAGAATAGTATCCTCCTAAACGGTATTATTATTCATAGTAAATAACCGGAGCTAGTAAAGGTTATTAATTAATTCCCTATACTCTAGGTAGAAGGAGGCTTTATTAATATTCTAGAAAACGAATAAATACGTATATTACTTCGCGCCGACTAGGAAGATAAAGTATTTAAAACGGTATATATTTATCCTATAAGTAACGAGAGCCGGAAGATTATTAACGAAACCTTTAATAAATTATATATTTAGGGACGATTTAAATAAACGATATAAGTTACTTTATTTAGCTTCCTAGTCTTCGTTATTTAGACTATAAGATTAAACGGTATTAAAAAGGGCCGTACCGTTATTAATATTCGAGGTTTAAATACTATAGTTATAGTAAACGTCTACTATTTATCTTTATAGAATAATATAATTAGCGCCGTTAAGGGTTATCGTTAAATTACTATTATCGACGCGGCTAGTTTCTTTTATTAATAACGAGTATACTTTAAAGATAAATATAAGTTTACCGTCGTATTATACCGCGGCTAGGAGACTTTTAATATTACGGTAATAAGATTTAAGAACTCGCTTACGTACGTATAATAGTAAATAAACCGGATCCTACGTATCTATAAAGTATTCGCCCGAGTATATATCGATAATATTATAGTATTCTCTTAGACCCTCGAGGATTATATTTAGTATTTATATATAATATTTTCTTTATTTATTAAGTTTAATATTTTAGTTAACCCTAAGAAGGCGTTTATTAGTTATTCGTTAATTATACTATTTAGTTAGAAAGTTAACTCGTTCGGGTTATTAACTTTTAAAGAAAAATTTATAATTATTAAATAACTAGCTTTCCCTTAAACGTTAATAGTATTTAAAACGTACCTAGGAATAATTAATTAGTTAAGAGATTATATTAAAGATTATACTACTTTAGCTAGGCCTTTATAAGATAAGAAAACCGCGTTACTAAATAAAGTACCCCCTATAGGCGCTTAGCGATAGGAATATATTAAAAAGACTAGTTTTAAATTACCTTCCTTATAAAAGATCCGTTTGTTTAAAACTATTTAGAATACCCTTTTTAAACCTTCCTTTTTATACTACTTCGACGATAAAAAGGAACTATTTATCGACTTTAATACTAATAAAGAATTCGGTTACGGGGTTATAGTTTATTATATTATAAAAGAGCTAAAAAGCCCTTATCTTAACCGGAAATAAATTTAATTTATCCTTTTCCTTAGCCGACTCTTTAAGAATATAAAAATACGTTATTAACCTACTAAAATAGAACTAGTAGGAATAATATAGGTATTTATTAAGATTAAGTATATAGTCGAATTAGCCCTTAAGACGGTCGTTTATATTAATTATAGAGCTACGCTTAATATAGTTAAATATATAAATATAACTACCTTATTTACGGTAAAGATTAATTTACGTATCGTACGGGCCTTAGATTATATTCAGCGTTTTTAAAATATAGAGATCCGTTATAAACCTAGCGCTAAATATATAGTACTAAACGCCCTATCCCGATTATAGTAGAAGGACGTAATTAGGGACTTTTTAGAAAGCGAGCTAGATATATTTTAGGTATATATATATAAAGTCTATATACTAGTAGAAATAAACGCGTAATTTAAATAAGAATTACTTTAAGGGTACTAGAATAACGATTATTAAACTAAAATAAATTATATATTTAACTATAACGTAGAAACCGGCGAGAATATTATAGATCTTCCTTTTTCGAAGGGGGATAACGGTTTAATATAGCGTACTAATAATTTAACTACTAATCGCGTATATACGCCGGAGCGCCTATATATACCTTCTTTATATATTAAAATTATATTTAACGTCGTATATTCTAGCTTATATATAGGAAGATATAAATACTATAAAATAATAACTAGGTACTAGTATATATATAAACTAGATAAGAAGCTAGGGGAGTATTTACGATACTATTTATAATACTAGTTATTTAGTACTCCTAGGTATAAGCCTTATAAAGTACTATAGCTTATTCTTATACCGCCCTCTCCTTTTTATACGATTTTTATCGATTTTATCCTAACCTTACCCCTTTCGCAGGAAGGATTCGATAATATTATAATTATTATATATAAATTTTCCTGAAAGGTAACCGCGATTCTAGGAAAATTAATATAGAAGGTAGAGTAATAGGTATATATACTTTTATATCGTTTATATTTAATAAACTAGGGTATTCCGAAAGTTATTCTTTCCGACCGCGACTAGAAGTTTATAAATACTCTATAAAAGGCTCTATTTAATAAGTTTAAAGTAAGTTTAATATTTTCTACTACTTATTATCTATAAACGGATAAATTAAGCGAGCGTATAAATTAAATTATTAAAATTATATTATGATTCTAGATCGCTACCTTATAAAACTCTAAAGCCTAGGAAGAAGTACTACCTTTTATAATTATATAATATAATAATATATTCTCCTAGCCTATTAACTATACCCTAAATAAAATAACTTTTAGTTTTATTATTAATAACGTATTAGACTTAAGAAATTAGGAGAATAATATTTTATTAAGGGAGCTAGTACGTATTTAAACTTCGAATATAATTACCTATATTTAAATATACGATAAAGAGTATTATAATCGTATTTATTACCTTTATTATTTTCGTTAAAGGGACTAGGCCTTACTACGCCTATATAAAGATTATAATATTCCGGTAAATAAGTTTACTAGTCGTAAATACGGTTAATAAATAATTAGGCTATTTAAGGTTCTTAACTATATCGGTAGACTCGTATACCGCCTTAATATCCCGGAAAATTAAAAGATTTATAATATATTTTTAATAATATAGCTAGAGTAGTACCTACTACCGGATAAAGACCCTTTTAAATATCTACGGCCTATTAACCTTAAAGTAGTAGAAACCGAGCGAGACGATTTAGAGCTAGAATAAAAACTAGAGCGTATCTTTAATAAACGCGTTATTAAAAAGGGGAAGGGTTATACTACCGAATACCTCTTATCCTAGAAAGGCTAGGGATCTATATAAAACTATTAAATAAACGCTAAAAATATTTTCGCGGGCGAATTTATTAAGGAATACGAATAATAGGTTAAATATTAAGCTAAATTCTTCTTCTAGGGTCGATAACTCTAGAAGTATAATTATATTTCTCTTTTATATTATCGCCCTTTACCTACTTTTATTAGGAAATAACCGTTATATTAAATCTATTTATCGAGCTCTATTTAGAGTACGGGTACTATAATAATATTAAAGGGGTATTATACCGAGAACCGGTAAAACTACTCTTTAATAGTCTTAAATTATTCGTTTAATCGTACGCAGAGTTATATAGCCCGAATATCCTAGTATAGTATTACCTATATACTTCTTTATATAGATTTAGGTATATACCCCTCGTTATCGCTATTTCTTAACTAGGTAGTATACTTATATAGGAAAGAGCTTCGGATAATATAAAAATTATATAATTATTTAGCCGAATCGGGACTAGCTCCGCGCTAAAATAATTTTAATTCTAAAAGTACCGCTAAACGACTTTTACCTAGATCTGGCCTAGATCTAGCCTAGATCTATATTAAAACTTTACTTTATTAATATATATTTAGGGCCCTAGTCCTTTAGTACTAATATTTTTATAATATTATACGTATACGCCCTTATTTTATTAATATTATGGCTCCTACCGCTAGTTACCTACGTTATCTTTATACCGCCCTATTACTTTACCTCGTTATCGCGATTTTAATATTAAGCTTTACGGCTCTACGCTAAATTTTAAGGCTCTACGGGCCTACCCGTAATTAGTCGATAATTTAGAATATATATTATTTACTTATTTACTTTTATATATAGACGCTACTTATATTATTACCTATATAAACGTATTAATGAGGGCGTTAACTTCTTTCTTTTAAATTAGGCGATTTATTACGGGGTAGACTTTAGTAGGAGTATTACTATAAATATCTATTAAGATAACGGGCTAAGCCCTACCGCTAGCCCTATCGGGACTAGGGTAACTCTAGGATTCTAGTATATTAGGGCCAAATCCTCGATAGAATAATTAATATTTTTTATACTATATATTATTATAATAACCCCTTATCACTACGACTTTATATAAATTATCGAAAATTAAATAATATTATAATAAAGAATCGGTACCCTCTATTAAATATTAGCGAGTTATAAGATCGGCTTATAATAGTAAAAATCTTTATATAATTAAATCTTCGAGGCGCGTATAATTTAATTCGAATAAAAAAAGGCGAGGAGTAGAAGACTACTTTTAGAACTAAATATAATTATTACGAATACCTAGTAATACCCTTCGGATTTATTAACGCACTAGTAACCTACTAAATATTAATTAATAATATTATATAAGTATACCTAAATATAACGGTGATTATATACCTCGATAATATCTTAATTTACTCTATTAATAAAGAAGAATATATCTAATATATATAGAATATCCTAATTTATTTATTACTAGCTAAGCTTCTTTTTAAATTAAAGAAATACGAGTTTTATAAAGAATTAATTAAATTCCTTAAATTTATAATTAATACTAGAGGTATTTATATAAGTCCTAAGAAGATTAAAAGTATTAAGGAATAATTTATACTATATAATATTAAGATAGTATAGAGTTTCTTAGGATTTACGAACTTTAATAAAAGGTTTATTAAAGACTACTCTAAAAAGGTCTTACTATTAACGGATATTATAAAAAAAGATATTACTTTCTAGTAGAGGAAAGAATAATAACGATCTTTTAAAGTATTTAAAGAGGCCTATAAGAAACCGCCGGTACTATATTTCTTTCGAAGTAACGAACTAACTCGAATCGAAACCGACGCTTTAAATTTAATAATAAACGCTTATATACTCTAATAGAGAGACGATAAATAGTACCCTATTATATATTATTCTAGAAAAATATTATTAATAGAATAAAACTATAATATCTATAATAAAGAATTACTAGTAGTAGTATCCGTACTAGAATAATAACGGGTATATATAAAAAGCTATTTAAACTTTACTATCTTTATAGACTATAAAAATCTTTTTAATTTTATAATAATAAAATAATTAAACCGAAGGTAAATTAAATAGTTAGAATTATTAGGATAATATAAATTTAAAATCTTCTATACCCTAGGGAAGAATAATAGTCGCGCCGATATATTTAATAAGCGAGAAGATTATATAGAGGATAAAAACGTAGTAATATAACTAGTCCTTATTTAGTAATAGGATAAATTACTAGTTCTAATATAATAACTAGTAGTAACGTTATATATCTTTATTCCCGGAATTATAAATAATATTCGGAAAGAATACGAGAACGATATTTTAACTATTATATTAAGAAGTTAGTAACTATAGGCTAAATTATTAAAATATAATAAAAAGATTTATCTTCCTAAAGAATATCTTAAAGAAATTATTTATAATTATTATAATAATCTAGTTTAAGGATACCCTAGAGTTATTAAAATTATAAAACTAATTTATAAAGAATACGACGCGCTAAAACTAAAATCGTACGTCGAGAAATATATTAAAGAATATATCGAATACTAGTAGAATAAATCTATAAGGTATATTAAATACGGTTAAATCTAATTCGCCTTAATACCGGAAATATTATAGGACGATATTATAATAAATTTCGTTATTAAATTACTAAAATTAAAGAATCCAATTACTTTAGAAACTTTTAACTCGATAATAATAATCTATAATAAATTTAATAAATACGTTATAATAATATTTATTAAGGAAATTTATAAGGCCGAATAAATCGCTTTCGTACTACTAGATCGATTTATTAAAGATTATAAAATATTTAAATCGATTACTTTTAACCGAGATAAATAATTTACCTCTAACTATTAAAAGATATTAATTAATACTATCGGAATTAAACTACGAATATTAACCGTATATTACTTATAGACGGATAGGTAGATAAAGCGGATAAACTAAATAATAAAGATATATTTACGATATTATATAAATAAGAAATAAAATAATTAACTAAAACTTCTACCTATAACTTAACTAGCGTTTAATAACGCGTAGTTTAATATAATAAAACTTACGTTATTCTTCGTAAACTATAATAAATATATTAATACGTTTCTCGATCTAAAATAAGGATTTAACGTATATAAGGCGCTAATCTATATAATTAATATAAAGGCGTTATATAAGGAAATATAAACCTAAATCGAATTAATAAATACTCGGATTAAATTAATAATAAATAAATATCGAAAAAAGTATCTTTAACTAAAAAAGGGGGATAAAGTATACTTTTTAATAAAAAATATAATAAATAAAAAACCGAGTAAAAAAATAGACTATATTAAAATCGGATTATTTTCGATTAAGAAGAGTATTGGACTAGTTAATTATATATTAAATCTTCTAGCCGACGTTAAAATATATTTAATATTCTACGTCTCTCGATTAAAGTTAATAAACTTTAAGATACTTTTATAAAATATCTTTTATTTCTAGATTAAAGAAAAAACGGAGTTCGAGGTAAAAGAGATTCTAGGTTAAAGAGGTTAGGACTACCTCGTTAAATAAAAAAATTATAACGAGTTAGAAAATACTTAAGAGTTATTAACGAATCTAATTAACTATCGGGAACTTTTAAAGAAGTTTTAGGAATAACGATATAAAAAAACTAGTCGAGGGTCCCTAGTAAAAGGGATTTTAAAAATATAAAATTATCGAAGTATAAAACCAAAGCTACTGTATATTTTATTTTACCGAATTTTTTAAATTCTTCTAGACGCTCTAACTCCTTTATATTTATAAAATCTTTATTAAATATCTTTTATTTACGCTCCTTTAAGAATTTCTTTTATTAACGAAATCTCTTTAACTTCGTATTCTTTTAATTAACGACTTCGTTCGTTATTTTCTATATAATGTTAATCTTTTCTTCTTTACGTTCTAAGCGCTTTAAAGCTTTATTAATTCCTAAAAAATTAATAATAAACTCGAAGGGCTCGTATTATTTCTCGGTTTTAATATACTCCCTATACTTCGATAATAACGAGGATAATCGATATTCGGTTTAATATATCGCGTAATATATATATATAACTATAACTATAAGACCTTTAGAAATAACCTATTTTTATAATTTATTACGTTATTTTATCTAACGAGAAGATATAGAATTATCTTTAAAGATAAAGAAGGTTAGAAAGAAAGAGTAATATTATAACTAAAATTCGCTAAAAACCTTAATAAACTTAATATATTTAATATACTAAAGGTCTATTTACTACTCGATATAGTATATAGACTAATAAATAGGTAAGCGCTTAATTATTTATTTACTCGATACTAGAATAAACGAGTAAACGAATAAATAGCGTAGTTTCTTTCTTTTATATAAACTACGTACTTTTTTAATAAATAAAAACTTCGTATTTAATTTCCCTTAAAACTTTTAATTCTAAATTCTAAATATAAACGTTTATTAAACTATTAATTAAGTTTATTAAATTTATCTAACCTTATTTTATATTAATACGAAATTTATTATCCTTTAATTCTTAACACTCCTCTCTACGAGTACTAACCTAGGTTCTATCGACGTTATATTAAAGTATTAAACAGAGAGTCTTAATACTCTATAAGGATTAAATCCGGTATTTTAACTAGTTTACGAAAAACCGCTAGGTTAGGAAGTAGAGGATATTAATATTCGATAGTTATAATAGTTATTTAACCCGGGAGGTATTTAAATATATAGAAAATAACCTTATTTAGCTATTCTACCTACTATTATACTCGTTTTATTTATATTAATTATTAGATATAAACGTTTTCTAGTTATTTAAATATTAGTATACTAAGACTATTAACAAGACTATATATTAAGCCGGGGGTAATTATTTAAAAATCGATTTCTTAGTCAATTTTCAAACTATCTAGGATAAAGTATTTAAATTAAATATTATCGTATTAATTTAGCGTAAATTAGGCCTAGTTCCCTATAATCTAGATATTATTCTACGTTATATTTATAAAATTTAACGGAAAGTTTCCTTAGAAAGAGTTATTACCCTAAAATAAAATATAACCCTAGATTTTAACGAATAACTAATACTATATATATACCGGTAAATAATATAATATAGGAAAGAACTCCGGGATATAAATAACTCTAAACTAGTTAATAAGTATATTCGCGGCGTAGAAACGAAAATACTTTCTAGCGCTTTTACGGAATAGGAGTTAGTAGAGTTATATTAAAAAGTAGTAACCTAGGTAGCGCGAAAAGTAGAGCCCTATATACTTATTTAAAAGGGTAGTATAGTATATTCCTATTAAACGCGCTTTAAGATTAAAGCTCGGTAAGAAATAAAGTTTAAAAAAACTCGAAGAGTATTAGAATAAACTACTATTAAGAAATAACGAGTTTATACTACGTTTAAGAATAAGAAGATCCGGCTCTTTAAAGCTACGGCTATAAAGGCGAAATTATAATTAAAGACTCAATAACTTCGGAAGTATATAGTAGATTTTCCTACGTTATTATTCTATAGCGAATGGGAGTATCTATAGATAATTAGCGTTGGGGCGGTATTAGCGTTGGGGTAACCTATATTAAATATAACTCAATGACCGCACGATTATACTTTCGCCAGATTTTCCTTATTTCGATTTTCTAACCTCTTAAATTTTCGAACGTCGAGGTTTATAAATCTACGAATATTTAATATTTCTTCTCTATTCTTTCGCTCGGGGCGAGATAAAATATAAATCTCGTACCGAGTAAATAAAAAATTAGGAAAAATAAATTCTTTTATAATAAATTACACGAAAAGGAAAAATACGAGAGAAATCGTATTTTTTAAAATCGACGTAGGTCGAGAGATAGTAAAGAACTACTATAAAAGATTTTAATTTTATTTTCAAAAAATTTAATAATTTATCGATATATCTCGCGACGAGAATTAAAAAACTAATTTATTTAATTTATTAATTATTCTTAAGTATATCGTTATAAATAAGGGTTACCTGATAAAAATATAGGATTCTGCGCTCAGACCTGCCGCCGTTCAGCTACGAAGTTAGTATTTCTAACCCGAAGGGGCTTAGTGAACGGGAGCTAACCCGAAGGGGCTTAGCGGTGGCTCGGCAGGTCTGAGGGACTGAGGCAACTGCTTTAGCAGAATCCATAGCAAGCTGAATCATCATCCTTCCAACCCACCAAGACGTATGACCATTGTTGTCCCTTGTTCTGTACTCCAGGCGAAGGTGGAGACAGCGCTCGCCTAGATGATAGGTTTGATGAGAGTGTCACGCAAGCCCAAATGTGGCTCAATTTCAATAATCCTTGAGACAAATTCCGGAGTCAAGCCACGTTCTGGCCGAGGAGAACGATGCAAAAGCGGCCTGAATAGTGAGTCTGACTCCCGCGCAGCACTATTCGTAACAGCGTGACAAGTTTTGGAGGGTAGTTTCAAGACATACACCGAGAGCACCCAACGAACGCTTCAAATCATTGTTCATGAGATATGTCAAAATTTTCTGGAGATAGACTCATGTATATAGTTTTACATTAGCGTTTTCGTTGGCGCAGAAGGTCTGAACAAGACCATCATAGCTCGAGAATGGGCTTTTTGACCCTTTGAAAACTTGCCATGACCATGAGAGCAAACAGTATTCCCTAGAGCGCCCATGAGCACTTGATCAATTACAGCAGAGAACCGGCATTTACTTACCGCTGAAACAGAAAAGCATATTCCCATTGACCCTTGACCTTGGTGTTTGCCGATAGAAAATAGTTTGCCCATTACTGGGCCACCAATAAGTTTTGCGACGATTTCCAACACGGCAACCGAGGTAAACAACCGTGCGTGATAGGTACGGTCAATCAAAGAAGTAGTGAGACCCTGTAGAGCGGGCTCCTCGCCCTCACTAAGGCCGCAGATAAACAATGCTGGATCAAAAGCTTAGCATGCTGCGACAACGGTACAACTTTGATCGCTTACCGAATAATAACATCCAGCTACGATATGATAGCTGCAACAGCACAAAGCCGCACACCGCTATGAATAAGGATATTCGAATAACATTGAGATCGAGCATTTGCGCTTTGAGACCTCGTCGATTCAAGATCGACGAGAAGAGCGGTAGAAAGGCTACTGTCGCCAAGGAAGACCCTCCTGCCTGGGCAAAGCGCAACCAGGTCGTCTGGCTGAGGCCCCAGTGGAAGTTGTAAGAAGCATATTGATATACATAAGCCTTGCTGATCATAGCGAAATGTTTGAAGCAGAAAAGCAAGTAACAGAACGGAAGTCCCGGCATCTGAGTTAAGGTAACAATGTCCCTCCACCATTCCTTGGTCTCAGGAGTTGGGGTGGGTAGCCTATCGTGGATTCTACCGGGAAGCTGTTCCTGCGAAGAAGGTTCCTCCTCGTCAGAGTCGTTGGGCGTGTTTGTGTCGGCGGCGCCCAACAGAGGGCTCTGTGGATGAGAAGAATGGTGGTTCAACGACTCGGGCATAAATGCAAGAACGAGAAGACCCAGTGCCAGTGCTCCGATGGCAACCGTAAAAGGAAGCCAAACCCTTACAAGCATCAGAAAGCCAGAGAGCGGCGGAGCCACCAACGTCGTCAAATGTGGGATTCCCGCAAGTAAATACATATATCTCGTTCTGGACCTTATAAGTAGATGCTCGCGCGAGTCAATGAAGTACCTCTGCTCACCTATGAGATTTATCAACAGTGTCGGCAATGACCGTGAAGTTCATTCCTTTAGCCACTCTTTGTGAGCCACCTATACAAAGAAAGATCGAGGATGCCCAGACGAGTTTGACCGGCAGATTAGCGTTGACATAGCAGATGAGGAGGATCCAAAGCAGGCTGCATATGGTTCCTACGCCGCACAAAGCAAGCACTAGCCGGCGACCGAACCTGTCATGACAGATCAGCGATGTTTGTACATGTCAGACGAGACGCGCTTTACCTGTCTGCAATCGATCCATAGTAGAGGGCCGTCAGTAGCGCTAGAAATAGTAAGATCAGCAGCCATACTTCTATATTATGGTCTTAGAAGTAGCGGAGGATTGCACTGACCAGGCAGCGCATCGAATGTGAACTTTAGACCAACAAGACCAGCCAATTCATTCTGAATTGGGGGGATCTTGCAGAATCGCTCCTCGACTGGTTGGCCAGTTGCGTGCACCAACTCGTCAGAAGTGGCATAGTATCGGTTGCAGATGGCTTGTTCGAACAGCTTGATCATGGGAACCTCGACCATATGCTTGGCAAAATAGGTGCAAAATTGCAGACAGAAAGTACATATGAGAATAGGATTTTGAAAAATAAAATTCTTTACAGCAAAGGCTCCATGGGCAGGCCATTCCCAGATGCTAAGCTGATCTGCTGGCTCAGATTTATCCGGGCTTGGTGGCAACAGAGCGTGCCGCTCATCGCTTTCGATGGGCGAAGGCATGGCGAAAGAAGAACTGCGTTGGGAACGATATGTTGATTCATGCTTCGACTGCCATTATTTGGAGATGTCGATGATCTAGGCAGGCGGTTGTTGGAAGACAGGCAGTGCAGGCGGGAACGTACACTGCCCGCATCAGGTACAGCCGCTCGAAGGATTCGTGTTGGCTGTAGCAAGCTGAAACATCTTTGATATGATATTCATGTAAATCATGAATAGAAGAACGTTTTACGTACAGTATATCAAGCCTTTGCAACGCGTCATGAGCATCCACACCCAAATTCTTAGTGTCGGATTGATTGGCTTATATGAGCGCGGAAATATTCCGATGGTAGCACCTCCAATGGAGGTTAGGCTGGTGTTATGTTTGCATCCCCAGTTCCTGCCTGTATCACAGACCGTTGAGCCTTCCTTGTTCAAGTAGTATTTGGATACGGAAGGCGAGGAAGGCACTATGTCTGATCTCTTCAAGATGGGTGATCTTCCTTTGTTCTTCGTACTCGTACGACGTCGTGCGGCTCGTGCCATCATTTACAGTTGGTCTCCTCCTTAGAACATCGAACGATATTACACAATACCCGCACAATTTTTCGCCGTCTATGTATTGTATAGCTTTAGCTGAAAAAGGACACAACGTTCCCCAGAGCTCTGCTGCCGTTCCTCTGTTACGTGAGCATTGCACTCGCGATATGGCCCCACCAAGAGAGCGCATCCACACTGGTTCCCAGGCTCTTCGCCTGGACCCCAACTTTGAGACTATATACCAGACTGTCCACAGCACCGAGGACAAGTTTGAGAACAATACTGGATTCGCTCCCAATTTTCGGCGAGATTGTTTCGGGTTTGTTTGCTAGGAATCAAAGAGGCGTTAGAACAGCTAACATTAGCCTCACAGGGGCAACTATCGCGAGCTTGCACTGTCAACAGGGGCCATTATAGATGCTACCGTTGAGCGTATGCGAGAAGTCGATTTTCGATTGTGATACTATGGCCTGGCACATTGCTCTGACGTTACACCACCAACGTACATCCGCCACGAGACTGCGTAGCGATTGGCTTAATAGCAGGAACAATCAAGCACAACTCCGCTCGCAGTTCACTTCTCCATAAAACTCACAGCTCTATGGTCGTAATCGTTTGATGATCTCATATACTGCTCCAAAAACCGAGTATGGCACGACCCGATCTTTCTCTTCCCCTTTATTCGCATACAGAGAAGGATATATCCAGACGGGCGTGGACCACACCATGAACACGAAAACGTAAACATACCCGAAGATCCTGATGAGAGACTGATATCGTGACGCATCCTTGTGGTCAGGGACAACCCAGCGAAACATCGTTCGAACTCCGTCCTCCAGGATGATACCAACAGCTTGTGTGCAAAAAAAGCGGATCGAACCAGATTGTTGCCAGGCGAATCCTTCTGCGACATCTGTCAAGGCATGAATGAGACCCGAGAGGAAGAAGGTGAGGAAGAGATGCGTGTAACGCGACACCAGGGTACCCTTGGGCATACGTAATATGTCAATTGTAACAAAGCTTGCAGGACTGGACATCTTTTGTTGTTGGTACTTGTGCCAAAAAATACTGCAACGATTATGGATTAGCTCTGCAAATCTAACCGAGAATGCTGTGTACACAATGACGCATTCTCGCTCGCAAAAGGAATGGGGTACTAAGTGTCTTCGAACTGAGCTCGTTTGCTGGAAAAAAAGGGGGGAAACAGTGCTTACCCCCAAAAGCGGCGCACTGTGTAAGCTTCAGTAATGGGACCAAATCCAGGCCGCCAAGAGTCGACTTGGCTGAATCTCAAAGCCACACTCACAAAAGCCATACATCCCATGTAGGTTTGGATGATACAGTACAAACTGATCCAAAAGCCGAGGGTGCTCGCCGACCTGATGATGAGTTGCTCCACAGAGCGATTGTCGGGAATCGTCCATGATCTATCGGAGAATTCGGAGTCAGCATTGCTATTCCAGGATAGAAAATGAGCCTTGAGACATGTATGGGGAGTTATTGGTGAGCTAGTGCTCATGCCACGTATTCTATGACTCAAGGAGCACCACAATGTCAGGGAATACTCAATAAACAGCCTTACATCCTGGACGTGTTGTACAGCACTGGGTTCTGATCTGGCTGGGAAGCGAGAGTAAAGAGGTCAAGGATCAAGTAGCACGAGAGCAAAAGCATAGCCTTTCGGCGTAGGAACGTAGCTCTAGAGGGAACATAATTTGGTTCTTTGGGCGAGAAGTAGGGGGCTCCAGGTACTTCGAATGCAGTGCCAAGGTTGCGTGTCGAGACTGCAGCATGATAGCCAAAACGGAGCCGGTCCCATGTTTTCGCCGTTGAATTTTCATCCCTGATAGTCGCTGACTTTCGCCCAGCTGTTGGGCCACCAACTTCAGCACTCCATTTGCTCAAAAGCGCGGTGTCGAGATACTGAAAAAGGAAGCTAACGCTGTGAGCACCGAGAAGGGCAGCCCAGATCACTCTTCCTGTTGCTTCGAGACATATTGGCAAGACTTGATGTACGCAGATGACGATAATGGGAAGGACAGCAAGGCGTAAAGGCGAGGAGGGCGATGTGAAGGCGATGAGCAAGGCGTTGAGGGATACTTGCAACACCATCAAGAATATGAGGTACGGCAATAGAGGTGACATTGGAATAGAAGCTTGGCCGTCTGGATCTAAATTTTGCACCGCATCGCAGAATGGAGAAGTGGCACCGGGTGAAAGGGTTTGCTAAAGGAAAGCTGACCTCTTCAAACAGGGATGCGATGATTTCACCGCATACGATTACGATCGAAGAGACACACACCTTGCTAAGGTACATCATATCAGTGGAACGAAACATTTCGAAATAGCAAGGCTGCAGCGAAAGACAGGCAGTCGATGACGCCATCAACGCCCCGTTCCGGATGAGATCGGCGCTGAAACGAGCGGCACCATCTGTCACTTTATGCATTAACGCCAGCCTTCATAGGCTTGAATCATATTTCTTACGCCGCACGTTATCAAACATGGTGCTTTGAATCGAAGCACGTGGAAAAGAAGAGGGTGCAGGTACAACCCGAACCATTTGAATAGCACACGCTACCAGGGGAAAGAATTGCCACAGCCCGTGGAAATATCTGCGTTTGGTTTCAGGATGCAGATAAGGTGATGACGGATCTGAGAGATCTGAGAGATCTGCTAGATAGATTCCCTTGTAGGCAACCTGCGATGGCACTTGAAACATTCCCATACGGCGTGGTCTCGGAAGCTTATCGCCAACTACCTATCAACATTTCAGAGCTCAGCCAAATTCCGCGAGTCCATCTTCACACCAGCCTCCAATCTGAACTCCAACACGATTTGAATAGCAATTACTCGTGCACCATTTCATGATCACCATGCACTTCGCCTCATTCGGCAAGCCGCGCAAACGTCATGTGCGGGTGTTATACTCGTTTAGATCGACCCTGATCTCTCAGCCTCGTCTCGCCTGCGATATGAACATGAGCTGCGAGAGGCACAGCAGCTAGAGGAGGATGCAACCGAAAATCATCTTCCGTTCTGCGAGTACTCATCTAAGGAGGGTGTCTTATCCACCTGCTTGCACATTGAGGCAGCCCACATTTCTACTCTCCATCGGGTTTTCTCTTTCACTTTGTTCGTTAGGACTCGTGTATAGCGTCTCAGAATGGCTTCCTCACTTCCACCAGGCCTAAGTCTCAAAATGATTCCATCAATGGTACCACCACCCGGCATTGAGCCCAATTTTGTCAATCCCATTACCTTGGCAGATACAGTAGTTGCCATCAGTGCGACTACGTCTGTTCTCGCATTCGTGCTGTTGTCAACGCGACTGTACTCGACTCTCAGAATCACCCGCTCAGCTTCATACGACGATGGCGCTAGTGTTATCGCTTTCGTGTTCTCTTTGGCCTACGTTGGGCTTGTCATCAGCACTAGGGGAAACGCAAGACATGGCTGGGACTTGCCTATTTCCGCATATACCGCCGGTTATTTCAAGATCATATTGTGCGAGACCATTATCGCCTCCTTCGGTTTCTTGTTCTCCAAGATCTCCATCCTCCTCCTCCTCTTCAGGCTCTTCTCGCCAACGCAGAGGTTTCGCTACTTCGCCTATATAGGTATCATTTGGACAACCATCATCTCACTCACCTCTATAATCGTCGCTGGAGCCCTATGCGCACCGAGGCAAGGCGAGTCCTTCAGCAGCATAAGCGTCGCTGAGAGGTGTACTCATGAAGACATATGGGCTGTCGTGCAAGGCGCACTTAATATGTTCTTGGACTTTTACATCCTCTACCTACCAATTCCAATGGTATGGAAGCTCCAAATGGGGCAGAAGAGGAAGATTGGAGTTATGGCCATTTTCATGACAGGTCTCATGTAAGTCTCTTCCTCCTCATCCCACCGGCTTCGACTGATATTCAAATACTGTAGTGCCTGCGCTGCCAGCACAGCCAATCTTGGTTACAAGATAAAGTTGGTGGACAGTTCTGATACTCTCTGGAATTCGTACGTGGTAAATATACTTAAGTGAGTGCGGGCTCCGAGACCTGCTCGTGTCTACTCTTCTAGAGTGAGAGGCCCTTGCTGAAGTCCAGCCAGCATCGTTGAACTCAACATCGCCATCATGGTAGCATGCATGCCAGCCTGCGCATCCTTCTCACGCTACTGCTTCCACAGATTCGAGATTATCTCTTCCATAAAGTCCCGCCTCTCTTCATCAAGATCTAGAAGCAGAAAAGAAAAGCTTTCAGAGCCACAATCTACAGCGACTGCTCCGGCGGGATCGCTCATAGAAGGACCCATACGTCACGGAGACAAGTACTGGAGAATTAAAAATCCTTTCTCTAATGGCGACGGGAGAGATGACGCACCTCCTCAGATCACCATCAACAAGCAACAATCTCGTGTCCTTCAGACAGGCGACTTCGATGTCTTCGACAACTCCAGGGATCCGCTGGCATTGGCGAATAACAAGACTAGACGTGCGTCTCTTGAACTGAAGGAAGCTTGCTTTGATGGAGAGAAGACAGCGCCGTATGATATAGTGTGAGCTTCTAGAATGTGGTATTGGAACAGCGGGCTTTCGTTTCACCCTCATGCTTGACTCTCGCAATACAACGGATCAATAGAAAACTACTTCAATCGTATCTATGAAATCCAACAGCAGAGCTTTTTCACACGAGATGACTGTCTTTCGTAAACCATTCTCAGTCTCAAAGGCCTAGCATCAGCTGCCCTTCATCGGAAACCGTTCCTTTTTTCAAACTCAAGACAATTGAATAGCTCCGAGAGTACAGTGTTTCACCTTTGCACATCGATGTAGTCTATTTCGCTTGACGTTGAGAACATCGAGGACCATTCCCCCCGCTTTACCCTCATACTAGCCCAGTGGGCCACCCTGCTCTAACTCCACCACTGTAGGTTTTGATGAAATATATCCGCATGCAGAATTATAGCAATTACTGATTACTCCAGCTATTATACCAAAAACTTCATTCATACTAGTATGGTTCGTAAGCTGAAAATATCGCTGGACGGTTATAACATGCTAGGCTGCGCGTGGGAAGACTGTTTGAGGTGACGCCTCATAGTCTGGTTGGAGTTCGAGACTATCCGCATCTGTAGCCATACCTAGCATCGCGAAGACTTTGTCTCTAGGGTCTGTCGATTCAAAGACTTGGAAGCGTCTCTAGACGTAGTCAAAATCCATGGGTGATGGTATATACTTGGCAAGAGCGATCATCCACGTTGTGTGAAAGTCTAAGGAACAGTTGGCTCGCCGACAAAGTCACCTTTGACAAGGCTCTGGAAGTTGTGAGCGTTAACGAATAAAGCAACTTCAGCTAAGATGTCCCATCTAACCGCGCTGTGACCACAGATCAACAATGTCGCCCGAGCTACAACTATTCCTTGAACGATCCAGATCCGCCGGAACCATGGCCGTCGAAAGAGGCCGCTGAGGGTAGTCTCACTCCTTGAAGGGTATACGCAGGATGGTAAAAGACAAAGTTCAGCTGCTGTAAAACGGAGGTTTTGTTGCCGCAAAAGTCTTGCTGCGGTGTACAGCGTTTTCATGAAGCTGATCGCTAGATCGCTATCATCAGTAGGGTCTCCAAACCAACCCATGACTAGGTTCGCAGAGGCAAACACAACATTTATAAGGCGGATTCGCTGCTCCTTTTCCTGGTCGTTGTTCTGATCTATGTATAGGTAGTCGATCCATTAGTACTTGCTTTCCCACCCTTTCGGACAGTCTCTTTCAGTATGGCGGCAACAGAAGTTGTGACAGGAAGGAAATAGCATTTTCCACACAGGATATTCCTGAAGATACTGGGAGCTCCCCAAGTATACGAGAAGGCCGAGTATTGCACCGAGAAAATGATCTAAAAGTACATGGATAAAGTCGCAAGCGAGCTGTGGTCCCCCTCCTTTGCGATGTACTTTCATAAGCCGAATCTTGGCAGGGGCTAAGCCTGCGTATTCGAAAGGTAGAAATCGACCTTCTTCTTCTAACACTTCTCGGCTTTTTGGCTCGAGCCCGTTGAGCAGAATGCCTTCATCATCAGATGCGAAGTCGAAACCTGAGGAGGAAGGTGGATTCATAAGTCCTTTTAAGGATCACCATTCTGAATGAGAAGACTGCCACGGCTTTGGCGTGCTCTTTGAGTGCACTTTGAGCGACTAGTCGACTGTTCTATGGTCACCACGATGACAAGCAGAACGACCGTGGAAAGGAGTAATTTCTAAGTGTAGTGAATGTGGTTGCGTTGTGATATCAAAAGATCTAGTATCAGGTCTCGTCAAGAGTTCAGTAAGAGGCGGCAAGAAGATAAATACTAAGAAAAATGCCGGAAGGCAGCTTATACATTCTACTCAGTGAGCAGAACATGTCCTTACAACCTGAAGATTGTTTCAAGGGTCAAGAAAGGGCATCAATGCAGGTCTCGAATAGCCTCATGCTCGATAAGTGGCTGTTGTGACCCAATACTTCATGCTGAAACCTGCCGGCGCTTGGAGAGTAATAGACAATTGTCTCAGATATAGAATCACCTGCATCATGACAGAAGTCATGTATAGTTTCAGGACGCGTCGTAGTTGTTATCTAGGTATCAGGACCAGGACCGAGTTCTATTTCGATTGTAAGCCGCCAAGACGTACTGGGCCGGGCCATAGACACTAATGCAGTCTCCCGGTCGACGACCTTGGCTCGCTTGGCAAAGATCCAGCCCCTCTTATCCCTCCTGCCTTGCACTTTTTCCAGAATACGAGAATGACATCGTGTCCAGCCACATATTGACAGATTCCTCTAATCAGACTACGAGATTGAAAGTCCTCACTGCTGAACGCGTCACCTGCTAACGGAAATCAAGATCAAAACAAAGAGGCTGGTTGAAATACCGTGGTAAGGCAAAATTTGAGATTCTAGAAAGCTATCAGAATTATTTGGGAAGTCACACCACCCAGTTTCCTTGCTGAACATTCTCCCCAAATTGCATCTCTCCTCTCCAAGATTGACATCACATCACGGTCATTGACTCTTACATCCACTTAATCGTACTGTGCTACATTCATCATCATTAGCTATCATCATTGTGCAGGTTCCTCCCTCCACCAGCGGCCTCGAGCCCGACCAGAGAAACGTTCTCTCCCATCTTCACCGATCACACACTCTTTCACAGACCTTCAACCATGAGGTCGGGATCGTCACTCACGGCTGCCGTAGCCGTCGTTTGGGCAGTTGCTCTAGTGGCTGCTCAAACGTATACAAATTGCAATCCTCTCACGGATGGTACGTTCCCACTCCCCAAAAGGAAGTTTGCAGGCTTGAATTCTAATATGACAACAGGTAGCTGTCCCCCAGACACAGCACTCGGCAAATCAGTCAAAATTGACTTCACAGCTGGACAATCCGATTCTTTCACTGCCCAAGGCACACCTACATATGATTCGAACGGTGCTTCTTTCACAGTCGCAGGGTCCGGAGATGCTCCACTCATTGCATCTAAATGGTACATCATGTTTGGGCACGTCGAATTCGTATTGAAGGCTGCTCCGGGTGTGGGAGTCGTTAGCAGTGCTATACTACAATCAGATGACCTTGACGAGATAGATTTCGAATGGCTTGGATATGATGGCAACACTGTACAGACCAATTTTTTTGGCAAAGGGTTGACGACATCATACAACCGAGGGGCATCATCTCCAGCGCCTGGCAACCACGATGGCTTCCACACATACGCCATTGACTGGACAGCCGATCAGATCGTTTGGTCGGTCAATGGAGCCACCGTTCGAACATTGACTCCCTCAGCCACGAACGGCTATCCATATCCTCAAACTCCAATGATGATCAAAATCGGATCATGGTCTGGTGGTGATTTCTCGAATCCAGTAGGCACTCGAGGTAAGTCGTGGTTCCTAACTCCAACTTTGACAAACAGAACGCTAAGATGTTCCATCAACAGCATGGGCAACTGGCCAAACGGGCGTCACCACGGACTATACTTCCGGACCTTACACTATGCATGTGAAATCCATTGCCGTCACAGACTACTCGACCGGAAGCCAATACAAATACTCGGGCACAGAAGGTACCTGGCAATCCATTACTGCTGTAGGTGGTACAGTTGGCGCTAGCGGCAAAGGCGCAGCTGTGCAAGCTGATGTCTCACCTGAATCAACCGGCACCACCAACAGCCCTATGCCGTTCCAGGGTACTCATAGCTCAAAGGAGTCATCTGTCTCTCAACCCAACGCAGGAGGATGGGCACCGACGACGATGCAGACGAGCGCACAAGCCACAGTGACGACTTATCCTGGTCTGCCCGCTGGTTGGACTGTTTCAAGCTCCGGCAAAGTCGTTCCACCAAGCGCGGCACCTGTAAGTGAGCGGCCCCAACCAATTTGCTTTCCCAATGTATCATGCTAATAGTGATGCCTCCAGGTCACATCCCCGCCCGTTTCGCCTACCTCGTCGCCGGCGGACTCGCAGCAGGATTCTCCTGCGGCTGGTGGCTCTGAAATCGTTACATCGTACGACGAACAAGGTTTCCCTATTATTGTTACCGAAGCAGCTGGAACTGCAACAGCTGTCAAGCATTACGATGATCAAGGCTTCTTGATCACCACTGCTGCGGCTCCTGCACCAACTTCTTCGCTTCCAGAAGTAAATGAGAGAATTGCGACGTCACCTGTGGCAGCTGCCCAGGCTGCCGAATCCTCAACCCCACCAGAAATTTCAAAGGTCTCTGCAGCATCAAGACTGTATGGACTTGGGTTCAACTTGGGCGCGGCTTGCTGCATCCTGGGAGGAATATATTTCGCGTGAACAGAATGTCGGCATACTGAAGATGGACGGCACAGATGTTGCCAATGATGGAGTTTGTTTTAAAGCATAGCGTGGAAAAGATAATGGTTGAGAAAAAGGCAGGGTAGCCGTTTCAGAGGGCAATGATTCATGGTATGACGACAAACGCGACATAGATTTTCTCCCTCTTTGGAGCTTGATACACCGATAGTAAATTCAATCTCTCCATCGCGGTCTTCACTGCTTCCTCATCAACAAAAAGCTCGTCTAAATTATTTCGAGCGCATCAGGTACAAGCGAGCCGAGGCGTTCGGCGGTTGGTCCGGGCTCGGTCTGGGTCATGAGCGGGGTAGCTTTCTGGGTAACACAACGGGCTTCGATATAAACGTCCTCCGCCTTTGCTGGCGTAGAGTTCGGACTATCCTTGATGGCTATTCGAGTTTCATTCCCTCCTGCAAGATGAGTTGCTTTCCTAGACAAGATTCATAAACTTTTCATACATACCTTAAATCTCGTCATCATGCTTGACCTTCTCTATTCCCATCCTTTCCTTAGTCTTACCCTCCTCATCTTCCTCCCATTCCTCTACATCAATATCAGCATCCTCCTCGAAAATCGGGCGATTCGCCGTCTCGGCGCCTTCGCCCCATCCGTTAAAGCGCGCCTTCCATTCTCCATCGACGTCGTACTACGCAGCATCTCCAATGCAACCAGCAACAAAGATCTCGACTTCTGGGCCTGGTTGTTCGCCTGGTCGCCTGACAAGCACTCACCAACCGTCGAGGTATCGCTAGCGCGGCAAAGATTCATCTTCACGGCCGATCCAGAGAACATCAAAGCAATTCTCGCAACTCAATTCCAGGACTATGGTAAGGGTGAGCCGTTTCACGAGGATTGGAAGCACTTCTTGGGGGACAGCATCTTCGCGACTGATGGCGACCAATGGCACAACTCGCGCCAACTAATCCGACCCCAATTCGTCAAGAACCGCGTCGCAGACTTGGACATCTTCGAAAAGCACGTTCGGCATCTCCTCTCAAAGATCGGCGGTCGGGGCGAAGAAGTCGATATCTGCGCTCTCTTCTATTGCTTCACGCTCGACAGCGCCACTGATTACCTGCTCGGAAAGAGCGTGGATAGTTTGGATGATCCAAATACAGAGTTCGCGAGCGCGTTTGCCGAGGTGCAGAGGGTACAGAACACGATTGCGAGGGCGGGACCATTCAACAAATTACTACCAAAAGGAACATTCTGGGCAGGACTCAAGGTTATCAACGACTTCGTCGAACCATTCATCGAGAGTGTCTTGAGGATGAACATTGCGGATCTGAAGGAGAAGACGAACCAATCCTTCTTGCACGCATTAGCTGCAACAGGCACACGGGATAGGAAAGTCATCAGAGATCAGGTCGTTGCGGTCTTGCTTGCCGGGAGGGATACGACTGCTGGAGCGCTGTCTTTCACTTTCCAGGAACTTTCGAATCATCCGGAGATTGTGCAGAAGTTGAGAAGAGAGATTTTGGAGAGGGTGGGACCGATGGAGGCGCCAACGTATGAGGATTTGAAGAATATGCCGTACCTGCAGCACTGTATGAATGAGACGTTGAGGCTGTATCCGAGTGTGCCGTTCAATGTAAGTTGTGATCTGGTCTGGGGTACTGCTGGGGAGAAAGCTGACAGTATCGTAGGTGAGAATGTCGTTGCATGATACCACGTTACCCACAGGTGGTGGTGGAGATGGGACGCAGCCTATTGGCATCCTCAAAGACACCCCAATCGGTTACTCAGCCATGTATATGCAACGTCGAGCCGACCTCTACCCACCTCCCTCCGCAGACTTCGCTCACGTCTTGACCTATAGCCCCGAGCGGTGGGAGAAATGGACGCCTAAACCCTGGCAATATATCCCCTTCAATGGTGGGCCGAGGATCTGCATCGGGCAGCAATTTGCGCTGACTGAGATGGCGTATACAATTGTGAGAATATTTCAGAGATTTGAAATAGTGGAGAAGTATTGGACAGATCAGGATTTGGGAATGAAGAGTGAGATTGTGATTTGTCCTGCGCACGGTGTCAAGGTAGGGTTTTGGGAGGCGAAGAGTGGGTGAGATTTGAGTGGGATTAGCGGGTCATTTCGGGGTGTGGTGCCTTGTATCAAAAAGTTTCTATTAACGATGTATTGCCTACATGTCCGGCAGAATAGTCGGTCAAGCCAGCGCCCATGGCCCTAGCCTGATTACAAACCTTCCTCGCGGTGCCTCATTGGGCTTGGGACAATTGTATGCTCTCAAGAAGCCCCCTATATTCATCCTTTCTTACAGATTCCTAGTAAGAGCCGCTATAGACTGAATCAGCAACAAAGATGTTGCTTATGCTCGCTTCACGGTTTCCATTCCCTCAAAAGATGTGCGTTTCGGAATCGACTAGCTTGATTCGTCCAAGGAGCACGCTACGAGATACTGTAGGCTAAATCAGGCGTCGCTTTAAGGTGACAGATGCATGAGCAGCATACTCGTGCCGAATTAGAGGAGATCGGTAAGGAATGATGCAACCGGCTAGATCGTGTGTGTCCCACCAACGCATGCCTACTATCGATAGCCTTGTACTCACACTCTGTCTGAGCCTGGACTGACACTGTTTCCGGGAAGTCTTGGTCTCTTAGAAAAACGCTAGCGTGAAGAGCTGCAGAAAATGCAAGAAGCTACTATGACCTCTCCTATCACAGCATTGGAGTTACCCTTTAGCGTGCGTCACTATATGTCGTTCATACTTGCCATCGCCCTTGCTGATATTTTCGACGACTTCCGCAAGGGCTATTGCTCTATGTTTTCATCGAAACAGGGATGTCTAAGGGTGCTGATGGTTTGAATTGCTATCCGAAGGGTGTGCCTTTGACGTATGTTGGTGATCATTCCGAGCCGGCTTCTGCTATTGCTATATTGACTTAATGTCCAAAATGGCGAAAGCACCACAAGGGGATGAAGGTGATCGTGAAGGGGGTGATTTGGTGCAATGCGTCCAGTCCTAGCGCAGTAATATTCGTCTCGTTGCTGCAATTAGTATGTGCACGAGGATGCGTCTGATGCGGGCACTTTATACTCTACTTGGGTTTCGGCAGAGGACATCCTCGAAAATTTAAGGCTCCAAGGCTGCGCGAGATATGCATAGTAGAAGTCGATCGAGGAGTATTCTAGGTCAAAGCGCCATAATGCTTTGTTATACTGATTAAAGAGTTGTACGTCGAAAACAGCCATGCCAAGGACTCATGCCTGATTGGGTATAGCGTCTTGGCGAAAACTGGATTGCCAAAAATTCATCTCGCCACTGTTGACATACATCATAGCAATAATATTGCGCCTTATCATATATGGTACAATCTATGTAGGTATCCCGCCAACCCCTAAGCTCTCTGATAATTTCCGTGCTCTCTGTTCAGTAGATGAAACCACTTCACGATGATTGAGACCCTGCTTGGCTCCGCTGACATGTGCTGGAACCTCGGTGATGGCAACATGCTCTGCTATATTGGGTTCGCGGTAGATGTAGCTCGTCCTGGTGGGACTAGTAATCAACAACATCAATACTGGCGGATCCCCCTTCGCAAGCTTTGCTAATCTGCGAACAATTTTCCCAGTATCTTCGGTTTGGTGACGACTCTCATAGTACGAGATACCGTCGATAATGCAGACAACGGGAGGTACACCGGATGAACGCCGAAGCAGTCTCTTCAACAGTTTCAGAAGCTTGTTGAGGTCCTGAGTATCGAAATCTTTTTGGTCATCAAGGCTGCATTCACAGCAAGACAAGCAGAGAAGCTGACAGATGAGGCTTTGCATCAGCCCCGAGGGACTGCCATTCGGTCCAGATATATGTAAGCCACAAAACCAATACAGTGTGGGAAAGCGTAGCTTTTTCGAAAAGATGTGAATCAGCAAAGCACAGCCGACAGACGTTGGTGAGATAGGATCGTGCCGCCGACCATTGCCATGGACCAACAGCGCTCCGAAATGTGGGTTCAGGAGCCAGTCCTGCACCGCATTGTGCTGGATGAATGCGCCTGCCCTGTCTTGATCGCCTAGAGCCATTGATGTGAGCTGGCCGAGCGCATCCTCTACATCGCGTGATGGATCGTCGTTTTTGAAGCCAAAGAGCATAAGCAGCGACTTCCTAGCGGCCGTGTTCTTCTCTTCAACGCCTGTGCGTCAGCAAGGCGTCCTAAAGGCAACTTCAGCAGGCTAGCTTGCCTTGCTGGTCCAAGATCGCTTGATCTTTGCTTGCTCTACGAGATTCTTTCGCTACCCTAGACTCCCTCCAGCCTGTCATGGTAAGCTGCAAGTTTGACGCGCAGAACGCGGGGCCACATACTTTGCAGAGCTTCCTGCCATACTTCGCTATCCCTAAAGACGGCGTACAGATGGTTCCGCGCTTCTACGGCAAGGATCTTTAGTTCGCCCACTTGGTCCTTTGCTTAAACGTGGTATCAGCTTCACACTTTCAGCCGGAGGTGAGGTTGCCATACTTTGAACGGTAACATTCCTGATCTCCTTCAATCTAAGATGTTTTCTCTGACTGGCTTGCTCATTCATGGCTTGGGATGCTTTCTCTACGCTTTTCATCTTTATCTTCAGCATTTCTGCGTACGCAGGGCCTTTGCAGAAAGCCCCAAGATATTTCACTGATGAAGATTAGTAATTGGATATGCTCTAATCTGCAAGGCTTTTGGAAGACTCAACTGCCTGCCGCGCGTTTGTACCACTCGAGGATATGCTGAAGTGCATCTATAATGGCCAGGTAAAGATGGCCAGTCTGCTGGTTGACTTGCGCATAGCCGTACGTTCGCATGAAGAATTCCGCTTTCTCGATGCAAAGAGGCATCTGGTCGAGAGCTTCTAAGGTCTCCTTTCGCAGCTTTCTGAGATGTACAGCTGCCTGCTTTCGATCAGCTTCCACTGCCGGGATACTATCGACCAACGCATACTTCCAATATAATGGTCAAGCCGCCGCAAACAATCGAACCATAGATCGAGGTAGATGGCAGAAGTTTCAGCCACGCTTCGATGGCCGGCGCAGCGGTTTGAAAAGTCCTCAGCCCGTGACTTATCTTCTTTATAATGCCTTCTTGACCTACACCTGTGTACTTTTTGCGGGCTTCATCGGCCTGTTTCATCACCTCACTCCATGTATGAGTGGTACGAAGATCGATCTGTGATTTGTATTTCGGCTTAACTCCCTGTTGAAATTGCTCCAGTGCATCTGCAAAGGCTCGTTGGCTATCGAACAGAGCTGCTTCATCATAGACGTCCTCGGATTCGGCAGAGAAGCAATCGTTATTCGGATCGTAGCTAATTCCGGTGTCCGCAAAAGCAGGGTGAAGGTCTTCGGTGACATGGTTCTCAGTATACTCTACAGAGTCTTTGATGGGATGCCCGCCAAATGCCTCATCGGAAAGAGAGTCATCCGACTCAGATTGAAATTCCTCTGTTGTGTTTGGAGTCATACTTGAGTGAACTTCGTGGACCGAGTCTTGCCCTTGACTGCGGTATCAATGAGGATCATACTCATAACGTACTATCAGACATTCGCGGGATAAGGGCGCTCTTACGTTGGCAAATCGCTTTGCTTTTGCCTGAATACGCCTGAATACGCCTTACCTGTGCGCCACAAAACCGTAGTTCGGAGATAGATCGGCGTTTGGTTGCTCTCAGCCTTGTACCCTCATAAGCACAGCATGGGTTGATGGCCATGAATGGTGCTAGAAGTTCTTATTCACTTGCACAAGTGAACACCTCGATCAAGAGCTTCCAACCAGGCGTAGAGATCTTCGATAAGTATCGTATTTCCATTCTTTGTTTCTTGTGGATGGCAGCTTCGCCGCACTAATGCTGCAGCTAATCGGTGGGAGCTAAATCCAGCGATGACATGTGCTAGCCTCTTAGGTAATAATTGTGCGGGCCTCCTCGAACATTGCGAACATGAAGCACCTTTCCTCGAATAGACCCTTTCCAGGGAATAGTTGCAGATTATACAAGTAGCCTCAGGCTAGTCTAATACCCAGAAGACGCTTCTGCATCCTCCAATCACGTGACGATCGGTGAACACCCACCCACCTCGAACGCCTCACTTCTTACGAGTCATCACAGCCTTACTCTCCACGGTCTCGCCCCTTGGAAAGGGCAATTCGACCCGAAAAGTAGGCCGTCCCCTGAATTGTCGTGCATGAACCAAGTGCTCTCTTGCGCTTTCAAAACTAAATGCTCACAAGTAGATGTGAGGCTACCAATGACATCTGGCCTCAAGCCAGGAACTTGCCGTATTCTACCGAGTGGGTGGGGGCCAATTGAGACCAATGTGGATAGACCAAGAACGCCCTCCGTGCGGGGAAGACGTTCCGCTCTTATCAATTCCACGAATCTATGTTTCTAACAGGCAGACACAGGGCCTATGCAGAATCATTAGTATATGAGCTTCTGCTCGCAGCGCACCATTCAGACCAGCCTTCGTCAACTCTTCAATGTACCAGTCCTCTCCCGCTTTGGTCTGAGCCCCAGGGTAGACACCATGTCTTCTACCCAGTCCTCTGATAGCAGTCAGTCCGAAGACGAGGGGAAGCATACCCAGCGCAAAAGGGTCGATTCAACGCCTCGTACGCCGCTCTCTCCTCAGGATGCCTTTCCTAGTATCGGAGCATCCAGATCGCACCGTAGCAGCTCGTTTGTCCGGTTCCAAGGGCTCAAAACATCCTCCGAGAATGAGGACCAGTCATCTGTACGGACGCTGAAGAACTCGAACTTTTCATCTTCGCACGGAGAAGATGATGATACAGGGAACGACCCATCTGAACTTCACTCTCAACTCCTCGACCGCATCAACTCCCTTGAGAGCCAATTCCACAATCTCGAGCTTTCTAAGCATCCTGGTAGCTCAGAGAAAGGCGACGAGTCGTCCGAGCGAACAGGGTTGAGTACAGAAATCCAATGGATGGGCTGGCAGGAATATTTGGAAGACGCCTCCAAAGCATCGAACATTCTCGAAGTACTCTTCGAAAAGCCGCACACTAACAGCAGGCGCAAGTCTTCTGCTCTTCAGCCCACATTCGAAGCTCCACAGAAAGCTTCTACGAAACTCCCTCCGAGCCCCTTCTGGAACATCGAGCGTATCAGGATAAGATCGTTTCATATCATTAACGCATTACAGACCATAACGGAGCAAACCTTCTCCAGCTCATCACGCCTGATAATCCATCGGCCTTTCAAGGTCTTACTATTTTATCACGAGCAAATATCAGACTACCTTGCGGAGCTAGAGCACAATTTTGCCTAGAACACCCAGTGCTGTCTTGGAGAGGAGTGCAAAGGGTTCGTTGAGTTTGACGCGGAAACTTTCAGCCCTCAAAGCCGTCTTCAGGCAGGCCGCAGCAGCGGCCGACGAGACTCTTACGAGAGGTCTCCACATAGATCCCCGAATGACACATGTTCTGCAGGACCAGATGACGAAGAATGCAAGCACGAGATATCGGAAGAATTGTTAGCTCAAGTAGAAGCTATTATACACCTTCGAATTCTCACAAAATTCATGAAAGAAGATATGAAAGAGATTTTCGCCAAGCATGAACTCATGCGCTCCTCAAAGGCCGAAAGCATCGCTTTTCAGGATCTCTGGCATCTTTTCATGGCAGGAGATTTCGTCGTCGCTGAAGACGAGTCCAGTGGAAGGGGCCTTGAACTGTATCAGGTATCCATCTTACCGGCCTGCGACTTCTTTTCAAGCAGGAGACCGGTAAAGCAGATCCAGGCACGAACCGAGGGGTCGCATCAGCTAGTTGAATCAGTATACAAGGAAGAGGCTGTTAGTGCTATGAGTGTTTTCACTGTCGATGTCTTCTACTTTGACTTTGATGGGCAGAAATTCGGTCCCGTCGAGAAGCGGATGCAGCTGGTATCCTATGAAGGGGAGAAAATTGTCACTGACTTACCACTGTATCCTCTTCGTTTCCGCCAAGACGCCGCCCAATTCAAAGCGAGGATGCTTGCGAGAGGCGAAACGTTTCGAGAATTGTCACACACGAATGATTACCCACATCGGGAGTACAACGGCCTCAGCGTGGGGGAGCCTCAGGAACAGGTGAGCTTGCCCAGCTAGGATTCAGGAAGTGAACTTCAAGCTAATCCCCACGCCCTATTTAGATTGATAGCCAAGTCATCATCGACTTTGCTTTGGCGTATCGGAAGCATCCTAAGAATGCCCCAAAATTTGGACTCAGGTCCTGGATTGAAGACGATGCAAGAATTGTGGTATGTATCGGTTTTTGAAAGTCGTCTTCTTATTGATCGATGTTGTGACCGACGTCGGAACATGGGCTTTGAGCATATTTGAGTTCCTCGCCATGTCCGGGCCAACATCATTCCAAATATAGAAGAGAGATACTGACTCAGAAATTGTCAGACCGAGGCATGCGGCATTCCTGGCTGTACGGACTGTTTTAAAGACAGGTTCATGTTTGATGATCACAGAGTTGACAGGCAAAGAACTGTGGAATTCATCAGAGCCAACGGGTCGCTCTTGAGGACAATCAGCAGCAGCGAAGAACTGACGGAAAACATGATGCTGCTCCTACCGAACAAAGTCTACGGATTTGTCTTACGCAGTCGGAAGTGGCACTTCCTCAATATCAACAACATCCGCCCGCTGGAGCGCCACAGCGACGGTTTCGAATCTCTTATCCTTCCACCCGGTGTGGCAAGACTCGTAGAGTCGCTTGTCAAGACGCACGATCCGCAGAATATGCCATCTTTCAGTAGCAGTGAGTGTGAATGGGAACATCATGTTGATCTGGTCCGTGGTAAAGGGAAAGGCCTGATCATCTTGCTCCATGGAGCTCCTGGAGTTGGGAAGACATCTACGGCAGAATGCGTTGCAGACTACACCCACAGGCCTCTCTTTCCGATCACGTGTGGCGATATCGGCGAAACCGCGAAGGAGGTTGAGCACAACCTTGAGCAGAACTTCAGCCTCGCTCATAGATGGGGCTGTGTGCTTCTTGTAAGTCGACGTTCTACTACCATTATGCCTTTGGCTTCGCTACTGTCTCTGTCCGGAAGTCTTTCTTGAGCTCAACGCTTCAACCCAACCCAACAAGATCACATGAATGAATAGCATGCTAACGTGGTTCACACATAGCTTGACGAAGCCGACGTCTTTCTCCAAGCCAGAGATAGAGAGAACATGAGGCGCAACAGTGTCGTATCAGTATTCCTGCGGGTGTTGGAGTACTACTCTGGTATCTTGTTCCTCACCACTAATAAAGTGGGCCACTTCGACGAAGCCTTCAAGTCGAGAATTCACGTTAGCCTCTACTACCCAGCCCTCGACAAGCGATCAACCCTAAAGATATGGAAGATGAACCTGGAGCGACTGGTAAAGGGCAAGAAGGCACTCGAGGTCGAAGGAGAAGAAATATACGAATACGCGCGAAAGCATTAGAAAGAACTCTACAAGAACGGCAAACCGACCTGGAATGGTCGACAGATCAAGAATGCTTTTCAGACCGCCATAGCGCTTGCAGAATTCGATGCGAACACAAAACAAGGGAAACCTGTGTTGGCTCTGGAACACTTCAAAGTGGTGGCGCAAACTTCGGAGGACTTCGATGATTATTTGTGCAGGGTTCATGGTGGGACGGAGGCAGATATCGCGAAACGACATTCGCAGCGTGATGATGATCCCATGAATGGCAGAGCTCAAACTCTGTCGTACAACATGGGAGGGTCGAGGTCAGCGAAGAGACATGAGAGCTCGACTTCGTCTTCGAGTGAGGATTCGGACGCTAAGGCAGAAAAAAAGAAACGTAAGAAAGAGAAGAAGCATAAGAAAAAGGGTGGGAGGACAAAGTCGAAGGCCCAGGAGTCTGGGAGCGAGCAAACTTCATCGGAGTCTGGTTAGGTTGACAACTTCATCCTTGTACCTTGCTTGACTTCTTGCCACCGCGTTCGTAATACGGAGTTTGAATTAGCAAAGGATGGGAAAAGTCTCGGACTGGGCCATCTAAGGGAAATTGAGTAGGCCGAGAGAACAGGTGGGTAAACATGGAATTTATAATGTAGCAAACGCTTTTAAGTGGATCAGTCGCAAGGAGCTGAGTAGTGTAATTCAAAGGAGAGAACACGTATGCCAAAACCCATTCAATATACGTCATTCGCAAGCAAATACTTCTGCTATCATAAAGTCGAGTACTTAAAGTCGAACTCTGGGGGTAGTCCAGTCGTGCCAGTCCCTGGAGAACGCCCTTAGCGCGCGGGAGCCAGACCGTTTGGGCGGAGCCGGCGCCTAGAAATGCCCTATAAGAAGTTTTAGCCCATGAATGTCTTCTCTTATGTTTTTAACTTCTCAAGGGCTCAAACGTGTTTTTTACAAGTACATGTAGGTATGCTTGGGAATCCCATAATCTAGGGACTGTGTGAGCATGCCTGAACGTGTTCACCAGCGCTTCGATGGCGGTTCCAAGCCTCTGAAAACCGCCACCACAAGTATTATCCACCCAGCCATAGAGGCTTCAGCGCAAAGCAAAAAGCGAAAGAGGGACCACAGAAATGATGACTCTCCCGCTATACATGATGTCGCTTCAAACATCAAACATGCATCAAAGCTAGCGACTAAGAGCGAAGATTTTTACCACACGAACGGTGTTCAAGCCGCCGTTATCATCGGCAAAGTGACAAATGGCCATCAACATGTGCCAAATGGTGCTTCTAGATCCCAGAAACCCTACCAAAAGACGGCTTTTAAGCCCAACAATGCCACTGATCACCAGACTCAAAGCCCACTGAAAGACAAAGCAAGAGCACTATGGCCAAGCCGAAAAGCTTTGCCCGTATGGTCCCACGCCGCAGAAATCCGCCAAGGCTTGCGCGAAAAAGATGTGATGCTCCTAGTCGGAGAAACAGGAAGCGGTAAAAGTACCCAAGTACCCCAGATACTTGCTGAAGAAGCGTGGTGCAAGCCCAGGTCGGTTATCGCAACGGTCGATGATTCCATGGTGAATTATCAGAAACCTGTCAATGGCTTTAAGGGACCCTCGTCGAAAGCGATTCAGGTCGGTGGCTGCATTGCCATCACCGAACCACGGCGAGTCGCCGCTATTACTCTAGCAAGGCGAGTAGCAGAAGAAATGGGTACTCCTTTAGGCTCATCGAGTCCAGCTAGTAAAGTCGGATACTCGGTCAGGTTCGATAATTCGACGAGCCCGAGTACGAAGATCAAATTTCTTACCGAGGGAATGCTGCTGCAAGAGATGCTGAGGGACCCATGGTTAACGTCTTACAGTGCGGTTGTCGTGGATGAAGTGCATGAGAGGGGGGTCAACGTTGACTTGGTGTTGGGATTCTTGAGGCGGATGGCTGGCGGAGAGTATGAAGGGAGGGGAGGGGTACCGCTGAAAGTGGCGGTTATGAGCGCTACTGCTGAGATGGAACGGCTTGGGAGCTTTTTCGAGGAAGGATACCGGCCAAAATTGAAGGTCGGCGTTCAAGCTGAGCCTCCGACTAATGGGATTGATCCGGACTGTGACGACGAATCTGAATGGTCCGGTATATCTTCTTCTTCATCTGACGACAAGGAAGCTAATACAGTTGCTCACACTAATGGCAACATCACAACGAAAGGGATACCAGTCAAGGATAAAGTTTTGTCGAACGGCACCACTCACGGGGGAAAAGCTCCTCCAAACGGTCTACATAAGGACGCGAAACTCCCATCAGAAGCCCACGAAAGTGAGGCCCAAATATCGCACATTGCAACGTGCTACATCGAAGGCCGCCAATATCCTGTTACAATTAAATACACGCCCGAACCAGTCCAAGACTTCGTCGATGCAGCCCTCCGCACAATCTTTCAAATACACTACAAAGAGCCCATGCCAGGGGATATCCTTGTCTTCCTCACGGGACAGGAAACCGTAGAGTCACTCGAAAGTCTAGTTGAGGAGTACGCCCTAGGCATGAGTCCAGATGTACCAAAGATGCTCGTCCTCCCTCTATTCGCTGCCCTGCCACAAGCTGCTCAGCAACGGGTCTTTCAACCCGCACCACCCAAGACCCGAAAGATCATCCTGGCGACGAATATTGCAGAGACTTCAGTCACTGTCTCTGGTGTCCGCTTCGTGATCGACTGCGGCAAAGCCAAAATCAAACAATTTCGTACGCGCATTGGGCTGGATTCCTTACTCGTGAAACCGATCTCGAAATCAGCAGCTATCCAGCGCAAAGGCCGAGCTGGAAGAGAGGCGCCTGGTCAATGCTATAGGCTGTATACAGAGCAAGCCTACCTTGACTTGCAACAGTCAAACACTCCTGAGATTCTGAGATCTGATCTCAGTCATTCGATCCTGACAATGAAAGCACGAGGTGTAGAAGACGTGATCAACTTCCCATTCCTGGATCATCCGCCTCGAGAAGCGCTTGAAAAAGCTTTACTGCAGCTGTACCAACTAGGGGCTCTAACAAACTCTGGAGCGATCAGTGAAATTGGACAGCAGATGGCCAAGCTACCTCTCACTGTTTCTTTGGGCAGAGTTCTTATAGCGGCAGCCGAGCCTGAGCTTGACTGTGTTTCCGAAGTCGTTGATATAATATCCTGCTTGAGCGTTGAGAACATTTTCCTGAATCTGACTTCCGAAGAGAAAAAAGAAGAAGCAGAATTAGCTCGGCGTCAACTCTTCCGCAGAGAAGGAGATCACTTGACACTGCTCACCACAGTCCAGGCTTACGCTACCGAGCATTCTGACCGCAAAGCCTGGGCTGAGAAGCATTTCGTTTCGCACAGAGCTATGCAAGCCGTGATGGACGTTCGCAAGCAACTACGAGCCCAATATCTTCACTTTAAAACATCAGACGGTCAAGACTCCCAAGAAAAGGTTACTTCGGAGCTCGCAGTCCGAATCTTGAAGTGCTTTCTGAAGGGTTTCGTAACCAATACAGCGCGTCTCTTTCCTGATGGTAGCTACAAGACTATGGTTGGCAATCAAACTGTGGCTATACATCCTTCGAGTGGACTGTTTGGGAAGAAAATGGAGGCTGTTATGTATAATGAGTTCGTATTTACAAATCGTAGTTATGGAAGAGGGGTTAGTGCTGTGCAGATGGACTGGATTGGAGAGGCTTTGGGGGTGTGAACATCAAACTTCTTCAAATATCGATACAAATCAAGCTCTCGGTACCCACTGAGGAATATTTCATGTTGAAATACTTCATTTGCAAGCTTGACGGATCTAATGGACCAGCGTCTCAAGGTATATCTCCACGATCACGATCGTTCTGCCACTGACAGCTGATTCCTGTTCCACTGAAGCGGGCGTAAAATCTCATCTACCAGGCCAACTTCATGGACCACTCTCCTGCATCAGTCCTATGCGAGGAGTAGGTTACTTTCTCTAAGGTTGTTTTCAATCCTCGCTTCGCTCTGCAATGCTCCCTTGATGTCCTCTCCAATCGCATCTGTCAACTTTCCCCGTCTCATCTTCACCTCCATCGTTGATATGTCCATCGATAGTCCCATGCGACCGTGATGTTCCGTGATAATTCCATGCTCATCTGCCTTCGATATCGGGATGCCGTGGGTCTTGAAGTCGACATCCAAAATACGATGCGCCCTGGGCTGGTCGCCCATGATTTGAACAACCATGAGAATCGAGTTTGTGATATCGGCGACTGTTACTGACCCCGACCATGAGAATATTGATAGAGTAAGGAACAGATCTTGTACAATTGGGGAACGCAGGCCTTGTGTAAGAGGCCCTTCCAAGACTTCGCGGGAAGTACCAACAGGGAGGCGCACTCTTGCACGTCTTTTTGGTTGCCGTTGCACGAATGTCATGATTTCGTTCAGGACTGAGTGACATGTCAAGTGCAAGTCGCAGGTCAGGTATGGATAGCAATCTGCGGCGATGTGCAGCAATGAACGTTCGCACCAATTTCTGCCTTCCCAATTGGGATTGCTCGGTACGTAGACGTCCTCGTAGATCTTGTCTCGGAGCTCAAGCGGAAGGCCGAGGAAGGTGGCAGCTTGCTTGGGGTGATCTGAAGGTGCTTGTGATGATTCGAAAGCGGGGTCTGAGGGTAATTCCAGTGGTAACATGGTGTCAAATCCGACTTGTTCTTGACCTTGGAAAGACGCCATCATTGGAGGAAGTGAGATTGACCGAATTACAAGAGGCCAACTCGAATATTGTGTAATAACGACAGAACAAGATGCGGGAAGATACGTAGTCGTGTGAGTATAAATTCACTCCCTTAACACATGTGCCTTGAACCCACTGAGTAGTGAAGGCCCAAATCACACCAAAATGCAGTGATGTCTTGAAAGTTAGAACACTATTAATACCTTCAACACAACAATCCTTCAATCACAAATGACACAAAGCTTAGTGCCACTCTTGATCTCGAAACTTGATACTTCTTATCGAAAATACTCAACCCGTATCACTCTCTGGGCTCGCACCTAAGCTAGTTCTCCAGATCTTCAAATCCCTCGACAGCCATCGCGACATCGTAGCTCTGAGCGCCACCTCACGCAAATTCAACACAATCTGGCAGCTCAACACTCCAAAGCCGTCATGCCACGGAGCGTCGAATGGTGCGACCTCGCCATCGAGCTTGTCGATGCTCAATTGACACAATCGACATTACAAGAGCGCAATGCGCAGCTTGTCTTCAACGCCTCCAACATTAACAAGCGTACTCCAGAGCTGGGGAGGTGTATCAACCAGACCAGTTCGGCGCCATAGATCGCTATTGTCCATTCCTCTCCTCTGCAGATGAATTCCAGCAGTCCACGAAATCTAAGCGAGAAGAGTTCGCATGCCTAGCCTACCGCATCGGGATTGTTGCGGCATTATACAATGATCCTCAAGCCTGTAAAGCTAGCTTAGCCAAGACCGGCCTGCTCCAATTGTTTCAGATGCAAACTCTACTTGGGGCCCCCCAGAGCATTGAGAGCAAGGACCGCATCCTCAATAATTTCTGGGGTGACCGATATCAGTTTGCCAAGGATATGCTCGATGCAAGAATGCTTCTTTAGATCAAAAGAGGACTGGAGGGGCCGCAACCGCCTTTCATGTTTTCGGAGGCATGCCGAGAGGATAGTTTGCCAGTTGATCAGGATCGAGAACTACGCACAATGGTTTGAGAAGAGCATGAGCTGGATACATAGCGGAGGATTGAAGCCAATGCAAGCAAGCTCTTGGATATTAGGGGCATTGACAAGGGCTATATGGCTTTTTATTTTGGATCAAGAGCAGATGATAGTGCCTTGGAAAGAGCACAGAAGATGTACTCTACATAGCCAATGAATTTGCTAAATTGTTCAGGAGCTCAGGAAACTCATTTCGTTCCTCTCGGGTAGTCATACCGCACATTAGCTATTCGAACAGAGCAACGAAGTCTCCGTTGCCTTCACCAAGGATCGAGTATAGGTTTTGCAGACCGATTTATGGGTCCTGACTGGTGTTCCACCATGGCATCACGGTAACAGGCCTAATCTCTTGCGACATTTGATATGAATGTTTCAATTGTATTATATAGCGTAGTGTAATCTGGCATGATAATATACCATATTTGTGTGTGAACACTTGATATAACTTTTCCGATGACGACTTAGCCGATCGACAATCTTACTCGCGATTTCTGTCATCCTTTTAGTTTCTATGTTACCCCTAACTCGACCTCGAATACGGCGAACTCTGGCGTCCAGCTCTTCCTTCCGTTGAAGTTCTGCCTTCTAACGACATCCTGCTCTGAAAACATGACTTGGCTCCCAGATTTTGCTCCAGAACTTATCATTCATGTCTTCGAATCGCTAGAACATTTCAGGCTATAGCTGCTTTGAGCAGTAGTCGCAGAAGTTCAACGGAATCTGGCGATCCAATATCGTCCACATATCCAAGGCAATCCGATTGCGTGCCATAGACTGTCTATCAGACGCCGAAGATCTCTTGAAAGTCCAGGGACATTCGGCAGCCGAGGGGACTGACATCTGCCAATCAGCTCTTGAACACAACAAACGCCTCTTCTCCAAAGCAAAGAAGGTTCTTCAAGACTCAAAAGCTTTTGTAAAGCATATTTCAGGCGCGGTACACCCGACGGTATATTTATCTTACCAGATCGACATCGAGTCAAACGCCGCACTAAGGCTCAGGTGACGAATTTCATCCATTTCTACTACCGTGTTTGGATCATGGTTGACAAGATATACCATTATTCCAGTCGACTCGGAAGTGAAGGGGCATCTGATTTACTGGGTTCTAAATCGTATAGTGCGAAAGAGTTGGGACAATTGCAGGCCACCATTGGATGGATCTCACGGCTGAATGTGATGAATGACGACTGCTTTCATGCTTAAAGCGCCGTTGGTAATCGCTGGGGAAGCCTCTAGATGGGATACAGCTATCGAAATGGTTCGGGACGCTCTAATGGATGCCCAAGTGCAACGATTGGATTTGATAGACTGAGGCTTATCGGAAAAGTTTTAACGCCTTTCTTACCGAGGCTAGATTTTAGCCGCAAGTCTTCATAACATTAAGGTCCAATTCAAACTTATAAGTAGTCTTCGCATGGGGGGTTTTTTTTGCTAGCCTCTTGCCTCTAACTATGTCTGAGTCATTATATGCCCATAGTCGTCGACGAGTATGGTCCTAAGACATGTACCAGAGGCAGAGAGGTGGCAAAGGTCCCAGCAAATTCTCAAGGTAGAGCTGTTCCTAATATGTGTAGTCCATGTTAGGGTAAGAGACCCCCAGAAAGGTGAGAACCTAGAGTCCGACGCTGTATGAGGCCCTACAAGTAGATAGAACACCATTACTGAACACAAAGACACACATACTTCTTGGATGTGTCAATCATGAGTTCAATCTCGCCAACACTTGACTAATGACACTCTCCAGTGATCCACCCATCAATGTCCCTTTCGTCACTACACCTTTGCCGATCATTCTTTCAATTATCATTCTAGATCGGACCTTCCAGACACGATGCCCTTGCTCTCAGAGCTTCCTCCTGAGATGTCGATCAACATCTTCGAGGGGCTAGATAGCTTTCGAGATATCGCTGCCCTAGCATCCACCTCTCGAAAGTTCCATGACATCTGGCGTTCAAACTCGAGTGCCATATGGAAGGCTGTTCGACCCTGCGCTATTCCATGTCTCAAGGACGCCGAAGAGTTGCTCAAAGTTGAAAGATATCCGGTGGTAACCGCATGCGGCAATCCCCGTCAAGTGATGGACGACTACGAAAAAGCTCTTGTATTGAACGCCAAGAAAGTGTCGCAGGCCTATGAGGAATGCTGTACAAAGCAGAATTACAAACTCAGAGGGAGCCAGAAGATTTTCACCTTGACCTACTATCAGGTGTGCGTTATGATGGCTCTAGAAGACGCGCTTGAAATTGAAATAAGTGAGCTATTGTGAAGCAGAGAATGGTGGGAAATGTCCCCTGGCTTGAACATTGCCCCGCTGGGCGTAAGCTGGATATCACCGTTGAACCCGCATGCTGGACTTTGGACTCTGTCTTAAACCCCTCTGGCGCTATTGGGGAAGGCCGTTTAAGTTAACTCATAGGGCTTTTTTGGAGGCACGGAGGACGAGAGCAATGAGCTTACACCGACGGCTCGGGGTTCACGGCGTATGAGCGAACGTAAATTTTGATAATGCACGGGTTGCTGGACGATGTCTGCGGCTGTGTTAGCGGCTAAAATCATAGCTTAGAAGAATGCATGCCCTACAATTTGATTGTGAAAGAACCTGTCTCCTCCTTGCATGCGGACTCCGAAGATGACCGATTGAAAACCTAGGCTTCGAGGCGCGCGGTGCGACAATCGTTGCCACACATACGCCACGATCGGCGGCAGCACAGTTCGTCTATTCAACCCCGTCCACCTCCATCTTCGCCTCCTCATCAATTGCTCCATCTTGCTTCTCCATCTTCTTCCCCTTTTCCACATACTCAACATCCTTCATCTCCACCTCTCCTGCCTCTTCCATCGCCCTCTTCTTAGCGTAGCCGATCTTCTTGTCGACTTTCCTAGCCTTCTTTTTTGAAAGAGGTGCCGTCTGTCGTATAGCTTGACTCGTGCGTGGTGTGGGCTTTGTGATTTTGTTTCGAGTAAGACGCTGGGTATTTCTGCGTTTGCTTTTAAGCACGCGTGCTGTTTTTGGTTTCTGTGAGGTTGGCGTGTTGGGATTGGAGCGGGAAGGCATGTTGGGCAAGATCTTGGCGTTATGATGGTCAATTGATGTTGGTTGAGTATTTTCGCCAGCACCAGCGCGAATTCGATTCCGAATGTGAGGCGATTTTCGCGCGGTGCGACGGAAAGGTCTCGGACCGCTAGCTTCCGACTCCCGAAGGACGCTAAAATCAGCGCCCGAGGGACTATTTCGACATGATCGACGCCTAAACCACAAAAAGTATAGACTTTCATTAAGGTAATTCCTTCCTCATCACACAGTGAAAGTTCTGAGCCTAAGATATTTTCCATGTTGTTTGGGTGAGTGGATGTAAGGAATAGATTCTGCGTGGCCGGAATCAGTGACAACCGCCCACGGCCATCAGCTAACAAAGGTCTCCCAAATTTACTCTATTTTAGTTGCTGAATTTGGGAGAAAAGATTGGCACTCTTGCTCTTCATTTTGCAACTGATGCGTAAAATTGGCCCGAAGACCAAACATGAGCGACTTCGAACGCAAGGATTGTCAGGGGCAACCGGGGCGATGGCTTGCATCTTATCTTCGAAGCACAGTGACGTCTGCCGAAGTCTTCTTTGTGCGATACTTTTCATGCGCATCGAATAGCTTTCATTATGTGCACACCTAACGCAGTGTGATCATCTTCTTCTCCGACCGATAAGACGCGAGGATGAACATATACGCCCAAATTTGTCAACGGTTTCGACAGGATATGCACGTTAATGCACGAATGTGCGTCCAAGAAAGCCTATTGAGGCCAAGGGCCAAAGCAGCCTATCAGATTCTTTAGAGCTTTATGCCTGCCGAGGTCCTTTAGAACGCGCGATTGCTACGAGGTATGTAGACATCCGTAGATTTCCATCATAATAGGATCCTCATTAGCAGGTTTCGTCGCTCGGTTCTTTGTCTCTTTCGTCTTATTTCCTGAGGGTCATGGATGTCTCTAAGAGCTCGACTGCGAGAGCTAGTCAACAGAGTCTACTTCATGATCTTGCAGAAAAAGAAATCTTCACTCCAACAATTGCTGCTGTTGATGGGGTTAAACCCGCACCTTTATCTTCAACTTCATCTTCGAGATCGACGCTCGTCCTCAATGCGAACCCTCCATACCCGTATGACATTGAAACACTAGCGCAAAGAGACGATATAGACCTATTGAAGCCATGGAAACGTCGTCTGTATTTTCTCTCATCGTTCTTTTCGGTGGCTGCCTTCTCGACCTATGTCCTTTATTTTGGGCTTCGCATACACTTCACGCTTGCAGCGCAGCGAGCAGATCGAAAGATCTTCCCTGCAGCCTGGCTGTTTGTCACTGTTGAAATGGCTGTTGCAACGCCCGCACTCTTCCACTCGCTTTGGTCTGTCTTCGTTCTGAAGTCACGACGTCGGCAGAAGCTGCGCCTTAAGGGGGGACTTGTTCCTACCGTTGATGTGCTAATTACCTGCTGTGGAGAAGATGAGGATGTCATAATTAACACCGCTCGTGCTGCATGCAACATTGATTACCCAGCAGACCGTTTTCGGGTGATAGTTTTGGATGATGGCCGGTCACCATCGTTGTTCCGTTCGATAGCTGGACTTAACGATCACTATCCCAATCTCTACTATAGGACGAGGGAGAAGTATCCAGGTGTACCTCATCATTTCAAAGCTGGCAATCTGAACTTCGGACTGAAGGAGACTATGACTATGAAGGGCGAAGCCGGTGAATTTGCTGCCGCGCTGGATGCGGACATGATTCCAGAACCTGAGTGGTTAAGGGCAATACTGCCGCATATGATCATTGACGATCGTTGCGGTCTGGCTTGCCCTCCTCAAGTAGGACTTCGTGAACTAAGACAGTATGCTTTCTCATGCTAACGTGCTAAAGCTGTTCTACAATGTCCCTCCCAACGACCCTTTGTATCAAGGCCTAGACTTCTTCGTCCACGTATCAGAGCCGATCAAGGATGCTTTGGGAGTAGCTTGGTGTACCGGGTCCGGCTACGTTGTTCGTCGGAGTGCTCTCGATGATATTGGTCAGATCCCGGTCGGCACTGTTGCCGAGGATGTCTTATCATCTACTATGCTGCTTGGGAAGGGCTGGAGGACGGCCTATATACACGAGAAGCTCCAATGGGGCCTTGTGCCCGACGATTACGGTGGTCATATCAAACAAAGAACCAGATGGGTGAGATATATTTGGACAAAATCTACCCTAATCTAATTTACTGATGTTTTCATCAGACAGTCGGCACCATGCAAACAGCAGGACGACTTCGATTCTCGCTCTGGGGCTCGGAAACACGCAGGCTCACATTTGCTCAACGTATCTCTGGGCTCATGTATGCGATCATCACGCTCTTCAATATCTTACTTACAGTATCATTATTCTCGATGCCAGCCGTCCTTATATCTGGCGGGAGGATGGTCGCTTATGCGACGGATGACCAATTACGATGGTTAATCCGATCATGCTGGCTAGCGTTTGCTCTCAATCGTATCTGCGAACTTACAGTCTTCTTACCTGCGGGATACCGGAACGGTCAAAGAGGAACCCGAGCGATACTTTGGATGGCCCCGTGTAAGCTTTTCATGATCTTCTTATATCGGTTCGCAAATAAGCTGACTAGTGTTTCTCAGATCACGCCATGACCATGCTCCGAGTCTTCGTTCTACCATCTTGGTTGGGTGGTCAGGCGACCTCTTTCAAACCCACGGGCAGCTTGTCGTCTGAATTAAAGGAGCGGAATCTACGAAAGCGAGCGCCAGTATTCAGAAGACTAAAGGTGATTCTCTGGAACTACCTTGGGGGCTTCCACCTGCTTTATGTCCTATTTTTCCTCGCCGCCGTCATCACGAGTACCGAGAGATGTGGCAGGCAGCAGACGATGAACGATCGGCTCATCTGTCTTCTCACTCACGCCTTCTGGCTACCTGTCTCTTGGTTAGTATATGTAGCAGCGGCATGTACACCAATCATCTACGCAATCAACCCACCGACAGTGCCAGATAATGAAGAGTTGCTGGATCGAGATCCGAAGACCAATGTGGCCTATCCGAAGGACTCGGCCAAGCAGATCAGGAATAAGGCGTCTAACGGGTATTTCGAGTTTCAGTACGCATTGGTGACTGTTTATTCTACGATGATATTTGTGGGAACGTGGATTTACTGACTTTCATCATCTGTTCATATCTTGAGATAAAATATAAACATACGTAGAATGTACCAATTCGATGTTGACTTTCAGCCTTATTAGGTTGGGGTCTTTCATACCTCCATTGCATGGCAATTTCCTTTCGTCGCAACTGAGATATGTCTGTTTCTATCCAAAAGAAGCCACGATGTCTATAATAAGGTGTCTAAGTTTGTTTTGCAATATTAATTTATATGGGGTTATGATTTCCGCCGGCGGGCAAAAAGCGAGCCGAGATCCGTGATTCTTAGCGTATTCATGAAGCTGTGCAATCCTTGGCATTTTTTAATCTTTTTTTTGCGCGCAACATAACCTATCAGCTCTACGCATAGCGCTTCTGATATATTAACTTTATATGTATGGATAGCTCGATTTAAGACGATTCTAACGCCGTAAGTATTAATTAATTTAGATAGATGACCTTGACGTTATAAGGCTTTCAAGATTGGTAGTAGGCTTGGTGGGGTACGTGGGGCTTAAGAAGGAATAGCAGCTAAGGAATTAGCGCAGAAAGCCTAGAAGGGTTTACCCCCTAACTACTCGCACCCCCTAACCGCTCATCCCGTACCCGGAAGTCCTTTAGGCCCCTAAAGAACGCCCTAGAAATTCGTCCTCCGGGCAATAATTCGGGAAGTTATAGGGACTATTCTTATCGCGAAAGTCATCAGGACTAGGGGGGTCTCTAGGCGGCTTCCAGGCATCAGTCCTACGAGGAGCGATTAGGGGGTGCGAGCAGTTAGGGGGTGAACCCTTCTAACTTCTATACCCGATTTCTAAGATTTTGGCTTAATACTTTAACCCCTGATAGATCGTATACTAACAAGTCGATTAGGTTAATTCTTACGGCGTTAGAATCGCCTTAAATCGAGCTATCTATGTATGTAAGGTCGATATATAAGAAGCGCTATGCGCAGAGCTGATAGGTTGTGTTGCGCAAAAAAAAATAAAAAATGCCAAGGATTGCACAGCTTCATGAATACGCTAATTCGTGAAGGCAACCAACTTTGCACCTTATGTAAATACGGAATCAAAGCCTTGTCACACCCTCCACTTCTTGTTTTCACTTAACATTCCGACCGTTCCCAGTGCGCCCACACACCAAAGGGGATGAAGACTTGACGCTCACTGAAACCGTAAGTTCCCTCCACAATAATCACTGTCTAAAGCACCGCATAATTGTTATTACTGTTGGCTGACCGCTGTCATGGTCTCACAGCATCTGAACACCTATTCTCTTCGACCTGAGGACCGAGAGCCCCAACAATGAATATCCCTTGGCCAACTATCGCCCTAACGTCCATCGCGGGCTCCTTCGCTCTGGTTCAATTTCTCCCCCAATACTCGATATGGGCGTCATACGTTTGGACATTTTTCACCTTGCTCCTAGTGCAAATCACCTTCAGTGCAATCTACACTGTGATACTTTGGCCCAAACTCCTGAGTCCACTTCGAGACTTGCCCGGACCCAAGGTATGTTAAATTCCAACTCTTGGGGTGTAATATGCTAAGAACGGGTTACAGGGTGGGAGCTTCTTCAATGGGCAATTCAAACGCATCGTAGCTGAGCCTACTGGCGTGCCACAGCAAGATTACATCAACAATGTACCCAATGACGGGCTGATATATTACACGACCTTACTCAACGAAGAGAGGCTACTCATAACGAACCCCCAGACTCTCAACGAGGTCTTGACAACAAAGAGCTATGAATTCATCAAGCCCAGTCTCTTGAGGAATGGCTTAAGTAGAATTTTGGGTACGGGGTTGATTTTGGCCGAGGGCGATGAGCATAAGGTATGCCTACCGTCCGGACTGAATATATCGTCCTGACATTGGTGCAGCGACAACGAAAAAGCCTTATGCCAGCCTTCGCCTACCGTCACGTCAAAGATCTGTATCCCGTCTTCTGGGAAAAGTCTTGCAAGCTAGTCAATGCTCTGATGAAGGCTACTAAGACGGAGGGTAAAGAATCGACAGAAAGCCTCGCTGGTGCGCCATTTATTGATATTGGTGGATGGGGCAGTCGCGTAGCTCTCGACATCATAGGTACTGCTGGAATGGGACAAGACTTCAAGGCTATTGACGATCCAGATACCGAACTTAATGTTACATACCGCAAGGTCTTCACGCCCTCAACCTCACAGCGCTTTATAGGACTCGCCGGCCTTGTTTTACCTCAGTGGTTTATTCGGAACCTTCCACTCCCCCATAACGCGAACATTCTCCAAGCTTCTGAGACGATTAAGAAAGTCTGCCGGCAACTTATTCGGCAAAAGCAAGACAAGCTCAATCGCAAGGAGAAGCGCGTCGAGGTCGACATACTCTCAGTAGCCATCGAATCTGGCGGCTTCAGCGAGGAAGATCTAGTCAATCAGATGATGACCTTCCTAGCAGCCGGTCATGAAACCACCGCAACAACTCTGACATGGGCATTTTACCTCCTATCCCAGAATCCCGACATCCAAACCCGTCTCCGTGAAGATATTCGCACCCATCTTCCTGCCATTGACGACGCCTCCACAACAGTCACCGCCGCCTCCCTCGATTCATGCCACCTCCTCCACGCCGTCTGCAACGAGGTACTCCGCCTCTACTCCCCCGTCCCCCTCACTCTCCGCGAAGCAGCCCGCAAAACCACCATCATGGGCCATGTCGTCCCCAAAGGCACCATCATCATCCTTCCCATTTGGGGCGTGAATAGATCTGTATCACTCTGGGGTGCTGACGCCACGGAATTCAAGCCGGATCGCTGGATGGGGCCTGGGAAAGCTAATACTGGCGGCGCAGAGAGCAATTATTCCATGCTTACTTTTTTGCATGGGCCGAGGAGTTGCATTGGGCAGGCTTTTGCGAAGTCTGAGTTTGCTTGTCTTTTAGCTGCCGTGGTCGGGAGGTTCGAGTTCGAGCTCGAGGATCCTAAACTTCCAGAGAATATCCTTATCAAGCAAGGAATTACGGCGCGGCCGAAGGGAGGGTTAAATGTGAGAATGAGGCCGCTTGAGGGTTGGTGATTTGATCATCAGTGTGGCGTTGGTGGCATTTGGTTTAAAAAATCCGCCCATACATCGATGGTGAGTTCCTATAGACTGGCGTTCGAGGATGATTATGGGAGATGCTAATGCTTGCATGCTGTATATTCTGCTGTGCTACTGTCCATACATATCATCGCAGTACATAGCCGAAATTTTTGATCTATGAATGCATTATCTACAACTTAGTATAAGCGTTCAAGAGTACCTTAGGTATCGCCCGACACAAGCGACGACCGAGGGTCGCAAGTTCTAGTATTAAAACCTGGCGCCTACTCCCAAAACCACTGGTCTAGGACCAGCTCACCCCTGGTATGTACCTAAGCTCGCGGCATGTCCAGCTCTGGAATTAAGCAGATCGTGATACTTGGACAATTGTAGCCATTGATTCTATCAACACCAGTATTCCCCCTCCCACTGTCAAAATAATACCGATTGACCCGCTAATATACATGATGAGAACCGGATTCGCTATGCAATGATTCATTCCCTCTAGCAAATAGAAAACCTGTGCCAAAGTCCTGGCGAGGGCTCAATATCGATCGAATGCGCCAAATGTGGCTGAGTGGAGTATTTCATATGTAAAAGAGATATCAAGCGATCATAGCTCCTTCTGAACCCCTTGCCGCTGGGGGTTGTGATGGGGGAGGTGCTGGTAACTGTGCGAAATAAGGTCAGTATTTGCGCCAATAAGCCAGGAGCAGGAGGGTGATAGTAGACGTACATCTAATCGTGTGTTCTCTGCCATCATCCTCTGTATGCCGATTCCGACTCCTTCTATCACAGCCAGTAGACATGCACATCCTATCGCCGAATTACGTGCTGCTCTCATTCCACCTCGTACTGCCAGAGCGCCACCTGTGAAGAATCCTGCGATAACTGTGACTCTGTCAGCTCCGTATTTCACGTATTCCTTCTAGCCTCGTCCCAATATTCCTTCATCCCCCACTTTCCTCGTGGCAACCAGGCCCGGCTCCAGAGGTAAACGTACTAGCATTGTAAGGATCCTCCTTTTTCCGTATCCCCTTTACCGCACAATCAAACGTCGAAAACAAGCCTCCCCATACCCCAAAGTTACCTCCTAATACTGGTGCTCGCGCTTTGATAGCTGTGACCGCGCCTATCCGTCGCTCGCCGTAGGGGGAGTTTCGGAAGCCTTTCACGCCGTGCCAGACTGCGCCGCCGATACCCTAGAGAGATCCGTGTTAGCTTTTGCTGGGTTTTCGAGTAGGTAAAGATTCTTTGCGTCGTAGACTTCGATTGTGTCGGTGAAGGAAGGGGGGAGAGCTGGGGGAATCGTACTCCCATACAGAAAGCACCGCCAAAGTCATTCAGGGCTACCCACGGGCAGGGATCTCTTGAGTGGTCCATTGCGTCCTGTGTTTAAAGCTGATGCAAGTGCGTATTGAGAGGGTAATCGGGACTCTCCCAGATGGGGCGAGAAAGCGTCGTGGCCAGCGAAGGGCTGGAGGCTGGTAGAGACAGGAGAGAAGGCTTGGGCAGACTAAGAGACGCAAGATGAGTCGCAGATGGCCGATGAAGGAGAAAGAAGAGGTAGATAGTGTCTAGATATTCTGTCAAGCTGTTTTCAAGAATGTCGAGGTGGTGATGATGCTAAAACTTTCGATCGGCTAGACTTGCCCCTTTGCTCGGGCTGGCGCTAGTGAGAAATCACTCCTTCACGCTATTTCTTCTATCTGGAGTACTCTGATTTTCAATACCGAGCACACTATACTATCTCTATGTTTGCATGCCTATAACGCAGTTGCGCGAAGAAGTTAAGATGGTCGAATACTCGAGTCACATGCTGCCCATGGTACTCTTGAATCCCTTATTCCGTCTAGTCTACTATTCTCAAAATGCTCTATCTTGATATACCTCGCTCTACAGGACAGGTATATCTACACCTTGCCCTTGTTCTTTGGCGCTCCAGGCCTGCCTCCGAATACCCAGCGTATCTGGTTGACAACATTGATCTGTACGCCTAATTCTTCAGCGGATTGCCAGACTAAAGCCGGGTTCTTCTGAAACATCCTCCCGGCAATAGCCAGATTCAAACCCTCCTCTAGAAGCCGGTTTGCCTGTTTGCCACTGGCGATAGTACCGACGGTAGCAACCGCCAACTTGCCGCCTAGCTTCTCCTTGACGGCTTTTGCGAATGGTGCCCGATATCCTGGCCCAGTCTGAACCTTCTGCTTAGGTTGCAAGCCCCTCGAGCTGACATCGAGCAGATCCACTCCCCTCCCAGCTATCACTTCAGCTAATCTCACAGTGTCCTCAATTTTCTAGCTTTCGGGAATACTCGGCTCGTCTTCGAGCCAGTCTGTTGCGGAGATTCTAAGAAACAACGGCATGCCTTTTGGTATCGTCTGTCTTGTCAACTCGATGATCTCGCGTGTGAGACGAGTCCTATTCTCGAAACTACCGCCATACTCGTCTGTGCGTTTGTTGCTGGCTGGTGAGACGAAAGAATGCAGAAGGTATCCATGTGCATTGTGGATTTTGATCACGTTGAATCTACAAGCAAGTGCTCGCTTGACTGAGGCTACCCAAGCCTTTTTCAATTTCTTGATGTCAGCTTTGGTCATCTCTTTGGGATGTGGCAGCTTTTCGCTGTAGGCGAGAGCGCTTGGTGCCTAATAAGGGTCTGGCCAGCCGTTTACCTGTCAAACCATTTAGCATGCGATTTCCATCTGACACTCCCAAGATAGTCTTACCACTTCAGTCGCGATATCCCCAGCGCTAAGCCAGGGAGCAACTGTGGATGCCTTGCGTCCGGCATGACCCAATTGGATACCGATATCCTGACCCTGGCTTTCATCGGGGTTTAGTAGGTCTCAGGTATATGAAGACGACTAAACACGGGTCTCGGATACCTGTGTGCAAACTCGACGATTCTCTTCAGGGCTCCATCTGCGAGTCCAACCACAATCCGGAATCTTCAGGAGTGATTCTTCCCTCCGCAGTCACACTTGTTGTTTCAACCATTGAAAGCCCGGACCCTCTCAAAATGATACCTCCAAGGTGTGCGAAATACCATGCGGTATGGTGACCATTCTCTGCGGAGTACTGGCACAGAGGAGAGAGCTGAGAGACTGTTAGATGAGGACTCGCAAGAAAAAGCACGGCATGAAGGCATATAATCAGACGGTTCTGAAGAGTAACGCCCCTCAGCTTCAATGGCTGGAAGAGTTTTGGGGGGTGGGAGCCATCGGGCTGCGGGTCTGACGCCGTCTCAGCGGGTGGATTTTGGGCAGGGGTGTAGCAGAACTACGAGATGCCCTCTGCTGGCTCGTTCTCAATGTTCTGGTGCGTGAAGTCTTGCTGCTTTGACTCGACGATATTGTGGTGGTCTGGCATGATGAAGTAGATGATTGATATTCATTGGCTGGATGACAGGCGATTGACCGGTCCAAAATCACTCTCTAGAACTATAGTCTACATGTAGGAGAAGAGAAATATTGATCGAGTGGAGATCCTTATTTACACCTCAAATCCTTTTACGACGAAGAAAACATATCCGTTTATTGCCGGCCCGAGGAGCCCCACCAGACCGAAGGTAGAGATCTACAGAGGGGCGGCGTAGGCGGAATGATGTCAACCTTAGAGGCCAAAACTCCCCACCGGAAGCCCCTTAAGACCAAGTTTCAGCCCTCAATATGGCGGGAGGCCACGACGATCCAAAACCGACAGGATAACTCGGCAGACTCCACTTCAAAGCATTAAATGCTTCATCTGCAGCAACCTGCCCTGCGGTATCCCAGCAGACGTGCGAACACTTTTTGATGCGACTGTCAAACATGATTCCAGGAGAGTCAGCAGATGACATTCCGTCACATGAGGGCCTCCTTGATATGGACATACCACCTCACGCAACCCACCTCTCCCACGCGCAGCTCCCCACTTGGACCTTTCCGAACCCTTCGACTACTCGAGATTCCCCTTCACCTGGACGTGCCGAAGGCTCTATCTTCTCCCCACGTCCACCGCCCCAATATCATCCCAATTCGGCCCCAGAGCTTAACCTAGCTGCTTCAACACCCGTCAGTCCACCTGCGCCCTCCGTGAACCAACCGTCATTGTTTAATACGCCCAATCGGTCTATATTCTCATCAGGTCCACCAACTTCTTCCGTATCCTCTAATACGGCACTGGCATCCATGAGCTCTCCTTCACCAGTTCATTCGGCCCACCCATTGTCCGCCCTTACTGGCCCCACTTCGACCAGTACTAGAAAAGCTGTGCATTACCAGAATGATAATCCGAGTTTGTCCCGAAAGACCAGGATTCCTAGAGCGGAAAAGGACGTCGATGACCCATCTATCCCCATGGAAGGTTCAACGGCAAATGCAAGCAGGGGATCAAACACCCCAACGGCATTGACCCGCCTATTTGCTGCGCCAGAGACTACACCCATTGTTTCCAGGCATTCCTCGTATATCAGGACAGCTAGTGGGACCGCATACACGAGGGCTTCCTCCTCTGAAACAGCTCCTCTACCTAATCATCTCTACAACCGTGGATTGCTGAGCGGCAGACATTCTGATATTACTGTGCATTCTTTTGGAACTCGATATGCTCTACATCGGCTATTGCTCGATCGAGCACCCTTCTTCACGTCTGCTCTCTCCGAACCATGGTTCGAGAGCTCATCCAAAGAGATAGCACTCCACCCAGATGATATCGATTCGAACATCACGCAAGCGGCCTTTGAGCTTGCATTGAAAAGATTATACGGCTGCAATGTTGCTGCAGAAGAGGATAAGGAAGCCATTGGGCTCTTTGCTACAGGATGTTGGCTTGAAATGGCGGATTTGGTCGAAGCTAGTGTGACCTCCATTCTCCGTCAAATGTCGCCAGCAAAGATCGGATCTTTGATACGATTAGTGACGAACAATTATTATGGCAAGAATGGAGATCGGATTATGGCCACTGCCAAGGCTATGCTCTGCCGTGAAGGGTGGGAGATGCCTCTGAAATACTGGGACGGAGTGTCTGGTGAGATAGCAAGGGAAATCATTGGCGGAGATGGGTTCTTCGTACCTGGAGAATGGGAACGCTGGGTCCTCGCTAAGAGGGTACTCGACAGGAAGCTGAAGATGCGAGCCATCGAGGCTGGGCTCTTCGAAGATGGAAAGCACAAGCGGCCACCTCCTGATACCATGAGCTTCTTGGCAATCCGGTTCGACACAGTATACCGCAAAAACTCGCCTTTTGTCGGCAGGCAGATCCCTGAAGCTTACGACTCCTGGCTCGCTCTATACACTAATCCTGATATTGCCGCTCTGCTTGTGCTTCTGGATGAAGGCATTCACTACGTGCACCTCAGCTTCGAGCAGCTACAGAGAATTCGTAACCAGCGTGATATACTCGGACTACCACTGATGCCTGAGAAAGTTATCAATGATGCCTTGTGGATGCAGATGGAGCTCCGGCAGCGAGTTGTTAATGCACCAGATCTCAATCTTGAGCTTGGTTTAAGCCACGAATCAGAGGAGACAGAAGAGTCGCATCCTCAAGAAGAGGCCTACGCACGCGAAGCGACAACTGCCAGAGGGAAACAGCGCGATACACAAGCCTTCGAGGATCCAGCGGATGAAGATGACATGGAGTCGGGTAGCTGGGACGGCAACGGAAGACCACGCAAATTCTGGATTCCCAATGTTGATTCGACTTCTGTCACAGGAGCTAATCCGGACACATCCTTATACGCGACTCCTAGCACCAATCGGCCATACATCTCCCGCCTCTCGGCGTCCATCGATCCGGTAGACGTGCAGTGGGCGTCAGACTTTACAGCATCAGCGAATGAGCGGCCAAGCACCGCTGATCGAAATGAACCTATACCCCCAATATCATATACCAACTACCCACCTTTCCGCTTTGCCGCCGAGTTTCCCAATCCTCGAAATCTCAAGGAGAAGAAGCGCGTCTACTCTCGCACGGTCTGGTATGCCGGCTCACTTTGGAATGTCTACATTCAGAAAGTCGAGACCACCAAGAACACTCAATTAGGCGTTTACTTGCACCGTGCCAAAGAGAAGGAAGGTAGTGATGACACGCACCATAATAGCGGTAGTGTCGACGAGCGTATAGGCCAGGTAGAACTGCTGATGCGTCGCAACAATCGCAATCGTCGTCATTCCCGAAGCGACTTACTCGACGAAGAAAACAGCACTTCAGGCACTGATCCAGATTCGACTCTGGTCTCGCCCGAGCAGCCTTCCAGAGCAACTGCAATCAGCAATCTACTCCGAGGCGGTGGCAGCAGTCGAGACGACTCGTCTCTCATGAAGTCGTCCCAGTCAGCTACTCCTCTTTCAATTTCTTCCATGCCCTACAGTGCTAGCGCCCCACCAAACGACTCCGACGACGAAATCCTCGACCCAACCCATAGCAATAATCGCGAATCCAAATCAACGCACTACAGCGTCCCTACGCTTCCTGCATATGTCGATGGTAGGCCAACTATCAAAACATACTTCAAGATTTATAGTCCTAGTAAGGGCGGTAGGATGTTGAGTGTCTATGAGAGCGCCCCAGATCTTTTCAACTTCAGTCAGAGCTGGGGTTGGAAGAGCAGCACCATGGTTCTAGATGACGGGCTGTGTGGGTATGAGGGTAGTGGTGAAGGGGCGGCGCGAGGTAGAGAGGGCAGGCTGAGGTTCATGGTGGTTATTGGTAAGATATGACCAATGAAGTTTGACTGAGGCTCGCTAATGTTGGTCCAGGTAACGTCTGAACGGTGCAACGAGGCAATGTGATCATGCAGCATGGTCTTGGCGTTGTGCTCTTCGTTCCGTTCTGTGTACAATGCACGTTTAGTCCATAGCGCCCCAGCGGTGATGCCTTATAATAGCGTTTTACCCCCAGCATAGTCCCCCTATGCTCTCTCTCAATTGGTCATGTGCATCTCGAGCCAATCAAGGCAGACAGGACCGTGCTAAGGCTGGCAGCACTGTGGCGCATGGAGCCTGGCATGAGCCTAGCACAAGGTCCCGCTACTGCTCACAGCCCGACCTTCGACCTCTTCTCCACAACATCCACAACGACCTTGACTATGCTCCAGCGACGATTCCGGAAACATGCCTATCACCTTCGGCTCCGTTGGAGACATCATCACCCTCTCCCTTCTTATCAAAGATCTCATCAAATGTCTCGATGGCAGCCGCGGCTCCTCCGCAGAATATCAGATTGTGGTGCGCGAGCTATGGAGCTTGGATCACGCACTGCTCGAGGTAGAAGTGTTATTTAGATCACTCGATCAGTCGATGCAGATGAATGCGCTGAAAGGAACAGCGAACAGATGTGCGGAGGAATGCCGGAAGTGTATTACTGCATTTGCAGAACAAATCAAGAAATACCAGGGGAATCTGCGGAATGGAGGTTCGGGTAACTTTTTGAAAGATGCTACGTCGAAGGTTCACTGGCAATTGTCGGAGAAAGAGAAGCTGGCGAAGTTCAGGACGGAGATAAATGCGCACTGCATGTCTATCAACCTGCTTCTGACTACAACAGGCGTGTACGTGCACTCAGAGAGGCTTGTTTGAAGGTATTTGAACTAACGCGATCAGTAAACTAACGAATATGAACGAGGAGAACATCAGCAAGCGATTCAAGCAATCAGACGAGGCTTTTGAGACATTCTCTGACCAGCACTCCTCACTTCTTCAGGATGTCAAAGATCGTTTGGATGAGAACAATCTGATGATCAAAGCAGCAACGTCGGAAGCCAAGGGACTGGGTTCCAAATTAGATGAGTAGGTACCGCTGCCATACCCACCAAGTCATGCAAGGCATTGACCCTGAATTTAGGGACATTCAGACCTTCATTTCTGATGGTTTGGCAACTATGCAAAGAATCTTGTGAGTCCGTGCAGACCCTGGACGGAGTCGGTAGCTCTTGGACGTAGCTGATAAAGTGTGTTTGCCAGAAAGATGAACTTCATGACCTTCAAAGCCGTCGCGGCCATACAGACCCAGATACCAGCTCATTTGGAACGATGTTGGACGCAGGAGCCAGCAACCCTCGAGGACGCTCTTGGACGACTGACACGCATTCATCTAGAATTCATAGACACTTGGGAGGTGCGTGTACTCACTTCCTGAACCCCTATCTTGAACGATTCCTATGGCTTACCAGGGGATGTAGGCTTTTCATGCTGTACTCGAAGTCCGCTTTCGACAACTACCAGGTCACCGAAAGATCAAACAGAAGCAGTATGCTCTAAGATCAGATAAGCTAAAAAGAGATCTTTCACAATCTGTGGCGTTCGGAAATAGTTTCCTCCCTGGTCAGCATATCGATATGAGTATGATATTCGATGGTGATAACGGCGGCGTGAACTCTTGCCCAGGATGTAGGCTTGCGACAGACAAGACTGAGGAGGCGTTGAATTCACAGACGAAATGGTGAGGCACTTTAGCAATATTTGAGGTTCATTAGCTTATTAATTTTTAGCGCTAATTGTGGCATGTGGTATCAACGTGTAGTGGAGACTCATGTGGACACGGATAACGTCCCTTCGATATCAAATGCGTACGAGCCTTCTTCACAAACAACACCACAGCCAACAAAGAAACGGCGCCATGAGGAGCTAGAGGAAAATGACGAGCCAGGACATTTCCGTCGTGTTCGATTAAGAGTTTGGAGCCATAGTCGAAACTTTACCTCCCTTCCAATACCTTGGAAATGTAGCCAGTGCGGAATGGTGGACCATGTGTATTACCAGTCGTGGAGATACGTCCACCAAAAATGTCGCATGTGTCACTGTAGGATTGCCTTTCCGCCATACGAGCGTGAAATTACTGGATCGTGTGGACCACCAAACGCTCAGCGTATTCGCTCTGAGCACAAATTTCGGTCATTGGAAAGAGAGCAGACAAATCAGAGCAAAAGTGGGCATGGCAATCAGTACGCTTGGGGGCAATGGGACAATTGCAACCAAGGCACTGCGATTCTCAATGGTGCTTGGGCGAGCTCCCAACATGGACAGCCAGCTAAAAATTCTGATGAGACCAATTTTCACGAGGACAATGAGACAGGGGCGATAAGCCAATCTCAATCTACGGCCCATAATAAAAACTCTACTCAATCGGATAGTCATGACTCTATGCATGGATGGATGCGCGCTACTTCACGGCCTTGGACCCGGGCAGTGAACCAGGATGGAAGTGGGTGGTCCGAGGAATGTAGAGGATCCTCTGTGGCCGAACCAAACTTTCCTCAGAGTGGATATCCCCTGCATCGAAGTCGGGATATCCACTCGCTTCACCTTACGCATGAGGACGGGATTGAGTCTTCTTTTGCAAGGTCCCTTGATTTTGCGGCTTGGCTTTTCGACGAACCCCCCTATGGAGGATATCAAGGAAATCCCGTTTCTGGCGGTGATATAGCGTCTACACTTTTGTAGCAAAGCCGAGGACTTATGATTTTGGGGGGGGGGAGACGAACTGGGAGGCGCATGCGAGAGAATGAGGATGGTCTTCGCTATCACTGTTGGCTCAATGTTGATTTGAGTCAAACCGGAAAAGAGATATATGGTAATTTCTTCGCTTGACGTTATGGTTCTGGGCGTCACTTACGACGTCCGCGTTTATGTAAGGATCAATTGGGATCAGAAAGATCGAGTGGACAAGTGTGGTTCTTATCTCGTTCTAGTACTCGTACCTCACAGCACGCATAGAGCCCAGTAGCAATAACACAAGCCATGCCAGTTCTAATATACACCGTGCAATGCATAATTTTCCATACCAGACATGCGATCCACCTCATAGTCTACACTCAAACTCACTTTCCCCCACCCCCAAGCAATGGCGTATCCTCACTTCCCCCACCCTTCGACCCACCAGCCCTCTTCTTCCTCCTCCGCTTCTTCTTCCCGCTACCCTCACCAGGCTTACTATTCTCCTTCCCCTCATCATCGTTCGCCTCAGAAGCTCCATCACCATGGACCTGTGCTCCGCCATCCTCCTGATCTTCCGAGCTACTCGTCGTCTCAAGCACCGTCTTCTTGATACCACCCATATCGATGATATTCTCGGTAATACTGCCTGAGCGAGCTGTGCCCCTCTTAGTTGGCGGCGACTTAATCCCGTCATGCATTGATCCAATGGTATCTTCGGAGTTTGCACGCTTGGACTTCGGTCTATCATCCGAACTGTTCGGCCGTTCCCCACCAGCCTCTGCGAGAGCAACCAAACCGCCCTTGCGTGAATTTTTCGGACTAGGAGCCGGGTCGCCATCTATGGTGCCGTACCCTGCTTGCAGAGCAAGAACGCCGTCTTTTGCATCTTTTCCAGCAGAAACGAGGTCTGAGCCAGTTCCACCCTGTGCTGCAAGTGATTGTAATCGAGGCGTTTCAGAAGATTTATCCTGTGCTTTTGATGCGGCATCACTCAACGAGCCGCCGCCAGGCTTTATCTTGACGGTGTTGTAACGAGTCTGTCGCGGCCGACTGGCAAGGTTCGAGGGGCCCAGGTGTTTCAGATGATCTGGTAATGTTGTCTTTGAAGCCTTTTTCTGAGCGCCTTCACGATCTGACCCGTATGCATTGCTTGAAGTACGGCGTAACGGATTATGTTGCTCCGAATTAGCGCCATTCAATCGAGGGACAGGTCCATCAACAGTGGAAGTCCGATGCATGGCGTGTTGCGGTTGCTTTTGTTCTTCACCAAGATCGATGAGGTTTTCGGCACCGTCTGCTATGCTGTCCTCGGTTTGAAGAACGACTTCCCCCTTCGGCACTCTGGATTTGGGCGCCAGATTTCTCCTTCGGATTGCTTTGTGTACATCAACATAGACATCAGACTCATCAATGATCTCTTCGCCGATGAGCTCCTCGATGACATCTTCTAGAGTGATCACGCCTAGGGCTCCATGGTCCTCTCCTGGAAATTCGGAGACTAGTACCATATGCGATTTTCCCTCCTGGAAGAAATTGACAATATCGAGACAGCTTGTCTCGGCCCTTGTCTCTGGTAATGTAGCCAACGCAAAGTCTCTGACTTTGCTAGCGTCTTCAGGGTCGTAAGTAATTAGGATCTTGACTAGAAGCATTCCAACGAAGTTTTTCGGGTTGTCTGGTGAATGTATTGGTATTCGCGAGAACCCTTTGCTCAGTATGTATTCCATAGTCTTTTCATCGAGCACAGTATCTGCAGAGAGGGTGAAGACATGTTCCATTGGTGTCATGATGCTCCCGACGGGCTTCGCCTTGAGGTCCAGTACCGCGCTGATGATGGTGACTTCGTCTTGGTTCAGTTGCTCGCCATCCGCTCCAAGACTTTTGTGTAGGGTCACCAGGGTTTTGAGCCCTGCTTTCTTGTATGTAGTGCCATGGTCTTCTCCTAGAATCCTGTCCAGGAGCTTGGCCGTGGGCCAAGCCACTGGTGAGAGTATGTACATAAGGATGAGGACGAGAGGCGACATCCATGCTCCAATTGGTAGACCATAGCGGACACAGATCGATTGAGGAATAATCTCGCCGAAGATGACTGCCTGCATTTTAGCTTCGTTCGGACTAGTCATGTGGATAGGACCCTACCAATCAATACGGTACTGCCCAGCACAGCTGGCCAGCCACCACCAAGAGAACGATCTAGCACAATGGGCAGAGTTTCGTTCGTAATGACATTGCCAAGTAACAGCGTGACCAAGACCCAATGCTTCCCTCTCTTCAGCAGCCGGAGCACCTTTGCCGCATGAGTCTTCTCAGATCCATCGCCAGATGTTTTTATGACTTGCAGGTGTATCTCATCCTGAGCATGATCAGTACTTCCTGTCCAGTCCTGCAAGTAATTGAAAAGACTCACTTGGCCCATCAGTGCAATTGTCAAGCCAGCGAAGGCTCCACCGAGGAGCACCAAAGCAATGGCAACAGCAAGGTAAATCCACAGCGATGACTTCTCTGGAGACATTGGGGGTTCCTCGTCGTCGGCGAACGCGTTGAAAAGATTCCGTGAGAGGGGCATAGCGCGTATGATTGGGAAAAGGGCCATAAATGATAGTCTGGCCAAGGAAAGAGTGGCCGGCGTGTAGCGGGCAGCTTGCCCTGGAGCTGTCGCCATGGTTTAGGAAGGTCGGTGGTGTGTTAAAGCGGTAGATGTCAACGATTACATAGATAATCAGCCATGTTCGCAATGATAGCCTCTTCAGAAGACCGAAGTGTACGCTTGGTGGTTGCTTTCAGTGGTAGTTTGGATTGGCAGGAACAATCACGGTTGACTAGCGGTACTAGAGCTTCCCCGGGAACGCCAAGCGAACAGGCGTGGTAAAACTTGGCACTCATAGAAAGGCAAAATACACTAGGACAATCATAGATGAACTCCATGTGGTCGATTAGAATAGGCAAGACCTGAATCTAATACACTCTGGACGAGAGGTTGATTGCAAAACCGTGGCAATAACGCCTCGATTTTTGACGGGTCAAGTATTCGCTACATATGCATGTTCATCTCTCCATTGTTCTCATAACCATACTACTATAATCGTGTGGTTGTTCCAGCATTCCTAATAGCAGTGGCCTCCACCCAGATGTCCCACTGGTTCGCGACCACGTTGATACATCCACAAATCAAACGTATTTCACAGCACTATGCTCCACACCATCCAAAGGATTCTCGTGGTCATTCTGAACCGGGTATTGCGCTTGGTCCTTGAATGGGTTCTCCTCTTCGCCGGTCGAAGTCTTTGTGCTGCCTGCTGCGGAGGGCCTATAAGCAGGAGGTTGCTGCTCCATATGCGCCTCAGGACTTTGGTGATATTGTAGCTCGATATTGCGTCTCTCTGTAAAGGGCTGCTTCTGGGCCTTGCGCCATTTATGGGTCGCGATGCAGGCAAAAACGAAGAGGGTGAAATGAATGATGCTGGAATGACAGACGTTAGCAGGGCTGCCGCCGCGCATTCAATCAGATTTCCATGTGGGGCGCTTACAGAATCAAGGCCAAGAAGACATTGGCCGCAATCTCCATCTTCCCCAAGGTGTAAATGAGCGGATTGCACTTGTAGCTCCAGAAGTTCCAGTCGTCGCAGGGCACAAACCCATCAAAATCGAGGAGGACGGGCTGCCAATACCAGAACCACCCATCACCGACTGAGAAAAGGATAGCTGGAG
>JAABUK010000047.1_pt1 | contig 278926 bp, 273 predicted proteins | sample 5559141 | NCBI WGS metagenome assembly JAABUK01 (sample SAMN10711869, study PRJNA513367) | rock metagenome | isolation source: Antarctica rocks | place: Antarctica: Victoria Land, Pudding Butte nord | collected 2016-01-03 | reverse complement strand
TTAATATTACTCTTAAGTTATTAACGAGTACTAAAAAATATTATATTAATATTTAATACTATATTCGGCGGTAACGGATCCTCGTCTATATTCGAGTCGATTTCCGAGTCCTAGAAAAGATATTCGAATCCTTAATTTATATAATTTCTATATACTATATTAGAATATTTATAGTTATATATTAAATTCCGGTTTAAATATAATATATACGACCCTAAACCTAAATTAGTTTAATTATTAAAATTATCCCTATCTTTATCCTAATCTACTTCTAATATTATAAAACTAGTTTAATTCGATTCGTCTAGTTCTTTCTATAGTACCGATTTTCCTTTTTTATTTAAATTCCTTAGTAGTATTAATACTTCTTTACTCTTCGTACGACCCTTTTTTTTATCCTTATCTTTAAGAATATAAAAGAGTTTATTCTATTTATAATATTAATACGTGTTAGTTAAATTAGAGCTACCCTATAGGTATAAATAATAAATAACCCGACGCTTATATTCTATATAAGACTAATTTAATTCTAAACCGCTATTATTATTAAGCTAGTTTTTACGATTATACCGATTATTATCTTACGTTATTTCGTGGGATATTAATAGAGTATATAATATAAATAGCGAATTAAAGGGTTCTCGATTTTATTAACCTTTAAGAAATATTTAAAGGTGATTTTTATAAATGAAATTAAAGATATTATATCTTATCCCTCCGACTCCTAGTAATTAAGGTACGGTCTATTATATTTTATATATTTCGTAAATATAGTTTACCCTAAAATTTATATTAATAATTTTATTTATAGTTAAAGATTTATTATAAGGCCTAGTCCCGAATAAAAGACTTATAAAATAAATAACTATATTTAATAAATTAGATTAATATAATTTATCTTAATCTTTATCCCGGTGATTTTACGTTTACTTTAAATATATTTAATACTATAGATTTATCGCCTTAAAGAGGAGGTATTTATTATATTAGATACGTATAATTAATACTATTAGTAATAGTATTAAGAGTAACGACTTTATTTATTTAACTTCGAGAGGAAGTATAAGAGGTATTTTCTATCGATCGAATTAATATTATTTATTTTAATCTTTATCCTAATAGTTATATTAAATAATAGTTAAGTTTATAATACTATAACTCCGATAGCTAGATACGTTATTAAATAGTAGTAAAATTTAATTTAAATCGAATTTACTTAAAGAGATAAATATAGGGATAAATATAAAGATAATAATAATTAACTAGGCTATTAGTAGTTAATTATACTAATCTTTATATATATAATATACTAAATATAATTTCGAATTAAGATTAACGCTTTTTTAATACCGTAGTTAATATAGTTTAGGTATAGGTAAAAGTAAAGTAAGAAATAATAAAAATAATCGGATTTATAGTGTTAAAAGCGGGATTCTTAGTTATTATTTATTTTAGTTTATTCTTCGAAGTTATATATTTTCGCTAAAGACCTTTATCTTTCTACGAGCTCTCGTATCGTAATATATTAATATATAAATTAATTATTCGTATTAGTATTAAACGATTAATTAGATTATTTCACGATAAAATTATAAATATTTATTTATTAATTAATCCCTATCGGAATCTACTACCTTAATACTTTATAATAATCTTTATATTAATCTCTAATAAAGATCCTATCTCTTAACGAAACCCCTTCTCGCTTTAACTATTAATATTTATTTACCCGTTTAATATTTTCGTTAAAGCCTTTAATAATCTAATATCCTTCGGTTAAAGAGTAATACGTTTACCGTATATAATATATAAATTAATTATTAAATAAATTAGATTTTAGCTTATCTAGGGATAATATAAAAAATAAATTTATTAAAGAATATATATATTAGATAGCCTTTTATAGCCTTTTATAAAGTATTAAATATATTACTCTAAAATCGTATATCTTTAAAAAGGTTTTAGTAATAGATTTCGTGGACTAGATATGAAAAAAGTACTTTTAGAATTAATAAATCGAAAATCTTCTAATATCTTTTAATTTTTTAGAGTATTTTCGTTAATAAGGATTAATACTTTAATTAAGATAAAGGTAGTTAAAAATAATATAAAATTTACTACTAGGCTTTATACGTCGTCGGGTAAATATAGGAATTTAATTTATTTTTCCCCTCCTCCTTTTTAGGGCTTAAGCGCGGTCTTTAAATAAAGATTTAAATAAAGTTTTAATTATTTATATTCCCATAGAGGTCTAATTAATAAATAAAGAGCCCTAAAATAAAGGCGTAGTTAGTATTAATATCTAGAAATTAATATAGGAGTTATAGTATATCTAGTATAAGGAAAAAACTTATAAACTTAAATACTCCTAGCGCTTTTATATATAGAGTTCTATACTTTAAGACTTTAATAAATTATATAATATTAATATAATTATTACGATAAAGTTAAAATTAAGGTGAATTATTTATTATTTTATTTTACTCTAGTTTTTCCTAAAGAACGTCCGCGTCTCGAAGGAGTCTTTATAATAACGGATTAATATAAAGATTATAATAAAGTTAGGATATATAGTAAAATAGCGAACCTTTATCTTTAGTTACAACTTTAATCTTTTATATTTTACTCGCTTTCTCTTTCTCTTTTACTATTTTTTAATTTATTTTTAAATTCTTCAAAATTACCTAGCGAGTAGTATATATTTCTTTAATAATACCCTTTAAATAATCGAGAAGTATTTCGCCCGTATTAAGTCTCGGTAGATTATTCTTATTAATATAAAGGATCTATTTTAGTTATTTATTACTACGGGTTTTATCCCGATCTTTATTCTAATCGGAAGACTTTTAAATATCCTCCTCTATTATTATATTTTCTATATTTTAATTATTATAAGAATAATCGAGTATAAAGTAATTTAAATTATTTTACTAGTAGTTCTTATACCCTCGGAAGATAGAATTAACTTCTTTTAAATAAAAGTATAGGATATACTCTTTTATATAATTTATATAAGATTTAATACTATCGAATTTAGGTTTATTTTAATTATTTAGGGCCGAATCGTCCTAATCTTTATCCTAATCGTTATTCTTTTAATAGTCTTCGGGTATTATTAATTAAATTTAGATATTATTCGAGGAATTAGCCGGATAAAGATAATAAAGATATATATCCCTTATTTTATAATCCTACCTTTTAATAACGTATTCGTAACTATTATATTAATATTTTTAATATAGTCGTTAATATTTAGGATTATCCTTAGCCTATTCGTATATATTATTATTATTTATATAGTTTATATAGTCTTCTAACCCTATTATATTATTATTATTATCGACGGTCGCCTTATTATCGTCGTTAGTATTATCGTTATTTTTAATTTTAACGTCTTTACCCGAGTTATATTTATTATCTTTTACTCTATTCTTAAATATAAGTAGTTTATATAATTAAATAAATATCGGTTAAATTATATCCTTTAATTTAGAGTAGATAAGTTAAGAGAATTAATCTAATATATTTAATTAATTCGTATTAACGATATCGTCGAAGTCGATTTATTCTTATATAAGACCGAATAACTACGGTTTATATATTTTATTAGAATTATTTATCCTAATATTTATACTATAAGATTTACCGGAAGGCTAGAGTTATTTTATATATCTTCTATTCTAAAGCCCTAGTATTTAGGCGACTATTATAGATTTTATTAATATTATTTATTTTAATCTATATCCTAGTAATTTTACTTCTTTATATAATAGATTAATTACTTTATAATTTAGGGGCTAAGGAGTTATTTTCTATAAATTAAATTAATATTAATTATCCTAATCTTTATCCTAATATACTTATTTAGTATTTTAAATACTAACGATTATACGATTATAATAGCTTAATATTTTATTAGTTTATAATTTATTTTTATTTAATTTCACTTTATTTATAAGGATTAAAGTATAGATAAATATAGAGAAGATTACGACTAATTAATTTATTAATAGTTGAATATACCGGCCTTATATATATAAATATATTATATAGTATTTTAAATTAAGATAAATACTTTTCTAATAACGTAGTTAATATAGCTTCGGTATAGGGGAAAGCGAGGTTATAAATAAATAGAATAATCGGATCTATAGCGCTAAAAGCGAGATCCCTAGTTATTATTTACTTTAGTCCTATAATAAAAAGTTATACTCCTTCGGTAACGACTTTTATATTAAGATAGTCTTTTATTCTATCTCGTATTAATAAACTATAGTATTAATTATAGTAGTTATAAACGATTAATAGATTATTCTAAAATAGAATTAAAAGTTTAAAAATTTATAATTAAATCTAAATTTCGTAGTAAAAGTAGCGGTACTAGTTTAATTAATATAAAGATTAGGATAAATATAATAAAGTATCGATCTTTGAATATTAATTATAATATATTCTTACCTAGTATATATAGCCTTTAATCGCCGTATAAACTATATATCCTTCGGGGCTATAATAATCCGCTTATTATAAATCGCGTAAAGATTAATTACTACGATTAAAATTAATATTATATATTTATAAAGATAATATTAGGTTATTTACTCGCGAGTTTTTTAATTAATATCGCCTCCGAGGTCTTTTATAACGCGTTTAGACCTATAAATTATATACGAAAATAACGTCTATAAAAGATATATATAATTTCGCGTATAAAGCGCGTAAAGAGTAGCTTCGGGATTAAAAGATCGGTAGTTTTCTAAAGAAGCCTAATTTCTTATAAAGTAATAATTAGAGAGTTAAATTAAATAGTATTTTAATTATAAAGGTCCTATTAATTACTACTCTTTAGTCTTTTACTCTATACCGCGATTTTCTTTACCCGAGGTTTCTTTATATATACTTTTTATATACTAGGTACTTTCCTCGCTACCTTTAAATTCCGTCGCGTTCTTAATAATCGAGGGCTTTAATTTACTCTCGTATTATTATTAAAGTTATTAAATAACTTTAAATTAATATCGGCTACGCTTTTACTAACGACTAGAGGTATAATTATTAATTTAAATTAATAAAGATTTAGTTAAATCTTAAAAGGAATTTCTAAAGGAGGGTTAGAATATTAATTTACTATATATTTAAAATTACTTTTTAGCGGGATATTAATTTAAAATATATAAAATAAATATAAATCTATCCTTATAATCTTCTTATCCGGTATTAATATAACTAAGTTATAACTACCGTATATAGTGTACCTCTATAGACTATATAATTATAAAAGAGTTAATAATTCCTTTTATTTTCTTACCTTCTTTACTAGTTTCTAAAATACGTATTTAGAATATTTTAAAGTAGTAACTTCGCTATTAATAATTCTAAATTTAATAATTAGTATTTTTCTACTCTTAGTTTAATTACCTAAGATACTTTTTTTATAAGGAGCTTAACGACTAAAGATTCCGATAAATATTATTATATATATATAGTAGAAATAACTACCGTCTTTCTCGAATAGTTTTATAGATAAAAGTAGTATCGTATTTAAAAGATTAAATAAGAGAACTAGAAATATAAAGATTATATATTTAATTTCTCTTAAACGTCGCCTAAACCGGCTCCGGAATAAGAATTCTTCTATAGTAGTACTATAGTAAATATAAGGGAGCCGAGAAATATCTATAAAAAATATAACCGAATAGTTATAAGGATCAATATTTAAAATAGTATTAGAATATATCTTGTATTAAATTAATATAAAAGGAAAGTTTTATATTTAGGTATAGAATTAATCTAGACTATACTATCCTTTAGAGACTAGGTATATTTTAACCCGTTTAGTATATAAGTATAAAGATTAATATAAATACTTATAATCTTAATTATAGAGAAGTAAAAGAAAGGTTAATATACTACGGTTTAACGACCGAGAAGTAATATTTAAAAACTTCCCTAAATTATTTATATAAATAATTATCGGGCTTAAACTCTCTTTAAAAGGAGGTTATATTATCGAATAAAATTCTAGATATAAACGTAAAGGGTATATCTAGTTATATATTTAAATATTTAATATAGCTAGCTTATAAAGTTTCTAGTCGTAATTATATTAATCTTTATACTAGCTTTATTCGATTTATACTATATATCTTTATTCTTTATATTTTCTTTAACTCCTTTTATACTTCGAAGCTCTACTCGTTTTTTTATAACTCTTTAAAGATTTTAGGATAAAGCTAGGTTCTTTATATAATTTTAATAGAATTTATTTATTTTCTTACTTATCCTTTAACCCTCTAAACCTATTAATTACCTCCGGCTTAAAGAATAATCTTATATTCGATTTCTTCCTCTTTATTAAATAACTAGACGTAAAGTCTCGAGTAGAATATATATATTTTGAATTACTCCCGTTTATTCGGTACCCGGAAACTCTAGCTTTTAAATTACTTTCCCGAGCCTTTTTATTATTAATATAGTTTTTATATATATTTATATTACTTTATAAACTCTTATTTAAGGGCTAGATTCTTTAACTCTTCCTTAATTATAAATTAGACTAGTAATTAAGGCTAGAGGTTCTTTATTTCCCTCGTTTTTATTATTAAATCTTAAAATAATAACTTCGTCTACGAGATTATTATACCCGCCTTCGTTTTCGTTATTTATAAAATCGTCGTTACTCTTTATCGTAGCCTCGTCCCGTCTTTATACCTCTACTTCGTATTTTTTAAAAATTATTATTTCTTCGTAGTCTAAATCCTATTAAGATATTATTACTTCGTTTTTTTTAAATTAAAAGCGATTAATAACTATAAAAGTTAAGAATATTTTAGGACTATAGGATTTTTAGGTTATATATAATTAGGTAGCGATATTAAATACTCGCTTATATTTAATACCCGTATAAGGTACGACTAGGATATTACGGGCCGTATAGGATAAATAATTAAATATTAACGAGAGGTCCTTTTATTTATTAAATATAAATTTACTATCGTCGTTATTAAATACTATATATAATTAGTAGGTATATTTATTAATATATTTATTAATATAAATAAAAGATTTATTTACTTCCCGGTACTTTCGAAATTCTTTACTCCGACTTTTCGGGTTCGATAGCGCTTTATTTTTACCCTTAATTAAATATTTAAAACTATTTACCTCGACGTCTCTTTTATATAGATTTTCTTTTATTAAATAATTTACGGGCGCCGGTCGAATTACTCCTTAAATTATTTTTAATAGAAATCCTCCTACTCCTATTTAATCTCTTTATTCTATCCTTAATCTTTAAATATAGTTACTTTTCGAATTAATTCTAAAAGAGTTACGATACCGTATAGCCCGCCTAAGGTTAATTAGGTTTAAAAATAATACTAGTTAAATTTATCCTACGCTTTTTTTAGACCCTTTAATATAAACCTTTTTTAAGGCGTAGTCTTTTTTATAAACTATTCTTCTTTATTTTTAAAATAATTAAATAACGCGTAATAGACCGAAAAAATTATATAAATAATCGGTATATATAATATACCTATCGTTTATATATATTAATAGAACGGTTTATAAAATTCGACAAGGTATTTTATTTAAATCTATTTATCCTCGTCTAATTATAATTATTTCGTTTATTTATAGAAAAATTCCTTTAACGCCGGTCTTAACTTTAGGGCGCGGATTAATATATAATAAATTAAATCCTATCTAATCGCTACGTCCTAGAAGAGTTTTAATATTATAAATTTATTTCGATATTTTTTATTATATATCCTCTATATTTAATTCGGCCCGGTTAATTAACGTTTTTTATTATTTAACTATTTTTAGATATCCTAAAAGCGCTCGCGCCGTTAACCGCTTCTATTAAAGTAGGTAGAGGTTTTATAAATTTATATCCCCTAATATTAATAGAGAAATAAATATCGGTATAATAATTAGTATATTATTTAAAATACGGAAGTACCTTTATTAAAATAAACGGGATCCTAGGTTTTTTCCCTATTTTAGAAAACTCTTATTTATTTACTTTATTATCTTAATCCTTTTAAAAGTCTTTATTTATTAATAAGATTTTAATTACTTTAAGAAGTTTCTTTAAGCCTAGTTAAATAATATATAAAAAGTATAAAACGCGGTAAATTTCGGTATTCGTAAAAGTATTTTAATTATTATAGAAATCGTGGATTTTATCTTCTAATTCTTTCCTTATAGTTAAAAACTAGGCCTTTTCCTCCGGTAATATAATTTCGAGGGCTTAATATATATTATTATTATTAAAGGCGTTATTTGTAATAATTAATATTATCCGATCCTTTAATTTATAACGATAAATAATAGTATTTAAATACGAGGTTAGGTTAATATTATTATACTTTCCCTTTATATATTTAAAAGCTAGGAGTACCTCGTAATATTATTATCGCTAGTCGATAAAGTATATATTTATAATTATATAACTCTATTAGTTCTTAGAAGACTATAAGTCTAGCGTTATAATAATTTTCGTACCGTCGTTAAATAAATTCCGAAGGAGTTAATCTTAAATATCGTTATATTTCTCTATAATATAATTTTTAACTATAGATATAGAAGGGAGAGTAATTAACGAATTCGCGTATTTAAATACTCGTTATATATTAATATTATTAATAAATTATAACGAGACGAAAGTCGGCCACGGCCCGGAATTGAGCACCAGAGTCTAGGCTGCATCGACCGGCATCCATTTTCGTCAAAAATAAAGGCTTCGCCGTGGATGGTTCGATAACCCCGAGTGCAGTTGGCTGAAGCAATATCGAAGCACGAGACGCTGATTTCAGGTGAGGAAGATTGTGGAGGACCCAAGAAACTCGTGCGGGCATCTTCCAGGAAAAATAGAATACAATTTGCATTCTCAAGCGCTCTTGATCAAGACCTTGGCGAGAGCAAAAGACTACTTATTCCCGTCAAGCCTAAATCAACAAGGCTCAAGTGGTCTAAGGCCGCTGCCTCGTCGGTGAAGGAGCAAGCGCTCCAAGTCTTTTTCATTGGGTGACTCGGCGGCATCTACAACACATAGTGATCGAGACCAAGGCAGTCTTGTGAGAGGTCTGCCATATTGGTGGAAAGTCAAGGATACAGTGCGGCTCGACGATCCTCTGGCGGCTTCGAATGGTGACCATGAGGACAAAAGCGCCTCGGGCGAGTGCTCCTCACATCGTCTTCTGATACAAGAATTAATGATTTGAATTGATGTAAGAGAAGCCTAGGAACATACTTTGGCCTTATTGTTCCCACATGCAAAACGACGGGGCCACGTGCTTGCCCATGACCGAATTCACCATTAACAACGACACTGCTGCAGCCATAGTCACTTTCTCCTTCTTCGATAACATAAATTCAACCCTGATGACCATACGTTCTTCTACCCGTCAATGCCTGAATGAGGCCAAGGTGGAGCATATGGCAAGGTGAATGAAAGAAAAATCACAATATATCAAGCAGAATGTGGATCATACACGAAAAGCGATAGTGACGTCTCCGGATAAGCACCGTACCGACGTCGACTTATAAGTTGATCAAATTATGTCCCGTCCGAGGTCCTTGCAAAAATCGTGATATCCTCTCGCCTCAAATTGGCTCCAGATTTCCAAACTGATTGGGAGCCAGTGGATGCTTCAAGCCTAGTGCCTGTTGGTGGCCTTCATGGCGTCCGAAGACCTCAGCGATCATATAGGGGCAGCTGCCCCCTACATCTTTCGATCTTCACTCCATTTCAGGCGGTTTTGTTGATACACCCAGAACACAGCCTTTTATTCTTGATCACCCCGGTCGCGATGCCTCCAAGGAAAGCGAATAAACCGCCTCAGAGCATGTCAGCGAGCTCACTGATGAATCTTCCAATGACTGCCCAAATCACAGCCCTGCCCGCCGCCGAATCTTTGCGCGACATAGCAACTCAAATCTCAAGGCGACGCCTACTGCCTCCACTCTCCTGGTCGTGGCCGAAAAAGCAATTACCAACGTGCGTGCACTGTCCTGCTCCCGGGGAGGAATGTCCCTGCAAGTATGACGGAAATGGTCAAGTGGAGTACGCACTACTGATTGGATGGAAGGTAATGTAGCTCAAGTATGTCAATATTGATTCGAGTCGAGCAAGGCCCTCTGGAGATCTTACCTTGTCGAAGCACCACTTCTTCCCCAGCGGGTGTACATCACATTTGCCTCCTGCGATTTCGAGAGTATTTCGTACACTTTGCATGTGCACCTAACCACTATATCGACGCCTGTGTGTTTATCTCAGCTCCAGGTAGTGCAACATCTCCTGCCTCCCAGGCGCAAGCACCGTCAACCCCACCAGCCCATTCACCTTCACCAAGGACTTGACGAAGAACATGGCTTGTCGCAACATGGAAGTCTTCATGAGTTCAGAGCTTGCCCGCTCCAGGTGCTGCTGTCGGAAAGATATGTCACAACTTGCGTATATCACAAGATTCCAATTTACCGATTTTCTTGGAAGCTCAATCATTCGTTATGGCGCCGAGTCAAGTGAAGGCTTTTCTGGCTCAGATATGGCAAAGGCTACAATGACTAGGAGACAAGTACAGTTGGCTACGATGACAAACTCTTCTATGGCTTCGCCAACCGCTAACCCAGTCACTAGGAAAGGACATGCGCATCGGCTACGAGGGAGAATCTCCTCAATCCTGAACCCATAAAACGCACGCACTTGAGGGAGATAACGGCTTCTCTTAAATCTGCAGCGAATGATTACCATTTGCCGTCACTGTTCTTGCGGTATCGACTGGTACAAGAAGCGGGTGTCAAGAAGAACACTGTTCTCGCCGATCATGGCTGCGTAAAATATTGGGATATTTTTCAAACGCTGTTTATCGTCTGTAGCATATGTTGGCAAATTCCTTCAAGTCCGAGCACAAAAATAGAGCGGCAGTCGTCACTCGAGCAATGGATGTTGGTCACCTCAAGGAGAGCAACGAGCTCTTCAGTCAACTTTGTAACATTGGTGAGATTAAGATTCTGATTACGACCCTTCACCAGATACTCGCAGATCGGCAAGAGGGTGATACCTTCTACAGCTCGCAGGAATAGCCATGGTGTGGGTCAAAAGGTGCTTATCATGCTATATCGCGAAGTCAGCAACCTCGAGACCCTGAAGACCGTCCAGGCACACGATACGGTATCTTCGACTATCAGTATTCAGGACCTCGGGACGACGATGAGCAACGCGAGGCATAGGAGCCGAGACATACCTTCGAGCCGGCAACTTTTCACATGAACAGGGTCTAAGAAGCATGGGGTAGAAATACCAGCACGCTTGGAAGCACCGTGAAGTTGAGTGCTGACAAGTCTTTAGTGACCGGACATGCCTCTCTACATTCGACCTCTATGCAGCAAGTCTCTTCCTTGGATGCATAACATCTGCCCGCACGATCAATATGGATAATCAGATGGCACTCATGCAATGCTCTTCGGAAGTATTGGACTCCACACGCAAAAGTCTTCTGGGTCTATTCACCAGAGCTCCAACACAAAAGTGGATGGTGGCATCCAAGAATATTGTCGGGAGATGTGCGTTTCAATATTGCGGCCAACCGAGAAACACCACTCAACAAAAATCACACTGTCTCCAACAATGGCTGCGACAAGGGCGGGTGGGATGAAACACCGTTCAAGGTCTTGAGAATCATGAACATAGATACTGAGGGCAGGAAGATAGACGGAGATCAAATCATCGACGGACACCAACGTCTAATCGCCTTTCTCGAAGAAACAGACAGGGTATCAGTGCCTGTGTGCTAACGAGTATCGATGGGACTACAGAGTACCACCATGATAAGTTTACGCAATGTCTAACCCGATGGAGTGATGCTACAAGTCGCACGAAGGCAGCTCAGCCTTTGGTACAGGTTTTTGGGATTCACCAGTGTCAAACCAGTGTTGTCGTCAAGCCAATGCCAATGCTAAGAAAACATAAGGCGAACATTTGGCCTTGGGTAGCGACGAAATTCTCCGCGGCTCCATCTTTTCGTCCACGTCATTCTAGTCAACGTCTATGAGCGCTGCTTGATCTGCCTGCATTTGGACGTGACTTTGCTGTGGGACTGTTAATGCACCATCTACCGGCTTCAGATTCGGCCTCTCTGAATCGGCGTCGAGTTGAGCCTGCTCCACCTATATGGCGTTAGTTGTGCTGTCTGGTAGCGGCCGGTCGGGGGAGTGAGTGGCAGCATGAGTGATGGAGGTGTCAGGCCTGGCCTTGAGGTTCGACCTGCTTCTTAGGGACAATGAAAACTCAAGAGACCAAACAACAGCTTAGAGGTGGAGGGTTCTCAATTGACCGTAACAGCGACAGAATACTTCAAGCAGAGGGTGGCAGACAGGATGACAGTATGAGACGGAGTAAGGACGGATGAAGCATCCAATGAAGAGGATTGTTGTGCATCTCTTGTCAAAACGCTGCAAGCGAATTGAGGGGCTGGGGTATAGGAATGTGGAAAAGGGATCGGTGTGGGATTGTGTGGTTTGGAGAACTCGGACGCTGAAGCGAATTTGATGCATGTATTCAATAGAGTTGGAATACTCACTCTGATTTCCAGCTATGAAGTATTGATCAAGCCTCGCCACAATCCCGTCTGTTGCCTTGATAAAATGTTTGACGGTGTTCATTTGGCCAATTTCTACGCCTGAGATGGCTAGAGTGGAAACATGAAAGAAACGAAATATGAAGAAAATCGTAGATCAACCAAAGCCTCGTGGTGTTTGATACGAGAATCTATGCCTCGAACAAGAATCGTCAATGTCTAAGGCTTTGACAAAGGGACATTTATTGATGGAGACATCACCAGCAATACAAGTCGATTATCGGTGAAAGGGTAAGAGACCGAGATGCAGCTTCACAAGGTCGACTGTCAAATGAAGGATTGTGGGGCGGAGGACGGATATGATTGTTTCCATGCGTGAGTGAGGTTACCGACTCAAAATTTAATTAGAAGGTGCTAGATTACATGAGGTAAAAAGCCAGGTCATCACTTCGAACCGCCTGTGATCCTTTAAAATTCATCCAACCACCCTTCGCTGGTGTGAGGGAAAGCCCGGTGGCGATCCACTTGCGTAATCTGCTACTTTAACACGGACTTGTTATTCCGTGCTCTCACTAATATGGTCAATCTTTCTGTTGAAAGGTGCTTAGATCTTGTTCGCAACAGAGGAGATAAGAGACAGTCCTTCACGTCATTACATGTGTAGGTCCCAGGGCTTTCTGTGTTGCATCGATACCCTGGTGCAGTGGTTCCAGAGTGTCTGGTCAGATGTCCGACCGGGTAAACTTTGACGGAATGCTGAGACAGGTTGTCTGTATTACCTTCATCAGTCGCCTCAGTTTCGTGGATGCTGCAACAGACTTGGTGAAAGTGCTTGGGTGGATGTCTTGAGGGGTTTGGCTTGCTTCTTTGATGTTTCAAAATCCATAAGCTAAAAGTGGTGATCGAATGGAGCATTTACCGAAAGGAGTGTCGGCAGTCAGTAGTAGAGCGATCCTTGCCCTTGAAGATTCTTGAACAGAATCGTGGAAGAATTAGCAGAATAAAATAACTTTCGTCGATAGACTAAAGCGCGATGCCATGGGGGGCTCAGACACCCTTGTTTCCAGCATGGGCTTCTCCGATTCTTCTATGAAACTCTTTGAGATGAAACACATTCGACAGGAGAAGATCCAGGAAGAAGAAACACTGATTGTCTTTGGAATTTTGAAAAAGGCGTTTCAATTTACGCGCCAGTATTACCATCAAGCAAAGGCCAGTAATGAGGCAAAAGGTATGTATTTGCCGGTTGCTAGGACCCAGCGCCGCTTATTTACACCACTACCGGTATAAGCAGGACGCAGCTGGTATGTAGATGAGCCCCAGAACCCAGCTAACCCAAAAGCACCCAGAACGAGACCAACAGTGGTCTCTAGCGCACAGCGCCAGCATCGGTGGTAGGGTGAATCATGCATCGCTACAGTCGGCCTGGGGTAGTGTATGGCCAGGACGCAGTGGGTATGTAGAGCCAGCTTGGTACCGAGCGAATCTTTCGTTTCCCAGTGTTTGGCGGTATTACCACGAGAGCGGCAGAGGACGGACCACTAGAATATAGCAACCAGATGGCAACCGGGATCGGTAGCAAGGTAAAAGGTGGCTAGAAGCGTCAGCGAGCTTATTCTGCAAGGTGTAGCTCATCTTCCATGATCTTTTATGATACGACCGAACGGGATTGAGGTTTAATCAAATCGAATAGAGAATGTCTTGGAAGCGTAGCAGTCAAACAGCCAGGATGTGAGGAGGGAAGAAGGCATCCACCGTTTGCTGGTTTTGGTCCTTGTTCGCATCAGGCTTGACTCCTGGTGGCGCTGGTACAATAGTGTAGTAGGCTTGTGTCTATTTTTCTGGCAGCGCCATTAGCCGCAGGTTGATGCTCCAAGCCCATAGCCAGCTGTATTGGTTCGCAACGTGTGGGATAATCTCCCGAAATATTCTTGCTGTGCTGTCCGGGAAGGACACCTTTTGGTTGTGAGTCATTTTCTACGTTCGTCTCTGTCCGTGTTAGGTTCGATATCTAACGGCGCGGGTACAATGATATAGTGTGCTTGTTTCTATTTTCCTTCCACTGGCCCCCGATCAAGTTTGTAGGTGGGCTCCGGGAGCGTTGAAAAGGCTTGTAGTCTGAAAGGCTCACCAGAGGAAGGCTTGGACGATCATTCGGATCTTGCTCGTCTTGAGAGGCTTGTATGGAAGGGTCTGTGAACTTGGAGACCGCAGAGATGGATGCTTGGAGGTTGGTAGGTCGAAGCAATCTTCGATGATACAGGAGGGCCGCCGCTCGTTGTTGGCTTGTAGGGGACAGTGGTGGGAACACTGCCTGTCGTTAGGGATATCTGGACCAAGCGCTCGACCTTCGAGGTTGCTAACTAGCGGAAGGTCGCTCGTTCCGCAAGTAGTGTAGGGAGATGGTTGGCGATGCAGAAGTGTGCAACGAGTCTCGAAGGGATATTGCTCAGCATTGTAGCCGAACGTCATGATACGTGCATTGGCAACGTCCTTTGGCAGATCGTCACGAATCCAGACATGGCCACCTTTCTTCCAATTGTCCAGATATTTCGCGCCTAGTCCGTGTACAAAGCATACACTACAATGCGGTCAGATTATGTCGGTTCGAACACTTTATTCATCGTCTCTAAAATCTGGGACCGAAGGTATTGTGTATCATGGTTGTCGTGTTCTCACTATATTGAATTATGACTGGCATAATTCTTCCGCTTTGCACTGTACTTGTTGAACAACACAAGCTCAATTGTCATAACCAATTGCTTTTAGCCTACATAACGAGTCTAAAGGTGCTCCTTTATGCCTCTCTTTTGACTCGATCTCTAAGAAATAAAATTTTACCCCGATTCGGGCTTGGCACATGGTTAATCTTAAATCCTTAGTACTATAGATCCGTAAGGTACTGGTCAGGCGCATCAACAGACCAACTACGCGAACTATCGGGTTAGTGTTGCCATTTGTAGATGGGTTCCTGATTTCAATGATATGCACTGGTAGGCCACGGCGGCAATATCTCAGCGCTTGGATCTCGGACGTCGCTGAATGGGATTCGAAGCCGCAGGATTCGACCATAAATAGCTCGGCGTTTTTTGTCCAAGCCAGAGATCTCTTCTACCGCTACAGTGGGTCGCAACTCGCCTCTAATCAAATGAAGGGCTATGCCTACTTCGATAGCGGTGCTCGTCCCATCCATACACCGCGCTCAAGGCTCTCGTATTCGATGACGGTCAGACAGCAACTCTACATGCGATACCAATTTATGCATGTTTGGCATGGGACAGATGCAAAGCACTGACCAGGCTAGGCAATGGCACCAACTTTGCTGAAGCCACGCTATGACGAATCTCCTATGGAACTACTCCGACCCTTGAAGACTGCATATCCTTATCGCAACCCAATCCCGTAGCTAGCCTTCGCTTACTAGTATTTGAGGCTTAGCTGCAGTGGGATAAGGTAAGACGTGCTCTGCAACAAGCCCTAGATAAACTATGCGTTCGAACGATAGGCACGATTGGTATTGCCATAGGCCTTTTTCTTTGGCAACTGGGCTACCTTCAGGCTTCCTGAAATGGTCAATGCACAAGACGACAAGGATGACACATGCGAAAACATCCCCGAATCAAGATCTTTGAGCCCGCTTTGGCGTTTTTGGCCCTGTGATGTTTCCGCGTTTGACTTCCCTGAGGATAGCTCTCGAGATCAGCTGACCCATAAAACCCCCTTGTTGGCTCTTTGACCCTGCACATTTAAGTAAAACCATCTTTAGAGACCGCCACACTTGCAAAATAGCATCACTGATCACTAGATTCACCAGCACGAGGGCACTATGTTTAGCTCACAGTGTACTCTCGTACGCCTCTCCGAGTTGCTCCTGTTCGTCCTCATCTTCACCGCGGCGACGGCCAGGCCAACGGTCGTCTTCGTCACTAGAGATCTGTTCCTGAATCGATCACCGCGGAGGCCCGACACGCCATCTCCGCAGATTTTCGCTCACGATGCCCAGAACCAACACGCAGCATTAAAAGTGGGCAATTTGCATGCACGAATGATGCCGGGAGTGACGCCTGCGATACGGACCATTAAGATGAAGCATCTACATTTCACCAAACTTGGAGTTGCGTTACTAAGCGCCAAAACCGACTTTGCGGAAGCAATGCGTGAAACAACTCAGATGCTCGAAAACTTCTATTTCGACATCGCCTATAAAGCCCAGGATGAATGGTCTCAGCTTCCACAAATGCAGAGCTTCAATGTGGACGACTCGAGTGGGCGAGTTCGGCTGTCGTTCTCTTGCATTGGGGATACTATTCCGTGGTCGTTTGTGAAGACTATGGCAGAGCGACTATGGGAGTCTGCTACTTTGGGATTGGCGGACCTTTTTGAAGTTATGTACCGGAGTGATGATTTGACGATTGGCGTTAGGATTACTTTAGATTTGATAAGTGGGTCGTCGTCGGGGGCTGACAGCAGAACCAGAGAGGGAAGCGTACCGAGTATCACTTCACCGAAAGACTAGGTGTAGGGCTGCGTTAGCGGTTTTACCATCTTCAACGATGGAGGAAGAGCACGCTATAGACTGGTGAAGGGTTCTGAGGATCAATTGTCATTAGCTTTGCAGTTGCCGCTATCCTTGACGTTGCGTTTGGTGTTTCTGCTAATTTTTGAAAATTTCGATATCCCATCGCTTCATAGATTTGCTGAATATGACGCCAAGATCATTAAAAAGCTGGACTGTGTAAGAAGACATACATCCCTAATGACTTTGTGATCTTACAACAGGCTGTGACTAGCGAGACGAACCATTCGCTCAGCATACTGCTCGCGTTCATCGAGCCGCCACGAATGGAATGAGGGAAGCAGCTGCTGCAAGGTGGGCCTTGCAAGTATCCTGGGAACATGGGCTACTGTCTAGCCTAGAAGCAATGTTTGTTCGTACAAAGAAGAGAGTGGATCGAACTTCCAGCAGAGGTGAAGATTTCAGCTAGAACAACTTGGTCAGGAGCAATCACTGTTGCAAGTAAGGATAATAAAGCGCACAAGGCCATGATCTCTCGCTCTGGATCAAACCGACGGTATACACTAATTTAGATGTATTGAGTGATTTCGCCGGTCTTTCACCAAGTAGGCAAGTGCAATCTTCCTTGTACTTGAGACTTATGCCGAGTCTTGAGGGGAACGCTGATTTAGTGAGTGCAAACGCAAAATATGTGTCGTCCCAAGATACCTACCCATCCTGCATGGTGGCAAAAGAATATCATCAACATGGGCCAACTTGTGCCATTCAACGAGAGGCAGTGGAGAGGTGTGACTTGCCTGGGCTGTTCCATGCCGGCTACTTGGAAATAAGCAATGCCAGCTTCAACCCAGCCGGCAGAGTCAGGACGGCTGCATACTGCCATGCGTTTGCGCCAATCCAAGAGCCCCCTGCATACCTTAGCGGAAAGCTACGAGGGCTTAAAACGGTATCAGTACCGTAAAAAATAGAAATACCGCTGTAGGACCGTAAAAATTAGGCGCTCGGTATTATTACGGGCACTGATGTTCTTACGTACTAGTGATGACACGTACTCTACTACCACCGTATTATGGAGAAGGGTTATATCTAGCGTAGCGGTAAAAGCTTAGAACAGTAGAATTACTGGTAAAGATTTTTTCCTTCTTTAAATTACGTACATCCTCTTATTATTTACCGTATTTAGGGCCTCCTCTGGTATATTAAGGTACATTAAAAGCATTGTTATGAATGCCAAGGCTAATACTCGGATCTATAAGTAGCGGAGATGTATCAACGCTTTCGAAATTCTAGGGCCAGAATCGTTCGATTCAGCCGATTTTCTCGCGGGAATCATTGCTACGAATGATCGCGACCATTGCGACCGATGTGGGTCGGGTAGGTACATACTACCTAGGAGGGACGCGGCGGATATTTTAAAACCGGACCTTGTTTATGGCTGACTCAGCAAGAACTATAGGCTGTGTATAAAACTAGTACAGTAATATTCTTAGTTGCGTATATTTACAGGACTGTCTAAAGGCTGTTAAAATAAAAGAGACGTACTGCGAGGGTAACGGTAATAACACGGTACATGGTATTTAAGCACCGCCCGCCTCCGTGGCCCCCTCGTGCCCCTGTGCCGCGCTATGTAGGGCTAATGGTTGCCAAGATCCTCCAGCCGCAGCGGCCGCTGCCCCAGAGCATACCACCACCAACGTAATCCATACTTTCTCACCATTCCAGCACACTCTTTGAGACATATATGTGGTATGTTCCACCATCTCTAGCAACTAGCCCAGCGCATCATCCCAGGAGTACTTGGTGACTCCTATCCATTATGATGTTGAAAATTCATATGGATTGGAGAATGACTGGAGCGGATCCTACATCCCAGCGGCACAGCCATCCCAACAGCCAAGCTTGTCCGTCTCACGCTCGCAGGCGGCACTCTACAACAAGGTGAAACCTGGGGCTGTACGTAGGAAGATCCTTTGCGCTGCTCAGGTCTCTGCTATAATCACTGTACACTCTTTCTCTTTACAATGTCGGTACTTCATTTTGGCAAATGACGCATCATTATTCGTATTTGCTCAGAGCTTCATTTCAGGAATAGCAATTATTACTTACTATGTTTGTAATATGTTTGAGACGCAACGCTTGAATTTGAGTGCCGCTTTTTTCAAACGATTTCCGCTTTGCGACCATGTTTAGTGCTACTACCAGGCAACGAAAGACGACATTCCAGGATTTGACCATGCTTCCCGGCAGTCGTGACTCCCAGAGACAGCGTACAAAGGCGATGACCCAAACAAACTTTACTATTGAACTACAAAGACACCACGGGCATTGAGCAGTCCTAGATCCTACCACACGGCCACAACAAGGAGGAGCCGAACACAATGCTACTACGTACTCGCACCTCAGCATGGCTGACCGTCGTCCTGATATTTCTCACCTTTTCAGTCGTAGTATACATAAGAACAACACCATCCACGACACTCCCTCAGATCGACATCCCCATAGCTCCCAAGCCGATAGTCGCGGCTGCTAATTTTACACTTGACTCGTGTCCAAAGAGCTTGGATTGGCTCAAAGATCTGAGCATTGATTTTCCCATCAAGTATGCTCGCCGCGATATCATCGTTCATCCAAAGCCTGGCCTCGAGCGAGCTTCCCTCACCAAGATCGATGAGCCACTCTTTTCAGAAGGTCAGATGATTGACATATCTGATAATGTGAACGTCAAATTGGAACATTGCAAGGAACCTTTGATGCTCGATGTTCCGGACTTTCCCCGAGAGCCTGTTGATGCCTCACACATGATGTTCGGGGTGGCAACCCTTCTAGATCGCCTCGACACCTCAATACCGTATTTTCTGCGATGGCTGCCGTATACGAAATCCAGGCTATTCATCATCGTTGAAGGGCCAGACGACACCGAACCCGACACAGTGGGGATGGCAGCGATGCAAGCAAAGATGCGCGGCTTAGGAATGGACGTGAAAATAGTAAAACCATTGGACAGAAGAGACAACATGCCGGAGCGATACTTTTCTCTGGTCAAATTAATGTACAGCCATCGCAACGAGAAAACCAAATGGATCACAATTATTGATGACGACACGTTCTTCCCAGCGATGCACGCCCTAGTCGACGTGCTCGACAAATATGACCATAGTCAAGAGTGGTACATTGGAGGAATGTCCGAAGAATGGTGGTCTGTTGTTCGTTACGGCATGATGGGCTTCGGTGGCGCAGGTGTCTTCCTGTCAATTCCAATGGCAGCAGTCTTAGACAAGAACTACGAAGATTGTAAGCGAAGGTCTGGCGCAGGCGCAGGAGATCTGCGGATTGTAGAATGCATCAATTGGCATTCGAGCACACGGCTGACACACATAGCTGGGCTGCATCAGATCGACATCCATGGTGATCGCTCTGGACTATTGGAAAGTGGCCGTCGCCTGTTATCATTCCACCATTGGAAAGAAGGTTGGTGGGACGAAGGTGGCTATGGAACATGGTTTCCACTACATGCTATGCACTACGTGGCTGATGTTTGCGGAGACTGTTTTTTGCAGCGATGGCAGTTCGGCAGTGATATGGTCCTCAGCAATGGTTATTCGATAGCAACTTACCCAACCGGTGCGCTCAAGAAGGCTGACATGCGCCAAGCCGAAGGCACGTGGCAGGATGCTGGCCTGGTCGAAGACTCAAACAATGCTGGTTGGGATCATTACGTTGGCCCTTTACGGCCGATGCTGCAATTGGAGAAAGAGAAGACTCAGTATAGGTTCCTGGATGCTATCGTGGTCGATGGGGGCGTGAAGCAATTCTACCTTCATCTAGGCCTGAATGACGATCTAGACACTCTGCTGGAGATCTTTTGGATGACAAAAAGAACATCGATCGGGTGAAATACAGGATTGGTGTCAGAACCAATGGCAGTTGTAAGGGTTACGGCGCCTGAAATCTGCAGCTTGAACATCCTCTGGAGCTCGAAAGGGCACAAATAGCGATAGCTTCGACGAGCGTGGGAATGGGAGCCAGGAATTGTGCTTCGTGATAGAATGTAATGCTAAGTGCATCGCAGATCGCATATGCGGCAGGGATCACGACGATTCGGAGTATTCTGCGCACGTTGTCAAGCTCTGATAGCAAAAGCAGGTATTACGATGTCAAAATATACAGCTTCTGCTCTCGTGGGGCGGTGTAGAAGCTCAGATAGGTCAGAACAAGCCCGCCAATGAGGGCAAGAATCACAATTGCTGACGCAACACTCATGATCAGCATACCGTGATGAGCTGTGCCACCACCTGGAAGGTCTTCGGCAGCGGCCGTGGTCAAGGTCAGCTTTCACATTCTTGGGACGAGTAGGAGTACCCGCGAGTAGCGCTGTTCTACACACAAAAGGAAGCTGCGGATAACGTTGCACCATGTTGAGAAATATTTGTGTTTCGAGTCGAAGAGGTGTAGATACCGATGGAGAAGCTATACTTTTTACAAAAGTGTCAAACCCGGTCACAGGCTATAATGTTGTGAAGAGCAGCTGTAGGGCAAGCATTCTGAGACAGCGATGACATCTTATGTTCATACAGCATCTACCAATAGTAGCCATTGTGCGCTAAGACATCAGGGTAGCCTATGATGCTATTCCAGCTTGCAGCGACCAAAAATTGAGTTGTAGCGAGATCTGGCAGGAATCCGATTGTACATGTTTCGATTCTGAAAGCCATATGGAGGACATATGATCGAGCTGCTATTTTTGAGCCAGGCCTCTCAGCGACCAAGCAGCCATGTGTTCGACGTTGCGTATCATGCTTCTTTTGCCTGGCGAGGCAACCCTACATACGAAATTAATCAACAAGTATAAGGTGCCTCCTATCAGACGGTCAATGTTCGCCCACTTGTGGCCTCTTCGCCAATCTCTTGATCAGTCAGCCAAGGGCAAGTAAGCACAGTAGTTGCAGGCGGCAGACCCAACAACCAGCCGATGACCATGATTGGAGGTGTTCAAGGTGCTGAGGACCTGCGATACCCCATCATCAAGCAAATCGCAACAGACGCTCTCAAGATTGATGAACGGTGGCCAGTGCTTCTGACGCTAATTAGGCGACAATAGTATCCGCTACGCAATTGATCGAGCCTTTAACCCAGCAGCCTCCGATCAATGTTGATCCTGACTTCTTGAACAACATTGCGCAGGGCGTCAAGAGCGAGACGCCGTTGCGTTTTACTCGAGCTCCCAATACGGAGTGCAGCTTCTAACTACATGGCTGAATCATTATCAGTGTGCAGGATGCGTGGTTGAGAATAGCGAAAGGCATGAAGAACGGTGGAAAAGGTCTTTGCATTAATGAAACTTGACTGCAAACGTCAAATACGACTTCGACGATTGGTGGTGGTAGTTCTTCTGTAAGCACAGGCTCGTTGGCAAGTGCGAGTGCAAGTGCTGGTATTGGTCCTACGACCCCTTTCGCAAGGTCTGCAGTTCAAGAGCTGAGTCTACGATTATCATTTGTGGTTTTCGCGGTCGTGATTGGTAGTGTTGTGATCCCACCCTGAGCTGTTGCAGACATATATTCGGGATAGGTAGTCGAGGTAGTAGCATAAATACACACAATTATACGTACTCCAGACAAGGTCCTGTTTCAACCTGTTTCCCTGCCCGTAGATCTGGTTGCTCCGTTGGGCTTGAAGTGTGAAGGGCGGAGGCGGCACTAATTCGGGAAGATTGGGTGTGAAAAGAGCCTTACGATCGTCTGGGGGTTTTGAGTCCATGCCTGAAATCAGCTGAGTCTTACGGGTAGTTCAGGCCTGTAGTCAAAGGAAGTGAATGACGGAGAATCACGGAGTCTCGAAAGTGATACAGCAGAAATGGCCGAGTCCAGGGTAGAATCTGCGGTGGCCAAATCGTTTCACTTGAGCTGTGAAGCACAAACAAGACTGAGTCAAAAGTAGCACAGCCCCCAGTTACTCCGTCGGATGTTGAACGAGGGCATGGTGGAGAGAGTCGTAGGGATATGCGGTGAATTTGTGGCGTGTCTTAAAGACCTTCACTGTCAGGTGTAGACGAGGCCTGATACTTTCCACCTTGGCATAGACCCTCCTGTCCGGCAAATCTGCTCAGGATCTTCCATGTGACTGGATAACAGCCAGCTGAAACCCTCCTGATTCACATGTTCACCGACACAGCACAGAGCAGGTAGCAACGGTGGCTGATCGGTGGCAAGCCATGTAATTTACTGGCTGTTCACTACGTTGCACAAGATAGCGGTAGGAACACTGAGGGGTGGAAACCTGATAAGGGTTGCTATTGATGTTTACCCCTCTTATATTCCTTGATACTGCGGCTCGATCATGGTGTGGTGTAATGCTGCGCACGTGAGGCAGTTATACGCCTGCCTTCGAGTCACCAAGCCGAACGTACACATATATCTTCCCATGTCATGCACAGCCTACTCTTCAAGGTGCACTGTACCAGCTCATCACCTTCTATATATCTGTATGCTTCTGTATCATTCTTAAGTATATCTCGCTGCAATCTTTTTCAAATACGTCGATCAAATTAACCAACATAACGCAGCACGAGTCACAATCGTTTTTTGTTCGACCCTCATCATCTTTTGTCTGTGCTCTGGAGCCTTCAGACTTGTGGCCGGGTCAAACATGAATCCGATACGCTTTGGGCCAGGACAGCAATTCAAGTTCGGCTATAATGACCAGGTCAGTCTGCCCAAACCTGAACCATAGTTGAACAACATCTTGGCCCAGTCTTGCTCAACATCCATTCTTGGTTGGTAGTCATTTGACAATTACGTCTCAGTCCTTGTTGATGCTGGTTGCTTGGAGGTAGGTCGAACCTCGATATTCAATGCCTCTCAAATTCTGCTCACTATCTCAATTGCAGATCTTGAAAGGGCTGCTTCAAGGCGGCTTCGATGGGGGAATCAAAGCAGAACAAATGTTTCGAAATTCGGTCACAGATATACTCAAGGAGAGGGGGGTTCAGATGGGCTTCAGAGGTCCGGCAGTCCTAATCCAGCTGTATGGAGACGTAAAAGATCTTGCTCAAGGATACTACGCAAAGGGCTTCATCACCAGCCCTGCAGACTTCGCAGGCTTTCAGAGTGGTTTTAGCGTTGCCCATCCTCTGTCGAGATTCGATGACGTTGGCAACAGCAACGCGTGGTGGATTGGACGTAAGTGTACCCCCAATGCAACTACAACTATGCTGACTCGTTACCACAGAGACCTACCTCCTGCATCTCAATGACGACTACTGCAAGCACATAATCTTTGGGAATCCCACACATAAGGGGTTTGAACAACTCATGCAAATGCGAGCCCCGAACAAACTCACGACAGCGAAGATCACGGAGGTGACGATCTATAATTCCATATTTCAGCAGATTCTACCTGAAGCGCCGCGGATCATCGCTCCAGGGCCTCCGAGACCTGTAGGAAATGTCCCTCGGAACAGCGCTGGCCAACGGATCGACCCTCCAATCGTGTCCTCACAGCTGGATCGCAAATTGCTTCAGGATAAAAAGCACGAGCGATTGTGTAACGAATACCACCTTCGAGGTCCTCATTACTGTCCGTACGGCGGAGGATGCAAATTCGTGCATGGTACCATCAACGAGCCAGTCCGTCGAGTTCTCCAGGACCTGGCGAAGTACACACATTGCAAATACGGGACAGCATGCGCCTACCTGGACTGCTACGCCGGGCACCGATGTCCGTATGAGTGCTGTCAGGGCACTTGCGAGTTTCCCAGGGAGATGCATTTTATTGACCGCATGGTTGTCAACCAAGAGCAAGGGTCTAGCATGACGCAAGCGATGGCTATTGAGACAGCACGAAAGATGTACGAGCATAACGTAGGAGGATTGGGGAGACCCGGTGAGACAAGGCCCAACAAATTCACTCGTGTCTCAACAGCAATCACTGATATGGTGACAATAGGTCGCACTACGCCGAAAACCTCGAGTTCCAGCACTGAATGGCACACAGACACAGGTGCGTTACCTTTTTAGCATTCTTCGTCTCATTCTTTACTCTGTTTCGAGTCCCGAGGCATCACCCAAGCGTAGCTTTTGATTTAAGATTTGTCTCACGGCGCATTCTTCATTCTGAAAGAGCATTTTTGACTTGGAAATGAAGTAGATTGGCGTCAACACACAACCTAATCACAACCTCTGCGTGCTCCGTCGGGCCTCTTCAGATCGTCAGTCTACGAGACAAAGCCGCAGATTTTCTGGGTATACTCTCCTCGGTGTCAACTGGAGATTGACGAGGTCAGGTTTCCTTTACGGCGTTGTTGGAACGCATACAAGCGTTGCTCTATTACTCGAGCATCTGATGGGCATCCTATTATTAGATTCACCACCCAATTAGTCGAAAGTAATACTGTTATTATATCCATACGATAAGTGTTTAGTAACAGAACAGTTTGGATATTGATGACCGGAAGATGCATTGGTAGATAGTTCTAGATATTCTAAGTCTGATCTCACGGACAGAAGGAACCCATTTCTCCGCCAACACACTATGGTCTCCACATCCTGCATGCGGGCAGGCTTCCTGCTTCCAGAACGTAGCTTACAGTATAATTCTGGCCTGAAACTCCATAAAGAATGTCTAATGAGGCCCCCATCGTTATAGCTGCTCCAGAACCTTCTGCCAGCTCGCCGGCAACCATCATATTTCTCCACGGCCTCGGGGACGACGCCCATGGTTGGACAGGTCTGCCATTCCCGCCATACTATCTCGAAAACCCATGAGCCTGACTATGTCTGCTTTGTGGTATAGATCTCGTCTCCCAGATTCACTCCGCGAAGAAGCTCCCCCATGTAAAATGGGTCCTGCCGAACGCCCCACAGAACCGCGACGCCATGGCTGAGGCCTGGTATATGCCGAAGCCTTTCTCGCCTATACCAGTGCCCAAGTGATCTGGTGAGCCCGACCCCGAGGAGGGTGATGAGGAAGACGATGAGGATGGCATGACAAAGAGTGTGGTCTACATCTGCGGGCTGATCGATACAGAGGTGGAGGGAAGGTGTACCAGTCAAGAAGATCGTGGGGGGAGGGTTCAGTCAGGGTTGTGCGATCTCGCTCCTCATGGTTTGATAAGCAGGTACAAGGGGAAGTTGGCTGGGGCGGTGGGGTTGTCTGGGTGCATGCCACTGAATGAGAACGTGGGCAAAGCTATCATGGAGAGGAAAGAGGGGGACACTGCCACGACGAAGTGGTTCATTGCTCATGGATCGAGGGATCAACTGGTACCGAGACGGATATTTACAGGTTACAGGGATAAATTGAGGGATTGGGAAGGTGAGCGCGTGGAGGCACACCTGTACGAGGGCATGGCACATTCTACAACAGGGCCAGAGATCCGGGACTTGTGTGCCTGGCTCGAAGGCGTCCTCCCAGTCAGCTGAGAGCAAGGACCAGCCCGCCATTGACGCTGACATGAGAAAAAAGACAGCGAAATATACTTCATCCACCACGCAAGCCGTCAAGATTGTTGGCAATCATTACGTCGAGAAAGTGTAATACTACACGATTGTGCCAACGCCGAGGACTGTCACTTATCCTGGAAGTTCAGCCTATCGCATTTACGCAATCGGCGAGCTTGTTCTCTTCATACTCATCGGGGTAACGGCTCATCTTGCTGAAGTCTTACAACTCTGTTCGGGTTCGAACCTCGGTTTTCCATCATATTCTTCCTGGATAGCATACCTGACTCGTGCCATGTCCCGCATTCCCGTACCCTTGAAATCTCCATCTAGCTGATATTGAAGCGCAGCAACGACCAATTCGACTGGAGAATACCGCTTTCGAGGCACTAAATAGCCGAGCAAAACTCTAGCAACTACACAAACGCATCCGCAGATTGCAATTGCGACACCTAACTTTGAGATCCGCCGGCTGAGCCCCCAAGCCCATACGTGAAGCTGTGCGTAATTGACGAAGACTGGACGATCAGGATTGATTCTGTCCCCCGGTTTTGGTGGGTTGGTGTGGTAATTTACCATGGACATGGCTTGGCCTACAAGCGATCTGGAGTCAGCATTGCCTATTATGAACGACGAGTGTAATCGCGAGACGTGTTCCAGCAGCAGACACTCGTGGTGTTCCTGCATATACCCGTGACTTATGGGTAGCTACCCAATGTACCATGAGAAATAAGGCAGGATTCTCTGAGAAATATACATACCAAGAGGGTATGTATGGTAGTAGAAGAGTTGGAGCGCGTTCAAGTCGCTTTGATCCTCCCAAAATCCGCTCAAGGTTTTCCTAAGCTCCTTAGTGATCTGTCGACTCCCATCCGCGGTACCGTTCCGATCCACAGACCATGCGGCTAGGAACCAGTCAGGGCTCACGACGAGGGGTTTACGGATTTTGCTAATGTTGAATCCGTCCATTTGCACAAGATGTAGCTCGTTGCTGTAGACAGATGTGTCAAGAGAATAGGTCGGAAAACCAAGATAGGTCATTGCATCACACCAACCTCTTGCTTGGCTGTTCGTATAATTAGGGATTGAGTACGAAATCACGCCGCTGTTCACAGAAGAATTCTTGAGGTTGGCGGAGAGTTCAGCGGAAAAAATCTTGTCCCAGTCACAGCTGGGTGCTGTTTCATTGTTGAGACAGGGAACAATGCCCGAGCCAAAGTCCTCCGTCTCATTGAAGAATGTGGCTTGACCCGAGAAGTACGAATCTACCGCAGTCGGTCGCTCCTGAGTGGACGGGTCGGACTGACCTAGCCAGAAGTGAGACTGCTCGTTAGTGTCATTGAACCCTAGGCCGACGCGAATACACTCAAGCTGTTAGACTCATCACTGCATTCAAGCCAAAACTACTCTTACTTTTGCAAAATTGGATTCAGGGCCAATCGACCACTGGGTGAAGCAGTGAATCTCCCTATCATCCGCAACGTGTGTGATCGACACATTCCCTGCATAGCAATTGGCCTGTAGGCCCACAGCTGGTCCTTGTCTATACAGTATAGTCTGAAGCGATGTCCGGAAGCGTGGATCTGCGACCCGCTTTTCAGTCACTCCAACAGCTCTCAAATAGTAGTGAGGCTCTCCTATGACTGCTAGGTAATCAAGAGACATCTCGCAAAACCTTTCAATATAATGAAGTCAGCATACCAACTTTAGACTGATGTTGGGCTCTCCTGAGACACATTCAATGAGGATTGAAAGGCTGACATCCCGTTTTGTTCTAAAGTACTTTGGGAAGAAACCCCATAGTGAACCTACCTGTCGAATAGCTACACAGATTACTGCACGGTCGTCGGAGGCGTTGAGTGCAAATTTTTTAGCGGCTTCCTGCGAGGTCCCTACATTTGCCAGTCCATTCGGTTGTTGAAACTGTTTCGTTGACGCGAGAGCGGTAGCAGCCCCCGCATCTAGGCTTGGTCCATAAGTATTTGCGGTACAGGAGAAACTTCCAGCTGCCAGTTGCGTGTCGTCACAACTATCAGAAAACGCGCCCAGGGGATTTTGGGCCAAGGCAATGTTGTCGAATTCTTGCTGTGCTACCTGCTCTGTTTCGACCCACTGAAGCGTCGGTATAAGCAGAACAGCGGCTGCGGCGCCCATTAAGCTGACCATGATCGTCAAAAGGGCGCCGAGCAGCGCGAACAAAATCAACCCGATATGGATACGAGCCAGCCCTGTTGAAGGTGTAGAATGGGTACAAGCCGAAGTCCACAACTGTGTGTTCATCAGATTCTTCAAATTTCCGAAGTGAAGGTGTGTCATGAGATATCCAATTGGCAGACCTTGGGGGCTTTGAGCGAAAAACAGCGCAATATCATAGAGCAAACCAGTCGCAATGATCAAAAACCAGACCTGAATCGCCTGAGCGGCAAATTGCAGCCCTGCCAGTGTGTCATGATCCGTCTTGTTGTATTTGACCGCAGTGGCACTGTTGAAAGCATTCGAGGCGCACTTGCCAAACGGGCACCAGACGCTGGCTCCGATGACACGGTTCTGTAAATTGAAAATAAGGAAGACAATGATGGGAGCAAGCCAGAAAAGGTGAATCAATTGGAACAGAAAATGCCAGGGCCATGGTGTCCATTGCCGCACAATGTAGTATGCACGCCTTTGAATCCGGGATATCCTTCGAAATTGAGGTGCAGTTTTAGAACAGATTGGAAGATATAACGACTTGGATGACGATGACGCGTGTAATCGGCTACGCCATGGGTGTGGGGAACAGAGTCGAAGCCACTAAGTCAGTCTCGAACTTACTTCAGTGAGTGGATCTGACACAATTGAAATGAAATCCATACAGGGATAGGTTTGAAGAGCATCATCTCGCTATGTGTAGCGGTTCAATAATGGTTTCTTTTCTGAAAATGCCACAGATTTTCAAATTGGGTCATAAGCATTGGTTTTCATCGCTGCACTCGGGGTCTTCTCTTGAGTTTTGCTCTCACAATGGGCAATATAGTCACTCTAGAACATACACATGTAGAGCCCATCTTCACATCGTTGCTTCGAACCCAATCTTCAATCACCGTAAGATCAGACCAGAGATTCCGCTGACATTTGTCTTGGCAGGGTTTTGCCGTAGAAGTTGAACTGTTACCAAGGCACTTATACGCAGACACTAGACGATTTCTGAAAATAGATAGAGACGGAATCTGTCGATACTGGGAGTGAACAAGTTCCATGATGTGGTGGAAAGTTATAGACGCAAGTGACAAAAGTAGGTCGCGCCCTAAAACTTACAGCAGACATGGTAAGGTCAACATATAGTCTTGCTGCATCTCGAGGTTTTAGATAATTCTATTTGCGGCCCAGATTCTTTGTTCCAGCACCCGAGCAAGCCAACCTAAAGAAGTTATGCCTTGCCCATTGCCCGCTGTACCCAATATTTATGGGACAAGCCCCTGAATCCTTACCCGAGTGTTCGAGCAAGCTGTTCTTGTAACATGCACCCTGAATTTCAGCCCAATCTACAAACAATTCATTCTCGCAAGACATCCCCCAGTCACTCAGGCCTACACCGGCTTTGGGGAAGCAGGCAAGTCTTTCGCGGGTATCAAGCTGATTATCGTACAGTGATTATAGCACTGATCCATATTTGTGAATTAAGTCTGTATCAGGAGTCCTCCGCCGCACTGCACTCATAGAAGTTTTCGAGGCTCTGCAATTCCCCTGGCCCTCGTGCGCATGGTATGAGTGGACGGACGTTCCTTCTTCCTCTTGGATTTGGTGACCTTTGCGTTACCACGAACAGGCGATTTTGTTTGCTGCCTAGTATTCGCTTTTGTGGTAAGAGTACTTGCAGGCGTACGGCGCCTAGATTTAGCCATCGACGTAAATCCTGCCGTTTCTGCTATATCGCTGGTATTCTCCGTGTTGCCTGGGCCAGGTTTCCGTCCACGCTTCGCACCTTTTCGAGTCCCTTTTGTTGCCACTCTTGATATCTCCTCGACGAGAGACCCATTGACAGTTGGCCGACCTCGGCCCCGCCTCCCAGGCTTGGAGCTACTGGCTGTAGTCTTACGACTCTGCTCGCCGATATTCGGATTCGCATCATCAACCTTGTCAGCCCCTGACCTTCGAGTATTCTCGTTGGTCTTTGGAGGTGGGGTGGTGGCCTTCTTGACTCTATCGTCGTCATTAACCGTTGGTGACTTTCGAGGCCGTCCGGGCTTTCGCTTCGTACCAGGCGGAGAGTCTTCCTATGGTAGCGACGCTACTGTCGACGCTGAATCGGGTAGCTTATGGTAGGTTTCCGCCTGGTCCCTGCTTTTCTCAGGGTCACGAATGGCCCAATAATGTTCGATGTCCATTTCCGGAGGTTTCACTCCCCAATACTTGTAACCCAAATCTCTGCTCCCCGTGTACACTCTCGTATCATCAACAGATGCACCAGGTTCTGGCTCTGTAGGCTTCATATTCCTTATTCAATTTTCCTCCCGGGTCTGATTTTGCAGAGCCAACTGCTTTCTACCTTGCCGAGCTTGAGCTGCTCTAATCTATCGCTGGAGGAATGGCAGACCTGGCTTTAGACATCGCAGACATCGGCCAAGATGTCCTTTCGTGGGTTCAGAAAAGCCTGGGGTGTGGCAAAGTAGTGGATAGTGGACCTGGGCAGGGTGCACTGCGAGCTTCCAAGTTGTGATCAATGAATAACAATGATAGAAAAATGGGCATGAATTTGGGCGTCTTGGTGTGCGAGCGGGAATTCTTGTTAGCTTTTTCAAGGTTGTTGGAGTTGGCATGGTTGTGAGTGCTTTGTTGAGGTGTCCACCACCTTACGCTCCTTTATTGTTTGAGCGACAGCATACGCAATTGCTATGATATGCTCCTGGTGTAGTTGGGCGCCACGAAGAATAAATAGCCTGGGATAGCTACCATTGCTTGCGGTACGGACGTTGCTATGTTCTGGCAGATCTAATCCTTCTCTAACCTTACGGCAGGATTCTCCTCCACGAAATTCAAATCCACCTTATGCCCCAGCAGCTGCCTAATATTATTCACACCGTACTTGATCATTGTCGGTCTTTCCAAGCTCAGACCCCATCCATAGACCCTCATATCTTTTGGCAGGCCCATGGGTTCCAGCATCTCCGGCCTGAACATACCACTGTTCCCAATTTCGACCCACTTCTTCAGCCCACCATGGTAGCCGAAGATCTCCATGCTAGGCTCGGTGTATGGATTGTAGGCCGGCTTGAAGCGCAGCCCATGTATTCCCATCTTCGCAAAGAAGACTTCCATGAAGCCGATCAGGCCACCAAGCGTAAGGCCATAGTCTGCAATGACACCTTCGACTTGGTGGAACTCGGCAAGATGTGTAGCATCAACAGTCTCGTTACGGAAGACACGGTCTATAGAGAAGTAGCGAGCAGGACGAGGGTTAGCGGCGAGTTTGTGGAGCATGTATGTTGAGATCGCGGTGGTGTGGGTTCGGAGGACAAGTTTGAGGGATTCATCTTCATTGTAAGGGTAGCGGTAGCCGATAGAGCCATATTTGCCTTTTTCATGGGCTTCTTTTACGTTCTTCCAATATTGCTCGTAGTCTTGCTTAGGCGGCTTCTCTGAGACCGAGTCTGGCAAAGAGCCATTCGGAAGGTGTTGGGTCTCCTCCGGATCTGCGCGAGGTCGGTCGGCGGAGGGAGGGTCTGAGATAAAGAAGGTGTCTTGTTGGTCACGAGCAGGATGTTGTTGGGGGACAAAGAGGGCGTCGAAGTTCCAAAAGCCGGTCTCAACGTATCTGGCCGGGAATTAGCAAGGATGACGCCAAAGGTTGTAGTCTCCCTACCTGTTGGTCGGCATTTCTTCGAAGCCCATCTCGAAGAAGATCTGCCGGAACTCATGCCGTACTTTATTCAGGGGATGTAATGCTCCACTCATCGTTGGGGCACCCATCGACTTGAAATTGTATGGCTTGAACTTGATAGTATTCCACGTCCCGTTGGCAAGCATCTCGGCAGTCAAGTCTGTCTCCTCCTTGACAAGTTGCTTCGCAAACTTGGGCCCTTTCCTAAATCCGTAGCTTATGACCTTTTGCACCCTGACCAGCTTCCTCTTCTTGAGATCTGTGAGGACCTTCGCATCAGGGTATGTACGTGTACTTTGAATTGTTCGTAATTGCTCTTGACTCGTGTCTGTGATCGTGTCTGCCTAGGAGTGACTCATTAGTACGGAACGCTGAGCTGTATTGTATCGACATACCTTTGCCTTCAGAAGGTCCCTGTCTTTTGTGATCCAGCCTGACTTCAAAGCCTTGCCCTGTCCAATACTCGCGTTTTCTTTACCCACGGCTTTCTGTCATGCTGATCAACCCATTGCTCACTATCTGCCCAGACAAGCTGGCGTACAGTTGAGCCAACGTACTGGCAGATCTGTGATCTTCAGTCCTTCCACAGCTTTCTGGACTGCCTCGAAAACTTTTGCTTCAGGGCTCCCATTGGCGGCTACACCCTCAGCTTCTGGAGTCAATATAGCTTCATCCTTGTCTATTGTATCATATGCCACCATATCTCTTGACTTCAGCCTATCTAGAGCGGCTTTGACTTCGGTAGATGGTATGTTGGGGAAGGCATCAGTGCTGAGTATGGTCCCGTCGCTCTGGGACAGCGTGTCCAAAACCTGGGCCGTGAGGTCTGTCGCCATATTTAGGGCTTTCAAATATGTGCTATCGATTCTGTCGGTCCCCAGGCGCAATCATTCGAATTGCTTACTTTATTCGCGGGCTAAGATAATGTTTTGAGTCAGACTCAGCAAGAATATTCTTGCCAAGCTTTTATATCATGCTAGTCCAAACCCGGCCAGCGATGCGGCGATGCGGACAAGCTGGCCTTCATACATATGAAGTCTCTGCACAGTTGATAATGGCTTGTGCATGATCTATTGCCATGCGATGTTCATTTTAACTTCAATCAATTCTGGTGTCATGTCCTTAGAGCCTTGGACTGCCCTCGGTGATGCTGCTAAGATGGAAGACAGAGGCCAGTCGCATTACAATTCAGGGGCTGATCTTTTTGCCATGCCTCCTCATACTGTGCCTGTGGGCCGCCGGCGGTCAAGGCATGCACGATGCGCAGATCAAAGCAATGAGGTCAGTGCCCAGCCGCGACAGCAGCAACTGCCGCACTAATGATTTACATCGTAGGCAAGAAGCTGAGCACATATTTTACCATGGCTACGACAACTATCTTCAACATGCGTTCCCTGAAGACGAATTGAAACCTATTTCTTGCAAGCCCCTGACCAGGGATCGTGCCAATCCTGGCCATATCGAGCTCAATGATCCGCTGGGCAATTACTCTGTGACTTTGATCGACAGTCTTTCGACCTTGGCCATCATCGCATCATCTTCTTCGAGCACCAAGGGTTCGAACAAGGCATTGGCCTATTTCCAAAAGAGCGTGGAGGCGTTAGTGGAACAATATGGGGATGGATCCAGTGGTGATACTGGAAAGGGGAAGAGAGCTAGAGGCTTCGATGTAGACAGCAAGGTCCAGGTCTTCGAGACGGTCATCCGAGGCCTTGGAGGTCTCTTGAGTGCTCATCTATTTGCAGTCGGAGAGCTGCCGATTCGGGGATACGATGCTGGAAAGCGACCTTCGGCTGGATCCAGAAACGAAGTGGAGGGTGCACACGCTATACCGTGGCCGAGTGGGTTCGTTTATGATGGGCAGCTGCTACGTCTGGCGTACGATCTTGGTCGGCGCCTCTTACCAGCGTTTCACAGCCCAACAGGCTTGCCCTATCCTCGAGTGAACCTTCGGCACGGCATCCCCTTCTACGTCAACTCACCCCTAAATCAGAATGCGGAGACCGGACAATGTTTGCCCACACAGCAACCCTTGGGAGAGCTCACGGAGACATGCAGTGCAGGAGCTGGGAGCCTTGTGCTCGAATTGACAACGCTGAGCCGGCTAACAGGAGACACCCGCTTTGAACAGCTGGCCAAGCGAGCGTTCTGGTCTGTCTGGGAGAGAAAGAGCTCCATTGGCCTGGTAGGATCTGGGATCGACGCCGAAACTGGCTTGTGGGCCAATGGGTACACGGGTATCGGTGCGGGCATCGATAGCTTCTATGAGTACGCAGCGAAAGCAAGTGTATTCCTCTCTAATTCACCATTACCCGATGAGCAGGCTCCGATTTCTGGCAGTGGCACGCCGACGTCAATACATGGTACACTGGTGACCGACGAGCACCAGACTGCCGAAGCGTTTGGGCGTGTTTGGCAAGACTCGCAGGCCTCTATAAAGCGCCATCTCTTGCGTGGGAGTAATTACGTCCATCCTCACTATGTCCAAGCCGATCTCTACACCGGCGCCTCCCGTGCTTTCTGGCTCGACAGCTTGAGTGCTTTTTACCCGGGGTTGTTAGCCACTATGGGCCATCTGGAAGAAGCTACCGAAACGCACCTTATTGCCACCGCTCTATGGACTCGGTATTCCGCTCTACCTGAAAGGTGGTCTACATCAACAGGGAGCGTTGAAGGCGGCTTGAGCTGGTGGGGTGGAAGACCTGAGTTTATCGAATCCACTTACCATCTCTACCGTGCTACTCGTGATCCCTGGTACTTGCATGTTGGTGAAATGGTCCTTCGAGACATAAAACGGCGTTGTTGGACAAAGTGCGGCTGGTCAGGACTACAGGACGTGCGAAGCGGTGAACGCAGCGACCGAATGGAGAGCTTTTTTCTTGGAGAGACCACGAAATACTTGTTCTTGCTTTTCGATGCTGGCCATCCATTAAACCACCTTGATGCGCCCTTTGTTTTCAGCACCGAGGGTCACCCTTTGATGATACCACGCAGGTGGCGGGGAACCACCCGTAAACCGAAGACTCATATACACAAGCTGCCAGGCTCAGAGCAATCGCTGGTCAGCTTCAACGAGCCAAAGTGCCCAGTGCCTCCAGCAATGCTACCTTTCAGTATATCCGCGACGGCAGCGCGACAAGACATCTTCCATGCAGCCAATTTAGCGCGCCTGCATTTGATGCCTACCCGAGAAAATCTGGAATCACCCTTAGTCGAGTACTCAAGCGATCATCCAAGTATATCGATTTCGGATGTTCGATCTCCATCTAATTACACATATTTTCCATGGACTCTACCACCGGATTTGGTACCATTTGATGCTATCTGCACCAAGATCACGGCAAGACATACGTTCGACATCACGTTCCCAACCACACCTAATACAGTCATTGGTCCTGGCTTTCTGCAACGTGTCGGAAATGGTATACTAGTCAACTCCATGGGCGGCGTTCGTTTGGGCATGATCCAAGATGTACCCTTCGCAACCGGGGAATCCACGGATCAGAATCAGTACCGTGTACAAGCCATCAACAACATACTCCTGGGTAAGGACGAAAGTATCTTTATCGCAAAGGATACTGCATCAAACGTCGTCAATCCTCTAGATCCGAACTTCACCCGAGTCCAAGATTCGGCCATGCTTGATCTTGTAGTGGACGTTGCCCCACTTGAAGGCGAAGAACAATGTCAGATTCCTAGTGGTGATCCTTCAAGCCATGCAATGAATACTACCGAAGTCTCTACGACTCCGATGCCCGAAATCGAAATAGACTCTGCACTCGCAGCGAATCCAGAAGTAGCCTCGAATATGAAGCAGGCTTTCAGCTCCCTCCTGCAACAAATGGCCGGTCTCATCACGGTTCCCGCTCCACCTCCTCCGCCTCCCAAGCCCCAGACTTCACCGCGGGAGTACATCGCAGCTATTACGCCTGTGGGTGTCGGGGTATCGCCCATGCCAGAGGTCGATGAAGCGCTAGGCCCGGACATTCATGGGGCACCACAAGGCAGTCTACTTTTTCGTTCAATCTACGTTACTGGCCAGAACTGCGAGAGCGATCTGAAGCTCCCAAGTTCCGTATCCAAGGAAAATGAAATACTCGTAATCAAGCGTGGTGGTTGCAACTTTGATGAAAAACTGCGACACATCCCCACCTTTGCTCCCACAAAGTCTTCACTGAAGCTCGTTGTGGTCGTCTCATACGAGGACGAACCAGGGTTGCCTTCTGACTATTTGATAAGACCTTTACTGGAGGCTGCGCAAACTACTTCTAGCGGGCTGCCTAGGCACAATCCGATTCCGATGGTCATGGTGGCCGGTGGAGAGAAGACGTACTCGATTTTCGAGAGGGCCGTTGGGGTTGGGGTGAAGAGAAGGTACAGTATGCAGGCACAAGGGGTGCCTATTAGTAACTTGGTCCTCTTGTAGTGCATACGTGAAAAGCGTGCTTGATGTGTTATTAGATACCCAAACAACAGAAATGAGGTTTCGAGCGGCACATGCATTCCAAAAACGGCGTGTTGCCCTAGTTGGAGTAATGGCGGTAAGAACCATGAGAAATGACATTCCTATAGAGTTGATATGGAGCAAATGTACTCAAATACTCACGAACGATAGTTCCCTCCCCAAGACATGTAACGAATTGCACCTCTTATGCTTATTCTCACTCTGAACTGAGATGATAAATGGGCAACAAGCCCATCAACTCATCCGGTATTAGCTTTTCATGCACCGATAATATCAATGCCTGCGCAATATGTCGGTAACAAGCACATTAGATCGAAATTGCCTGCTCATCAGTGCTTGGAGACAAGAAGTTCTCGGCTCGATTCACAAATTTTCGATTAGCCTTCACCCTTGTGCAATGACACGACTCTATGGTGACAAGCCCACCATATCGGCCAATAACGGTCAACCCATTCTTACTGAAAGCTTCCGCAAAGTATGGCGTTGTGATGCGAATGCTAACGCACAGCCCTAAGAGGTAGAATCGTTGCGCCGTTCAAGTCTGCTTACATGCTTAATCGCATCGCACGCGTTTCCTGAAACAGAAATTGCTACAATTGCCCTCATAGCCACTCAAACGCAGTCTGAACAATCGGTTAGGCAGCTGCGGTGTACAAAAATCAGGTTAATGTTCATGGTGGAGATGCGCCGTGCTTCGACGCTACGTCCAAGTCGTTGATTTGAGTGTGGATTTCAGGTTTCTGTTGTCTATACCAACCTGCGACTTAGCCGTTACCACTAGCCTCAACTCTCCTATACCTCACTTGCTTCCTACAACGAGCGTTAAATGGGCAACACGATTCTCGCAGGTCTTCCCTCCTCCCCAGCTTTCACCGAGGCCAATGTCCCTTCTCTCACTGGACGGGTATTCGTCGTAAAAGGCGCCTCCTCTGGCGTTGAGGACCAGGCCGCCTCCATTCTTTACTCAAAACAAGCCAAAGTGTACATTGCTGCACGCTCTGAAACCAAATGCTTGGCTGCAATAGAGAGGATCAATTTTCACGCAACAGACTCCAAGGGTAATTCAATGTATTTGCACTCGGACCTTACCGACTTATCAACCATCAAGGCATCAGCGCGAGAATTCTTGACAAAAGAGAAAAGACTCGATGTTTTCTTCAACAATGCAGGTGTAATGCTTGGTCCAAAAGGCGAAGGTAGCAAAATAGCACAAGGCTACGAGATCCAACTCGGCACCAACTGCGTTGGGCCCTTTCTTTTTCCCAAGCTCCTGCAGTCAATCCTTTATCACACTGCCAGAATAGCGCCCACCGATTCGGTCCGCACTGTGTGGGTCTCCTCTGATAGTATCAAGAACTATAACCCTCCCAATGGTATCGATATCTCCAATCTCGATTATCACACTGACAAGAGTGGAGCCATGAAGTACGGTATCAGTATGGCAGGCAACATGTTCCATGCAAGCGAGTTTGCAAGCCAGAGCGTTGAGAAGGGTAAAAATATCATCAGCGTTTCCCCCAATCCTGGGGCGTTGAAAAGCGATCTAACCCGTAGTGTCCCGTCGTACTTGCTCGTGTTGACATCCTGGATGCTCAAGCCACCAATCTTTGGCGCGTATACGGAAGTGTTCGCGGCATTCAGCCTGGAAGTGAACCAAAGTAGGAACGGGAGGCACATTGTCCCATGGGGGAGGTGATATGACGCCTTGAGGCAAGATTTGGTGGTAGCGCAGAAGACGGAGGAGGGCGGGTCGGGGGTTGCAAAGCAATTTTGGAAGTGGAGCGAGGAACAGGTGAAGGTGTTTGAGGCGACCTAAAATGAGAAGTTGTATATGTGTCAGGAGGGTTAGGGTTGGGGTTAAGGCTACGAGCGCCGTGATGAAGATGTCGAGCCTGGGCCTGAAAAAGAAGATTGGTCTCGAGGAACGTCTATCCAAAACTGTGCGTCTTTGCAGTCCTGTTCCTGATTATTATACACGACATCCTTCTCTAAGAGCGCAACACATACCTCATAGTCTTCATTGAGTTCTGCCGAAGAAGCTGTCATTTATACAGAGCATCTCGGCGCCATCTAATCCTAGACCCTTTTCTCAATACGACGCATGCCGTGAGCGTGTTTCCCAGGTCCGTCTAACAGCGCTCATTTCTGTCCGTGGCCCTGATTCTATACTGACCCCCTACTCTTCTTTGGCCTCAGCATCTGGGCTCCTACTTCTCGCCCTACCACCTCTTCCACCTTTCCCTCCTCCTCGTCCACCACCCATCTTGCCCTCTTTTGGAGGCGGCCTCACGAATGCAAAGTCAACGCCAATGGTCTGATCCAGTAACTTCGTCTCGTTTGCGCCTTCGATGGCGGCTTTGGCTTCCTTCTGCGTAGGGTACTCGACGAGTACGTAACCCTATCCAACACCAGATATTAGCGCCCTGCTCTAGATCATTCCCATCGAAAGCCCCGCTATAGCTCTTTCTCCCCCGGTAAGAGCTAGATAGATAGCAAGTAGAGGAGAATCGACGTACCTTCACGTAACCTGTCCTCCTATCCAGATTCATATGCAGATTCTTGATCTCCCCATACTCCCCAAACAGCTCTTGCAGGTCTTCTTCACTAGCCTCTTCATGCACATTCGTGACCAGTATAATCCAGCCTTCAATCGAGCGCACGGCTACTGCGCCGGTAGAGGTGCGGGCCTCGGTTGTTGCGGGCTTGGAGCTGCTGTTGCGGGGTGGGGAGGAGTCGATGTCCATCTCTGTAGACGCCATGGTTGTATTCGTGGGGCAATTAGGATTGCGTGGCTTAGGGAGCAATTTCGGGATTCTTGATGTCCACGACGGCTTTTTCAGTTGTCGATGACAAGTGAAGGGATTATTGTCCTACTTTGGTGTTTGAGGCTGAGAGCGGAGCGACTTTCTCGAAAAGGCGCTAGTCATTGCATTCACTGATCAGGGAAATAGCTATTACAGGCATTTGATTTTTGAGGCTCTATCCTGGCCAGCGATATATAGTCTACGTTTTAATTTACTGTGAGTGAGAGTTACGTTTTTCGCTCGACACGTAAAACGCCCACAAAGCCGGTAGAGAGCAACGCTTGGAGGAAGAGTCTCCGACACTTCGGTGAGGACAGCTAACGTTAAGAGCACGAAAAGACGCGATAGATCAGTGGAGGTTATGCTCCCAGGTCCACGTATCAGCATTAATTCAGACCAGAATCCATAAATCCCTCTCAAGAATCCAGAATAGAGCAGGCACCAGTCACGAGGCAAGGATTCGATTGAGTAAAGAGAAGACTAACCATGTTGCACTTACATGCAGCAGCATCGCAGGTACCACAACAAGCTGCTATCTAAAATTTCGCATTATTCCAATCTCCGTCCATGATTATGATAGGGCTGACTCTGCTCCAGGGCTATCAGTCGAGACCTTCAGTCAGACACAACCTCCCAGAAGACAAGTAAGCCCACTCACTACGGATACCGCCCAATTAGGAAAAGAAGTCGATATTTGATATATGCTCGAAAGGGAAGTTCTGCGGCTGCGAACGAATGGTGAAAAATTAATTTCGTGGACCAGTGATTTAGCTGTTCCTCCCCGTCGTTGCTGCCAGGGGTTTTCCATCTTGAAATGGTATTCGCCAGATAATTTTCGACGGGGGAAGAGACATACGGATGTCCTCCGAGTTTGGCTCGGGTTGGGATTCTGTTGCGGTAGTTGTGCTCCCCAAATAATCTCCAAGCTCTCTTCACTATCCACTAAGGAGCGAATGCGTACCTTGGCATCTGTGCCATCTTCTCTTCCGGACTAACATCGTTGTCCGAGTAGACCAGCTTCATATTCTTGTCCTTCTCTTTCTTGGCCTTCTTCTCTTCCGTCTTAGGCGCCTCGGTCTTAACCTCTACAGCTTTGTCTGCATCCTTCGCAGCTCCTGAGACTAGATCATCAAGTGAAGACGCATTGGCCGATAGAACGGTCGGTGGCTCAAGAAGGGGGTTAGGCACTAGGACTTTGCCTTGTTGCCCGTTTTGGGGGCCTCCATTCTGAGCCTGCTGCTGGGCATTGTAGGAGTGATCTGACGGGTTGGGCGGACCAGACATCTGCCCTTGATGCATCTGCTGCATTTGAAACGCGTTGACTGGCGGCGCACCGAAGGAAGGTCTCTGCGGTAGGCCAGGCGCTGGCGGAAGGCTGCCAGGACGCTGCGGCATGCCATTGTGTTGGGGGGGAGTTTGGTTGCGCGAAGGCTGTAATTGTTGCTGAAACGGTGGTGGAGAGCCAGCACCGAACGGAGGAGGTCCGTTCTGGAACTGCGGAGGGCCGTTTTGAAATGGAGGCGGGCCATTCTGAAATTGAGGAGGGCCATTCGGAAATTGGGGAGGTCCACCTTGAAATTGAGAAGGTCCATTTTGGAATTGGGGCGGTCCACTGTGGAACGGTGGAGGCCCTTGCTGAAATTGAGAGGGCCCATTCTGGAATTGAGGTGGGCCGTTCTGAAATGGACCACCTGGCTGTTGGAATTGCTGAGGTGGTCCAAAACCTTGGTTGTTCTGGAACTGAGGTGGCCCAGGAGGAGTGAAGGCCTGTTGCTGTGGAGAGAATGGCAACTGTTGCGATTGAAATTGAGGTGGCTGCTGCCCGTAGGGTTGGGGGTATGAGGAGTAGGTGGAATTGTTGGGAGGCCCGCCAAACTGCTGTTGCTGTGGCGGATAAACCGGAGAGCCAGCCTGTCTCATAGTATTAGCATAGAGCGCAAGATGAGTGGCGCTTGATTGGCTTACGAATGTGCTTGGGCTCTGCCCCATGCCCGGGCTCTGGCCATCGCCCATGCCACCGGGCGTATTGCCTCCGCTGCTGATCCCCGCCGCCTCCTCCGCAGCCTTCTTCGCCTTGTGTTCTGCCAAGCGCTTTTTCAAATCAGATGGCGATTCGAACTTTGGCTTCTTCGCTGCACCCGCGCCTGCTGCGCCCGGCCCTGCATTGCCCGTAGCAGCTCGGCGTTCAGCTTCAGCTTGGGCGAATTGTTGAAGAACGCGCTGGTTGTGGCTTTGAACGACCTCATCTGGTATACCTTCCATACCGAAGATTTCGACATCCAGACCGGAGCGATTAGGGAGCGCGTTTTCGATGATTGTGAGGGTCTCCTTGTGGACTTGGGTCATATGGACAGACAGACCTGGGGACAGCGTTAGCATTGAGATCAATGGGTTGATAAGGGGAGACCTACCGCCTGCTGTATTCAACCTTCGCCCACATCGCTCGCACTTGAAGTGCTTGGCTTTCTGGTGGTTGATGAGAATTTTGAGATCATCAAAGTCTCGCTCACAGTAATAACACCATGGCCTAGCCAAGATCTCCTCAATATCGGGGTGCTTGCGCTTCGCTTTACCCATGATTTGCACCCTCCTGATATATGCAATAAATTGTTGGATGTGACAAGAAGCAAAAGAGTTTGGGGTGAAGTAGAACTCTAAAGGTCAAAACCAGTCCGCAATGCCAAGACATTGTTAGCGCAATTCACAATCCTTGCTTTGGTACTAAGTACAACTTCTCACTGTCTTCGCTGTCCTCACTGCCAATGAACGCGCAATGCTTCATAAGTTCGCAAAATGGATGTTTCTAGCACAAGCAAGATCAGTGGATCTTACAAAGCGTCAGACTGGATGCTCTAGTACGATTTCAGAGGACATTGTTTGCTTCCTGCATCAGATTTCATCTTTGCACATATCTAGCAACAAGCAAGAACCGGTCTCTCTTCCTTATATGGAACCTACGAGACTACTAGCATCTTCAATGATGTGGTAGTGTCTTACTGTCTGCGCGTCATGCGTATGATTGCAAGGTAGGTCGATTCTTTGGCTACTTCTTTATAGAAAAGTCCATACGAGTTGCAAGATCAAACAAGACTATCATAGTTCATGCCGTTCCCTCGAAAGAGATTCAAAACAATGGCATGACTCCAAACGGTCTCACAAACCACGCAGGTGTCCACTAATGCACTAGAGCGTCATCTACCCTTAGACCCCTCGTTTTTGCAGGCCGTCGTCTGGGTGGTCGTTTCGCTATATCGCTATATTCATCACCATATCCGCCTAAGCTTGAAGTTGGACTGTCAAAGTAGACTGTGCGAGCTGCGATTCTCGTCGTTCAGAGCTATGCCGCTGTCTGCGTTGTCATCTTCATGCATCACCTTTTCCAATTTCTCGAACCCGTCGTCCCACAATTCTTCAGTACCAGTTGCCCACGTTTAGCAACTCCTGTATCACGGTTCCGCTGCGCGCTGTCAACGATCTGTCCCGCTGATCAACCGTCTTTTCTCCTCGGCTTCGAAATGAGCAGCGTCCATGTGGTAGTATTTCTCTATATTCTCCATCATTCTTCCAGTCACTAACGGTTTGGCTGTTTGATGAACCTGGCCGTGAACGCTTTTTGCATCAAACACCACTAGCGAGTCCGAATCTGATATTTGTTCCGCGACAGACCAGAGAACCGGGAGACTTATGGCTGTTATACCCAGATCCAGCATTCGAAGAGATTTTGGGCCATGCGAAACGAATGAAATGAGGTCGCCCAAGACACCATCTTGGAAGTAGTTGTATCGTATGCCAAGTCCTTCCGTTGCACAACTCTGCCCAATGACCAAGGTCATGAGCCGGAGATGTCTGGTGAGGGAAGCGAGTACGCACTTAGCTCCTTCGTCGTTGATGCCGCAGGAGGCTAGGGTCAAGTGAAGTAAAGAGGTGTTTTCGCACAAGCCCGGACACAGACCAGGTGCACCACTATTACCGAGAGGGTTGTTGCTGAGATACAATGACTCGATGGTGCAGTTTGATGCGGATAAACATGTGGCGATCGCCCCACAGGCCGGTTTAGCAGCACCGACAGCGTTGAGGTAAATGTTCCTGAGTGGCAGCGGAGAACCGTGGTGAGCTGCAAGCAGCGAGGAGACTTGAGCGATACTGGAGTCGCCAAGGTACGGAGCTTTGGGCAACTAGTGATCAGCGAAGCCAGCGCTGGAGCGGCTTCTGGCCTCAGAGGATTTCGTTTCAGCCAGATGTCAGTGATAGAATCCGAAGACCTTCAAGCGGGAATGAGACGAGAAAGGGCCGCCAGGTCGATGCGGTTGCCGGCAAGATACCAAGTTTCGATCCTATTGGGATACTTTGACACGAACTCTGCGATGGATCATGCACCGACTGGACCAATCATATTGTTGCCCAGAAGAAAGTGTTTAACGAATGCGATTTTCTCTAGAGCATCCATGAGGACAGGAATGTTGGCAGATACCATGAACTTACTTTTTATAGAGATTCATCCGCCCATCTTCGTACAGAACACCTTTCTCGAACTCGGCAGTATCGATCTAATAATAGCCCTCCTTACCTTTCGAACCATTGAAAGTGTCATGAGTACTACCCCTGCTGAGATGCTCAAAGAAGGGAGCCAGACTCTTCTCGTCACTAACCTCGACGGGCATGGGCAAGCTCGGAGCGCCAGCATACCACACTCGGTCATTGACTTCATCTCATGGCCCTTGATTCAATATTCTCTCTTTCCAAGTGGGCCGCCCTTTCAACTTTTTCCTCATCGCCTCATCCAATATCTGGTGTGCGTTGATCTCTTTCCGCAGTAACACAAAGTATCTCTCGTATCGATCACTTGTGACAATTCTCTTTGGAATGCACGTCTAATTATAGACAGTGGTGGAGGTTAAACAGTTGATTATTATCTATGGTGTTGCTGTTGCTACATACTTGGTGCGCAAGGCTGGCTTACTAAGCAATGCTAAGCCTAACTAAGTTAGACTGTAGTGGAGATTCTGCCCAAATGCCAACAATTCTGCATCGGATGGCGCTGGAACGAGTAGGCTAGCTATTCCTATGGCGAGGGCTGCGCTGGTAGGATCAGCATGCCGGCGACGAGGAGCTTTGAGACAGTCGGGGTGGGGTGCGTCGCCGTCGAAGATGATTTCAAAAACATTTGCGAGAGCGTACGCTTCGAGTGACTGTGAATGACAGCACTCCGTGATTTTCAACTTTACTCTTGCATTGTCACCACAGATTGCCTAACTTCAATTTGATATGCGATATTACATGCGTTATACTGTACCATTGGAGTAGCATATGCAGATAAATGCTAGGAATACATAGAGGTCTGAGTCAGCATCTTCTGCCTGATCACCGACGTCGCGAGGTCAAGAACGACTCCAAATCTGCAGCACTTTGACTTGTCTAAGCTTCGTGCTGTGCCTCAAATCACCTGTCAGCGTTACGAAAGTCTTTCTGTATCCAGGTTTACGAGACCACGCTGCGGTAAACATCCTAGGCAAGCACCAATCGATCCAACTTGGGCATCATTGTAGTCGTTATTCGATACGTCCAAGTACCACCTCCTATCTCTCTGTCCGACACAATTTCTTTGATTCAGAACAAAATGACCAACACTTAGCTTCCTTCCCCGAAAAGAGTTTCGCAATTCAGTAACATTCAGCGATGGCAAACACCAGGCCAACTCGACCTCCCAACAAAGCGCAAGTTTTTAATTCCACTAGGCATGTATATATCATATGTCGCACACCCACTGTCTCATTGCTCATCTTTCCATATAGAGAACAACCCAGTCGTCTTCTCCCACCTCGTCCACCACCTCGGCGTCAGCCCCACTCTCGGCTTCTACGACATCTACAGCATCGAATCCCCAGAGCTGCTAGGTTTTGCCCCACGCCCAGTTTACGCACTCATCTTCATATGCCCAGCAGTCGTCTACTTTCACGCCAAAGCTGAGAATGATGCCATGAAGGAATACGAGGGTAGTGGAAAGGCGTAGCCCGTGATCTGGTACAAGGAGACGATTAGCCATCCGCGTGGACTAATGAGGTGTTTGCATGCTGTGAGTAACGGGGGTGCTAAGGCTTACATTCAGAGCGAGTCGGATCTCGAGAAGATACTAAACGAAGCTGTGCCATTGAAAATGACGGAGAGGGCAAAGGTGCTGTATGATTCTAAAGCTATCAAGGATGCTCATGCTTCTGCCGCACAATGAAGGAGATACAGTACCTCCACCTGGAGATGGAAAGAATGGTTTTCACTTCATTACCTTTGTGAAAGGCGAGGATGGGCATTTGTGGGAACTAAATGGGGGAATGAAGGGCCCTGTTGATAGGGGCGCGCTGGGAGAGGAAGAGGATGCACTGAGCGAGAAGGCTCTGAATCTAGGAGTCAGGACAATTATGGCTAAAGAAGTGATGGGTGATGACGGTGTTGGATTTAGACTTGTTGGATTGGCACCAAAGCTCGATGACTAGGGAGTAATTATAAACATGGATCTGAGGATACAACCGGTCTCGAGACAAGTGGTACTTTTTACTTGGCTTGTTTCGCGACACCACCAGTGCCAAGCTCGCCTCGTCCATGCTTGCTCGCGTTTTCCATATCGACGCGTACCAGCGGCCGATATCTCGGCTCCCACATCTGTTCTCGGATCCACTCTTCCAAATCCCCGTCCTTCTCTGGTATGTCTTTCTCAGTGGCCAAGCCTTCCTCAATCGCTTGTTGTATCACGGCTTTCGCAACATGAACACTAATCTCTCGGACGTTGATTACGTCTGGCACCAAGCCTTTGTCTGGATCTTTCAGAGCAGGCGATTGAGCAGCGATAGCTTTCACAGCGGCTACTAACATCTTGTCCGAGAGCAGCTTCGACCGAGATAGCACGGCACCTAGACCAATACCTGGGAAGGCGGTCGAGTTGTTGCATTCGGCCACTTCGTACTCCTTCCCATTGTATTCGACAGGCGGGAACGGACTGCCGGTTGCAATCAATGCCTTGCCTTCCGACCACTCGTTGATATCCTTGGGGTCAGCCTCGTGCAGCCTAGTTGGGTTGCTCAATGGGAAGATGATTGGTCTGTCAACGTGCTTCGACATTTCTTTTACCACATCTTCGTTGAAAGCCTTCGGCTTTGTTGATGTTCCAATGAGCACGTGCGGCTTTACCTCCTTAATGACTGAGAGAAGATCGGCATGATCTTTACCTTGCCAATCCTTGTCATCACGAGCAAATGGTCCCTGGCCAATCGTAAGATCGTCACCAATCGATTTGACCAGAAGACCTGGCTTGTCGACACACCAGATCTGCTTTGCAGCATCCTCCTTTGACTTCCCACTCTCAGCGGCAATCGCATCCCGGACCTGATCTGCGATACCGATGCCAGCTGTACCTGAGCCGAAGATGACCAGTCTCATGTCTGTGAGCTTCAATTTACTTACATGCAAGCCACTCATGATAGCAGCTAATGTAATACAGCCAGTTCCTTGGACATCATCGTTAAAGCATGCTATCTCAGGCCTGTATTTATCCAGGATTCGTCTAGCATTTGATAGCCCAAAGTCTTCGCTGGAAAATTGTGAGGGTATGCTCCCAGGAATTCATGTATGGAGACCTACAAATGCAAGTATGCTCGCGGATACAACTTCTTTACCGACTGTACAAATATATCGACAAATTTATCGTACTCCTTTCCACGGACACGCGGCCTCCGAACACCAAGGTAGAGCTCATCATTCAGCAATTGTTCGTTATCGGTACCGCAATCAAGCACCACCGGAAGCGTCCGAGCCGGATGGATACCAGCGCAGAGGGTCGTGAGGACTAGCTTGGCTACAGAGATGAGAATACCTCCCACGCCTTGGTCGCCAATGCCGAGAATTTCCTCGCCATCCGTCACCACGATGTAGTCGATATCCTCAGCACTACCCCATTGAGCGAGATTGTCTTCTACGCGATCTTTGTCATAGATGTTCAGGAAGCACCCTTCAGGTTTTCGAAAGAGTCGTGAGAAGTTCTGAATGGCATCGCCTTCCGTTGGCGTGTAGATAATACTGAACATCTCTTTCAGATGGTCTTGGATCAACTGCCAACGGAAAAGATAGCGTTAGAAGCCGCTTTTATAGACGAACAAAACAAGGACAACGATTGAAATTGAAATTGAATGACTTTGACGGATCAATGACTTTCAAAGCCATACCTTGTAATAAAGGACCTCATTTTGGTCCTTCATACTAGTCATGAACGTGTTCTTCGCCAACGCATTTGGACGACTTGAATACTGCTCATACGCCCTATCGACCTGCTCTTGCAGTGTCTGCACGTTGGATGGCAGTAGACCGTAGAGCTTGAAGTCTTTACGTTCATTCGAAGGGAAAGCGGATCCTTTGTTGTGGTAGGGCGAGCGGAGTAGAGCAGTACCCTAGAATGCATTCAGTGACGCGAATCGATAAAGAGCAGAGTTTGGCTACAGTCAAAGCGCACTCCTCTGGCCCAGAGGTGGAGAGGGGCAAATGCCCGAATTTGGGATTTGTGGTGTCTTTGGGATGGGACGACATGTTACGTGAAGAGAGATAATCCTTGAAGAAGGGTAGAAGATGTCTATATAGGTGGAACAGAGAGAATACAGGATTGGTTTCATCAGAAGATGTGAATTTACAATTGTTGCCATTACTTCGGTCCTTACAGACAGGGAAGGCACATCGCCCATATTGAGCTTTCTGGGCTGCAGCAGGAACGAGCCCCACGGGCTCTACATCTTACGTCACAAAGTCTGTTGAATGTGCATTTTGAGAGATTGGGACCGAGATGAGTGTATGGTGGTCTGCTCCGAGCCCGAGTGGTAGAGCACATACATTGGATCGAGCTTTAGATTGGTCTCTATTTGGAGAAGGATCTTGGAAGCTACGCGAGAATTGCCCAGACTATAAAGAAAGGCTATGTAGCAAGTGAAATGACGCAAGCCCCCATGGTATCTTCAAGAATAGGGCTATCTCACAGAACCGGAGTCGCCTGTCAAGCACCTCGTAGAGAGGCAGACTACACAGCGCATGAGTTCAGGCGATAGCCTACATGCGACCTTGAGAGCATCATCCAAGCGGGATTTTCTATAACACGTCAGGATCTCGGATACTGAGAGCTCGGACAGTGGCTGCGATGGCGTTGGAGGAGTTCTCCCTACCAGCATACAATGCGGCCGGTCCTAGGGCCAACGCACCTTCTATGCAAAGTCCAACTTATCATCGCTTGCCTCTGTCTTGCAACAACGATCAATGACCCTCCTCAGCGCTATCACCTTGCACGCCACTCGCGACGAGGACACAAACTCGATGACGCCGGACTTGCAACGCTCAAGCCCCGTGAGAGTTGGTTCTGGTACATGGGCGCCGATTGGCTAGTCGACTACCACGACTTCACCTATCTCCTTCCATTCTCCACAGCTGCTGCCACTCTGCAGTCCTTCTACGAAGATCTCGCAGGGTACGCCGCCCTCACCACTGAGCCGCTCTCCGAAAGAATTCAGATATGGTTTGGTGAAATAATGTTGGAGGTCTCTGCGCCCGTTGGAATAAACGTTGAGTGGATTAGCATTCAAGGATTCGCGATGGAGATGCTGGCGATGACGAAGAGGGGATACACAAATACATATCTGATCAACTTCGTGCATCGACCTTCGGGGAAGATCGTCACTTTCAGTCTGTTTGTCGGGGCGATAAGACGTCTCAATTAAAGAAAAGATGGCATTCAATGGCATCTCATGGGCTGTATGAGACATGTTCGAGAGTGGCGCCGCAAGTCAAGCAGCTATCGTTCAATTTTACTGTGTCTTCTTCTCTTTGGTAGTATCCTGGCCAACCCCATCTTTAGTTCCGCGGAAGATGCTCCATCCAACGTAGTTCAGAAGGACGATAGTCACAATATCCAAGATGTGTATAGCCCACCAAATATGCTGCTTTCCCACCGCGCACGTGGAGTAGTCGAATTTCCATTCTAGTCCATCAGGGTCGAACCAGGCGCTCAGCAAGCCCGCATTACCACCGAAATCTCCCATCATACTTCGTACAGTGATTTCGCGTATCTTTGGCATGACCTCAGCAGTGTGAACTGCCGAGGTATACTCCGTCATATTCTCTGCGATCCATTTGTAATCGACATCGCCACTACGACGAAGCTGGTGGAAAACATCGCACCCTTCATGGTCGTGACCAGTGAGTATTAGGCCCTTCCGACCATAGCCTCCTCCCAGGCTGGTCCTGTCGCCGTTCATACCAAAGATACCTTCCAGTATACCCTTGCTTGCGTCGTAGCTTAGATGATTTTGCTCCTTAACACCTCCTCCATGTTTCTCGTCATGATATTCGAAAAGCGGAGCGTCGACGCAGACGCCTGGTTCTTTGTGTAGGGGTAGATGGGTGAGCAGTATTGTGCCAGAGGTACGGTCTTCGACTTGGCGGGAAGCGGAGATGATGTCGTTGACAAACTTATACGTCTCGGTCTGGACGTCTGTGTCAAGCACTGGCACGTCAAGATTGAGGGAATTGAGGACGATGAGCCTAAGCTCTGGCACCTCCTTGCCGTCAATAGCGGCGATAGGAAGGTTGAACCGGGTCTCCCAATTTGCCTTGCCAAACACTCTCTCGAACCTTTGCATCTTCTCAGCAGTTATGTCCCCTGCATATCCCACGTCATGATTACCAGCAACGTTGATGACTCTTCTTGACCATTTCTTTGAAAGCTCCTCGTCCTGGCTCAGCGCCTCGATCCCGATCCCATTGCTGATCTCATCCTCGACCTTCGTACCCTTCTGAAACACTCTTTTCCAGAAGCGCGCTCCTCTTCGCTCAAATTCTTCGTCATTGACCCATTGGCTCCCTATCAAATCTCCCAAGACCGCGACGTGGGTAGGGAATAACGTCCAATGCAATGTCCGGTAGATATGCGCAAGATAGAAATCATTGCCAAGCAGATCCAGCCTCTTGTGGTAGAATTGTAGAATGCGCGGCACGTCCGAGGTAAAGATATCGCGTAGATGAGTCCCTGTTACCTCGAATCGCTCGCCTGTCGTACTTGCAGAGCTTATCGCAGGCCAGAGGGCCTGAAGGCTTGGGAAGAAGCCATGCTCGGGGTCGAAGGGGGGAGAGTCTCCTTCTATCTGGGGGTCACCGAGGACGAGGAGGCGGAAGGGTGGGATCTGGGGGTCAACATCTCCATCTGGAGTGCTTCGCGCTGGTTGGGCAGGGAAGGAGCAGTTGTGGATGATAGGGTAAAGATACAGATACGATGTAAACAAGTTCGCGAGGGTAAAAAGAACAAGTAACAGTACAAGCAATGATTGATGCATGAGAAATGATGCTGTAGTAGTGTACAATACATCTTGGATAATGGCAGCACCTGGCAGAGGAGATATGGGCCTTGGCAGCGATCAGATCCGTTTACGCCAAGCCAGTCGTGTCAGTGCACCTTCTACGACTTCTACTATTTTGCTCAAGCTCATATGTCTTGCCAAAAGCCTTCGCTCAAGGTGTACCTCAACCGTTACAGAGTACGAGGCTGAGGAACATTAGGTCGATTGGACGTTATCTTCATTGGCTAGAGGTATCTATGTAGCTGAGGCGGCATATCAAGTCATCGTTGCTCGTGATTGATTCTCAACTGTCCATGCATGTCCACCGGTTCACATCACGACGCCCGAATTGCTTGCAATGCGCTGGAGGAAGTCAGTGTGAGCCAAGAAATTGGCAGGAGGATGAGCACGTACGGGCCACAGCTCCGCCGCTTCTTTCCCTACTGGTCCTGTGATAGCCGACCCCTTCATTTCACCTTTCGGATTGACAATCTGACAAATGTGTAGGTTAGCTGCGTGTTGCCCAAAACGTAGTGCCGCATCCTTCCTTCTTGTAGCCACCAAAACAGGTTTCTGGAGAAGATGTTCTTCTCTCACTCGAGTGAGTGTATCCACAACACCACACCCTCCCCTCTTTGTCCACTTTCTGCCTTTCTTTCATTCGAGATTGCACTCACCACACCAGCGTTGTCCTCGAAGTACAGGTATACTCCGTCCGCCCTCCTCCACGGCTTGCTCTGTCGTACCACTACGGCTGGCATGACCTTCTTCCGCAGCTCGGGCTTTCCCTTTTTGACTGTAGCCATCACCATATCACCAACACCTGCAGCTGGGAGACGATTGAGGCGGGCACCGATGCCTTTCACGGAGATAATGTAGAGGTTTCGTGCGCCGGAGTTGTCGCAGCAATTCATGACAGCGCCGCTGTAGATGTCTGATCAGCGATAGTTTCGAGTCCATGAGCGTAAGCTTTGCCAATGAGGGGGTGCGGCTATAGAGAGGAAGGAGGGGGGTCGTACACTGGGAGACCGAGAGTCATCTTTAGCTTGTTACCACTCGCGCCACCGCGTCTTCAGAACTCTATGTCAGCAGTGTTCTCCGATGTCATGTAGCATTGACCTTTCTCACCCTCGCTTAGACATCTTGGGCGATGATGTGATGTTTTAGTGGTGTAAATGGTCTTTGTGGTCGATGCTTCCTTAATCGCGGAATTTGGTTGTGGGTGCGCTAATCCAAGTCAAGTTACTCTACACACCGAGCGGGATCAATCTCTATCTCGACCGACCTCACTCCATCAGAATCCGCTCGAAACTGACAGACATCGAGGGAAAACAGACCTTTGAAAGCCTGATAAGTGGCCTTTCATACGCTGTGAGTCATGCCATCTTGCGCTTGGCCGAGATTGCGATAGTCCATCCCCAGGGTCCCCGCCCCCAGGCAGGTCACAGCATTTCTAGGTGTCGAAATTCGAGAAGGTTTTGCAACGACAAGAGCTCTGACAGTCACGGAATATAGGTAAAAGACAGTAGAAACGTGGTCGTTCATGGGGTGCGAACCCGATACCGTGCTTAAGCCGACAGTATTGACACTCAAGTCTGCCACTTGTTTTGGCACCTCGCCTGCTTCTCCTGACCCGCGTGTGGAAGTCCAAGTCTGGAGAGCCCCGCAGCCCTACAAAAGTCCTGAGCAACGCCAATGGTGGGTCAATGCCAACTACTGTTTTTAACAACGCTAAATATGAGATATTGGTATACATCGCTGCCACACACCAAAAACCTCACTTGCTTAAAATATTGCTCAATTTACCAGACCATTTCATCAATCATCCCAGCAATACTCTCACAGACATTCCGCTTTCAAGTTTGTGCGGGTTTGCGTCTGATGAGCCCTTGCTTTTTCAAGCTTCTTCTCTGAATATCTGCATTAGCTTTCTGTATATGAAAACACCCTATCGAGGGTAGTGATATAACTCACCCAGGTCATCATCAATGCTTCCCCAAGCTAGAACACTCTTCTTACTCTCTTCATTACCGAAAGAGTCAAGGTTAGGAAACGCTTCATCTCCCTCAAAATCAGAGAGATCTGGCGATGGGAGCCGCGGCGGCCTTGGAGCGGGCGGCGGTCTCTTCATGACTGCCGGAGGCTTGGCGCTCAGGCACTCCGCTCTGCAATTGCGGGCTGACATGTGCGTTAAGCACTTGAAGTTGCCCGTTTTCTCTCGTGTCAAGGGAGTTGAAGGAGTTGCTGCCTTAGACTTGATCACGTGATCGGCCGGCAACGAGACTCCAAATGTCAAGTCTTTGGATGGTATCATTCTGTCATGTAAGACATGTTTAGCGCTCGGTACCTCACTCGTCGCAACTTTTCGTTCAAAGAGCACCCAGTCTTCCGACGACAACGGTGTCAATGGATGATGGCGAAAAGATTTCTTTGCATGCTTGACGTTCCTGGAATTTGTTGATTGGTCGGTAGCTACGTGATATCTTGTCACATTGTGATGGCTGTTGTGGGTGGTTGACGGCATCGTCTAAGACGAAGCGGTAGTAAGGTGGCAGTCAAGCCAAGACTAATGATACCAGCAAATGATATGAATCAAGAAAGGAAGTTGCTCAAGTGAGTGGTTGACCGTTGTGAAAGTCAATGCATCAAGACCGATGACGATGGTTGGTTGTGGCTAGACCAAGGTCAGTCCAAGATAGTATGGGAAGGGAAGTGAGAAAATAAGATGAAAAAGAGAAAAACACGGGGGATCCGCTGGTTTTGATCTTCAAAGCTGGTTAGTGCCAGGATTCTGGCCAATGAAATGCAGGCTTCGCGGCATAGCCTGTACCCCACTATGATTATTCTTTCGTCGCTCGTGTCCCACCATCTATTCGAAAACCACTCATTCCTTCATCAAACGTCTTCGGAGCCTGTCATACACCAACTGTCCAGATTTCACCTCCTTGTTGTCACGTCCATGTGTCACGTGATTTGGACTAAAGAATCCTTCGATCGTCATCTACCACCCTATGATCTGCGCTCCTCAAAGGCCGAAGGAAAGTTATCTGTTCACCTAGGCTGACATTGTTCTAGTCAAGCAATTCGGTATGGCGTCCCTATTCAACATTTTGGAGCCAGCAACCCTTTCGTGGATGATGATTAGCTCGTGGAGCGCGTTTGGGCAAGACATTGGGAGCAAAACCCCCATCTTCACTCATAATCCATATCTTCAGCTTTAGCTACGGTACTAATAGAGAGCTACTACTCTGAAAAGACGTACCGTTTGGGTAAATCGATCATTACAAGGGTGAGGATCACCGGGCGTAGTGACGAGAGATGGCTTATGCGTACATATAAATGATGGCTATACACGAGAGCCTTCTATACTTGAAGCCCGTAAAGAGCGTCACGCTCAGAAAAAATGTGGTGTCGTGGCATCGCCAATGGCTCCGGCTGACGTCTTCAAGGCGGATCTTTGCAATACTCTTCCTGCTCTAAATCTCTAGCGATTTGATCCAAGCTGAGGCGGACTCGCAAGGACCTGCAGTTCTTACCTTTATATTAATATGGCACTATGCTAGAGCTCGAAGAATCCATGATAGACAGTATCATTGTCAAACGTAGTTTCGAGGTTGGACAAGATTGACGACCTATTCGGGTGAATATCCGTATAGATTGGGAACTTTTCGCCCGGCTATAGGGCTAGGAGCGACGAAACTTCTAGGTCATCGAAGCTCTCGCTTGGACACATCACGAAAGTGCAATGCTTCTCAGCCATAAAGCATGACGACGAGCATTGGGGCGGCAGATAAGCGCTAAGGTCCTATCCCAGTAGAAACCACCGTCCTCTATCTAAGGTCGCGGTACCGACGCCACGGAACAGCACAACTGCCTTCCATAAACCCACCATGGCCAAGAAACCGAAAGATACTACCACCGCCCGTCTCAGCCGCCCAAAAAGTCGCAAAGCCAGCAGTGTCAACAACACCACAAACCGTGCACCTATCATCAGTCCTTACGCCCTGCTTATGACACGTGTGGCCCCCGCCAAAAGCCATCACCATCGTCCATGAGAACGGACAACTATCCGGGTACGGGCAGAACTGTCCGAAGTGTACTGCGGTGATGCGAGCTCATGGACAGAAGCGTGGGGGAATTTAGGGCGAGAACACTATTGCTAGGGACATAGTGAAAGCCGAGGGTATTCATTCATAGCTGCCACCGCTCAATGCGCATGTAATAAGGAAGGTGTGACGGGGAGAGGTCGGGACGACTTCGTGAGGCTAGGTACATATCTCAATGATGATTAGTTTATCGTATTGAATGAATTATACTGCGCTGCTCTTTTTTTTGGTATATTAGTTAACACGGAAAACTGGGATAGTATTACCTTGTCAATACCTGGAAGCTATGTATACTTCGGCTCTTAGTACCTCGACCTCAATATAAGTTGTAGAATTTCACCGCCACCTAATGATCCGCCCGATCGCTTACCGCCCCATCTCTTCTCAATTCATGTGTCTCTGTGCGGATATCGGAGTGGCCATGGCCAATTTAGGACTCTCCCTCAGACAATGCGTCTCTTTGATGATCGACTTGCAGGTAGGCAGGATATGTATCACATAATTGGTTATCTCATCACCGTGAAGAATCCACCATCGCAAGCACATTTAGGGTTAGTAAAGCATTCATAAAGCTTCTACCACCGACAGTATTCCTGCCGAGGTTTCTGGGCTTGGAGATTCTCTGCACAGGACCGCTTCATGTCGTTGAGATAGCCACTCTCCTCCTCCTCTTCATCGCTTTGAACAGTTTCGACCCCTGCGTCCATTAACGCGCGGGTCCTCGAAAGATCAGTAACAGTATTGACTCGCGATGATGAGCGGAGATGTAGTGAATGTAACCAAAGTGTGCGTATGAGTTTAGGGATACGGTGATGAGTGAAGAGGGGTTTAGGGGTGGCGTTCGAAAAAGATGCACATTGTAGAGGCTGTTGGGAAACGCTCAAGCTACCGAAAAGGCCGAACAGGATTTTGGTCACAGTCCTCAGAGTCTATGATTTGAGAGGTGCCATGCTGAAAGTCCATTGGGTCTCCCAGTAGGTTTTCGGTCCGGCAGAAGGTGAGGGCATCCTAGTTCCAGTAATGCCGGGCGTGCTAAGTCTTACCGTACTGACCAGGCGGGGTACTTTTGACTTTCTCGAAATCAAGCCGTGCCATTCCCACTCTTTTCCTTGTGTTCTTTGACGCTTATAGTCTTCATCATCCAACGACATGATGAACGTATTCGATTTAACCTCGGGGGGGTAGGATAAGACTCGGGGCTCCTACCTAAGGATGAGCAATACTACTCTACAGCAAGCGCCTCAGAGGCCATGGTAACGACTTACGGAAGATTAATCAGTGGCGTCTGCTGGGGAGATGGAGCGGATTATTCGAAATTTCTGGCACTTGATAAGCTGATAGCGGTCTTCGATGGGCTTGTTACTTCAAGACGGGGTTATTGCACAAGATTGAAGGCTAGTTGAAGGTGGATCAGTGACATTTGTTTGGTAAGATGGAGCTGACAGATTCAATCCATTGGAATTGGAGAGCTTGTAATGGTCGCTTTGATGGGCTCAATACTATGAGATTGGGTCATTCCTGCGTCTGGATAAGCATGAAAAATTCAGATTTCGATGAGGTTGGAGAAGCAGACGACCTATTTTTCAAACCTTTACTCGTATATTTCGGACTTTCTCGCCTGCGTAGAGGGCCAGGGGCACCAATAAAGGCAAATATTCAGAGCTTTCGCTCCAGCATAGCATTTCTCGGGTGTTCTTGAGCAGCAAAGGCGAGGTTTTGGTGAGTAAATAAGCGATCAATATAGCGGAAAGAGTGTATAAAATGTCAATGGTTTCACATCTGACAGGGGTTAGGGGCTTTAAATTTGAGACAATCAACTCACGCATCTTGACATACTGAAACTTTCAAGACGCGGGCAATCTAGTTGGTTCATGAATGGAACGGACAACACCAGGACAGTCATGAATTCGTCTACAGCTGCGACTGCACAAACCATGCTCATCAATCGAATCCCATCCATCGCTCTGCTCCAGGCAGCGCCACACACTCCATCTCAATCTCCACCCCCTTCGGCAACTCCCTAACAGCCACACAGCTCCTCGCGGGCTTCGTATCCCGAAAATGCAATTCGTACTCCCTGTTAACCTCCGCAAAATCCCCCATATCCGTCAAAAAAACCGTCATCTTCACCACCCTGCTCAAATCGCTACCAGCCTCCTTCAAGACCTCGTGAATATTGTTAATGCAGAGGGAGGCTTTGTAGGCGATGGTACCGGAGGGGAGGGTGCCGTCTGCGAGGGCGGGGAGTTGGCCGGAGACGTAGATGGCGTGGGGGGTTCGGATGGCTTGTGAGTAGGGTCCTGCGACTGGGTGGGGAGGGAGGTCAATTGAGTTATAGGGAAGAGTGGGGGTGGGAGGTGAGTAGGGGGGGAGCATACCGGGGCAAGCCTCTTTGGTATGGATGGGTTTGATGCCCGCCATCTTAGGGGAAGCCGGAGCGAGTTGAATGTTTCGGTGGTAATGCTGTACGCCTCGATAGGCTCGCTTGAGCAGAACCGATTTAAGTCTTGAAGACCAAAGCTGAGAGGTCAATGTCCTTCTAAGTATGGGCTGCATAGGTAAAATTTCGAGATAGACGAAGTGGGCTGGAGTTGGAGAACGTTATCATCGAGCTTGGCAGGCCAAGAAGCCCTAGCTTTGTGCCCTAACTTGACGTTCCAGCCAAACCAGCCGTTATCGGCCAGCCTTTCACAGAAGATGAGGTTGTTGCACAAGACCGGAAGGTCTACAGATTAATATGAGTTATTCTGGGCTATATATTGTCTCTGATGAATCAAAATCGACCTATCAGCTATTACCACATATTGAAGCACCGAAACCGGAGTCAATGATGTCCAAGATCTATTCGCTGTTAGGCATTTCTCCGCTTTCTTGAGTGGAATTTGCATGCAAGGCTCCTCAGGCTGGTTGGTCGAGAGGAAGATGCAAAGACTATAGTGCCCATCTGTACGGATATCGATCAGGCCGCCTCGATCCGTGAGTAATCAAGGTTCTGTCCGTGCATGTACGATCCCCATGATATTCATTCGTGGTATCTTGCAGTCGCCTTGTATCATCTTAGTCTTACACGCAAAGAGCTCTAGTCCCTGATCCGAAAGTATTTGACGAGGTCTATAGCGAGCAGGTAGAGACTGATTACCTGAGATTTGGCAGATATCGTTCCCAGAGGTCAGACTGTCCGTCCAGACCCTGTGCTTCCACATGTGTATCCTGTTTTAGACATTGCTCGCATGTTGACGAACCGGATTCGGCTTGGTGATATCGAGGGATATTTGAGGAGCCGTGAAGGCTTTGGAGGGCTTTCAAGACTTGGCGGGGCCGTCTTCCTGGCTGGAGAGCAGCGTGTAGACCGGGGCATCGAGCTTCTCGCGGCCTTTGAGGAAGTCCAGTTCGAGGATGAAGACGTAGCCCAGCAGTATACCTCCTAGCTTTTTGACCAACGATCCAGCGGCGGCAGCAGAACCACCTGTGATTCAAATTAGCCAATGCTGTCTCAGTATTTCCTGAACATAGCTCATACCAGTAGCAATGATATCATCCACCACTAGCACTTTTTGCCCCGGTTTGATAGCATCCGCCTGTATCTGGAAGAAGTCCTCCCCATACTCTTTCTTGTAGCTCGCCGTCTCGGTAGGCCCTGGCAGCTTGCCTTGCTTCCTGACAGGCACAAAGCCAGCCCCCAGCCGTAGTGCTAAGCTCGGTCCGAACAAGAGCCCTCTTGCCTCCAAGCCAATGATTACATCCGGTCTCTGTCCCTCAGAGTAATTGGTCTTCACGTGCAGTTCCAGTGCCTTGATCAATGCCTCGTGTAACGTTGGGTCACTGAATAGTGGGAGAATGTCTTCGAAGAGTATGCCCGGGCTGGGAAAGTCAGGAAATTGGCGCAGGCTCTTGTGCAAGCTTATCTTAAGTCTGGCGAGTTCGGCGGTGGAGGTGGTATGGGAGGGGGGGAGTCTGGAGTCTTGGGTGGTGGCATCTGGAAGATGTCTAGGTGGGTGGGACGAGGTTGAGGGTTTTTCTGGTAGCATAGTGAAAGAAGGGGGAGGGGAAGAAGGGAAGGCGGTGAGTGATATTATCAGTACTGATAATGCTCTGTTGTTAGTCTCGTTGCGTGGATTGGTACGTCGCAGCTGTACGTGTCAGTAGTCGTGGGGTCTTGGTCCTCCCCATACGGTTTAGGGTACAGCCTGGGCAGGCAACATCCTAGGCTGGCATATATCACACATCATCCTGGCTGTGCTATCGAGATCAAACCATCAATCTCTGCAAACCTGGACGAATCACTGCATCATATGCTGCCATAGTATGCATGTGCACTGATATGTGGACGCCGATTCTGCAGCCACAGACGCGCTTGATAAGGCCACGGAAGTCCGTCCTTTGTTTGTATAAAGCATCCACTGGATGAACAAAGGAAAATGACTCGCGCATACTACAGACTACAGTGGGTCCGAGCGCAACGATCCCCCATTTCCAAGGCTTCCTTGCAGCCTTCCATGCGATCTAACGTGTAGAAGCCTGCAGCCACCCCCACATAGGATTAGCCAGCATCTCCGGCGTGGGGTGCATGTCAACGGCATTCTGGAGGCGGTGACCCAGAGAACCGTTCCTTTGTTCTGTATGCTGATCTTCCTCAATTCCCTGCGTACTTCATGTACATCATGACAACCATTTATGAGCATTAGTCCACCTTTACTTCATGATAATGTTTGACTTCCTGTAAGTGATTACTTCCAAGTGCAAAACATAGTCAGAGTATGCCATTGAGCTCTGTTTTCTGAGTTGAGATATGATCTGTGGGAGATGATACGAGGAAGATTGGAAGACTCATGACATAGTTTCGACGGTGTCAAGCTGACCACGCTCAAGCGCACGACGCTAATATTATCAGAGGAATATCTGCGAAGTAATGATGCTTCGCAAAATCTCCCCAGATTTATGGATTCTGGCTCGATGAGGTGGTCTTTATCCTTCAAAGCACATAGCACGCACGCCATTGCTGCATAGATCGTGCTTTGGTGCTGTTTCGAGTAAAAAGTATTGAAGGTGAGGCATGATCCCATGAGGTTTGATTTCACTCCCAAGTAAACTTATTGTCTTGCACTGCTCACTTCGACCATCCTGGTTCCATGAAAACCCCCCCTGGTTGGATCTGCAGGTCGTGGTCTTGGCTGAACTGCCATGAGAGGTCTTCGACGACTCGGCGGATCACCAAGCGGCCAAGGAGGATTCGTCGAGATCGAGCCCCTGCTATATCCAAGAAAATCGGACTCCATTTCTAGAACCACATTCATATGAGATGGAGTATCGCTGGTTGATGAGAAGTAGAGGTCTCCATCCGTTTCTTCCGAAATGTCTTCAAGGATTTCTAGCCTAGAGGGTCTAATGCTATCATTCGGATTCACTTGACTAATATTGGTGACTTAGTCAACCGTTCGACTCATTTTCAATCGATCTGTTGCGCCTTCGATGTTGTCTTGCTCAACGTCCTCTTTACATATCACTAGGCCAACTCTCTGCTCGCCGGCTTCATCATTGCTGGATCCATCTTCAGCTTAGGCATTCACCAGAGAGCTCTGCTTTACCCTCGTATCCAGGAGATCCGCTCGATGATCCCTTGTGGAAGTGCCTTCTTGTTTCCCCATTCGAAGACCAATACCTATTACTTCACTCGTTCTCATGCCATTCGACAACTCATCTATCCAACTCAGCTATCAGATCAGGCCCAAATCTAATACAATCTATCCTCGCAGCCAAGGTAGTATACCTTAAGTCCACTCCAACGTTTCGGAATCTCAGAATCATGTTCAAGCAGCTCTGCACACTGCCGCAGGGCACCAGAACAGCCTCTCAAACACCCACTGCGGGTCCTGCTTCCTAACGCTCAGTGCCGCTAGCCGCTCGGTCGCCTCACTAGAACATTACTAAAACCTCAATAGAGAGACAAGTCTCAATTCCTCTCACATCGCCGACTTCTTCTGACTCGGGTGCCTCAATATCTCTCGCCAATGGCACTTCCACAAAAAGTGCCTAAGTAGCTCATAGATCAATTCTCTTTGATCCAATACCAGCACTTCTACATCACCATTTTAACCTTTACCTCTTTTACGTCCTCAAGCATAATCATACCCTCAATACCAAAGGCCCGCAAACAGACAGGCTGAATACTCGCGCGAACTACCTAAAGACAAAACGCAACGTCAGGCCGATTTTCACAATTTTGTACCAGTCTCAGCTCTACTACACTTTCTGGATTCCGTAGATGGCTATTCGACGCTCTTGATCATCTCTTCGTAGGGTTGGTTTGGTTTCGAAATAGCCAAGATTGATGGGTTTGTCGAGCATTGTGAATACAGAACTGGCAAGTAGCACGCTTGCAATGTGGGGATTATGGCCGTTCTCAGTCAATGATACTTGTTTTTGACTCTTTTGTGAGAGAGTACCTAGGAAGCGTTTGGATGATCCAAGTACGAATCCAATGAATTGATACAGCTGTGCACCCCAAGTAGTGAAGTCATGCTAGGTTTTTGCCGATATCAGAAACGATTGCAATTGAGGCAGGCTACGGCACAGGCAGGCCTCAACCTCGTTGTTCCAAGCGAAGGATCCCCAAATCACATTTCACGTGTAGTCAGCATGCGGCCAAGACCTTGATCATCAAGATTTCATGTATCTGGATAGATTTCATACATATCATGACGTAGATAGCCTCCAAGGCCAATATATGGATACATTGCGAGTCATGCATCATTCACCCCTCCTGCCTCGACTCCACCAACTTCCACAGCGCCCTGAGCACGGCAAGACCTCCACTCTGAGTCTCGACAGTCCTGCCCCTTCCCCTGTCATTGATATCTTGGCGCCGCGGTTTTTCTGCAGTCGAGAGACGGCGCCAACTCCTACGTATCTTGTCATATCCTGCGTTATAATCTGGTCTGTACATAACATCGTCCTCTGGCAATCGCCAGATATCGTTCCATGGTACGCCATCGTTCCTGTAGTCCGTCCCTTCGTTTTCAGGTCGTTGCATATATTTTTCTTCCTCAGTCGAATCGTGCGGTCGATATGATGGTCTACCCCACCACTGTCCAAACTCTCCCTGCTCATTCCTCGTAACGTACGCCGCAAATGCGTTGTGCCGTATCCAATCCGCATACCCATCGCAGCTCTTTTGGTGCAACGCACGATCATCATGTCCTTTTGGCAACGGAGAACAGAATAGTGTCAGGTGGTGAAAGAAGATCCCCTTGAAAGTCTGTGCATCTTGGCTGCATGTGCCGCTCCAGTCACACTGCTCTTCCAGAACTCCATTTCTCCCCAGGCCAGCCCAACGCCATTTGCGGTCTGTATCTATATCTTCCCAGCCCGTAGCAGCTATCACGCTTTGCAGGAGCTCATGACCGTCTTGCAGATATGGCCGGAAGCTAGTAGCGATCCACAGCCCCCGCAGGCCGGAGAGGAGTACTCCTTGATTGTACGTGTAGACCTTGCTGTCACGCAGATCGCATTTCTCTGTCCCATTGCTCCCATCCTTTCCACCGCGCCAGCCTTTGATGTGGAACCCGTCAACGTACAGACCTTGCTCGTTTCGCATCCCACTCTCTTTCAACCACTTGTACGCCTTCACGGCATTGTCCAGGTGTCGAACGTCGTGCGCTCTCGCAGGCGGCAACTCCGCATTCGTCAAGAAAGGCGACGAGTTGCTGTCGCCTGGGAAATGTAGATACATCCCCACACTGGCCGAAATATAGAGCTCGTTCGTAATCGCGTTCTTGTATGGTGCCAGGTAAGGATTCCAGGTCATGCCGCCGCCACATAGCTTATCGTCCCACCCACGGGATGCAAGGTCGTAGAAGAGTCGCGCACGGTGAGCGTATTGTGGGATGAACTGTCGAGCGTACCATGCAGAGGCGTTGCTGTGATCCGAGGAGGCGTAATGTAGAGTCGAATGTAAATCAATGAATTTGATTGCCTCTAGCCAGTCGAGCACTACCCATAACATGTCATCATACGCTTGGGTACGAAGGCTGAACGCGTTTTCCCCAAAGTAGAAGGAGGTAATCTGGCTGAAGTAGCGATTTATGAGGTTCTCATGGTCGCGTGCCGCTTCTGTAGAGGGCAGAGGTTCCAAAGCGAGGTATTCGGTCATTGCTGCAAGGGTTGCGGAGACATGGGTACCCATGACTGCTGCTGTCCAATCGATGGCTTGAGGCCAGGTGCCGTAAGAGACCTTGAAGAAGTGAGACTGCATGACTTCGAGTGCGTTGAGGAGGGCAGTGTAGGCGTCCGCGTAGTCAACATCGTCAATCGAGGTTTCCTGATATGTACTTTGCTCTTCATCTGCCAGATAATATTGCTGCGATGAGCCGGCCTGGACATGAAGTCGCTCCAGGGGATTGGGTGAGCGCTCCGGTGAGGTCTGCCTGCCGTCGAGCAGTCCGGATTCCGTGACGCGAGGCATTGTTGCGCTCGATGCCCCAAAAAGCAAAGAAAAACAGCAGAGGAACATTACGCGTGCATGGGCGCTGCCATGGCTAAGTGGCCGTATAATCATGGTGGACTGCGCTCGAAGACGCGGGAAAAGAAACAGCAGCTGCCAGCAGCTCAATTGGGCTAGAGGTACCTCGGCAACGACCTCATACTATACAGAAATTCAAGCATTCTATACAATGATCTTCGATCTGCAGAAGAAGTTGAAACGAAATGCATGATGCAATTGAGCCCCCAAAAGAAGGTTCGTCGCATTGGATTAGCGCGCTAGCGCTACCGAACTTCTGCCACCACACAGAGACTCAAGTCCTCTCTTTCAAAATCTTTGACTCTCGTACTTGGGACGATTTGGAAAGGGCAAAAAGATCAATCATTAATGATGACGGAGGGATTCGAACCCTCGCTCTTTCGAACTAGTAGATTTGTGTGCAATACCTGAAACTAGCGCCATAACCACTGCGAAGTTGATAAGCGTGAATCACAAAGAAAACAATTTGGAGTCAACGGACCTCGGCCACGTCACCTTGTATCAATTCTTGGCTCCCAATAAATTATATATACTTATTCAAAATTGGATTCATTTGCTAGCCCAAGTCGCTCGAGCTTTGGCACTTGTTGAAGAAGACAGAACGATAGCTTTCCATATCCACTCTACATCATATCGTGCAGTGGAATATCTTCATATACCAAACTCGCATCGCCTTTTCCCCATCCCTTCATCAAATTTCATTCCACTCTTGCCAATGCCGTCTCTAATTAGCCAAAGCAATTGCGATTACAGCCAATGCTCTGTGAGGCAAGCCATTCCAGACATGTATATCGCTTTAGCAGCCGCTTTATTATCATTGATCTATACATCGACTGGCAATCTACACTGGCTTTGACGGAGAGCGATTCCCTTGCGTAGCGTCGAATCTCGCTATGAGGAGTAATCAATGGTAGAGCGTGATTAAGGTTGTCATTGCTCCATTAGGTATCAAATATGAAATTCTACATGTGAAATTCTAATGTCCGCACCCCAACAAAGCTTTTCTGCTGCATGCATGAACCAGTCAATTTCTCGTTCAGGGTAGTACAATAGTGCATCGATTTTGCTACAAAGGTATTTCAGTTATCTACATAAATCTCGACTAGCCCACTCTCCTCGAGTAGTGGAAACAATCTTCACTGCACATGATTACCCTGAGTAGCACCCATCCACCACTTCGCCCCGTTCCCAACACGTTTCATACCTGAAACCTTCTGCTGACACTCCTCATAATCCAACACATCTGCATCAATCCCCCTGGTCTCCGGCACCAAGAAGAAGGTCACGATAGCCCCTAACAATTCACAAGCGAAAAAGATCCAGAGCGTGTTCGCGACACCGATGGCCGATGAGCTGAGGTAGTTGAAGAGCACACCGGAGAGGATGGCGCCGACTTTGCCTGTGGCGGCTGAGACGCCGTGGGCGAACCCGCGGACACGGGATGGGAAGATTTCGCCGGGGACGATGAAGGTGGTTGCGTTGGGGCCGAAGTTGAAGAAGAGCTGTTGTACAGTTAGTCCGTCTTATTCCATTGAACTATAAAGAGGGTGATTACCTGTGCAATCGTGAAGCACACGAATTTCCCAGCGGTACCCAAATGCGGATAGTCACCAGCGATAATGGCAAACATGAGCGCGGTGACCAAGAAGCCTTGAATCTGGATCCAGCGACGGCCAAGGATTTCGATGAAATAAATGGTCAAGAAGTAGCCAGGTACGTAACCAGCCGCCGCAATGATCAAATTTCCGTATCCGTTTTTGAGGAGGGTGTCGTACTCCGTCTTCCCCTTCGAAAAGCCAATTGCAGTGAGCAAAACGGACTGATTGAGGTTGACACCGTAGAAGGCCACATCGACGAGGAACCAGGTCAATGATGTACCGAGGAGCGTCTTGAGGTGGCGCCATTCTGAGAAGTAGATCATGAAAGTCTTGAGTTTGGTTTCCGTGGAGGGTAGCGCGACATTGGCGTCGACGATCGCTGCGTGTCTATCCGGGCTGCTACCGACTTCCTTGCTGTGCATGTGTGGATCCTTGTTGACGCTGCCGTCCATGGATGATGAGTCGATGGAGGCGTTGTTCTTCAGTGTGCTGATTTCAGTCGATTGAAGGTATTTCCTACTCTCGGGCATTGTCAGGCGGAAGTACAGAGTGATCAGAGCTGGGACGATGGCGAGACCGATCTGGAGACGCCAGACTGCGTCGAGCTGACCGTAGTGGCCAGCTTTTAGGGCTTTGCTGAAGCAGCCGAGGATGATGAGTGTGACGATTGAGCCAGCGAGAGTTCCCTACAGTGAGAATATCAGCCTTAGTCTGTGCGCAGAAGTTTATTTGGCAGGACACACCCATCCTTGGTTGGAGAAGATCCACCCAAGCATGCGGCCGCGGTTTCGTAGTGAGGACCTCTCAGCAACGATAGCAGCTGACATGGGGTAATCGCCCCCAATACCAATGCCCATCAGGAGACGCATCCCGAATAGATACCAGAACTTGTTCCTAGTAGGCCCCGCAAGGTGGTTGGGCAAGCTGATAACGAGAATGACACCAACAATCATGATGATCAATTCTTTGCCATAGACGAATTTCCTGCCGAATGCATCACCAAGGAAGCCGAAAGAGAGTTGCCCGATGATGTTACCGATGTTTGCTGCTGCGTTGACGGCGCCACGGAGGAGGAGTGGGTAATTTGGAGACTTCTTGCCTTGCAGGCCTCCCCAGTATCTGTAAAGTTGACATGTAGTCAGCTCTGAGAGTCCTCATACGAAAGCAGACGCTCAAGTCTCGCATGTCTGGCAGAAGGCTGTCTCGTCACTTACTCGTAGGTCCATATTGGCGTTACCAAGTTGATGATGAACAGATCGTAGGAATCGAGGAAAAATCCCACACCGCAGATTGCATAGAGCTTGAGATCACCTCTGGTCATCACACGCGACATGCCAGTCAAGTTTGCTTCTTGTTCACGGTGATACTCCTCCTGTGTAGAGGGTCAGAAATGGCAACAGATGTCTGATTGCCGTGGTGCAACGTACGAGGGAGACGAGGTTTCCATTGTGATCCTTTCGGGTGTAAGCTTCTTCTTCCCACCTCATGGTTGCTGATTATTGAAATATGAAGGACAACGTGTCGAGAGGTGATGAATGCGCAGTTTAGAGAAGAATTAAGAAGGAAAATTCTGACGGCAGCAGGCGCATGCCTTTATCTGTCAGGGAAGTGCCACCCATAGATTGTGGCTTGGTTCCAAAATTCTAGATTCACTTTTCACAGCGTGGGATTGACGGTCTGACTGGATGTTAAGGCTAGAGTGGTGATGACTACCGACGTATCATGGCTAAACGTGTGCAGCGTCCGGAGCTACATCGCCGCCAAGTCGATCGGTGTGGAGCTGGAGCGACCGAAGGCGCCAAACGGGCCAACCTGAGTCTTCTCAAGTAGGGGAAGGTTCGGTCTCCAAGCGAGAAAGGCGAACTGCGACGGCTCTAAAGCATGAGGAAGCAGAGCAAAGGAGGACACAAATGTCCTTGTCACAATTGCATGTGAGAAAACGTGCTCGATTTCAGATATCTGATAGGTTCAGACGCTATGGGAGCCGGGCAGTCTAGGCACACTCGGGCAGTCTAGGCACACTCGGCCGCAGCATAATCACGGGAATTAGCACTACCGCCCGTCTAGCCCTAAAGCTTGACTCTCTTCCAACTGAGTAACCTCCGTAACCCAGAACTCCGTTGGTGCCGTTAAAGGCACATTAAGAATTAAGACCGAGGCACCGACACACCGGCCGAATGGTTGGACGTTACTCGTATATTATTTCATAAGCAGCAGGTGCCCCCACGTGGTAGATGCAGCCAGCATCGCTGGCCTGGGAAGCGGCTTTCATCAAACAAATGCAAAATCGACAACACTTCTAACATTCAATCAAACAAGCTTTGCTCTGAATTGTGGGTACGCGTGAGCGGTGTCTCATGTCGTCATACTTTGTCAGGACTCGACCAACAATCTTTCGCATGGCTCGATAATATACGAACAACTTCTTCCACTATCAGTCAGTGACCGCTGCTCGCTGAGCTTTGAGTAAAAGCTGTAGTAATAGTAACAGAACATTGTCTTCCCTTTGATTGTTACGTGCACATCCATCACTGTCGCCCTCTCCTTAAATGCCATGTCCTTTAGCATTCTCCGACTAGCAATGGAGAAATGCCGTTTGTCATTTACCAAGCCACACGCTGCTTTCGCTGTAAGCCCAATAGTTCTAGACTTGCAGATGCAATCCGCCAGGACAGCCACCATGGATCTTCGGCTCATAAGTTGCCTGCAGCCTTAGTCCCATACCCATGAGGCAATCCGCGCAACATCTTTGCATATCTTCGCATATTCATGAGAACGTCCCGCTGATTTCAGGGAATCGATCGTTGAGCGGACGTTATGGCTGAAGCTACTGGCCTCGCAAAAGGAGCTGCTGGCGTGGCAGCTCTTTTCAATACTTGCGTGCAATGCTCCGATCTTGTCGAGACTGGGCCCAATTATATCCGAGACCACAAACTTCTCCCGCAAGTTCGTCTCTTGATATAGGGCGAGGCAGCTGAACTTCTGGAGATAAACGGTGAACAATATAGACCGTTTCAGCATCCTGATGTCAGCCAATACATCGAACATATCTTACTTACTGGGCAGCTTCTTTCTGAGGATATGGACACTCTTAAATCCAAGCAGAGTCCGAGACCGATTGCACACAAGCCAAATCTTAATAGAGAAGATAGTCTTATCATCGCTGCTAGGCCTATGAGTCCGTTTCAATAGCGCTTCGCCGCTTTCCAAGCTGCTCTGCTCAGTCTGCAACGCCAGCAACGCCTATCAACGAAAATTACATAGGCTGTGCTCGATGGCAAGAAGGATGTGCATGATACTCCGGATGATCAATGAGTGAAGTCGTCTACCCGAGGCCAACACCTGCGCGCACATAATCCTATTGAAAGAGCTGATCACGCTCGCCGCTCTTCGGAACCATCTAATTGTGATTTGAACAACATCTCCTAGTTGCTGCGAGGCGAGGAGATGAAGCAAGGACCGAGCTTTTGGTGAGCCATGGAGCTCACGTGGAGGCTAACGATGGCGATTTCATGGGTGCAGCCCACTACGCATGCGACGGTAGTCACGACAGGGTGCTCATTTGTCTATTCAACAAGAAGGCGAGTATCGAAGCTCCGGGTAAGGCCTTGATGACTCCATTACTATGCGCGTCTTCGTCGGGACAAGCCCACATCGTCGAACTACTATCGAAGAAGAAGGCTTCGTTCAAACATAAGGGCGAAGGTGACATGACCGCTCTTCACTAGACATTCTGATACAGAAAAAAGTCACAATCAGTGCGTGAATCAAAGATGGACGAACCCCGTTACATCTTGCCATCGTGGCAGAGAGATTTGCGGCTGCCGAGCTGCTATTGCGCAAGAGAGCGCAGATCGAAGCCCAGTGCCGGTCAATGCTCAGGCCGCTACACTATGCTTGTGTCGACGCTAATCCTGAAATAACACGGCTTCTTCTAGGCTACAACGCGAACATAGAGGCGGAAGACGATTCTGGAAGGCGGCCTTTACATACGGCTTGTTTCCATGGATCACTTCCTCTTGTTAAACTCTTGCTACAAAGGGGTGCCAACATTGAAGCACCCAACGCTGATGGCGATCGGCCGTTGTGCCTGGCAAGTAGCATGGGTCATGTAGAGATCGTGCGAGCTCTCTTAAGTCGTGGAGCTGCATTGCGCCTGAAACACTCTAGCGGACCTTCCCTTGAAGACTCGCCTTCATGTTTGGCAGCTAAAAGCGGCCATCTCCCCGTCGTTCAAGAGCTGCTGATGCGAGGTGCTTCCGTGCTTCAGAAAGACGAGCGCAACTGGCAACCCCTCCGCTACGCCGCATTCAACGCCCACCCCAAGGTAGTTGAAGTCCTCCTCACGCATGGTGCCACTGTGTCAGGCGGCGCGTCTGGCGGTTGGGGATTCAATGTCACAGCACACAGGATTGGCTTCGCCAATGATGTATTCAAAGAAGACCAAAGAAAGGGCGAAGTCTTACGCTTGCTCACCAGTGCTGAGGCGAGAGAGCAGCAAGCTCAGGAGTATATGACGGCTGCTACTGCCCCTGTCGTTCCACCTGCTGTCCAGAATCAGAATTCGCCGACAGAGCTGCCTAATGGCAACACAGCTAGCCCACCAGCACAGACACCAAGGCCACCGCCACCGCCACCGCCGCCTCGTACACCTACAGAGCTAGCTTCACATACACCTAGTGGGGATGCTGCCATCCCGGGTCCTTATACCTATTATCCTGTCCTATCCCCAGAAATGCCCCCAGCGCCCGGAGTGCCAGCCCAGCAGATACAACACGCCTTTTCTCCAGACCCGGCTCAGCCGTTGCAGCAAGCCTACCCAATCGCCTCTCCTCCACTTTTCCCTAGCCCCATGCCCTCTGAACAAAGCTCTGCGCCATCAGGCTATCCAAAATACGCACCAAGCCCCCGGCCATCAATCATAACTCCGCGGCCTTACTCTACACGGCCTCACTCGGCAGGACCTCACTCTACCCGAGCCCACTTAGTCCCCAAACCATTGCCTCAACAGATGCCACCGAATGCATACAATCCAGGAGGATACAACTACACGCCGGGCGGTAGGCCTGTCATTTACGCGCCGCCTCCAGGAGCAGGCGATCACGCTTCAGCTATGACGCTCGGACCCGATGGGCTGTGGCAGCCAGTGAATGCCGGGGTGCAAAGATCAGCGTCTCAAAGATCTTACGTTCAATCAGCGGCACCGCCCAATTATCCTACCGGAGTCTACGAGATGGCATCGTGAAGGGCATGCGTGAAAGAAGAGGGGGTGGCTGGGCTTTTAGAAAACGCTTTCGAGAAGGGTCCAACGGTATCGTTTGCGATGTAATGATTTGGTCCGAGTCATTAGTTTTGCAGTCTGTAATGTCTATACCCAGGCGATTTATGCCACAAACCCAGTTCTTTGCCAAGATGCAACGCGCTCAGAGTACTGCTTACCATTGTTATCAGCTTAATCAGCATAACATAAGAAATTCTGGTGTAGAGCAAAGACTGGTTTTGAGGGATCCCTAATCACATACAAGGTACAACCAGCTTCGTCTCAATGTGCTTACGATCTCATCACCATGTTTATCGTCCGAAGTTCAGGACGAATGAAAGCAACCAGAGCACGCGTTTTGAAATAGACAAACACCGCAGATCGTGAGAATACCTCAATTACGATGTTGCAGCATCCGCAGCATGCCAACGTGCTACTCCACAATCCCACAAACATCAAAGACCTCACTCCTTCCACTTCCACTGGTCGATTGCATTATGCCAAACTCTCACACTATCCTTTTCGAAAAGAAGCAACGTTCATCCCAGACTCCCTTCTTAGCGGACAATTCTCCTACTTCCCACCATAAACCCCACCCTTCGCCCCACCACCTTGTCCGCCAGCAGTGCCACCAGCGGCAGTGTTCACATTCTTGTCACCAGCAGACTGGGCGCGAGCGGCGAAGGTACCGGCGCCGGTGTCTTTGCCTCCTGTAGCCTGGAAACCGACAATCAGTGTATCTCCTATTTAGAGAGAGTTACGGGCCCGAAGGGTCGCAGATGACAGGCGGAGCGAGGATATTTACGAGGGTATGGCTTACCTGGGTTGATTGAATGCGGCTGGCGTCGGACTTGCTCATCTGGCTGGTTTTGTCGTTGGAGGACATGGTTGGGGTTCCGTAGTGGTATTAAGATGATCTGTCGTTGACAGTTGAGAGTTTTCTTGCTGGAAGGATGTATTGATATGGTTGTCAATGTTTCTTTGGGTGATTTTGGGTCTTTATCTTTGGGCGTGAGGGTTTTATGTTGGATGAATTTGATGTGTGTATAGGGTTTTTATATCTTGGGGTGTCGATTGCTACTTCGGTCATATGTTGATTGTACTGCATGGAGTCAGGCGATGGACAGGGGACATGGCACAGCTGATGTTGCGCATAGCTGATACTGGGAAAGCGAAATGATGATTGTGAAGAGTGTGTCATGCCAGTAGCTCATGCATAGCTACGATTGCCACACCAGCTGAGCAGAAAATGTTGCCAGGCGACAACGAATGTCCGAAAGCAATGTACGCGGCTCATCATTTCTAGAAAGAATTACTACGTGGAGAAGCTAGTGTTTGACATTGAATCTGCGTTCACAACCTAAGTAAGTATCTTGGTGTTCCGAGCTTCTGTTGAGAAGACCTTCACTCGGCCTGCTAATGGCGTTTTGAGGGGAACTTACCCTTCACGTCGGCCACTTTTGCCTTCAGTAAGCTACTTTGCGGCAGAATCATCTGAGGACGGAGCATAGTACGTTTGCGACGTCCATGAATTGGCATTGAAACAGTCCAGATACCCACGCTTTGGATTTGACTCTATGCACTGCAGAGGCTAATATGGCTTATTTCAAAAGGTCATCGCTACCACCGATAGTCTTTCGCACCTTATCAGCAACTCGTTGGAGCATTCAACGTCCTTTTCTCTCATCCAAAACCGGGTTTGGAAAGAGAGAGCACATTACAAGAGCAGTTTCGAGAAATTTCCATTCAATTGCACACCCAACCTTTCTATGTCCACAGCATCTCTACACCAGAAATAATCCCATGTCCCATCGCTCAAGTTCCTCTTTCCACCAATCTGTATCCCAGTCATTTCAATTGCGCTCTCCAACCTCACGCTTCCCAGCTACAGGCTCCGATATTTTCCGCGATTCACCACCGACTTCGACGTATCTGATAGTCCTGTGGTATCCGATAGCGCATCACTCTTCCTATCGCCTGCAGACCTAGAAGCCGAAAAGACACTACCGCTGCCGTTGCCTTTGCCAATGGTTGCTTTCATGTCGTCATTGTACTTCTTCTCCCTCAGGGCTTTTTCGATCCGCAGGGAGCGTCAAGGGCAGCCCTGCGAGAAGCGTCGTGAGTCTGTGTCCTTGATTGCCTGCGCTTAGGATCGGATTTGCTCGTCTGGTCATTGGGCGGTATCGTGGAGTGAGATTGGCCCACCTCGGATTTGCGAATCGGCTCTTTGGAGGACTGGTTCGATCTGTACACTGCTTGAAGGGCTTTTGCTGTTCGAAGCAGTACTGGTGCGGGATACTTTTGGTGTTTCTGGATCGGGTTTTTGAGATCGTTGTCTTGGGTTTCGGACATGGAGATTGTGTGTGGAATTGAGCTGTAGGAAACTGACTCCTTACTGTTTTATTTTTTGCATCCGCTATTTGTCTAGAAGGAACCCATTTTGTGGTTGGAGATTACGAGACGTTAGATTAGCGTCGAGTGAGGCTACTGCAAAGCATACAAACACAATGGCCTGGACTGCTGACGTTGAGTAAGTCTCTAAGCTAAGAATAGATCAGAGGCAGCGAGTTAATAACGACTTCTTGGTTGACATGAAGTGATGAATTAACCGTCAACACGCTGCTCGTGTGCTCCTGCTTGCTTTACGAGTGTGTGCCTTACTAAATGATACGAACGCAACACCAAAGTGAAGCATGGCCTGGGTATCGTTTACACGATTGGTAACAGTCAAAGCTTCGGCCCCTGCGGACCTTGTGGATCCCAACCACACTTCTTAATTAGAGCAGCTGCTTGCTCTGGACTATAGCCAATGAAAACTGGACCCGTGAAGATCATCTTTGGCTTCTCTTCCATCTGTGCCTCAGTGCCATGACTCCCAATCAGCTTCGCACCAGTCTGACCAGACGCAGGACCATTCTCACGAAGTGGTACATCTTCCCTATCATGTGGCTGACTGGTTGACACCGCCGCAAGCGGTACAGAGATGCCCCAAGGTCGACTGGGAGATTCACCAACTCTGATCTCTTTGAGCGATCTATCGAATTGTCCATCTCTGGCATCTTCATCAGAAGGGTCCACTTCGGACGACTGTGAAGCTCGGCCAAGATCATCACGGTCCAGAGGGTTGACATCGGCCTCCACAAACTCGGGAATCTTCTGAACATGCTCTGCCCATTTCCTGACCTTCTTTATGGACTTGCTGTCTATCTTGGTAAAGTCATCCTCATCCTCCTGGGCTGGCAGCAAAGGCTGATGTTTCATGCCAAGTCCCTGTATCATGTTGACAAGGGTGCCATACTTCGCATCTAATTGCCGAATACTCTGAGCATTGCTTTGATATCGCTTGACGCATATTTCATGGCTTCTCGGAATCTCGTGTTTGTGAATCTCAAAGTACTCGGCGATTTCTTCTGGCGAACGCTCGTCGAGCATACGTATCGGGCATTTAGATACTGAACCGGAACCTGAAGGTGGAGGTGACATGTTGCCCGTACGCGAGCCTCCGGGCACGGCCGTATCGATGAAATGGCCTTGAGTAGGTGGTGGTGTAGGCAGGGAGCCAGGACGTTGCGTACTTGACTCTTCGACCTTGGTGTTTTGCGACCTGCCTAGTTGTGACATTCCAGCAAACGGGCAGCATATGTTGTCTGTACCATGAGGGTCCACAGCCGGATGGCCCGCGGGAAGACTCTTTTGTTGGGGGTCCTTAGTCTCCACGATTTCACGGCTTTGTTGCGCGTCTAACTTGTCCTGGTTCCATTTCCGCCAAACGGGTCCCTTGCCATCGGTGATTTCCTTCCATGCTTCGACTCCATCTGCAATGGTGATAGCTTTTGTCCTGTCCTCGGAACACATCGAATCTGTCTCTTGTGCCTCACCGGACGCCGAAGGCGACCCGTCACTTTGCTGCCCGAGGTTCCCCGCTTCCCTCGTATATCGCTGGTCCGGAGAGTGAGGTCTAGACAGTGGGCTATCTGATCGGGACAGGTGTATAGCCTAGAATGCGATCGTGTGTCAGCTGTGGCAAGCATTGGTAACAGGCAGCATAAAAGAAGAACTGGGAGCAGGGCTCAGTAAATAGGTATGTTGTCGATCACGGCCTGATAGATGGCTCCAGATCTAGAGCTATGCTTTATCGTCATAGCAATAAGAAAGAGTAGGCATTAGTGACAGCCGCATACCTCTTGACGCACACGTGTAAGCCGCTCTTCCAGCTCTATATTCTTCCGTGCCAGCTCTTGCACCTGCTCCAACAGGGCACCAAAACCGGCGGTCAACCGCTGGATGAGCTGTTCCTGACTTTCCTTCACAGAGAATGCCATATTGGCAGTAATGATTGAGCGATCGAGTTGGTCGTGATGATGAGAAATGTACGAGTAGTAGTATGACAAACAACTTCGAGGTATGTAAATGAGTTTATACCGAATTAACTCCGACGCTAACTGAGGCTCATCGAGATCTGCCTCAGCGCCACAGACGAGGGGGAGGCAAGCAAGGCCAAGAAAATCGCTACGGACAGGACGGAAACACCAATCCTACAACATACCTCTCTTTGCTTCTTGCTGCCTTGTCAGCGTCTTCTAGATGGTGTTGATAACATCATTATCTATCGCTGCTGGGACTTGAACCAATTTTAAAGCACATAGATACAGAGCCGGCCTAAAGTACTTGGCCATTGCTTTCTCACCAGTCATGCCTCATAATGGCTCAGGCTTGAGCGGCGACGATGAGCTCTCCGACACACATAGCAACGAAACAAAATCAGGGAGTGGTAGAGGTATAGACAACTCCTTCAAGAAACCTGATGCGAGTGAAGTGAACGAAGGCGCTCCAGGTATCGACGACGTGGCCAAATTCCTTAAACGCTCTGATCTCGATGGCCAAGACGACAGCCATGACCTTGGCGAGTTTTTGGATCAAATGCCGTACGGCGACTCGAATGTTGAGAAAATCAGGGAGCTGACGGGGTCCGATAGGGCTAGCCCTTGGATTAGGTCCCTTAAAGAATTGCATGTCTTGGGCTGCGCTCTGTGTAAGCTGATTGCAGCTAAGATATTGAGACAAAGTCAAGACTTTGAGGCGGCAAAGAGCGCAAAGGTCAAGTTTCAGGTCAGAGTCCATATGGGACCCGCTTCGCCTGAATCGTACTTTACCTACGACTTCCAATGATTCGCTGAGGGGGATTGTTGTTAGGAGTGGGAATATGAGTCTTAATCTGATACATGGGACAGGTCAGTCATACCTAGCTATTCTCGCATCGGTGCTAGTTTTAGGAGAATCCTAGCGTCTCGTCCCTCTGATTTCACCAGCAAAGTCCGGTCTCGCATTGCCACTACGTATGCTCATGGCCGCTTGACACAGGAGACTGATAAATGTGTCGCCTTGTCAGGCATAGCAGCGGATGTTAAATATTGTACAGGAGATAAGTATTGCGCGGGTTTGTGGAAAGGTTCTATGGTACCGCAGCTGTGCTGGACAGCAGATGGTTACAGCAACGAAATGGACCAAGTGACACCCAAAAGGGCCCCCATATACCGCGCACCGTCATGGTCTTGGCTTTCCATCGACAGCAATCTCGACTTCTATACCGATGATGATGGTAAAGTTGACAAATTCAGACATATGTTGGAGGTCTTAGATACCATTCTCTTGTACAAAACCCAGAAGGAATTTGGCTCTATTCTCTCTAGAGATATCCTAGGACGCGGTATGCTGAAATTAGCGAGCTTGAAACATGAGAGCGACGGTGTAGGGAGATATCTTGAACTTGGAAATCAAGCAGTCGAACAAGGAGAGTTTTGGAACCACAAGTCATCGCAGGTAATGATCGATGTGGGCCTCGAAGAGACCTGCGATGATGTTATGTGTCTCCCACTGTTGAGTCACGACATACTAGACAGTTCGTTCACTAAAGGATACTACGTGGGACTGGTATTGAAAGCCAAAGGCAGGGGAGCTGAAACGTACGAACGTATTGGGGCATTTCAGATCGATTTCGAGCTTGGCGACGCCCTCCTCAAGGCGGACAGTGGGGATGGAAGCCGTACTATGCTCTCTCGACGCACATTAACAATTTTCTAAGAAGTACGGTCCTGACACCTACTCCTAGCGGAGAGCTCATGAAACCTATGGGGAGCAGAAACGCTGAACTTTCTGAATAAGATTACCTCTGTCCAAAAGAGTCGTCTACTTTGCTTAATTTCGACTAAATCTGCTACCCTTGTAGTGCATACACAAAGGCCTTTATTGGGGTCAAGGAGATATTCAAACCGATAAGCTCCGCGCACTATGATCAGGCCTTTGCTAAGCGTGTATGATTTAGAGCAAGCTGAAAAAGAATCGTTATCGTCATTCGTTGTATAGTACAAATATCCTCCGAAACGATGATGCATAGTGGCCGCTGGATTCGCGCTTGTCCACCATATAGGTTTCAGCATCTTGTTCCCAGCTCCTGTCCATGCAAAAACCTTTGACGCCATCCACCAAGCGCCATAACCAGCCATCTATGTTTCGTATTCAAATCGCGTCACCACACATAATATCCATCATCACACATCAAAGCTTCTCTGGCTTATCCTTGCCACCACCGACGAGCTTCTTGAGGAAAGACTTCTTTGGCTTCTTCTCTTGTGGCTCCTTCTGGCAGTGCTCATCGACGCTGTCCTGTCTGTCGACATGGTACATCGATGCGCTTGCGTTGAAGCCGATGGCTTCGAGGCCGCGGGCGGTGTGCTTGAGGCGGTCTGATCTGGAGTGGATTGTCAGTCAACTTGGTAACGACGAGGGGCTTGCAGAAAAGAGTGCTTACCTCTTTGGCTTTCCATCGTTTAGTAATCCCTCCTCGTACTGCGAAGCATTGGGGTGGTAGATTGCAGAAGCCATTTGATAAAGTGGGTTAAAATTGTGTTTTCAAAATTGAAAAAGGGGATTGTTTGTTCTTGGAAGTGGACGTGTATAATGAGTGTGTTCTTTAGTGAAAGGATTTTCTGATAGGAGATTTGATTGCAGAATCACGATGGAGAGTCACAATCATCTTATAACTACATAAGCTGACCGGTAAGCTTACAAGGATTCGCGCGGGATGTTATCACTTATCACGCCTCGGTGCCTCGCATTACTCGGCGTGATTGGCGTCGCCAATAACGGTTTCGCAGTCGGATTCAGGGATTCACCTACAGCCGCGCACTTCCGCACTCAAACTTACTTTTATAGAGCCACACGGAGAATTTTCCTAATTCGCGATGATGCGGTGTGATAGGGTGCGTCTTGAACTTTATTCCCCGATGTCTCGGATTGTTCCCCGGGCTGGTCTGAAGAGGAGATCCTCTGGAACGTTCTCGCGTTTTCCGCTTCAGAAGCCTTTCTTTCTATTCGGTGGGTTTCGAGTGCTAATTTCCCTTGATTTTTGTCGCACGACTCGGAGATTTCTGGTGAGTCCCAGGAAGGTCAGCATGTTTGGAGTACTCTATCGTGATTCGATAGGCTTTGAAAGTCATCCCATGTCTTTGAAGATCGGGTGACAACTATCGGGATCTATCCCCGGGATGTTTCCCGTGGACCGGCCCACAAGCATACAGGTACCTTAGATAATTCTATCCTCACAGCCTCTTCGGAGATCGCCAACCAAATTGTCAACAGATTTAGAGGTTATCGTGCCATTCGACCGCGTAGCTACTCAAGCATCGCTTCATGGGCCGAGTCTGGAAGTTCCATTCACAGAGATCATGATTACACAGCCACAGTACTTGTCTGAGCATAAGACCTCCACGTCCTCCGAGCCGCACTGACCGGGATGTTTTAGGGCCGTCTCATCACTCCACGTGGTAGATTAGAACTAGTGGGAGACCTTATTCCAATGCGGACGAGGTTACAAGACTGGCCATGCCAAATGTCTCTCACCCCAAACAGCAACCTTCCCAAAGGTGTTCCCAACCACATTATCGAAGTGATAGTGAGACTTTGTTTTGTAAGGGGCTTGAGCGTTATGAGACCTCGTCAGCTTGGTAGTCGTTCGGTCGCCTCAATAGGTACCGCCACCTTTTGACGGTGGCATGATGGTGGAAGCATGTATGTGTCGAGAGATACTATGACGATCGACCAGTAAACTGCTGAGACGAGAACGAGTGACGTGCAAAGAGCAATGATTCGGGCTCCTAAGAGACTTGGTCTGGGCATAGCCGACGCCCTGCGCTTAAAGCTGTATGTTGGGTCGCTTGTTGCGTAGATAAGGAACACGACTAATTGACAAATGTGAAAAGTAATGTGAAAGGGTGGGAGACGTACAGAGGAAAGCACAAACCCCCAATGCTTGCCGCTAGTCGTCTCAGCATGTCTGAGACTTTATAATCGCAGTCAGAGCATTTGTACACAGTGTAGAACAGGCCATTTTTGGCGATATTAACAGTACCAGTGCATGGTTTCATTGGAGTTGCCACGTTCGGAAGCAGAGCTGGTCTAGGGACTGAGGCTGCTGATAATTCGATGGGGCCGTCTGCCATGTTCGGAAATAGCGCTAGTCTAGGGACTGAGGCTGCTGGTGATTCGATGGATCCGTCGGGTTCGGATGGCCATCTCATGCTAACAAGAGGTACCGCTTGCACCATCCGTTGATACTGCGAAGCAAGAGCATCAACTGTCCCCATCCGAGTCTTATTCGAAGCTTCAAGCATAGGCGATAGCCCAGGCATCACCATAGTAGTCATGGTGTCGTCCTAGGAGCGAAGAGCGATGACGGTGTTTTGGAGTCGTATGACATAGCGTGGCAATTCTGCTCTCCCCGTCTCTACCAAATTTTTAACCATGATTTTAATTGGGCAAGTTGAAAATCATGCTGTCACCTACAGCGAAGCGCTGACCCAAGCTCGCAAAGTCCCGATCGTATTCTGTTTAGACTGTGGATGCACCAGACGAAAGGGACAACTCCAAAGTTCGGTTTTGAGGCTGTGTTCTTTCTTTGCTCCTTTTTATCGCGCCATGTCTTGTACAGACTCACGGAGGCCTAAGAGGCGGACACTATGCCAGCTACTGCTGCGACGACTTCAAAGACCGGACATTGCTTTCACTTTGAAAAGGTCTAGGATTTGGGGAAATCTGATGGCAATGGGATTCAGAACTTGAGGCTGAAGAGGAAGTGCCCAGGTGGTGACCAAGTTGTGCGTTGTCAGCTGCGCCACATTTCAGGACTAAGCCCAAAAGGCACCGAAAGCTCAACCATTTCGACCAGGCTGCACGGCATATGGATGTACATCAAGCACCATGCAGCCAAAGGTGACGATCATTGTGTGGTTTGACTTAGTAGACGCAAGATCGAAAGGATATCTCTTACATCTAGTCATATCTAAATGCCATAAATCACAATTACATTGTGGGTTCCCTCCCCACATCAAGACGCCCAAAATCCATTTGGTATCATATGACGCAGCTCCATTCGCCAAGCCTGCCATGCTGCTGCGGGTGATGCGCCGGGGAAAAAAATTGGACGTTGCCCATGGATGTGCCATTATTGCTCCGCTCGCTCAACCACTTCGGTGCTGTTTTCGGCTGTAATATCCTCTTTCTCGCGTTCGTTGGAGCCTGCTTCCTTGGCAAACTCTGGATCGTCAAGAGTATCGCCCTCATCCATTGCATCATTGCCTGTATCTTCGACTACGTGTGCCGGAACGGTAGGGTTGGCGGCCAATTCTGGAGGCGAATCAGGGGGTGTTGCTTCTTGGTGACCGTCAGCTGCAAGATGCAATGTCATTGGAACACCAGCATCATCGCCCATGTCCATATCATCGTCCTCTTCACGGTTGCCAGAAGACAGTGAGTCCTCGCGGACGCCATCGAAAGTCTCCTTCTCACTCTCATCGCTCAAAGCTGAGCCCTCGCGCCCTTCATCCGAAGCCGTGTGTGACTCGACTCCATTGACGCTGCCATTACGGCTCCGTCCGCTTCGTGCCGATACCGCTCCGCTTGCCATGTTGTCGTCTGGAACAGCGTGGGTGTTCTGAAAGTCCATCATGTTGCGTCGCCGTTTTGGTGCATTGGGTTGTCGTCGCACACCATTGGCCTCGTTTTCGTCTTCATCTTCGCTGTCACTGAGCTCGCCGTCCTTTTCAATGTATTTGTCCCATCTTCGTTTCGTGTATCTTGAGTCTGGGTTCTCGTCTTCGTCCGCATCGTCAAGCTCTGCATCAGCCTCATCATTCATGCCTTCTGGATCTCTAGGCACATCTGTCATTTGCACAGATGGTGCGAAAGTGGTTCTCTTGAGGTTTTCGATGACTTGCACTTTGATCTTTTGAAGGTATTCTAGAGAATTGGCATTATCCATGTTCGACGGTTTGACGTCAAGTTGATAATCTGGTGCGTAATACTACCAGAAACGTGAGTAAACAATGAGGGCAGGATAGTTGGCTGCATACCTCGTAGTAGTCATTGAATGGTAGATCGGGTCCCATCTTCTGCCCAACCAGCAAGCCAGTTTCGTAGGCCCATGTCCGAGAAACATTCCTCATGGTATACCCACCTCCACCGAGAACTAGAACTGGCAAATTGAAGCTTTTGACGAAGTTGACACAATTTGCGTGGCCTTGCATGCTAAGATTGAAGCAACCCAAGCGATCGCCTGACAAGCTGTCGCCTCCACATTGTAGTACAATAGCTTCGGGTCGATAATAGTCCATGACACTCTTGATGACTGGTTCGAAGATGCCCTTATATGATTTGTCATCGATTCCATCTCGCAAGGGGAAGTTGACCGCATAGTTTTTGCCCGTACCAACGCCTATGTCGCGCAACTCACCAGTACCAGGGAAGTACTCGCCGTATTTGTGAAAAGAAACGGTCATTACGCGGTCAGTGGTATAGAACGCTTCTTCCACTCCATCTCCATGGTGAACGTCGATGTCGATATAGAGGACTCGCTGATTGTAGCGCAGGAGCTCAAGAATGCCCAATACAATATCTGTGACGAAAGGCCATTAGTGATACTCCTCGCCGGAAGTCGCTTCGACGAGCGTACCGTTGATATAGCAGAAACCGCTAGCCTCGCTTTTTTTGGCATGATGCAGACCTCCAGCCCAATTCACTGCGACATCGCACTTTTGCCTGTTGAGTCTTGCCGCGCCCTCCATACTGCCTCCTGCACTGATACCGCAGAATTCAAAAAGGCCGTCAAATACTGGACAGTCATCACCAACATTGAAGCGGCCTTGCTCTTTCTGATACGACTCCATATTGTCAGGCGTTACTTTCTTGAGGAACTCAACATATTCGTCAGTATGGAATTGTGTCATTTCGATGTTGGTAGCAGGTTTGGCGCGCTATGATATGTCAGTCTTTGAGTAAGTAGGAAGACTTGAAATCATGACATGTGCTCCAAGCCCCAAGCAATGGTTGCTGAACCTTGCCAAACCCCCACAAGCTGCGATCAAGAAAGGGAAGCTAGCAAACTCACGTAGATCTCCATCTTCTTGTATAAGCCATAGTTCATGATCAGGCTGTGAGCCATTCGTATACGGTGGGGCTTCATGGGATGGCCTGCAACGTAGGCGTAATTGCCCACATCGGAATCATAGAAGTACGCAACGGTTTTCTTCTCACTGGCTGTTGGTGCAGCATTCTGCAGGTCGACAAGGGCAAACGACGTCATTTCTAGCTATCACAGGAGTTATACCCCCAGACTGGTAGGCACTGTAGTCCTACGACTTTGAATAGTTGTAGAAAGAGACTAGGGAAAAGGTGAACAACAATCTATCCCGGCATCAGGCTTCCGGCCATCGGACTTACCGACGGCCCGAAGTGCCAGAAGTGGTCTAGCTGAGATACGCCAAGACGAAGCTTGAGTAGCGGTAGGCGGACTTTGACCGCGCAACATCCACAACCAAAGCTTCAGCTTAATTCCTGTTACTTTCCCGAAGTTCGAACTTATCACCACGAAGCTGGAATACAGTAGCTCGAGAGCTTGTAGATGGATCGCCTGAATAGTCTCTTTCGCCAAGGAGGCATGGGAGGAAGCTCAGCGCCTCCAGGTGCAGTAAGTGATCGCTATCTCGCTACGAGATCTAGAGTGCAAGCGCTTCAAGATCTATCGGGGTGCATGTATGCTGAATGTGAATATCCAATCTAGGACTCGAACCTCGTGGATAACTCAGAGACTGTCTACATTTCCTCATTAGCTCTCTTGAAGATGCTGCGACACGGACGAGCTGGTGTACCTATGGAAGTCATGGGCCTGATGCTTGGAGAATTCGTGGATGACTACACAGTGCGAGTGGTGGACGTGTTCGCCATGCCTCAGAGCGGTACAGGTGTCAGCGTTGAGGCGGTGGATCCTGTTTTCCAGACGAAGATGATGGATATGCTGCGGCAAACAGGCCGGTTCGTACTACACCCATTTAAGGCGAAGATTTTCAAAGCTGATAGGATATAGACCAGAGACCGTTGTGGGATGGTACCATTCACACCCGGGTTTCGGCTGCTGGCTCTCATCCGTCGACATTAATACCCAACAGTCCTTCGAACAACTCACACCTCGCGCTGTCGCCGTTGTCGTCGACCCCATACAGTCCGTCAAGGGCAAAGTCGTTATTGACGCTTTTCGATTAATCAACCCTCAGACCCTCATGATGGGTCACGAGCCTCGCCAAACTACATCTAACCTCGGTCATCTCAACAAACCATCAATACAAGCTCTCATTCACGGTCTCAATAGGCATTACTACAGCATTGGCATCAACTACCGAAAGACTGGTCTGGAGGAGAATATGTTGATGAACCTGCACAAGCATGTGTGGACCGAAGCATTACAGATGGACGATTTCCGAGAGGAGGGTGGAAGGAACCAAGAGAAGCTCAAAAGACTCGTTGGACTTGCCGAGGGTTACGAAAAGCGGGTGAAAGAGGAGACTGAGCTCACGAAAGATCAGCTGAAGACACGATATGTGGGCAAAGTGGATCCGAAGAAGCGTACGCTAACTGCAACTTCTCCCTATCATATACGAGCGTGCTAACCTTGTTGTCCAGATCTCGAGAGTGTCGGTCAAGAGCTAATCGAAGATAACATCGTCTCCGTCTCAAGGCAGATGATAGACAAAGAGGCTTCAGTCGCGAAGACAAACGGCGCAAACGGGTCAAATGGCCACCAAAAAGGGGACATGGATATTGATGAAGAACTTTGAGAAGATGCCTTTACCAGCTCATATCAGCAGCATGACTGCAGCATAGACCATGGACATGTACTCTAGCGACGGCGCCTGGATCATTGTACATAGCATAGCGCAATCCAGTAACATTTCGTGATAAAATCCACCTTTTAGGTGGAGAGCTACGCGTTTTTGGCTGATATAACAATAATGCTATGCTCGCTCATGCTCTCCGTTATGCACATCTCATCCTCTTGTTCTCTTAATGTACCCAGTCTCACAGTTTTCTTACCCAATTGCCTGGCCACGGCTACTAGTCTTCTCACCAAAGGTCCTTCTTTCATGACGCTCGGCCATCCATCATACTCGACTCGTCCCAGAGCCGGCAATCTCTTGATAATACTCTCCAGAAGCTCTGCTGCGAAGTCTGTGAAGAAGTCCTTGCCAATTCTAAAGCCTCTGAAGATATCATGACTAGGATCACATTCCACGAATACCTTCAGCTTCCTCACGGCCATCATTTCCTCCAGCCCGAGCGCGTCGGTGACACGCCATGATTTTGGAGGGTTGCTCCATCCGGGTCCGAGCCTTAATTCTAAAGAAGTCAAGTCCGCGCGATATGACTTGTGTAGGCGTGACAACAGGGGCTTGGTCTTGTGAGTGAAGAAGCGGCCGTGGGTGGGAAAGATACGAAAAGTGTGGCTGCTGTAGAAGATTTGAGAGGCCTCGGTGTAGAGGCGCTGAGACACGAGAAAGATATGGAGACGGTGATGAGCAGCTCGATAGTTGTCGGGGTCGAGATCAACCACACGGTCTAAGATGAGGAGATAGGAGAGGATCTTGGAGCGGAGCTCGAAGGGGAGGTCGAAGAAGCGGAAGGTCTGCCGTTGGCAATTGGCTTCTACTTCAGGCAGTGCTTCAAATACTGAGGATAGTGAGACTTCCATCCCGTCAGCTGTGACAATTTTGGAGCTTGACGTGTAGTCAAATATGTATCGTGCCAACGGAACTTGCAAGTCATCGGAGGCCTCACTGCCGTTCTTGATAGCACGACTGACGAGCCATCTGTCTCCCCGACTACTTCAACCCCACGATCGTAGAGATGTAGAGAGCATAGAGTCAAATTCCTGGAGTCGGGTGGTAAAACTTTGAAGAAACCCAGATTTGGTGGGGCGCGAGTTGTGGTTGATGCTGGATGGAAAATCTTCGGGCCCTGGCATTTTTTGATGGAGACAACTTAAACACCAATTTTACAGATTCTACATTCACTAAATTCTGGAAGTGACGCTGACAAGGTGCTTTCATTGAAGTCCTCGCCATGCTGGGTAGAGTGGCTGTCCGCTCTCTGCGACTTCACAGCACACCGACGCCCATACGGACTACGCTCCCATCTTTCCAATCTCGATCTTACGCGAAAAACAACAAGGCCAAAAGACCATATGATTACAGAGTACACAACACCACGATACCAAGCAACCAACATGGTCCCAACGCCCAGAGAGCTGGAAATCCTGCGGCGATTTCGAGCGACCAGCCAGTGACTAACTCTGGCGAATCGAATCCTCATCCAGAATGCTCCAATCTTCAGGATGAGTTCCAAACCTCCGCGCCATCTGACGGCAACACCGAACCCCAATCAAACTCTCCATCCGCGATAGATCCTGCCGAGGCCCAACAGCAAGTCCAAGGGCAGCGACTTAAACAACCATTGCCAGACCTTACCCAGGGCATACCCTCAACACTTGACGCTGAATTGGCCTCAGCCTCGTCCATAAAAGCAGATCCATCAAGCTTGAACATCACAGAAGCTCCATCAGCGGCTGGGGGTCAGGGTGGAGGAGATCTACCAAAGGAAGCATATGTCTCTTCTTTTGAGCGGCGGCGGAACAGATGGGCGAGATGGTTCTACATCAGTGCGTTTACAACTCTTGCTACTACGGCAGTCTTCTTAGGCAGGAACTGGGAAAGTGAAGAGGAGGAGCTGGCACATCCGCATGCGCCTTCGGGGTGGAGTTTCACACTCTTTTGGAGGCGGATTGTCGCTCGTTACAACAACCAGCTGGATTACTACAATGAGCCAGCCTTTCCCACGCTTCTGCCGGATACGGACCCCACGTGGGAGCGACCTTACACTTTGGTGCTAAGTTTAGAAGATATGTTGGTGCACAGTGAATGGTCGCGGGAGCATGGCTGGCGCATGGCAAAGAGACCTGGGGTCGATTATTTCCTACGGTACCTGAGCCAGTACTATGAGCTTGTCATCTTCACGAGTGTTCCATCTATGCTGGGCGGGCCAATTATCAGCAAGCTAGATCCTTATAAGATCGTTATGTGGCCGCTCTTTCGGGAGGCCACACGGTACAAGGATGGCGAGTATATAAAGGTATGATAGTCTCCGTGCCTTGTTTCAAGCAATGTGCTGACAACTTCTCAGGATCTTTCATTTCTTAACCGAGATCCCTCAAAAATAATCATGATGGACACGGTCGCCTCACACGCTAAATTACAGCCCCAAAATGCTATAATTATTCCAAAGTGGAAAGGAGACCCCAAAGACAGAAACCTAGTCTCCTACATCCCTTTTCTAGAATTCATAGGCGCCATGGTTGGTCCCGACAATAAAGGCGAACGCGACACGAGGGCTATACTACAAGACTATCAAGGCACAGACATCCCCACTGAGTTTGCCCGTCGTACTGCAATCGCAGAAGCAAAGTTCAAGAAGGGTATAGAAGAGACACGGGCAAAGCGGCCGAAGCGGTCTGTAGGGCTCCTGGGCAGCCTTCTGGGAGCGAAACCACAGCCAGCTGGCGCAGATGGACAGATGGGTTTCGAACAGAGCTTAGCTGAAGGATTAGACCAGGGGAAGTCCTATCAAGATTTAATCCGGGAGAGGGGCCAGAAGCAGTACGAGATGCTTGAGAGGGAGATTCAGCAGAACGGGGAAAAGTGGCTGAAGGAAATGGCGGACGAGGAGAAGAAGGCGATGGATGAGAGTATGAAGAGCATGAAGGGTAGTATTACTGGGTTCCTCCCTTTCCCTGGAGGGAGCGGAGGGGAGAAGAAATAAGTACGACGGGCTACCGTTGCGTCTCATGCTGAGATATCTACAGCGCCTGGACGGCACGATTGTTCCACTCATAGCGCGGGTTGGGCAAGGTCTTTTTATGTAAAGTACGTGAACATACCTTCTATGTACAATCTACAATTGCTGTGTGTATGGCTTCCAGAAGCGTGTTTGTTCACGAACTGAAATTTCCTTGAAGGCTGATTGTTGACCCGATAATGCACCACGTGTGTAGATAAATAGCGTATTCAAAATCGATGCGAATTCTTGGCAATGTCGATCCATGCCACACACAAAGATCCAAAGGTTCAAACCCATTTATCTCAACGAATAATATACTTATTTAGTTTATTATAGTATAGTTAGAATCGCGATATAAAAGTCTATAAATTCTATATATACTCTTTAATACGGGCCGTTTTCGTTAATTTAGAAATTTACGATATCTATCGTAGTATTACTTGCAAGAATCGTTTTCTATAGGATTTCTTCTATCGATTATAACTCAGTCACCCTTGGACTAATTCTAATATTTTACAGGCCGTTATTATCGTAGTAATCATATCTACCTTTTATACATACAAAATATTTAGCTAAGGGTGATGATTACTTATTTGATATTTACATCAGTTGCGTGTGGCATGGATCGACATTGCCAAGAATTGAATACGCTAAATCTACAATCCATTTGCAGCAACCCACGCGACCTTAATGCAAGCCTTTGGCTGCGGGGGGCTTGTAGCTCGGCCGGGGTCTAAAGTTACTCCGGCCGGGTCAGTATATCCTCAGTATATGCGCTAATATTGGGGTAGAGCTGGGGTGAAGAATATGCTCGGTATATGTACGGCGCTGATCTCGGGTCAGAATTTTTGCTCCAGGGCTATTACCCCGGGGAAAGTAGTATATGCTTAGTATATACCGACCAAGCGCCTATAACATAGGCTGTTTCGGGGCCTATAAGGATAAGATTTTTATATTAAAGTCGAAATTTAACTGAATTTTACTATATCTAGTTCTTATACGTCTATTACGAGCTTAAAAGCCCTGAAATAACTACGTTATAGGCGCTTCGTTAGTAAATACTAAGTATATACTAAGTATATACTTTCTATATTAGGTAGGCTCCATGGCCTAAGGCCCCGAGAGCTAAAGTTAAGCTAGGGTTAACGGATAAAATCAGCAAGTTCAGCCGGGGTAAGAGCCTCATATGCGGAGCATATACCTACTACATCCGGGGCTGGGGGGCTCGTCTGCAGCCGCCGCCTCCGCACCCCCCTGATCCCCATCCTTGCTCGGTGCCCATGGTCCATCACACACCTCGGTTCCAATTCAGGATGAATCCAACACCACAGCCCCTTTTCTGAAACCGCGTGTCGCATTGCACACCACTTCGGCATTCCTCACATGGATCACACCTACCTATAAGCAATGGCAGGATAATCCTGCGGGACTCCCGAATCCCATATATATCCCATACCCTCGTGTCATTATGGATTACGGAGAAACTACCCATGCGCCGGAGAATATGGCATTGCCCAATGAAGATCTGTCGGAGGAGGAAGATCATCAGGACACAAGTGAAGGAGATGAAGCTTCTGATGAGGAGGAAGAGGAATACATGAGGAGCAAGGGTATAGGGAAGGAGAAATCTGGGACAAAGGGCAAGGTAGCACGTTTGATTGAGATGTTGCCGCCGGAGATTCGGGAGACGTAAGCATTCCCAGGGATGCGGCATCTAATAGCTGGAGATGTGTTGCTGACGCGGTTGTAATGATGCCAGTATTCTCTACCTCACTGACCCCGAAACCTTCGCCTCCCTCGTACTTGTTTCCCAAGCCTGGCGCTCTTGCTCGCAGACTCCTCATCTCTACGCACACCACCTCTCGCGTTGTCCGTCGTTCTCTCGCTCTCACAATGTCGTCTTTGGACCCTTCACTGACGACAGTCTCCCCTTGCTAAAGCGGCAATTTGCACGAGAGGTAAAGAGGAATCTATTCGAAGCATACCTACAGCCTCGGAGAACGAACATTAGCTTGGTGTCTACGAGTACGACTTCGAGCGCAGCGTTTCCGGGAGGGGAGGCTTTCGATTTTGCCTTCAGTCCTAATGGGCACTGGGTACTTGCCTTAAGCTCAAGTAGGATCTATGTGGTCGATACGGTTAGTCCAAAAGTTGGGGTGCAGAGGGAGTTGAAGGTGCTGAGACGGCCGGTGTCGGCCACTATACTGGACGATGGGTCGATGCTTGCGGTGCTTTCAAGTGACCATCAGGTCAATGTCTACAACCTTACGAATCTGAATGTCAAGCATTTGAGGTCAGTCTCTGTGGACAACCCCCCTCACGCGATTGCCTTGGCGCCGAAGGGCGAGGTCATCGCTGCTGCTTTCGATGGAGGTATTGAAGTGCACTCCTTGGCAAAAGATGTTGGCGCGTTGGATCATAGGGCTATCAAGTGTGATCGTGTAGACAGCTTGAAGTTTTCAAGTGATGGGACGATGCTACTGGGCACAACAAAGAATAGCAAGAACCCAAATACGGTCATCTTGTCGGCTCCCTACTACACAGATGACCATCAGGACCTCCCAGCGTCGGATCAGATCAGTCACCTGTGGACTACCCAGATTCTTTTCCCCAACAGCAGCCGAGATTGCAGCAATGCAACGCTACTACCAAATCGCTCTGATGGGGACGCAAATTGGACGTTCACCTATGACAAGGTGTTTGAGAGTTTTCGAGCAGTACGTACGGACGATCTGAGGAACGGAACCACGTACTTTACCGGTCCCACGCCACCCAGTCGCGAAGGGCCAAGCAACATTGGGATGAAGCTCATACCTTGTACGCTTCCTGCTTCAAGCGGTAGTGGAGAGCTTGTCGCTGCAGGCTTCCTCAGCAAGGAAGTATGGCTTTATGGTGTCCCAGAGGGTCTCGAGACTGCCCCAGTGTCACAGTCGGACGATCCGAACTCCCAAAGTGGCTCCTCTGCCGGCCCAAGTACACCGTCCAGCGCTCCAAGAAGTCCCGCCAGGTCGGTTACTCGAGGCGAGAATGCTCAATTGACCAAGTTGCCAAAATGGCAAGTTCTCGTGGACAAGTATCGCAACGTCTTTGCGAAAGGCAGACGAGTGGCCGAAACATCCGGAGCTTCCGCTGTCTGCTGGGTCAGTCATGACGATGGGCGACGAGGACCGCAGACGCTCACAGAGCGCTTAATCATTGCTGCGCCAGGCGGTCTACCCGTAGATTCTGAGCTCGAGCAGGACGAATTTGCGTCTGTTGATGGGGGTCGACTAGTCATTCTTGACTTTGATCGGACCGTAGGCAACGGTGAGATTGAAGACATAACATTCGAAGTTGGAAATGACACCCCAGAACTGCTTCAGGAAGAAAACGTGGATATGGAGACCGAAGTCGCGATCGCTCGGCGACGAACGGTCAAAAGAGATCCCAGCCAAATGACAACCGTAGTTGATGCGCTGGCTTCTGCTCCGCCCATGCCATCTATACCACCAATGCCAGGTGTAGCTCCTACAGCGAACGCGATTGCAAACGCCAATTCTGCGGCAGCACGTGCTCCAATGCAATCCGTTGATGAGGGCTCAATAGCTCAGAGAGACACTGCTGCTGTGCCCTTGCCAGAGGAAGGCCTCAGCTTAGAAGAGGCTGCTGAAGCATTCGACGGACCATACTCTCAAACGCAGCCTCGATCTCGCACATCGCTATACCGATCAGCTACGGCTGTTGCTGCAAATCGCGAACGCAATCCGCAACGTCCACGTATCGTTGACGAGGCAGCACCGCGCTTTAGACGTCCTGGTGATCGAACAGAATTGCCTCACGAGAGTGATGCTGACCATTGGGTTCCTCCGCCTCCACCATATGCTCCTAAAGCGGAACGTCCACTGCCAGAAGAGCTTCGAATGACTCTAATACCTCGAAGCACCGAACCGAATGTAACGGCTGTGATGACTCGTCGCACTGGGCCTCGCCGCGCAAGTACCATGTACGAGAACCAACAGCCGAGTCCATCTTCACGTAGGATTAGTTCGCTTCCCGAACGACCTGGCAGACCCATTCGACAGCATAGCTCAGAGGCGGCGCCTCCAGGACATCAGACCCAGCGCTCGGTGTCAGATTCGATAACACAGCCAACAGGTGCTATTAGTCCAGTCAGTACCATATCTTCCTTCGGTGATGAGCCCAGCGAACGTTCGATCTCAAGCCGACAGCCTTCTTCAGCTTCCCCCAGCCGAAGGCCGATGTCAGCCATCATTGGCCGCATGGCTCCATCCCTGCGAAGACCCAACACGTCTCACTTGACAACACCCACAACATCAGCATCGCAGCCTCCTAACCCTGCGCGACGAGCTGTGACACAGTCCATCTCACTGCCACCAAGCCCTACGCGTAATGCTCGTAACGAGCGGCCAAACTCGCCTCTGACCTTGACTGGCGCAAACCTCCAACAACGCCTCGAGTATCCACTTCCACCTGCCCCTTCGAATTTAAGCGTCGAATCACTCAACCGACGCTACAACCCTCAACCGCCACCTCTACCAACGAGCAGAGCCCCGGAACCCTCAGCCTACCAACAGCATCAACAACACATCAACTCCATGGCGTCCAACATGCCCAGCGCCCAACAGCTCGCAAATTTTCAAAATCGCTCTCGACAAGCGCCCACTCGCATCAATTCACCAAATTCTCACAACGCCGAAGGCTATCCCATCCCAGCTCCACCACGTGGCGCATTAGGTGCAGCTGGTAGCCCTACCTCCGCACCACTACACTCGCCATCTCGTTCCCTCTCACAGCGAAATTCGTTCGCGCGCTCGAGTCCTGCACTACTCAGGCCCGCGCCCAGACGGCTCGATACAATCGAGAGCGTTTCCAGCTTCATCAGCCGAAGCAGGACGAGGAGCGCAACTCGACCACATACGGCCGAAAGACGACCAGGTAGCAGTGGGCATGGAAGGAGTCAAAGTTTCGGACCAGCACTGAGGTTGGATAGAGCTGCGACCGAGCCTTTTCAGAAGAAATCTTTGTTTAAAAAAGTGAAAAGAGTGAAGAAGTCTAGAACTAGCGTTGATGGTGCGAAGGATGTAGATCGGGATGAGAAAGGTGGGAGGTGTATAATTATGTAATCTTGTATTTGAATGGGGTTCATCATGGATCATGTTATTTACGACAGCGTTAGCATATGCATTGAGACGGCGAAGGATATGGAGTAGAATACCCTGAAATAGCCGTCGTTGGTATTTGAACAAACTGCGTTTTCAATCTCGTGCTTTCATTCTGTGTATGTTTCTCATAGTAATGTCGAATGATCTATCTATTTTCTTGTTCGCATACTCACATCATTACACCAGTCTCGTGGAGCAAGATGTGCTTTTGGAAACTTCAATAACGAGGTGCCCTGCTCGTTCAAGCATCAAATGGACTACACATGCGTCATCATGTCTACGACCTATCGTCGTACCTCCTCGTTGCCACTGCCATTACCATACTTGTAATGGTTCGGAAAGAAGAATCGTTAGAAGAAAAGAATCGTTAATCGATAGCCAGAGCATGGACACGCTCCTCACTATTCAGATCCGTACCCACTCATCGCGATCATCACTGTCTTCGGCTTTGCCATCTCCCTCCTCCTCGATCTCAATCCAATCATCACCAACCAAATCGTCTGCGATCTCACGAGGCCTCGGTAGCCGTTGGGGCATCTGCGCCTCGGAATTTTCAATTGTGGCCGGAGCAACACTAGAGGCATCAGCTTGCTTCTCCATCTCGTAAAGCTTGTTCAACCCCTGGGGCTTCCGCGTCTCGACAGCTTCAACTGCGGCAGTAGGAGCATTGGTACGGGTGACAACCGCTTTTGCAGCCTGGAACTTTGGCCGTACGTTGGTCAAAATCACGGCTTTCCTGGTCCACGTCGTCGCATCATGGAAATTAATCCACAAACGACCTTCCCTATCGTAACACTCAATAGAGACGTCCAACGCGCCATGAGCATTATAAATGTCACCCTAACACGAACCCGTCAGCCTCAACATAATGAATGATAGATTAAAGCTCGCCGAACTGAATACGGAGGGGCCAGTATTACACGTACCAGCGTACGGTCTAGGACTTCCCGATTTTCGAGACTGATATCATGGTAGACTTGCCACAAGTAAAGATGATTCTTTCGGAATGTTGTGGTCAGGAGTGGCGCATCTGTGTTGAGGTGGAGGAGGTAGGCCAAAGTTTCTGTGATCCATTGGTAGCGATTGCGAGCTGCCGAAGAAGGGGTAGATGTAGTTGTTGCTTGTGCAGGTGTTGCCTCTATAGCTGTTGATACAGCTAAAGGTATAGGGGCAAGAAATTGCGGAGGTACTTCCCGAGCCGCTTGTGTAATCGTGGACTTCAAGGTCAATGAAGTGGCTTGCCGTTGTTGATCAAGGACGTATTGACAGTTTGCCTTGTGCGTCTCTAGCGGTACATCTTCTTCCACCCAGTTGAACAGTCTGCTTGGGCAGTCTGAGCACTTTACCATGTCTTGATATCTTCCAGAAGGCTCTTGGGAGAAGCCAGCGGCAGCCATATTTGAAGCACTGGGATGGGAGTGCGGCCATGACGTGAAAGTCGCGAGGCGTTGATCATACGTCATCTTCACCTCTGGAAACGAGGATTCCGGTGATTTTTGGCGCTGTTGAGATTGATTCGTTTGACCCCGTGCGACGGGAGGAGGTTTTTGTTGGCTGAGAAGGAATGGACAGTCTGGCGATATACGGGCGTGCTCTTTCAGAGGCACGTCGCCGACGACCCAGTTGGTCAACTCGGCTTTGCAATCTGAACATGTCACGTCATTTCCATCACCTGTGTAAGTGAATCCCGCGGCTGCCATATCGGAGGCGCTGGGGATAGAATGAGGCCATTTTCCGAAGGTCCCGAGGCGTTGAATGTATGTGGTCTTCATGCTTGCGAAGAGTGGAGTGTTGATTGCTTCGCGGGTAGAGTATCTATTGTTTTGACGGGAGTGGTGTAGGTTGAAAATGGGTTGTTCTTGACGGTTGATGTAAGAACTGGGGAAGTGACGTTGGTGACAAATTCTCTCATTGTGTTACGTGGTGCAGCCTGCTAACATGAGTCGGCCTACAATGAAGGAATCAAGTGACACAGCGTGGGCTATTCGTCAACACAGGAGACGGAACTAGGCTACTAGATTGTTCAATACCAAAAGCTAAATGAGTCTTGCGTAAAAATCCTTGGTAAGTAATATGGAGTATTGATGGACTGAGTCAGCTCTCGCTGCGACAAAGTATATAATTGATGATGTAAAAGATCTAGAAATCTATGGCAAGACTGTAAAAGAGATAACCATTATGTCGTATATCGTAATACAGGCCTGGGGTCAGAGTAACTGGCGCCCTTGGACGCAAGTTCAATCGACCAAAGCACAGAAAAACCCTCGTATTGAGCCGCATAAAGGCATTTAAGCCTATTTGTGAGCCAAAATTTATACAACCGCAGCTCAAATGGAGCCTTGTTAGAGGATTCGCTTGCTTTTTACAAGCTTTGGGCTGAAAGGTTCAGGCTCTGTAACACTCGCAACTGCGACCTATTCTGTCACCAAGCCTAAAGCCAAGCATAGGTTTACAGAGAGTTAATACACCAGCATCAAAACACAACTCAACAAGACGCAATTGTGCAAAGCCCACTTAGTCGCATAACTCCAGAATTAGCCGCCACCACCGCAGCCACCACAACCTCCACATCCCCCACCACCCGATCCTCCACACCCACCAGCAGACCCACCAGCAGCGCCTCCAGCACATGCCCCAGGCCCGCCACGACAAGCCCCAGCAGCGACACCGCCGCCACAAGCCCCCTGGCAGCAATTCCCCGCAGCGCCCCTCTGCATATTCGCACAAGACGGATTACTTGCGTACATACCTTGCGTGACACACGGATCACCCATATACGGTGCGTAGTACGGCATGTACATCGGATATCCCCACGCGTAGGCGTACATGTAGTCATCTCTAGTGGGTGGTTCACGTCCCCTTTTTTTGGCGCGCCGGACAGCCTTCTTGTAGTCGCGCTCAAGCTTTTGCTGCATGACATACTCGCGAGCCATAGCCGGCTCATTGATTTCAGCCTTTATGGCATTATGCGCAGAGATGTGGGGTGCGGAGTGCGGATCGCTGGCGCTGTGGAGCTTGTTGAGGGCATCGAGTTGAGACTCGATAGCGTCGTTGCGACCGAATGCACGTTTGAGATTGGCTGTGTGCGATTCGTGGATCGATTCGTAATACCAACATGTGCATTCGGAATAGAGTTCGTTGAAATGTTTCTGATACGTTTTGCTTGTCCATTCAAAGGCAGTAGAGAGCTTCGTCTCTTCGATCTTGTCATCGTGGTTGATGAACTTGCCAGTTTGGGAAATAGTGTAGGCGTAATAAGATGCTGGTGAAAGCTGGTGTGTGTGCCATGCCAGATCGACGTCGAGGGTGGGCACGGCGACTTGTGTAGGGTATCTCGCGATGAGGCCGATGTAGCGGGTGTATTCTGTGAGAAGGCGGGTCATGGTTGAGGTACAAGCTGGTGAGTGAATCCAGTCGATTGCATGCATTTTTTCGATAAAGGAACCCTGACGAACCACAGCGCCGACTAGATTGAGCGAGAAGGGGGAGGAGTTCTCCCAGTACCAGGACATCATGCGACGGACTGCGACTTTCTCTTTGCGGTCGATGACGCTGCCGAAGGTGTGGTTGACTTGCTTGATGTACGATTTGTCTTTCAAAGTTGTTTCGATCTCGCTTTTGATGGTATTCATCGTGATACTTTTGCCGGACGTGAGAGTAGTAAATGCTTTGAATTTGTCTTCAAGTCCGCTAGGCCTGTCGTCGGGACCAAGTATGAGGCGCATGGGGAACAAAGGCGGATGTCGATGGAAAATGACGGGCTTTTCGGGGATACCTGGGACTTGTTATCAGTACATTACTTGTCATGCATGATTAGGAGCAGCTACCGTCGATGTTCAGGATAGTACCAGGCATTGGAACATCTTTGGATTGTAGTGCCACTAAGTCTCTGCGGAACTTCTGAGTCTTGAACAACTCATGGTCGAAGAATATACCACAATCGACAGCGACACCGAAGGTTTTGTCGGCGTATCCAGCGGCCTCGGTCTCACCTATAAGCTTACTCCGAGTTGCTGAGTTTTAAATCCACGCAGACTCTCTACCCCAAATCAGTCCAGGGGACGGCATGGGTACTGGCACACTTGGGACATCTGATCTCGATAATATTGTCCTCGCTAAGGCTGTCCCAGCTCTGGCCAGTCATGGTCTCGAAGTTCTGGATCGCTTCTTGGCTCCCAATGAATTCGAAAGTCTCATTTTCTATGCAGGCGTTGATTTCTGCCCACGGAAAGCCCGTTCTCCAGAAGTCGAGCTTGCCGTAGCGAATGCAATCTTCCAGGAAGTCACCCAAAGCTCAAAATAGGACCTCCAGTAGGGTCCATATTGGAAAAAAAAGGTATCTCTTTCTGTCTCATTGGTTGAGCCTCTGGCTGAACACATGTCTCCCACCATTTCTCGAACCGTTTAGCGGCCTTTGCAACATAGACAGCCCAACGATTCTCCCTCATCTTGGTAAGGAGCTCTGCACGCTTCGCTTCCGAAAGATCAGATGGAACGAATCCATCTTTAATGCCGAAAAGCCCATCAGTCAAAGCGACTTGTTCTCTCAGCTGATGGAAAGACTCGAGAAGCTTGGGATGAGCAATGCATTTGTCAGGCGAAGGGGGCTGGGAGCGTGAGAGGCTGTTAAGTTGAGATTGTAAAAGGCAGCAGTGATATCGGGCACGTTGTTGGTGTCATTGACCGCATACGATGGCGGAGGAGAATCATCTCCGGGTGGAGTAGACAGGCCATGCTTCTCCACTGCCTGGCCTTTGGGGGGTTCGAGTCAAATATGATGCTTTCGTTTGCAGTACAAGGGAACGCAATAGGGATGGATACGGAAGAAAGACAAATTGAAAGCTATAAGGAGATATCTATATTTGACTTACGAGGTTATGAGCAGTTGGAAGGTGTGGAAAGTGCAGATTTGTGGGCAGCGCCTGCAGTGCACGTGAGTGGCTTGTTCTCCGCCTTGCCGTTTGAATGGGGCTTAGCGTGATGAGCCGCTGCGCCTTGCCTAAACAAGCAGGACCTCTGCTTCTAGCGTCCTTCTAGAAAATCACTAGAAAACCTCAGCCCTGCAGAAGGCTAACCTAACCCACGTAGATTCACCACACTTCAAGAGTGCCTACATACTTTACTTCAGCCTTGCATTCTGGAAAAGTGAGACGGTTCTGCTAGAGAGTATAATGATCTTCTGACCCATCTCAAGGCCATTGTGGGGAAATTGGGCTCGTTCAGTCTGCCTAGTCAGCCAGCTGAAATGTAAAACGGGGTTCGACTCTATTTCGGTTTGACACAAGTTATTCGGAGTATCAGGTTGATCCGGTCTTGAGGCTGAGTTGGGTTTCGGCAGACCTGATCAACTGTACTCGTACAGGCTGATTTAACACATACCCAAATCTTCCACGCCTCCGACGCCGCTGTCAAGCTCTTTCAGAATTGAGTCAAGAACATTCTGTGCATGTTCGCTGCTAAACTAGATGAGGACTTGCATTTCGATGGTTAGTCAGAAGAAAAGAACCACTCGCGATATCAGCCTCAATGTATGTTGGGTGCGCAAGCCTCCTCTTGATAACGTGTATCCGCGGTATCGAGCTCTCAACAAATGAGAGCCCAGCTCGTCTATTCTGGCGGGCCAATTGCGCTATCAACAGCCAGTCACGATGGAGTTTCATTAGTCAGTGTACTTCGCAATGGCTCATTTTCCTTCGTTCTCCTTCTGAGAGGAGAGATGAAGCCCATTCATTGTCCATAGTTACCACGAGGATCTACGCGACTTACGAGTATATCAGTGATTCTGGACCCTACGTTTTCATTCGATAAAGCCTTCGACATCTCAGCCTAGAGTCTCCTACATGTATCCTGGCTTGATTAGCTAAGTATTGCGATCGTCTGAACATAATATTGTGACGGCTGCATGGACTTTCGGGATCTCTCGGTCACATCAGCCGCGAGACTCGTTCAATCGCTACACCTAATCTGACTGCATTCGGCTGGATAGCGATACGCCAATATTTTAGGTCATGGAAGGAATGGGCAATCTCTTGTACGAGGCTTTGTTGGACAAGTCTGAACATGGTGTTCAAGTTGGCGACCTCTTCAGCCTTTTCGGAAAACAGATTCACCAAAATCTATCTAATTCTTGGCCGCTTTGCGCTTAGTGCTCTCCTTGGGTGCTCCCCCGTGTCGGCCGTTTGTCCCCTCTGCCTGCCTCTTCGCCCAAGCAGCCTTCATTGCAGCGCTCTTCTTGGGGTCTTTACCCTCTTTTACCACCGTCTCTGACGCCGCAGCCTCCTCTTTCTTGACTGATCGGGCTCGCGTAGAGCGCGCTCGGGGCGCAGAAGGGGTGGCCAACCGCAAGCGTTTCGCCATTGGCTGCTCGTCAGCAACCAAAACGACGTCATTAATGGGCTCGCGTGCGCGCTTTTTGTTGACTTTTGGGTTGGTGGTGGAGTCCGTATCTAGCAAAAGCGTGGGCTCATCCCCTCCCTGAAACACCTTGCGAGGCTTTCGCACGCGCTTTTGACCGCCTTCAGGGGCAAGAGCCCGCTCTTTCATGTCGATATTGAGTTCATTTCGAGCTCGCTTAGTCGATCTTTTGGGCTTTTCGGGCTCATTCATGATGATGTTGGGCGAAATCGAGCGCGCGCGAACGTCTTCTTTAGGCGATTTGGGGCTCTTTGGTGTATCAACATGCTCATTGTTTTGGGTAGGAACCTCCGATTGGTGCTCGTGCTTCCTCTTGTAGAGTCTGGGATTGACCGCAATCTGCTTGTTGAGTGCGAAATACTCGTCTTGCCAGAGCTGCATGGCGGCTTCTGTGCAGGACTAGGCGTCAGAAACAGGGCTTTTTGCCCCAAATGGAGCATGAAATGGCAAGTAATTGCCGCGAGATGGGCTTACCGGCTTTGGCTGCAGCGTCATAGAGAGCGTCATCGGACATGTTCTCGGGATTGGTAAGAGCGGCGATGAGGTCTGCTACCGTTGGCGACGAAGGCAGAGAGGGAATGCCATCATGAACTTGAGCAGTGATAGTAGCAACAGGCCAGCTGTGCGCAGCAATAGATGGGTAGTAATTTTGCATAATGACAGCAACAGAGTGCTTAATACAGCTGTGCGCAGCAATAGACGGGTAACAAGGCTTTATGATGACAAGAATGAAGTCTCAGCCATAGAACACAGATAAGTATGAAAGCAATTGGCCAGCAATTGGACGAAATAAGAGTTGTACGCGCGAAAGTAGATGGTTTTGGTAGAAATGGAAGGGAAAAAGAGCGCGATACTTAGCTTTTCTAGGAAGAAGTGGCTGGGAGATATTGCGCTGCGAATAGACAATAGGCACAATTCTACTTGGCGAATAAAAGCAATAGAGAATTTCTTGTCGTCAATTGTGTATTATTGTCACTTCTCGTTTCAAGTCCGCAAATGTCAGTACCCCTGCTTACGTAACGAGACTAGAGCAATGCCAAGCCTGGGGCTACAACAACATCTAGACGGTTACTTTGAGTCTTACGTTTATAGCGGCAGCAAGCTTCGTCGAGTCTTTGATCCCTATTCGTACCCTGATATATCCCTCAATCAATATTAGCTAACATGTCCAAGAAAGAGCGGCTCACAGACGAAGAGCTTCTAGCCCAATTTGAGGGCATTGGCGACGAAGGAACTGCTGGTAACGGCGCCAAATCAGCTTCAGGAGAACAGAAATCAGATGCGGATCTGCTAGAAGAGCTTGGTCTTCCGGAGAGACCAAAGTCGGTCACTAGACCGCAAACACCTCGGACAGCAACTACACCGACATCTAAATCATCACCAAAGCGCACAGGGGCAGCTACGCCAACTACAAATGATGGCGCACGATCTAGCGATGAGAAAGCAAGGTCGAGGAAGTCTGGAGAGAGCACTAGGTCTTTCCATAATAGTTTTACGCCTGCCAGCAGTGGTGAGGGGGAGATTGAGCCGGAAACAAAGTCATCGATCATTCCAGAAGCGGTTCAAGCGCAGAGCTCAAGTGGAGGCTGGTGGGGCAGTGTGTTCTCTACGGCAAGCGCAGCGGTAAAGCAGGCGGAAGCAATTGCCAAAGAAATAAGACAAAATGAGGAAGCACAGCGATGGGCCGAGCAAGTCAAGGGTAACGTTGGCGCCTTGCGTGGCTTTGGTATATTGCTCCTATCCCGGATCCAGTGCTGCACCAGGGCTAATTACTATATGCAGGCGGCGAACTACGCTCACGCGCTCTCCCCACCTTCACCAACATCATCCATACCCTCGCTCCACCCATCTCCTCCCATGAGCGTCTTCAGATCCATATTACACACGATATAGTCGGCTACCCCTCACTCGATCCCCTAATCTACAGCACCTTCTCTCGCGTAATGGCTCAGGTCGAAGGCGGTGATCTACTCGTCATTCAACGAGGTCAAGAATCAAAGCAACGGAGAGGCTCTGATGCTGGATACAAAGGATCCCTGGGCGGCAGCAGTGGTTGGAGCGATGGACCATGGTGGCGCCAAGCCACCGAGGCAAGGAATCTGGGAGCAGTGAAAGGGCTAGTCGAGGGCACGAAGCTTTCCAAAGTCAGTGCTGAGAGCTATGCAAATGACTACTTCGCGGCAAGGGGTGGGGTGGAGGAGGCAGCGAAGCAGGCGACGGAGGTGCTGAGTGAGACCAATCCCGTACGGAGCAGCGATATCTTTCTCGCTATACAAGCGATCAGCCAGAGTGAGCAGAAGGATCTCTTTGGCGGCTCCGCGGCGGAGAAGAAGCCTGATGAGGGCGTTGTTGACCCCGAAGACGAGGATGATTTGATCTGCTTCGCTATATACCTCCACGACCCTATTCACGGCATCACTTTCCACACGGTCACGCAGACCCTTCCCCAAAAGTGGATCGAATGGCTCGACGCATCCGCAACCTCCGATTCAGCCGAATCTGGTCTACCTGACGAGATCGCGGAGATTGTAAATACCGGCGGTGTCGATCCCAGAGAGTGGGTTGCGGAATGGGTGGAAGAGCTGCTAGCGCTCGGCGTGGGAGTTGTTGCACAGAGATATGTGGCGAGGAGGATGGGAGTAGGACAAGGCGGAATCGGGAGAGGAAAGGCAAGGCAGGAGGCACTGGAGAGTGGTGGTGGTGAAGCTGCGAGAGCCGTGTGAGAGCATCGTCCATTCTTGCGGAAGCAATCGTGTTGGCGTTGGATGCGCAGGAAGGCTGGCTATTCCCATATCAAAGCAAGTATATCTTTATCATTTGCAGGCGTAGCTGTACGCTAGCACAGGGTATCGCATTGAGCATTCTACTTCAGGACTCCTTCGCTGTGTGATCGCATCTCCCGTTACATATCGTAGGTCATGGCCCACCCCGAGAAACACTTGCTCCCGTTATTATCATGCACCCTTCTTCTTTCCCTCCCCGTTCTCATCTCCACCAACACCTTTCTTCTTCCCACCACCCAGCATCTCCAGATGTCCTGCCTTCTCTGCCAGCGCTCTCTCGGTTTTGCCCGTCAATCCAGCCGAGTATTTCTTCGTGATCTTCTTTTGCATCACCAGGTTCTTCTTCTTGGGAGCGATGGTTCGCTGGCCTTTCTTTGGGCCGAGTACTGGAGGTCTGAGCGATGTTAGGTAGATGCACAGCGACATGGGAAAGGTGGTGGAACGAGAGATATGAAGAAAAAGACATACCGGCGTGATGAGGAGGGTTTTGATTTGCTTTTCTTGGTGGTGCCTTGGGCCATGGTAGGGTTTAATCCGAGGATTGGTCAATGCGTCCGTTCTATGCTGTGGATAATCAAATTAGTGGGACTGAGAATATTATCTCCGATACCTTCGGAGATAGTATAGTGTTGTGTCTTGGCAGCGCCTTCAGGCTCTTTCCTCGACTTCCTCTTCGTTTCTTCGAGTAATTGTATCATCGTCTCTTTATCATCTTGAGTCTGCTCAAACACTCTATGCAAGACGCTGAAGAAGTGCTTTTGATTATGTCTGCTTGCGAGGATGATATGTCGATGGGTTGTTGCCGAGTAAATATGCGTCACATCACACTTTCTCACATTTCATAGGGGAATGATTATACCTAATTCCGACAATCATATACCAGTCTCAGTGTCCGCATTGACTCGGCTACCGCCTTGACTCCCGGTTTTTTAAGGCATGTTTCTGTGGGTGTTGTAAATACTCTTTGTTTCATCTGGCGCTCGCATGTAACATAGCCTGCATCTCCCTGCACCTCTGCTCAGCTCTCGTTTCATCCGCGCTGTTGCAAAAAACGACTGGTAACTATGAGCTAGTGAATTCATGGCACTCCATTCCCCCTGGCGCTAACCGTGTATCGATATAGCTGTGCCCAATACAGAGCTTTCGCTTCCGCCACCGTGGCCTGCTGAGCCCGACGTTGCGCCTTGTCATTTGGCCTGATCGGCCTCTGTCTCCGAGTCAAATCAGCCGGAACAATTCGCATTCAAACGAGGATTGTTGGCAGACGACTGTACGCTCAAGAGGAATTCACTCTATCTCTATGGTACCCTTTGTATGGTCGGTGCTTTTGATTGATAAGCAGGTGCAGTAACCTATCTAGGCGCCGCATCTCTACATAGCCCTATACGACCTATGTTGGTCAGGATTCAGATTCGGGGGTGGCACTGCAATATTAAACACGCTCATCCTCTGCGCTTCAGCATGGACCCAGTCAATTTCGATGCCGGCCTGTTGTATGCTCCGCTTCATTAGTAGTCCATTCACATCCTTTTGATGGCCCACTCATGAAGAAGCCTCGCCTTGCCAGAGTGTCCCTACTGAGATCCTCATTGGACCTGGAGGCGTGGCCTGGACGCCTTTGGGCAGCCAACAGGCGCTGTACAGCTTCTTCCACCTACAAGCCTGGCGGCACAGACGATCCCTGTTTCTAGCACTTTGATCTAGAATCCTCGTTTACGGGAGCTGTAAATTTTCCTCCCCACCGCACTGTGGTTATTGGAACAGTCAGCTCGCAGGTTGTCAGCGAGACCTTTGTTCCCTTCAGCTACTCGCAGTACAGTACGCTTTAATCGCCGTTGCCCTCCGCCTAGCACGACTATCCCATCAATATCCACTTCCGTGCAACCTCCTCCTCCTCCTCCCCCTGCGCCCCCACTACTTCGAACAACCACAGACAAACAGACCGTAGGTAAAGAGATGTGTATTGGGTCAGATGCCAGACTGGGTGAAATCACAGGTATATTCACATGCAATGGCAACGTTACCTTGTTCCATATGTTCGCTCCCGGTGGTACACCTCACTCTAAAGGCAAAAACAAGGTTGACGAAGAAGGTTGGCCGACTTGGAGGGGAGGTGGGTGTCAGTGTATCGGCAGCAAGTTTCGCTGTGATCTAAAAGCCGAAGTCCCATTGGATGACCGCAACCCAGCTCCGGGTGAGGTTATCAACAACGGCCGAGCCGGTAACGCGACGGACTTCTATAACAGTCTCAATGGGGCATGCAGTCTTCAGGGTCTCAGCATGGATATGAATAAGAGCGATACCGCTTTCGCACGGTGGAGCTCGGAGGTTAATTTACAAGAGCATTTTACTGCAACGACCTTCGGGGGAATTGCTAAGAAGTATCGCCGACGGGATCTGATCGCCAAGGTCGATTCTGCACACGAGGGCTGTAGTCCTTCTGCGAAACTTCTTCGCCGAGCTGATGACAGTGCTTCAAGGGATATATACGCGCCAAAGGGTCTGCCAATGTGGAATGCATTCCGAAGCAGAGATCAGAATCAAGCCGACAGGACTATCTGTGACTTTTATGATTACAATGTCAAGCAAAACCCCGGTGTCTCCCTGCGATAAGGATTCTCCGCCAAAGGGATATTTCCCCTCTTGACACGGTTCGCTTTCGCTTCCCCAATTTTGCCCAAAACTGCCAGGCGGCCAGAGCTTCCATTTCTTCAAAAGGTCTATCTACTTGTCGCAGTGGAGACCGTACGAATATGTTAATTGTTATTCACTCAATCTGTATCATTTGGATCGAGCCATTTACTGTATTGATGCGATATCAACGCGAGAACCCCTATGGGTAAGTACGGGAGTTTGGAACGCGACACTATGTGAATGCAGTTGAGCGTAAGCTTACAGTGCTGAAAAGGTCCCATAGATCGAAAAACCCACATAATGGGTAATCATTGATGAATGGCCCCACGACGACCCTGAGTGGTACAACGCGATTAATGTTGCGGACTATCTGCATATAATTTGTACTTTTGTCTTGGTATTGTATCCAGCAAACTTAGACCATAGCAATCTGGCGGATTTAGTGCAAACAAAATCTCAAACAATACTACCCAGGTAAAGGAAGGCGTTCGAAAGCTCTGTAAGTAGTTGATCTGATGACGCAACCACAAAAGAGTCGAAGGTCTCGATTTTCGTTGCTTGTTGAGCGATTATATTTTTCGACGAACTCGGATAAAGGTGTAATTGGTCATGCAGGAATTGTGGAAACGAGACTTAATGTTCAATTTAAATTTGCTGGAAACGCTTGGGGATGTCTGATCCACACGATCATCGAGTATGGCCATACTTGCAGGTCAAAAATATTGGCGGAACTTGAGCCAATGAGCACAGGGAGGACGGGTCGAAGTATTCGCAGGGATCTGCTCAATCACAATCTACCTATGAACCCGCAAATACCGCTCTCTTTTCCCTCCAAGTAACCGAAATCATACTCTAGCCTTAGAGGTCGGCCCCGTTTGAGAACGCGAAAGGTACAGAAAGCGCCCCCATTAATGACAGCAGTACTATATCGGTAGACAACCCGAAGCGTCTTGTGTTGACCGCTACACCGCAGCGAACAAATTCCCAGACTTCGCTGATCTGGATTGGATCGTTCATGGAGGATCGAAAGAAGGGATAGCGTGGCTTCGACGCACTTTCATTCTCCTCCGGCTAAAACCGTTTTCCCTCGTGTGTGGTGGAGACAAAGTATTATTGGTGAATTTCAGCCGTTGTGCATGGCGCTTGTGCTGACTATCTCATGCAAGATGGTGGCAGGGATTGCAAACCTCCCAAATCCCTAATATCCGCAGCAAAGGTTGCATCCGACTAGATGTAGCACTGTGGAAGCCTAGCTCTCCCTTGTGCTTTGGTCGCTTGTACTTCTGGCGAGAAAAGAGGCCGAGCGCAATTTTCTTCTATTACATTTAGATCTTCAGCCTTGCCTCTGGCTGAGTCTCCCAAGGGGTTCCCGATGATTGCGTAGCGGGAAAGGCCTTTCAGTGTCACACCGCTCCGTCTCTTCGTTACCTGCCAATCGTGTCTCTAAGATTCTGAACATATGGAGTCGATCTCCTACTACTTATCATTTCGTTCATTCAATGTTGCTAAATATTACATGCATATTGGTCAGTCGGGTCACAATGACCCAAGCCGAGTTGACCCCTTTTGCACCCTTGCAACACCCCAAAGGGGGTTGTTTGACTGGCGACGACTGCCAGCACATTGAATCCGAAGATCGTGATAACTTCTTGTAAAATCAACGACATCAGTCATTACCCACTTAAATAGATGAATTTGCGGACCAGCGTCCAAGAGCTCCCATACTTCCGGCACGCCCACGATAATTGTTGCCTACACCTCGTAGGCCAATTGAAGCTATGCCGGTCCAGAGAGCACATCGACCAAAGACGGGAGGCCCGAGAAATTCATGGAACGAGCTTCTGGATCTTAATTTTGGTGGCCAAGGCTATCGGATGCTGTACACTGGAGAGAAGCTCAATCTGACAGAATTTACGAAATTTATGGACCGCCTTTTCGAGGAGATTTGCAAGGCTACGGGAGTCAAGATTCAGATCAGGTGAGGCTTCCCTCCAGACACGACGTACAGCACTTATGGTTTTATTTCGGCACAGCTATGATCAATGGCGGACACAGAAAAACCACTGGGACAAATCCTGGAAAGTGAACGAAGGAGGTCCATCGGCAGAGCTTCGGGAAGAGCTCGAGACTCGTCCACACTGGTGTGAGGATCAGAATGGCAAGGTCTGCCTCAAACCTATGAATTCGGACTGCTCAACACTGTTTGCATCGATTACTCCTCACGCCCAGTCAGTTCTGCTGATTTCATTTGCCAGCTCCAGAGACTTTTTCACCAACGAGGCTGGAAGTAGAGTTTCCGATGCGAATTCTGGCTCATTATTGCACTTCGCTTTTGACGTTGAAGGTGGGACTTCATTCCCTCCGGATACCCAAGGGTATGTTTCCATCAAGTTGTCTCATTTACGTTTGGACCCATCTAATTACGAACAGATCCAACGATAATTTCTCGGCCTACAATCCAACTCCCACTACCAGTACTTCTTTGAACTTCAGTGATGCCGTCTTCGATGGTTACTCATCCCTTTCTTCGTCGCGCAAAACCTCGGCTACAGAAGCAAAGCTTGAAGAATGTACGCCTGGACAAAACCAGATGTTAGGAGTGGGAATCTATACCAACCGCCCTCATGCGGCCGCCGAAGAATGGAAACCTGATACACACTACTCCAGATCCAATGCCATTTATTCTGATACGAACAACTCGTTCCATGCTTCAATCAACACACAGTATGAGGCACCCAACACTGATGGCCTCTATCCTCGCACTGCCGCAGCCTCAGACAAGGTTCTTGGTACGAATTGTCAATTAGGGTCAGCTGAAACAGATACTGCTCGAGATTCGTCCTACTTTGGTCTTTCACCTACACAAGGTTCAATATCGAATTTTGGCGCATGCTCCGATGACTGAAACTTATCTGATACACTAAGCCAGAGCTAGCTCATTGGATCGCCCATGTTGTTAGAAAGACCCTACACCTCAATTCCCACCTAGGAACGGCTGGTTGGAAGCAAGCGCAAGAGAAGAGACGCCGAGGGAAAACAAAGGTCACTCGCATTATTGAGCGGCCTGTAACATTCCGTATACTATACTTTTAATACACTTCATACCCTCCTCTTATTTTCTGTTGATGGCTTCTCTCCCTCCTTGAAGGTCGAAAATGAAGCTATTAGCCATGAGGATTCCTTTCTACCAGCTCGTGTCTTCCGCCGACTTCCACTTCATCCAACAAGATGATCGTTGACATAGTTGCAGCATGCTCAAACCTCATTCGAGCCGAGACTGTCATGATATTCATGGCAGATCGAAGGACGTATGGGACCAAGGACGGACCAAAGCCCAGCTCGACTATTCGACACCCTAGTATCAACTTTGTTCCATGGCTTGTCTACGGATCATGCCAAGCGTCAGTCTCTGCCATGGAAGCTGCGTGCCTCCACATTTCTATTGTAGCTTCTACGTCGTCTTCACTGGGCATCCTCTACTAAGTACGTTGACTACAGCCATGGCTACCTATGGACTCCAGTGGCTTAGAAAGACATCCCATTCGCGAGGATCATGCTAATAACACTTTGCTAGACATCCAATTTAACAATGCAAAATCCGTTTGATTGATGCAACAACAATAGCTTTGTGCGAGTACATGCGGTAGACACTTTCACTACGGACACTTTGCACTATGGATATATTGGAATCAACACACGGTCCGTCAGTCTTTTTGAGGTCTTCTTGTCTTCTGTCTCCTCTTCTTGACCTACAAACCGCTGACACAGTACCACGACTATACCATTACTAGATCAAAAATGGCTCACAAATCGCATCGTTCCCCACCTGACAGCTCCGCGCCGGTGACCTCCTCGAAGTCATGGAAGCAAGGCGTCGTGACTACCGCAAAGCCATTCCTCCACCCTTTCAAAGACCTTCTATTCAGCGGGATGGCATACCTCCTTCTCACGACCTTCTTGACATGGGCCATCGGCGACATCGTATGGCTCATATATGCGCATGGATGGGATGACCATGATGTGAATGTTTTCTACACACAACGAGTGAACAGTCGTAATACGATGTTCCAAACGCTCTACGTATTGAGAATCATCCTCCGGTGGCGACGACATTTGCCATGCATCTTGCATTGGCTATCACCTTGGTCTGTGGAACAGCACGCGAGTTGCCTGCTTTGTTCACAGACCAAGCCTGCAGAGCTGATGGACAGGAAGGAACAGCATGGCGATTGGTATGGGGGCCAAAGGGGAGTGGGGCTCTTCCTATGAGATGTAAGGGACAAGCCTTATATCTGTGTTGGTCTGTCGAGATTGCTGTTCGCAGCTGTGCTTGATGATCGAATTTTCGGTGGGATAAGGGGCATTCGGTTGCATGCATGGAAAATATTATTCAATTTGCTGATAGTATACTTCAATGACATGGTTTCTACTCATGTAGTATATGGGGGCCGTGGTTATCTGCGAAACATTCCTACACTGACACGCACAAGGAGTGCCATGAGCACAATTTGCCGCGTTGCCGGTAAATTGATTATGCTATTGATCATTTCCAAAGTTGATCATTTCCAAAGTTGTCTGCTGGATTGTGTCTCGCATGTCTTCCACAACCATGTTGAGTGGTTGATCACTCTATCATAAAATTAATTCCACAGGAGTCTGCTAGGTCGTGTTTGATGCGACTAATTCTCTTTATTGAGATTCTTACCGGCATCTATCTGTACGATACTGACGCAATTCAGGGTCTGTGTTACCATTTCAGACACAACAGCGATTAGCAAGACATCTCTTGGTGGTACCCTTGCATTGGAAACCCACGAACAGCCTCCGGAGACTTGTCACAGAAGCAGAAAACATACCTATAATGGAAGAACAATGTGGCACCACAAAGAAGAAGCCCCGTAATCTCGTCTAAATCATCATTGTATGATAACGACTCTTTGTTCAATGAATTGGAATTACAAAGAAAAAGAGAAACTACAATCGCGTTATGCGAGTGACCGAACACCCTCTTGCAGCAGAGGAAAGTGTTCCCGAAGGCTTACCATATATGATTCATGTGTCACAACACTTCATCCAACCACGAGCAAGTACCAAAGCAAACAATTGATCCTATCACTACCCAAGCAACCTACTTTCGCTCGACCAGCCATCATCGCTATGGCTTCTCCTTCCTCACCAGCAAACCAGGGCATCAGCCCTCTCCTGATACCTCTGGTGAACCAAATAGATCAGAAATGCACACTCCCAGCGGCTACTCAGCTCAAGGATGAGATATCTTGTCACATTTGCCATGAGATCTTCTTCACCGGCGCAAATCCCGAAATTACTATAAAATTGCCTTGCGGACACATCCTGGGTATAAACTGCTTGTTACGCTGGCTAGCACCATTCTCCGAGCACCCCGAAGAGACACGAGACAGCTGTCCGATGTGTCGGCAACCGGTGCTTGGAGAGCTATTACCCGAAACCAACATCATGCAAGATAGGCGTATGTGGGTCCAGCGCTTCGATGATTTCAGAATTGACATTCCTTTCAATGTCGCTCAGCGAGCCAATATTGATCCCTGGACGGCGCGCGCTGAATGTCTATGGGTAGATCTTCGCGAAAATCTTGTTGCTGGATTCGAAGAATCCCAAGCGGACGAGCATGAGTTATATGGCCAATTGCGTGAAGTCACTTATGTGATCGGGTTTGTTAGCCTGTATGAATTCATCCGACATCATCCATCGACCGAGAGAAACTTGTCGACACCCCCAAGATTTTATGATGTCTTTTATACTAACATACCTCGAGCTTTGGGACCCTATGTTTCTCTATGTTGCCATCTTGAGGTGCTAGGACATATGATCTCTGGAACACCATGGGACGAGGCTCGCTTTCTTGTGCCGATAGACGATGACTATGTGAGGGCCTCCAGATACCATCAACGGATCATCGAGGCACGTGCTAGGATGAGCTACCGTCTGCACGCAGCGTTGGAGCCCGACGAGGCTGGAGCAGCAAGAGCTTAAATGGCATTTCCTTGTTGTTGTACCAGGGGCGTACGGTAAATAGACTGTGAGTCTGCTGTGATCAGAAGGCAAAGCTCTGATCTCACATTTTGCGATACGTTCATCAATTGTCGTCTTGAGGATTAACAAATGCTTACGACTTATCTATCGGCTATCGGCCCCCTCATTGGGAAGATCATTTGTCTCTCTATACATGGCTTTTGCGCTTCAAATCAAGCGCTATAATGGCCACATAGATCATTCTCGATATCAAGGAGCATGTCAAATGCTTACTGTGATACACTATAATACCTTGAACGATACAGAGGCCCGTCTTCTGCACATGAAGTACAATATGCAGGGCAATTGCCACTCGCAACGTAGAACATCCTTTTTTCAGTGCGCGTCCTGCGATATGAAAGCCCAAAAACGCCTTAATAGCTTAATAAAGTAGAGCTAGCTGTTCTATTCCCTCTCCCCCTCTCGTGACTAAATTGCGGACGTAGTACAGTCATTGTGGTGTTGGATGTGGCTGTAACGGGCTTATAGAATCAAGGCCACGATTGGACAGACGGGTCTCCTCATTTCGCCTTTGACTGGGATATCAAAACACTCCTTTGTTGTTGGAGAGCTAATGTGACAGAGCTCTGTTGGGACCTAGTCTTCGATTGTATTCATTGGGACGTCTGCATTTTCCCAATCCTAAGCTGCTTCACAATATTTATATTGAATGACTCGCTTATCTCTCCTAGCGATCTAGCTTGCCGACCGTGCAGATGGAGAAACAGATTTCCATGAACATCAGAGAATCGTTGCAAGGTCTCGCCGGGGCTGAGCTAGTTGCACAATCTGAAACTCCGCAAGAAATGCACGGAAACGGGTTTTGGGAATGCGACTGCTATCTATAACGCTACACTGCCAGCACACTCGGTCCCCATCATGACTCAACGTTTTTGAGGCTGTCTGATAGGCATTGCCTGCCTAGTCAACCTGCAGAGGCAGAAACAAGGAGCACAATGACTTCACCTCGATTGTTTATTCATACAGATCCGGCGTGATCAGTGGTAAATACTTGCGAAGCCATGCGTCATAGCATATAGGCAGACGTGGGAGGTCTGATACAAAAGAAGTCTTTGAGTGCTTTTCTTCCTTCTTTCTTTCCTCTCTTTATCAACAACAGCCATTCCTCGAGACACTCGCCGGTTTCTCACGCTCCGTCGTCTTCACAGACTTCAAGCACTCATGCCACCAAGCAATACAATGGCCGGATGGCCACGACGATACTACGATGATGCTGGAAACATACCTTGCCGGGCACGAGAATGTGGCCATATCTTCAGAGGAGACGGCTGGTCACATAGAAAGGCCCACTATGAACGCCAGTCACAACTTACTCTCGCAGCAATGACCGACCACAGTATTCTCTATCAGGTACACTCTCAGACCCAGTGTGCATCCTGCGTATTCGCAGTGCCTGCCGGGCAACTGAGAACCCTCTTCAACCACGAGAGAGATGCGCATGGAACGAGAAACATGGTAGATATTGCTGGGTATGTGGTTTCACCAGTCAGTTCCATATTTGATGCCTCCGCGAGGATCGCATGTCCTGTTGGTGCGGAAGTATTAATGACCTCGTTGCAAAGACCTTACTCATTTCTCGTCACTACCACTGATATAATGATTACCACAGATACGTGAAAATCTTGCGAAGCGGTCGCATTCCTCTCCCGAACGTTCAAACCCAAAAATCAATATTCAACCGCCTTCTACAAATATTCTGCGCATCGGACGCCTGTGCGAAACTTGTCGAATTCAGGAATCTGGACCCAGACCATGTCACGGTGCAAGTCATTGCAAACGAATTACTGCCGACACCGCCGGGGGTACCTCAACACACGATAGTACACCCCGATCATTTCTTGATGCATCTGTTGCCGGATCCAACAAATCAACGTCACCGGGATTTGCACTGGGAAGGAACATGGAATTGGATCAAGGACAAATATGCATGGGGTTTGATTTGAATGAAATGGGACGGCTAGCTTGGGGTAGTGCTTGGTTTTTGCATGCGGGTTTCTGTTGGACACAAACCATGTTTGCATGCAGTACGGGTATGGAGGTGTTAATGGCAAGGGCGCAGTGGTAGAGATTCAGAATATGTTTGCATGCCAATGGGGGATAGGAGGTATTAATGGCAAGGGCGGAGTGGCACTGATCAAGCATGCGATAATGGTTTTTCCTCACGTGTTCAGCCTTGATGTGCATAGTACTCAATAAACAACCCCCAGGGCTCACAGTTGCGACGGACTGCAGCCGAATCTATCAGATGGTATTATGCTTCTGAAATCCACAAGCTGCAACACTTTCGACCGTCTGACGATGGTGTTGGGATCGATATGTGTAACGTTGCACTCAAGCACATGATGAAAACCTGAGCATCGGCCTGGTCGTCGTCACCATCGTATAACATTGCTGTCGTCATTGACGGACTCCGCTTCCGCTACAGACTTCGCCTTGGTCATCTCCACCACCGTGTAGAGACGCCGTCGGCGTTCATTGCAAACTTTTCTGGCGAGGCTTAGATGAAGTCACAGGAGTTAGATTATGTAAAGTGTAATTGATAGACTTTGGGGCCAAGATCCGCATTAAGCATCCTCAAAAGCGTTGAGATTGGGCCTCATCTCCCCTAGAATAGCACCAACCGCAGGAGGCGGGCTAGGGCTGACTCGGGGTTCAATAACGGTTAACCACCGAGCGGGTGCAGTGGCCCCCAAGTTTACTTAGTGTAACCTCGGCCGCTAGTAAAGGAATTTAAGTACGAACTAAGGTACGAAGGATTTCAAGGGGCGGAGTGAAGCTCAGCTTGCAGTGCTGCAGTAAATATTTCACTCTTTTACGACACATAGCCACGTTCCTTCGTGTAATAAAGACATTCCTTTCCCTTTTCCTTTTAATACGCAGTCCCTCCGACAACTACACTCACTTTAACATACTCACACAATCAACATAAAGATAAAGTATAAATATAAACCCTAACTTCGAACAAACATCCATAACCAACAGTCTCGACCAAGATGATCACAAACACACTCACTCTCCTCGGCATGGCCGCTCTGGCCACGGCTCAGTCCACCACTGTATCTCTCTTCATACCTTTTGCAGACCCGCAGTCCCTTGTGGCCTCGATAGCTGGCTCAGTAAGACACTCAACTCTTTGTCTCAGACATCCCCCAAGCTAAAGTTTCAACCGCCTAGGACTCAACAGCAACCACCTACGTCGTTCAATGTGCCAACTCCGCAGCCGCCGCCTCCATCGCCGCTGGAATTACCGCCGCGGAGGCTGCCGCCACCCAAGGCGCAGCAGCCGTCACGGGCAACTTCGACGCCGCCGAGTCTGCCTGCGGTTTTACCTCCGCCTTCACCATCGTTGAAGGACCCTCAACTGTCGAATACTCGGTTGCCTACTTCGGCGCCTACGCCGCATCCATCAACTGCGCGCTTTCAGGCACTTCAACCGCTGCGTGCACTGTATCGTCTTCAGGCGTGGGTGCGGCTTTGGCTACGAACGCTGCGTTGGCTACGGGTGCGGCTTTGCCTACTCGTATCAAAGTCAATGGTGATCTGATTACTACTACGTTGACGGGTGATGATGCTGAGTCTGGGTATATGCCGGTTGTGATTACTGCTGGAAGTGCGACGGCCAAGGCTGTGGGTGCTACTACGACTGGGGCTGCTGGGAAGGATGGTTCAACTATGTCCACTGTGTCGGCCAAGAGCGAGGCTTCTACTGGATCTTCGACTGGTACTTCGACTGGTATATCGAGCAGCGCTGCTACGAAAGGTACGAATGGTGCGGTGGCCGCGGCACCAGTGCTTGGCGCTGGCATCTTGGGCGCTTTCGGTGTTGCTGTTGCAGGAGCCATGCTGTAGACAGATTGGTTGGACCGAGATGGATGTGATTATGGATGAAAGCAACGGATGAAGCATTTGCACAGGGTGCGAGTACTTGCATAGCCGTCGGCGGCTCTAGTAATCATGGCATTGAAGGCCGTTGTACAATAGTCAATATGAGTGGGACTTGACGCCCTCAGAATGCAAACGTCTTAAGATTCTCTCATTAGTTCACGCTGGCTGCAGCCTTTTCTTTTCCACATTTAGGGACAACAGCCCGTTGAAAGGTCACAACCATCTCTGATAGTTGCAAGGCTCCATGCATTCGTAAAGCTGATCACACACTGTTCAGCGAGCAACAAGATCGAGCGCCACTAAACAAGATACCCGCTCTTGTGATAGCCTCATGACCATAGTGAACACTGTATTGGTAATCCTCGTATTGAGGTGAAGAACGGAATGGAAAGCAATATCTACTACTCAGTTGTTTGACGCTAAAACATTGATAATGCAGGCTTCGGGTTTCTATTCGCCGAATCGATTCGGCGGCACACCCTCACCGGCGGCTCTAGGCCACCACTTATGCTGGAAGGATTGCATCGTTGTCTCCACACTCACCTTCGAACTCTGTGAATGTTTCAACAAGAATCTTGTTTGGGCTCAAAATCGTCCCATATTCTGTCGTTACAGGAAACCACAGCTCACCAACACTGCCAAGAGCGAAGATCTCCCTCCACGTGGATTTGGCGGCAAACGGCGTTGACGCTAGAACTAGCGGGAGAACTGCCCGTGGTCGTCGCAATTGGCCTCAGCAAGACGTCAATCATCTTTCCCCATCAACCACGCGCGCGAGTCCCGTATCCACCCTCTCACGGCCCCCCGCAACTCAAGAACATCTGTGCTATTCACAACGCAGTATCTCGCCCGTTGTAGCCTTTGCTCCCGAGAGCTCTCACCTACTGCGCCTGCTACCGCTCAAAGGATGCGTGGCTGGGGTATTTCGCACGAGTGATTGCATCAACCCTCTAGCTATAACGTCTTAGAAGCCTGTAACGAGTGCGCATACGCTTTTACATCACTCCAAATCTCTCTCACTGCGCGTTCCCGCTCAAGGCGTCGACTCGCGACCACTTACCTGTCACCACCCGGTGTCAGGATTGGGCACCTCTATAGGATCCACTTTATTCTGGTACCATCCGAAGACAACCGAGCTCATAAGCTTATACACAGCATGATCATTGTCCAAAAGCATTCGCTTCACCGTCAAGAAGCCGCCGTGCTTTAAAGATTTGGAATATAGGGCTCCAGTATCGATTCATATTGTGAGATGAGGAACATGCCGGGCAAAGCACTAGGACCATCTATGGATGCTTCGCCTTCGCCCTATTTTGGATCGCTAAAAGGCCATAGAGCATTCCCACGCAGGAACCACGTGGCATCTGAAACAACACCCACGCGCACCTTAGCCCAAGAGCATAGGGTCCGGCACAGAAGCGATCAGATCGCTTACAGCTCAAACGAGCGCATCAATGCCTGGATACCAGAAGCTTCACCAATCCATGTCGTCCCTGTCATTGGCAAACCTCTGACCCCGCCTGTGAATTTTAGAGATGATTTTCAAAGTTGGATTGATGATGCTGCGTTAAGGGCGAGGGACTTTAAAAAGACGCAAGGAAGCGATAGCCCCGATACTAAACCACTCGTTCAGCCGAGTCCTCCAACACCCGAGACGACTCCACCGAGGAAGATACACAGGACCAAGGCCGAACCCTCACTTTCGTTTGCTCGGAATACGTCCGGCGAGAGTCGGACGGAGTCGTTCACAACGGCAAAAGAGGACCAGTCTTCCGAAGATGAGGGCAATCGATCGGAATCGCCTTCGCTCCGCCCAGCACGGGAGAAGTGGCTGAGGACTACAGGGATATCAAAGCATAAAGATGTGGGACTGGGCTTAGGATTGGAGTCGGACGACGAGCAATCTACGGCAAAAGAGATGACACCCAGGCCATCCCCAAAGCATGAAAACTTCGTCACCTTCGATGGTGCCTGGGGTGCTGAGGTAGACGATGCCTTAGATCGAATCAGTCAAGGACATCGGAGCTCTGCTCAAAGCTCTGCGAATCCAGAACCAGAACCTCATTCCATTATGTCGAGGAAGAGACCAAACAAGCGTCCTCGCATAGTATCACAGCCACCGCAAGATTCGCCCACGCTCGGCGTGGAGGTGGAAGCACCTCCAAAAAGGTCCCGAAGCCTCCGAGAAAGGGTGGAAGAAAGCCGACGAAGCCCGCCCAATGCGTCTACGGAGAGGTTCGCGGAGCAAATCAATTGGCCCTTGAAGGAAGACGTTTTCGAATTCGACGCTGATTTTCAAGGGGTCAACGACAAGCGGATGTCACAAGCCTCTACCACTTCGACAATTATAGAAGCTATGGTGATCAATTCCCCCCCACGCCGGCGTCAGACATTACGCCATACTAGTAAGATGCTCGATCTTAACTCTTTGGAATCTCCAACGCGGCATTCCAACCGAAACTCGACAATAGCGAACGACATATCAACACGACGTCGGCTTCGCAAGAGTAAGAGTCCAGAACAAGAGCTACGAAAAAGTTATGCTTCAGACAGTCCAGAAACTATTACAGTTCCGAGCGTTACAAAGCTTGCTCCGGTGCCTATTCACCCCGACCGCCTATCTTCTCTACAGTCCTCGGCTTCTGGTAGCAAGCGGCTTTCGCGAACATTCTCACTCACTTCGAAACAGCAATCGTCGAGGCCTACTACGGCGCCTGAAGAGGCTGTCGGTTACTTCGACATCCCACAACGACGCGATCGTCGAACAGTGTCCGTTGTCATACACTCTGCTACGCCGTTCAAGCCTGAAAGCAAGATTGAGAATGGGTTGCAACGCTCATTACCGCTTGATGCCTCGCCCCCGTCAGCTTCAACGAGTCACGAGCTTTTTACAACCACTTCTGCGACATCCGGAGGCTTGATGACTCACTATTCTCCACAAACGCCTCCAGATCAACTGCAGCCTACGTTGAATCTGCATGACGCCCAAGACGCGCAGAACCTGAGCCCGAGCGGCCCAAGTACAGGTGAATGGTCGGCAATGCTACGGCCGAGCTCTACCCTCAGGACTCCATTTTCCCTTCGGTCAGCTCATTCTTCGACCCCGGGAACTCTCGAAGTCAACGAGGCAACAGCCATCAGCATTTACCCACACACCAATAAGTCTATCCTAGTCATTCAGGAGATGGCAAATTCGAGCGACTCTTCTCGCCCACGGGAGCATTCCGCCATCATCGCTGGGCATGCGAATGTCGCACTCCCCGGACCTGTGACTCCCGTGATTCATCATGAATCTCCCCCAAGGGAACTCCTATCTCCACTCAAGAATCCACGCGATCCTCCCCAACCTCCAGACTTCAGGGTCATCCCACCCACACCCGCCAACGCCTCAATTACTCGCTCACCACCAAAAACACCCACTCGGACAAATCGCTTCAGTGCACCCATCACCTCCATCAAACGCGCCTTCTCTGCGCGTCGCCCTCGCTCCGAGTCTATCATGACGCCTTTCACGCGAACATTCTCACTTCGCGGCACAGCTAGCACGCCTCACCGTCGAACGCAGACATTTGATGATCAAGATTCGAAGCTCCATCCGTTCTGGCAGCCTCGCGCTTTCTGGGATGACATGGACGGCAGCGATAGTGAGAGCGAATTTGGAAATACTGGATACCTTACTACCAGTCGGATGCCTTCGCACAGCAGTGGCACTGCTGGACCTCTGAGACGTACTATGTCGTTGACTCGAAGATTCACGGGCTCGTTGAGGTTTCCGCATCCGGCGAGGAGGGCACCAAGGCAGTCGGCGGCTTCATTTGATGATCAGCCGCATCATGAGTATGAGTTTGCACGACCTAATGGTTATGAGGGAGAGGAGAGCAAGAGAGAAAGGGTACCCAGACAAGGCTACCAGGTGCAATTCGTTGGCTTCAGGGGGCTGGCGGATAAGCTCGAACGCAGACGAGAGGTTAAAGAGGAGGGAAAGAGGGAGGAGAGGAGGAAGTGGTTGAGGGGGAGGATTGGATTGGTTGAAAACGGGGAGGATGTAAAAGGTGACCAGATGGTATATGAGGTTTAAGAGGCTGGAGGAGATAGTGGTCGTGGTCGTTCTTAAATGGCATTTACAGCGTGCATGGTATACGGAACGTTGGACATGTGATGAATGGACTGCTGTGGCTACGATGACGATTTACGCGAGACGGCAAATTAGGCTATGATGAGATGTCCTGGACGACAGCTATGGATGGCATTGGTGGCTTTTTCGAATGCATTATCTATGGTTAGGTGTCTTCAATTATTTGGTACACTGGATAGACACGATCTGTATGATCTCAGTCTTCGATTCGAGCTTGATCCCATTTTGCAATGGGCGGTGCAGATCTTTCCAATGTTACTCAAGACACAATATTTGTGTTTACCATGAAATTGATAGACTTTGACATGGGACTTACGCACGGCATCTACAGATTGCCATAAGCAAGTACACGTTGTCTGGTAAGCAAGATGCATCAGTGCTCCAACGCGATCTTGATTCCATGGAGACGTCATTGTGCATGAGCTTGCCTATCATGACAGGACCCTAGCATCACGATCATGGAAACGGGATTCTTGGCCTATATGGACTTACAAGACTATAGACGGAAGGAAAATAACAGTATTCATTCACAGCATCGAGAACACAAATCCCCTCTTTCAGGCACGGCAAAGGTAAGGTATCATCGATCTTGCTATTTGAAAGTTCGATGACATAAGCGGCAACTACATTTGTTGACCATCACTTCGCGGCAGATCATCGTCATACCTTGCGAGAAGCATCGTCGATCGCCCATGCGCAAGCTACAACTACTTGCCAACCTCATCCTACCAACTGCATCACTATACCACTTCGTCTTCCCGCGTCGTTACACACAGCTTTCTGGCGTGTCAGGCTTTTGATTTGTCACATCCCCCAAGAGATCCTGGAACCCCCAATATCAACACCATTACTAAACCCCTTCCACTCCTACTCGCAACCTCATAATCCATCATGTCTACGATACAGAACCTCAAGAACTTCATTCGACATGGCAAGCAAGCCAGACAAACCCACGGCGACCCCACCACCACTGTATCGCCAGTCAACGCGCACCAACAACGCTACGCACCCCCACCGCCTAACGCCCAATATGCCATGAGCGATCCCAATGTCCTCGACCACAAGCCATTACAACAGGGTCATGTTCCTGGTGCTGACTTCTCCGCCGCAAACATCGACAATCGTAATGTCGCAGCCCAGGCAGGGGGTGCTGCTGCAAGAGCTGCGGGTGATAAGCAGAGAATGGACGGCGGCGGCTCGGTCGAGCGAAGTCAAGACATGGATCCCTCAGTCATTGAGCGAATCGTTGCCGAAGAGCGGGAGAGCAAGGGCAAACTGCCCAAATACCCCGGACTCGAGCGCTGGCAATTGCTGGAGAAGATGGGCGATGGGGCCTTCAGCAATGTATACCGTGCTAGAGAAGCCAATGGCCAGGGTCCCGAGGTAGCAATCAAGGTCGTTCGGAAATTTGAGATGAACAGCACACAGGTGAGCATGGAATAGAACTCCCAGCGAGTCGGTTCCTTTTCATCGAATCCTGCACTACACGCGATGTATCCTACGTCATGTCATCCTCCATTCCTTTTACTGTAACGTTCGGCGACGAACGCCTTGCCAATATCATATGGTGAATTAGGGCGACAACCATCTTCATCCGGATTTTAAAAAGCAACCCAAGGTTGTTGAGGTGCGCGAAACCTTTCTTACGTCGAATTCTGGCCATTGCATTCATGTATTGATCATGCCTACACATTATGAACTACTACTGACTCTAGTATTTCTCACAGAGAGCGAATATTCTCAAAGAAGTGCAAATCATGCGCCAATTAGACCACCCTAATATCGTTCAACTCATCGACTTTTCCGAATCTCGCCAATACTACTACATTGTCCTTGAGCTGTGCCCCGGAGGCGAGCTCTTCCACCAGATCGTTCGATTGACATATTTCAGCGAGGAACTGTCACGGCACGTCATTGTTCAGGTTGCCGAAGCTTTGGAATATCTACATGAAACAGCCGGTGTTGTTCATCGGTACGTAAATCTTAGGAACTTCATGAAACACAGGCTAATTTTGTGCAGAGACATCAAGCCGGAGAATCTGTTGTTCTACCCAGCTACGTTCATACCTACAAGAAACCCCAAGCCTCGGTCAGCCGAAGATGAGGACAAGGAAGACGAAGGAGAATTCATCAAAGGTGTGGGAGCTGGAGGTATCGGGACAATCAAGATTGCCGACTTTGGTTTGTCAAAGATTATCTGGGATTCCCAGACAATGACACCCTGTGGTACCGTCGGCTACACAGCGCCTGAGATCGTCAAGGATGAGCGCTACTCGAAGAGCGTTGATATGTGGGCACTAGGATGTGTGCTTTACACCCTCCTTTGCGGCTTTCCCCCGTTTTACGATGAGAGCATTCAAGTCCTCACCGAGAAAGTGGCACGGGGTCAATACACCTTCCTTTCGCCCTGGTGGGACGATATCTCGAAGTCGGCTCAGGATCTCGTCTCGCATCTACTTACCGTAGACCCAGACAGGCGATACACTATCCAGCAATTCCTGAACCACCCATGGATTCGGGAATCGAGAGAAGAAACCTACGCAGCAGCTGATGCTCCACCTCTCGCAACACCCCTCTACACTCGTCAAAAGGAGTACGGTTTCGGCAATCAGAAGCACAACGGCACCACCCCACCGGAAGCGCTCTCGGCGCAATTCCTTGAAACACCAGGCGGTCACCAACGCCGTGGTGACTTCCGCTCTCCCGGCGCTGTCAATCTCCGTGAGGTTTTCGATGTCTCGTACGCTGTGCACCGTCAAGAGGAGGAAGGCAAGAGGAGAAAGAACTTTCCACAAGGTTACCGCGGTGCTGCTGGCATGAGCGGCCTCAACCCGCTCAATGAAGACGACGACGACTATGATGACCTAGAAGACGACCTTCCTGCCGCCCAGCAAAACCCGCCATCCAAGCTCCCAAAGCCACAGGGAGGAGGCGCGGATGTCAGCAGTGTAGAGCAGAAGATGCGAAGTACAAATCTCTCCGGACAACCTAGCGCCGCGGCGCAGGCCAGACAGAGGGAAGCGCCCAAGCAGGCTGGATATGGACAGCATTCACCTGCTGTGGCGGCTGCGGCCAAGCAGCAGGTGAGGAAGAATAGGGGCGCGTTTGAGCTGAGTCTTGATAACGCAACGCTGCTTGGCAGGAGAGGAAAGGGCCAAGATGGGGCGACGGGTGGTAGTAAGTTGAGGGAGCAGATCGTCCTATAATCAATATCTGCGGGCGAAGGGATAAACTTGGAGATGGTGCTGATATAATTGGAACGCGTGATGGAGTGCATGAATGGCAACTTGCACTTCTAAAATGGCTTGGCAAGATGGCTTTTCTTCTTTTACATGGACCATATGAGTGCAAGATAGGCAGGTAGCCTATCAGATGAATGGAACGATACTGCACAACCCATGTTCCCATCGCCGACTCACTACATAAATGCGGGTGACTATGCTAACGACAGCTTCCGTATTTGGCGGGGTGCATAAACCTTCTCAGCGGGGTGCATGAGGTGCGCAGCGGAGGCTTTACTAGATACGACTTAGCTGAGCGTGTGGGTATGTATCTATTTTCTTGCCGCATGGTTTTTAGTTGGGTGGTGGTTCCTGGTTTGGATTGTTTTGTTTTGGTGAGTTTTTAGAGGGTGGAGGGTTTGGTGGGGAGGATGGGTTGGTGGGAAGGATGGGGAAGTTGGGAGGATGGGGAGGTTGGGGAAGAGGTTGGTGTCTGGGTATTAGGGAAGCGGTTTCTGGGTACTGGGATTAACTGGTAGGGTGGGGTGTGGGAATAGGTGTGCGTCGTGGTGGAGGGTATGGGTATGGGTGGAGGGTATGGGTGGAGGGTATGCTATGACCTACGGTCGGATTCTTGGGTTGGGGGGTGGGGAGGGGGAAGATGTGTTGGAGGAGGTCGAATTGTAGGGCGAGATAGTATTCTACGGGGAGAGCGAGGGGTGGTGATGAGGTGGTTTACTGTGGTCGTAACTTATTCTGAGTGGCATACAACATATGTAGCGAATTTTGTGATGCTAGTGGTAGGCTGTATGTCACTTTTGCCTGTGTATGTGTGAGTAAGTTGAGGGAGTGAATTGTACGATACAACGTCGAATGCTCGTGAGGAAGAGCTTGAAGGTCGAAGATGAAGATTTTAGGGGGATGGGCGGATGTGGAGGGGCTTGGATATATTCATTCTATGATGGTAGATGGCTTCTAGTTGTGGAGGAGCGATTGGCAGGGAGCGATACCGCGCAATTAATTATAGCATGAGGAAATGATTTCTTTCTTGAGAATTGATTAACGGTCCCAAGAACTACCTCTGTCCCCGCATTACTCGGTCATCACTGTAAGCGGCGTCCTCGTGCATCCTCGTCTACAACATTAACGTTCTGGCCAAAGAAGGTTACCTGCATAGGACTCAGGCGCTGATCGGCTACTACAATGGTACCAAGGCACCTTGACCGCTTATTCCTGCGCTACGAAAAGTACAAACAAACTTGTATGGTTGGGTGTGATTCTATGCGATATAGGCGGAGGTGGTGTTGATGAACGAGTACCGCGTTGTGAATGGTACGTGCGTGATGGCTGGTTGTTTTGATTAGGGTCCGGAAGGTTAAGTTGACGACGAAGGGGACTGCTTGGGAAGGACTGTGGATGCGGATATCATTTTGTTTGAAATCGATTTTCGCAGTAGGCAGTTCCGTAGTGCTTGGAATAATGAGAGTCATTTCAGACCCTGGGTAAGCGAGGTCATCGGAATAGCCGCAGTGAGTGATGTGTCGAGTAATGTGGTAGTTTATCCAAGTTGAGATGGAGCACAAACGATATATACTGACAAACAAGAAGAGCAACGTCAATTGAGTCTCACCGCATCACAAGGAAATTGGGTGATTTTCTGTATGCAATGATGAGCTTACCACCACAGAAGCTTGAGCAATGAGAGACTGTAGCCTATACTTGTCAAAACCCGCTCAATAATTGAGAGGAGAACGCGGCTCCCTAAAGTCACTTTTGGGAAGTTAGAAACGTCGAGAAATCCACCATTGTCTCACAGGCGGAGGCGTGTATTTGGACAAGCCAAGTGCTAAGAGTAGTCTTCGTTCAATGAGATGTCAATTAGAATAATCAAACCAGGAAAGCAGAAGACGCGCCTGGATCGAGAGTCTGTTGCTGGCGTACACTCAATTATCGAATCAACTAATAAACGGCGATGTATGGACACAATGAAACCAGTGACGCACACGACAACTATGACCGGAAGGACGATTGTTTGCGCAATAATCACGAACCCCACAAGCAAGGATGCATCTCATCTTGAGTAGTAGCAAGCTTTCATACTAGGTCCAGGCATCTGAACATCGAGTACAAGCCACCATCATATCCATGCGGGACGACAGACTTCCGTCTAATAATTCTTCTTGGTCACAACATTACTCCCGAGGTGCACAATACATTGCTTGCGGCTGAGCGAAGTTGTCAGAAAAAGCGATGGAGATTTAGTTCGAAAGGGTAATGGGCTCACCCAGAATCTGTCAACCTCAGAATGGTTTCACTTTGGACGAATTCGTGGATTCCTCTTGCTGCTCCACGTTGACACCTTCCTGAGCAAGACGTACTGCCTCTCTTGCATGTATTGCCTCTTCACACACTATCGACTCCTCGACGTGTGGCTCTCCTTCGCCAGCATTGCCGGCTTCCATACGCCGATCCATGTTGTCACCAACGTCGAAGTCGCCGAGGCTTCCTGAAGAGACTGGCTGCTGTCGAAGGCAGTGGATGATAATTCAAAACGGCGGCGGGCTTGCCTGATAGTCAAGAAGAGGCCGATTGGTGTAAGGAGGGTTGCAACACAACCAAAGACCATGGTTCCGATACCTTGAGGACCCCATTGGCTGTTCTGAGTGGCTGTGGAGGCCAGTGCTGAAGCCAGGGAGGCTGCGCTTGCATTCGACGCCATCGGAGGTGTGATACGAGGCGCTGGGTGCGTACAGTGGAAGCTTAAGTCGTGGTTTCAGTGGGAGTAGGATGGTTCCTGTATTGGAGGGAGGAATCTCTTCGACGGTCGGTGACGTCTTGGATACACTTCCTGGCCTTGTATTCCTCTTCCTCTTCACGAAGTCACGTCTGGTAATAATTGACTGAGCAATGACTGCTAGGAGCGAGGCCAAATAGCGGTCGTGGTGATCGCGCAGGTTGTTGTGTGATATGGGGGAAAAGGCGCTTTGAAATACAGCTTCTGGCACCTTGAGAACATGGCTCTTTCGTCAGCATGTTTCCCGCCACAGTGTCAATTCTCGTTGTGCGTCCACCATTGACTCGACAGCTGCAAGCAGCCGTTTAGACATATTGCTATGTTGCGTCGTCGACCGCCACGGTTTGACCATGGTCATCGTGCCTCATGAAATTGAGACAGTGCTCTAAATGGAAAGACAGACGATCTTCCCTGTTGGAATGAGCTAGGTTTGTCTGATCACTTCGGGTGTTGTACGCTGTTGTGAGGGAGACAATGTCAATTGGTTTTGTCCTGCAAAGAGTCTTAGATCAAAACAGCTTAGCGCCTTGCCTTAGGTTTACTGCTACCCGGAGCCAGTGGCAATTCCCCTAGGCGGATCCTCAAGTCCAGCCAAACCGGGCGCACCGACATGCTTGCAAGGAGACTGTTTGTGTTGGAGAATTGCTCTGTCAAAACTTGATGGACTCGGAAGGCCGCTTAGCAGTCGATTCCTCCAGGTTGCATGCAGCAATCCCTTACCCATCTTGTCTTACATGCAAGTGAAGGTTTGTGATGAGTGGTATGTGATTGGGCGACATTTGAGTCAATGGCAGCACTAACAGGTCTCCAAATGCATGTCGCCTTTCTATAGAGACTTCGAGCCAATCTTCGCTTGCGAAGGAACAACTTTATGGACCGCATCGGCCAGCCACTGGGCCGATTACCTCCATAGCAGTTCCCTTCCCCGCCTCCAGCAAGCTATGAACGTATACGTGTCTGTTGCGTATGCGAGAAGTTACAAGACGCAGGGACCGTCCCTAGGCCACAGGGCCAGTGAGAATCGCCACTGTCTTTTACTACTGATGATTTGCAAAATAAGAGTATAGAGATTCTAGCAATCTGATGTATGAGCCAGGGGGGTTCAGTCTATGGTCTCGAGGCTTACTGGTCGCCCGAGTGGCCTTTCAAGGATCAGCGCGGAGTAGAATGCTATTTCGAAAACAGAAAAGTCTACCAATTGACTGCAGCCAAGTAAGATTAAGAAGCCAGGCAGCCAGAAAGCCGCCCCGCGGATGCACTATGGAGCTCAAAAGTGTACGGCCTATAATTTCACGGCTCCTTCTTCTAATTCCGGGCTTTACGCTACATCAAGATAGCCTGTGCAGAACTCGGCGGGATGTATTCGTGGAATGATCGGCATGCTAGGATCGAATGTCCACGATATGTGACAGAGCTACGCTGACCTTTTATCGTAGCGTGAAATGAGCTCGCTAGCTTACTATCAAGATGGTGTTTAATAACCTTTATCGTACATGTAAAATTAGGTGCAGCAACAGCACCTTCACCATCATACACTTACACGGCGTGAAGGTTTAATAGGAATTGTTATATGGCAAAGTTATAGATGGCTTTAATGTCTCCAGCTCTCGCATCGAAAGTATCTTAGTCGAAGCTTTCCTTCGAAAGCTGTAGCGGATTTTGCAGATTTGGACGTTAACGGTCATTATATACTATTTCAATAGTAGACAGCGATGACTTCTGCTTCCTCGCTAGATAATTTACAAATCTCTGAACTTTGATAACCCGGACATCATCTCAGGGTCCTTATCGACGTTGTAGACAAAGCCAATGGTCTATCTCACTGTTGCATCGGAAGTGCCTCTCAGGGAAGAAACCTGAGGTATGGACCAAAAATGATTCTTCGTCTCTAGCTTCCCGTACAGGACCAATGACAATGACCTCAGCGAGGTTTTATTGCCGGAAGCTGGAACACAAACTTCCATTTTGTCTAGACACATCATAATTCTGAAGTCCGCAGTCTGGCTGCATCGGACCCCGTCTCACGAAAGGTATCTCGATATAAAGAGCGAGCATTGAATAGGCAAGCACAAAAATCTTCCCCAAAATATCTTAGCGTCTGGTTTCCCGAATCATCAATTATCAGGATAACATGCGACTTGGTGTGGGTGCTATCGCATGCGATTGGTAGTTATGCCAGAGGCCTGCAAATTAATCCCTATTCAGCCTTTCCTAACCCCCACCTTTTCTGATCCGATCTCAAGAGCCACTAGCAAGCGTGGCAGAACTTTCCGCTTAGAATTCCATTACTACAGCCGTAGTATGGAACCAAAAATTTACTTTTGCCTTAGTGTGGCAGCCTCGTCGTCTGGTGGCTTTCTTAGTCGGTGGAAGCTGAAAGAATATTTCGTGCAACAAGGGGAGCTCACACCAATCGCCGAAGTCCAAAACTCTACGCCACTTTCTAGCGACCGCTTTTTCATTTGCAATTTTCATCACTGCGACGCAGGCTGGCCTTGCGACAATAAGTTTGTACCCCTTTCGTTTCCTCGCCTGTTCCTGCTACCTTGTTTCATCTCCGTCAAGTGGTTGCCAGGGCAGCAAATCCGAAGTTTCCAGTACAGCACCGGCGTCCAGCTTCCCTGATGCAATGTTGATACAAAGCAGACGAATGCCCTAAAGCTTCTCATACGCTCTGCGTAATCATCAATGCACATTATATACCCTTCAACAAAGAACACAAAAAACATGCAGCCTCGTCGGGTACGACAGAAGACGGCACCCATGTCCAAGCTCAGAACTCCCCCCACTGGCTTTCATCTCTCAATTCGATGGAAAATTCTGGCAAGTGATGCATAGTGATGAGCACAAGCACAGTCGTAGCACAAGCATACGGTTGTCGAGTTCTTGAATGCTATGAAATCAGTCTTCGAAGAACTTTGCAGAGGCTGGAACTTCAAGGTAGAAGTCAGGTGAGTTCCCTCAGCGTCGGTAGCTGTTTTTGCTAACTAGTTTAAAGACTCTGTCATCCCGCGGGCGAGGCCATTTTGGTTCACAGCAGCAGTGGCCGACATCACTCCAGGCTGGTATGACTGAGTAAGTGCTATCGACTTACCTTTCGGCTCAAAATGCTGACATTCGTACAGTGTGCTTTATCCCATACTCCCACAAGCCTCGTCGGTTCCACCAAATGATCCATCAAACGCATATTCCCCTCCTCGTGCACCTTTCTCTACAGAACATTTCTATGGCATAGCACAATCATCCACGCCAATTGAACTTGTGTTGCCGCCTCAGGGTGGACTTTGGCCTCGTCAGCAGCCACCCTCAAGACTTTCCAGCAACACGAACCCTGTTGCCAGAGACGAGTGGAACCTGTGGCACCCATCGTTGTCTTTTGACCCTAACCCTGGTTGTAGAGTGATCCTTGTAGAAAAGATTCGACATCATTTGATGCGCTAAGAACCAAATGGTGCAGCTCATACCGATCTCATCACTGTGACCGTCCCTAAGAGCAGAATAGAAGGATCTCGGCCCGTGGTCAATGAGTGCTCTGCCTTGCCGGCTTTGCAACCGCCACCGGCATTACGCAGGCCTGTTGATGACAATGGTCCAAAAAACCATAACCCTAGAGACTAAGGTAGGACGGTTGTTCAGTGGAGAAAAGGTTACCTTCGATGATGTAGACTTGATACGGATATAGGTTTAATGCATTGTCTAGATATAATGTGTTGTACGGTATCACGTTCTCTAGAGACATCAAGATCCTTATAAAAACTCTAAGAGTCAAAATATTAACAACATATAACACATCACGCTTTGTCTATTTTAGGTATTACTTATGCTAGCGCGCCAAGCCCGGTGCAAGATGTTCTTGCCTCAGTCCCAAAGATGTGCCAAGCTCCACTAACCTTTTTCGGGTTAGCGCCTTTCGCTTACTTCGGAAATTCGGCTGCGGAGTCAGCAGGCTCGCCCGAGGGGCTTTAGTGACCGGGAGCTACACCTGAAGGGGCTTAGCCTGCTCGGCAGGTTCGATGGAGAAAAGGAAGGATGCCGAACCGTCCACTCGTAGGGCTGAAGCCCGTAGACCCCCGAAAGAGCGCCCTAGAACGCGTTGCTCAGGCGACAAGACCGATCCCCAGAAAATTCCGGCTTGGTACCCGGAAGGCGGGTTCTAGGGCGCTCTTTCGGGGGTCTACGGGCTTCAGCCCTACGAGTGGACGGTTCAGCGGTGTGGACGGTTTAGGGGTGACCCCTTCTATGGTATCCAGGATACTAGAATAATAACAAACAAATGGCGGAGAAAAGCATGCCGCCCAGGCACTAATTACATAAGGATTTTCCACCAATGGGATATTTCCCCTCTTGACAGAGGGACTGAGGCCACGATGTTCCACAAAACATCTGTTCCAAATTTTCGGTGCCTCAGCGCAATCTCACAGATTGAGACGAATTCGGTCAAGACTCTAGGGTTTACGGTGATTACAATATGAGGAACAAGGGTGGAAATCCCTTGGTTTTCTCCAAGACATGGGAACTCCCAGGAACAAAATTTCTCGCTCCAGTAGACATGCAACATCGACCGTTGTCTATTGGGGACTCACTACCACGATACGACAGCTTACGGTGATTCCTTTCCTATGTGATCACCTTATGAGAACACCTTTGCCTCTCCGTGCCGTTTTGTTTCAAGCGCCAGCCTGCTTAGGGGCGCTAAAACAATAAACACCAACATAGAAGTCCGAGTTTTTCAGAAGCATCGCTGAAGCATCGCAAGACTATAATTCGATAAGTTTTTGGCAATGCGCAGCGTCTGGGCCATCGGATCGCGTGAGCGCCAATGATTGAAACGATTGGGTATTGCCGACACGTACATATAAATATAGGTATAGAAGTAGTTAATATCGGCTTCTGTCTATCGTGCTGCCCTCTATCGCTGTAACGGAATATCAGGAAGTATGGTCTTCTCATCTACCATTGCCTCGAGCTTGTTTTCATGTCTCCTTTATTCGTCAACGGCAAGAGCAGCCGCTATCACGAATCCCAACCTATCACTACTTCTCCAAGCTTCAAATACTTCTCTTGCGAAGTTCACTAGTCTCGGTAACGATCTACACCCACATTTTCATATTGCCATAGGATACGGCAATGACGGCCTACCAGCCACAGCAATGCTCATGGATGCTGTCGATTCTTTAGCGAAACTTGCACCGCTGGATTATCTTGGACGACAACCGAATTTCCATGGACACATGGAAGCTTATCCACAAGTCGTTATTGACGTCGACCCTGTCTATCCCGCAACGGATGTAGAGAATCGTGTGGCTGTTTTGTGCATCTACTGGGGTATGGAGACTGTGGTCAGTAATAGGAATTACAAGAATGCTGAAATTGATTGCTTTTGGGACAATGTTGTCGTCGCTCAAGTGCGTTTCGAACAGCCAGGGTACCATTCGTCAGCTACTGTCGGGACTAACAGCCCGATACCCAGCCTTGGTGTGACCGCAGAACCAACGGTGTCAAATGGCACCACCCCGGGACTCACCGCTGGGAACTCTACACTAAACTCACCAACCGCCCTCAACACCTCACTCGACGCCAGTGTCAACAGCATATTCTATTTTAGATCCGACAGCCAAACCCTCAGCCTCACCGACGTGTTCATAATAACCATGGCAACTCTCAAAAACGTAGCTTCCTTCCCAAGCACCGACGCGGTGACCTCATTCACCTCCGGTGCCGGAAGTGCATATGATCTCTACTTCCTCTTTGCCAGCGGAGAGACTATACGGACAAGACCGCCCTTTTACGAATATAGGTGGATTATTGAGACTGTGAGGCAGATTCCGGCGTGGATGCTGAGCCAGAGGAGATTTGCGGAGATTAGTATCGGTATTCTGGTAGATGATGTGCATTTGGGGAGTGCGGTTTTGGAGAAGGGACAGCAGACTCCTGATCCTCCTGGTGTTGCTGTTTCCTGAGGAAGATGTCGGTCTGAATAAGATCGAGGATGTTTCGCTATGCAAAACCGCGATCGGCCTGCTGAGCAATGTGATCTGGCTTTACCACGATACTAGGGTATATATCAGTACAGAGGATGTATCTGCAAGTTGATATATCGGCGCAAACTCATAAAAACATAGCAAAATCTAAAACATTTCGTCCTCAGTATTCGCGAAGGTGTGAAACCGCATGATAATCTCCAAGCTGCTTATTCAATAAAGGAAAACGTCACCTCTCGCCATGAGTCATTCCCTGTCCCACTAGCCAAACACATGTTTCACGAATAATGTACTTCCCATTTCTCTTCTCTATTGTGGACCACCCACGCTCGAGTAGCGGCCTGACTCATGAAGTCTACCACCAATGGGTTCTCAACAGCTTGCGGGTCAAAAATTTCGCCATTTTTACGGTCTCCTTCTCCTATATAAAACTTGGCGAGAGGAGTTATCACAGTGCTGGTGCCAGGTTGTACGGCAAAGCAAGCCACTGGGACGACTTCGCCTCGGTACTCTGGATGAGGAGCGCCAAGACCTACGAAAATGTTTTCTGGGCGCGGTATCCTTTAGCTAAACTAGACAAAATACTGGATAGGAAGACAAGGAGGGACGTAGTGAAAGCAAAGTACGTAATCATTACCATGGAATTTACCAAAAGCCAAGCTTACCGGATTTAGACTCATGTTCCTCACCATCAGTCTCAATCGAGAAGCTCCCCAGCGTCTCGCACCCACTTCCCGACTCCTCGAGTGCAGCTCCATAAGCATTGCCAGTGCTCGTCTTCACCACATCACCATGGGCGTCCATAGTGCATATCTGAACGCGTCTGGAATCTCTAATATCCACCGATATACCAGGGCTTAGTGGTTTATTTGACGTCTATGTAATGGCATAGGGTTTCATGTTCAGCGAGAACATGACTGAACCCTTGGGAGCGGGCACTTTGGAGGCTGCGATTTGAATACAGCGATGAGCTCCTCCTTCTGGCCATGGCGTTATAAAAGGTCTCGCCGGCCAGCAGAAGTAGGCGCGGGATTTGCCAGAGTGGTTTTGAATGTTTATTGTGTAGTCGGCTGGCGTTGTGTTCATGATTGTTCTATATGGTCTACCAAAAGTTTTATGTAGTTTGTAAGCTGGACTCAGTGGACTGTTTGCGCTAGTGACGTAACATGTTTCGCTAGCTTCTCGAGGTTGAGCGCTGACTGCATGACTAAGCAAGGACGTTCTCTTGTTGTTCTCACCATCACAACCGAGCTCTTTCGGATTGTATTCCATCAAATCCAGAAATACAAAAGACGTCGCTGACAGTAGAAGACGCGAACTGAGACGGCCGGTCAACTAACGGCACTGACTGTATACTATGCGAATCTATCTTTGTTCGGAGCGCTCTAATCAAGCAACAATGAGGGCACCGCTAGCAAGGACACTCTCAAAGCAATTGGCGTGGCAGATTGGCCTGGAGTCGCTGTACTTATACAATCATGGCTGCGTTGTGCGTCCGCGAGCGAGTATTGGCTTGATCTGATGCACGTATGAACCACCAAGCTCCTTTGTGCGTTGATGAACCCTCTCATTGATCGAGATGGCTTTGTTGCCGTGGAGATTCCCTTATCTGGGTCTCGCTGGTCTCCTTACTGAGACGATTTATTCGAAACGAGCTTGAATGACAGCAATTATAAACGCCTCTGAGCGTCCAGGTCCATTTCCGTCTGTATTTTCCTCCATCCACTCTCAATGCTTTCAATAGGGACAATGTTGGTTTTGCTCACCACTCCTAGCGCGGCCATGATGGCCATGGCCGAGACAAAAGATATCATAAGGAGTCCTCAACCAGCTGCCGACATCCCAACACACGGTTGCGACGCTGATCCTTCGATCGCCAACACGTGCACGGAGTGGACTGTTGGCCACGTGGGGAAGAATGCCCAACTCTCCTATTTCTTATTTGATACAGGTAAGATTATTATCCTGTTTGCATGTTCGTAGGACTTACAATCCGGGTTCCGGCCGTACCTAGACGCCCGCCAACGGTTATGCTAGATACACCCCTGAGGGCCGCAGTATTCTCTCCGGTCTGACAGGGGGTATCCTTGGTAAAGGTCCTGGCGGTCGTGTTTAAAACGGTACTCCTCTTCACTTTACCATAACTTTATGCGGACGGAACCACACACCAGGGCCTAGCTTACTTAGACGATCTCGAATCTGATGGGATGGTCGCCGCAGATATGCAACTGTTTGTCCCAGGAAATGCAAATAGCTCCTCCGCATGGGGAAGTAGAGATATTGGCTGGAACGCGATTGTGGGCATGGAATTGTCGACAAGTAGTTCTCGTAAAGGTAACTGGACCGGCTAACTTTGAGAGTCTAATTCAACAGAATGTGGTTGAAGCAAACAAGTTCAGCTTCTACCATGCTCGTAGTAAGAGCGACCAGAACGGCGAGCTGACTCTTGGAGGACGTGATTCGTCCAGGTGGAAGGGCAATCTGGCGACAGCGAACGTCGTTGAACAAGGACCGGGATAGCGCGTCATGATCGATGGTATGAAAGTTGGTCGGACTGTCCTGGAAGGCGTTTTTTAAGGTGAAGGTACGTTTTCTCTCCTCACCAGCATGCCCTGACCGTCCGCTGACTTCTCTAGAAAGCCTTTCTTGACACTGGGACGGCATTGGTTACCGCCCCAAAGAACGTGGCTTCTACAATCCACAGTGCTATTCCTGGGTTAACGCTGGTACCCCCCCTCACCTCAACAATCCTTTGATATTCATTCCTATCCAGGTAGTACATCAAATGATGATATACCTGCGTTTATCTTTGGAGGCGTACCAATCTCTATGTCTCGCGAGGACTTCAATCTAGGACAGATAAGTACGGGGGGAGAGCCAAGATGCACATCCGCACTCAGTGGGTGCAGATCATCGTGGGGTTGGCTTTTGGGCATTCCATGGTTCCAAAGCTACTATCACACAATTCGATGGGGAAAGAGCCTCAAGGATCAGAAGGTGGCAATGGGACTACCATGAGCTTTGGAATGACAGTCCATGCTTCTTAGTAAGGCTGTTGCTCCATCATATATAAATGTTTTGAGCGCAAGTATAAAGTTTTGTTATCGCTCTTCTGTAAAGCAGCTCGGGTCGACACTGTTCGCACCGGGCCACTCTCATCGCAATAGCATACCTTTCTAAACTATCTCAAATTGGGGAGTAGTCAAATGCATCTCGACTTGGAATATGAGCAGCGCAGGTTCAAGCTCAGATTTCCACTCTAATACTAGAGCTTACTAGCATTGACGAGCTAAGCTCGAACGAAAACCTGGACCTCGTTTGGTAGATATATTTGAAGGGTATGAAGTCTGGCAATTCCACGCCTGATAGCGTTCTTCGGCTTCTCGAAACTCTAAATTGAGGCAACGCACAAATGGACAACTGGTATTAGCCATACACCGAAGTCTTCACGAAGTTCAGATCCAAGTATCTAGGCTGATGTCAGGAGACACCCAAATGGGAAGCTGTAGTTAAATCGTATCGTGCGCCCTTCTCTACAAACACACGTTGATATTAATTGAGCAAAAGTCTGGGGTCAGTAAAAAAAAATAACGAACTCTTCCACTGGATGTGTGACGTTCTCGAATGTTTCCGGTTCTTGGGAACAGTGACTCTGAGGTGGAAATCGTCGGATGGTGTGGATGGGAGGATAAATGCGAGTCTGCGAGAGTACATGATCGTTCCTTTACTCATGGAATTACGGACGCGGCGGCCAGATGTCCAGGTGCAAGTTCAGATTCCACAGATCTCCCACGACCTGTCCAAAGTGCCGGAGATGCATGGATCGATCGTGTATGTGGCACTGGAACATTACTTGAGAGAGCTTGAGACGGCTATTGAACCTCAACAAGCTAGGGGATTCCTCCGCAAGATACGTGATGGTTCGAGTCCATGGAGAATCTAGGAACGAGGGACGCCGAATGTAACAGGAAGAGATGCTACCCATTATTGCAACACATTGGGAGCAACGCTGTAGATAGATTCCTGCAAATCAATCGAGCAAACCATGCTCGTCTTCCATATAATCCCGCAGAGCTGCATTTGAGACAAGTACGAATAGTGCTAAGATGTTTCTAGAAAGATAAGCTAGAGGCTGACCGACACTTCTGAAAAGGTCCAGGGAGGTGCACTAGAAAGCCGGAGTAGAGAAAGACCCCGCGTCTCCTACCCATTCATGGACTGCACTGTTTGGTGTCTACTTTCGCTTGATGTTTTTGGATCCTTTGCTCCATAATTGAGGCATCGAGGAATGGCTGCGGGGTTCTCTGGGATGAGAAAGTCTTCACTTGAAATCGTCAGATGAGTGTACTATAGTGTCGATGGCATGGTCACCTTCAGGAGTCCTGCTCTTGCCATTCTTCTCCTGGAGCAGTAAATGGCCAGATGACGAGGCAGGTTCGGAGTAGGGGGTTTGTGTAGTGTGTATCTTTTGAGCAGGAGTTAGGTATCTTCTGATAGATCGCCGACCCGTCATTGGAGCTGTCTATTTCTCGAAGCGCCAAGGAAACAAATCTGCCCTTCAAGCAAGCTGGAGGAATAAAATTTTCATTGGTTGAAGGAGGTTTGCCAAGATAATTGTATCAAAAAGGTTTGTCCGAGCTTCTACCGAGGAACTTTAGTATGAAAAGGACTATTGATATGGCCCCAACATCGAGTTTCCAGAGCTACATTGTAGAATATGAATCTTCTATTCTCAGCCTGTCTAGTCCTGCGAATAGAGGCTCTACAACAAAATTGCTGTTGAGAAATCTCGAGAAGAATACCTTCTATACAGCTTTATGGGCGAAGATCTTATCGTCAGCTGTCTCATTATTAAGGTATTTAACATATTCGCGAGGTCGAAATTGGTGCCGCTAGCTCCGCTGCCTTAATTTTTTATATCCAAAAGATCCAAAGTTGGTTAGATCAAGAGGGGTCTACCTCGTTAAAGACATGGGTTCCGCCGTAGAAAAGCCGGCTATTGACATTGGAGGCCCCTCGTCCCCCGAAGTCGGCGCTCCACTCAGTGCATCCTACCGCGAAACCGACCAACTCCATGAACAACTTCCCATCCGCTGCTGCATTGGGTCGGACCCAAACCCATAGCAGTGCTGGTAGCATTGGGACCACTGCCGCCAACACGAATGCCACCGTCAGCCCCATAAGTCCCAAAGGCAAGAGGAAGCGCATCCATACACAAGAGTTATCAAGCTCGCCGGGCAGTGCAGAAGATGGATATGAAGGTAACGGGGACAAGAGGAGACCACCTGGGGTGAAAAGAGCGTGCAATGAGTGCCGACAGCAGAAGGTGCGCAGACAATGCGTCAGGGCATATGAATGGGAGAACCTCTATGACTCATTCCTGTGTAACAGCTACGATGCAATGTAGTGACCGAGCCTACATACCAGACATGTGGGAGATGTCAACGTCTGGGCCTTGTGTGCAAGATCGACTCAAACTTCAAGAGAGTGGGAAAGCGGAGCATGAATGCTGAGATGGCGAGGGAGATAGTAGTACTCCGAGCACAGCTGGCCAGTCAACAAACGTCTCCAACGGCGGTGGGGCCTTCCATCAAGACATCGATGAGCGCCTCGGCAAGTCCCACTATTTCGAATCTGCCAGCACATCTGGATCAATACATGGGCTCTGAAGAGGGCCAAGAAGCCGTACGTGAACTTTCATTGCCCATGTCTCCCCAGACGGATCTCATTGAGAGCCGCGAGGAACACAGTATTCGCTAATTAGAGGGCTTTAGGTGGCCTCGTTGTTGGACCTACGGTCTGGCGAAGCTGGAGCGTTCAGGAGAAGTCCAAACGCACAGCTTTTGCTTACACGGAGAATTGGACAAATTGTACTGACTCAAGACCGGATCCAAGATCTATTTCGACAGTATGTGATTCTACCTGGAGTGAATAAGCCACGACTAATTTTCCATCGAGCTTCTTTGCCTACTATCATCCATTCCTTCCTTTTCTCGACCCAGGAAAGTCTCCGGAGTACTACTATGACAAGTCTCCTCTTCGCTTCTGGATCATCATTAGTGTAGCTGCCCGACGTACAGATCCCCTTTTATTGACTTCTCTATCTGGACCATTATCGGAACTGCTATGGAAGACTATAGCAGAGGTGCCTCAGAATTACATCATTGTCAAAGCGCTATGCATCCTTTGCACGTGGCCCCTTCCAATCAGCAGTTCTTCCTCTGATCCCACATTCATGCTCGCTGGTTTGATGATTCGGATTGCCATGCAGATAGGCTTGCACAGGCCCTCGCATACTGGAGACTTCTCTAAATTCAAAGAAGAGTTGCTTGAAGAAGAGCTTACAGATCGAATACGGACTTGGGCTGCGTGTAACGGGGTAGCTCAACGGTAACGAAGTTGACTTCACAATATAGGTTTTCGGCGCTGACATTGGATAGTGTTGCTACAGGCTACGGACAACCTCCTAATACGCTTTATGATTGGACTCTATCCCCCTCAGGTCCAACAGAAGCTAGCTTTAGACTGCCGGACGAAGTAGAAGGCCGTTTACTGATCGAAAAATTCAGCAACAACGTCACGAAAGCCTTGTACAGCAACCACCAGGATCCAGTAGGGCTTGCTGACGAATCCCAAAGCTCTCACTTGATTGTATTCCTTCAGCGAGAGTATGAAGACTTGGAATATAAGCTTAAATATGACATTTCTCGTGAGTTTTCATTCTATATCAGCTTTCACCGTCTAACATGAGTGCCAACTTTACAGCCATAACCACCCTCTTCCTCCGGTCTGCTGGCCTTCATTTTCGGCTCTTTGCCTTCTTCGACTCGCCAAATTCCCTGCAGTACCTCAAAGACTTACTTGCCTTGTGGCTATCGACCTGCTCTTTCCTCGAATGCGCGTTCAGCCTTGAAATTTCTGCCGGTGGCTTGCTCATTTACTCACCGAATTACGTCTTACAGATGATCATCGCGGCGGCGTTTACGCTCTTGAAGCTATTGAACAGCTTCTTCGCCAGTCATATTGATGTCGTGTATGGTAGGAGTCTTTTCACCAGCGCGATCCAAGCCATACGGTCAGTCAGTGTGAGAACCAACGATCTACCTAGCAGATTGGCCGAGGTGCTAGCTCAGCTATGGAGGGCAAGTGGAGCTGGATCACGACAGCTGAACAATGGGAATGCCAACATCGACAACTCTCTGCAGCTCAAGGTGAAGTGTAGAATGAGCATGAGCCTGGTCTATGATTCCTTGTGGCGATGGAGGGAGGAGTTTCAAGGCCGCGGCAACCTTGATTGTATGTTCTCCTTTGTCCGTGAAGGCTAGGAGACCGCTGACGTTGTGAAAAGCTGCCGTGAAGAACCCCACTATGCCAGATTCTGCTGTGGAAAGCTCCTCAACTTCTGTTGCGGACCATAGCCTGGCACCATCGAACGTGGGTTTTGGCGATACAATCACGCCTGATTGGTATGTACAATCATCTCCCAAAGTTGGATTGCAACTCGCGGGGTCGGAGTACAGACGGCGATACGGCCTCCGCATTCTTCCTTGCATTGTTCTTCTCAGATAGTTGCTATTTATAATAGACATGCTGATCGTACCTAGGTTTGGCGAGTCCAACTATGAAGTTTTTGACCCACTTAATTGGATGCTTGACGGACACGTTGAGCTTCCTTATAGCCTCCCTAACATGGATATGGATGCGCAAGCTATGATATGACCGGATGGCTGATGATTGGATGAACATAGAATGAGGGTATGGAACATGACTCTGGGTAGATAGATTTAATCTAGAATAAGTCCAGCCTAGTCTGCCTGTATTTCCTATTTCCCCAACGTCACCCGCTCTCCTTCATCATCTTCTAAGCCCATCAGGTGTGATCAGCGACTGCTAATGCTGTGTAGAGTTGTCGGGTTTTCGTGGACGTCTCTTTTCTTCAGACGTCTCCGGCGCGTGTAAGCGGAATATTTGCTGGTCTTTGAGCAGGTCTGTCTCGTTTTCGGCAAAGCCAGGGCGAGTGCTAATCACGTCAGCGACAAACCACTGGCGAAGCTCGTATCAACTCGACCAACCCGGAATCACTATCAGCACCTTGTTGACCTGCTTGCGGCTCCCATGCCAGAGGCCCAGGCATGTTTTGTGTCCCTCCATGAAATTGACTGGTTGCCTCGGGCATCACGCTCGCGCGAAAAGGCTCTTCATCTTCGTCTTGTAGCCAGCGCCGTAGAGATGGGCTCACGGAGCGGCGACGGTGAGCCCGGTCTCTGCGGGGACTGGGGTCCTCTTGGATGTTATCGCCTAGCAGCGTTGCTCCGGACTCATCGCCACATCCATCCCGGCCATTGTACGTTGTCGGACGTCCTCCAACCCTTCTAGTAGCGCATGGAGAATTTTTGTCCTGGTTCGATGCAGGGGCGTCGTGCTTAGGGATTTTCTCGTCATGTGTAGGAGGGGCCATCTTGGTCATAAAGATCTGCGGCGGCTCTACGTCCGTTGTGTAGCGGTCGGGTCTGGATGCTGTTCAGTCAAAACCGCAAGGTCAGTCTTTTTGTTGTATACACGCTATACCCCAGTGCTAAGTCATAGAAAAAGACTCTTGAATTTGATGGAAACTCACCTAGTAGGCCTGTCCCCTGTTAATCCAAATGAAGCCGCTTCTTGCGCATCACGTCCACATCTTGCAGACATCATCGTCTTCACCGCTTCACGTTGCAATAGAATTGCTGTAACACCCTGGCTACTTGTGAGCCGTGACCCGCGGGCACTTCATGCATCTGTCAATTTAGGACAGCACATGGCGCTTGACCTTTGTGATCCTTGCTGCTGACGAAATAGGTTACATTCGTCTGTTCGTGACCCGCGAGCACTTTGTGCATCCTTCGATGCAGGACAGCACATGGTGCTTCGCCGTTAGATCACCGTGACTGATGAGATAGATATGGCATGACTATCCGTGCACGATCCGCATGAATCCCCTGGATTGCAGCTCTGGCATTCCGTTGCTTGCATTAATATTGGGAAGTTCATGGCCAATGGCTTGGGCGTATCGAACGGATTCGAAACGTTGCAGGATAGTTCTGGATGTGGTTGATTCTCATTGGACTCAGAAGCTTTGCGAATTGTGTACCTTTGCATAAGTCCGGTCGCAATGGCCATTCGCCGTCCAGACGCAAACACGCCTAAGCAGTACCCTAAGTTGATAGCAGCCCCAAGAGATGACGAATAATACAATGAAACCATGATGGATCCGGTATCTTGCATATCAATGAGAAACATCAGAAGTGCAGAGATGGCCGTCGGATCCAGACCATGGATTTGCATTGGATTGGAGTATTTAGCTAGGCGCTAACGTCCATATTCTCCACCCTGTTCGAAGACCGCCTTAGCTTCGCAAGATCGTGCCGATCATGTATCAGACACGTTCGTTTAGATAGACCGGGAGTTGTGCCCCACACCTCTCTGAAAATTGTCAGAAACGGCATTACGATGATTCCCCTGACGGCAGCGTAGCGTGGATCACTAAGCCGGAAAGTCGAGCAGAAGTCGCTTCATTGATTCTGACAGGAGTTGAGGATGCTGGAATCGCCTCTGGAGACTAGACGGCGGCTCGGAGAAGGCAGCTGAGCCTCTTGAGTGCACAAAGGTCATGGTCTTCGAAACACGGGATGGTCTACATGTTAATATCCACACCTGCTCTAGGGGTCGGAATCTGACAGTGAGGAAGACGTGCTACCATCAAGAGTCTAATATGACAGCTATCTGTTGCATAGCATCGCAATCACGGTAGGAACTTTAACAAAAAGAATGGTAACATGAATTTTTTGTCCGATTCTAAGAGATCAAAAGGAGGATGGGATGGCCTCACCTACGTTCAGCTAGGCCACGACCGGGCGCCGTTGCGCTTTCTGGACCCCTTCTAGCAAATCGGGCGTTGTCGAGGAATCCGGAACCTCAGCCCCCTGCCAATCAATAGCCGACGCCGAGGCTTACACAGAGAACAGTCACATCATCTCCGGAATCTCGTCACTATTCATGCACACGTCTATCACATGCACCTTTATCTGTTCATCGGCCCGTTGCTATCGTACATCAATACCCACTAGCCTGGCAATCGCCACATACCGCTCGTTTGTTGGTGGCGTACTCGTTACCCCCTAGCGATATATAGGTCCGAGCCTTCGTTATGGAAGCTATGCACCTGGTAAGGCGTAGTGCAAGCCCAATTCAATTGATCCTTATGTTGTGCAGTATCCACTGGCTAGCCGAAGGAAAGAGGTTAGAGAGCGCTACCTCAAGATTACGTCTCACTTCCCGCTCAATAATGCAGAAATACTGGTCTGACGAAACCCGGGTCTTCTGGTCCACAGCCGGAGGATGTGACCAGTCAATCGATAGGCTCCCCTTGGCGGTTCCCTTGATTGATCGATTCGAGCGGCTGAAAACCTCCTTCAATGAGGGCAGGGGTGGGAATCCTTTCATCCGCGAAGTATGTGTATGCATAACTATGTATCTCGAACAAATGGTGCATCACAACAAGTGCTATTCGTCCGGCATGACCATGGTGTCGTTTTCCTCATATTTCTGGCCGTCGCTTTGACCACATGAGGTAGAGTCTGCAATTGGAGGAAATGACAAATAAGGGCTCAGAACGTCGCATATTGCGCATCCACCAGACTTGGTGCCAAGAAGCACTATCAGCTGCCAGGGCAGGGTTGGTCATTGGCCAAATTATTCCTGAAAGCAGCCCGGAAAATTACACTCGCCACGGGGAGGAACCACCTGCATAGCCCGCCTTCGATCTAAACTCTATTGGTACGATATCCTAATCGAAAAACGTCGCGAGAACAGCAGATCCAGAACAAAATCATTGCAATAAACCGCGGATCCCTGGACTTCACAAATGGAGCTTCAATTTTCTCACAGCTTCCTCCTGAATATGACTAGTCGCCTCTCTAGGTAGCCGGTGACGATCAACAACTACCGAGCTCGGGAAAGCAACAACACAAGGGAGATCAAAGTGCATTCTCCATGCGTCTCAACTCGAACATGGCGAAGATGTAGCCTCTGGCTTGAACACCAGGTCCAGTAATGTATTCATATCGAAGCGCACATGCCTATGGCTGCTGACGATGATCCGGCGTTATCATAATATACCAAATGTCTTCACGACCTTAACAAGTACAAGCCAATGTTGAATACGAGACACCTATGTCTCTTGGACCGTCAGGCTTGGTGTCAGAACAAGCGAGAGTCTTAGACCAGTGCTTCATGGGCTTCTCCACAAAGCACGCTCGATTTGAACAGCAAGGTGGACCTTCAACCTCGTTCTCGAGCCGATAAGCACCTGCAGCCCACCTATCTTAAGCACTGATAGGGCTTTTCTTTACTCCTCTTCCATATGTGCTGCGATATTTGGACCCTCGTAGCTACCGCCACCGCCGCTTATCTTGACTACTTGCCTGCCTTGTGCAACAAGCTATGTCTACTTCGACCTGTCAGGGAATCTTATAACTTCATCCTGGACGTCAAATCCTACCGCCTCGCACTTCAGAGGTCTAAGCAACAATGCTCCCAGTAGGTCTGCATCCAAGTGCATGCTAGGCAGAAGATCAGATCTAGACTGGATGTGCGATCTCAAGAACATACCAGATGGTGACTCCCAAGCTACGCAACACTAGCTACTCCACCCCGCCAATATACCAAAAATAGCCTCTTAACTTTGCCTAGGGAAGATCAGGGGTGGGTTTTAACGGCATCGGGACGAGGAGATTCTCCGAAGGACACGAGACTCCACCTAATCGTGCTAGCTAATGCCAACCATTTCCCCCTCGGTCATAGGACAGAAGATTAGGCTACGATTTTTATACCTGATGGCCTATGAACAGCATTGAGTACTCTAGACCTTCCTCTAAGCACTTCGATAACCCCCCATCGATCGCCAGCACTCCTAGGATGTAGCATGAACTACGTGCCAGAAGTTGGCTCCCGCCGTTTTTGGCCTTCTTCCGTGGGCTCAGGTGGCCAATTCCATATAAATGGATGAACATATAACGGGTGGTTGGGACATGATTCTTGGTAGATAGATTCAATCTATCGTTTGATAGGTCCTGCCCATCAGAAGCGTATCAACGATGTACAAACTCTCCCTCAAATATGGTTCTGCAGACTTGGAGTCTAGTGTCGGCATACATTCTCTCAGATCCCCCCTCAGGACTGGACTCTTGCAACACGGAAGCTGGTTGCGACTGTTGTATATATCTGCTCGTATTGTAGAAGGGCCGATTTACAATGGCAGAGCTTTTTTTTTCATTTTGGAGGAGACTCATGCTGACGGTCGTGTTAGCCCGGGCCCCCTTCCAAAACATAGGAGTACCGGACTTACCGGCAACGGGACGTTAGGCGGGCATGAGTAGTCTCTAGTTGGAAGAGACCCTAGTGTGAGTCGCGTGTCTTCTTGAGACCCATCATGGTCTGTCTTTCCTCGTTGCTCGCCCTGCCTCCTAACTGAGTAGGACTTCGTCGTAGATAGCCAGCTTGTGACTGATCTTGACCAGCATGGCTCTTCATATCGCCCGTCGTCAATTGACCGTCCTATGTTTCTGTTCTCTATTGTCAGCCAGCTGATCCCATTGTGTAGCGCTTGGAGAGGGAAGTAAAAGTACACGCTATGAGATCCCCTGAGCTCTGCGCTATTGTTTTGGCTTTGTTTGATGGACTCCGTCCGGCAAGACGGGTGGTCTGTAAGCCCTTGATTCTGTTTTTTTGAGAGTGCATGTCCGTATCGACAAGACGTAGAGATGGGGAAGGAGTAGTATGGTCGTATGGCTCTGCTTAGCTAAATGGCCGCAAGGGATGAGGGATGGTAGATGATGCAGAGCAGGTATAGCTGTTTGTGTGCAGTCGAGGGCGATGACTGTTTACCACAAGAACAGGGATACCAGGTGAGCAAACATAACCCGTCAGCATTCTACACGCATGGAAATATGTCACGAAGACACGCTGCTGACCTCGCGCGTTGCAAGACGCGTGCAATGCCTCGATCTACTTCACCATTGGTGCGGCCAGAGCAGCAGATACAAGTTCGCAATGTCGCTACGCGACACTGAACCACCTGGAAAAGGGCCAGCCATCTGGAGGTCAACAGAGCAATTTCAGGAGACATAGGCCTTTTCATGAACCGTTTCAGGGCCAGAATCTGATACTCGAAAGCTCTGTAAGACCAACGAGCACTTCGCCAAGCTCTGAATGTCAATGTTATTCATGTGCACTCTGTCTCCAGTGAAACATCCAGGGACGAGATCTCGCAGCACTCCATACACCAGGTATGTGAGCCAGCATATGCGACTCGTCCGTGTTGGCAGCCAAAGTCTGCGATAGGTTCTCGCTCCCTGCTGATGCGTTCATGCCATGCCAGCCGGCGCCGGTAAGCATTTTCCATACGCCAAAAGAGCTACTGCTGAATGTTTGCTTTGGACGAGTCAATCGGCATACTAGAGCCGAAGCGCGATGTAATGCGCTTGGTCGGTCCATAATAATACAATTGAGCGGGAATTTGCTGTACTTGATCAGAGTGATCGTGCTTGGGTCAATTGCCTGACTTATAATTGCGTAAGTTGGTTTGGCAACCGAACAAGGCTGAGCTTCGGAGATCTTATTGGACTAACTGCCACCAAAACTTAATTTAGCCGAATACCGCAGTCATCTAAGTTTCCCTTGCAATACGAAGGAAGAGCTACTATTCAAATAGTAAGGGAATTCTCCCATACTGTATCCTGGTAGAGTGCTTGGATTTGGTCGCATCTGCCCAATTCTGTGCACTCGAGATTGAGAATCTTTCACTTCCTAGAAATCACTTGAGCTTAAGCTCTTGTGGGTTGGTTGGTATTGCATAAACCTAGGGTGCCCTTGCTAGAAATCGAAAGGTGATTGGTTGTCCCTGATGACGCCTGGCATCCGGAGGGCCACTAGACAATGATCTTTTCGATTGTATTTATGAACCAATGATATCTCAGCAGCAGACGAGACTCAAAGGCCAATCATGCTGGAAAGTGCCTCCACGCCTGAAACGTAACATTATGTGAGCCCTGCCTATCGCCTATCTATGTCCAGAAAATCTAAAGATCGCAAGACAAGGAGCTGTCGTGAGCGATAGCTGACGGCATAGACGCACTGGTCTATCTAGCGCCTTTATGGAGGCATACAAGTGGTTTCTCGGTCCTGCGCTCCAACCCTACACAATTTTCGAGCTTTCCCTAACAAACCGGGCGTCAGTGGCATGGGGTTTCTAACGTAGCGCTCCCGAGAAGGATCCACTAGCCAGGATTGAGGCTGGGAACCACCAAAATGATGGGCAGACTTTGGGGGCGAAGACGATGGTCTCGACGGGAAGACCGCTTATCATCACACATACACATTTTTGATACACATGGGCATAGATCGTACCGTGAGAATCAACCACGGGAGCTAAACTTGAGCGTGATTGACACGTTTTCGCTCCGCTGTGCATTGACGGAGCAGGGGCCATTTGAGCCAGACCAAATCATCTCGACCTCCCTGTGACTTGGCTGGCTCTTCCATAAAACTTGGGTCTGACTGAGCTATTACTCAATTTTCACGCGTCTATGTAAAGTATAGTCGCTCCTGGCAGGATTTTCGTTAGCAAAAGCTCGCGCAGACGAGCATACCTGCAAGTGTAGACGGCCTCAAGGGGCGTTTGATTGGCCGCCGAATAGACCCTTCTTGTTGTGACAAAACCAATTGGGTATAGCGCTTGGTCAAATCTTACACGCTACAACTTAGCTTCAAAACTTCCATTTCACAGTGTCTTACGTGGATCACCGCCTCAAGTCTCACTATCTCTGTAAGCAAGCGCTGATCAATCTATGAATGTGTGTCGTCTCTCGGCTGAAAAGGCAGGAGACCTCGAAGCCATTGAGGAGAATAACTTGGTTTCACTGCACAGGTAAAGGCACGCGCGTCTTATGTATCAATCATTTGGTATGGAAAGAGAAAGCCTAATCAGATCGTTGATGGGACGAAGCAGAGTGATGTTCTAATTCGGACACCTACAGGGTTAAATCTGGCACGCCAGTCTTCTTCATGACAAGTCATCATGTTCTACACTTCATGGTCTGAGCTCGAACCAAAGCAGGCGGTCGCACCGTTGTTACAAACGCCCATGACTGATGAGACTGACGATCCGCAGGAATACCTGAGGTCCTCGGCGTTGTGACTACTCCGTATAGGCGTCAAGTCTGAGAACCCACAAAGCAGCTACGAGGATATATATTAAGTCGGCGGTTAGCCAAAATGACGATGTCAGGTCCTCGAAAGCCGGGAACAAAGAAACTGGAGCGAGCTCGAAGGCAATTCTTCCAGCTTCAATTTGTGGAGAAGCTACGTATATCGGAAATCAAGGAAAAGATGGATGAGTTATCTAGAGACACTGGCGAAGACTTCGTCGTAGAGTTAGCTTCACCGACTCTACATTGGAAATCCCTTAGCTAATGCCTACGGCCTATAGTGAGAGTGATTGGCGAGGCCGCTCACGCTACTGGAACAGTCAATGTCGTCAGAGATGGGACATAACTACTGAACAAAAGGGAGCAAATCTACCTATACCAGCTAGTATTACCCACCTTCCTATTTGGTATGCATGGGGCAGAGATGTTGGGGATTGGAGGGAAGCTCAGCGGTATCGTGACCACAAACGAAGTCTCACGTCACAAAGCATATACCAGCTGATAACTTCTTCAGAACACGACGTCTATCCGCGAATGTGGTCAGTAATGAAATCAAAGGATCTGGGGAAACCGAAGGGAAGTTCACTCATGGGGGAGGTCGGATGATTTCCGATTACGGCCTGTAGGTTTTTACGTTACTATCAACAATACTACACTAATATCGATATAGTGTTCCTAGCAGCAACAGCAATGCTACCTCCCGAGTATCGTCTATATCATCAACAGACAGCCGGAACTCAGCGTACACTTTCCAATCGGACTATGCACTTTCTGATGACAATCCTACCAGCAGCGAGGGAGACGTCTACTTTTCACGGACCATCCCAGATTACCATAACCATATCCACCCTCCTCAGCTTCCCTACGCACACTTGGGCGACCTTCAAGGCTTATACCAAGCGGCTGAATATGGGCAGACACCAAGAGCAACGTATGTTGTTCCTATATCTACTAGCGGTCCTGACTACTGCCGCGGCAAGCATCTGACCCCATACAGAAGTGAGATGAATGCGCGCTACTCGATGTCTCCGATCACCCCCTCGGCCACTCCTATTGTTCCTCGTCACTCGAATCAAGGTTTGAGCTTTCAGCGACATCATGAAGATATCTCTCCACACCAATTGCAACACCATGCAAGCGCCCGGATCCAGTACACTCAAGAGGAAATGATTTCTACGTTCGAAGGGTACTCACCCCACTGGAACTCTAGGACAAAGCCTGAAAACATGATCGGCTAGACGCCCCTCTACAACTACATCAACGCAGTCCTGCGTCAGTTGTTCTGCAATCACAATGCTCTACTGCTGCTGGCTCTCCACAAAATGGTGTGGTGGGGATGACGTCAAGATTTGAGATGAGTTGTAGGCTTTTGCATATGGAGTTAAATCTGAGGGAGGGCAGCATTTCGTTGCGGCAGCCGACATAAAAAGCACTTTGATTACTTCGATTTTCCCCCCATCTCTCATCACGTCCGGGTCAGCATCTGTATAGAATTTCGGTTTACTTCATTGGCTCATAGATAGATAAAAGCAGAAAAACAGCACTGATGCATATATCTGCCCAACGCAACCGTCCCGATCTCTGCTGCAGCTCAACTCTTTCTTGTTCTCTTCATATGTCTCGAGGTTCGAAGCCATCATACAGCAGCTAATAATAGAGCCACTTCTGGTATGACAGTCCCACCTTGCCTCCACGAATCTCTCTCGAGCATATTATCCGGTGCAATACAAGTTTTAGGATCCCTAACATCACATGTGTCAAATACCAGCAGAACAACGGGTCAACAGCTGGTAACGGCGCTCAAGAATGGAGAAGCATCTGGACATTCTTTTGAATCAGCTGCAGCTGGAGTCTCCCATACCGATCTGAGTACCGACGGCTTTGTGCCATTCTCCGTCAGATTTTGAGTTACTTTACAGGAGAAGCCTGACGCTACACCCTACGCCACCACCAGAATTACCCAATCGTTGCTTCCTGGCTATCACGCGTACGCTCCCATGCTACCTATCTCTAGAGTTTACGTGCAATGGCTTCAGCAGCGCCCGCATCGATACGGCTAGACTGGGATTCGATGCTAAACGCGATGCTCGTATCGATTGCCACCTTCGCGGGGCTTAAAGAATATCATGGACTATTGCACAATGCCTCATATGCCTACTTAATTGACAGGAAACAGTATTGCCGCTCTATTGTCCACTTTGTCTCAATTACCAATGTATCGGACGAAGCCTATCCCGAGGAGACCTTCGGGGAAGCGGGAAACTCGAGTATCCGACAAGCATGCTCGTGGAGAATTTGGTCCGCGGATCTATGTGGCGTTCCGACGGTCAGGTTTTCAAAGGTAGCTTGCAATGACTCGATCTCGACTTTGCGTTTAGATGCAGCGGGTTCTTACTTCGAAAATGTGGAGCGGTGACAACAGTGATTGCCAGCGTTTCAATGCTTATGATTAGACAGCCCTGCATCTACAAGGCCTGCGCCGTGAGACTAAAGCCACCGGCAATCGTCAATCCGACGCTGGAGTGCAGCGAGCTGGTCGTGTAGGGTGGCTATCTTGTATCATTGGCTGCTCCAGGCGATAGTGGTTTCGGCTTTGCATGACTCCAATAAGATTCGGGGCTGTGAATCCTGCGCGGCTCGCGTGGTGAGGGCACAAGTCCGGGTCAAAACTAAGTCGATACTACGTTACTATACCCTATCGGGAAATATCCTGGCAGCACTATGCAGCAGGCAGCAGCACGCTCTAGTCCCTCAATTCGGAGAAGAACCATGCAGACTTCTACGCACCGGCCCCAGATCTTCGAAGCTACGCCTGCGGGCTCGAAAACGGCCAGCGTCTTTGTGTTTGCTTCGCCTCTGTGAACAAGGCGCCGGCGCCGGTAGCCTTACCGTAATGCGCCGTAGTACAAGCAACACATCAAGCAATTCGGAAAACACTGTAGCAAATCTGCTACACCGCACTTTCGAAGCACGGAGTTTAACGGCTTTCCCAATCCCAAAAAGCGGTGGGCTCTCGACTTTCCAACCGATGAACGAAAGAATGACACACCAGACATGTTTTCAGACCGAGTCAGTCTAATTCCGGTCAATGTGATGGCTTGGATGATCGTCTCTGGCTCTCCACTCTCACTGCCCATCCTGTCACAATGCCAAATGTTTCAAAACTCCTACATTAGGAGACCCATGGTTTGCTCTGAGCAGCCAATAACGCCATCTTATAAGCTTTCCAATTGCCACCGTCCATGCTTTTTCCTTTGCCCAAGAAATTGCTCGGAAGAAGGAGCCGCACATGCCGTCTTCTGGGACAAAAAGCACTGGATAGTTCGTCTTGATCCAACCGGTGGTAGGGGTATCTCCTCAAGTGCTCGATGACCTTTTGATTCGGCGTCAGAAGACGCATCGATGAGCTGTCAATAGATCTGGCGAACACCACAGGTTTCCATTCACCAATGAGGCAAGTCTTTCAGCCGACTCCACTTCGTACTATGCGACTGACTATAGTGTACGTCACAGTCTAGGCCACTTGCACACCGTTAGCCGACCAGAGCACGACACGCTTCAATGGCTAGGACCATACACTATCTATAAGCTGTTGGCTTTGTAGAATCCTCCGTACCCAGTGCTCCTCCATTCCCAGCCCACAAATACCCGCCGGTTGAAGGGCTGTCGTCAACAAGGGCTGGCATACAAAGTTGAAATTCTTTCACTCGAGAGTGTCACGGTCGGCTGATCGGAATAGCACGGTCGGAAAACCCAATGGGAGCACTCGGATGTCCGAAAGGTAGGATACCTGGTACGGTGGAGGTCCAGCTACGGTCGGATAGCAACGTAGACTACAATCCAAATGAGTGGCAAATTACCACATACTCCTAGCTCTGACACAGATTATTCATAGTTATCAGAATGCTTCGGTAGGAGTAACCTTGTTGATCTTCCCGCCGCTACCCCTGGTCTGGACTTCAATCTTGTACTAGACCTGGAACCTCTCCCATTTGGCACAGACGAAGTCAACAACTTTTCTCCTCCACTGACATCAAGCATTAGCAATACCGACGACGAAAATACTCCCATAGGCCAGGCTTTTTCATGGACACTTCCATTCTTGAAGCGAACAACAGCCTCACCTCAGCTCTAGCAGTTCATACGAGAGTACTCACTCCCTATAACAGACACTCAAATGTCCGATGGGCACAGCCGCGACTGCAGGGCGACTGCAGGGCCACTTCTTGAATCCTGCTCCATCAAAAAAGAACAAATCACACTCTCCATCACCCAGCAGAGCTTCGGATAATACGGCTTGATGCTATATCTCCTCGCATGGTTTCCTTACACAAAAGATGGTTAGAGGGCTATGCTATCTGAGAAATACCTCATCAAAAGCCATTGCTCACTCAAGACTGGAGTCCGAGGACTCAAGATGCAGTATGTTATCGTTGGTATAACAGTGGCTAGCGTCTACTCCATTGTCCATTGAACAGGAAAGGCGAACGTTTTCGGCAACGGCGCGCTTCAAAAAGTGCTGCCTAGCGCATTACATTCTGGAAATTGGCATAGTTTCCATGAACATAGAACATTCAATGAAGCATTGCGCTCACTGACTGTGCCAAATGTACTCCATATCGTTTGAGAATTGACACTCATTTGAGGCTTGCTTCATCAAACGATCCCCAAAGCACTAAAGCTCTTGAGCACGTCTTGGTCAACATTCTGGACCCACTCCCTCTGGAACACCTCCATACCACCGCACTTCTCCACCACACGAGTCAAGCTATTGTAGATAAAAGCCCGAATGTCGATGCGATGTATCGGGTCTTTAAAATCTAGTAGTCGGCGACGTAGGTCGGCTGGCGTCTCAGACTCCAAGGCCCCGGTGTTCTGGTATACCTGTAATGATTTCGGTGTCAGTATTGGCTACTATGGAAACCAAGTGGGGTAGTAAGACATATTCCAAGAGCCGAACATGGGAAGAAGGCCCCGTCTACGCCCAAGACCGTCCAGTACGACTCAGAAGATACAGTCAGGGGAGGATACCCCCAGAAGGGTACGTACCAGGGAGTCTCGCTTGTCTTCCACACCCTGCTGCAGGCTATAATCCTCGACAAGCTGATTTATTACGTCAGTCCAGACCGACATAAGACTCTGCAATCGGCTTAATGCCCATCGTTCACGGGTTTCGAGTAAGGATGTGAGGGCTAGACAATTCAATTTCTTGTGTGCCGGATGACCGATACTATCCATATGACTGAACCATTCGGCAAGTAACCATTCAATCGGCTCCTCGAGCGGGGTGGCAGCCAGTGCCGAGAGCAACAATGATGGGCTTGTTACCGCCATGCGAGCGATTACATTGAAGTAATCTGTCTCTACAGGACCGTCTATCTGCGGTAACTTCCTGTGCGGTCCAGTTATCTGATGGGCAACATACGCATCATGTAGACCGGAAAGAATGGTAGCAAGCACGTTCGAAGACAGTAAAGCAGGGGTAAGCTCCCCGAGAGCTGGCAGACCCCCTAGGCTCTCTGCCGACCGAATCAACAACTCCACGAGGGACGTTACCATACCAGTAGCTTCGCGCTTGACGGCACCTAGCAATGAAGCCAATGGATCGAGGATTGCAGCCGCATTAGAAAGCATTTCTGTGGGGATGAGGTAGATGTATGCTTCGGTGATTTCGAGAGCCTTTTTGAGGTTTTCTGATGCCACCTCGAACAATGGAGACAAATATCGGACAAGCGCAATTATCTCGGAAGGAACATCCTCAGATGGAGTTTGCTCAAGGACCGCAGCCCATAGATCAAGCGCTTCTTCGAGAAGGTAGACACGTGTCTCAGAGTTTGGCTCGATGGAAGACTCGATGAGGGGAATGATCAAGGAATGGTACCTCCGCGATTCAGCCTGCATTGAGGCACATAGCGTAGACAAAATGCCAAGAATAGTCTGTTTCATGAGGAATTCCTCACCTGCGTCATCCCAAAGAGGTGGGAGAAATGAGATGATCTGGTTGGCAAATGGGGTAATCTACCAGCGTTAGTTACACTCCAGGGGGCCGGGAAACCGTCCTACCTGTCGCTCCATCTTAGTGACAACGACGCCCATGGTATTCAGCAGCGCCATCTTGGTCTCCGGAAGATCAACCTCGTAGATGAGACCCATCATGTGGTCGATTATGTCGGGCAAGTAGGGCTGAAACGCATCCGCCGCGAACTCGAACGGATCAATAACGTTCTTGAGCTGGCGCCCAGCGGTGACTCGGACCACCTCGTCGTTCTGGGGATCATTCCTGTCAAGCAAGTGCCGAAAAATTTGGTATACAAGCGGGCGATTCAGTCCTTCTTTTATAGGTAGCCATTGCCCCAGCATAATCGCAGCTCGGCGTCTCAAGATATTGTAACCCGGCTTAGAGATTTGTACTTCCTGTATCAAGACATTCTCGAGGAAATGACCAAAATCCAATTCAGGATAGCGTTCCAACACTGGTGCTGCTATCCCCACAGCAGCATAGATTGAATCTTTGAGCAGTACCTTCGTTTCCTGCAAGCCTAACACAATCGTCAGTAGAGGTTTGCACTTTCACGAAGGACTGCACGTACGGGCAACACTCCGGAACACCGCCAGCAGTGACCCTACAAGGGCATTCTTATAATTTATCATGAGATCTAGGAAAAGCTTTTCCGAACACGTTCTGATGGAGAGCTCCCAGTCCTCGCCAACGCCTTCTTGGGATTTTTCCCATTCGCCGGGCTCCTCCTCCCATTCTTTCAAGTCTCGCGGCGTGACTAGTACATCTCGGAGTCAGTGTTACTTCTATTGAAGACAAGAAACTGGGTAGCAAGATATAGGCGGAGCAGATTTGGGTAAAATCCAAGGCTTCCACACGGGAAACATTTTTTGAGACTCCAGAAAGGGCATCGAGTAAGGTCTCAAGACCCCGAAAAGTGGCTTACAAACAAAGAAGCTCGTGACCAGGGTTTCCATAACCTCACGAGCGAAAGCCTCAGAGAGTAGATGGTTTCTCAATAGTTCCTTTGACTGCTTGCTTTCTTCTTTATCTTCTGGCTGCTGATATTTGAAAGTTTGAGCTGGGTTGAACACCATCTTCGTGCAAGCTCGAATAAGCAACAGGCCTTTGAGGCTTAATATCTGCTGAACTGGAATTTTCTCCTCAGCGTCCCCATATGTGCCGATCCTTGCAAACGGGGCAGGGCTTTGCGATCCATATGTCTTGCCGAATTGTTGGATGAGTCCCCAGTATGCTCTAGCCAGATTAGCAGAATCAGGTAGAAGTGCATACCCGGCAGGATGGTCTCTCGCCATGTTCACATGGAACTTCGCAATTTGTATAAGGTGCTTTTCGACCATAACTCGTGGCTGCACGTGTATTCTGGTCGACTCATTCTGGATAATTGCCAGTATCTCTCCAAACTGGGCCGCAAGTACACCCCATAATTCTCTGATCTCCGGATGTCGGTTTGGAAAATCATAGCCAGCAACTATCAATCTTCGTAAAGCTCGCAGGGCAAGGAGACTTTGTTCTACGCTTTCCAAAGCTCCACCTTCATCATCACCACTATTCTGGAGGAACGAGAACCATTTCGATACCATCTCAGTATACACTAAAGATAAAGCCGTAATGATCTCTGGTGTAGCAGACTGTAACGACTTCCGAGAACGCTGTAAGCGTGACGTTGAGAGCTCTTTAATGACATACAGCAGCACAAGAAGCGTTCGGGAGAGATGCACAGGGTTGCTTGAAGGCTGCGATGTCTGGCGCAGCTTTTCAAGGATGGATGTAATGGGGTCGGGCCAGCCTTGGGGATACTCATGTCTGATGATCTTCGCTATAACAACGCTAAGCTGCAAAGCGAGACGATGATCGGGCTCATTGACACCGCTTTCGATGGATCGGGACCGTATCAGGTCCTTTTCTTGCTCTCGAATGGCATTTCTGGCAGTCTTCCGCCAGTACTTGTCAATGCCGTTTTTCAGCTGGATTATGGCAAGATACCCTATTCCGCGACTATCAGTCGGCATTTCCTCAGGTGTTTGGAGAAGGCGTAAGGTTCCCCGGACATGCTTTTGGGACTCGGGACAGGCAAGAAGCCAACCTCTTGTTCCTTGAACTCGCCTCATAGTCCAGTGTCATGCAGATAGGTGGGTAGTGGTCTTGAAATGACTTACGTAAATCAACGGGAAGCGAATAGTCTATGTATAGGGACTGTAGCGAGCTGAAGAAGCCTATTGATGTATCGAAGTCAGCTTCAGCCATGACAGAAAACGAGTGGCTGATGAGGCATGTTTGGGGAGTATGAAGCTGGTAAGAATCCCATATTCGCTTTCAGAATGCACATGTGCGATTCAGCGTGTAGCCTAACTAAGTTAAGGCCCCCCTTTAATGTACATAGCTACAAGCAACAATGTTTCAGTATTGCCCGTTACCGAGGACAGGCTGTTCATAAGATGTTCCATGAGCAAACAGTGGGCAAAAGCCGCTACATTCTCGCAGAAGATATTTGTAAGACTCATTGTAAAACCCATATTAGGGTAAGATCCCGGTGAAAATGTACATACCAGGAGATGTTTCCCAATTTTGCAACTGTTGAGTACCAGTTTTGACCTGTTGCTGATCGTTCGATGAGGCAGACTGAAGTATGTGGAACAAGGTTTGAGCTGTTAGTGGGTTGGCCTGGCACTTGGAGTCAGCTTTATCTCCTTAAGATTATATATTTGAGTAGCAAAACATGTCTCGGGAGTATTTTAGGGTAAGAGCCCACGATCACACCCCACGAATTGTCTTGGGACCACGGAAGAATCTGAAAGGGCCATACCTCTGCAGGAACTTCGATAGCGAAATTCATTTTGACCACCACATTTGACAGGAAGTGCAAACAAAACACTTTCGATCCCAGCTGTCTTAGGGGAAGAAATCCATATCGTTCGACACCCGAGGCAGTCCACGAGTCGAATTGAGTTTCTGCAAGGGTACGTTGTCATGCAAGAGAAACTATACTTTACATTACCAAGACTCTGGTATCAAAACGCTTAGCGCGGAAACCTTGCCGCTTGCCGCCGGAGACGCTTTGAACCTGAGCAAAATCATCATACAAGTCGAAGAGAAGAGCCATAGCCATCGAGTACTCGGAAAGATCTATATAACAGCATGCCTATACGATGACATCGGTGGACTTCGCCGCAGCGCAGCAGCGGATAGCGGAACGCCGTCAGCTAAGAGCAGCAGAGGCAAGAGCGCGACTTGAATCGCAACGAAATATACATGCAACAAGCGCGTTGAATAGATTGCCTTTTGGCGTTGGGCAGCGCGGCTTGGAGGCATGGGATATCATCAAGGGAAGAGAAGGAACAAGGCCCGCATTTCGCGTTGGTCAGGTGGATGCGGAATTGCTTGATGAAGAGCTCTTGGAGCTGCTGAAGGGCCAAGTTGGGGAGGGTTTGAAGTATTTTGGTGTATGGTACATCGTCTCTCAGGGAAAGGCGAGAGCTCTTACACTTGCTAGTCACACATGCGAGACGAGTGGTCGTCCGAGATCCTCCTTGGCCTTCGTGCCATCTTGTTCAAACTATCGATCTGGGACCACAACGCGTCATACGGTGCCGCTCTGCAGAACCTTCGCTACACAGATGCTCGTCATCGCGGACCTGTCCTCGCAGTACCTAAAAGATGGCAGAAAGCTTGCTATGGTCTATTCACAGTGGGAGGGCGTTATGGCTGGACCAAGTGGGAAGACTGGCTCGCAGATCAGGAAGGGGGCTACGATCAGGTGAACAGAGACCTGCGCTAAGTCGATAGTGGTAGAGCTGACGTGTAAAAGCCTAGTGCCAATGTTCGCCTTCTTTCTCGACTGTCCTCGTGCGCCTCGACCGCCCATTCGATGGCCGCGTTCGCCTCATTTCTGGTCTTCTTAGTGAACGGCCGCTACCGGACACTGCTTGACCGTATCCTGCGCATGAGACTTGCCCCTCCTACCAGTCAAGTCAGCCGACAAGTCAGCTTCGAGTACCTCAACCGTCAGCTGGTATGGCATGCTTTCACAGAGTTCCTTCTCTTTCTCCTACCCCTTGTGGGTATCGGCAGATGGCGGAGATGGCTATCAAGAGCATGGCGCAAAACGAAAGCTTTGGTCAAGATTGACACTGAAGAGGAGAACGAGGTTATGAAGGGAGAGCTGGCATTTCTGCCCGAACGAACATGCGCGATTTGCTACCAGGACCAGAACCCCACATCTACATCGGAGAATGAGATCATGGCACTATCGGGCGCGTCCGGCGGTGTGGTTGGCTCGGCTCAGACAGACGTCACGAACCCATACGAGACGATTCCATGTGGCTGTGTGTACTGTTTCGTCTGCATTGCCAAAAGGCTCGAGGCTGAAGAAGGAGCAGGTTGGGTCTGTCTCAAGTGTGGAGAATTGGTCAAAAAATGCAAACCCTGGGCAGGGGATGTATTGGAAAGTGCCTCCGTCTTTCCAAGTAAGAAGTCCGTAAGCTTCTCTAACGAAGACGAAAATCAAAAGGCACACAAGGAAATGGAAGCTGGTCCTCACGAGCCGGAGAAAGACCGTGATGAGGCTCAGCCCGATACGAGACCCTCCGACGGAATGGCCGAATCCTATGAATGGGCTCGAGATGAATCCGATTCCGGATTCGATGTTCGACCTACCGGGTGACGCAGTGCATCGGGGCCCTTCCAAAAGCACATCCTTTAAGTGCACAAATGACTCGCCCACTGGCAATCTATTGAATGAGTTCTACGCAGAAATGTTTGGTAAAATGACTAAAGGCTTAGTACGTAGCGCTGGTATCATGCAGTCCTACTAGCAAAAAGGGCCTCAAGGTCAACGGTCTCAAAAATATCAGGAATAATGAACGAAATACACCGTGAAAAAGACTTCAACGACAAACGCCTGTTGTCCAAAGGCCTCGTTCACCCTACCAAGCCAAACCTCCTCTGCAGGCTAGCAACCCGTTGAGGCGCTATCTTCTGGTCCACGAATGCGACCGCGTGCCTAGCCCTGGAGGCTCACGGAGTCCATTGCAGTTTCCACCCAGCATGATCAGACGCTTTTGCCTCGCTCGAGCCCTCCTCTGGCTCCTGAGTAGGCTCGCAGAATTGTGTCTTAGATGTCGTGGTTGAGTTCCCTTGTCCAGCACGTGACGCAGATTCCGGAGGCTCGCGCTTCAGGAGCGCTGAAAAAATGTCAGTCGAGAAGGGTTTAAATATAGACGAACATACCATCCTACCCATTCACCTCAATCATGATATCGTGCATAGCACTTGCATATTCTCCCATATCCTAGCGCTGGTGATACCTAGGGCTTCTCTCCTTGTGCAGGCTCTCACTGAAGGAAATTTATGAAGTGAAGATTCTTTTTTGGCATGGAACTGGGTTCACAAGTGCCTATTACCATCCCCCCTTTCCTTTGGAAGAAGAGGTCTATACCTTTGTGATCTTTGGTGGTACGCCAACCAATCGGTAGGCTAGTCTCTTGATCTACTTTCTGATTGAAACGAGGATCTTCTCGGGTTGCGCTCTTCGTTTCATGGTCCACAAAGAAGAGCTTTTATTCAAGAGCTCGATAGTCTTGTTATCTTGAACAAGGAGTGGGCTGTTTTTGCGGTTCGACGTGCAACCTTGGATGACCACGATCACGGCATGGCAAACGCTGGCACAGTCCTGGATTTCGGGAGCGGCTCCATGCAGGGCGTTTGACAGAGCGCTGGCGAGCCCGCCGATAGCAATGGGGTCCGCGATACTGACGCCGAACGACTTCTCATGATGTTTGGACTACTGCCAGATCGAAACAGGAAATTACTCATTAGGATCTTTGGTAAAGGTTATTCAGAATCAGGCTCCAAGGCGACAAGCCCCACTTTTAATTCGCACTAGTCCGGATCTAAGGTGTGCTGGCGGGAAGGTGACTGCGCGCCCTAGAAGCCGCAACTCCCTATATCATATATCATAGGCAGTAAGCAGAGACGTAATCCAAGATACCTTGATGCGTATTATGTATCCCAGCCAGGGTATATGAGTAATCGGAAAGTGAACGGTGATTATGAGTTGAAATGGTCGCGGTAAAGGGCTTTAAATTGGAGGCTTATAGGTTATTTGCGCAATAGGAACGATATCACAGATCTTGTTAGCGAACCACAAGCTCTTGATTGATTTGTGCAAAGCCTTCAATCTCCCGTCGTTTGTAGCTTCGATTGGAGTTCTCGCTCAATGACGCCAGAGCGTGATACACCACCCAGTCCGAGGACAATTGGGATAACAAATATTATCTTTCGGAGGTGCCTGAGAATTGGCTAGCCCTTTCACTAGGTTGGATGCAGAAGCAGCAATCGGAGTGCCCAAGTATTGGTCACACATATTAGTGGCGTTTCGGTCGCCATCGAATGGATAGGTGCTTATGTCGAGCTGCTCGAGCGGTTATATAACCCATCCACTGGTAGAGGGCTCGTCTATAGGGCTGAGTCCCGCAGCCAAGCCAAACGAGCCCAATTACCACCAGTGGATAGGATAGGTCGCGGCTCAGCTCAATGGAACATGTAAAAAGATAATTTGGAATACCGTATATTCATGGAATTTCCTGACGCAGGTGGTCGCCGGTGGGGCTTTCATCGCAGCTGCCATCCCCCAGACGTTATTGTGAGGCCTGGGTTCTGTAACGTGGATGACAAAGTCTCTCGTTCTACGAGTTATTTCATCACGGGGCCAGGGGCCGCCTGTAGTACTTCTGTAGGTTCAGCGTAGATTCCGGCCCTGAATGCAAGCAGTGAAGAAGAGTTAGTGCCTAGTGATTGCAATCAAACGCCGAGGCTGTGAAAGTGCTGAAAATCATCGTTCTTGACATTGACGAGGATCTACGATGTATGGTTGGCGTGGAATTGGCCAGGTCCTTGTCACACTCAAGGGACACAGAAATGGTTCAAGGGGGGAAACATGAATAGCTGAATTGTTGTCTTCGAAGATAAGAGAACAAACGTCGCATAACCTGGCGTATGATTAGACACACTCCGCTGTTAGAGAGACAAAGTCCATTCTTTGGACAAAATTCATACTTCATTTCAACGACGTACGAAGGGTAATGAGATGCGCCGTTCGTTGTCGGTCAAAGGATCATGCTTTTATCGAACAGGCCTTGACAACCATTCCCGTTTGCGTTACAGTCATCAGCAGGGTCCAATATAGCTGCGGTAGCCGCTGGCTTAGACAAGTCGTCGCGAACCTAAAGTTCCGACCTAATGGTACCTGCGCGGTTGCCTTAGCAGTAAGCTTGTCTTTCCATGCGAAGTCGGGAAGAATGCACGTAAGACGGACGTAGCGCCTATATAATCAAATGAAAGCCGTGGCTGCGGGAATTCATGGGATCTTTCGAATGCAACTGGCCTGCTGTAAGAGCGATTAGTAGATGTTACGAAGCACCTGTGACTGTACCTCACTTGTGATAGCCTTCTTCCGTGACCAACATGACTCTATTCTCAACGCTACTTTCGACCGTTCTATTGCTGACTTTCACCCCTCTGACAAGTTGCGTGCCTACCTCGCCCATCTCCTTATCAGCGAATATCAGCCTTTCCAACACCTACCATTGCAGCTCTTCGCCTGAGTGGGCCACTCCCAGATTCTCACCCAAGGACTGCAGCATAGCCATTGACGAATTCTTCGTCTCAGAATTGCTTCAATGGGGCGAAACGCCCTTTGAATTCATTTCCGTTGGCGCTCATCCTGCGAGTCGCCTTCCTTCCCAACAAATGCCGCGTAAATATAAATATGGTGAGCACTAAACTTCCACTGTACCCCACCAACTTACAGAAGACGATGAATGGAAATATAAAGACATAGCAGAGCTGATTCGTGAGCGCTTAAGGGACTTGTACAATCGCACTTGCAATACTGGCATCCTTCAATCCAGAGGATCTGCCAGGAGTACCGTCCTGGCAAATCTATCCCCTCAGTGATATATCATCATATGGAGAAATGTGGAAGGCCGTAAGACAAGTCGTCGACGGCTGTATTTCGCCTTACTTCAGCACAAATTCAAGCACATTTGCTGACCCTAATTTTCCGAGCGACACTGGCTGGAAGGCTGTTGGTATGCAACCCCTCTGTTCGTGAACCCCTGGATGCTTTATGAGGCATGGTGCTAATTCACAGTGTGCCACGTAGGGCTTCGAGAAGCTATCGGCGTATTCTTGTGGGATACCAACTCTGCGGCCAATTCGAAGATACATCAAGTCAACGTACCGAACAATGTTTCGTTGACGTCCTCGCATGTTCAGAACGTAAGATCGTCAGAACATGGATAGGCGGAAGCTATCTCCAAAGATATCGAGTGGAGAAACTAGTATCAAAACACCTTATCTGGAATCCAGGTAGCAGTTCTGAAACGGCAGAACTCGGCGGCTTCGAACGTCCTCGCCACAACCCTTCGATCCATCTGTTCTCAAACTCGACTTCATTTGAGTGTACTTGACGTTCAGTATCAAGGAGCAAATTCAATACCCCATGAACGCGTTGTCCCTTTACGAGCCGAGCGCGGGTCCGTAGGATTGACGTCGAGACTGTGGTGCTGGCTTTTCGATTGTTCTCTCCTGGACCTGTAATGTGAAACCCTTCGCGTGATGTGGTAATTCCGGGTCAGTGGAACTCAAACTTTCTTAAAGATTGAGCTTGCAGGAGCGTAGATTCGACCATCAGCCATGCTCAAAACATGTTGTCCTACATCTATTGCTCCTGTAATCTTCCTAGTTTGTTTACTTGCGAAACAACTCCCCAAGAAAACAGGCACGACTGGGAGTTCTAAGCGCTCGGGTGGGGCCTTCAGCCCTGAAGTTTGACAGGGATGGCGATCCCTCGCGCATTTCCTGTTGAGGGGGCTGAGCCGCTGTTGCAGATACAATCTGTAGAAGGAAGAGAGCCTTCCTCCGATCTTCTTGGTCATGACTCTATGCTACCGTATCGCCTATCCTCCCCTCCATCCTATCTGCGGTTCATCTGCAGACTGGAGAACGTATGGATGTCATTGCAGGGGTCAGCAGTATCGTCACTCTGGTCTCTACTATTACAAATCTTGCGAAGCAATTGAATGAAGTTAGGGAGAGCTACAACAGTGTTGCGCTCAATACTACATTGGTAGTAAGCCAGCTGTCCACCATAAAGGCTGCTCTCGAAGCGCTGCACGATTGGCGAACCAATGACCAGGAGAACACCGACCACTCGAAGCAGCTCGACAAAGACTTGGGGTTGTCTCTCAGCTGCTGCGCGATCCTGATCACAGTCATCGATGGGAAGTTGGGAGAGTCAGGCTACACGCCTGGGATGAAACAAAAGATCAAATATGTCTGGCTTGAGGATATCTTGAAGGAGTATTTGTCCAACCTCGAAGGCCAAGTACGAGCGTTGCAATTGCTCTTGACCATATACCAATGCAAGACCGCGACAGAGCAAAGACAAAGATTGGAGCGAGCGGAAAGCCGCAGGATAATTGAAAATGTTCGCGCTGAGACGCAGACCTTGAGGACCGTGAACAAGGATATTTCCGATGCTGCATCTGTGCTATCACTGGATCCCTCCATCAACTTCGATTTTGATGCAATACTCATGAAGCATCCAGCCTATGTCAATGTGTATGGAGATGTGAGTTGCTCCTATACTCAATGCGAACGGATTACTACTAATTGCTTCTTCGCACAGCGTCCCCTCCCATCAATTCCTAAAGCTCCTACCCAACGCAGCCCTCCTCCAGTCCCAGATCGAGCGCTAAAACCGCCACCTGTACCGCCTCGACCGCCGCCGCGGAGAAGAAAGCCGGTTTGGAATCCGTATCTTGGTCAGGCGGTGGACATTGGCACAATCACTCGAACAGACTCTGGCGAGACAGGCGACTTGATCAATGAAGATAATGACACCAAGGCTTCCGAGCGAGATCTGGCCACAGAGCCAGTACCGAAAACAGTACCAGCTCGCTCAGGATCTCCAAGGGACATTGGCTCTGCAGGTGGGCAGCTCGATGGACGGGAAGGTGCCGAAGCTACCGAACAAGGCATCGCAACAGGGAAAAGCCATGAAATGACGCCTACGATCGCCGAATCCTTGGGTGATAGTGAGAACACTGCTCATGCTCCACCGCCGCTGGTAGAATCTGTTCCGCGCAAGATCGAAGACAGAGAACCCTCGCCATCGGCTGCCGATGGGCTTCGAGGAGAAATGGATCTTGCTTTCCGTGTAAAAGCCCAGCCAGACGATCACCAGCGGTCTTCCAGTCTCTCCAGCGCTTCGCCTAAGCTTTCTACGAACAATCTCGTTCAGACTCCAAACTTCAAAAAGGATCTCGGTGCCCAGGCTTCATCTCCTCGGTCTCCTACAGGGACGGGAGCCCATTCCAGAAGCTTATCTGGGCAAACCGGCCCAACAAGTCTTTTCAACCACGCTGCAGATGGCCATTCGCTTCATGATCAGCCTCAGCCCAAAGATAGCCCTCCAATCGATTTTCTCGCGCCTGTGGAAAGCATTGGAGGAATTCAGCCGTCATATCCAGATTCCGATCTCTATAGTGCGACTACTAGGAGTGCCAGCCCAACCTCCGTAAATAGGGACGCTGAAAGCAGCGCACACAGTGACGCTCCAGCGACTTTACGAAAATTTGCGACTGCAAACAGAGCCGAAGAAAGCGTTGCGGAGAGCCCTGAAGAGACCACGGAGCTCAAAGACTCGAACTCGAAGCGGTCTTCTGCAGTCTCGAACTATTTGGCTACAAACACAGTTTTTGAAGTACTAAACCAGGACTCCAGGCCGCAACTGTCTCCAAAAAGAGATCCTATATCAAGCTATCCGATTGATCTGGCGCAAAACCCTCTAGAGAAAGTGATTTCATCTGGTCTTGGACTCGAACCTCAAATTACACAGGAGCCTCCATTGAGTGAAATTATTCGGCAGAATCCATCCACCGCGACCTCGAGCCCCGCAAAATACGACATGCCTCCACTACCGCGACGTCGTCCACCCGTTCCACCAACGCCCCCAATAATAGCTCCTGCAATGCCTCCGCCCTCAAGTCCCCCTCCGCCGACTCCAACATCAGCAATTACCAGATCAGACCACTCTTCTCTAGCCTCACCCTCACAAAGAGACTCTTCGACCTTCAATACCGTATCCACTGCTTCGTCTTCCGAATTCCCCGAGGTCAACACAGCGGCGAGCATCCAGTACTCCAACGCTCCTACGGCAGCAACCTCGCTCGAGATAGCTGCTAGTGCGTCGGTACGCGAGCAGGGACAGATCAAGTTGAGAAATCTACAAAGCGAATTAGCCGCAGCTAAAGCACGGGGTGATTCAAACAGCCAAGAACAAGCTATACAGAAGTCCATCCAAGTGATATGGCGCACTTACTTAGAGCCACCGACTGAACCGCCGGTAGAAGTATCGTCTCCGGCGACGAAGTCACCGAGTCCCAAGCTCAGAAATCGAGCGAGCATCTTGCGATTACCATCTATAAATTCTTCCTCGAAAGGAATCTCGTTAGGCAATGCAGCTGCTGCTGGAGATGTGACAACTGTTGCGAATTTACTGGGAGACAAGGCTAATATCAATTCTGCGAGTCAAGAATTTAAGACACCTCTCATGCGAGCGGCAATAAATGGGCATATAGATTGCTTGGCAGTACTCAAGGAGTTTGGCGCAGACGAGTTCGCTGTTGACAAAGCTGGGTCAACAGTCCTTCATCATGCAGTGGTGTCGAACAACATAGCCGTAGTCAAGTGGCTCATTGATTCTTACCCTCCCCCGCCCCCGGAACCGCTTAGGCATCGATCCTCAATTCTGCTTCGGGCAACTGACGTTACCAAATGGGGTCGCGCGCAGAAGAATTTACGGGAGGCGTCCGACTCGGGAGGCTCCAAACCCTTACACGTTGCTGTTGAGAAGGACAAGGGAGGCATGGTGGGAACACTTCTAGCAGCCGATGTGGACATCGAAGCCAAGAACAATTACGGTCGAACACCACTCCATCAGGCAATCATTACCAACCGCAAGGACTCTTTTGATACTTTGCTACGCAATGGTGCCAAGATCGATGCGCTTGATGGAGGCTTATTGTCACCCCTACATTGGGCGGCAAGGTGCGGACAGGTTGCCATGGTTGAGGCACTTCTTGAGAAGGGGGCTTCTCGGTGGATTTATGACTACGCTGGCAATCTGCCAATACATCAAGCGGCGTGGGAAGGTCAGCTTCCGGCCCTTGAAGCAATACTTACAGAGCGGACAGACCTCAATCGAGTGACCAAATTTGGCGAGACATTATTGCATATATCTGCCTTCAGAAATCACCAAAAGATGGCAGAATACCTCCTGAAGAATACTGTTGACGTCAATCCTTGGACTACCCGTGACACCAGCTGGAACCACGGACCTTATGCTAAATTGATCGGCACATCACTGACACCACTGCACTACGCCTGCTGCCTCGGCCATTTTGAAATGGCGTACCTACTTCTCGATCACGAAGCTTACGTCAACGCACCAACTCCAGACGGCTACACGCCTCTCATGATGGCAGTCGAAGCTGGCAATACCGACATGGTCAGCCTGCTCCACCGCCGAGGAGCAAAAGTTAATGCTTCTCTACCTGGCAATATGATGACAGCACTCCACATGGCGAGTAAGCGCGGCGACATAGATACCGTACGAGAACTCTGCCGCGCCGGCGCCGACTGGAAAGCCCTCGCAGGCAAAGACTCATACAAAAGGACGCCCGCATCAGAAGCCGAACTCTGCACCGATAAAGCAAAGAAGACGGCTGTTCGTGAATACTTCGCCACAATCCGCACAAACGAGCTCAACAAACACCGCTATAACGCAGCCATTGGTCCAGGATTCGGCCAGCAACAAAGCAGTACTGCGCGCACAACACAAGCAGCATTGACGCCTGCGCCGCAACCTAACAGCTATATGCCTAGGGGCCAACAGCCAACGCAGACAATGCAGCCATATCCGTTACAGCAAACACAAAGCGCACCCGGGTCCCAGTGGGCGAATCCGGGGACTTACTTGGGTGGGATAATGAGACCGCCCGTGGGACATACGCAGTATTTTGATCCGATGGCTTATGAGGCCCATATCGATAGCCCGCCACCTTATCAGCCTACTTCGGCGATGTCGGCAAGGCTGGCGGCGCAGCCACCTGTCCATAGACCGAACTATTCTTGATGGGCTGGCGTTCCAACAGCTGTTGTTTTGGTGTGAACGGATTTGGCGATGGCTAAGTAAAAGGATACTTATGCGACAGATATTTTGCATGTGTCTATTTTCTGTACGTCATCTCACCGGATAATTAGCACCGGCTCTATACCCTTTGTTCGATATTATATAGCTTGCGGTTACTCGATTTGGTCTAATCTCAAAGCGAGCAAAACAGCTGCTTGAGGAACGATGGGCTGAGAACCATGAGTACCTAAGATAATGAACGGAAGAATTAGTAATGATTACCTTTCGCACTTAAGCTCAAGCTGATTCGGAGCTCTTCTATAATGTTACGGGCTTTAAAAATTGGATCCTTTAAGCAGTGTCATCGACATCTTGTCTCGTTCGAAGCACAGTCATTGCGATTCTTTGTCATGGTTACTAGCCAAGTGAAGGTCCTCCGCACTACCATTAGATTGAAAGGAATCAACTCGAAACCCTGAAATCGTCGACCGAGGGGACCCATCTTCTCTTCGACAACACATCAATCCGAAAGCCTCTCCCAACCTCCCGCGTTCCAAGTATTGCTCTTCACTCACAAAGTCCCATCATCGACCCGCTCACCAAATATTCCCAGCATCCCCAGAAAACGATTCCCTCACCCGCTTCTGGCTAATCTTCCCACTCCTAACGTTGATCCACCTATAACCCTCGCTATTTGATAAAGTGCAACCCGACGAAATGACCGTAAAATCTCTCTATTGATATCTCAACTAGGTTAATATCAGGAAGTGATTCCGCTACGCGTAGCACTCAAGACCTTCCGTGTGCCAACAATCGATCAGTGAGGGTGCACTGCGGATAGAAACGTTGGAGGCTAGAGGACTTTTCCAGAAGCCGTCAGCTTAAAATCGCGTCATTTCCTTCCAGCTCAATTCCGTTCAAGGAAAATCCACACCGAGATGCGTCCGTCTACCAATCGCTGCTGAACTCGGTTGTTCCTTTTATTTTTTCAATGCATTGAATAGCTGCAGCACTTTTGAATGTCCAATTCTAGAGCCGAAATATACCATCTATCGCACGACTATCAGAAACAGCATAGCATGAGGTTTTTACAAAAACCTCTTTTCAATGAACCAAAAAAATTACCTTCGTGTAAAAAGTGAGTTTCATTACAGGCCTGCTATTTCCGTGCTCAAATCCAGTTATGCGTTCTGCTCAAGTCCACTGCGCTGGCTTCCAAATTCTGCCGTTTGTTCTGATACTAAGCCCGAGGGTCAAACCGATGATTCCTAAAACCGGCCAGACAGTCGTTCTAATTTGTTGATTTAATTAGGGTATGAGGAAGGGGCGCTGTGTTAGGCGCCCCAGAGAATCGTCATTTAGTAATCAGAGCTACAGTACTCCGTACAAGTCTGTGTGACCCTGATCGACGAGAGTATCAATTCACGCTTCTTTTGCCTTGATTTCCTAGCTACTGGGCTGGATCTTGAAGTAAGGACCGAGCTTGGATATATAAGGGCTATATGGCTACCTTCACAGGCTTATATGTGCTCAATCTGACCAGGTAACAGTCTTTGTCCTCAGCCACTCATCAATACCAGCACTCCCACCGAATCTGCCAAAACCGCTCTTCTTAGCGCCACCATGCGGAATATTAGGCTCGTCGTGGACGGTCATGTTGTTGATGTGTACCGCACTATCATTCAAGTCAGTCATTCCAGCGACGAGCACCAGGTTTTCATCAGCAGAGGATTTAAAGGGAACAACATACCCAGTCTCGATCTGCTTCGCGACCCTCAACCCTGCAGCAAGATCCTCCGTGAACACCGCCGAGCTCAAGCCATACTCAGTATCATTTGCGATCGCAATTGCCTCTTCCTCGCTCTCCACCTGAATGATTGAGACAGTGGGGCCGAAGGACTCTATATGATACATATCCATATCCTTCGTCACACCCTCAACAACGATGGGTCGCATCCTCGTGTCACTGTCCTCCTTCGCGTCAAGATCACCCGTCAACACCTTCGCGCCCTTGGATACAGCCTGCTGAACAAGTTTCTTGTTCTTAGCCACTGGTGGAGCGTTGATGAGGATCGGAGCAGAGGTGCGGGAGCCGAACATCGTGTCCATGGCCGTCTTGAGATGTGTGGAGAAGTCTTCCGCAACGGATTTGTGCACCAGTATGCGTTCAGTTGACATGCAGATCTGGCCGCCGTGCATAAATGCTCCCAGAGCACAAGCTTGTGCCGCCTTCTCCAAGTTCGCATCCTTGAGCACGATCGCTGGCGCTTTGCCTCCCAACTCCATCAATACAGGCTTCAAAGCCCTGCCGCATTGTTGCGCAACGATAGATCCAATGGCGGTGCTGCCGGTGTAACTGATCTTCTTGACGAAGGGATGCTCAATGATGGCGGATGTCACTGCCGCGGCATCCTGAGGCCTGTGGTAGATCACGCTGAGGCAGCCGTCTGGGAGACCGGCTTCCTTGAAGATGGACCCGATGGCCCAGAAGCAGCGGGGAGATAGCTCAGAGCCTTTGAGGATGCAGGTGTTTCCCGCTGCGAGGGCGTAGGAAATAGCACGGACGCCGAGAATATAGGGTGCATTCCTAAGTTGGGTGTTAGCTGCATTGTGGTACATTGTAAGGGCATAGGCGAAGTAACCATGGGGCAATGCCGAAGACGACACCGTATGGCTCCTTGTAGATTAGCGCGCTTTTGCCGTCTTCAGCGCAGATGGGAATGTAGCCAGTGGTATTCACGATCCTCCCTCCCACATCTTTCAACTGTTCGATCGTGGATGGCAGATTGAACCCCTTGGACATCGCATCCACAGACCCAGTCTCGATGTCCATATATTCCGCACACTCTTCGAAACGACTCTTGAGGATATCGCTCGCCTTGACGAGGATGTCCCGCCTGACGGAAGGCTTTGTCTTCGACCATGCCGGGAACGCTGCTTGCGCCGCTTCCACGGCCTCGATGGCCTGGGCCTCCGATACGGAGCTGCATTTCCATATGGTCTGACTGGTAACGGGGCTCACGACGTCGAAGGTGGTATCGGTAGTGACTTCTTTGCCAGCGATGAGTAGAGGCACGACATGGTCCCAGGCGTCATCGGATGGGTGACCGTGGTTGGAGTAGCCATTTGTGCCGTTGGTGGTGCTGTTGGTGGCCATACTATCGGACTTCCTTAGTAAGAAGTTAAGATGAATAGCTTACCCGCAAAATTTATCTCCATACGTGCTCGAGTCAGGGATTGACCAATTTTCTGTTGGCGATTAGAGACGCAACGGAGTACAGTCAGCGCTAGGCAGAAGGCAGGTCTTTAGTCTGGCACGTGCAGGCTTCAGAAACTTTTACGTTGGAGAAAATCAAAGCGTAAAGACACTTTGCTTGCCCACACATGAGACCGCAGGACGAGAGTTAACAGCAAGGACAAGTTACTGAAAGTTATGTTACGAAGTACAGCAGTGGAGGTCGTTGGCGGGGAATCTTGGCCCGGCAATGCTCGGCGGGTTCTAGACCACTAGAATCCTGCCCTGCGATCATCCCGTACTCCAAAGTACTTGATCGGAAGTGGGCAGCTCCTGTATGACTGCAGTGTTGTACAATGATAACAGCACTGTGAGTTTGAGAGAGCGGAGTACTCGAGACTGGACGTTGGCTTTCTGTCGGAAGCCGCTCCTGCCGGCAACCGCTTGCTTACGTATACTCTGTAGGGCAAGGAACGACCACCCGGGAACAACAACAATAATACTCGCTCGAACAAAGGCCTTCTCTGCATACCTTACTCTAGGAACAGACGTGATAGTCTATCATTTCGAACACCAGCGAATGCGCCAAAGCATTCTTGTCGGCTGAGTTGCTCGTGGTCACCTACCTGGCTCAATGTGACTTGGGCAGGCGAAATGAGTCATTGTTCTTCAGTCACTGATATGATGACATTCTCTTCCAGAATTGACCCATGGTCCAATCACATGGTATTCCGGGCATCATCGTGACTAACGAACAAAGAGAAGCTCACTTGCAGCCTTCATGTGGTGTTTGCAACGAAACAAGGGCAAATCTCGGAGATGTTAACATTCTGGAAAATTCCTCGTCGATCTTTGTGGGCACCAAATACGAGGATGACTTGTCTGACAAAGTGTAAGGATAACTCCTTCTCTTTCGCCTTGTGATACTTCTTGTATCAAGCACGCTCATTGCCGCGTCTTATGGTCTCACGTTCTGTGCCTAGTGCCTATACCCTGCTATTCATGGAGCACCAGTCGTCTGAGTGTTTTGCGTCTTTTATGAAAGAAATGTCAATGCGGAGCATCCCTCCCACGCCTCCGTCGCTAATAATGAAACATGTGAATTCATTGACGAATAAGGTCTAGCTTGTGATCTTAGTGCAATGATTGCTTGGCTGCGGGTGGCTTTATGCGGGGTACCGAGGAGATCTGACTCGCTCAAAACGCTGCATGTAAAGATCTATAAAATTCATCTTGGCGCATGACCGCAGATCTCTCGAAGCTGGCGCCAGCAGGCCGTCAGCCTACCCCAGGAAGATGAATAAGCCCACCGAATGCCCTCCGCTGTAAGGCGCTTCACCACACATGTGCCTCCTTTGCGCCTAGTACTAGACGCTTCGACCCGACGGAATTTCGAACTGTATGTATGCAATTGCCTTATTGGATCCAGTGCCCAGGGACGAAGGTGACCACAGCGTCATCCCACATGAGTCTGCGAGAATGGACCTTGTGTATCATGACGGGTAGCCGCGGTGCCTCTGACCCCATGTTTGGGGCGGTGGGGAGAGAAAATGATGCGCCAAACGGATCAGTCCCACAGGGCTGCTTGCGTATAAAGGCGGGAGTGAATGCCCTTTGTACTATTCTACTCCCAAGAATCTGATTGCAAAAGAAACCCTACCTTTGACAGAATACCCTGTTCGTGAATGGCCTTTGTCTACAAAACGCCTTGCAATCTTTCGCCAATACATATCCATCAATCAAGATATATTCGAGTAAGAATATACCAATGACCATCATGTTGAGCAACAGCTTCCTCCAACTTGCTACCGTTGCCGCCTCGCTGCTGAGCAGTGTGCAGGCCGCACCTCTTACCTTGTAAGCTTCCTGGATGATTCCACCCAAGTAATATCATGCTAACCCAAATACAGCCGCCTCGGTAACGCAAAGCGGGCCGTTGCCTTCGACTACAATAACGACAAAGTTCGTGGTGTAAACCTCGGCGGTTGGTTCGTCCTTGAGCCATGGATCACCCCATCCATCTTCAGTGACTGGGCAGGCTCCACCACCGTCGTTGACGAATACACATACACTCAAACCCTCGGCAAGACCGAGGCTGAATCACGCTTGACATCTCACTGGAACTCATGGATCACTCAAGCCGATTTCAATCAGATAGCAGCAGCTGGCCTTAACCATGTCCGCATACCAATCGGGTATTGGGCCGTTGCACCGCTGGACGGTGACCCATATGTGCAAGGACAGTTGACTGTCCTCGACCAAGCTATTGGCTGGGCCAGGAGTGCAGGCATCAAAGTCTTGCTTGATCTTCACGGTGCACCGGGGTACGTGACTAAACTCCCCACTTTCCTTGCTTCGCTAACCAGACACTAGCTCTCAAAATGGCTTCGACAATAGCGGCCGCTATGGCTCCATCGGCTGGCAACAAGGCGACACAGTCAGCCAAACCGTAACCGCCATCCAAAACCTTGCTCACCGCTACGACGGTGACACCGATGTCGTAACGGCCATTGAGCTTCTCAACGAGCCTCTCGGCAGCTCATTAAACCTCAACGGCATTGACACTTACTACCAATCCGGCTACGAGACCGTGCATTCATCCAGCAACAACTTTGCAACCTGCATCCACGACGCATTCCAGGATTTCGAGACTTACTGGAACGGCAAATTCAACGCCGCGAGTGGTGACCAGAACATAATTCTCGATACGCACCAGTACCAAATTTTCTCACCCGAACAGGTCGCCATGTCCCCATCTGCGCACGTCTCTGCCGCTTGTGCGCTTGGACCCAAGTTAGCTGGCACAGACAAATGGACGATTGTCGGCGAATGGACCGGTGCGCAAACCGACTGCGCTAAGTGGCTCAATGGACTTGGGAAGGGTGCTCGCTATGATGGTACCTTCCCAGGATCTTCCAATGTTGGGTCATGTAATGGGAAGTACACCGGTACCGTCTCGGCGCTGAGCGATACTGACAAGAACAACCTCGCTTCTTTCATTGATGCTCAGCTCGATGCGTATGAGCAGCGTACCGGCTGGATCTTCTGGACCTGGGTAACCGAGAGCGCTCCCGAGTGGCACATGAAGGACCTTCTGGCTGCCGGAATCTTCCCACAGCCGTTGACGAGCAGGAAGTATCCCAACCAATGCTAGAGGAGCACTAGCGGTATCCATGATTGGATCATGTTGAAAACCACTACCGAGCACCAAAATCAAAGCAGCACAACCACCGCCACGCTCGCTTCACCCTGTTCAACACTCACCATGCTATCACCATCAACACGTCAGACTTCTCACACACCGCCCTCCTCACCAGAACGTACTATGCCAAACAGTATCATGCTCACGAATCACGACCACCAAGCACGTTCCCCAGCGGAGACGGCTATGTACCAATATCAACATCAATCGCTTCGACAAGTTGATCTTGTCAATTACCCAGAAGCTCGTCACCCAGTGGAGACTCTGCACACTATCGCTACGATGACGCCAGATTTTGGGCCATCCATGTACCTCTATCGTTTAGCATATGGCATTTAGCGAAATACCCCAGCATTTTTGAATTTAGCTAGCGCTTGCAGCGGTATATATGGAGGAACCAGATCAGGACCTTCGCTGTACATAGTTGCGTAAATATCCCGATAGTCGAACATAAGATTTTTTCTCCCCAGTTCCAGTTCCGGTCGCCAACCTGAGTAGCTGCTGCTTCTATCTGAGCTGGGGTTGAAGAAGCCCGGCCTCCCTACGGCCGGCGATAGTCTAGGATAGCACAGAATCAAAAATGATTTACAAAGGAGCCTAAGTGGCCGTCGTCTAAATTTGGCGGAGTATGTATGCGATTTACTATACTAGAATATAAGTAAAGACCGGACGCGATACGCCTGCAGGTAAAAAATTGCAATACAGAAAATCGCAGTTGATTTGGAACGCCGACGTTTGAATAGACGGTCGAATGCGGTGGTTGGGGTGAATCAGTCCTGAATGTCAACGATCACCTTTTCCTCGTGCTCGAGAGGTGGCAAGTCTGCCGCAATCCTGTTGTTAACGTTTTCCTCCACGATCGAATACTACATGGTAGTATCAATTTGAGTCTTGTCGTACCTTCTCCGTTTCATATACACTATCAACAAAAGGCTTCATCTTTCCCTGTTCTATGAAGGCTACCACTTTTTGCAGGCCTGCTCTGCCGATCTTTCCTGAATGGAATATACACTTTCATGGCACGCCACCATGAACCAGGAGCCTCCTTTTGGCTCCCAACGACAAGTAGTCCTCCGTCTCCAACAGTGGCTCGCGAAGCCTGGACCACAAGGGACCCTCTGCCTCCCGAGGTACCTGTTACCAATGCCTCCAGCGGCCTCAAATGAGATATTGCAAGGTTTGCGAACGACGACGTGATCGGGTAGGATAAAATATTCAGCAAACACACCACTATATTTCATAAAGATATTAAAGCCAAGGCCGCCTAATACGTAATCTTCGGCTTTGACGTGTTCGACTTGATTTTCCTGTTGAAACAACGATACCCGAGAACGCCGTTTCCGCTACCTATGGCTTATTGTTGGGCTGCGGAATTTAGGTCGTGACAGCTGCCTTACCTTGAAGGAGTGCTGTATATTCAACTTTGATGAAAACATCGTGAGATCTGGGTGAAGCTGCTGTAGAACTGTGGTAAATTATTTTCGAGCTTTAGTATTTCGGACGGCGTACCTCGAGATCCGAAAAGTTAACCGCGTCGTATAATTATCTCTAATAGGAGGTAATACTAGCTGAACTGCGAAGGACTTATCTTCGTAATACTCCCTTATAACTTTACAAGGCTCTCTCTCTTAGCTGGTTCGATCGTGGTTTACTTAGTATTAATACGCAGGAAGTTACCTTATATACATCGATGAGCACAGTATATGATTTAGAAATACCTCAGACAACAACCTCTAAAATCTACTAGCCAATTCAAGATCTAAAAAAGCCAATGACTAAATTTTAAATGTCTACGACGAGCTTCGGGAACTCTACTTCACCTGTTTTGCTCGCGCTTCTTGCTCAAGTAAAGCTCCAATATATGTACAAGTCTTGGGAAGATGCCCGAGTATATATCAGAAAATGTGCCCCAATGAGAAGCGAAGCTGTCAATTTTGCAACCGGCTTTGCTTCTCTGATAAGAGGTAAGCCTGTTTCATCACAGCTCAATTCAGTTTTTCATCGCTCAAGGGATTAGAAATTATTCATAGCATTCTTTATTCTTCTCTCAAATGCTATCCTAAGCCCTCCCTCTATGAGTCTATGCATACATATTTACATGAACCGTAATCATTCCGCATGCTATCGTACAACAAAATGCAAAGGAACTCACAAGCGCCTCATGGGTATATAGCTAAACCAAGTGTGTCAAAGCGCTGGGAAAACAAAAAAAAAGAAAAGGCATAAGCAAGGATCCGCCCAGGCCGCGCCATCTCCAATACTGATGCTCCCATGACGCGAAAGGGAATAAGAGGCTGTCAATTATATCCAAGATTGTCAAGTAGTGATCGTCATGCATCGCCACGTCGTCTCTTAACGATCTTCAAAGTCCGCAGGCCCAAGCGTTTCAGCAAACGTGATGCTACCGTAGCCAGAATCCATGCCATTCGACTCATGGCTACTTTGAGAGCGCTGGAAAGTTTGGTCGGCATGCTCGAGTAAGATATCCTGAGCGTGTTCTTGTCTTTGACGCTGACCTTGTTTGAGAAGTCGGGTCTGCTCATGGGGGTGGGATTGATGCCGCGCTTGGCTGATGAGAAGAGTGCCTGGGCCATTCTTGACTGCTAGGCCGACTGCGAGGACTATGGCGAGAGAGAATTGGAACCACAGCCGGAGGGTACGGCGGCACGATGGTTCGACGCAGTCCTCACAGGGGAACAGATGAGGTTCGATTCTCGACGGGGGAGATGACGCGAAGGGCGGAACAATTTGTAAACGTTGGACATGGGGTGGTGACATCCAAGTGTCCCTTTTGTTCGTACCTCCGTAGTCTCTGAAGTAATGTTCGGCAGTCCTACTCCTACTCGCTTCCGCTGAGAAATGATGCCAGTCGAAGTCTTTCGTCGAGTTATCCTCAACTATACCGCTGTCAGCCGCCTGGTCTCGCTCTCGCCACTTGGATCGATGGTAAAGCAGACCTAAGAGCCACCATCCTATACCACCCAGTTGTTTCGAACCCAGCGCCCATGCATTTGACAAGAGTCGCCGTGCTAAGACAATAGGATCTTGTTTCGCTTGGGAGACGAGGCTGATAAGCCGGGAAAACAAACCGTGGGCATGCTCAGCGGCGAGCGTGGTTGATTGACGGGGTTCTTTGGCCCGCGGTGAAATGACGGTGCCGGGAGGGGAAACTTTGGCGGGTTTAGGGGTTATATCTGAGTCTTTGGAAGGCCTTCGCAATCTCAGACGAGCGTTCGACAAGGCTAATTTGGAGGGCGTGGGATCTGTCCCAATCAAGATCTGGCCAGATTCATCTTTCGCATCGGAGTTTGGCATATTGACTTCTAAGGCTTCGGGGGAGCCCGCTTCAGCATCTCTGTCCTCAGTGTGCTCGACGTTGGCTTGCTCGAGTTCGTTCTGAAGACTTCGGGGCCTGGATCGTCTCTTTCGCTTTTCGGCGGGAATCTCTGCAAACTCCATGGAAGGCTCGCCTGGGACCGAAGGAGTGGGGCGTGATGCCCAAGAGCCATTACTGCGGCCCGTATCCCCGAACTTGCCCTCCAACCTCTGGAGTGTCTGTTCTTGTGCCTCCGAAGTCGAACGTGGACGAATGCGCTGATTGGGGGTGGAGAAGCGCGAGCTGTCCAACGGTCGTGATAGGAAAGCTGTGGTTGGATCAAGCGATAGTTCGGAGATATACCGTCTCGCGGTAGCTTCGATCGAGGGATAGATGGGCGCAGATGCAGGTAGAGATGGCACAGTCGCTGCCGTTGGCAGGATCAAAGGCCTCAAGGTGCTTGAGCCGGATGGGAAACGACGCATCTTTCGCTGTCTGTTGGGAGACTTTGGTACACTCTCATCCGGAAATGGTAAACCCCAAGAACTTGGGCCAAAAGAGCCACTTGAACGAGTTGAATTTGGTCTCGATGCGGAGGATGGCGCGGATCGATACAAAGTTGATGCTCGTGAGCGACTGTCGAAGAAGCTGGAGCGCCTGGAGTATCTGACACAATCCGGCGACCTCATACCTTCGTCGAACGTGGTAGACTGAAACACGCGGTCATCGAGTATCGTTTCATTGTGTGTCTCTGGAGTCTCGGCAATGCTTGACGATGGACCATAGCTCTCGGAGTGCCAAAAGGTCGATTCAGATACTGTACCTAATGAAGGCCGCACGTCTCCATACGACGAAGGCATCCTAGGAACCATCGACCTCGGTCTTGGAGTCCGCTTTAAAGGATCGCGGTTTCCCTTATTCGGTGAAGTTGTCGTGGATTGGGCCTCCAGTGTGGTTGGCGATGGCACCAGCAGGCTTGTCAAGACATCAATCCTCTTCTCGAGACTGACGTTGGCTTCCTCAAGACCCTCTGCATCTCTGACTTTTACCCGCATGCCATCGAGTTCCCATTCAAGCTCTGCTATTCCCGCATCCTTTAACTCCATGTCATCCTCCAGAGCACGTATACGACTTCTGAACTCCATATCTATCTCGTAGCGGCGATCCTTCTCTTCTTGTAGCCTTGCATCGAACTCTTTCTCCCAATCTTTGATCTCGTGGCGCAGGTTGCGGTTCTCTGTGGTGAGAGCACGTAGCTTTGCAGCGCGTTTCTTGCTTGTCGTTGGCGATATGAGCTGGGCGTTGGCAGAAGCTAGTTGAGACTCGAGGTGGTCAATGTACTTTGATGCCTCGGTACTCGCTGAACAAAGGTCGAGCCGATTGAGGCTTTGGCCCTTGGCATGTTTCGCCAATGGAGAGCTGAGAGGAGGAGGCGTCCTCTGATTTAGAGATCCTTCCCGTAATTTCATCATGTTGACTGGTGTAACGGCTGGAGAGCAGTCGTTGCTTCCTCCTTTATACCAAGAAGTGGGGCTCGCGTCGTCACTCACTTCTCCATTCCCAGCGTTGTCGTCGAAGATCGCGGGGATCACTGGCCTGGATGCGGCCCGTTTTTTTCTTGTGGAATTGTGGATCTCTTGGAGGATATTCACTGGACTGAAGGGCAGCTCTTCACCGTAGAGTGATCTCTTCCTGGCGCTCGCTGGGCTGTTCTCGTTGCTGACTGGGCGAAATGCCTCGATTGAAGCTCCATATAGCGGACTTATGCGTCGAAAGGAGAGGACGGGTCCTCTGAATCCAATGTTGCGTAGCTGCAGCCGGCGAGACTGTTGACTAAGATCCTCGTCCTGGGAGGCCGGTTGCGATGTTATCGTGCACGAAGCATACGCGGACACCGATTGTTGACGTAATGAGACATCATGTCCATCAGGCAACGGGTGGGCATGTGAGGAATGCTCCATGGCTGTGTGTTGACATCCATTCCTCAAGCTCAAGGCCTAACGCGATTGGGGGAGCTCTGCCAGGTAAGCCATGATTGAATTCATAGACCATATACTGTAACTTTAGCTGCAGAAGACAACTGTCTACTTTATCAATGCCCGATTGAAGATATCGTGGTGAAGCAATTGCTTGGTTTGTTTGTTTCACAATCAGGGGCCTCGCGCCCACATATTTGGTGGGGCAAAAACGTTGCCAAGGCCCAGCCAAATTTGTCCACCACCGCTGACTGAGCACTCTCCTTCACGTAGACTGTCATATATACCGATGATGTCCAAGAGTGGAAATCCTTCCCATCTCCACTGTCCCGTACTCGTCTGGTGTCATCTCTCTGTTCTACAAGAGCGTTCTTGTTTACTCTTCATGCGCACTGGCAATACCCATCCCCGCTCCTTGAATGCTTCAGCGTGTGATCAGAACCATGGCGCAGGACCACAAGAGCAGCCATCGAAAGACCTGCAGGACCTGTAAGAGCCAAGAAGTCGGCTGCGCTAAAGTGTTTCCAGAATTGCCAGAATTGCTTGCAATCCAGGGGGAAATAGCAGGGTTATGGCCTGAATTCATCTTGGCTCAGAGCAGGTGACCTGCGAAGAGGTATGGTATTAAAGCAGAAATCCTCGAATTCTAGAAAAATCTCCAATGAGACGTATTATTGGTCATCAAAAAAACCCTCGTGCTTATTGACCTTCACGAGGAGCTCATCCAGAGGGGCAATTTCAGGTCATACAGCATTTCCCGTCGGTCTAGACCTTCCTCTTATGTCATGTTCAAACCCATATGTACTTCCTGGGGAACTCTCAAGCCCAATGATCAATTGTTACTTTCCTACTATGAGAATGTAGTCTCACGAACCGTCACTTCCATCGACGACGACATGAACGGGTTTCGCCACATCCTCATAATGATGGCTTTGTCAGAGAAATCTGTCTTTTCATCCGCAGTTCTGGAGGCTGTGTTAGCGTTCTCAGCCTACCACTTATCAGGCAGTCAAGATGTTTTAGACCACAGCTTTGTCGCCACAGAAGCGCTTTCGACGGCAATGCGCCTGTCTGATCAGCTGCGCGATCGTTGTCTCCCACTCGCTGCCAGCATGTTGTTAGTCATGTATGGAGTGGGAAACACTGCAGAGTCCAAATGGGACAACATTTTGCTGCGGAGCGAAGAGACTTGCTAGATCCATCTTTGCTGGTCCGCAAAACTATGAAGGGGAGCTAGCCTTCCTGCTTGATGAGGTCTATGGGCAAGATGCGCTCAGTAAATTCAGTCTGCTGTTCTGGCCACAGATCAGTATAGCACAGAGCGCGCGCGTCGATGATCCATGCCCATTATCGAAAATCGAGAACTCTCCTTCTCGCAGCCTCGTAGGTTATGGGATTTATTAAGCCTGAAGTTCTATTCCACACGGCTCTTCGATAGGTTACTATTCTCCCGATAGATCATCGGGTCCTTTGCTTGTTCAATAGACGTGATGAGTATCAGAGGGCGAATGACCGATAGCATCCCCCTCGACGACGCGACGGAATTGTCTCAGAACATAGACGTCTTCGATAATCTTAAGCTCCGCTTAAGCACCCTCCAGCAACATTTCGTCCCTCGTGGAAAATTGGGCTGGGCCACAGATCGATCCCGAACTTTGGACATCGCAGAACTCTATCGTATTGCCGCTTTCATTTATCTCAAGCGTGCGTGTCGGAGAAAATCAAGTTCCGCCGTGGTCAAGCATCAGCTTGCAAAGGCGCTCGACGTACTGGAGAGGCTCAAGGTCTGTACTGCTCCATGGACATTTTTCATCATTGCACGCGAGGCGCGAACAGATGAGGAGAGAGTGGCTATTCTCGAGAGCTTTGAAAATTCGAAGAAGCCTCGAAAGTCTGGGAAAATCTCTTGGAACAGGAATATGGTCCGCGGTGTTTGGGAGCAAGATGACTCGTTCACATCCATCGATGCCAACAAGGTTCTTGCAGCCATTGTCGAGGTATAGATCCGTCATGAACGCGGATAGTCAACTATCAAATTTCTCTCAAGGCGGAACGACATCGAACGATAGCATATTCATTACAACACGCAGCCTATATCCGAGCGCAAACTCCATTCGCTCTCGCACTACAATATCTTGAGCTCAACCGCATGTCTTACAATTCCCTTAACACTGATCCCATCGTACTCCAGAGTTATCTTCGTATCAGACTATCTTCTCACGAAGGCTCTACGGCTTAGGTACCGTCTCGCGAAAACTCTGCCTTTCCTCCAACCTCTCGCTATACCTATCCAGATGTGGATACATCTTCCTCCACGGATGCTCAGCAAATCGGACCTTGACGTATCCAAGACATGATCCGGCAGCGATATCTGCAAAACCAAAGGATTCATCGATCAAGAACTGTTCATCATCATCATCGCCAAACCACTCCGCAAGCGCTTGCAACCCGCCATCGACCTTTCTCCTCCGCCTTGCCATCCACTCCTAACTCTGCCTCTCCTCCCCTCGCTGCGATTCGAAAAAAAGGCAAGACCAGTATCAGCTACCACTTCGACTTGTTTCGCAATGAGAGCGTCATCGATCTTATCGGGACCCTTGGTAGGAGCGAGAATTCGGGATACTTGGCTTCGAGATACTCGAGCACACAGTGACTCTCAAATATAGCTTGTCCTTCCGGAAAAATCAAGACTGGACTTTCGGCAGCGGGTCATAGAGCGGTGTTTGAGTGGTGCTCTCCCATGGTACTTCCTTGATCAACTCGAAGGGAATGCGCTTCTCGGCCAGGGCAATCCTGGCTTTGCGGGCGTAGGATGAGGACCTTGAGCTGATGAGTTTCAGCATTTTAATGAGTTCGCTTTGTCATTGGACGAGAGAGCCGCAGGGTTGAGCCGCAGGGTTTAGCCTTTGATCTGAAAGATCTTCGCAGGAACGGAATGACGCAACTGCTTGAACGGCTGAGGCTGATCTCTAGATGTTTGGGGGCCATCACTAACATTTCGATATGTAGCAATCTGTGCGAGTGGCAGCGAGCTTGACAGCGGTAGCAAACAGCGCCTTCAATTTCGGCAAATACTTTGTGGCGCAGGGGCGTCTTGAGCTGAGCATCGGGGTATGTCGTCGAAAGCCATAAGTATATCAGAGTCGTCGTGATGGATTTCCGTTTTCTTAAAGCGATATCTCCTTGCCAAATCAAACAAAAAAAAACTCTGCATTTGCCTTCCATCGCTAGGAGTGTCTTCTCAGGGTCTGAGTCCAAGCCTCATTCCCTCGCCACTCGTATATCACTATTCCCACAATGACATTCCAACCTCTCTTCTCAACAGACCACCTCCCCTCCAACCCCCAAGCCATGCCATACATCCCACCACGACCCACCAACCCACCATCGCGCCCCGAAACGCTTTCCCACACCCCCCTACAACCCATAACCGACCTCGAAGCCGCCCACTTCCCTCACACTCCTCATCACACGAGCTCGAAAGACCGCCCACCTACATGGGACAAGACATGGACTAGCCATTTCCAACCTACATGCAAGCCGTCAGACACACGATGAGACAAGCTGTACAGTACCCGGCGGCTAAGATGCCTTCGAAGGGGCAAGGATATGTTGGAATGGGAGGACACGACTGGTTGATTATCTATGGAGGGAGCGGTCTATTCATGCTCATTCGGCTAATCCAGAGGGCTGAGTGTTGAACATTCCAACAGGATATGCGTTGCGTTGGTTTTTATCATGGTTTTGATATTGTTGATTGCGATTCCGATTACGGTGACCAAGGGGAAGGAGTTTGGTGGGACGGACGGGACGGCGGATTAGATATGGTACTGGACGATTTAGGTTGCGGTCTTGGGAGAACACATAGGTCACCCAGACGCCAAAGGCTAGGTAGAGATGGTCGGATACAAGACCATCACAGGACGACTATCTGGACAGATTTCGCCGACAGGCCCATGACGAACATTGAATGGCGTTGACTCTTTCGAAATTTCTTCGAGGTAGAATGATGGGATCTGGGCAGCCGATTCGAACACAAGGTCGATTTTACTTGTCGAGAGAACATGCCACAAGAGAAGTAGCATGCATACCAATCTAAGGTATCGCGATTTCATTAAAATTGGGTCAAATCTTGACTTTAGATGTTGCTGTGACAGATCATTATGGAAGTGACCGGCATAAGCTCAACTAGTATGTGAGACGTTATGCATGTATTACCTACATTGGGCTCATGGTCACTGGCTGCCGCATCCAACGACACGAAATCTGATTGACCGATCAAATCAAACACCGATGGAGGCTAGTGGAGCGATTGCCGATGATCCTGCCTACTTACTTTATTTCCCTAGCCACCTCTCATGCAAAGCCAGCTGTAATGCTGGGCCGACAGCCGAACAAACAGGTCTTTCAGCCCAGATCCCATTTTGTCAACTGATTAGGACTTTTCTTAGCAATGCTAATGTACTAGATCGTTGGGATCTCGTGCAATCAGTCTAGGATGTACATGATAGTGTGGCAACTGTGAGTCCACGCGAAGGGGCACCGCCTTGCAGAGAGGTTGAGGAGCGTCTTTGCAAATACCCGCATTATCAACCAATTTATTTCTTATATCGATTTACTTCATGTTGAAAAAGTTTCTGGTCCTCACCATAGCAGACGACGTATTCCTGCAACGTCGATAGGTCGCTTGCCTTTACCGTGTAACGCCTCAGGATTACTCCCGCCTTTGAGAAGTATATTGACAATATCCATTCAATCAGACTACAGCTTTCAATCGCCCATCGATCATTTCTTTGATCACTGCGCTCAAAACTTTTCGACAGAGCTTTGCGATATTGACCTGGCTTGCCTGGTTGCTTTTAAAATCCGTCTCTCTGCAGAGACGTCTGAGTACAGACGAAGATCGTTCTTCGAATGCTTCTACAGGGTCGGGCCTTGTAATGAGGTTCATTTGGAGATCTCTGAAGACATTCCCTAAAGCGGTCAGCTGTCGAATAAGGTCCTGAGACTGTTCCTTAGCATGCTTGATTGATGAAAAGTACTTCATGGCCACTTCTGTTATCTGCATCGTAAGGCCAACGAGACCAGCCACGCTGGCAGCGACGCCGACTACTTCCGCCATCACCCTAGCCAGCGATTGACCACAATTGCGCTTATAGGGTTGTCAAGCTAGTGGGGCCAGGCTGCTCGCTGTTAGGCCAAATTGCCAAGGCTGAAGATTGAGTCGCAAATACGCTCCTTCAGAGCTCAGGTCGTGGGGTCAGAAGCGCTCTCTTCTCCGAGAAACAGTTGTAGTCATCAAAGAGCCGCTTCCTTCGTGGTATTGAGATATCCGGTGTGCACTTAAGTGACTCAACAACACTTAGTAACCTGAGACAACAACACTAGTTTTTCCCTCATTGCGGAGAGCTGAGTGCAGAGCCACCCTGCGTGACCCTTAATGGGCAGTATTCAGCACTCGATTATGCTCTCTACGTTGAGATCCAGAATGGATGTTGTTGTTATTTTAGAAGGTCTATGGAATAGAAAATATTCTACCCCTTGCCAAAAGAAGAATCACGATCGAGTCGGGCGAGGATGGAGAGTGGTTCGGCTGAAGGGCTGAAGGACGGGGGGTTCCTGGCGCTGATCCCTCGTGCCGCTCCTAACTAACCACAGGCCGTTAGTGATAAACAATGGTACCTGCAGGAACCACCTAAAACGGTTGGAGGCGGCCCCTGAATCTCGGTCAGCCCACACTCTAGACGATGGGCTCTTCAAACAACATCGCTGTCGCACAGCCTGTCTCTCTTTTGTATTTGCACTGCTTTCTTAACCCAAGTCGCTCTTTAGCAATCGTGTGTCCTGCTCGATCAAGTCACTTGTTCTTCTATACATTCGCTCCTTCCTTCTAGCAAACGAACACCACCATGCGCGTTTTAATTGCGACAATTGCCTTTTTGGCCTACGCAAGCTTCAGCTCTGCAGCGACGGAGTGCGCACAAAAGAGCAATGAAAATCCTACAGCCGGTATCCTTGCTGTCCGTGAGCCCAGCCTGAACTTAATTGTTCCTGCTGGCACACCTTACAACATTGTTTGGGATGTGCGTACTCCCCCTTAGAGATCTCCATTACTAGATCCGATGACTGACAGCTTGCCCTGCAGAAAACAGCCGGCATCTCCAGCGTCTCAATCCAACTCTGCACCGGGCCCTCCACAAACTGCGTCGACAGCCGCTGTATAGCAAACGCCATCGACAATACCGGCTCCTACTCCTGGACGCCCCCCACCGACCTCATCCCTACTGGCAACTCAGGCTTCGGTCTCAAGATCATCGCAGCCGGGGGTGACTTCCAATACTCTACTCAGTTCGGCATCTCAAACCCGAACGTCCAATCCTCCGTGTCCGAGGCTCCCAAGCAAACCAAGACTGCAGTCCCAGTGCAGGAGAAAAGCGATGGCCAGCCGCAAGTGCCCACGGGCGCCATCTCTGGCACGGTTACGAAGATAAAGGAACATGTCACCAGCACTGAAACACACGTGAAGTCCGGATATGCCGTCTCCACGGCCTCAGAGTCGAAGACCAAGACCAATTCAGAGAAAGAATCCGCCACGATTCAAGCCCCCAAGACCTCGATTCAAGTCCCCAAGACCTCCATCCTCGTCCCCCCAAAACCCAGTTCAGGCTTCATCACGAACAGCGCCAACGCAACCCACTCTGTCTCCAAGCCCAAGCCCACAACCAAGATCCACACCGGCGCAGGCTCCGACAAGAATACGACCGTGGTCATCAAGCCTACTACGAACAAAGTCAAGCCAACAACATTCGCGCCCATCACATCTGTTGCTGTTGCGACTGGCGCAATCATACCAGCTCCGGCTCCGACGACCGCGTCGACGAGCACGACGGCGCCTGCTACTGCGACTGGCGCGGCACAAAGGGTTTTGGCTGGTGGGATGTTGGCGGGATTGGGTGCCGTGGCTGCTTTTGTGCTATAGGAGTGAGATTGAAGAGGGGACAGTGAAGCGATTTATAAGCGAGTAGTGCAAGGTGAATGTAATTGGATTTCCTGGAAAGGACTATAATTGGTGGTTAGGGATGATAATGTATATATTCGTTTCATTATGAGAGAGATGTACGATGGAGATAGGACAATCCTATAAATCTATTCCTATCGCCATAGTCCTTTGGGGCACAAACTTGGTTTCTGGCAAGCTTCCAGGTCTTACCCGACTCTGCGTTTATGTTACCGATTGACTTCCAAATTTGCAGAAGTGGCAAGGCGCAAATTCTGGCCGGAAATATCTTTTTGACCCGAAAAGTCGAATACAGCTTCAAGAGTAGCTTGCTTGGCGGTAGACCATTAGTGACAGCGTTCCTCCCTGTCTCCTAAGACATCCAGCCAGATAGCACTACACAACAGAGATCATCGGACATGTGGGGATATTGTCCTCTAAGGCAATTTCCGCTCGTTGGATTTCTGGCCGCATATAGACTCTCTCACAATCATCGTCTCCTCCTTCGACCATCTTGCCTAATTACGGCACCCTATCTATTTAAATCAAGTTATATTTCCACTTCAAACCTTCAACAACATAGTATGTTGGAGTATGGTGGGACCTGTTCCTCGATATAGGGGCCTTTTACTGAAAACTAAAAAGCAGGGCGGCTTTGGAAAGACATACAACAGGTGTTCAAAGAAAAGACTCAGAATGCGTCCTCCGCCTGCGCTCATCGAAGGCCCCAACGATCCTTCATCAACGTCATTCTGCTATCCTGTCCTGTTGCATATAAATCATATATCATCATCATCACTAAGACTGGAAGCTATGCCCCAAATACCCACACGATCGTACCACCTTGACGGTGATGGCGGGGGCGGACTCTGCACCCGGGCAATCCGGCTTTCCATCCTCCTCCTATGATTTCTCCTCCTTCTGCGATACTTCTTCCGCCCACCGCAAGGTTTGGGACAACACCATGCTAATATCGCTACTCCAACGGGGATGCCAATACTCAAGCCATCCCGGAGGCTTGTAGAGGGTCCCCCACGGCTATTTCCGTTGCTGGCTCCACTGCTGTTGTTCGCACTACTGGGTTCTGAAGTGGGGGATGTGGCGGTCGTGCTTGACTTGCTTAGTGTGGAAGTTGTGCTTTCCGAAGTCGATCCTGTAGACATGGAAGTCGTGAAAATGTTGCTCATTGGTCGTGTCGTCGTTAGCGCTACCACAGTGGATGCAGCAGAATTACTGTCTTTGCCCATGCCAGTGCTTGTATCTGTCGTTGCCATGTTGAATGAGAAACCGCTGTCGCCGTTGCCATTGCTATCGCTTGCTATACACTGGCCAGCAGGTCTGCAGTCTTGTGCCACGGTACAACAGGTTGTTCCGCAGGCGATCTCGTTCAACAAAGGATCGCATGAAGGAGTTGCGTTGGCCGAGGGAGCGGTCACTGGCTTCGCTGAGGTAGATGCTGCACTAACAATACTAGTGACTGCTGCCGAGGGTTTGTCCTGGACATCTTGACAACTAAACATCACAGCGGAAACTCCGTTACCGTCCAAACTGAAGAAGCATTCACTGCCGAACTATTTGAAAATCTGGAATCAGGATCCTGCTATATGATCAAGGAACAAGGAAAGATGAGGAGTCTTACATCGGCACCGATAGCATTCACACACGCCGTATCCTTATACGCAGTCAGAACCGCCTTACTAGTCACGCATGAGGGCTGGCTTTGCACCAGGATACTGGAGACACCGGGGGTGCGATGGCATGTACTTAGGGCGAGGTAGACGGAGGGGTGTGTGGCTAAAGGCTGGGTACACAAGGTGTCGAGATAGAGTGAGAGCTGACCTTTGAGAGAGGTGGAGAAGGCGTATTGAAAGATGAAGAAGCTGGCGACGTAGAGAAAGGGTAAAGAAAGAGAAGTCATCATGAGTGTTCAAGAAAGCATATCTCTTGCAAAGAGCAAGGACGACACGCGAAAACAATAACGCGTAGGCTTGGCTTGGTTTTCAAGAAAACACTAATAGCTGGGGCGCGTAGACAAGGCTACGCCGCTAAACATGAACTTTGGGATCTTCGCGAGGATGTCACAGCCATCAGTGGAATTGCGAGCCGTCTTACCTGCATGATACAGCGACTGCTGGAGATGGTGGGGTATCTGGTACCATATCGTTGAGTTATCCCCGAAAGGAAGCAAGTGGTTGATGTTGTACTAATTGTCTTCAGGTGTGGGCGCTAAGCGCCACGCCTTTCCAGATTAAGCTTTTGATCGTACACAATTGGCTTGATGATAACGCAGTCTTTCAGCTGACTCAAATCAGCTCTCGCCCAATCGTCTGTGTCTCGTATGGGCTTTTCTTTTCAAAGATGAATATCTTGGAATATCATCTTCCGAGGCATCTTCCGCCCCTTGGACATCTCGGCGTACAATGGCGTTTTTATTACAAGCCAGAAGTGTTTTCTTACCTGAAGACAACTAGAACGGCAGCATATCTGAAACGAGCTATCCATTAGCATCAACAGAGCTTTGCTCCGGGTGACTTACGTTGCGCCTGAGGCAAACAACTCGGCAGTCTTGGCTTTCGTGAAATTTGCCAAAGCAGCTATGAGAATAGCGGAAAACATGACAACGATGCCCATTCCGAGAGCATCGCTATCGACAGCGTTGATAATTGGAAGCGACATAAGAAGAAGCACAACCACGATCCAAGCTAGTAACGTTCGAACCACCTTAATTATTGATGTTCGTAAGGATTGATAACATTCGGGTCTGTCGGAATACCCCCAGCATCCTACGTTTCTAGTTCAGATCCTAACGCCTTCAAACTTCAAGGCAAGATGAGCTACCTTTCCAAACATTGGTATGCTTTCGCCCTTACCTCCGCAACAAAAGGGAGCAATCGGGTCACTTCGTCTTGGTATGATGTTGCTACATACATAAGGTCTGTCTCGTGGTTAAGGTAGGCAATCTGTTCGCGAGCCAGACAACCGGTAACGTCGACCCAGCACGGAAGATTCGCAGTGTCCAATTCAAGAACACCCTCAGCACCGAGTATACGATGGCTTCGTCCTAACACATTATCTTCAGAGCCGAATATCAATACTACCACCATTTTGACTGAATAGGAGTTCCAGACTATATTCGATCAACTTAGGGTCCAAGCTCATCAACGACGCCTATTACCGAGAAAAAGCTTCCCAGGCTCCTCATGGTCTACTTTATCAAGCTGCTCCTCCAGCTCGTCCTGTTTTTGTACAAGCAATCGTGCGTGCACCCTGGAACACCTACGAACAATCTGGAGGCACTTTTATGATGCTAGCAGAGATGAAAAACGAGCTAGCCTGAGGGATAACCGTCGACAGTTCGCATCGGATCAGCAGCTGTCATCAGCGACGCATGTGCATTATTAGTAACCGTACTTTGCGTGTCAGTGCGTCCGCCTTGATCAGATCGAACAGAGCAAAACCCGATTTTAATCAATCCAAAAGTGACTTCTACTGTCCATTCGTAGATATGCGTCGCAAAACCTAGTCGAAGATCCCTCCCTACATTTACCCCATATCAGCAGCTTGGTTGGAGGATCGCCGATAAGGTGTAATGTCAGAAGTTTTGGATCGAGGCACCACGGGATTCCTTTGAGGAGTCGTGCAAGCGATGGCTGACCTAGTAGCCTGTCACGACCTTTTGAGATCCATGTAATACCACATCAAAGAAATCTGCTGGCGATCTTGCCACACCTGATTGTAGTGATATTATAAGTGATGGATAATTAGGACACCACTGGTAGCACAGAATTTTCAGTGAGCTTAACGAGGGAATAGAACGAAACTTCAGAGCTTTGTCAGTAACATCGCCTAACGACAAGCTGCGCACCTTAATTTCAGCGACTAGACTTAGCACACAATTGGTACGAGATTAAATGGACCATGGCTACGACACCAAATAATCCCTACCCTGTGGCTGATCAAGAATTCAATCGAAGTTGGCTCAATGCTGTGATGGTTCCATCATTATGCGCGTGGTCAAGTATAATCAGATCTTCCACCTCCCCCAGATTTCTGGTAGACGTTCAAATCGGGAAGATTCGTAAAAGGCCCCAAAGACATAGGCTCCGGCTAAGTCTAGGAGAGACATTGATCCACAGGGTCTGAAAATGCCCCTGGCGACATCCCATGGTGGAAATGGTTTGACTCATGTCTTGGCATGATATGGGTGTGCGCCAATTGTATTTGACGAGCTTGGATTTAGCAGCGTATGTTAGCCCACGTGGGGTTGCGCTAGGCATGTACCTCGGCCAGTGGTGGTGTATGATGTGTCCCATGTGCGTATGTCAGTCTGAGCTGTCAGACAACCCTCAACAACGTAACGCGATGTAGAGGACGGATGGCTCCGTGAAGCGTGACGCTATCTATCGAAAGTACCAAGATCATCGTGGTCATTAATTCAAGGTCCACTCAAGCGCCGTTTCTTGGGGGCGCTTTTATTTGTGCCGGCGAACAGGTGCAGAAAGTGCTACTACCTTACTTGGGAAGCACGGTAGCCAAGAGAGGCACAAACACACATTGCGACTCTCGTTGATAAGTAAGATTGCACGTGGTGAAGAACAGCAGTTGAGAGGGAAAGAGAGAGAGAGTCTGATTGCACGAATGCCATTGAAGTGCATTGCCAAAAGAGGTGCGAGCCTCGAAAAGTGAGACATGAGTGGAATACCGCCCCAGTTATTACGGAAGCTTGGCACGCTGCCTTGGTAATTTCACGGGTTATCTCAGCGAAGCTGAACAAGATCAAGGTCTTGATCGACAATATTTGCATTTTGGCTGCGAATGGGCGACAGGAAAGAAAGGGTGTGAACATGCTTACTAGGTGATGAAGGCTAGCGCCGTCTCAGGCACATCGAGCGATGTGATGCTGGATCGGCTGCCAAGAACTCGACCATGCGCTTCTAAGGTGTAGAGCAAATAGACCCCTGGCAAGAAATGGGGAGACTAGACTATCAAGGCCTCTTTTGGACGAATGGAAGTTGCAAGTGATGTCTTGAGGCGCACGTTGATTTTGAGACATCCTCTACATTGTAGACGGATCATATCATGGACGCCCAGAGGGGCTATGACCGTATCTCATCGAGGCTCTCTCCATCCAATGGGTATCAACGCACATGCCACGTTACCGACCCCTCGTTCAGTAGCCAGTAGATTGAATTGTGCAGCGGCGTTTCGTGTATCCTGTACATCGACTCGTATGCCGAGTGAGTTGATATATTGCCTAGTCTCTGGTGCTATAGGGTACATAGAGGGTCCGAGGCCCAGTATCAGCAGGTCTGGAAGTAACATGTATCAGCATTTGGACCCGTTACGACACTAAAATTGACACTTTGTCTCGTTTAAACAAAAAGTGCCACATACCTGGCTTCGGCCACACTAAGTCAAGCACGCCCCACGCCCCATCACCAGTATCCCATTGGCCCCTCTGATTCAGCAGCCTACCCTTTCCCCCTGCGTCCCACGGCCTCCAAGCGAATGCCTCTCCAGATACAAGAAGCAATCCGCTCCCATCCCCTATCTTGACTCCGTTATCGAGGTGAAAGCCATCGCTAAGGCACGCATCGATTGATGCAGTGGGAGCTGGAGCATTGGAGAAGACGTCCATGCTGCCAAAATCAGTCTGAGTGTCTTCCGTGGATTTAGGGCCACGGTCTGTCGATTTGTTTGGTGTTGCTAGCGGAGGCAGACTATGGAAGGGAGAGGTGGAGAGGGAGCGAGTGTGGGGAGGCAGGGTACCGATACATCGTATCCGTGCGCTTCGTAATAAGAGATGTTGTGTTCGATACGACGCTTGCTGCCGTACAGGTATGGAGGTGCGTATGACTTCTGTACCTCGAAGGGCACGAAGTAATTGGACGCTTGGTGGCGCCATGGCTCTTGCTCTCTGTTCGGAAATTGTCACTCTTAATACACAAGATATATTCGCGGTCGAGATCCTGGCAGTGAATGTGCTTGTAAAGGGAGAATGGTGGTCGATACCTTATGGTTGTTGATGTTTATGTTTTGACTTTCGAAAAGCTTGGCGAAACGTCATCGAACGGCACCTGTGTCTGGTCAAATAACAGAGATAACCACACGCATTATTATCTAAATAGAATCAATCTTCCTTCAAACGTCTCGATAGAGATCTCCTAGTAAAGAATTTGCCAACACATCAACTCTTCATTCAATAACGACCTTTGGAAAATTGTGGAAGCAAGTATACTATCCTTCTCTCTCTTAAGCATTCTACCTATAAATAATCGTTCTATAATGGTCCCGCCCTTTCAATGATTGTCAAGCATGCATATGTCTTCACCAACCTGCCGTTTTTTTTGGGTCTCTCCTCTGTACTCTTTTCGTTATTGTAGAGACGCTAACCTTCCTTTCCCAGAGGCAAAGTAATCAAGTTCATAGGTCATTCCGAACTCGAGGTACATACGCCGAGCAAGACCGGGCAACATGACGAATAGCAAAGGAAGGACGTCCATTGATCAAGGTAACGTGCAATAGCAAGCATGCAACCGGTGCTCATGCTCTTCTCTGTTCAATTGCATCCAACCCAGTTCACCGATTGAATGGGAGATGCGATTGACCTAGAAGCTGCTGGGCTGAGATTATACGGTCGAACTTGATCTGGGATAATTCCAGCGAAAGAATCATGCTGTCCTCCTAGTCCGCAACCATTTAGATGTACTGACTCTCTCAGAACCAAATGGCGTCCCCAACGCCAATATCGGAGGACATAGAGAAGGCACCGCAGCAGAGTAGAACGGCGGTTGATAAACCAGGAAGTGTGTTTCATAAAGCAGAAAACCCCAAAGCTGTGGTAGAACCGTCAAGTATGACCGGGAAGCTCGGCTTGTATTTCAACAAGTTTGAAAGGCAATTGATCCAATACAACCTTGAAGCCCGAGGCGTGCAGCGGGTAGAGCCTCACGAAACGCACACCAAGTCATGGAAAGACTATATGCAGGCATTCCTTCTCTGGGTCTCGGTCAATCTTGCAGCAGTCAACATCACCCTTGGCATGCTAGCTCCAACCGTCTATGCCTTGAGCTTCAAAGACGCTGCCTTCTGTGCTGTGTTCGGATCGCTCTTAGGCAGTCTAGCGGTCGCGTATATTGCCACATGGGGCCCAATATCCGGGAACCGGACCATGATCTTCGCGAGATACACGTTTGGATGGTGGCCGAGCAAGCTGATTGTCTTGCTCAATCTAATCATCCTACTGGGCTACTCGATGATCGATCTTGTCGTAGCAGGTCAACTTTTGAATGCCGTCTCGACCAACGGCAGTCTATCTGTTATCGTCGGTATCATCATCGTGGCGATCATCGGGTGGGTCATCACCACCTTTGGTATTGATATCTTTCACACTTATATGCGATACGCATGGCTGCCACAGCTCATTGCTGTCAGCATCCTCTTTGGTGTCTCCGCCTCCCAGTTCGACCTACAAACACCGTCTACTGGGGATTCCCGAACGATCATTGGAAACAGAATATCTTTTTTCTCCTTGTGCCTGAGCGCAGCCATTACCTACGCCGGTGGTGCAGCGGATTTCTTTGTATACTACCCTCCAAGCACGCCACGTCTACCTTTGTTTGCTGTCTCATTACTTGGGCTCGTCTTCTCGTTTACCTTCGCTCTCGTCGTTGGCATTGGCCTCGCATCAGCTATCCGAAGCAACGCCGCTTACGCTGCAGCATATGAGTCCGGCCAAGGGAATCTCCTAGTCGAAGGCTTTTCTTCTCTCGACGGCTTCGGCAAATTCCTCGGAGTGGTCATCGCCCTGGGACTGATTGCAAATCTCATCGCACCAACTTACTCGAGCGGCATCGATTTCCAGATTCTAGGCCGAGCTGCTCAAAAGGTCCCACGCTTCATCTGGAATACCTTCGGTGTGATTATCTACACCGTCTGTGCGCTTGCTGGTCGAAACAGCTTGAGCGAGATCTTCACAAACTTCCTGGCTCTAATGGGCTATTGGGTGGCCATTTGGATTGCTATCACTGTAGAAGAGCAAGTGATCTTCCGAAGACGCCGAGGATACGACTGGACCGTTTGGAATCAGCAGGACAAGCTGCCCGTTGGTATCGCAGCGCTTGTGGCATTCCTGGTTGGTTGGGCCGGAGCCATTCTGTGCATGGCACAGGTCTGGTATATTGGCCCGATTGCAAAGGAAGTAGGAGAGTACGGAGCTGATGTAAGTCCCTGAGACAATTTGTGTTGGACTCTTCTTGCAACCTTTGTTATGCGTGCTATTGGTCGTGCATGGCTGACGCTCCGAGCAGATGGGCAACTATGTCGGATTCTTCTGGGCCGCGCTGGTGTACCCACTATTACGCTGGTTCGAGCTGCGAAAGCTCGGTAGGTGAGATGCACCATACGGCAGCAACGACGTTCCGAGGCCGCAACATGGAGAGTAAAGTTGTTGCATAGAAGGTATCAAGACACTGTCACAAGAACTCTATCCAATTATCCCAAGATAGCACAAAGCAAATCTCCATCTACCTGTCCATCTCCCAGCTTTCTCCTTTACTCCCATGTTCATGCTCTAGATGTTGTCCGTATAATTCCTCTGTCTCCGATCAATTCTCGTGATCCTATCCAATACCTTGGAGTCAGCGCCCTGTTCTGCACCTGACGACACGAACGCAGGTAGAATGAGTCCCGAAAAGACCTACCTAGATCCAATCTGCCGCGCCTCCACGAAATAGTACCCTGCCTCCAACTCTTGCGTTTCGGGTTTTGCCTTAGGACTCGTCTCGCACCTATCACGGAAAGTGTCAGCGTTGTCTATCTTAGACTGCAAGCAAGGGTAGTCCCCGCAAAGATGGACGTACATGCTCTGGTCATGGTCCGTATAGTTCTTCTGTCTTCGTTCCCGCGCCCCCTTCCTGTCAAGCGATACATGTTAGCATCACGTATTTATTGCAATTTTTAGGTTACGAGATACGGTCCAAGATCACACGGAGGGCAACAGCCCACAAACACGTACCTCCGCTCCTGCTCAAAGGTTTTTATCTCCGGCTTCCCCTCGGGTTTGGCCTCACATCGTACCTTCCGGAAGACGCTCTTGATCATACCTTTCACCAAATCTTCGTCAGCATTGCATACTTAACATTATCGACTACGACTACGGGTAACAAGACATGTCTTGAGAACAGAGGATGGGCCAAACGCCCTGACTGCTCGCAAATTAGGTCTAGCTACTCGAAGCGCTGTCAAATTTAGGGGAAGATCCCCGTGGATGTGCGTATACATACCGCGAAAGCCGGTTGTTCGAGTCGTTGAAGACATAATTTTTGGATAACTACCCTGTTATTGGTCCGAATTGGTGGGAAGAGGTGGTGGATGAGAGAGGATTCGTGGGTAAAAAACCTTCAGTTCCGCTCGAATTTGCGGGAAGTGGTGGTGGGTAGGAAGAGGACCGATGAGTAGGCAACCTCTTTTTGACCCAAAAGGCGTAGTAAGTGATGATAGGTGTGAGATTCTTTGTGGGTAAGCTACGCGCTTTATGATTTTGTATGAGTGGGAATGATTGTTTTTGATGTGAGCTGCGATGTGAGAGCGTTGTTGAAGGAAGAGGAAGCAGGATGGCCTGCGCAGACTTTTTTATGAGCTTCGCTAAGGGGGCTGACTCATAGCCGTTGAAGGGTATCGGGTGATCAAATCTTAAGGGGCTTGACGAGCGAAATGTTCAAGGCTGTGGCTTCTTGTCGCCACTGTGGCCGCCTAAAGGGGCTTGAAGCCCCGAAAGTATGGCACTGAGCACTCCGGAAATAAGAATCCGGAGGAAATGCCATTCATCTTGAGCAAGGAACGAGATGAATGCCGCGATGATCTGGATTATACTGCATAAATGAGCTCTATTTGAGCAGCAGTCTTGTATTTCAAATGGTTGAAGCACAGGAAGCTGGTAGTCGGGCCTACGGCAAGAGCAAGAAAAGATGCAAATTCCATGCACATTGAGGGCAAATGAGCCCAAACACTAAGATGTGTTGAATAATACTGTGTTAATTATAACGCCTCTGAGTACGATGCATGCTTTTCATGGCGCTAGCGACTTTTGAGGGCGCCAGCTCGAGACGCTCTTCCGCATAGATTTGACAAGTTCGAAGGTAAAGTTGGAACCATGCATTGAATCTATAGTAGATTTGAACAACCCTGTCAACCATCCATAACCCAGCAGAGCGAGAAAGATCTCCTGTCGCATGCCTTCCAAGCAGCGCAATCACCTCAGTGCGGCAGCTGTCTCCACTGGTTCGTTCGCAGATTCTTATCCCTCCCGTTGATTATCGCGGCGCCGCATCTCATTTTCAAGCTCTTCAAGACAACCATCTATTCGAAAAAGCCCTTCTCGCTTGCCAATGTCACCCTTCGTCGCCTCAGACTTCAGCTCGGGGGCCGAGGACTCCCTTGTGAAAGGCATCCCATTGATCAAGATAGTAATTTCGGATAACACCATTGAAACTCTTGCAGGGGTCTCAACATGGTAAGCCTTGACTCTATTCCTATCGCAGGACGAACTTTGTTGCTGAAAGTGACTCCCAGCGGTGGCTGTACAAAGTCTGTCCATTCTACCACAACTGACTGAAGATCTGTGAACAGAGGTAGGTAATGGCGGATCCAAAGGATGTCGGTCACAGTGTCGCGGGCATATCGGATCCTAGCTTCCATGGAGTTGATCTCTATTCCAATGTTCCGAACCTGGCAAGCAAGGTCCTTGTGCTTGGCCGCAAGTGTCAAGAATTTCGGTGTCAAACCACCCCATTTGTGGGTTTGAATATATGCGGGTATCACAAAGCGCCCGTAATTGTAGAGAACGTAGAGCGATTCACGACGAACTTCTCGGCTGGCCAGGGTGAGATTTACGTAAGTACGCTTTTGTTGAACGCAGTCCATGTATAAATCTGTCCTGGTAGTGTCATTTCCTTCTGAATTCCAACAGATCAACCGTTGCGTCCATAGAGGATTTGGAAGAGTGGCCTGGTAGATAGCACTCCGTACTTCTCCTGGCAGTTCTAGAATTCTGAAAGGCTTCTGAGGTACACGTGGTCTTGGCGGATTCCTGGCGTGTCGATATCCCATTGCCACATCTTTGACCGGAAGAATCGCGTTCTCCCCACCCGTTCCGATGACCTCTGGTCCAGACTTCTCGAATGCCACCTGAAATTCCTTTTTGCGTCGTTGTGCTGGTCTTCGATAGCCGTCTTCTAGCTTGGAAGAGACCCAGAGAATAGGCTCTGGCGCAGCTTTCGTCAACATCGTCGGCGAACCCTTGTCCTGTGGCCGCGCTGATCCTTGATGGCATCAATAGGCATGGATGAAGGGACTTGTGGACCAATAGCCGGAGACGCTGGAACGTCTAGGCGTCATCTCCATGGGACATCAGCGGAAGGAGACAATACTCACTTGTCTTGACTGTTTGACGGGGTGAAATACAAACACGAAATGGATCACGAGTCTAGCTCAAGCAAATATGGAATGACAGACAATTCCTTCCAGTAACTTCAAGCCACAAGCCCACACTTGCAGCCTCAATGGTCCTTGGCAGCTGCGGAAAGTAAGGAATTGTAGTAAGAGCCACCAAGCAGTAAACTAAGCAAGGTATTCCTTAGACTGTGAACTTCACGCTCGTACATCCCTGGGGGGATAAGGCCCTTATATATATAATGGTCTCAGCTATCCCTGTAAAGGGGTAGCAGGTAAGGAGGTGTTTGTTATTGCTTTTGAAAGTTCGCCCATTAAGCTTATAATGTCACGTTGTCGTTTCGTCCATTCGAATGCTAAGGTAGTCAATTCATTCTCATAGTCGACCTTTGCTCCAGTCTCGCACTAGACAAGGTAGCTTCCATCAATGAGCTTCGTGTGAGATATGATTGAGGTGGGTGACCTTGACATAAAAGCGTCAAAGTTTCACATTTTTCCCCTCAGCAGTACGGCAATAAGAGACAGTAATGGCTTTCAGATCAATCTGACATTTGCCATCAGAAAGTGATCCGTTGATACTCGAAAAAGTGAAGGAAGTTGTTTACATCACCAAGCCACTAAGCCCAATCCATCGCCTCCGTCTCGGCTCTTCCCAAAACCCATCTCCCGCAGTATCATCCCAGTCTATATCCCCCTCCTGCTCATGCAGTCCAACCCCACCAGTCCCACCAACCATGCCACCCTCCCATCACCGCCCCCAAACCTCCAAACAAGCAAAAAAAGCCTACCGCAAATCTGGCGCAACCGTTCGGCTCTCTGAAAGCGAACTAGCCGTCATCGAGCGGCGCGCCGTGCTGCAAGAGCGCGCAGATAGGATCAAAGAGAGGGAGCTTAGGCGCAAGGCGAATATCAAGAGGAAAGAGGAGAGGAATCAGAGGGAGAGGGAGGCGAGGCAGCGGATGGGGATACCAAGTCCGGTAAAGGATGGGAACAAGATGAGGGTGGGGCCGTCGCAGCTCCATCTGGGCGACATTCTGGGGATGGGGAAGCGGAAGAGGGATGAGGAAACGGTAGAGAAGGAGAACGCTCCATTTGAGGACGTCGAGAATGAGAATTTGGTTGGTGCGAGCTCAAAAGGATGCCATGTGTCGCCGCGGCCTTGGAGGAATCCGCTACAAATTATATCGGCGCATTCGAGGTGTCTGTCGAGGCCATTGAGTGGAACCGCGAAGCTCGGTGGATCAAGAGCTAACGAGAAGAGTCCTCAAGCACAGGCTGAAGGAACGAAGGTCCCGCAGCCGTCAAGGTTCCCTTCACAGGCCACATCTACGAGTCCAACTATTGAGCAGCATACACTGCGTGAGACGAAGGTGGACGGCATAGAAGCGAATGAAGGAATAGGGTCGATTGGCCGTAAAAATTTGCCAATGGGACCTCCGCCCTCATGTACTCCAGCCCAGCCTAAAAGTCCAATTTCAACCGTGGAGGAACAGCCATTGGCCGAGAATAAAGAGGGCGAGAAACCAGAAGAAGAGGAAGCAGAATGCACCGAATATCAAACAGTATCAATGGGACCGCCGCCCCTACCCAAGCTTTTCGCAACCAGGTGTACAAACACAACTGCCCAACAAAAGTCTCTGCTCTTCACGCCGCAACATAGACCCCCTGACATAGTGGAAGACAGCTGGGATGACTTCTTCGTCAGCAACACCCAGATAGGACGAGAGCTGTCTCCTCCACCAGTCAAAAAAATACCAATGCTGCCTCCAGTGGCCGAGCCAGGCCTCTCAGGCGAAGCCTTTAGTCCACCTCCCCTTCAGCGGAAGGGCTCAACGGCGGATATACTTGACCTAATCTGCACCCAAGACCTCGACTTCTCAGGCGGCTTTACACAAGCTATGCCCGTGATAATGGAAGAATCATCGAATACCGCTTCCCTTCTCGCCCACATCTCAACCCAAGATCTGGACTTCTCTGGGGATTCCACGCAAGTAACACCCAATGCAGCCACCTCAAGCTTCGAATCTTCCTCCGTCAACTCTTCGACAGAACTGGATACGGAAGCAGTACCAAGCCCAGCCACTACAGAGAGCTTTGACTTCGACGAAGACGTCACCGAAGGAGACCTTCAGCCCACGCAAGCAGTACCAGCAAAAGCTACAGAAAGTTTCGATTTCAGCGAAGACGTAACCGAAGAAGATCTCGAAGAGCTCGTGCTAGAATTCGAGCTCGAATCGACAGGCCACTCGTACCATAAGAGCCCAGTGCGGCAGGAGAGCGTGGAGGAAGCTCGGCTTGGGGCGGAGTGTGACGCTTTTGATTTGTCTACGCAGGATCTGCGGGAGTTGGAGTCATGAGTTGGATGATGAGGGTGAGGTTTCGTGAAGGGGGTGTCTGTAGGATACTAGAAGAGGTGACAGGTTCCTTCAAGTGCTGATTGGAATCAAGACGGCCTTTGGATTTAGTGGACATATGTATGATTGCATGAGGAACGAATGGGTATAAAACATTGATGAGGAAGTAATGAAGCCCTGCTTGAGTCTAATGCTATCACACCAAGACCTCGCTCATGCATGCTTGAGCCATTTCCCTCTTATGCGCCAAATCTAATGCCCTGATTCACGCGCTTCGGGCGAATGTTGAACCATTTCCAAAATCCAGAACCTCCAAGAGTACACTTGTCATACTGCTCAAAACCTCATAGCGTAGGCGCTCTCTTCAACCCAACGCAATATCTGACAAACAGCTGATCCAAGAAATGAGCATGCCTTATACCAGGCGGCCTACAGGCTGCAAACAGGTCAACAGCCCGTTGCACGCCATATTTTTCTTTCTCGATCAGGTAGCAGCAGATAAAGAAGCCAGTGCGGTTGAATCCGTAGTGGCAGTGTACTCCAATCAATGCATCTCCGCCTTCTCCGTCGGATGTGGTAGGCGAGGTGCGTAACCGGTCAACGAGCTTGATAAAATCCTTCACCTCTTCGGGTGTGGGTGGAATCTTAGATACCGTTGGGAATTTGTGGTATTCGATACCGCCTTCATCTAGTCCCTTTGGATCGTAAACGGGGCTCTCATGACTGATGTCAATGACCGCTTTAAGTTTACCTTTCCAATTGCGAACGAAGACGTCCGGCGAGTGGGTTTCGTCAATTTCCCTGAGCGTCTTCATGGCTCGGAAGATGCCAGCGATGGGCTCTGAGACAGGGCGCACAGCTTGCCATTTGGCGAGGTTCTTGACGTCCCATTTCCCTTCTGTTGAAAGGCGCTGGAGCTGCCAGCCGAGGGAGAGCCGGGCGTCGACGTGCTCGTATAGAAAGGTGTGGATTAGGCCAGCCAGGGTGCGATAGGTGGCGGGATCGTAGAGAAGGGCGTGGGAGGCTGGAGAGGGTAGGATGGAGGTTTTGAGGACCTGGCGCTTTTTGGAGTAGCTGGGAGTCGCAGATAGTGGCTGTGTGGTTTCTCCAATTACGGTAACTTCGGTCTGTGATGCTGCACTTCTTCTCTTCTCGTCCTCGAATGGATGATCCCCATTCCCGTTCATGCTGACACCATTCGCGTTCGCTGGTGGACTTAGCTCGGTAGGCTGGCCGGTGAGCGGTCGATCTACCTTGCCCAGTGCCCGACCTATCTTTATAATTTGGTCGGTTCTGGTGATGTTGTCTCCCTCGCCGCCAACCAAGAACAGTGGTATCTTCAGACTGGCCCAAACATCAAGCCCAGGTATTCCCCGCTTCGACGTGTCCGATGCCTTGCGGTCAGGTAAAGCTCCCCAGGCCATTCTTCGCCATACTGCCGTTCTGCTTTGGGTATTGAACCTTTCCTGTAGTTTCTTGACCTCAATGTCTGCCTGCTTTCCAACGAACCGCGCAACACTTGCACTGTTCGGTCCACCTCGCCGGTCCCACGTTCGCCAGATATCGAAGATGGGGGTTGGGACGAGTAGTAACTTTTCGAAAGCTGCGAGTTGCTTCGCGGAAGGCGGCGTAGCTTGTGGGCATATACTGATAATTGCCAGAAGCTCAGTGGTTCGAAGAGCTTTGCCGACCAACACCGAAAAAGAACATCCCATGCTATGTCCAATCAATATCACCCCTTGGTCCGGGTTTTGCGCACACTGTTCTGTGATCACAGCACTGAGTAATTCTGCAAGAGCCTTTGGTGTGTATGCATCCCATGACGTTGGCGAGAAGGCCGAACGTCCACACCCGGGTAGATCGATTCCAAGGCACGGTGCAACGTTGACGAGACTGGTCAGCAGAGGGTTGAACTGGGCCAATGATCCTCCGAGGCCATGTATGAAGACGAGAAGAGGCAGGGGTGTGGGCTTGGAGGGAAGTTTGTCTGCTTGTGGGTGGGGCCTGTAGAATGTGCGAATAGAACGATAGGTCGCGTAGGAAGTCGTGTAGGACTTGAAGCTAGAATACTTCTTAAGCAAGCTTGGATCGGTGGCTTCTGCATCTGTTGCTCGCACGAAACACGCATGGTCAGCGCTTTCCCTTTGATGTCTGCAATTAGCCTGTGCAGTTCTTACCTGACGTAGAGCTTGTGCTCGAAGCTAACCCTCTGTCGCTGCTCGCGGTCTTGTGGCTTGTAGAACCTGCATCCCTTATCTCGCTCTTTTCTGTTTGTGTACCTGATCGTCGCCGCCACATTCTAGTTCCTTGGATGATGCTGCATAGTGCCATGAGCTGCACCATATCCGACCAGGTCAACCGACCGTGTATGATCCTCTCATATCTTTCGCATATGATGGCACGAGAAAAGGCTGCAGCAGAATGACATGCATGGCACAGGTGTTCATATGTAAGTAGCTGGACAGATTTGGAGGCTGCTGGCAGAGCATCGTTTGACGTGACCTCTGTCAGTGCTGCAGCGGTGACGACGATGATGGATAGCAGTACACAGTGGGCAGATTGAGGACGGATGGCCATGATGGAAGAGAGAGGCCACATCAACATTTAATTCTCGCAAGCTCTTCGACCTGCTTTTGATGTTCGATGTTCATTGGCAGCTTCTGACCAATGACGAGCAAGTTCTTTGGCCATCTGCATCAACCGTTGGCTGCCGATGGAGCTCGACCGCATAGCATAGCCGCATCAAAGCGCCCTGACGTCTTCTTCAAGCTTGACTACTTTCAAACAAGACGTCGTGTCAAGGCTATCTATGTTGATTTGGACAGCGACATGCATCGAACACTCCATGCTGGGGGGTGGTGCGTTGATAAAGCAGTCAATCATGGGTGACCAATAGGCGAAGGTCCCTGAGGAAACAGCGGTCCCAACAGCCTGGACAGGCCGCGGTGCGGGCCCTACTTTAAGCTCGCCTCCTTGCCCACGCTTACCGTCTGACGCCGTGTGCTTTTGCCGTACGGAGGCACTGAATTTAGGCACATTTAGGCATAGTTAGGCGTACTTATGCAGGTCTCGTCCTTCGTAGAGCTCTGATGCGCGTGTCCAAGGGGGTTGTTTGCCTTTGTCGGAAGAGATAGTGTCGGGTCTGGGATATCTACGACGAGTCCCTGATCTACTTGATCTAATCTTTAACGCCTCGAAAGAACGAAAAACGCCGCTTTTACTTCGGTATGATTCCTTCCTACTCGTCCAGTAAGGGACAAGCTACCGAGAGTCAATTTGTGGAGTAGAGCAACGGTGGGCGGGGAAGGCCCCGAGGGGTGTCGTTCTTCTAGACTTCCCACTTGTCAGAAAATTTTGGATCCGGTCACAGGACTCAATACCTAGTGGAAATATGGGTAAATGCTATCGTACGCAGCAGAGCATGCGTTCGCCACCATCTCCGTTCATTTCTACTTCTACTTTTCCTGGAAATCTCTTTCCGATCTCGGTGCACACCGCCCAATATCGAATTAAGGCTCGCCACGATACGTTCCTGACCTTTCTCTCTATAACCGCTTCAATCATGCTTGCTGGCCTGCTTTGGGAAGTTGATCTCACTCTCAAATCGTGAGAGGTGGATGCATCCAGGAACTATAAATATCAACCGCATCTCCAGAAAAGGCTCGTGGAATCTTCTGCCAGGCTACATCATCCCCGCTCATGAGCCTCGTTGCTGTTTCCTGTCATCTTTCTCTTTAGTGTATAATGGATCCTTCAAATCAACAGAAGCAGAATGAACCGGAGGAGCCCAGATTTTTGGATTTCCCTCATCTGCCAGATGACGCTATCCAAAACGGCAAGCCAAGGCTGAACAAGTACTCGTCGACTCTGACCAAAGACCATGACTTCCCAGGCGCGCAGGTAAGACGACCCAAGAGATAAGAGATGCATCCTCCACAATCAAAATCTTATCAAAACAAGGCAATGCTGTACGCCGCGGGCGTGCCGAACCGAGATGCAATGAAAAATTACCCCCACGTCGGTGTAGCGTCAGTGTGGTGGGAAGGGAATCCGTGCAAGTGAGATAAGACCCTGATTTCGTCGTCATTTTCGCCGTCTGACTCACTTTGCTCGACAGTATGCATTGTGAGTATGACGATTGCAGAGCGCAAAATACCCCAACCAAATGCAACAACAAGTGAAATGGTGCCTGATTTTGTGAATTGCTCCAGTGCTGGACCTTGGAAAGACTGTCAAAGATGCTGTCCAGAAGCAAAATATGCTGGCATGGCAATACAACACCATTGGAGTCTCGGATGCCATTACAATGGGCGGCGAAGGTCGGTCGCACGTTGAACCTGGCTCTTTTACAATCTAACGTTGGCAGGGATGCGATTTTCTTTACAAACCAGAGAGATCATTGCTGACAGTATCGAGACCGTCACGTGCGCGCAACATCACGACGCTTGTATTACTATTCCAGGATGCGACAAGAACATGCCAGGATGCATCATGGCTATGGCCCGGCACAACCGACCTTCCCTCATGATTTACGGTGGCTCCATCGCCGTTGGGTACAGTAACACACTTCGAAAGCCAATCAACATCTCATCCTGCTACGAAGCGCACGGAGCATACATTTACAATTCGTTAAAACAACCTGACGATGGCGGAGACCGAGCCAAAAACAAAGACGAGATCATGGACGATATTGAGCACAACGCATGTCCAGGAGCTGGTGCTTGTGGAGGCATGTACACAGCGAATACGATGGCAACAGCAATCGAATCTATGGGTCTTACTTTGCCCGGATCCTCATCAAATCCAGCAACTTCTCCAGCCAAAATGCGCGAATGCATCAAGGCAGCGGATGCCATTCGAACTTGTTTGGAAAAAAACATCAAGCCTCTTGACCTTCTTACGAAACGCTCTTTTGAAAATGCACTAGTTATTACGATGGCATTGGGAGGCAGCACGAATGGTGTCGTGCACTTTCTGGCCATGGCTGCCTCCGCTGGAGTCGACCTTACCCTGGACGGCTTCCAGCGAGTGAGCAACAAAATTCCTTTCATTGCTGACCTTGCACCGAGCGGCAAATGGTTCATGGCAGATCTCTACGACATTGGAGGCGTGCCGGCTGTCCAAAAACTCCTCATCGCAGCGGGCTTCCTAGACGGCGACATTCCTACAGTTACAGGCAAAACACTAGCCGAGAATGTGGCCTCGTTTCCCTCCCTTTCGCAAGACCAAGTCATCATTCGACCCCTCTCAAACCCTATAAAGTCCACCGGCCATCTACAGATTCTTCGAGGTAATCTCGCACCTGAAGGAGCAGTAGCAAAAATTACTGGAAAGGAAGGCACCAAATTCACGGGTATTGCACGTGTCTTCAACAAGGAATACGAACTCGACCTCGCTCTCGGCAAAGGTGAAATTCCACACAGCCCAAACATGGTCCTCATAGTGCGCTACGAAGGTCCAAAGGGCGGGCCGGGCATGCCCGAGCAGCTGAAGGCCTCGGCCGCAATAATGGGTGCCAAGCTGACTAACATTGCTCTCGTGACAGATGGGAGATATTCAGGGGCTAGTCACGGGTTCATCGTTGGTCACGTGGTACCGGAAGCAGCAGTGGGAGGACCAATTGCGGTTGTAAAAGATGGAGATGTGGTTACAATCAGTGCGGAGACCAATGAGTTGAGCATGGACGTCAGTGACGAGGAGATAAAGGAGAGGATGAAGTCCTGGAAACGGCCAAAAAGAATGGTGACAAGGGGAGTGCTGGCGAAATATGAGGCGCTGGTCGGAGACGCGAGTCACGGAGCGCTTACCGACTGCTTTTAGAGCAACGAGGCGATTGGTCGTATAGACAAAATCAAGGCAGCATGCTGTACATAGTCCAGCAGTGAGAAGAACTTTAATAGACTGGGAGTAAATACTATGGCTTAAACTTTTAGGCTTACAGATTCGCGTCTATAAGAATGACATGAATAGAGACATAAGATGGAGCCAATCCAATGTATCATCCTCCCCAAGAAAGGCGTAATATCCAAATATCTCCCGCTGTGGCATCTATTTTTCGACGAAATCCCATAGGGCTGCGCTAGCGCCATTACGGCTAGACGAGCCCACAACCTCAGCCGAATTTCACATGAACATATTCCAGCGACATCACTTCCTTACCTAACGTCGCTGAGATTCATACACCGTAATTATGACGGGGGGTGTCAGCGTTCGCGATGTCGACGTGAGTAATTCCTAGCAACCCTTGGGCGGAGGCGTGGAGTGGGGCGATCAAGAGGTACAAGGGCAACGCAACAAGGGCCGCGAGCTGGGGACTCGAGCTGTGACAAGGAGGATGATACGTGCAGGAACTGGCTGGCTAACGTGTCCTTTTGAGAGATTTAGGCACAGAAGTTCATCGTCGCTTACTCCGCTTTCCTGAAGCGACAAGGAAAGCTCCCAATCCCTGGTACGACTACTCAATCCTTCTACCATTTCGCCCACCCCACGCAATACAACAGCGAGGAGACAAGACTAGAAAGCTGATTCTGGTGCTATATCATAGGTTGGGTCGACACAGTCAAAACCTCCCCCTCAAAAGAACTCCCACCCCAATCAATCGACTGGTATCTCTCCCCTTCCTCTCTCGACCACACTGCAATGGGCCCCCCGATCATCCCTCATTACGCCCAAAACTTCCCGACTAACCAAAGGATCCTAGGTTCTACACCCGCGCCGCCTCCGTAGCCCGCCACATCTACCTCCGCAAAACCGTCGGCGTCGGCCGCCTACGCAAAGTGCACGGTTCAACAAAGAATCGTGGTTCGCGTCCCTCCCATCACGTTGATGCGTCAGGAAGTGTGGACCGGAAAGTGATGCAGGCATTGGAGAACATTGGCGTGTTGGAAAAGGATGAGGAGAGGGGGGGACGGAGGATTACGCAGTCAGGGCAGCGGGATTTGGATCGTAAGTGCTATACCTGTTATACCCCTAGGAGAAGGAGGTGGGGTTTAAGGGGCTTACTGGGGTATGGGCTAACGGGTGATATAGGTATTGCGCAGACTACGCTAGAGGAGTCAGATGAGGAGGATGATGAATAGAAGATTGATGAAGTGTGAGACTGGAATACGAAGGCTTGCATGCGATAGAGGCGCGAAATTGCTTCATCTACGGGTCGGTCGTAGCATGCTCGCTCGAGACGAATAAAGATCATCCCTCAAGAGCAAAGACTTCGTCTATCATCCCTCAAGCTGAGTCGCCATGACGCCGCCATTGACTTTTGGATGAGCATTCATATCCACTTTTTCTCTCCCCAACTTCGTCGTCTAAAATTACCGCTTATTCTGACATCAAGCCTCCAGCGCGCATCCGCAGCCAGAAAGCTAATCGGGAGCCTTCTAAGGCACTGATATATCAGGCCTATTAGGCTCGGGTGATGTTAAGTTTGTGATCGTGCGTGGCATTTTTTCGCTCAGTACATCAAGACTTGCACATTGCTTACGCTTGAATAGATTCTCGACTATGATTCTGTCTCCTATCCTCCTGATGGCACTGCCAGCTGCAACTTCTGCGCGGCCTATGTTATATACGAACGTGCGTATTCTACGAGCGCAGTGTTTGGTGCCACAGCTAGGATTCCCTCCAGAAAATGGTGCCGTTGGGAGCAGAGACATAATTAACATCACAATGTTTTGCCTGAAAATGCCTTATGATATACAGAGTTCATGGGCTTATCGTTGATACGTAGATGGATCATCGAAGAGTTTTGTGCAACTACTGGCGTATCCTGCGGGAAAATCGACCTGTTGGAATGCGAGACTAGGATAAGGACCAGGATCAGAATCCTTTGCCTGAAGACGCCTCTTGGATGGCAGAATTCGTCTGGGGATGTAGCAGCCTTTTGGACCAAGACATCTGGACTATTGCCTGAACTGGCGCCTTTGGTCGCGGACCAAAAGAAAATATTCTAGTACAAGAACACAAGCTACGACTACGACATGCTGAGTTGTATCATAGCGCTTTGTGTAAAACGACTGACAACTTGATATGAGTGATATATCATGCATGGAGATCGATTTGAGGTGGTGCATGGCCAGAGAAACGCGACTGCCGTGAGATGGTGCACCATCTCTTCGCTTGTTATGCTGGGCGCCCAGATATTGTGATCAAAGTCCACACTGGCCTGCGTCACAGCAAATTGGGACCCAACTGGACCGAGTGGTTCTTGCTACCGGTTTCCAAGCCTTGGAGAGTATTTGGGAGGAACAAGCGGGCAGCGCCATCGAGGAGACGCCACAGCAGAAAGACGAGAAAGGGAATCTCTGGCAAGATATATTTGCTTGAGGCAACCTCTCGGCGCATAACCCGTGCCTAATTTCTGTGATCGTCGCTCGCTACGAAATTCGAGACTCTTCATGAAAGGCCGCCACTTTTTGTATCTCATCCCTGCTAGCGACTGAGTCAAGGGCAAGACCTTGATGCTTCCGAAAGTTTCCGAAGCCCGGCAGACCTCAAGATTCTCAAAAAAGTAGGCATCAAGCAAAGACTCTGGGTTGGGCCTCATCCGGAGGGCGCCGCTCTGTGGCAGGGCGAACTTTATGTGGAATTCCTTCTCTCTCGCCATATTGCTGCTCACAGGAAGCGGCATCATCCTCAAGCCTACACGATATTTCCAAATTTAACTTCGATTTCACTTCAAATGCTACTACTACATACAAATCATACTTCAAATTTTCGTCAACATATGGACAAAGTCGACACGATGTCTGACATAGATACCACCATGGAACAATATGTCCCACCTCTCATGACGTTACCTCTGGAGATTCGCCGCCAGAGATATGGCTACGTGTTTACCTCAAAGGTTCATCCTCGAACTCCCAAACATAGGGAAAACCCCAATATGACGTATGTACTTCCCTTGTAGTCTCTTCCAGCGGACCTTTGGGGTAGTGGGTCATGTGCAGAGAGCATTTACTGTAAGACTGAATGATCTCTGGTGCTGTGGCTGGGGTAGAGAGCCATGTTCCGGGGTTACTTAGTACGCTTATCGATGCTATGATCAGTGTACCAACATATACCCTATGAGCATACGTCACCCATTAGCTCGTTGAATACGTCTTTCCACTGCCCAATACACACTAGTCAATAGACCGATCAGGTCAATTGGCCATGATTTGTGACAACCTACTGCACAGTAGCCCACCAAATGCGTCTCATCCCTGCTTGACTAATACCACCATCTGGTGCACCAACGATGGCAACTTGACCGTTTCTGCGAGACTACTTATGTCACGATTGACCAACTCCCTCTTGCAAATGCTAGATATTCTATCCTTGGGTCCTACTGACGTTCCAAACAGGGCCCTGCTCAAAGTCAATCGACAATTTTACATCGAAGCTTCCCAATTTCTCTACTCCGACTGCCAATTGACGATCGTAGTCAGCCCCAAAGGTATGGACTTCCTCATCACTGAAAGCTCCCAAAAACAGCGTATCGACCCGCCACTCTACCAATGGATAAAGGACATCGGTTTCGAGATTCAATGGACTCTCGAATCCCGACATGTGGATATGCTTCTGACCAATATGTTGGAACTTCCAAGCATACTTTACCGATTTGGAAACTTCACCAAAACTAATGATGATTGGGTTCTTCTTGAACACCTTAGCTGTATCAAGGTCACGTGGAAGCTCGTCAGTGGCAGCCCAAGGAACCCGGTTGTGAGGCCTGGTGTCAAATTCGCCATCCCACTTATACAGCCCTTGTGGGAATTTTACAAGATGGACCTACAAACAGTGTCACCGGTGTGTAAACCACGATTATCTAATCCTTTCTTGCCATGCTGACTACGAGACCATGTAGGCGATTGAGGTCCGAGATGGCCCAGTGGTGGGGCCAGGAGGATATTACAGGCACATCGGGGCCACGTTGAGTCTCATTAACTTCCATTATGTGCTGTGGATGGAAGAGATGGAGGTTGGAATGAAGGATCCGGTGGAGGATGAGACGCCGGAGGAAGAGGCAATCAGGAGGGCAAACTTTTGGTTCCCGTGAAGGGTGCGATTCCCAAACGATTGCAAGCCGATTGCCGCTAGAACTCCTCCCAGCATGGAGATATGGATATGCTCTAGATGATGTGAGTGAGTGTGGGAACAGATTCAGGTGAGTTGCCTAAAAGTCCTCCGATGTTGGTGGTTACAAAATACTAACTTTCCTAGGAACGATCTTTAAGGGTCAGACTTAGTATATTATTTGGGCATGGAAGTAGCGTGTGGGATATTTAATCACATATTGACACAAGTCTTTGACTCTTTTCGACTTTAGATGGCTATAATTGTTGAAAAAAGATTATTCACCACCTCTCCTTCGGCTTTGTACTATACGCTGGTCTTTCTTGTCATATTCCTGAGGCTTGCAATGCCAATCGGAGTGGCGGACAAACTTCTCGTACCAAATCCTATCGTCCCGCTGACGATACATCTGGTGTTCACTGAAGTCCAAGGCAAATCTAGCGTCTCTAGATTGCATAGATTTAAAAAGATGTCCTCGTTTACTGGTACCTAGAGCTTGTCTTTTCTCCATATATAATCATCACTATACTCCAGACATAGCCAACAACGAAGAAACCTCGTCCATGATAAGCAACCGCTATAGAATCACTGACCGTCAAAGCAACTCCGTCGCATATCCGCCCTGTCCCCTTCTTCCAGCTTCCATAGAATTTCGCTACAAGGTCTACCGATTCGTTTTACCATCGCAGATCGTTCGACTGTGACATTTTACTTGCAAGGACTAATGTGGCCTTGACAAATCTATTCTATATGAATCGGCAGATCTTCTTCGAAGCGACACACATCTTCTATACCGAAGGCAACTTCCTAGTCGAAGTCATGTTCGATAGGATCTCATTCTTGAGAGCCCCCCTAAGGATGTCTACGTGAATCGTAAAGGATCTCATTTTCGCTTGGGACATCGCTAGTCACACAAACGCAGTCATCGCACGCAATTTGGAGGGATTAGAGCCAAGGCTACAGACTGCTCGCGACATGCTCCTTCGCTTTCAGAGCCTACGCTCGGTTACGATCAGACTTTGTAATACTGTCCGAGATCAAAGAGCAGGAGGTTGGAACTCCAAAGTGACAGGAGGCGATGTCGAGTGTGCGATCTTGAAGCCCAGTGAGCAGATCTGCTAGTCGACGCTTGGGTATCTGGTTATGGATTTTGTAAAGAAGTCTTAGGATCGCGTTGACTACTCGAGTCTGGAGAACATTGGATCCCGTGACTTGGTGACGAATTTGGTAAATAGGCTTGGCAAGGATTGGCGTTGCACAGAACAGACTTCCTGAGGTATCCGGGGTGAATGCACGAAAGAGTCGTCGCCAAGCCTAATTGTGGCTTCAAATAGTTTAAAGGCTTTGACATTTCCATGATATGCAATTACAAATCTGAAACAGGAGGTGATTTAAGATTAAGAGGGGTCGAGATGATTTTTTTCTGCGAGGCCGCGTCCCATCCAAAGGGTATGCTTACCTAGAACAAAGAGGAAAAGTAAAACAAAAATTCGTCATCACTTAGTCCCCATCATCCATCATTGAAGCTTCTTGCCATCCTATCGCATTTACTATCTTTTCCAAAAGCCTACAGTCAGCATAAAACCATGAGAAACAAAACCATGGACAGCATTTCAGCTAAGGCGGCCATTTCTTTCCTCGATCTGCCAGGCGAGATCCGTAACAGAATCTACCGCTTCGCCTTGACAGCAGGACCGTACCGAGAGCGTAGCCCGTTTGTAAGGACAGAAAACTCTCTCAACCTGCTTCTCAGCAATCTTCAAATTAAGGAGGAGGCAGCGTCAATTCTTTACGCGGAACGCCAATTCGTGGCCCAATTATCGCCTGGTTTGCTTCAAATCCCAAGTCTTCGAGATCAACCTCATCCTATCCGTCACATCATCATCGAGTTCTGCTGGGCAGCTCCATGTTCTTGTCGGCCTTCTCGAGTACTCTTGGACGACTATGGATGTTTTGAATACAGCATTCGTCATTTGTGCGTGATTCTGCAGCCCCACCTTAAAGATCTGGAGTCAATCGACGTGGTATGGCTCGAGAGTACTCCTTTACCCTCGATGTGCTATATGGATAGTTATGCTAGGAAAAGTAAGGGTTGCAAACTGTTACTGACCACGCTTCGGGATTTTCTGCGTGAGAATGGTGCCGACAAAACAATTACCACTACGAGACAAGCTTGCCCGAGGTCGGATGAGTACCGTAAAATGCATAAAGACGTTGGCTTCGTGAGTTTTGGAAATTCACGCGAAATTCACGAGGGGACCTGGAGTCAGATGTGGTGATGGGCAGGGACAGCTACGTACCCAAGTACGTCAGATGGCTAGATGTATGTGCATGGTCTTATCGAATTTGAGTCCCGTAAACGACTGGGAATTGATCTTAGGGGACTTTGCACTACCGGTTGTCTCGAAACGCATTAGTAAGGACGTTCTCTCTTCTTTTACCGCCACGAAGCCCACTGAACAAGCCTGTGTAGGAGACTAAGACACAGTCAAACCAATGTTGTCCATTCACGCGGATAACAGTACATCAAAGGCTTCTTCTCTTCTTCGATGTGTTTCGGGATTTATACGATTCTGCTGGCGCTCAAGCGGCATTCGTACATTGATTTGGGTTGATAGAAGAAGTACAACATATGACTGGCCAATAGAGATCGGGATGTTGACATTGAAAGATTAGTCTCCATAGCGTGATCAGTCCTACGCTAGCGTGACTCGTTCTATCACTATGCAAATTCCAGGCACATTCGACAGGCACAACAGGCCATCTCCATCTTCTTTCCAACAAAACCCAGATACGATCATTATGATACCAACGATCATCTGGGAGGATTTTTCTTTTGGATCACACGATCGCCAAGATTAAGATTCTTGATACCATTCCATGCATCGAAGTCCTCTCTTCGAAGCAAAATTCGGTCTTCCGTGATCTAAATGTACGTGACCTTGGAGTTTACATTTCTGGCCTGACTCTCCGCGCTGCAGGGGACTTAAAACATGAGCTGCTGCAAATTTCCTCGAAAAGAGCCAAAATAATTGGGTCAAAAGACCTTCAATCTAGAGCCGGCATGTCTTGGCTTTGGCATGTCCGGCAGCTCGAAGAATTAGGTATTGATATGCAAGGTTCTCAGAACCTTTGCAGCCTAGGCAATTCCACCGTTTCGTACTCGCATGCATTACATCCATCCTCCTGGTCGGCAAGGCAAGCTGGGGTATCTAAAACCCTGGAATATCATGACCTAGATCAAGATGCTGTGTCCTCCACACTCAGGTCGTGCAGTGTAACATTTTTGCTCGAGCACTAAGCCAGCTAGCAGATACAGATGGAAGAAGAACAGGACATGATTCTGGCACAGAAACGATTACCGTACCGTATCGCATATGCTACCGTCTTGGGCATGATGCTGTAACCAGATCACTGACAGGGGACTGACCTTAGACTTAGCGGGGCACAACCGTGTTGAGGGTTGTCTATGAGCCTACCCCAATTCTACCCTGCTGCAGGCCGGCTGCTACATGATTTCTATGCCGGGGACCAGTAGGCGCCAACCAGCACACAAACCGCACATCTAGGGCACATAAAACGCTGAGCAAGTGACCGTCATGGCTTATGGCCTGCAGATAGGATTTGTAAGGCACTTAAGATGCTGGGGAATACATACTGCAATGTTTCACGCTATGCTCCCCAGGCTCTGAGATCAGAACGCCAATAAACTCAAGGTGTGAGGATCCTTGAATACATTTTCAATAGTCTAGAGTCTAATGTGTGGCAGGCAGACTCTCACTTGGATAAGAGAAACAGGAGCCAGACTTGACACACAAAAAGCTGAAACATGGGCTAGCCAAAGGCAAAGATCTGATGCGTGTGTAAGATAAGTCCCTGGAAGTTCGAAAAGCGTGTGGCTTTATAATGACAAAGGAGAATTCAGTCTCAACTTGCAGAAAGTTCCTACTAAGATACGCGGATGCTCTATCTCAGTCGTCTAATTACATGTAAGGAAAGCAATCGGGTGTTTCTTCGAATATCTGATTTTCTTGTTATCTGGCGGCAACATATACTGTAGCAACGACAAAGTTCAATCTAATTCCAGCCTCCGCCATTCTCTCGTAGACTTAATTCAAATTCTGTGTCTAGCCTCTAACTTGTCATATCAGACCAATGCCAACACGTCTTCCAATTCTTCTACTACTTCATTTCTGGTGACTCAGCTCACGCAAGAGTCAGCGATTGACGGTGTTGCTTATTACTAAGCCTTTTGCTTGCAGCTCATCGGCTGTTTATATTCGAGATGAGTAGCCAGGCCTTTTAATATAGTGTTAAGCAAACAAAGAAAGATCCTCAAGAGGTTTTAGTGACAGTCTATTGCAGTTGAACATAGATCTATCTCAAGACACTATGCTGCAGAGAACCATTTCATGCCTACGAGTCTTCGTTGAATAGGTCAGCTCGACTGAATCCCATTATCTGCAAGTACAAATAGAGCGTCGGTGGTGCCTTGAGTTGGAAACAAATTCATCCGGAAGGCTAGTATCTCCAACAATGCAATGATCACCATGGCAAGAGTGGGAGCAATCCCGGGAGACTCCTTCTTTTGACTGCCTCGACCCGCAGTCACGAGTAATCGGCAGAAATGTATTCCTCGGAGGATCTCACTTGTCCTTCCAATATTTCCTAAGCGTCATTCTTTCTGATTCTTTTCTCTAGAATTCGGATATTCCTGATAACGCCACTGGCAATATGTCCCTCTCGTAGCCGTGCTCTTATTTGCATCACCTTTGTATGAGAAACCGGAATCGTAGAATTTTCGATGAGTGTTGCAAGACAGCATCGAGACGCAGAGGATGGTAGGGAAGACAACGAGACGTAGAGTTGTTCCAGAGGCAGGCGTCAAGCTAATTCTTCTTCGTGCTCTTCGAAGCCAGTACTGTAAAAGCATCGTCAGCTGTTTGAATCTCAAAACGCTTTTCGGCAGCTCACTCGGAAGTATAATATATGCATGACTGGAAGTGATCATTAGATATGACTGGTAGGATGATATGAAAACCACCGCTTGGAGAACGATCGATCTTCGTTAAACTACATTTTGTAAGCAGGAGGGATTCAATCACATGTAGAAGCCAGCAAATGGAAGGAATCATTGATGATCTTTGGGCTGTTTTTTAAACCTTGCTGCAAAGGAGGAACGGATAGCTGTCTCTCAACTCAAGACGTACACCAGGAAACATTGCGCGTGCAGAATGGGGAGAACGGGCTGCTAAAGGTGCAACGCAAAGTATTACCAAACCAGGCCTCAAAAGCGGTCGTAAAATAGAGTACCGAAAAGAAATGATGCAGTCTCACATCGACAAGATACAGCATATGAGACCTGATACTATGAGCTACAAGTCTACAGGGTATCAACCTCCTACTCCTTGAGCAGCAGGTCTGTATCATCATCCAAATTCTTAGATATATACCTCGCTAGATCCTTTTCCGAGGCTGATTTCCAGAACGTCGCATTCCTCGAAGTCCGCGGAGCCTGGTTCAATTCTATGAGACGTCTGGGAAGAAGCCTCTCTCTACAGACCGCCCGCTAGAAGTGTGAACTTTGCATCCCCTTCCACTACATATGTGGTATTTTCTGGCCAGGTAAGACGCGATTGGCCACTCTCTCAACTCTAGAGGCTGATTCCTCAGGCGTCTCGTCTCCCCAACTTCACAACGCCAGCCAAGCCACAAGCACCGTGGTTCGACAGCTGCTTAAGCCTACTATACTAACAAAAAAGACACAGTACATTATCCCTATCTTTGAATCATCTACCAGGCTGCAAAATCCAGAGTCTGAGAAAGGCCTAGCAACTCTGAGACACCACCTCAGGTGCGTTTCAGACTTTGGCCCACTAAAATCTGAAATACTAACCTCATTTGCAGATCAACTCCGCGATCTCGCCGCCAGCAGCCCAAATCCCCGTTGCTGATGCAGCCTGTGGTGCAATTAGAATGCAAATGTCACGAATGCCACGAGGGAGATGCATGCGGCCCCCAAAAGCCATGCTGAAGGCCCCGGCCATACTCTTCGCGGTGTGATTTTTCCGACTTGCATCCTGAGGAGCGATGGGCCGGAAGAGTGGCTGTTTGGAAAAGCGAAACACGAATTCTTGTATAGCTACATCGTTTGTCTGGGTATATAAGGACCGTAATCTCCCGCGCTTAAACCGACAGGATTGGACAATACACATTCTCCATAGAGACAGACTCTTATCATAACCATTAACATCAATCGCTCGCGTCAAATCGAAACATTCGTAAAGACTGCTCGGTGCCCATAAGCCAGTGGTATTACCGAGTCCTGTACTCCTCTCGCGCCCGCTTGCCCTGCAAGTCCTTTTCCCTTTGTGCGATTACAGCATGTTTCTGAGCTCTCATGATGATGACATCTCGACATCTTCTGCCTTACGTTCCCGACTAGGACTCCTGACCTCCTTGTTCTCCGTGAGCAGGCTCGAGACCGAGAATGAGTTGTTCCTCGTGGTTGCCGGCTTGGGAGTCTCCTCCCTACCGCCAATAGCACTTCTGGGCGCAGCAGCGTACGGTGCAATGTTACTCAGCGACGACGACGGCGCTTGCAAGCTCGAAGGGCTCCCTTTCGGGCTGCCTCGCGGCGTGGGAGGAAAATTTGAGCTCCCCATACCGTGTGCTCGACACCAGGCCTCTTCTAGCACGGCCGGGGAGAGGCTGCAACCATAGCTACGAGCAATGGTAGACCAGAAGTGCAGACGATGAGCTTCGTAGATACGATCGAGGCGGGCGATGTCAACATACTGACGCTCGTGATAGCGGTCCATATCTTCGGTCACCAAGCGGAGAGGTTGAGTTGCTGAGAGAGTCCGTTGGTGAATGCTGGGTATTGGTTTGGGAAGGATGGGCTTATTTTGGCTTTGAGGTGTATTTGATCTGTCGGTGGGGCTGTATTTTATAGGTTGAGGTGGGCTGGCTGGCGGAGAGAATGTCGGTAGAGCTCTTTGTGGGGTGGGGGTCTCTGACTGCTTTCGCTTGTCAGGTGGGGAAGCCGAGCATCGCTCGAAGTTGTGGATGGCAGGTGCTCGGCGTGATTTGCTGCCGAAAGAGAGCTGGTGGTAGTGCAGCCGACATGCCAGTTCAGTCTTCTTGAGTTTGCTTGCGATATGCTTGTATGGCATCTTATGCTCTCGTGTCTCAATTAGATATGCCTCCTAGGATGTTGTGAGTGAGATTCCCTTGCCCAATAACATACTGAAGCACACATACCTCTGCTTCAGACCAGGCTCTGCCACCACCAGTAGAGACGGTCTTTCGATGTCGATGCACTGCAGGAGGGCGAATGGTCTGCCCATCAGCAGCCGATGACGACTTGACCATCATCGGCTTCTGCGTAGGTGCGTATACAGACATATTTGGTATTGCTTGGGATTATCGAATGAGGTCTTTCATGTCATAGGGTAGGTGTATTGTCTCAAAGGTGTAGTACGGACGGACACTTGGGATGTGTTATGATTCTGAAGCTTGACCGGTCCTAGCGTTTTGCTAAGCTGCGAGGCAGGTTCGGGACTCGAGTAATTAGAGTTGTGCAAGGATGAAGAATATAACGGTTGCCAAAAACCCAACCAGGGGGAGATGTACGAGCAATTATTACGTTGCGAAATGTATAGAGCACCGAAAGTTCCAGCGGTGATCGAGCAATGAAGGAAAAGCTGCAGCAAAGGGGGCCCAAATAATTACCTATACGAGCTCGAGGATTCTAGGACGCTTGCGTTAGTGACATAAATATAGCAGTCGGCGTAGTAGCTCTCACGTTTCCAAAGCAAAGTAGTGGTCGATTATTCTGGCAGCGCAACTTGTTCCTTCAAAGGTTAGGGCAAAAGATGGGCTTCGAAATGGTGTTAGGGGCGCGAAATGTTCCAAAGAAGCATAGACCGTATGTGGGCTCAGGTAAGGAAGCTTGGTCGAACGCCACGCTCAAGGTGAAAGCTCTAAGATTGGCATGAAGTCGAAGTCGCCTTGCGGCGGAGACAGCGCCCTGGAGCTATCAAGTAATATGTGTGAAGAGGGACTAGAGAGCATTCGGCCAATTAGGATGTATTGATATTACGAAACAGCCAACAGATCCTCCAGATTGCGTTTAAGCGAAGCCGTGCCGTGTTTGAAGGAGGATTCTTGTCTAGCCGGGAAAGAAGATAGTTGCGAAGAGCACAAATTGGCTCAATTGGCTAGCTCAGATCATCAAGATCTCAAAGATGGAAAGACATGCATAGTGAAATTCAGCCGTGGCAGATTTGGAAGCATAGAAACGTTTTTATCATCAACTCGGTAAGACTTTTGTCTATTTGAAACGAGCAGTGTTGGTTGGTTGGATCAAGCGCAAGTCCACAACATTATTGGCAAGAGGAAGCGCCGTCCAACGGGATCGTGAGGGTCGCTGCAAATTTGCCATAGGATTGTTGAAACGGTGCGAGAATGTTGCAGCTAAGTTTCAGCTGATTCCTCTCTGCCGTTTGGGGTGATCCTCAAGAACCTTCAGGGGTGTGGGCACCCCCCAGTCCCAACGGCACTTGACGGGCACTATCTGTGGCGTAGGTTTCTAATGTGATATAGTAGGCTCCTTGAGGGCTTGAAACATTCTGAAAGCATGACCATAGCTGTTATTGGTGGTTCAGCTTTTGGAATGAATGCCGTTGTTGCTTTTCCATTACGGGTCGTAGGGTATATTCTATCCAAGACATTGTTCCTGCCGATGACTGGGGTTGTGAGAAAACGAAGGAATATGTATGCGATAGGAGAGAAGAGGACAGAAGACGCTGAAATGGCCTTAGGTATGAAACGCATTAGCGGTCAGATCGCCGACACTCCGGGGGAAGGGGCCACCAGCACCCCCATGGATAACGTCAGTCCATCACAGTACCCCACGAGTCACCAACGATACACTACACGGTCAATCCTTCAGCCACGATGCGAATTGAGGCTCTCAGGAGTAAGCATTTGGTATGCCATTGTCGCTTGATCATATAGCCCCGATGTCCGCTCAGACCTGCCTAAAGCGATCCTGCGTACAGGTAACGATCGGCGACGACAAAGAGGACTACGATGCTTGTGGAAGCCCCCCCTCATCGAACAACGTTACCGGCTCGACCCCGCATTCTGCTTCTGTGGACGTCGCGCCCAAACGGGCAAGTCGCTGCTGCTATTGGTAGCATAGATACTTGCACCTTGCCCTCGTCTCACACCAATGCTGAAGTACTCTCTGTAGTCCTCGTGATGCACCTAAATCCAACCACAGGGAGCTCTGTGAAATGCTATCAATCACAAGCGTGTTGCTTCTCCCGTCGATGCCATCACATACCCCGCGACTTCGAGACACACCTAACGAGCGTGGCAGGGTGACTTATTTGAATGGATTTGGATGCAAAACACGTCCTTTGTGATCGACGTAGGGCAACGCTCTGATCAGCCGTCACCCAGGTTCTTGTACCGTACCCGCACGGTTGCATTATTCATGACGCCAGTTGTCCAATAACTATCAGCCATCAGGACTTACGTTGCCGTCTTCGCCTCATACCGCCCGCCGCTACCATGTCGTGAGTGAAGAATCCATCATTCGCTTGTTCCTCAGGGTGTTTTGCCATGCCACGTGCACTGGCATTCGCTTCTCTTCCATCCTCGTTGCTGATATGGAAACCTATTCGGTGCGCGCAGATCACATTCGGTTCCTAGAAGGCAGGCCAGACCCCAACCCAATACGGGGCAACCCCCGATGATACAACCTCAACCACCGCCCCAACAATACTACAACCCCTCACCCTTCGACCCACAACCACCTCACCTCACACAAGGGTATCCTCAACCTCATCCATCCCACCAATTGCTTGCTCCGCAGCCTCTGCCCCAGTCTCAGTTACAGCAGCATGCACAAGTCACCACGCCGCCTTCGAGAAAGCGGAAGGCGCCTGGAACAGCACCGATGTCTCAAATGTCTCAGATGTCGCCGACAGGTCTAGGCGACCCAAGCAGTATGCGAGAACAGGGCGAGGAAGACGCCGAGCAAGTTGCGCCCATGCCTGCGCCCAAGAAAAGTAGGACGAATACACCGTGGAGTCCTGCCGAAGAGCAGCGACTGAAGGTCATGAGGGACGCGGGGAATAGTTGGGGAGAGATCGCCAAGGTGAGACCAAGATCGAGCGATAGCAGGCCAGCGGAGCATCGAGCGCTGATATACTCAAGACGTTTCCAAATCGAACAGAAGGAAGTGTGAAAAAGCACTGGTATAAGGTGCGAAGCTAGAGAATACCTCACAAGTCGGGAGGCTGATTGCATTGCAGGACATGCATTATGCCGATTTTGCAGAGGATGATGTACGTGCTGCACGGCCCATATCGAGACCAACATACTGACCTATGAGAACTAGAGCGCAGCCCTGCTGGCAGCCATCAAGGAATATGAGGCCAGCAAATGGAAAGTAATTGGCCAAAAAGTTGGGAAGCCAGCAAAGGTGCGCGAGAAGACATGTCGCTTTTTTCTTTTGGCAACGTGGCTAACTTACAGATCGTAGGCATGCGAACAATACGCGAAGGAACATTTCGGTGGAAGAATTTGAAGCGAATAGATCCGAGATGCTTAGGTACGAAGTTACGAAAACTGTCAGGTCAGGTCAGGTCAGGTCAGCAAGACCAATGGTGCTGCCAGATAGAGGCGCACAACGAGAATTCAACAAAAAGTCCCGGCGGTCAACTGTGGCATGTCAGCAGAGTCAGTGGAAATGGCTAGAAGAGATAGATACCCTAAGCGCGTGACGCGTCTAACTTGTGACTTGCACCACTGAAGTGAATGCTCACCTTTTGAGATTACTGACTTCTGGAGTATCTTCTCACCCTTTCAGCCATTGGCGAACATCTTCGCTCCGGGGTATTCTCACATCAATTGGTGTTGCGTCTGTTCCCAGGCGATCCACCATCTCGGCTCCTTGCCTACTTAGCAATTCAGGACGACTACTGACCTCGAGAAGAGAGATCATGCGATAGAGGATCTTCAGGATGTTATGCGAAAGTGAGACTCTATCCATCTAGTTCTCCACCGTACTCTACCTGACGTACTCCGGAGGCTCCACGCAAATCGTGAAGATGCAGGCCTGACCATCGTTTGTGGTTACTCAACCCAAAAGATCCACAGCTTTCTCTTCCTCCCTCGCTCGGGTTATATTGGAGGCTGTGTTCAACGGAGGCTTCAAGGTTAACATATTTCCATCGCTGACCTCGCTCAGAGAGCAAGCTAATACCTCGTCTAGGAATCTAATACGAAGTGCGTCGAGTTGAAGGAAGACAACCCAGACCTGGTCAGCAAAGATGATACAGTATTGCTACACCGGGGCCTACGACGACAAGAAGCGCATTCTAGAAGTCGATATCGAGGATCAGAAATACGTTCCGCAAATCTACACCAACGCAGCCATGTACGCATTAGCTGAGAAGTATGATATGCAAGGACTCAAGAAAACGGCGAAATGCAGATTCGATGGCCTTCTATGCCACCCATACTGCTCGGCTCCTCTTGTAGGCGGCGGCAGCATCAAATTTTTGCACAAGCCCATGATCAATCAGGTCGCCCAAGTCATCCCACTCGTCTACAGCTCTACACCGGAATCTGATCGCGACCTTCGCGACAGTATCCTTACATTCGCCCAGCAGTATTGGAAGGAGCTTTCTGGTGTGGCTGGCTTCGAGACAATTATCTCTCAGGCCCCGAAGTTTGCACTCGAGGTCATCGCAGGGAAGCGGCTTGAAGTAGCAAAGCTAGCCTATGCCGGCAAGTGCAAACGTTGCAGCTCGACAGACAAATGGAAAGCAGACCATGTCAGCTGCGTTTGTGGTTGGGGGGAGAGCTGCTGAGGATGATGACTAGGACAAAGGATTCAATAATAGCAAGGAGGAGAGGTGATAGCGCATGCACAAAGAAATATTGCAATAGAGTGTTGGTATTGTTGCATCGAGGAAGTCCAAAACCAGCAGCTACGGGTGGATGGTCCTCTTGCGCAGGATGTTCTCGCTGATTTTGATCGCATCACACTTAGTAGCAGACACGGTGGCAATGAAGAAGCCAAGACGCTACTGTCTTATGACTTTATATGTGGTAAGTGAATGCTCACTTCCCGAATTCATTGTAGCATTACCCCTCCTCTTCAAAACTTTAGCCGCAAATCCATTCCGTGACAGCCACCGAGCTTCTTCTCTATTCCCACTCGCAACAGCGTCCTTCTCTTCTAACCCTGCGGTAGTCAATCACGAGGGCCTGAAGTTCTACGAAGTCCCGATAGCATGGCTAGCAAGTCGAAGTGGAAAAGGAATCCCGACGATGACCTCACAGAAATCTTGCAAAAGTAAGCCCCTGGCGCCATTTGCTCAGCATTCGATGTTTGATTTTGATGGGTACTAGAATATTGCGCTCGGGAGAAAACTCAGATCTCGAGATCGCTAGCTGCGGAAACATCTACAAGGTGCACAGCTTCCTCTTCTGTATACGCTCGAAGTTTTTCGCGGCTGGCTGCAACGGCAAATTTCAGGTAAAGTACCCGACCTTATCTGGACCTTTAACAGCTGCCTGACACCATCATAGGAAGCAGCCTCTCGGCGGATCAATTTAAACGATGACAACCCGATGCTGGTCCACAAAATGATTGCCCATTGCTACACGATCGACTTCAGTGATACCAAATACCGGGATTATTCCCAGGCCCCTGAGCATCTCTGGGTCTCTAGGTTTCATACCAATGCGGAAATGTACTCCTTAGGAGACAAGTATGGCATCGAAAGCCTCAAAGTCACTGCGAAATCGAAGTTTTCGCTTACTGTCGAGGCCATGGAAGAAGGGAATGGATCCACAAAGACGGATCACTTGTACGAAGTCATACCATATATCTATGCTTCGACACCAGAGTCCGATCGTGGCCTACGCGACATCGTTGTCAGATATGCACAGCAAAACTCTGCAGATTTTTCGGCACATCCCAAGTTCAAGACATTGATTGCAGAGAATTTGGATTTCGTTGCCGATGTCATGGGCAAGAGATTGGGCTGAAGGAATTCTACACATGCACGTAGTCCTGCGGTTTGCATAAAGGCGGAGAGGTTGGTAGCGGATTCAATTATCAGGAGCAATGGTCAGACACAAAGCTTCTGAAGAGCTCGTGTCAGGACTCTGAGGACAATGGAGGAAAAAAATCAACAATCTTGCATGTATGATATTGATGACAGCTGGCAGGATGCTGACTTTGAGAATGCTAAGCAACATCTTGCTGCCACTTCTGATCCTCGAGCAGACTCAGTAGGACTAAAGAATTGGATACTCAGGCCCGTGTAAACGTCATCGGCAAGATTGTACCTTGAATGAGATCGCGCAACAGATTAATATATCTATGTGTTGAAAGCAAGCATAGGTTGCTCGCAAAACACGCTTTATGATCCACACGCGTCTTCTCCAACGGGTGGTACGAACTTCATTGTGCTTATTGCTTAGCCAATTGATAAAGCAATCTCGGGGGATTGAATGCTAGCCTCGTATCTGACCTACTAGCAGGAGTGTTGCAAATAAAGAAGTGCGTCAGGGTTCACACCTATAACACGTATGTGTTATTGATCTCTGTTGTAAGTGAACGCTCGGGCTTATAAACCGCAAGTTAGTTGAGGTTTGCGATAAGATTGCCTACATCACTTCGGTCTTCATCACTTGACTACCCTCCTTCATACTTCAGCTACCACTGAGAACATCTCTTACTGACTTAGATATCGAAATTCCACCGAGTGAGCTATGAGCAGACTACTCAAAACAGCTCTCGACGTCGAGAGAGCACGTCGTAAGATTTTTTACAAGCTGCCGCATGGTTTGGATGAAACACACTAGCATAGAAGACACAAACCCGTCAGTGCTCGGAGATACAATACTCTCAAGAGTCAGTAGCCAGTGCTGCTTAAAGTGTTAGTATGCGGACTTGACAATTATCTGCAGACCTCAGGACATTAAAGTCCATACTTGTGTTCTCATTTCTCGCTCAAAGTTCTTCGAACCTCTCTTTAGATACCTTTTCCATGTGAAAAACCTTACGTCTTTCTAAATTAGAAGCTGGGAAGTAGGAACTAACCATGTGTTCCTCGGTGAGGAAAAGCCAAGCGTGTTGATCTATACCATGACGATCCAAGACACCTGGAGATGGTGCTACGCTGCTGCTGTTCGACAGACTACAGGACAACGACCCCACGCTCTGCTCTCGACGATGCCAAAATGTACGCCATGGGCGACAAATGCGATATGCAGGGACTCAAGCTAAAAGCAAAGGAGAACTTCGCCGCCTCCCTATCATTGACCGCCGGTGACTTGATTACCGCTACAGAACCCCCTGACTGGAGCCCCGAGGATGCGAAAAAGGACGCCATGGACAACAACTACGTCGTGGAGCGACGGAACCTATTCGCCAAGGCGAACTTCGAATCCTCTGTATCATTGTCCGCCCGTGGCTTTATTGCCACTATTCCAATGGTGTATAACAGTACACCAGATACGGACCGCGGGCTTCGTGACCTTGCTGCGGCCCTTGCAACCTGCCACTGGACGACGTTGTTCACGATAGAGGATTTTCAAGCGAGCTCTTGCGGAGAATCTTGATTTTGTCAACGATGTTGTGCAGCGGCGTGATCCAGCCGCAACATTGGCTTGGGGGACTCCAATGCTGGTATCTTCGCAAGGTATATCGAGTGATTCAAAGGTGCTTGGACCTGGTGTTGTTCATGAGAATTCTTGACCTCTCGAAATCGTGCGTAGGGTTTTTGGGAGCAATAATTGATTCGGGCTTGCTGGAAGTTTCTGTGCGTGGCAAGCTCTAGAAAGGAAAATCTCAGATAGTCTGGGAAATCGATTGGCCATTCGGGAGCGAGGACGGGCTGCGTTGAGGATTTTTGGGGAGATTGAATAGGGGTTGCAAAGTTTCAGAATCACAATTTTAGCAGCAATGCGCGCTTTTTGACCGCTTTGAGAAGCGATTCTACGGGCGCAATTTGTTGAGTATATCATGATGTATGCGCGTAAAGACTATCCTCATAACCTGGTTGACAAAAGGTCTCTTTTGACCGTTGCCTCTTCTAAGCTGCCGAGGCTTGCCTTCTGGGTGTAAATGCCTTACCGCCAATGCTCGATGTCTGAATCCACCCCGAAGCACATTCGAAGCTTGCAGCCCAGATTGACTATCTAGAAATGTTCTGCCATCGCTGGTCTTCTCTGATTGCGGTTAGTCGACCATTCGATAACTCCGGGCGGCGATCAGCCTACGTTAAATCTCTTGCATAGAATTTCGACTTGATTCAATCAGAGTATCTGGGCTTGTGTCGTCGCCATCATTCGTCACCTCTTCTAAGAGACCAAGCGATCTCCGAAGATAAGGGATCCTACTCCGCAGACTTGCACTGACAGCTTCCCAATCTGGGTGATTTTGAACTGTTGCTGAAGCAATATGTGCAGTGATTTTGTTGGCCCGCCTCTCCAACTCAAGAGTGAAACTGTTGTGGTCAAGACATTTCGTGGGCGTCAAATCTTGATTCCTGATCGTCCCGGACTCTATAACAACGGCCCATAAGGGGAAGACGGGCTTTCCGTCAAGGATCTCTAGTATTGCCATTCGATCACAGGGGTCCAATCGATCCAGGCTGGGTCTCGCAGGTATGTATGTCGAAGTATACATATAGTCAGGGTCTTTTACCGCCCCGAACAGATTCAGCTTGTGAGCTTCTGCTATGAAGAGAGCGTCCAGATCGCGGAAAAGGCGAGCGACACTGGTCAATTGTCCAACGAGACAGTTTTGCTGAGATTCTGCCTTTTCACGGGCTGAGGACTGAACTCCTGGTAGTTGATCTACCATATGTTAGACATGATGAAGACCACCTTTTCGCACATCAATGCAAAAAACCCGCAAGAGAAGCTCGAAACCCAAGAGTATTTGTTGATCTTACCTCTCTGCGAAAGCTCCGTCGCCATCGCTTCGAAGACACGAAGTCATTGGAAATCGCCTTTTCAGCTCACTCGTCGTTGGTAATATATAGTTTGAAGTAGTTTATTTCCAGAAGACAACGCATGGCTAAGGCGTTTGGCCTCTCGCCTATGTAGAGTACAACATCTCGAAGGACCAATTGTTCGATCGGGCTGCCGTCCCGTAAAACCCGTCCTCCGCTAGAGGTTGAACTCCATGCTGTCATGCTTGCGTTATGCAGCAGCCCGCATCTCCGTTCTCTCGGTCTATTCCCGGCCAGTGGACGTGTACTGCTGTATGCAGCTTGCCGAAAAAGTGACGCGTATGGTAATAATTTCCAGAACGATGACCAACAATGATAGACCGTTTTTAAAATCCGGAAATTATAATTCAGGCTAGCATATTACAAGCGCTTATTATAAAGCTATTAAAACTTTAAGAATTACTTTATAATTATAGCTCCAGTATATTTCAAGCTTTTTAATAATTATAATCGGTAGTGATTAAGAGGTATAGGTTTCGCTGATTTCGCGCTGATTTTTTGCGAAGGCTTGGCGTAGGTCGGCGGAATCTCCGGATTTACCGACCTACGCGTGCTACGCCAAGGCTTCGCACGAAATCAACGAAACTCTACGTACTCTGACAACCGTAGATCCTAACTATCTAACAATTAAGGCTATAGTAGAGATATAGTTAAATAGGAATTCCTGAAATTTTAATAGCCTTACGAGAACTGGTTGTGACGTGGTAGTCTAAATTTTGATTTCGGATTTTGGATTTGGTGGGGCATCCAAAATCCAAAAAATAAAAAACCGGTCCACCAGTCTACGTATCATTGTTGGAATAGGGGTAAAGCTTGGCCTTCTTTGAGGGGCTAAAACGCAAACTTTTGCGCACCTTGTCTCCCTTTTGGCGAAGAAGCTACGCCTAGTGCTTTCACCGATGGTAATTCGGGAATCCCACATGTCTGAGTCCAGTGCCCAGACGCGGCAGACTCGATACGCGACCAGTAGCAGCGGAGCAGGAACGCCGTCTAAAGCGCCAGATGGTAACGAGCGTAAAGGGACAAAGGGCGCCCTGAGACTCTATCATAAGAAGTCTAGGACTGGCTGCCAGTAATGTAGAGCCCATCGAGTCAAGGTGGGATCATCCTTTCCATGGTTCGCTTCATCGAAAAGCTATGGATATCATTTAAAGAAAGGCAATTCACTTTCGGCATAAGCTACCATGCGTTTCACTATTGAGACAACTATTATGGCTAGCTGGAAACCTGAAGAAAAACGCATTTGACTGTACAAATGGTGCGATGAAGTCCAATTAACATGTCGGCACCGTCAGCGCTACCAAATGGCATGCGTCTACGACCACCAGAACCCTAATAGAAGATCTGAACGTTTAGAGCCTCATGAAAAACGTTCTGAAGGGCTTAGATCCAATCTAAGCCCTAGTATAAGTGCGAGTAATACGAAGACTCTCCACTTCTCCGAGTCTCGCGAACGGCGCCTTCGCGAGCTCAAGCTACTTCAGCAGTGTCGGACAAATACCAGCAAAAGTCTCCTAGGAGGGACATTGTCCAATGCGAGGGACGTTACCAAGCCTGCCTTTCGAGAATGATGCGCTTCGATATTCTTTATTGTCTCTATCTGCACTGCATCTGGCTAAAACCCAACCCCACGAGGCGGAGGCTGAGAAAGTCCACCAGAATTTCTTGGACTCAGCTATTTGGGGCCATTCTGATGACTTCTCTCATGCGAGCAAAGAGAACGCTGATGTCTTATGCCTTACTTCGAGTATTCTCCGCGTGTGTGCGTTTGCGGCATTTCAAGAGCGCCTCGAATATCCTGCTTCAGCGAAGCCAAGCGGATGTCATAAATGAGCCTTAGGATTCGAAGATCCGAGAAGCAGACAAGTCAACTTTGAGCTTCATCGCCGCAGTCAAGATCGCTATCAAAGCCGGAGAAGAACCTGATAACACCTGCCGAAGACTGATCTCATCCCCACTGCTGATTCCCATAGAATTCATCGACTTGGTAGAGGAACAACAGCCACGGGCACTAGTCGTACTTGCTTGTTACTTCGCCCTTCTGGCAAGTTCAGGGAAATGATTTGGTGGATCGGACAAGCAGGGTGACGAGAGATTCGAGGTATTCAAATCATATTGCGAGTGGAGTGGCAGGACATGATGAGTTGGCCATTGCAATCCATGCAAATGGTGCCTCATGAAACAATACAAGTAGCAATATTCTTGCCAATGGTGAAACGTGGCTTCTCTCGGACAGCGTGCTGAGTGCGGCTGAGTCGATCTCGGTTTCGCTCTCGTTCTCGTTCTCCCTCCCGAAACGGCAAGGCTACTTTTCCCTTCCCATGCATCTATTAAACTTTAGCACAGAGCGTTTCAGGGCTAAAAGGTATTTTCCGTTCATGCATATAGGAGACTTATAGCCTTTCAAGGACCGTGAGCGAGGCTTAGCAAGCCTTCTTTACGTGTTAGTCACTACACCGCAATCAGACACCGATATGCAATCTCACATCGTGTGTTCCAGCATCAATATATACATTCTGACTTGCTCTACGAGCAAAGATCTGTTGACGTCTGATCCACCCTTCCTGCAGAATTACATTCATCCAAGTCACAAAGCGCCATCTTCACGTCACCAAGGTCATAATGGCCGATCCACTTGCAATCGTCGATATCGCTAACTACATTATCCTCATCCAGCCAGCTCTCTTCTGTCTCCGGAAACATGGCTGGCCGGGCTTCCTCGGTTAAGTCTACCTCCGAATCATCTGTCTTCTCCGAATCGTAGGAAGTGCAGTCGAATTACATGCAGAGGATGGTCATACGATGAATGGGAAAACCTTGACCATCAACAACATCAGACTGTCACCATTGCTTCTTGCAACCGCTGGAACCCTCCACCAAGCGTAAGCCTTGGCTGTCTCACTATTCTGATAGTCACTATCCAATTATCGTACAGACTGAGAGCTCGCAACCCCACCCTGAAGAGCGAGCTCGAATGGTTTCTCGTCCTCCATTACCACATGCTCGTCAGCGTGGCACTCGGCCTCCTCGTCGCAGGAGTCATCGTTCTCGAGGGTGGCAATGCGATCTCAACAGCCAAACTTCTGATGAAGATTGGTGCCGGTGCGCTCTTACTTTGCTGGGCCCTCCTCTTTACCTGGATAGTAGTGTCGATGACCTCCGACGAGAAGACAAGGGCCATGATTCCATTGGGCGGCGGCCCGCTTGGTATGCTGATCCAGTCTTTCTCCTCTTCAAGGCGCACACATCACAGATGCAGGCGCAGCTGCGTACGCCGATGGCACGAGCGTCAGTCCCTCACTTACGTTCTGCTTACTCCCAACATACTCAAATGTCTACGCAGTTGCAATACGGTGTTACTGTGGCAATCCTCTTCATCGCGGCTCGTTGCGCCTATTCCGTCGGTGTCCTCATCATCGAAAGCGTTCAACCTTTTCAACGTAGTTGGCGATCGTAGTCATCCTGAGCGTGGTGCCTGAGATGGTCTTGACTATCATCTTGTGCGTGGTGGTGTCGCTGCCCGCAGTACCCCAGGGGCGTTTTGGACTAAGAGAGGGAGACGGGAGGCTTCTGGTCTGAATGTCGGATTGGATTCGTCCGGTGATAGAAGCCGCTTAGCGAGCGACAGATCGCAGCCTGTTCAGAGGACGACGGCCAAAGTATGATGGGAAATATAAGATCAATGAAAACATTGGATGAGCAGATCTTATGGAAATGCAGTCTGTAGAAGGGCATTTCGGAGGCTCTGGATTGAATGAGGTGGAGTGCTTTAGGCAGATTTAGGTTTATTAGTCTCGACGCTGGGACTTGGAACATCATATAAAGGTTTGGAAACTATATTAGACTTCAACTTTCTCATCGCATGGTTCATCAAAACCGCTCTCATCGTTCATTGGAGGTTAAGGTCGGAATTTTGGTTTTTGCCAAGCCCTGGAAAAAGGGGGAAGTCCTGTTCGAACGTTAAGCTGTCCTGATTTGAAGATATAGGATCCGATGATTGAATCATCTGCCAACCCGCTAAGTGGCATCTATATCAACAGTTATAGATGCATTCTCCACCCCACCACCGTCTAACCCCCAATTGAAAGTTGGCACTCACCATGGCAAAAGGCCAAGAGCCTCTCCTATCCGAAGACCGCCCCTCCTCACCAGAATCCAGCAACCGCCACGAAGAAGAAGAAGACGCCCTCCTAAATGGCCAATCCAACCCCCCATCCCGCAAACATGGCTGGCCCTTCTGGCGCGAAATCGGCATCTTTACCTGGGCACTCATAGCCACCGCCCTCGTGATCGTCCTCGCTGTCCTCTACCAACACAAAGAAACATCACGTCCAGCCAGCTCTGGCGGCTGGGGCAAGAATGGAAAAACGAGTGGGAAGCGGAATATGATTTTCATGGTCTCAGATGGAATGGGTCCAACGAGTCTGAGTTTGACGAGGAGCTTTAGGCAGACGGAGATTGGGTTACCCCTGGAAGATGTGCTGGTGCTGGATCAGCATCTCATTGGATCGTCGAGGACACGGAGTACGAGCAGCTTGATTACGGATTCTGCGGCTGGTGCCACGGCATTCTCGTGTGGGAAGAAGAGTTATAATGGTGCTATATCTGTTCTGCCAGATCATTCGCCTTGTGGGACGGTGCTGGAGGCAGCGAAGAAGGCGGGCTATTTGACTGGCTTGGTTGTTACGACTAGGATTACGGATGCTACGCCTGCTTGTTTTGCAGCGCATGTCAATAGGAGAGAGGATGAGGATAGGATTGCGGAACAGATGGTTGGAGATTTTCCGTTGGGTAGGGTGGTAGACCTTATGCTTGGGGGCGGGAAGTGTCATTTCTTGCCGAACAGTAGCAGAGGGTCGTGCCGAGGTGATGATAAAGATGTTGTTGAGTTGGCCAAGAATAAAGGTTTCAGCTATGCGAGTGACAAGAAGGCGTTCGATGGGCTCAACTTTGGCAGTGCAGTGAAACTGCCTCTCCTGGGTCTATTTGCGACTACGGACATCCCGTATGAGGTAGATCGCAGAAACATGAACGACATCTACCCATCGCTTGATGAGATGGCTCGGACAGCATTGAAGGCTTTGAGCGATGCTACCAAGGACAGCGAGCAGGGTTTCTTCCTTATGATTGAGGGAAGTAGGATTGATCATGCTGGTCATGGTAATGATCCCGTCGCCCAAGTGCATGAGGTGCTAGCATACGACAAGGCTTTCGCCAGCGTCTTGGACTTCTTGGACAAGGACGATGTGGAAGGCGTGCTCGTGGGGACCAGTGACCACGAAACTGGTGGACTGGCCACTGCTCGACGTAAGACTCCCCACGTCTACTCTCCCCAGCTAAAGCTAAGGCAACTAGAACTCCACGATGCCTACCCAGTCTACCGCTGGTACCCCGACAAGCTAATCAACGCAACCCACTCCGCCGAAAACCTTGCCTACCAACTCCGCCATAAAACCTCCGAGCATGCGAACTGGACCCCAGATGCTCTAGCCACTTACATCCGCACGCAGCTCATCGAGCTCGGTCTCGGTGTCTACGATGCCACAGATGACGAGCTCAATCGCCTCGTTGACAACGCGCACGATCCTTGGCCCGCCTCGTATGTATTTGCGGATATTATCAGTAGGCGGGCGCAGGTGGGATGGAGTACCCACGGTCATTCTGCTGTGGATGTCAATATATACGCGTCAAATCCGAAGCATGCAACAAAGTTGATTGGGAACCATGAGAATACGGAAATTGGGGAATTCATTCGGGAGTATCTTGACGTCGACTTAGACGCTGTGACTCAGGAGCTAAAAGAGAAGGGTGCTGTGCTTGCACAAACGGATAAATGGCAGGGTGAGATGCTGCCGGAGGACAGGACGCATGCAGATCTAGATCACTATCAGGGCGACTTCAAGCGGAGTTTGGATTGTGGGTGTGGTGCTCCGCATTAGGGTGTACTGGCAGGGATAGAAGGCGTCGTGAGTTGTGTTTTTACCATTGCAAGGCGCTGTGGAGTTGCCAGATGAGTATAAATTGTATTATTAAGGCTGATACCCTGCTAATTCCATATATTGTGAAGTCTTATCGACCTTGTATCTTGCTCCTTGCTCTTCATGTTTCATTACGTTGCAGGTTATTACGGAGTTGCCAGATGAGCAAGCTTTGCATTGTTAGAACTGATAATCTGCTATTCCAATGTTTGTTGAAGTGCTGTCGGCATCGCTGCTTGCTTTTGTCCTTGTTCAACCCCCACCGCAAGACGCTATCGAAATGCTATACGAATTCGAGAAGTATGAGCGTGGATCCGTTGGCCTGAGAGTATTGCAAGCGACAGACTTTTGATTTTATGGATTGTGTGAGTGTTGAACGGTGAGTTCAAGACTCGGCATAAGCCAAACCATGTTCTGACTTGCAGTTCTAGAGCTATGAACTCTCTATTCCATGAAGTTTGAAGCGTAGGATCGTGAGTTCAGCCTTCGTTACAAGGTTAAGTGTGTGATTAATCTTATAACTCCAGGGTAACTCACTTGTTGTTCTCAAGGTTTCCACAGCCCTATCTCGTGCATGCAGCATCTAGAAGCCCGTTCTACATAAGCTACAAGGACGTTTGCTATGGCGATACACTAGGGTTCAAAGAGATGCTTTGCTATGAGCTCCTCATTCTTTGTGGCTGTTACCCACTTCATGCATCTATCACCCTCCATTGCGTTCTGCTGTCTTTCGCCTACGACTCATCTGGGTACAAATAGGTCTGCTTTTCCACCTTCTCTCGTTCTCCAGCTCACAAAACCCACCACTCACCATCCACCACTCTTCAACCACACTCAAATAATCATCCACCCACCCAAACCCACAATGTGCCTCCATGCCGTCGACTACTACGCCTGCGGCTGCAAAAAATCCGGTCCCATCCTGGAGAGGTACTGCAAAACCTATTACTATGACAACCACGACAACATCAATCTTGCACGCGGCCGCAGATACCCCATCCGACCATGCGGATTGTTTGATCTCATTGAGTACGTTGTGAATGGTGCCTGCCGTTCGCATCGCCGTCAGGCGGATCTTGAGAGGAAGAAAGGCGCTCTTGAGAAGGGGAAGGTGGCGCTTGAGAGGGAAATCGTAAATGAGAAGAGGGAGAGGGAGAGGGAGAATGGGAGCGACCATGGGCGTCATGGGCGGGGTGGACGAGGAAGACGTGGAGCGCGTTCACCCTCTTGGGCGCCTTGCTAGGGTTTGGGAAATGAGGTGGCGATTTGGCGGACTGTGCATTGGGCAAGGCTTACTAGCAACGGCTGTAATGAGAGGTTGGTGTATGGTGGAGGATTGCTTGTGAGGACTGTAATCACTGCCTCGCGTCTGATTCAAGTCAATACAAGCAATTTTGGCATTGGACATCTCGTCTATTTCAGCTTCAGCATCAGCATGATAGACTATCTTTTCACGTCATAGTCTGCTGGACTCTCTGCGAAGCAACACGCCGACCTTATCGAACCTGATCTGAATTTGGTGAGCAACACTGGCATCAGCGATCTTTTCTTACCCAGCGTTGGTATCAATGTGTTTCATCGATCTCCTTCAAATATTGAGCTGCTATTCTTTCTGCTTCAACCAACGCACATAACACCCTGTTGCTGAGACTCCAATGAAAGACCTCTCAACGGACACACCATAGATGCCACTAATCCAATTTACACCGTTTCTCCTAGCATGATCTTTTCAAACCGCCACAGGCCTATCTGGGTGCCATCTGCCTCGGTCACTGCGAGTTCGTCACCATCGTGCCTCATTGTCTGCTGAAACTGACACAATTGGTTTTCTGTCCCTGGGAATACAGTATATGACTTCTCAATTCACACGACTTCAGTGATGGTCACCTCAATCCCATCGGTTGTCTCCTCATTGCGTCACAAGCCTATTCTTGGGCCATCTGCCTCGGTCGCTAAAAGATCATACTCTCCCGTGCAACCCACTGCGCAAGGAGCTTGTGCAGTCACTTGTTCGTTACCTGATCTTTCGATTGGTAATCCTGTTGCCCAGGAATATCTCGGTATGTTTCGGCATATAGATCAGATGTTGCGATTTTTACTCCTAATCGATCTTGCGCGGTAAATGTTTGGCAAATTTGCCATGTAATTGAATGTTCAGCGTTTCTGGTATCCACCTGCTCACCGCCTCGTCTTCTAATTGGTGACCCTTAGATCCACATCTGTTTCAGCATACTTCGGGAGTGGATCTGAAAAGATCGTGTGCCCAAATGACTGCGCCCTGTGGCAAAAATTTTGGTGTTTTGGGAAATTTGTCACGCAGTTGGATTACCCAATGCCCTTGACGAATATTTTGTGCTGCCTCGATACCCATGAGTCGTCTTTTGTGTTAGCGTATGTATCACAATAGACGCTGTATCCAGATGACTGGTCTTGTGTAGCAATTATCAGAGTTTCCGGACGTAGAGGAGCATAAGTATAGATCAAATCCTGTTCAAGGGCCACAGTAAGCTGCCACTGATATCATCTATTAAACACAACCACTGATACAGTGAAACCTCCTGAATGAAGTGCTCCTGCCCTGCATCACCTCTAGTCCTATTCAAAGGCCACAGTAAGCTGCCACTGACTTCATCTGTTAGACACAATCACTGATAAAGTGAAACCCCCTGAATGAAGTGCTCCTGCCCTGCATCGCTTCTAATCCTTCCCTGTCCAAGTGCCGGCAGAAGATTCACTTGACCAGCTGTAGCCACCCTATAAGTAGCCAACATCACCCACCTTTTTTGTCAGAAGACTGCGGGCCGGTCCGCGGTCTAGTTGAAGTGAGGCTATTCACGGGGCGCCGGCAGTGTTAAGTGGGAGAAGTGATGTGGTCTGTGGCATATATAAACATATAAATTTTCCCTCCCCCAGAGCTTTCTTTCTTCTACATACTCACACACTTCGACATCATCGACCATCGCCACCAAAGCTTGCACTTGTCTTTCACACCTTGCACTTGCTTGCTTTCTTACTCTTGTGCATGCCGACTTCAAGAAGAGAGAAACATTAGCAGTATTCCAGGCTTTAATTTTCTCTGAGGCAAGTTCAACACCAAGGTCCTACTGCCATAAATCAACTTGCTTTGCAATCAAGACAGAACTGTGCAGGTCTCAAGAAAGGCTTGTGCATACCTGAGACCATATCTTGCATTTTCTCCAAGGCAAAAGGCATCAAAGTACCAAACCCTTACTGTTACTGTGGGTTTGTGTTAGCTTTTCTCAAAGGTTGTGCATACCAGAGACCAGGGGAACATCAAGTGCATACCAGGCTGTGATACGTCCGCCAAGGCAATCGAGCACCACAGAACAATTCTCTTCGATCTCCTTCCCTCCCCTGTTACATTTCGGGAGGTGTCATAGTTCTGCCACTGGAAGGCCGTGAATTCTCTCTTTACAAACCACCACCTTCTCCAACGCATCTCGCCTCTCAACAGCTCCTTCGTCCACAGTTCCCACCATCTTCTCTCGATCTTCTCTGAGACTTACCTCTCCAAGGACTCTCAACCAGCTTACATCAGCTCCAATTCTTACTCATCTCCATCTACAACCTTCGCCACCAAGACCAAGACAGAAGATCAATACAGCAAACATGTGTATCTTTAATGTTGTCAACTACTCTTGTGGACACGGCTCCTCGTCTTCTCTGATGGAGCATGGAAAGCCAGCTTGCGTCAAGTGCGAGCCGGTCTTTATAGCCATGCACTACTACCATGACCAGAAGCTGTACCTATCCTTCGAAGGACAATACGCACAGCCTGGCAGAGTCTTGGAGAGCCCCAAGGTATGCCCATGCATCCACCCCAATTGGTGGAGTACATCAGAAGAAGCCAAAACCTACTCGCAGCAGTGCAACAACAATTTGCACGCACGCATGAACGCTCATTTCATCAATGAAGCAGAGTGTGCGAGAGTGAGGGCTCTGGTGTCACAGCAGGGCATCGATTCGACTCGGCGCGTGGATCCTCGCGCTACGTTGCTGCCATACCCACGGCAGATGCTCCAGTTCATCAAAGACCTTGAGCGCTGGCAGATGGCGCCTCCACAGAAAGCCACCAATGTCGAGTACCAAAATGTCTCCTACGGCTGTGGCTATTACGCCAGCCACGAGTGTTTGGAAGGGTGGTCTGGCCAGGACATCCTGATGTTCCGCCACGGGAAGTGGAACGCGGAGGGGAGGGACGAGGTCAACCACGTTGGGCCAATCCGCGGAAGGTTGGCCATTGACTATGGCAACGTGCGAATCCAGCCTGTCACGCAAGGCATGGATACCGCGTACCCAATCATCTCTGTGCCCAAGCATGCGAGTCTGGAGTGGGTTTTGAGGAGTGTTGGGGCTCCTGAGATGCGTGTGAGTCGAGTGGTGACGGCAGGTCGCCGATTGGAAGATGCGACGGGGTTTGTGGCAGGCAATGGGGCGTTTATGATCGTTTGATACCCATAGCCAGTGGAGTCGGGCGAAGAGTTGGATCTTGACACCCATGCATGCAGCTGTCAATAATGGATTTAGCGTTTATGATACCCCTAGATAGTGGATTGTGGCGATAAGTTGGCCGTTGTTGCCCTAGTGAGTGCATGAAGTTGTCAATCGATGATGAATGAAGCGTTTCATGACATCCATAAAGCGTCTCAATCAGCGATAGTTTTCCTCATCAATTCCGCCAACCGACTCCAGAACTTAACCCATAGAAGGTGCTGAAATTTCATCATAAGCGGCTTCCGCCTATCTGCATCAATCCTGTCCTCGGCTCCCATTTGCAATAAACCACCCTCGGCATACACCTACGATCTCAACATCCAGCACAAGAAAAAATTCCTGCCATCCCCTCTTCATTTTTGCTCATTTCACTAATTTCTACAAGCTCCTCTTCCATCTGGACTGGACATTCATTTGTACTTGATGGCTCCACGTGTTCAGATGGCATAGGCTTAAGTCTTGCCGCCTCGAATTTGTCCTTGACATACCGGTAGCCGGCTGCTTTCTTGAAGGCAGACAGTTCTTCGCGACCAGTCGTTTTGGCGAAGGCGTTGAAGTGCGATACCATGGTGTCTGAAGGTAAATTGAGCACGCATTGCTTGGACCGTTGGAGATTCCGCGTTGTTTGAGATCTTGAGGCTAGACCCAGAATGCAGCGTTAACGGAGCCACCAGGCTGAGGGTATGGGAGCAATGTTTGTGCTGCCGTCGGGGTCGGTGGTGGAAATTATGATGACGGGTGCGCCCCAGTAGAGGATGGCCGGTGAGACTGACCTGTGCATGGTGACAAGCTTGTGATAGATTATGGGCTTTTGTGGGATGATTGAACACTTTCAAGACGTACAGGGAATGATACTGATTAGATATAGAGTAGCTGAGGGGCTTTTGTGTGTTTCTATTGATGAAGAAGGAGAGCACAGCGCACAGCTGGGCCTTTATGCATTTGGCTACTGCTGTCCCATCAGTATGTGTCGAGGAATTTGGCAGCAATGCTGCCAATGGGGCCAGCTGCCAATGGGGGCCCATTCGATATTGAGGGCAGGTACGAGGTCCGTTGGATTTGGGCCTAGTGGCTCTTGGCAAGGGGGTCAAATAGTCTCAACTCCATAGACCTTCCAAAACAACAACAACATCCATTCTGAATATTAACGGGTTATGAGCCCGGGTTAGCGCTTGTTTACGCACCCTATTCTTATTATTCCGTTTGTGACCACGTCAGTGTCATAGTTAAGACAACGCCTGCGCTAGGATAGTAAATACAGGTAAATCGGCGAACGTCGTCTCCCTATATATCGTACCCCTTATAGAAAATAATTTCAGCGACTAGCTTATTAATATACGCGTATACCTACGTAGTAAAAAGCTATAGAAGTATACGTAGGAGTCGGTTCCAGTTAAGGATAAAAAGGAGACGGTAATAACTATAAAAAAAAGGAAGGATTAATAGGAAAAGGCTAAAGAAGTAGCCGATACTATAACTCTTACTATTAGCCCGGTTATTAAAAAGAAGCTAAAGGAGGCTGAATTTAATAACGAATATTTAATACTTTAATATTTATTAATACTACTATAACCAGTTAGAGACGTATAATTTATATATTTTACGAGGGAATACTATACGCTAAATATTAATAAATTTAAAACGATCTCGGAGTTCCTAGACTACGTTAAAATACTAAAGGAATAAATCGACGCTACGAAAATCAAACTTAATAATAATAAACGTACACTACTCTATCTTATTATGGCGTTATCCGAGGACCAGGATTATCGGTCTTTTATATAACTATAGTTAATATCTACCGACGTTACGGCGGTAAAAGTAAAGGAAATACTCTTAAAAGAAGAGCGGAGGCGGAAAAATAAGGACGAAAAAAACGCCTAAACTCTAAAGTTTAAAAAGGCCGGCAGTAAAGCTAGCTTAAGGGAGAAACTAGTATATAAAACGTATAATAAAGGACACCCTACGGAACGCTATTAATAAACTTATCCCGAGCTGGCCCTAGAATAACTATAGGAATAATGGACAAAGGAAGGTTTATATAATCTTAGCGGTAGCGCTACGGTAAAGGTCACTAAGGTTAAGAAGGTACTCTGAAATAAAGTACTTTCACGAGCTAGAAACGATCCGGAAACGAGCCAAGATAGTAGAAACGAGGTGGAAACGAGGCTACAAATAAAAATTAGGCTAGGATAGCTCGGTAGGGCCAGAATGGCTCTGGAATGGCAATTGGCTGGGGAAAACAGCTAGTTTTGGGCTAGGATAGCTCGGTAGGGCCAGAATGGCTCTGGAATGGCAATTGGCTGGGGGAAACAGCTGGTATTTGGGCTAGGATAGCTCAGTTTCTCTGGAATCAGGGGAGTAGCGACGGCGAGGTAGCGCCAGCAAGGCCCAAAGGGGAGCGTTGGATTTGGGCCTAGTGGCTCTTGGCAAGGGGGTCAAATAGTCTCAACTCCATAGACCTTCCAAAACAACAACAACATCCATTCTGAATGTCAACGAGGTCAACTGCTCTTTTGCCAGGTAATATGCCGCTTGCTCAATCTTGCTGTCAAAGTCCTGCGCCAAGGCCACTAGCGGGCTTAGTGAGCAGGCGTCGATCTCTTCGATTCTCATAACCTACGTTCTCTAAGTTTGAACTGTACTGATCCAACTCTATCTTGTAGTCCGAAATAATTTGTTTCCTACCTTAGGATCTAGTGAGCTGAGACTCTCCAAATTGCTCATACGCGCGTCTCTCAAAGCAAGATCAAGATGGATTCCCTAGCTCAACCAATACAGCTTCACGATGTCCACTGCCTAGCGTTCGACGCAGATTTCTTCGCTCATGGTGTTGAAGAGCTAGAAGCACCTACCTGCAATTTTGGCAATTCGCAAAGTCCGATCCTGTTTCATGGTTCGCTACCAGCATCCGACTTAGAGATGTACCATTCTATTTACGCCAGCGCACCGGGTGTGTTGCAGAAAGACAAAGAAGACATGAATGCCTTTCAACAAGACCCAAATAATACCAATCTCGACAACAGCCACGGTGAAGACAACACGGAGGACTGGCGTCGAGAATTGGAACACCACCCAGACGATCGCCCAATGCTTGACCCTACTGGAAGGTCCCTCGATGCTGCTGCCGATATGTACTTCTCAGACGTACCATTCCCATGGGATACGAGCTTCGACTTCACAGACAGCTTTTCTGCTCCCGCTAATCAAGCCATCTCTGTTGGAACGCCTGCGCTGGTGGAAAGCTCCACGCCCACATCCTTCCTTAGCTCAGCAGTCACCTCTCCATCGATAGACGTACCTTGTCGCGACTTCCTCACAGACATCCAACGCTGGCACGCAACAGAATCCAGGTCCCGCGCAGCCGATCATGCTTTTCTATATGGCGTTCTGACAACCAAGATCTTTTGTCGGCCCTCTTGTGCGTCGAGACGGCCCTCTCGGAGACACGTTCGATTCTTCCCATTTCCAGGAGCCATTGAAGACGCCGAAGACGCCAAACTTCGAGCATGTAAGCGATGCAAGCCTGAGTTGTTGGGCACAGTGAATACGGGTGTTCTAGGCATATGCCAGGTGCTTCGCAAGATAATCGCTGGAACGTTCAATGCAAATACCAAGAACCCTTTGAAGCTCGATAGTCTTGCCACGTCGGCAGGATTGAGCTCATTCCATTTCCACCGATTATTCAAGGCAACAACCCAAGTCACGCCTGGCGACTTCATACAGGCTTGCCGCGCAATGGCTTTGCAAGATGTACTAGGTAAAGACTGCAACACGGAAGTTGACGCGGTCGATTTTATCAAGAAGTCATCTCAATGGAGTCCTCGCACAGCCCGCAAAGCTTTAGGTAATCTTTTCCCAATCGAATACGGAAAAGGTGCTCCATCAACAAAGATAGAGTACTGTCGCGTCGACACCCCGGCTGGGCTTATCTGCGCTGCATGCTCATTGAGTGAAGACCTTACGGAAGCCAAGGTCCATGCTGTGCTGCTCGGACTGGACTCTGAGGATCGCATTCGCCTCCGCTTTCCACATTCAAGATATTCTGTGGATTATGAAAACTGCTTGCAAGTTTGTGTTCAGGAGCTTGAGAAGGAAGGACGAGATCGTGATACCGAACTTACCGCTGATGTGTTGTCGATGCTTTGGAAAGGTAGAATATGGCTGAAGCTCAGCCAGTACTGGGGCAAATAGGCCCTTAAGGCTCGCTGCCAGGTACTAGGCTTGGTGTCAGTTGTGAGGGCTACAGTGCCTGAATATACGAACGCAATAGAGGAGAAGATTCTATCTATAAACGCTCAAGCTGCTTCTCATTTGATCAAGTAAGACCTCAATATCAAGACAAGACGCCGAGCTGGAGGCTTTGCTCGACGGCGTCCTGTGTCAATGAGAGAAGTCTAAGCGGGGAACATGGAGTTCGAGGCTCATCATGCGTTAATGCATATCGAGCATTCACTGGTGCTGATGGGGGCACTCTGGCACTCACTTCACACCAGCGTGAAGGTCCTCTTACGCTCTCCAAAACCACCAGCAAATGACGCGTGTACTGGCAACATAATCATTGCACTCGCAGGAGGCACTTTCCCCCTAGTACTTGAATGACCACGTTTCCGTGATCAATCTCGATCCACCCGCGAGCTGGTCCAACTGCATTCACATAATGCATCGGCTCAACTCAGGATGGTCAGGCGCAGAAATCGGGGCGATATTTGCTCTTCGTGAACGAAGACAATGATATATTCTTCTCTCGTTGAGTCATCCTCTCATCACTTTGTTCCAACTTATATGGCTTTTTGATAATCCAGTCGTACGAATCAACGAAATATACAAAGAAACGTTGAAAGTTTCAATTGCTCGCAAAAAGGCTTGGCCCAGACTTTTGCTGCGGCCCAAAAATACGAGAACCAACGCCACGCTTCGTACTTAATTTTATCGGGACTAGCGCATTCTGCAAAACCCCCCCTTTGCCAAAGCAGAATTGCGAACTCTGCAGCAGCCTTTTCATGTTTTTCGTTCTCCTCGGACGTCGACAGCGAGGTGGCCTTATACTAATATTTTTCTTTCGTTAACAGGTCTATTGGGACGTGAATTAACTACAGCAGTCTTTCGTTTACAGTAATATCCCATTGTTTGTCTTCAATCGTTTCATTCAGATCGGCAGGAGCGAACCTCAATCTTGCACTCACCCTTGCGACAACTCCAACGTCGATCTAATTCACCACACCTACAAAGCTATCCAGCACTCTTAATCGCATATATCAGAAGCCATGGTGCACTTCCGGGCTGCGGCCGCGGTCGCAATACTCTCAGCATCCACAGTCCTCGCGCAGTCGAGTAGTCAGGCTGGCAATGGGGCGGGTGGGGGCACAACGTGTGGAGCTGGCAACAACTGTCCATCAAGCATTCCCTGTTGTTCACGTAAGGACTACACTCAGCGCCAGGTCGCCCATGGACGAGAAGCTGACGTTGTTCGTAGAGTACGGTGCCTGCGGCGTAGGAGCCTACTGCCTCGGCGGCTGCGATCCTCAATACTCCTTTTCCCTCAACTCTTGTGTACCAGCGCCAGTATGCAAATCACAAGACTACAAGTTGAACTCTTTGGATGACATTGAGGCCAATACAAAATACCTTGGGGACTCCACAAAGGCAAAGTGGGTTTCGAGTGGGACACCTTTGATGGCACCGGATAACGATTCAGTCATTTTGACGTTGGCAGAAGATGGAGCCAGTGCGTCGGGAACACTTCTGGCCAGCTCACACTACGTGTGGTATGGGAAAGTCTCTGCATCCATGAAGACGAGTCGAGGGGCTGGTGTGGTCTCGGCTTTTATCCTTTTGTCGGACGTGAAGGATGAAATCGACTTCGAATTTATAGGGACGGACTTGGAGACTGCGCAGTCAAATTACTACTTTCAGGGTATCACAAACTGTAAGCACCTGGCAATACACAATCGGAGGGGTTCGACTGACAAGTACAGATAAGCAAGGGAAAAATCTTTCTTTGTCGAGTGGCGGCGATACCTTTAGCGCGTGGCACACGTACGAAATCGATTGGCAGCCCAATACCCTGACCTGGTCGGTAGACGGGAATGTCAGGCGGACACTGAATAAAGCGGACACATTCAACAAAACCGACAACCAATACCATTATCCACAAAGTCCCGCTCGTGTCGAGCTCTCGCTTTGGCCCGCAGGTCTCTCAAAGAACGGAGAAGGCACCGTAGCTTGGGCTGGCGGGTTGATCGATTGGAACGCACAGGACCCCAAGACAAATAGCTACTACTACGCCATGTACCGGGACGTCAACGTCCAATGCTACGACGCCCCATCTGGTGCGAACGTCTCAGGAACCAACTCATACATATACACGGACAGGAATGGTGTACAGAGTTCCATCGCTACAACCAACGATGCAACAATTCTCAAATCTCTGCTTGGTACAGGCACGGACATGAACAAGGACTACCCCAAATCCAAGCCATCAGGTACCAAGAGCGCCTCAGCTGTAGCAACAAGCCAAGTAGCAACGGTGCCAGGCTTGACAGGTGCTGGACCAGGAACAGATGGCTCACGTGGCGGCGGCAGTACTGGAAGTTCTGGCAACACTGGCGGTGGCAGCGGCAGTGGCGGAAGCCAGTCAAGCAGCGCAGCTGGTTCAGCATCAACGGGCATCGGTGGCTTCACCCAGGGCGATCCGCCCTCTTCCAAGAGCTCCAGTGGCGCACCGTCGAAGACCGAGGAAGTAATGAGGGGCTCGATGTTCGCCGTGTTGGTCGCCTTTGTTGGTATGCTTATGATGTAAGAAAGATCGAAAATTTGCATCGGATGGGTCATGGCATGGGGGTGGAGTCACTCTTTCTGGGTATGGGGTCTACGCATGCTTGGCGTTGCGTAGTCGTTCCCTTTGCATATCAGCAGCGACTTGGGTATACTGCCCTTTGGTGAAGATATGCCGAGCTTATAGTACTATACTTTCAGTGAAAAGCAATACCCTTTAGCCTCTGGGCACTTATAAAGATACGTAACTTCTCATGCTCAATTTTGTCTCATTATACAGCGCCATTGCCAAGATGGTGGTATTCGTTTTTGACCTTCTGACTCTCGCCGTGGCTTCTATAATTCGAATTTTTTTGAAAGCCTTGCCTAAGAGGCGCCTCGTGGATTGCAGCACGTTCTTTCTTCCCCGAAAACAAATGATCTACGCTCCTTCCAGCTAAGGAAGATATACAGAGCATTTATCTTATGATGGATATGGTCAGGCTACTCAACTAGTCCCATACCATGAGGTACGTGGCTTGCAGTTCTGGCATGTTCGATGTATCATAGCCTTACGCCAACGCCGTTGCCAATTGTGAAGGGAAAATGTTCATGATATTCTCATTATTTGACTCACTAACTTTTATTTATTCGAATTTCATTAAGTCTTGGCTCGAACGGGCCTTTATTCCATCGAACGATGGCCTTCTTCGCTGCTTCATGCGCACATCTACGGTCTTTCCCCTACGAATACAAACTTCGAGCATCAAAGGAGCAATGTCACCGGCATGTACGCTCGCTCCCTTACAAATATAAACACCAAGTATCGAACAAGCAATATCACGAGCCTAGCGGACCTCAATATCAGTAAATAGCTGCAACATCTCTTCACAATGACCTTACCAAGCCCCTCTCCTTTCCTCCCATTCCCGCGGGAGATACGCGACATGATCTATCGAGAAGTCTCCACCACCAGAGCCACAATATTCTCCCACACGCCATCCAGCATCATATGGGCAACAAGCAGTATCTTATTAGTCAATCGCCAATTGAAAAACGAAGCCGAGCCCATCATCTACAGCATACGCAACCTCGAGTTTGCCATCTGAGGGTAGTCAGGGGTTCGAAGAAGCTCCACAGGCTGGAAGAGGTTGTTGTGAGGCTTCGATGCTTGACAAGCATGGGCGGGGCACCTACGGCTATAGAGAAGGAAGCGGATTTGTTCAAGATTCTTGATATCTTGGGACCGGTTGGGATCTTTTATAATAGTGGTTTTGGGGTTGTTATGAGGGTCTGCGATGAGACGAGCTTGAGGGGTGTGTTTGGGAAGGCGGTTGGAGGGGAAGGTACGCTGTTGAAGGAATATAAGAAACAGCTCCGACTCTTTGCACGGAAGGTGGCTGGGGCAAAGGTGCGAGGTTGCTGATGTTGTATTAAAGACTGCAAGTTCTTTGATATTCATAGACAGCGCAAGTATTTGCTCTGCTGATTGTAATGTGTATCAGAGAAAGTATGACTCTTTTGCCATTGAGCACTTGCAAAAGATTTGAGGACCGGGTTCAGTGTTTATAAGATGCCTGGGGCGGATAACATCTCACCCTATCAGGTAAGAGAATTGTGCTCGATCAGTATGTCATACCTGGGCTCAACAAGCGAGGGTTTGTCTAGATCTTTGTGACTGTGATGATGTTTTGCGGCTTTACCGTGAACCGAATCTGAGTACTGTCAAGCTCCCCTGTTGCCAGGAAAATGGGATTAAACGGTGCTGTTGAGTTGGAAGCGTCCTTTGCTACTGTTTACTTGCAACCTCTTCTGAAGCTTCAAGAGAGATGGGCTTGGCATGGTTGTGAGAATGAAGTGTCGAAGTGGTGGGGAATGGAGCTTGGATCGTGGGAGAGGGGTTTACCGGGCTTTGAGAGACGGGAATGGCTTAGATTGGTGATGAGGGGGTGGGAGGGCACAGATCGGGAATGACGGTCCTTGTAATGCTTGAGGATGGTCTTCTGGATGTTATCACGTCATTGATCTTATAGCTCGTTAAAGTCCGCGGGTCTCAAGGCTCGAGCTGACGCACTCTGGATTGATCGATCAATATTCCCTGCTAGATCAAGCCTTTTCATCACGTATTTGTAACCACAACGTCGTGAGTAAATCTCACCCGCCATTCCTCAAGTTCGTCAACGCTCAGAGGCAGCTCAGTCGCTGCTGCGACCTGTCCCTTAATCACCTACCAAGCAGTATCTAAAATTAGCTCGCAGGCACAAGCTTCTTAGGAGTTTTCTTCTGCTTCTTTGTTGGGGAAGGATCCACCATCTCCCTCTTCTCAACCTCCTGCACCAGCAACTCGTAAGCCAAATCTGGGACTCTGGCCAGAACCTCCTTGAACGACTCATCTTTGAGCATCTTTTTCAGGTGATGCCTGGAGTAATCCACGATCGGTATGCGAAGGCCTTTGTCTGAATCTGGAGTACTAGTGAAGATGTGTTCCATCATACCTGCAAAGGATTGGATGCTGTCAGAAGAATCACCCTCCCAGGTGTAGTGGTTCAAGCATTTTGAGAATCGCTCCTCAGCGATCGCTTTCAAGCCTTTCATGCCGTACTTGTCGCCTGCGCCGTATAAACGCGCGTGCATTCCAAGCCCGAGCATGAAAGCTTGATTCGAAGGAGGGTTGGTCGACTCAAGTTTGTAGTCAAGAACGTAAACGTACTCCAGCATTCTGCCGATTATTGCGGGATCGTCATCGGGAAGGTCAATGCAGCCAGTGTCAGATTCCTGTCAGAAAATCAATGGCCCGATCTTGGATTAGAATGTTCTCCGAACCATGCCGTCGTGGAGACCTCATTTGCGCTCACCTTAAATCCACCCCAGCAGGCAGCGGCAAAGAAATGTGAGCGAGAGCATATGATCGCTTTGTGCACTTTGAATGTTTCGCCACCGCAGGTGATCGTCAGGTCCGATCCTTTTCCGGATTCGAGGAGGCTGGTGCCTGTCAGCGCGTTGTTTTTGGGTACTCGAAAGGAATGTTCACCCCTTGAAGCCTTCGATTAGCTCGGACTTCGCAACTTCTGAGGCTGGTGGAGCGGGGCCGTCTGGTCTGGAGCGCTTCTGGGGAATTGACATGTTGGCAGGCCCTTGAGTACTTGTTAAGGCCATCTCGAGTTTTAAAGTTAGGGAGTTCGTAGCTACGTGAGTGGGTGGTGAGGTTTTAGTGGCAAAGAGATACGATGGTCTCTGTCCCATGTCAATTTCAGGTTGCTATCACTTCACTTATACTTGTCAGTGGACGAAACAACTTCACTACACTAGCGACAAGTGAGAGGTTTTAAGGAGACCATCTATCGCTGTGACCATTATTCGGACTGAGACCTCTGCGCTTTTCTACCGAGTCTTCTTCCTGCTAGCTTCGCCTTTAGCAGCTCCTGATCTTCTTCAATTTATGCAGGCGAGCTCCAATTTGTTCAAAGGTCATAGACTCGAATTTTCCCCCTAATCATCGAGCGCTTCCTCAGAGTGGATATTGCCAGGGTTGAGCCGCTCGAAGCCTATGAAGATTAAGCTTCTGTCAAAATTGATTCACGTTGTGACCAAACGTTGGGAATTACCCACGTAGGCTGCTTGACACTAGCCAAGGAGTCGACTTGGTCATTTCTTGCGAGGATTGAAACTTCAAGGTTCACAAAGGGGTCGTTTGCCCTTGCTCTAATCAATTATTTTCATATCAAATGCCGAGACGAAAATAGCGTAAGCCGCCTCGACGGACAGCAATTGGTCTTCGTTCAATTAACTCATTGCTAAGACGATGACTATTGAATTTGGTCAGACGAAGATAGCCCGCTCTTTGGGAGAATGCTCCGTTACCTCAATTTCCTTGACTACGACTTTAAGAATCAAGAGGATGATAGCTCGACGAAGCCAACACTTCACCTCCAGGCGCGCATGTACCACATGGGTGAGAAGTACGGCATCAACAGCTTGAAGATTTTTGCCATGGATAACTTAAGGCGACGGTTTGAAACCCATTGTTCCTTTCCATTAGCACCTTCGCCGTTGACACGCGAAGATCCGCTAGTCGCTATCAAAGTTGTCGTCCGGATGGCCGCCAGATGGGAGACGTGTCTACGAGGGATCGCTAATTCTAAGGACCTGCTGGAGGTGGAGCGTCTGCAACCTAGTCGCCGAGTCAAAAGAGTTTCGTGCTCAATTACTGCTAAATGTACTCGAGCACATTGAAAAAAGCCAGGGGATGAGGGTCTTGTAAGGTATCAAAACATGATAACGAAGTACCTAGTTCTCACGACTAAGGGTGCTTTATAAAATCTGCTACGGGCGAAGGGCCGAGGAAGTTACCTGCTATGCACGGATGCGCTGCACTGGATCATCACTGGTGAGAGGTTGGAAGCCCAGTTGTGTCTACTGCGCGGTAGCAAATGGGTGGGAACCACTTAGTCATTACTTGTCGTAGGATCCCAGGAGCAAGGCGAGTACTCTGTAGTCTCTAATGCCTTCATATCCTCCGCCGTAAGCTCAAAGTCATATACATGTGCGTTTTCCTCAATTCTTGACTTCGTCACAGACTTTGGCAAAGGTACAAACCCCTGCATATTATCAGCATAGGCTTCTACGTTACTGCCCTCCACAAATGCACCTACCTTCTGTAAGCTCCACCTAATCAACACTTGCGCGGGCGTCTTGCTATACTTCTTCGTTAACGTCTGTAAAATTTCGTCTTCAAATCTTTGCCCTCTGACGATGGGGCAATAAGCCTCAGCAACTACGCCTCTCTGCTGGCACCATTGTACAATATCAGGTCTCGTCAGCCAAGGATGTAACTCCCATTGTCCCACGCTCATCTCTCCACCTTTCCCAGTGCCATACTCACCCTCAAGCTCTTTGATGTGAGCTTCAAGTTCATCAAGATGGTGTACGCCGTAATTGGAGACACCTATGGAGCGGATACGGCCTTCCAATTTGGCTTCGACGAGAGCACGCCAGCTGCCGTTGCGGGCTGTTTTGCCTCCATAAGGACAATGTATAAGGTATCTGGGGATCAAAATATGATGAGTTGAACGCTAGCTTGAATTGGGAATTCGATGTCCAAGGGCGAATGTCTAGAAACTGAGCCGCCGAAGTCGAGAGAAGTATGGTAGATTCACGGGAAGAAAGGACGGAGTGCGGAGTCTTTGAAAGGGTTATGGAGCGGGCGTTGGGACAACATTTTTGGCTTGAAGCCTCGTATTCACGCATCGCTATGCTCAGAACCCAGATACGCAGTGCTCAAAATAGATGGAGTGACTTACAAGTCGATGTAATCCAAGCCTGTCTGCTTGAAACTTGACTCAATCGCATCTTTGGTCTTTTCATACCCCATCGCTCTCGGAGGCACTTTCGATGTAAAGAATATCTCGCTCCGAGGGATCATAGCTTTCCGTATGGCATCAGCACAGGGCTGCTCATTCCGATAGGCTCTTGCTGAGTCTGACGATCGTTCGTTACTTTATAGCCCTCAATCCGACTCAGAAATATAAATCCTACCTACATGGCGATAGCCAGCCCCGAAAGCATGCAGTACAATGTCTTCTGCTTCACTAGCCGGTCTTTAGTTGCCTTGTCAGTCGTTGAACATGTTTCCGGCAGCTGGGGCTTTACGTTTGGTAGACCTGTCCATTCCACGTCAGCTATTAGGGAGCATATATATTCCCGACCCTGGGTACTAGAACCAGCGACTACAGAAGACACGTTGAGCGAAAGTCAGAGATTATCTTACCCCGAAACCCAATGCAGGGATCTCGTAACCTGAGAGCATCTTATATCTGGAATATATATCCATTCTCACCATCGCTGACGACGCGAGATTACGCGCCTGGCATTGTATTCTGATGCTTCGTGTCAGGATCTTGAGTCTAAAGACACCTGCCATTTTTGTGATAGTACTAACACGTCGAAAGGAAAGGTTATGCTTCCAATGATGCAATTTCTTGTCCACGCTAGGCCTAAAGCAGGCTTGTTCTCGATAAAACGCCTTCAGTCACACCCTCCGGGACCCTCCACCCTCAAGCATTCCCTTACACTCCCGAAGACAAAGAAGACAATACTGTCTACTAAACATCTGTACTCCTGATCTCAGATATAGTGTCCGAAGATTCAGCCAAGATGTGTTGTGAGGAGCAGAATACTTGAAAACGCTGCTCTCACCTTTCCTTGGAGAACACATCTTTTTTACCAAAGGGCTGTCTAATTTCCAAAACCTAGTGCCTCGCATTGCATCCAACTAGACTTAAGACCCTTGTCCCATTACTATCTACTTCCTTTTCAGACTACACATCCATGCGCCTAGTAAGACAATCCATCGACCGCGATGGCAACGGCAGCATCACGCTCTTCCCTGAAGAAGCCGAAGACATGTGGTTTGCCTACAACCTCCTTCGTCCAACCGACCACTTACGCGCCTCCGCCGTTCGTCGTGTCACAACGGAGTCCGCGACCGGCTCAACATCATCAACCCGCGTTCACATCACGCTCCTCATCAGTGTTGAGAAGCTCGACTTCGACACCCAAGCCTCCGCCCTACACGTCTCAGGCCGAATAATTGAAGAAAACAAGTATACAAAAGTGGGGCAATGGCATACTCTCGATCTGGAATTGAATAGGAATTTTACACTGGAGAAAACTGATGGCGGTTGGGATAGCGTGGCTAGGGGGCTCGTGAGAGAGGCGTGTGATCCTGCCAAGCAAGCAGACATATGGGCGGTGGTCATGCAGGAAGGGATGGCGCATTTAGCCGTGTTGACAGGGCAGAGGACGGTGTTGAGGCAGAAGGTGGAGATGACAGTGCCGAAGAAGAGGGGGACGGGGAGGCAGGGAGATCACGATAAAGCGCTGGAGAAGTTCTTTCAGACGACTCTCGATACACTTCTACGACAGCTGGACCTTACAGAAAACAAGCCCATCCTGCTGGCTTCCCCTGGCTTCGTTGCTCAAGCCTTCTTCAAACATATCATGGAGACCGCTACAAGGACAGGAAATAAGGCGCTTCTCGCACAGAAATCGAACTTGGTAGTGGCACATGCGGCTTCTGGCTATTTGCACTCCCTCAATGAAGTCCTACAGACGCCAGAAGTGCTTGCGCGACTAAAAGACACCAAGTACGCACGCGAGACGAAGCTAATGCATGACTTCATGGATTTACTGTACAGAGACGATGGTAAAGCCGCTTATGGCCCACGAGAGGTCGAGCAAGCGGTAGAGAAAGGCGCTGTTGGGAGAGGAGGCGGTGTGCTGCTCATCAGTGACAGCCTATTCCGTGCGCAAGAAGTGGCCACAAGGAGAAGATGGGTGGGGCTTGTAGATCAGGTAAGGGAAAAGGAAGGAGGCGAGGTCAAGGTGCTAAGCAGTACACACGAAAGTGGAAAACAACTGGAGGGTCTCGGAGGTATTGCAGCCATACTAACATTTCCATTGGAGTATTTGGATGAAGACGACGAGGACGGTAATGACAGTATGATACCCAATGGCGATACTAATGGAACTGCAGCTTTGCCGTGATTTACCATCACTTCATTGCCATCCATGACCGTGAAGCCACGAGTGGATGGCAGCTTGTCTCAGGCTGCACATCATTTCTTTGCTTTCCCCCTTCCTTTTCCTGAAAAATGTCAGTCCGCTCTTTATTCAAGGGGTTCATCGGCGGCTATTCACCTTCTTTGTGGCCTTCGTCTTTTCCGTAGAAATCCTCCTCGATAGCTTTAGCCTTGTCGTACCATTCTTCGTCTTCATTGTCAGGTTCCTCATACGGTTGACTATCATCCTCACCATACTCTGCCTCATCGGGAACCTTTTCCTTCGTGAGTGGTGTCTGTTCCTTGTTCGCATTATCGCCCTTTGCCTGGACTTTAGGTTTCTGTGGCGGTTTCTCGTTCCCACCGCGACCGCCGGATTGGGTTGTCGACATCTCGTAAGGCTGGTGCTAATCAAGTCGACGTTCTCGAGTGCTGAATCGTAGTATGAGAAGAGATATCTCTTGTGTTCAAAGCGAAGTGTGAGGGGAAGCTACTCTGTACAGAAGTAATGGGGGAGGCTTACCAAGAGGTATATATACGCTTTCCATGTTTTACAAAAGTCACCGCCCCTACGGTCACAGGTCGATTGGAAACAAGGGGCCATCAAGACTAGGCAGCTGGCTTGCTCCACGTCTGGTGCTAGGGAGTGCAAACATAATAAGCCCAGCAGCAGGCCACTGCGTTGCAGACTAAGGAGGTCACAAGTCAGCTCCATGTCGAAGACACTCTAGCATTCCACTTCACTCTGACACACCTTTTCTATACGAATGTTTTCAGTCCAGAGCTATTGGAGCAAGGTTCGTCTGAAAATTGATAATGAGGATGTCCTAACTTCGGTAACGACAACGCACCTGAAATGTCATTGGTAGCACCTGGGGTGAAAGAGTGAGACTCATCCAGGTTCATCGCTGTTGACGCCCCCTTTGATAGCTTGGCTCAAAACACTAACGACGCCAACTCCAAGGGCGCTTTGCTGGCTTCATTGCGGCCTTTGGTACATTTCTATCGATCAGTTCAAAACCCTCGTCTTCGTCCTCCTCACTATCTCCTTTGTCCAGGATCTCATAATCCGCTTCTAGGCCGCTCTCTTTTGTATTGAATTCAGCGTTGCGTTGCTCTGGTAGCCCATGATTGGGATCAGCTTGGGCAACGTTCCTCGAGCCCTTTCCCTGGAAAGATCCATGGCCGCCTAAGCTTTTATTCTTCTGTACCCTCTTGCTGTTGGCATCTTGGAAGCTACCAGATCCGCCATCGCTACTTGTCATAGCCTCTATATCTCCTTTTGGTTTGTCGCTTTATCCTGCCCGTTCTCTGAAGAAGCCAATCCCGGTTCCACATCGCTCGTGCACTCGTTGCCTTACTTTAAGTCTTCTTGTCTCTACCCACCGGGTTTCGGACCTCTCCTTTCCTTCTATCCCGTTCTATTCCAGCCCTTTCTACTCGGCCTATTGGATCCGCCCATCTTGACAGTCTTGTCGGAGAAAAAGCTTGTGGTATTATCAAAGAATGAAGGAGAAACAGGTGATTGTGTGAAAGGTACAATAAGAGGAAGGAAGACAATGATAAGGAACAAGGGAAAGACTTGTTGAATACGTATGCGCTTCTCTTTTATCTTGAACAAGGAACAGGCTGCCATGTACTGTTTTCTCCACATCTCCAGCTCACCAGTGCCAGGCTACCGATCTTTCCGTTACAATATGCCAGCGAAGGTCCAGATATCATGCACGAATACTAAATATCCCGATCATAGTCTCACTGCGAGCTAGAGGCGGCTTAGCGATCTCTAGGGTCTCATCAGTGTTGCAGTAATCGTCATCCACCTATTTCATTATATTAAGGGTCATATCCCAAAGTTGAACTATTCTTGTACTCTACGCCGCTTTCGCCTTTCACCTTCACTATCGCCATGCTCGCTCTCCAGCTCTGCTCCACTTGACCTTCGCCATGCTCGCCCTCCATCTCCTCTCCAGAAATTCTCTTCGGGGAATAACTATGCTCCAGATGTCGAAGAAGCTCGTCATTGCTCTGAGTCGGACTAACTTTCACTTCCCCCGTCTCTTGTCCAGCTTCTGTTTCGTTCCCCCACCGTTCCACAAACCTGATGGTTTCATCTATCTCTAATCCGAGTTGATCCAAACGTAGGTCCCACACTTCACTCTCAGTGAGGCTTCGTTTCGGGTACCATCGCCGGCTGGGGCTTTTAGTCCCATCGGCTTGGCTTTCGTGGGCTGGGTATGGCGGTTCTGGTTCACGGCGGAGGCCGGGAGAAAATCTTGCCTGAGCTTGACGGTTTGATCGTGAGCATTTGTTTTTCATGACTTGTTGGGGTTGGCTACAGTGGTGCGGCTGATCTCGCTTTTCGTTTTCTATGATGCTTGAGCATTGGGTGGGAAGGTAACAGCACACGCAATTACCCAAGCAGTAGGGCATTTTTGTCTTTCTTTTGAGGAGTGGTACGCACGATCTGAAAACGAATCTGAGAATCAAGATGTTGAAAGGGAATGAAAGTGCATGATAAGCATGGTAGAGAAGAAAATTTGGTCGCACAAGGGATATGATGCCTCCGCGGATCCTGGGATCGAATCCCTGTTTTTCGTTTTCGTCTGACCTCCTAGGTACACAAGGGAGTTCCATTCGTGTGGAACGTCAACAGCTCTGTGCAACGAGCCAAAGGGCGCACACATATTCTACGGCCCACTGTTTCATGAGAGCTATCTCGCACATCCTCCTAGCCTATTCCGTATAAGCTGGCTATGTCGAGCCGTTGTCAAAATATGGCGGTGTACTCATTTCAAATTCCACCTTCCCGGCTACTTTCTTCGAAGCCTTCTTCCCCGAGCTCGTTCTTTCCGTGAGTTCTCCTAGTGCAACAGTACTTGGAGCCTTGCTCCATGAAGCCACGGGTTCGCTCCCCTGCGCATCCGTGCTTTGTTCCAGAGTCGGAGTTGGTTCACTATTGATGAAGTCTGTTTGTTGAGACCCATCTCCCTGCTCTGGCGCCTTTTTCGAAGTCTCAGAGCCTGCAAACGCTATATATTTCCTTTTCATTTGCTGTTGTCGATCCAAGCGCTTTGCTGCCTTGTCTCCACTATCAGCATTGCGTTTTCGCTGTCGTGTGTTGTAGGCTGGGACTGGCACCGGCACAGAAGGACGTGGTGGGCTCTCGCTGCGTGTCCGCCTTCTGCGAAGTGAGATGTCGCATCAGGGCGAGCAGGGTAGGCAGGTGCCGCAGACCGTTGTTGGCAGCAGTTAATTGATTCGGCAATGAAAGTTAAGTCTGAGATCGTTATTAGATGGGGCGTAAAGTTTAAATGCAGCAAATGGCGGCAGAGAGGTGATATTCTGTTTTTTCCTGGAGAGCGATTCAATGGATGAAGATGGTTTATGGCAGCTTTTATCCGGAGCTATGAGGCAACTGAAAAAGCAATAACCTTCTACAAGAAAGGACGGCAGCCTTCTCACCAAAATTCCGTCCATTTATCTCTATTACCTTCACTCGCCACTTCCCATCAGTCTGCCCTCATTGTATAGACCCATCCTCGCCACTAGATTCACCCTTCTCCAAATTATCTCTATTCCTTTCACTCGCCACTTCCCATCAGTCTGCTCTCTTTATATCGACCCATTCTCGCCGCTAGATTCATCCTTCTCCACATATGTTCACCCTCCTCTCGGATTCATGATATCGAATGACACGTTCGTCTTCGAAAGCCTGCCTTGTTGTGACAGATAGACTGGGCGAGGAGGCTGGAGTGTGCTTTCTTGATTGCCGGCAGTTGATGTTCCACGGATTGGCGTCATCTGATGGGCGTCGGAACGGGGAGATTTGCTGCAGCAGGAACCCATTTTGTGTCTTAGTATTGAGCGAATAACTTTGTCATGGAAGGTGAATTAGGACGGGTTTCTTAAGTGCTGGAAGCGTATGGGGAGGGGCGATGCGACGAAGAGGATGACGATGATGTAGTACACATTGTGCACATAAAGATGTTTGTTCCCTTGATTGTTGAGATTTCTTTGATGACGCGCGGTAGAACAAGGCAAACCGGCAGATGCCAAGAGATGCACGTTGAACGATCTATTGTCTCCAGAAAGGTCTTTCAGACTTCACAGGCGTCTTTCCATTAATTGCCAGATCGTCTGCATTGTTTTTTTGCCGCCGACTTATTCAACAGACAGCTCATGCCTATGCCAGAACAACGAATAATTCACAAACAGATACACCAAAGCAGGTGAAAAGGACAATACAAAAGAAATCGGCAACATTGGAAGAGGATGAAAACACAATGAACTGTGCAAGAGTATACTTCAACAATTTGATGGCCGGCTTCCACCCTTTTTGTCTTCAAACATGCTCAAGTCTAACCAATCTGACGATATTTCAGCCAGTACCTGCAGCCACCTTCCTTATACTCCCACTTGGTTGGTTCTCCTCATCTTCAAAGCTATCGTCATGCACCGTACGCTCTCCTCTATTCACCATATGCATTGAGTGCCTTTAGCCTGTATCTCGAAAGAAGTCAGTGGTCGACCAGGGCGTTGTCTTTCCAGCTCCGCTGAGGTTTGCCGCCGAGGGGCTCCCGCCGAATTCTCGTTGCGTGCATTGCGCTCTTGCATTGGGATACTATCATCGTTCTGTGTTGTACTGCGGGGATGAAACTTGAAGCGGCTACAACAGCATCTCATGTTGTTCTTTGATCAGTAAGGCAATGGTGTGTGTAATAACAAGCTGGAGAGGTTGGAAGAGCAGGGCAACGCTTTAGTACTGATTCGAGACATTAATTATTTGTGTGGCGATTAATTGAGAGATCGTGTAACCGCAAACAACGAAAGCTGCAGAATATTTGGTCATCTGAGTTGGCAGAGAGCAAACAACTCAATATTGAGAACGAAAATGATTTGATGTTCGTTGTCAATCGGAGAGCAATCAGAATAGCATGAGACACAGTAAAACTTGGGCATTTCCAATAGGTTGACGACTGGGGGAGTCAAAGACTCGGTGCGTGAACATGGAGAACTTCGGGTCTCATCCGAAATGTTGATAATCAACCCCAAAAGCTCGTCCCAGAAAGTCGAATACGCGGAATGCCTTCCCTGAACTTCAACATCAGCCATTCTTCCGCCTCAACATTCCAAAGATACACTCACACAGCATTTCCATTCAACCTCCTTTCCAGTATTCTCCACTCCTTGCCCTGTTGATCTTCCCACCACGAAACGCATAGCCACCCTTCGCACCTTGTCGTAAAGCCCCTTAACGTCACGTTTTACCACACCTCTCACCCCTCCACCAGATACACCATCAACATCCACGCCCCTCATCCGCCTCCCCCAAATCCCACCGCAAACACCTCTTCTTGCCTCGGATCTTCAGCGAGTGGCGTCCAGTCTTCCCAGCTAGGCCAGATCGGAGGTGGTCGCTCGCTAGCCACTGGCTTGAGGTCCGTCGTCTGTTGAATCTCACTTTCTTCCGGTTGATCCTGTACGTGCTGGTCCTCGCTTCGATGAGAATCGCGCGAGGGTACGACGGTGGCCGGCTCTGCACCGGTATTGGTATCTGCTGGAGTGGCTGGCGGGGGTGGCCTGCGTCTGCAGCAGTCAAACAGCTTGCCCAGCAGACGCCCTTTGTGAAATGAAATTGGCAACCATATACTGTGCTGCAAAGACAATATGGATTTCGGTGAAGCAGAAGATATAATTGTGGTAATAGGCATGTAGTAGATAGCCACGATATCCGTCGCGAGTCCTGATATAAGACGTGGCAAGCGCAAAGGATGAAAACAGTTGCCCAAACAACGCTCGACAATGAGTCTTGTGTGAGTGAATACCTGATCGATGACAGCGCGTGCTTGGTGGCGAGTAGCCGAGGTATGGCAATGTGACTATAAAAGCAAATACGATGAGATCCAAGCTGGACAAGTTTATCCTCATTAGATGATTTGGTCATCGCAGGGCAGTGCGGCATGACAAAATCGATTTCGTACCGATCTTCAGAACCCATTGGTCTGGAAACTAGTTACCATCCAGCCATTCTCCTCATCATAATCAGTGGTAGGCGTCGGCCCATGCAAGACCTCATATTTGACCTCACCGGTACAATTACCCTTACCAGCCAAACAGTCCACGATCTCCTCGGCCACAGCCTGTCCTTCAAACCAAGCCCCATGGAGAAAGCCATAATATTCCGCGCTCGTAGCTTCTCCTGCGAAGTATAGCCGTCCAAGATTCGCTCGGAGGTTTTGATGCATCTCCAAGCTCGTACCAGGTGGCCAATTCGAATAGCTGCCGTAAGCCCATGGCTCCAAGCTCCATCGTGGATAGAGGAAGGCGATGGGATCCGGGACATTCGCTGCGCCATACATATTTCTTAACACCTCTAGCACCTGCGCTTTCGTCGTTTCATCATCCTGAGCTTCTACAACGTAACTTTGCTCCTGTACAACAGTCACGAAGATGATTCCTGAGCCAGGGAGAAAGCCGGGGGTATCTAGGGTCTGGAAAACGGGATAGTACCCGCGCTCGTCCGGGTCTGCATTGAGGAAGAATTGGTAAGAAGTGTTCCAGAACACTTGGTCGGGTGGAAACTGCAGGAAGATCTTGGTGTATGTACCCATTGAGAAAGTCTCAATGCCCATTTGTTTCCAAGACGGGAATTCGGGAGAAAAGGTCACCGCATCATTTTGGAGGACTCCAAGTCTAGATACTTTCAGTAAGTAATGCGTGTTGCATTCGGTCTGAGCGACTTACGAGAATGTGCAAATCGCATAGTCAGCACTGATACAGCTTCCATCCTTATTGTATACGGTCACATCACTGTCAGTGTATGAGACGTTCGTCACGATAGTATTGAGAAGCAATCTGGAATCGTTCGCTCTAAGAAATGTAGAAGCTGCTCCTTTGATGAAGGCATTGAAGCCTCGTGAATCAAGCACGTAATTGTTCTCGTCCGAGTATTGGTAAAAGGTGGTGTTGTAGTTGACAATTGCAAATTCCTGAGAGGTCTGCTCTGGAGTGCTGGCGTACTCCCAGTCAAACTCCCACCATTCTGCTGTTTATGCTTGCGGGTCTTTCCCAGGCTTCCAGCCGGCAAGGCTCAAGCCAGACCGCACGCTGCGGTCTTGTAGATTGTCACTCAAGATATACCCAGCATCTTGCTCCAACGTCGAGTAGTCGGTTTCATAATCATCTAGTAGATCAGTGTAGTCCACAGCGCCCGTCTCGTTGAAAGTCTCGATTGCGGAGTAGTTGCTGTAGGTGTTTGTGAGGTTGTACAACTGGGCCTAATCTCACTGTCAGCTTGTGGCATGCGCGATGCTGAACTAAGGAGGGTCTCAACATACCAGTGTCCATATCGGATTCTCCGGCCCTCCTGTTGTCACCAATCCTTGAACCTGCACCACGATGTTCTCAGCAAGCTAAACTAGTGATTGAGCTTATCTTCCGCTGGATTCATACCCAATTGGCTCCTAACTCGACGGTATATGACTGGTTTGGCGCGCCGAAAGTTGTATGAGCGACCCTCCCACCAATATCGCTATTGTATTCGACAATCAAGAAGTCGGTCACGGAATTGTTCGTGAGTGTTTGACCAGCAGTGATGCCTGCGGTCCCCGCGCCGCTGTAGAAAGATGGTCAGCCTTCGATTGGTAAAGACACGTCGCGGGGAGGTTTATACTTACAGTATAACAACGCTCGTCTTCTGACACGTAGCATTGCGCTTGTAGAAGGGCGAGGCATTGGCAAGTCCAGGTGCCAGGGAGATCAAAAAGGTCAAGCGCCTGAGCTGCATGTTCACTGTCAGAACGATGAAAGCAATGCAGGTCCTGGAAGCTCCCCAGGTACACGAATACTTTCGTACCTCAACCCCACACTGCCACGACTGCCATTTCACTCTGCCCTGGATCTAGTCCAGCCTCATCCACAGCTTCTGAGCCGCCCATACTTTTGAATGGGATCGATTGGTCACGCAGACCTTTATGCATGGCAATCGCACAAGATAAGCTTGCATTTAATTACGAGCGAAGGAGGAGACGCGAGAGCTTGTCCAGAAAGGAAGGTGAAAGTATCCATAAGAGAGCTGAATGTCACTTCTCGCTTGGCACGATAATTGATAAGATAAGACGAAATATTCGCCTATTCGTATTGTTGACCAATCAAAACACAAGTCAATATTTGTTCGATCTACCTTACATAGCTGCGGAAATGCCAAAGACGGTCCTTAAGAACTACAACAAATTCAGCGGGATTGGCGCGTGGACGTAAGGGCGTTTCAGTCATGGGAGAACCAGTCTAGGCTTTGCAATCTCACTAAGCAGAACTTTTTCGCCATTCTCCCTCGAAAGCAAAAGCTGAGACCCAAGGCTGAATGTAGTCTACACGACTACTTGTTGATTCCCTGAGCGTCGAAGACTCTCTCCCATACAAATTTCTCGCCGTGGCGTTTGTTATCGAGTCGCAATTCTGGCAAACTCCAGCAAACTCCGGCCTAGCTGTATAGGCTGTGCTCTTTTCAATAGTACGTAAAGTATCGGGAGAGTCACAACTCAAGCTATTGCTCTGAATTAAAGTGCTATTGACTGGAGCGTATACACCCTGAAGTAAACTGATAGTGAGACTATACTGGCTCTGAATCCACTCCTTAAGATCAGTGACATTTCCAGTGAGTGAGTAGGTCGTATGTCATTTTTTGGAGCTAAAAACGCTACTGAAGCTTTCCCCAGCGATTTTGACACATCCGCGAGCCTCCATGTTGAGCACCTGATGTTTTGGGTATCATCACGGTATTTTTCAACCTTGAAGAATGTTGTTCGGAGCCTGTAGTGATCTATTCACAAACACCATCTTCAACCGCTTCACTCGCCTCGCAACTCTTCGTTGCACAAACAGTGACAATAAGAGGTACTTTGGTCCTATCAGCGTAGTCTCCTTTTGAAAGCCACCCAATTCACCACAACCAGAATGGCCATGAGATTAGCCACGTATTCAGGATATGTTAGACGCTCTTGCGGAGACGACTCAATCACTGCGGACAACGCTAGCTGCGATGTCCGCCTGAGGTATCTCGTTAATGCAATGCCTAGGGGCTACATCCTTCCCACGAATCCCACAGAATCCTTTACCAATCTCTCACCCGCCGTCACAGCCCCTGCAAGCAGCACGTCAGATTAAGTACCAAACAAGTGGCTCCAGGTCTGCTCCCGCTCTCGTGTCTTGGGAAGATCTAGAGGCAGGAGAGAGAACTCTGATATCTCTGGCTTCTGGCTTCTGGCTTCTGGGAACAGCATGTGGACGGTCCTCTGTTTCTCACCATTTCATGGAAACGGCATCAAGGCGACAATTTCTCGTCTCGAGCAGTGCCTAGGCGATAGTACGGTTAGAGGCTATGGCTGGCTATGGCGTTAAAACCCTCGCCGTATCACCTTACCGAAAAGAATCTCTAAGCATCTGAGACCTTGGGGAGGATCGATCCTGTGGGATTACTTAAGAAAATCGGTAACTTCAATTCTGGCAATTGCATAGCCATAGCAGCGTCTTTAGTTGTAAAATTGAGGACTACACTGTCTGCCGGTTCTGTGGCTGGTGGTGAGCCCTCGTGAGTCATGATGTATCCTCAGCATAGAATCACTGCAACGTCCAATGCATCATTGTCTTCATTGCAAGGGGTGTGTGTGCTGCGGTGAGTTTCAACCTCAATCTAGACACGGCGAATAGGAAGATGCTTTATTGTTTTTGTATGAAATTTGTGGGAAGTTTTGTTGTTGACTTTGTGCAGTATATATATGTCAAGTTCTCAATGGAGCTGCCACTAGGGTAGATTTCTGTACGAAGACGACTGGAAGTGTATACTGATTCCTTTTTCTGCTTTGCTCGTTGCCGGAGACACAATGCTCAAAGACGATTTGAGGAATAGTAGGGCATGTCTATTAGCATTGTTTGGCCGATCGATGGCGACGAGTTCCTGCCGACTCTCTAGATGTCTGGTTCTTGATCTCAGAACTACTATACCTTCAAAACGAGTTGCTTCAATCGTAGAAGCCACATTCTCAAAAGTTGTAGACAACCCTCTTGTGTCGTCTGTAGCTTCCAACGCCACACAGTGTTGAAATCACTATGATCAGTTGCAAGCAAGACATGAAGGTCGACAACGACCATTTTCGCCCACTTTAGCCTTGACGAAGTAGATGGGAGAAAATGCAAGGATGCCACACTCAAGCTATGAACAAAGGAGGAGTAAGTGCTTACTAGTGAAGATTCTGCGCAGGATTTCCTGGGGCTCGGCTCTGGATCAACAGCTCGAAGGATTCGGCGGGGGCAATGTTTCTTTGCGCAACACATCTCGCTCGAATAGGAATCTACAAATCAATGGTCAAATACATCTCTAACCTGTCGCTTCATATCTCTCGATTTCAATAAAAGCTCGTCCTTCTTCGGCAATGTAACCGAGGCCGTCACCCAATCACAAACAAAAAATAAACTTTGATTGATGACTTGCAGCCCTTCCCACTCCTTCGAAGGATTCACTCACGTGCCAGGTTGACTGTACTCCCCCTTTCCAACCCCTCACTCCGGCAGGATCCATTCCCTCCATCTCCTCACCCATCCCCCGTCATCCTTCCCATCGCAATCAGAGAAAATGATGTTTCAAAACAACCTCTTGCTGATGCTGACCGCTAAGATCCAATCGCTGCCGATCACCATCCTTCGCTTCTTTAGCCCCATCCTTTCGACCCCTAACAGTCTCAACAGCCAAGAAAGGCAAATAGAATACTGTATTACCTAATCACGGTTAATCCCTCCGAATCCTCCAATCTCATTTCAGCATAGTGGCTGAGCCCTCACCCAAAAAAGCCACCTAAATCCCCCTCTCCCGTTACAGCAACGTCTCAGACCTTCTCCCAGGTCAAGGAAATGAAGGACAGCGCACCGCAAGGCTGTGCTTGCTCCCATATCTACGTGAAACACATGCCGAATAAGTTCATCAGATCGACCCAATAAGGTAATTTCCCCACATGGTACCTGCGTCCTTAGCACCCACCCCAGGTCGAATTGGAGGTCCAGGGTTTTACCCGCTTCGGGAGGGCAGTGCAGGTCTCGAATTGATTAACTCAGGTGCTTGGCTGCATTGTGGAGAACATTTACAACGGGTACTTGAATTTGTTTTTTGGTGCAATCTCTGGCGATGGTCCTGGGACGCCTTGATTGCAGGAGTGAGACAGGCGAGGGAGGAATTGCCTGCTTGTTGTCGTGTCTGCCTAAATCTTTGTTGGCGAAAGCTGATTTTGATAAGTGAGGCATCCAAATGCTTAATGCTGAGGCATTTGCATTCATCGCAAAGTATGAGTGATTTGCAATCGTACTTGTTGAATAGCGGCTTGATTAAGTAAGTACGATAGAGCAATTTCTGCGCCGACAATGCAACATTGACGCTCGCTTAAAAACACATATACAGTCTCGTAAATCGGGCAACAGACAGCGATGTGATGGTATCATAATAAGCAGAGATGCTCCCGCCCCCGACCGATGATGGTTCTAAGTTCGTAAAGGTGTAAGCCCCCAAAATGCCAGCAGATCATGACAACCAAGTATGTACTCCAGACAACACACCCGTCGAATCCTTCCGCAGTAATTGCGCAGTTCATGCAATCTCGTCGATCCAAATGAGCTGGAAGCGGTTGCTGACGTGGTCGAATCCGAATCCCATCCAATCTCATGATTACAGCGTAGAGGATTCGTAGGGTTTCACATTATGATGAGCGCTGATCGGCCTCGGGCTGTGGCTGTGGTGACTTATTGATTCCACTGGGGGAGTGGTGTCCCAAGGATCCTGGAGGAAGTGTGCAGTGTTTGGAGTGGAAAAGGGCCCTCGTCCTGGATGTATCTCCTCCCATTTGCGTGCGCAGTATTTAGCAGGCCAGCGCTCTGAGGCACCGAAGTCCAGCATCTGTAACAGAAAGCCCAGTTAGCCTAGAAGTCTTGGCAGGTTTCAGATTTGGATGGGGTTTGGGAAGAGAGGGGAAGGGTTTCGCAAACTCTTACCTTTGCGGCGATAATGTCAAATTGGAATCTCTCCCAGTAGTCGTAGGCTTGTTCGAGTGCTTGGATCTAGGTCTCAGGAATCAGATCATCTGGGGTGGGTAGGGAAAGGTTTGCGAGAAGTGATTGAAAGTGGAGTCAGGACTTACATCGGTCTCTGTCCACGTCCTCATTCGCTCTCGCAGTCGCTTGAAACGCATCTGAAGCGCGGGCACTTGGTAAGACTTGCCGAGATCGGTCTGGAAGCGCACGGCGATATCTTTCCAAGGCAGATTGTCTTCATTCTTGAGTTTGAGGAGGAGTTGCTCTTCTTCGTTGAGCTCGACTGGGCCGGCGTTCGAGGGCGCTCGCTTTCGCTTCTTTTGTCCGTACTCTGTATACTCCTCATCTTCTCGCACCCGCTTGAGGTTATTCAATTGCCGGAGTCCGATTGGGTCTGGTGCGATGGGTATTGGAGCGTGGCGACGTGGTGATCCACTGGGGTTTGAGACTGGGTAGCCTTCGCTGTAAAAGGGAGTGTGGGCTTTGCTTGATGGGATCGGTTGTGGTGACATAGAGAACATGGGTGGTCCATAGTCCTCATGTTTTAACCTAAAGGGGTTCTCTGCGAAAAGAAGATCCTCAACGCTTGGGCCGAAAGTGCTGGGACTGCTCTTTGGCCTTGAGAAGGGAATCACATGTGATGGAACCGAAGAGACTTCGATGGGTGGCGGTATGTGAGGTGCTGAGTATGGCGTATCAAAGTCGTGTGGATGTAATGGTCCTACAGGGAACGTCCGTCGGCCAGAGAAGGATGGTGTGTGCATGAGAGATGATGGGTTCCACTCCGGCTCTGAGAAGTGGTGGGGATTCATCATTTGACTTGGGTAGATAACGTCGACGCCCGAAGCACCGTAGTATTGATCCAGAGGCATAGAGACTGGACTAAAGCAACTACCAAAGGAATCATATATCATATGAAACGAATGTCAGACTCTTCCTCAACGGCTTTCTTGGACCCCCCGATGGTGAGCCCAATATAACGGTGCTGAATGGACGGAATAGGCAGGTGGATGACGCCGCAAATACAACTCAAGATTATGCAGGTCAAGTGGTACCTGAAAGCAAGCAGGAAGGAGCATAGACTAATAGACAGGAACGTTGAGGCTGTGTGAGTATGGGAAATGAATGTTTGGATTACCAGTGATGTTATAGCACTGTGCCAGATGCTGCGGTCAGTTCTGTTCAACATCATCCTTGACTGGGAATTTCTGATATATGAATTATGGCAATCAATGGGTTAACAAGCTTTTAGCGGGCTTGCGGTTTCAGCATTTTGGGGAGGATTTTTAGCGTGTCCACGCTGTGCCATGACCGATCTAGAGCTACCTAAAGTAGAGCTTACCTACCCGGATCCGCCCTGTGACATTGGCTGCCCACAAGGCTCGAAGCTTGTCAGAGTAACCGCTGAACCCGGCATAGCGCAGAGAATGTTAGCAGAAATTGGCCGCAGAGTTAAAAATGGGATGTTAATTTGGGTTGATGGGATTCTTTGAAAATAGGCCTGTATAATCGGATTGTAAGCGCCCATTGCTATTAAAGAAAAGCATAACGCGCAAAATAGCGCGCAGCTAAGAAATCTTCCCATAGTCGGCTTACACTTTGCATACCTCAAATACGGAGCGCGGACATTTACTGCTGCCATAATCATCATGGCTGTATGGCCGAGCACGCCTGCTCATGTCAGCCAAAGTCAGCGAGATCAGGAGCTGGCATGTTGAAACAGTCCGAGATGCTGATCAGCCGCATAACCTAGAAAGTAGGGCACTCTTGGAGCTTTAGACTGAGACTTTAGAAGCACGGACAGGCTCGTCTCTATGTTAGCTATGTTTAAGGATCTGACTCAAGGTTTTGAATGTTGATTCCTCCCAGGGATTGTGTGAACTTAGGATCTACGAGTACGGGTCTTCAGTGTGCACGTTCGCATGTGCAGGTACAATCTATCTGGCTGTTTCTCAGGACATGCTAGTCATTGCTGGGTCGAACGGCTTTCACCGTGAACTTGAATAGATGACTTTTTTGCGTGGGACTTGTGTGCGAATACAAGCTTTGGTAAGTGGGTGAACGGTGCGGAAGCTGCTACACCTTCCAGAAGAGCCCCCAATCAGCTCTCGATCATTTCATGGTCGTGAGTTGTCCTCAACAGTGCGGAATCATCTGCCTTGTGGAGCCCAGAAGACGTTAACGATAAAGTAGCTTCGGCAGACAGGATGGCGGCTTGAGTTTGGAGAGACGTGGTTCTAGACGAGCTAGATTTAGAAGTCATAAATTAGCTCTATTTACAATCCATAATCCCCTCATTTGGCCATATTAGGTTTCTATTCTTGATGGGCCTTAATGCTGACCATCTATTTATATGCCCTAAATTGGAACCGTGGCGCAAGCAAAGCATCATTTCAAAGCATCATTTCAATAGCAAAGAAGTGCATGTGCACAAAACAAGAGAAACGGTGGGTGTAGGGACAGATGCGCGTCTACGAAAAAGACCACACCATTATTGTACCAGCGCCTTTAGGAATCGAAATCTATATAATGAAGTATTGAAGCCCAGCAAACGGTCTAGAGGAGAGACTTGAGTGTGGAGATAGACTCCAACGTCGAATCGGGATTGCAATAGTCACCATCATTCGGTCCGCTTTTTCACTTTACGGAAAATCAGGCACCCCGAGTACCGATGGTTCCGAGTGGAAAGGAAATTGGATGATGTAAAGACAGACTTGTGTGGGAGGCTCTGCGGGCCTTCATTTGGCCGTCCAACATAGAAGTTGGCAAATCCTGAGTCGTGGTGGAGGTTTAAGCCTGGAGATTTTATATGCATTAATATTTCCTTTTCAAGCACAATACTACGGAAGTTTTAATATTCTGCCTGCTCGGCATTTCTAACGATTGATCGGCGACCGCTCGCGTCTAGCAGTGTTTCATCGACCGCCCATCGACCCACGACGAGGCTGTGCAGGAAGTTGAAACAGTAGACTACCAAGTAATGACAGCTCGAATGCAGAATGCAGGAATGGTACTAGCAAACCGTTGATCGGTCTTCGCTATTTTACGGGAGGATTTAAGGCCACCCAAGTGACCTTACAAGGGTCTGTGCTCAAAGGTCACTCTTGGCTTGTACCATAATTGACTGAGTCACTGACACAGCTTTCAAACGGCTCGAGACCGGCAAAGAGTGATATATGAGCCGTGGTCGAATTTCAAATATACATCTCGCTTCAGTAGCTTAGATAGGGCTTCGGGGTCTGGGTGGAAGAAGTCTGCCTGCAATCAATATAAATCTTTGAAGAGTGATTTGACCCTTTCAGGGCTGTGCAGTGATACGTGATTATGACGACTCGACTGTCCGACTCGTGGTTCTGTCTTGGCAAATGTATGTCTGAAACATTCGTGCCTAGCTCCTTTAGTGGTGAAGAAGTCTGCGTTGCGGGTGGTGGCTTGATAAAGCACCATTTCCCCGCTCTTCGCATCTGGCTGTCTCCGAGTACGCCTTGGCCAAGCGAAGAATTCGAGCATCCCGGCTTCAAAATCGTACCTTAATTCGCGCTGTCATCATGCGTGTCGGTGTCGGCATGGGGTCAGGAGTCACCGGGCTGCTGTCAAACCCCGCTTTCGTCCCGCCACTCTTGTCCACCTGTATGACTTTTACCATTAGTGAGGTTTTTGTTGTGGTTGTTTGATCTCGATTCCTCGTCTTCGCTATCACTGTCCATTAGGCCAGCTAGTCCATCGTCACTGGTGTTGGAGTTCTTTGGGTGTCCTCTGGCTTTCGCTTTGGGTCGAGAATCCAAGACTTCCTCATCAGCGGATACTGATACCCCTCTAGGACCCCATTTCCCTGCTTTCATGGGTCCTGCACTACCATCATCTTCCCCATTAGTACCAGCTCTCTCTTCGTCATCGGCGGTTGCATCCCCACGACCCAGTACTCGACTGACCAAGAATCCTCTGCTCAGATCATCCGAATCAACGATGCCTCCATTGCGCAGCTTTACTCGCTGCCTCGTCCAATATACCCACGCGAAGTCGACGTATAATGCAGTCTGGATGATCCCAAAGATGACTGCCCGCCAGTCAGGATGCTCCTTGTGAGCCGCTCGTATAATCCAATTCAAGATATAGAAACCCCGGTATGAGCCCAGGGTGAGGAGATAGAAAGAGTCGATGACGGTTGGAACTGTTGTTTGCCGAAGCAAGAGTAGTTGGGGCACGACACATACCGACTCTAGGACGATGGAGAACGTCCACAGCAGGTCAACGAAGGAGAATTTCCTATGAGCAATTGCGGCAGCCATAGCAGTAAGGATGGGCGCCAAAGCAAGAGACGCCATCGAGCAGTAGGCCCCGACTTTCCAAGCCATCTCGCGCTCTCTGGTACGAGCGTACACTCTCATCATCAATAGGATGATGTACAGCGACGAGAATATGTAGAAGTTCTTGAGGATGAAGTTCCAATATGAGGCTGCAGGTGGCACCCAGAAGAGGTCAAGGTAGCGAGTGAGAAAGACTGCAACGTAGAGCATCTGCGTGATTAAAGACACTCCTAGAATGATGGTCAGCAGTGAGACGTTACAGGCGATAAACACAACAGTGCTTGCCTTCAGCGCTCCGATTGCTGTGTATTGCCCATATCAATATACATTTAGAGGCCGTATGGGAGACGTCCCCCAAGACTCTGAAGACATTCATATTTATCGCCATCTCCTAGCCGCTCACCAGGACCTGAAGGTCCGGGTACTTTCTTGAGGAGAGAATTGAAGGCCGCGGTATTTGTATAGGCAAGTCTGCGCCTAGCAGCAGTAGCACCGCCCTTCACTGCCTGCTTATCGGTGGAACTTGCGCACCAAGCAGCGGTTACTACTTGGAAGGCTGGCCTCAGGGAGAACCACCTCAGGAAAGGGTAGAAAGGAGCTCTTTGTACTTTGTGGATTGCTGAAACTTCAAAGTTGTTGCGAGCCGTGACCGCTAAACATAGGAAAAGCGAAACACGGGGATGATTCGATCGATGAGTCAATAGACTGGCTCAAGGACTAGGGTATATCACGTTAGCGGGCCGTTATGAGCACCAAAGTTGGCGCGTATGAGCTATCTTGTATCTAGCGTCCATTGGTTTTATCAAACTATCCCTCCTCCGACCACCTTTTCTTCCACTTTCAAGCAGAGAAGTTCCAACCGGATCCTTCCCCGAAGCCATTAGCCATACAAAAGAATTGTATCCGCAGCTTCATATTGTCGAACATGCCACCCTTGCCAACGACAGTTCGCATCGCCCAAACACTGGGGATCACAACCTCTGCATTCGTTGCAGGTAAACGCCCTACTCCTCTAGACCAAATACCACTGACCCAATCGATAGGCAGCATCCTTTCGATATCCGTCTTCAGCGTCCCCTCCTTGCTCCTAGCCCCTAGTCCTGTCCTCGTTCGCCAATGGCAACTATCCTTCAACCGTGAGAAGATCATAAACCCCGCCATCGCCCTAGTCTCTGCTTTCTCCTACTTTTGGCTATCATGGAGGCTATATGGGGGATTGAATCATCCCAAGGCTGAGATGTATGCCTTGTCTGTGATTTGCACGCTCGGCGTATGGCCATATACGATTTTTGGCATGATGCCGACCAACCGGAAGCTGTTCAAGAAGTACGACGAGATGAAGGGATTGAGTGTGCATGAGCAGGCCACAGAAGTGGGCTTGGCAAAGGGCGAGTCAGCGAAAGAATTGTTAGATCGGTGGGGTATGTTGAATATTGGAAGGGGGATGTTGCCACTTCTTGGGGCTGTTCTGGGATTATGGTCAACTCTGCGCTGAATTGGAACTGCACCTGTTTAATCTGGGAAGCAGACATGAACAGAGTCTGTATAGAAGATACATAGTATCAGGACCCCGGATAAGAATGCTTTCTTTGAGAGTGACATATGTGACTGGTATTCGAATGCTTGTAATGCCCCAATATATCTGTTAGCTAATTTCCCACCACTAGCAATTTTGACATTCACTTCCTCGGACGCGTCTGTCTGCTGTCGGCCCTTTATGTGTCGCCACCGGGACGCGAGTATATTATATCTAAAGTTTTCTTTATACACTCCGGCAAACGTCTAAGAATCTAGGCGGTTACACTGTTTGTGACTATCGTGTTGCAGACATCATGTTCCCTGACCCAATCATCTGGGAGGCACGCGGTCTTGACGCTGAGTTTTTATCAACACTAAGCCCAAGTCTTCAAAATTTGATTCTTGACGAAGCTGCCCACGCCGCCGGGGCCGATAATCCTGACCAATTCCTCCACCATTATCCAGCCGGCAAGGTGCGAACTTGCTTTCTTTTGGACATCGTTCTTACTAGACTTAACCGTGAGGTCGATGCTCTACGTGAAGAGCGCGAGGAGCGCCGTGAGGGTAAGTGTAAAGTGTTCAGCTATGTCAGCCGTACTGAGCACTTTTACAGATATGATGCTTGAGTCTCTCGAATTGAACGATGTGGTGCTGGCGAACCCACGCGCAGGATCTTTCCCAGGTATGTTGAACCAGAAAAGCAATGATGCCGATACTAATGAATTCGACAGCATACGACGACAACCCGAATCCCGAGAACTTGACAACCCTGCTCGCGTCCAAGGAAGAGATTGCTTCGAATCTTCTACCGACCTACACCCACTACCTCAATTCCAGCGGGACCCATTATCTCAGCTACTCCGATGCTCCAGTGTATGACTCGGTGCAGATAAAACACAAGGACGGTACGAACGTAAAGGTGGAGGAGATCCAGGAATGGGTAGCTAAGTGGTGGGAGGGAGCCCCTAATGTATCGACCATCGGGAAGTGACACGTTGCATTGGCGCTACTCTTCGGGCTCAAAAGCCATTCTACTTGCATGCATCGCGAGCAATTCTATGAGATTTATCAATTCGACCGAATATCCAATCTCGAGTTGTTTGATTTAACGAAGGTCACGTTGCCACTTCTGTTCCGCGGTTCTTTCCTGCAGTATGAAATCATAATTTGACGTAAAGCTGCAGCGTCTCTTTACGAATAGCGACTCGTGATACATATTGATTATTGCACCGACTTTCCTAATTCTGAAACGCTTATCTTCTGACAAGTCTTATTCTAAAGTCTCTTGTTCATAAATTGGGCAAACAATGCATCAAGAAGCAAATCTTGCAGAGCTTCACGGCGTACAACCTCAAGAACCGCTTCCCACACTATGGCCGCACTTCGTTGGATTAACCCATCAATTTGGCAAAAGGCAGGCTGCGGTGTCCTTGCATCAGGGCCTGTCCTGGTCGTACTCTGATATGTTTGATCGCGTCGAAGAATTATCAGCACGACTTGTCCACCTCGGCCTCCAGAAAGGCGCTGTCATCGCAGTATCTAGACAATAGCGCTGAATGGGCGCTCCTCTTCTGCACCAATGTTCGTTTGGATGCTGTCTTTGTGCCACTGGATCCACGTCTACTCTGTATTAGACTCCTCGGTGGAGGTCAAGCATGCTTTGACCATCGCCCAGCCGATGGCTTTGGTGGTGCTCGACTCGCAAGCTGCAACACAGATGGAGTCGTTGATTCCTGACCAGGTAGCGACTATCAAGATCAGAATCACCGTTCCGGCCGATCCTGACGCCTCGATCCATGCTTGGACATGGCTTGGAGATCTACTTCGCAAAGAATCTCACATCCCCGCGACACCAGTGCCCACAAATCATGAAGAGCAGACCGCTCTCATCATCTTCACAAGCGGTACCTCATCGCTACCTAAAGCATGCATACTATCCCACACAAACATTTGCGCCTCCGCTGTAGCCCATCGGGTAACCGTCACTTTAGCGAGGAACCAAAATAAGCCCAGCGTTTGCCAGGTTTCCATATATGGGGTTCGATCATTTCCCTCGCTTTCTGGCTCGCTGGGACAACCGTTGTCTATCCGTCTGGTCTTTTGATGCTGCTTCCACTATTTTGGCGATCGAGAAGCACGGGTGTACTCATGGATGCCGTACCTACCATGGTCCCAGCTTTGGCTGGCCGTTCCACACAAGTGGGAAGCGAGAGTCGGCGTCTGGAGTCTGTTAACTTAGCAGGTTCCATCGTTCATCCTGGGATTATTAAATCATTTACGAATGAACAGTCGCTGGGCGCTAGAGATGTTTCTACAAGCTATGGCATGACAGAAGGCTCCTGTGTCCACGCCGTCGATAACTCCCAACTACCTTTCCTTTTAGGAAGCTTCCCTAACCGAATTATTGTTGGAACCCTAACACACAGAGCCAAGATCCGAATCTGTAGTCCCCGCACACGCGCGGTTCTCCAAAGGGGCGAGGCGGGCAAGCTGCATCTGGGCGGTGCACAGGTTACTAGGGGCTATCTGAGAACGACTGCTGATACGCTTTACGAAAACCATGTCGACCATTGGATAGTGACTGGGGATATGGCAGTGGTAGATGAGGGTGGTATGGTGTTTATCTTGGGTCGATATAAAGATCTTACTATTCGTGGTGGGGAGAAGATCTCGCCCGTGGGTATTGAATATTGTCTGGATCATTTCACTGGTATCACGGTAAGTTCGTATTTTGGCGTGTCATGGGAAGGCTGCTACTAAGAGACAGTCTCAAGTGGTAGGGGTAGCTGATGGATTGGCGGGAGAGCTGCCTGTCGCAGTCGTTCAGACTACAGACAAAAATTTGTCGATTCCCAAGACCGTGCGAATGATGTCGGACAGGTCTGAGAGCGTTGCTGGACTGACGGTCATTGCTGGCGGTGTGAGCTGGAAGGCATGGTGGAGCGTAGAAAAGGGTCAAGTCGATGGGCTTCTTGTAGGAAGGCTGGGAGTCGTGTTTCCATTGCAGCGGATATTGACATGGCAGATGATGAAGGCTGAAGGTGGCCAAGGCGTGGTCTTCTCTACAGGAAATGGCTGAAGATGATGGCGGAAAGCCATGCAAGAGGTGGTCCATTCTATGTGACACCATCGAAAACAGAGGTAGTCACCTGCTCCCGATATCGGTGAATTGTCGCTTCATGCTTGTATCCTCGCGACGAAAATAGGTCTTTCTAGACAGAGAGAGAATCGCCTTGGAATTGGGTGACCTTACACATGTATTTATAAAGACCAGCTAAAGGGTAGTACAAGTCTGGTAGAAGAGCAGTCAAGGAGAATCAACATGCGAAATAGCAGTCCAAGAGTAGAAGAAAAGGAGAGAAATAGTCCTCCTGAATAGGATAGGTGCAAAGAAACGTCCTCGCACTAGAGGTCTAAACTGAGTTGAAAACATGGAAAAGCGCGAAGAGGATATCGCACATTGAAATTCTTGACGTGTGTACGCTGTCAAAATATGTGATTCTGGGATGAAAACGTATTTGATTGACTTCACGAACAGAACGGCGATGACGTTGGAGAGAGGAACAATGTTACTGTCGAGGACTAACCTAAAATCACGTCAAGTCCGCCACATGAAAGTATGCCCAGCCATGTGTTATGATCCGTCAATCTTATCGCATCCACTTTCTACTTCCGCTGCTGCCTCATCCCCAAGATCTGAACCATCCTAATAAAGATGTTGATGAAGTCCAGTTCCAGCGAAATAGACTCATTAACCACATCCTTCTTCATGACACCTCGCTCCGCCAACCTGGCATGCTGTAGGATCTTCTGCGTATCATAAAGCGTGAAGCCGCCAAATACCGCCAGTCCACCATAGAGCCAGATTCTTTCACTCCACATGAGGGTTCGGGCTGCCGTTGCGGGCAGCACTAATGGGGCAAATCCAGAGACTGCTACGATCGCCACACCAGCGAGAAGGGGTCCACCAAGGTAGAGGTACTTTTCTTGCTTGGCTGTCGCGCCAACGAACGCGATTGAGCCCATCATGGCTACTGTGTAGAGACCTGCGCGGGCGAGGAGGGCTGGCTGCAGAAATAGCAGAGGCGATAGAATAGCGGCTTGAGCGACGTTAAAGCCAGTCCAGAGGGCGTATTTTTGCACGTAGCTGTTACACGACATCAGCAAACATCACCCGTAGAAAGCAGCGGATCAACTCAACTCACTTTTCCGGACTCGTAGCAAAAGTCCCATACATAGTCGCAATCGACACCCCCAGCCCAACTCCCAACACCACCCAGGGGTTTGCAGCCATAAGCTTATAACTCCAACCACTCCTATGCAACGCCTGCGCCGCCACCCCAATAATCCCAATCCCCAATCCCGTATGCAAAAACGTGTCGTTCAGAAACTGCCTCTCGAACGGCGGCATACCACCATCTTCGCGCGTCTCGCGGTTGAAGAGCATGTTCGTGGCGACAATGGTTCCGCCGATGATGGCGGCTCCATAGAGGAGGCGTTGGGCGAGGGTGCCGCTACCTGCGGCGGTGGGGGAGGGGACGCTAGGTTGGATATAGGCCCTGAGGGAGGAGTTTTGGAAGGCATGGCGGGCGCGGGTAAGGGAGGTTATTGAGGGGGTGGTCTTGGAGGTGAAGGGCGAGGTCCTGGGGGCGCTGTGGAAGGCTCGGAAAGCTGGGATTGTGGGTGAGGTGGCTTTGGGGAGCTGTTTGAGTACTGAGGTGATGGCGAAGGGTCTGCGAAGGACAAAGGCCATGATTGTTGATAGTTGTATATTGCTTGTGAGGTTGTGTAGAGAAAGTCAGAGTGACGTGGAAGAAGAGCTTAAAGCCGAGGCGATGCCAAGACCACGATTTAGGTATAGCTTCACTGTGGCGATTTTAGAAAAGGTGAGAATAATCCAAAAGACTTTTGTACCGCGGCGCCGGATACATTAGGTTGAGGCATATTCGAGGTCATATTCCCTGACAATTTTCATTATGCGATTCGCTACTATGCTTTCCGGCAAGTCGACTCCTATGGCGTGGTTGCAGCGATGCTAGATGTCTAGGATGAGAATAAATGGCAAATGTATACCCAATTTTTATCAATGCTAACGCTCGAATCGAGAGCAAGCTTCCAAAGCTGTAAATGCGAGAAATGCCCTGTCCATAAATCGCTTCATATTATCCGTCCCCTTCATTCGCCAGGCTCCAATACAAAGATCATTTCACCTTCGCTCTCCCTTTTGCTACCGTTTCAAATTTCACCCTGTCGGAAAACTTCCGCATACTCCCACTCTCAAGCCACTTGTGCAAATTCTTGCACTGGCTGACATCGAACGCTTCCAGCTTGTGGCAGCCATCCACAATGGCCTCCACACCGACACCTGTTACTCGTACGCAGCCGCGTACAGAGAGCTCATGAAGCTCAAGTAGGTGTAGACCGATGCTGCGTAGAGACGAGTCGGACACTGCACTACCGCAGAAGGAGAGATTGAGTTTGCGGAGTTGTTGGCAACCCAGTGCGAGCACTTCCGTTGCAGTATCTGAAAGGGCGCAGCAAAAAGACTGAGGCTTTCATCAGTATGAGCTGCAAATATGATCGACAGAGCACCTTACCAAATCGAGATCTCGTAACCCCTTGGCTGCATTCGTCAAATACACGATAGCGTTGTCCGTCAGATATGTGCAATCAGCCAAGCAGAGCTTCGTCAGTCTCGAGAATTGGAACTGACCCCAATGCTGGAAGCCTTGGTCAGTGATGGTCGTGCACCGCGTCAAGTCTATTTGCTCAAGTCTTGAGGCAGCATGATAAGCCATGTGCGCCATGGATCGATCCGTCACGTGCTTGCAATAAGACAAGGACAGAATTCTGAGCTTTGGGCACCCGAAAACAGTACCTGGTGGAGGCTGATTAGGTACTGGCGCACCAACAGACCTTGCAGCGGCATGGCGTCCATGTGAATTATTATGCGGCGAACCCTGTACCACCCAGCCAACAACACGTTGGAGGAGATTGTCGCTGACCTTTCGGCAATTGCTCAGGTCTACCTCCTCGAGGCTCTTGGCTCTGTTCGCCATCTCCAGTACTGCCTGGGCTGTGATGTCCCATACACTCTTCATCCTCCACGTCGTCACGTTGACTCCACATATGCCTGAGAGCGCGGAAAACCCTTCGTCGCTGATGTGGAAGCAATTGCTGATGTCTATTACTCGAGGTCGAGTTCCGACGAAGGGACATATGCTTTTGACAAGAGCCTCATCGGTAACAATGCGATTGTAAGGCGTGAGGTCAAGATCTCGCACGAGCTCAGGTGTCTCTTTGAGCAACTTTGACCAGTGCAGCGAAACCGACCGAAGTCGCATGAGCTCATGTAACTCGAGGTGCATGAATATAGAGGTCAACAGATTGTCCGGAAGGATACCCTGGCTAAATTCACTAGGCCTGCGTTGCAAAGTATTTGGTCGCTTAGGCTTCTGACGTATGTCCAGTGGGGCAGAGGAGTGCTTGTTCTTTTCTGAAGGTGTAGCTGCTCGCGGAGGCGGCGAGGAATTTGACTGCCCATGCTGCTCTGCGCCTTGATTCGTCTCGCCTTCAGGCAGCGGTGGAGCAAGTGAGCTACGCCGTGACCTGTTGAAGGACTTATCGAGGTCGACATTCATGAAGGGATCGGGATCAACGGGTTCAATAACGGGACGATCTTCAATGCGAGTAGGCTTATGGGGGTCAAGCTTGTTATTGTTTTGTGCGAAGGAGTTTGTGAAAGTCACTTTTGGAACGGACTTCTTCCTCGTACCCTTAGATTTAGTCCGCTCCGCAATCGCAAGCTGCGCAATAGGAGGTGTAGAGTCTGCATCTGTCATTACAACGTCACCATCGGAAACGCCTGATCTGAGCCGTTGCTTTGCAGTCTTCTCAACTTGGTGTCGCACGTCTGGAGGACACTTCAACCAGAAATTCGACAACACGTCACCAGTAATCATCAAGCACTCGACTGAGGATACCGATCGAACGGTCGCTGTTCGCCGGGGTGCAAGTGACAAGCTGACAACTTCTCCAAAATACTGGCCTTGCTTCAGTCGTGCTTTGACCTGCGAGCCGCGCTTAACGTTTCGTCCAGCCCCATTAGCCAAAGTGCGGAGATGTTGCCCGTGGCTTTTCTCGTCGAGAACTTCAACTTCCCCACGAACGATGAAAAATACCTCGCGGCCTTGCGAATCCTGCTGTATGATATCAGTGAATGGCGGATAGGTGCATGGCTGGGCGTTCAACCCTAGGAAATGAAGCATGTCAGGTGGAAGTCCAGAGAATAGTGGCAGTTCCTTGAGGAGAGCCCTGACGTTAACCAGCCCGTCGCCAAGGGCGCTTGATCCCGGGGTTTCGACAAGACTCGGGGAAGGTGATTTTCGCTTCTTATTGGTCTGCACTCCATTCTGTCGCCGGTCTTCTGCATCAGACATGACAACATCACCATCCTCGTTGGAATTTTCCCGAGCTCTCTTTTCCCCTCGACCAGATGTCAATCCAGACTCTACCTGACTAGCAGATGCCAATTTCTCCTGTTTCTTCCGTTTCAAAATAGACAGCCTCTCAGCGGCCTCATCTCTTATAGCTCGCTCGACGTCCGGGAATCTGGGTAGCTCTCTATTCAGGTCTTCTTTCTTCAACACAACCAGTAGACATTTTGTGCGCGCTACTATGGTAGCAGTTCGAGGGATTGCCATAAGGATCCCAATCTCGCCAAAGAACGCTCCAGGCTTCAGCTCTGCGTATGTGCTTTCCCCATCTCTTGACGTGACAGCTACAGCTCCTCGCACCAACCAATACATGGCCTTTGCATCATCTCCTTCTGTCAAAATGTAGTCATGAGGAGCGTGGGATTGAGGTCGAAGGTGCTTTCCGATGGCCGCAAGGAAAGATTCTGGGGCTGATTGGAACAAGGGGAAAGCCCGTATGCGGTCGTATGTGTCTAGTGGTATGCCATGTATGGTGGAAGCCGTGAGTGGAGATGGCCGCACGGGCCTTGATGGATTTGTCTCGGAATTGAAGGTCCGGATCAATGACAAGGCATCAGGAACCGGAGCCGCATTTGCCTTCGCAAAGGTTGGGGTACCTGGCCTGTGACGCCGCATCTCGAGACTACTTCGTTTCGATTATATAGGTATGAAGGTCCTTTTCACTCCCACACAGAGAGGAGAGCACCGAGAAGTCGGCGGCATCTCTTAGGCAGTGGGCATCGAAGGATCTTCCAGTTTTCCTGAGTGCGATGTCGAGGTTCGAGCGTTGGAGATCGACGATGTAGGTGTTTGACCGAGCAGCGGCACCCAATTGGTATCTAATCTTTCGCTAATGTAGGGCTTGGGAGATCACCCTGTGCCAAAGTTAGCACACACAGCCAACCATAGCGAATGAATGTTTCGGTGGGCGTGCTACCGTTTGAGGCTACCTGCAAGATCCCCTCCCCACCGGTTCGCGCCCGACAACTAATCCCCTGTGTGACGTCTCGTCCAGTCTGAATGGCCGAAAATGCCCGCTCGTCGAATTATGTCGTGCCTAGGGATCGTGATTACCTGGTGGGGCGTATGTGATGGCGGTAAGCGCACAGATCAGAGAAAAGCTGGATGTAACGGTGCCGTGCCGGTCCAGCCAAAAGCGTCCGACCGAGAATTGTGATGCTGTGCGTGAAGAGTCGCGTCGAGCAGACCAAAGAAGCTCTGGCAGCGTGTATCAGGATGTCGAATTCATGCGACGGATTTCGATTAGATAACGAATTGAGTTACAGCTTCAGCCTAGCGAATGAGGCGTTGTAAGATCGAGGCTAAGGTATCACTACAGAATGTGTAGAAAACGAGGTGAATTTGATAAGCTGGTACTCCGTAGAGTGTGTATCATTGCCAGCAAGGAGAAGGAGTTTTGTTGCCACGAAGAGAATTGATTTGGCGAGCACAGACCAAGTACCCTCCCTTCCTTCGACGTTGAAACCCGATCTTGCGAGCGGGGAGATGTTCTTAGAAGCCCTTTGGCGTGCTTGGCAAGGTTAGCGGGGCTGAAGCGAAGGAGATGCCACTTAACCAGATTCAACCTCGTTCTATATTTACCTTACATTTACCCACATCATACTCAGCACGTTTCACCCATGAGTTGTAGTATACCAGTACATTTGCTTATCACTCTCCCAATATATATACCACTGAATACATTCTACGCGAGATGAAGCCTTCCAGGCATCGTCATGCTGGCATGGAGCAACGTGAGGATATTGAAGCCTGCATAGGGAGGTCTTAGTCCAAAATAGAAGGGTGAAACACAATCTGTATAGCAGCTACCTTAATTGCGTTGAGCAAAGTGACAACGGACCGCCTCTCGCGAGTAACGACTGGCTTGATTTTCATCCATCGAGGCATGTGTCTTACTCCCTTCGACAACGCTGTCATCAAGCTCTAATGCCCGATGATGCTTTCATTGCATTCGGAACGGAGAGAGTTTTCCGGACGCTGGCATGTTACCGCACGCATTCGAGCCGTGTTATTCGCTGGATATGAAGAGGATCTCTTCTTGGCTGTCTGGAGATAGCCGGCCTTCGATAAGACGTGTTGGTGCGAAGAAGACTCTTAAATGTCCACGAGAACATGGACATGTCAATCTTCCAGTTCTTTGCAGAAAAGAAGACAGCGAAATTTATCTGTTTCGATCCAGGCTGGAGGTCGAGCATGCTTTTGTTCGATGCACTCGTAGAAGCACACGACCGGAGTAGATTCCACACACTTGCTCAACATGATGTAGCTGCCTGCTCCACGAGCCTCACTCGTAAGGTACTTGGCAGAAGGCACGTAGTTGATAGTATATTGGAACAGTCCCAGTCCTAGAGGTATCCTTCAAACGAGCGAACTCTAAGGTTTACCCGAGGCAGGGGGCTCGACCTTCGACCTCAATCGGCTCCCTCCAACTGGGACGGCAAATTCCGTAGGCCAATGTCCAACACATTATCAAATTCCGAGCACGAGCGATTATGAAAAGAAAGGCAGACGATGATCCACGGTTCAACGATGTCAAGTTTATCAAAACAGAAAAGGATGCCAATATAGACTACAGCCAGGATGTCAAGAAGAAGATCAATTCTTCCGCACGTACTGGGCAGGCGTGCGATAGGTGCAGGGTGAGTACATACCTACCTGTACTATGCTATGGAGTCTCAACTGCTGAATTTCTTGTGTCAGGTTCGGAAGATGCGATGTGACGACCAGCCCAATGGATGTGCGCCGTGTATGCAGAACAATTCAGAGTGCAAGACTACCGACAGGATTTCGGGAAAAGCGACGGTGCGGGGATATGTCCAAAGTCTCGAGTTACGAATCGAAGAACTCGAGAACCACAATCGCGAGCTACAAGGTCGCTTGATGTCATTGGGGGAAGCTGTGAAGCCGAGCAATGGATACACGGATTCCACGACGGCACCTCTATTACAATGGCAAGAGAATCAAAGATCAGGCAGTCGACAGACATGGGACAGCGATGGACAAAGACGGGATACCGCAGGTGGCCATGGTCCTTCCAACAGAATTGTACCCAATGGCTCTTCTTCCGAGACATCTTCAGACGAGCATCCACGCCTACCCGAATTCCGTGCAGGCCTTGCTGGCAACAACTATCTTGGCCTTTCGACAGGCAACTCCCTCCTGAGCTCTATACGTGGCACTGCTATGAATGTTCTCGGGATGGAGATCGACCTGGCAGATTACATGTCCGCCGATTTGGACGAGCCTGACTCTTCGAACCCAGGAGCACGACCAGTATACAACAAGTCCTACAGGGCATTCGTCCAGACTGCCTTCGGTACCAGCCCTAAGCTGAGCAAAGTCGAGCTCCCACCAAGGAGCGAGGGACTGAACTATGCCGAGCTTTACTTCAGAGTGACTAATTGCTACCTTCCCATCTTGCACAAACCAAGCTTCCTGGCTATGGTAAGCCCACCTACGCAGGGAACGTGTCTGATCCTTTTAGGGCTAAAAGATGCTAGATCACAAGAGTATATGACGATTCTGCTTTCGAGCCATCATTTGCCGAGACTGTGATGGTACACACCATGTTTGCAATCATGTACTATCAGCTTGCGGTAAGAGCATCTAACAGCGCCCAACACCAGGCTGAGATGAACCAATCCTCCAACTTCCACTATCACTACGCTCTAGGTTTTTTTGGTCAATTGCTGGCCAGCCACACCTTGGCAGATGCTCAAGCATTGACCATGCTTTGCTTGCACATTCGGAACCTGCCTAAGCCAGGACCTTGCTGGATGATAACGAGCATGACTCTAGACTTGGCGGTTGAATTAGGCCTACACCGTTCGGCAAGACGATGGGCGCCAACAGCTAGGAGAAGTAAACTGGAGATAGAGATCAGAAAGCGCGTCTTCTGGTCACTTCTGGTCATCCATGTCGTTGTTGCAGGGAATCTGGGTCGTCCCATGGCATTACGGTCAGACGACTGGGATGTCGAGATGCCAGAAGCGATCGACGATCAGCTGCTTAGTGAGAGCGGACTGGACACTTCGAGACCTGGTAAGTGCAACTTTCTGGTAGGCTTAGAAGCTCTGAAAGTTGCTCCACTCTACATGGATCTATACAACAACATCTACGCCGTTAAGCGCTCACCGCGAACCTACGTGGATACTGTTCTTCGTCTCGAGAAGCGCATCCGTGACTGGTCAGACAATTGGCCTGTGGAATTGAAAGACGAGTCTAATGCTGAAAATGAGCTGGGTCGAGTCCATGCCGAATACATGGCCATCTGGCCTTTGCATATCCGGCTGCTGCTTCGCCACCCCTCCCTCTCAATGGTTGCATCTCCCGAGTTCAACAGCGAGAACCTAACCATCTGTATGAACGTCTCTCGAAAGATGCTTTACCACGTCAGGCAATTGCAGAAATACAATAGTCTCGACGGTACTTGGCAGAACGGCGCACTGTATGTCCTTGCTATTGCGACGACACTTTTTGGCCATTGGGAACGCAAGGATTCGGTAACACCGGGCGATCTGACCGCGTTGAAAGAAGACATGGATTCGTGGCTTAGCATCGTTAGTGACATGAGCACTCTACTAGGTATGCATCTCCGCTCTTCTGCAAGCTTGGTAATCGCTCACAAAATCAAAGGATCAGGCAAACGCCTCCAAGATGCAGTCCGCGTGCCAGTAGATCGAACTCTCGATCTGCTGTCTCAACTTTTGTCATCAAAAACAGCCTCATTCAACAGCTCCTCTAATCAACAGCCAGCTCAAACCGCTCGGACATTACTTTCAACTAACATGCCCGCGTCTGACGACTATCAACAAACCGACAGCTATCAATCATACGCACCTCCTAGCCACGGACCAATCAACCAAAATGACCACACTCCCGCGAACGACTCACCAAACGTATACTTACCTCCAACGACCGCCATCACCCCTCCTCATCCTCCACTCACCTATCAAAACGCCCCACAATATCCGTACCATGTGCCATGCACAAACAATACAGCCACCTATACCTCAACATCCTATCCTTCGGCGGACGCTCTTCCCGCTACAGCTGCAGCAGCAACTGCATATCTTGATAATTATCAGCAACCGCCCGCTCAAACCTATAATGCCGCCCCTTTTACCAATTATCACGCGCCTGGTATTCCTACCTCATGGCGGAACTGGGCCGGCAATATGGCGTCCAATTTAGAGCCTGGGGCCGAGTACATGAATTCTGCTTCTGCACTTATGCAGCTTGGTGGCCGCAGCGAGAGCAACCCAGGGCAGGGTTTACAGACAGGGGTGGAGACGGGCCAGACGGGGGCTATGGAAGTGGCAGGAGGTGCAGCGCAGATGTGGCCTTTCATCACATTCAACGCTGGCATTGGTAGTAGGAGACGAAAGTAATTTTGGAAGTTGGAAAACATGAGAATAGGAAGAATGGGGCGTCACAAATCGAATGGGTGGATGTTATGCATACTGCTCGGAATTATAGTGGCTGCAGATACCCCAAAAGCACTTGCTGGTATGGGCCGGGCATGGAAGGCCATTGGGATTCAAAAGCGATAATTAGGTTCCAAATCACCTAATTCACTTTCAACACCCATCAATCAATTTCCATTTAATACACTCCACTAGACATGACGAGAGATTTTTCCCATGGCAATACTGTTACTCGTAGCTTTAGGAGGGAACGGGTGTCGTGATCAAGCCGCCTTTAGGCGCGTAGTCTGTGTGCAGGTGAATTACTTCTTGCGGTAAAGCGTGCCGCATCCGGCTAGCCTGCTCCTCGCCGCCCTTCACTTCCTGCTGCCCTCCCCTAGACTTTTGGCTGCTGTCACAAATCTTG